>Ga0157378_10000003_pt1 | contig 203725 bp, 172 predicted proteins | sample M65metaG_FD_115309 | JGI IMG/M metagenome (GOLD analysis project Ga0157378, IMG submission 115309) | Miscanthus rhizosphere microbial communities from Kellogg Biological Station, Michigan, USA - M6-5 metaG | ecosystem: Host-associated > Plants > Roots > Rhizosphere > Soil | place: USA...
AATCGGCACTTGTCGCTCGTAGCGCAATCCAAACGTCAAAGTGATGTTAGGACGGAACCTCCAGCTGTCCTGTCCGAACGCACCCCATTCAAATGAATGAGCGCGGCTGATGAGCGGCCCGAGATAGGAATACTTGTTAGTGTCCTCACTCAGACGAACGTTCGAGTTGAACGCCGTCAGACGACCTGATAACACGCCGTAGAGCTGGGCGGCGGCCGCCTGCTGTGTGGCCGGCAGGAAACTGACTGAGTTGAAGGTGCCAAAAGCGTTCACCGGAGCGGCGTCGAGTGACGAGCTGGTCGTGAACACCGCAGTCGGCACAACCGTTTGGAGTTGTTGCCAAAACGCAATTCTGGTCGCGCTCGCGCCGAACGTGAACGAGTGATTACCTCTGGTCCAACTGAGGTTATCGCTAAATTCACGCACGGGACTGTTGCGCCGTTGCGGACCGGTTGTGACGGTGGCGTTCTGCAAACCAAAGCCGCCTGAGGAGAAGTTACTCAGAGAGAGGCTCTGGGGTTGGCCGTTTGGCGCCTGGTTCAGAAATTGTCCTGCACCAACTTCACCAAAGAACAGCACTGTGCCGCCAACGATGCCGTAGCGAGCTTCGTTGACGATGTTGTTCGTAACAGTCCAACGCCATCCTGTTGAGTTCGAGAAGCGAATCGAGGTCTGCGAGCCGTGATTCGGGAATCCTGGGAACGCCGGGTCGACGTTGTTCAGGAAGTCCACCACGCCACCGAAGTTCTGGTAATTCCAGATATTCTCGATGTGATGCTTCTTGGTCGCGTTAAAGTCGAAACGAACCGTCGGAAACTCGCGCTTCTGGCCGCCCTTGTTCACAAAGCTTGTTTGATCAACGTTCGGGTCGCCGCTCGTCTTAATTCCCGGAGATGCTGAACGAATGCTGTTCATCAACGTGTTGATTGTTGGGTCGGCCGTGGTAAAAGCACCGACGATGCCTGGATTGGCAGTGACGAATCCCGCATCCGCCTTAGCATTCGCGATTACCTGGTAAACGTTGACTGAGCAGAGACGGCTCGATCCTGAGCCTGTACAAGTCGTAGTTCCAGCGCCGATACCCGTTGTGGGTGGCGTGAAGCTGCTTGAGAAGAACTGATACAGTCCGCTCTGCGCAGTCGTGGAAATCAGGTTTCGTGTGCGCAGCGTGCTCTCGGGCAAACGGAACTCTTCATAGTTAAAGAAGAAGAAAGCTCTGTCTTTGCCGCTGAACAATTTCGGGATCGAAATTGGTCCACCGATCTTAAACCCAGGTTGGTTAAGGATGATCGGAGTGCGTGGCGCTTTGCCGGTTAAGGGATCCGCAGCCAGGTCGCGATTGTTGAACCAGTAGTTGGCATTCAAACCCGGGGTGCGGTAATACCAGTAGCCGCCGCCGTGATACTGATTGCCACCACCCTGCGTGGTGAACTTAATCTGAAACGCTCCCTCACCTGAACTCTCCGCTCCGGGATTCGAAGTCGAAGTTGTAACTTCGCTGATCGAGTCGGTGCGGGGACGAATGTAGGTAAAGAAGCCGTCATTCGATTTCAGCAAGTTGTCCTGCACGTTGAGGCCGTCAATAGTGATATTGAGCGCGCCCTTCGGCAGGCCGTTGACTGAAGATTGACGTGGACGACCGACCGTGGTCGTTCCCGGCAACCCTAAAACCAGATCGAGCGCGTCGCGAGACGCAGTCGGAATGTCAGTGATCTGACGGCCGGTCAAAGTCGTGCCAACGGTGGCCGTCTGCGTTTGCAGCACTTCACCGCCGCCAATGATCGTCACAGTTTCCTCTGCCGATCCAACTTCGAGCGTCACGTTCACGGTAGCAGGCGTGGCCACATCGACTTTGACGTCCGTGACCTGGGCCTTCTTGAAGCCCGAAGCTGCCTGCACTGTTATGTTGTAGACGCCGGGGGCCTCGACAACCGGTATCTTATAGTTACCGCTGTCGTTGGTTTGGGCGGTCGCCTCCTTGCCGGTGGCTTTGTTCTTCGATGTCACCGTCACATTGGGAACCACAGCTCCCTGTGCGTCGGTCACCGTACCTGATATCGATCCCGTGGTTGACACCTGTCCAATTGCCGGCAAGCAACAGGCGCCGAGGATCGCTACCAGGACGAGAAATTTCGGTAGGTAATTCTTCATTAGATTCTCCCCTCCATATAGGTAGTGATCGAGCCGCCACCCGGTAGAACCCGAGCGGGAAGGCGGCTTACTTTTTTTTCTTTTTAGGCAAGAAAAACTTGGGTTAATGCTCTCCAGACCAATCAGGCGATGAAGCCAATCTCAATCTGGCAAAGGCCGATTCGCCCGCATTGGAAGCAAGGCTTGTTCCTAGCTGTGATTGAGATGAAACATTAGGAAACCTTGCCGGAATTCGATAGCAGCGGCCTCATATAAGGGAAAACCTTACAGTATTTCGGAGGCGTCTCCAATTTTCTGAATAAATCCGTTTACGAAGTTTCCACTCGCTCGGGCAGGCGACCCTGCGTGTCGGTCAGGGTGATTGGCGGAGCAAGACCTATTCGCGTGGGACAGTATGGCAACCTGAATTGAGGAACCTGCAACATAAGTTGCGCCCAAAACTTTCCGGCCACACCCAATGCCGTGCTCCTCAGTTCACGCGATAGTTTTCAGTCGGCAGGCGGTCAAAAGGTTTGCGTCGGTTCCGTCAAAAACTATAATCGGCCATAACTTGAAATTGCAGAGGTAATTTAAATGAAACGAAGTTTTGCCACTCTCTTATCGATTCTGCTGCTGCTTGCAACAACGGTCGCACAAAATCCAAAGCAGCCTCCGCAACAACCGCAGGAAGAAGACATCATTCGCATCAGCACGCAGCTGGTGCAGACGAACGTGGTTGTCGTCGACAAGAACGAGCAGATCGTCCCCGATCTCAAGCTGGAGGATTTCGACCTCTACGACAACGGCCGCAAGCAGGATCTGAAATTCATGGAGTTCGTCAGTGTGGACACTGGTCGCCGAACCGAAGGAACGGCTCCGCGAACAACACCCCGCATCGAAACCGAATCGTCGGGAGTCGCCGCAAAAGATCTCAAGCGAGTGATCGCTTTCGTGATCGACGATCTCACCATTCCTGATGCCGACGTGGCCACGGTGCGCGACATGCTGCTCGATTTCGTGAACAACAAGATGCAAGACGGCGACCTGGTTGCGATTGTACGGACCGTCGGAGGAAAAGGACTGCTGCAACAGTTCACCGGCGACCGTCAGTTGTTGCGCCGATCGATCGCGCAACTAAACGTGATCACTCATCCGTTCAAGTCGGACAATCGCGATCCGAGCGGCTTTACCTCTATTCCCACGGCCTCAGTTGCTGAAGGAGGAGGTGGCGGCGAAGGAATTGATTTGTCAGAAACCGGAACCGAAGACATCTCTGGTCCAGAAGACGACGTGAATCGTCTGTTTCGCGGATTGAGCGCGCTGACGACTGCGAACTTCATCATCGACAGTCTTCGCACCATTCCGGGGTACAAAAATCTATTCATCATCTCGGGCGGCATACCTATTTTCGAGGCCGGCACTACAGGTACTTCTTATTCAAACGTCTCGTACCTGCTGAACCGATTGGCGGATAACGCGATTCGCGCGGGCGTTGCAATTAACACGCTCGACCCGCGCGGTTTAAAAGCGACGCCCGGAGTGGTCGGATTTAACGAGACACCGGCGAGCAGCGGTCTCGCCAGCGAGGATCCGACTTTTGGTCGCGGCGGGGCACAGAATCAGATGGTGTTCGGAGATCCTTTGGCAGGTGGCGCTGAACACCTGGGACTGAGCACGGTGGCAGAAACCACCGGCGGCGTTTCGATCATCAACACGAACAACTTCAAAGGCGCGTTGGATAAAGTGCTGGCTCGCAGTCGTGGCTATTACACACTGGCTTATACACCCAGCGAAAAGTTTGACAACAAGTTCCACAAGATCGAAGTCAAACTGAAGCGCAGCGGCCTGAAGACTTATACCCAAACTGGTTATGTCGCGCGTGAAGAGGCGAACCGCAACGCACCCGTGACGAAAGAAGAGCAGATTGCCGCCGCCGCGCGTTCGCCGCTGGCTCGCCGCGACATAGAAGTCACTCCGACAGTGATCCTGAAAATGCAGCCGACGAAAACATCCGTCGACATTCACATGCTCATTGATGCCCAGAAACTGCACTTCACCCAAAACGCGGAGGGGAAATATGAAACGACGTTCGACGTCGTGGGATTTGTCTTCGATCAGCTGGGCAAGTTACGCGGCGGATTTAGCGACACTGTGAAGTCGAACCTCACGCCTGAAAATTATCAAAAAGCGTTGAGAGAAGGACTGGCGTATCAGGCGACGACTGAACTTCCACCAGGATACTTTCAAGTACGAGCAGTTGTGCGGGAAGAAAGCAGCGGCAGCGTCGGTACTTTCTCAAAGTACCTTGAGATTCCCGATCTAAAGAATGGTCGCCTCGCCATAGGAAGTGTCTTCATCATCGCCATGGACGATGCTACAAAAAACATCGGCACGCCGATGTTCGCGGCCCGTCGCATCACGCGAAAACAAGAGCTACGCTACGCGCTCATGATTCATAACGCGAAGCTCAAGGATGGCAAGCCGCAGCTTACGACGCAGGCAATCATCAGCCAGGCGGGCAACATCGTCTATCAGGAACCCGAGCAGCCGCTCGAGGTTTCAAACCCCGCGCAGGTCGTAAAGATCGGCCAACTCGGTCTTGCGAAAGTGAAACCGGGCAAGTACTTCCTCACGGTAAGTGTCACCGATCTGAACGCAGACAAAAAATTCAACAGGGTGTCCCGCACCGTAGATTTCACTATCACCCAGTAGTCACCCGAAACAAAAAAGGGGAGAGTCCCGAAGGACTCTCCCCAATCAACTGCGTTCGCAGTCTGATTAGAAGATCAATCTCAGTCCGAACTGGATAACGCGACGGTTCAGGTTCATATCTTCCTTAATCCCAAAGTGTGAACCATCGAAGCCCGCGTCACCGATAAAGATATCGGGAACGCTGTCGCCTGCCAAAGATCCATCGCCGTAACCGGGTGTCGGATGATTGAACACATTGAAGAACTCAGCGCGGAACTGAATCTTGAAACGTTCGGTGATGTTGGTGTTTTTGAAGATACCAGCATTCGTTACGTTGATTGCAGGTCCACGACCGTAGTTGCGCGGCACAGTGCCAAATGGCGATCCGAAAAGCCTCGCAGCGCCCGGGCCATTCAGAATGAACCGCACGGCGCTTGGACTAACGGCAACGGTGTTCCCAGTCGTGTTCAACTCGTTGTACGACCAGAAGCCGTTGAGGTCGTGCGCCGGAATTCCGAACATGATATCCGCATCGACCTGGCTGATGGCCACGGCGTCGAAGGGAGCATTCGGATTGCCGAGGAATGGACGTAGCGGCTCGCCCGCAGTGTCAGGCAGATAGCTGAAGCCTGCACCCAGGAACGAACTGTTTTCGAATTGCGCCGGCGTGAACGTACGGCCGCTCGTAATAACCTGAGTGCCGTTCAACTGCCAACCGCCCAACACGTGACCCATCCAACCATGCTGGTCCTTGTGCCACGGAACGTCATAGATGAAGTTCGCGGCAAAAGCGTGCGGCCGGTCGATGCCGGAAATGCTGCGCTCCGCACTGTTGATGTTGAATGGATTCTGGGCATTAACTGACGCTTCTGCATCCGCGAAAATTTCGCTGATGTTGTCAATCGTCTTGCTGAACGTGTAAGAGGCGCCGAGCGAAAGTGCGTTGCGCAAGAAGCGGCCGTTATAACGCGCTTGCAGCGAATTATAAGTTGACTGGGCCGTATTCTCACGAGCGCTGATGCGGCCGTGGCCGGCCAGCAACCGATCGTTACACGCGCCTTCGTTATCCGCGGTTCCCGCTACATCCGCACAAGTCACTGGAACGTAACCGTTCGGAATGAGATTGCGGAATGCCGGGAAGTTAACGGTTGTGGTAGCGCCGGTATCAAGATCCACCGGCAATGAGAATCCGCGGTACAAGTTTCCAAAGCGCGGGTTCCGGTTCACCGTCTGGAACAGGTCGACGCCGTGCGTGCCAAGGTACCGAATTTCCGCCACGTTGTTCCGATTGATTTGGCGCTGGACACCGATTGACCATTGTTCAGCATAGGGCGAATGGAAATCGGGCGCCACTATGGACTGGGTCAGGAATCTCGGATCGAGCTGTCCAATCGGAACGATGCCGCTGGAAGCCGCTCGCGCGCGGATGTCCGCGCCGAACACGCTGGGCAGCGGGAACGGTGATCCCGAAGACGGCAATGAACCAGTACCGAGGGTAACCAGCGCGGAAACTGGAGCCGAGTTCGAGATGTTCAGCAGGATGTTGTAGAACGCCGGATCGTAGGCGATTGAGTATCCGCCACGGATCACGGTCGCATCCTCGCCGAGGAACGACTTCCAGAAGTGCGGCGTCCAGGCGAAACCGAAGCGCGGAGCAAAGTTGTTCTTGTCCGGTTTGATTCGCGGAACCGTACGATCAGGCAAGGCCACGTTGCTGCGGAAGATTGCGCCGCTGCCGCTTTCGCGGGCCACGGTCAGATCGTTCAGGTCATTAATCGGCTGACCAGTGTACTCATAACGCATTCCGAGATTGAGAGTCAGGTTCGGACGAACCTTCCAGTCATCCTGGATGAAGTAGTACTGATCGTTTTCCGTGTAATTAATGATTGGCGGTCCGACTGCCAGGTTAATGGCGGACGGAGCGTTGTTGACCAGACGAGTGGTGCTATTGAAGGTGAAATCACCATTGAAGCGAGGCAGGAACGGCACGTCGTTCTTCAGGTGCTTGTATTCGAAACCGAAGATGAACGAGTGGGTGCCATGCGCCCACGTCAGATTGTCAGCCGCCTGGTAAACTTTAACCAGTCGACCTTGCGGGAACCCAACGCCAACGCCAATCGCCCGCGAAGAGGTGCGCAACCGAGTACTCAGGAACGTCAAGCCAATGTTCTCGACGAGCGCCTTGGCGTTACCGATGTCTTCGGGATCCTCGATACAGCCCGGCTCACCAGTGGTGCAGCCGCCGCCGAACTTCACGAACAAGCTCTGGTAATAAGCTTTGAACTCATTGACCATCTTGCTGGAGACCTGACGCGTATAGCTGCCGCCAAAGTTCTTGCTGGTGAACGGAATGTCGCCGGTGAAGCCGTTGGACGAACCAAGCGCATTCTGGTTGTTACCATCCTGGAATAGGTAACGCAGGTAGAAGTTGTCTTTGTCAGTGGCTTTCACGTCACCGCGCACGCTCCACTCGTTTTGAGTAAATGGCGTGGGGAAAACACGTTCCACCAAAGCCGCATTGTATGTATGCCCGCCGATGACGACCGTGTCAAAGGGGTTCGAGACGTCCGTACGCGGACGCACCACGCCAAAGTTGCTCAGCGCAAATGCGCTGTAGTGCACGATGGCATCAATCGCCGGGTTTCCGGGAAAGTCGGCTGCGAGACGTGGCAGATCGCTGGCCAGAATCGAAACCGAACCTGAACGTGCGATCGTCTCCTCGCTCTGGCGAATACCCTGATAGCTGGCGAAGAAGAAAGCGCGGTTCTTCTTGATCGGACCACCGACAGTGCCGCCAAAGACGTGACGCAGACGCGGAAGCGGATCTTCCTGACCGCTGCGACGCTCGATGTTGTTCAAGCTGTCCAGATGTTTGCGATCGCGGAAAAACTCGAACGCACTGCCGTGGAACTCGTTCGTCCCGGACTTGGTCACGATGTTAACCACCGCGCCCTGGTTGCGTCCGTACTGGGCCGAGAACTGGCTGGTAATGATCTGGAATTCCTGAATTTGATCCGCATTGTCGACGAAGTAACTCGGACCACCAATGCTCAGGTCGTTGTTATCCGAACCGTCAATCTGAAAGTTATTCGAACGGCCGCGCTGGCCATTGACCGACAGACCGGCACCGTTAGTGTTGGTGAACGCACCGGGATTGTTAACGACGCCCGGGGCCAGCAAAGCTAAGGTGTCAATACCGCCGCCAGACACGTTGGATGGCAACTCAGAGATCTTCCTTGATTCAAAGCTCGCCGAGACCTGCGACTGGTCGGTATTGATGACCTCTTCGGTGTTGGCAACCACGCTGACTTCGGCGTTAACATCGCCCGCCTTTAGCTGGACATCGATTGTGGTGTCCTGCCCGAGGCGTACGTCAGCGCCAGTCGTCGTGGTCTTGTTAAAGCCGGTAGCCGTAACAATGACGTCATATTTTCCCGGAATCAGATTTGGGATTGTGTAGAGTCCTTCACCAGTAGTTTGGAACTCACTTGTCATAACGCCGGTGGCCTGGTTCTTCACCTGCACAGTGGCATTCGGAACCGCGGCACCTTGTTGATCGGTGACCGTGCCACGAAGCGTTCCCGTCGTCGTTTGTGCAACGACCGACAGGGAAGTTAGTGACAAGGTCACAATAAAGGTGAACGCTAAAGACACTCCAAAAAGCGCTTTGCGTAAACGGGAATTGTCCATTCTTCTCCTCCTAACTTGAAATGTGAGACAAATTCAAACTCGTGGCGATCATGCGCCACGTTCGCATCAACGCAGCAATGCGATCATCTTCCGAGTCTGATCCGCATTGGCCGCGTTTGGAACTTCACGTAAGTAAGCTTCGAAAGCTTGCAAAGCGAGCGCGCGCTCGCCACGATTCATGTAAACCTCACCGAGATGAAAAAGCGCGAGAGCGTACTGAGTACCGCCTAACGCGTAAGCGGCTTTCAACTCGCTTTCGGCCCCTGAATAATCTTCTTGTCCAAGCAGCGACAAACCGAGAAAGAGTTTTGCCGACGCCGAATTCGACTCCAACGCCAGCGCCTTGCGCAGCATGTCGCTGGCTTCGGCGAACCGTTGCTGTCGAAACAGCAGAATGCCGAGGTTCAATTGCGGATTGAATGCCTTCGGATCGATTTCGATGGCGTGCCGAAATTCGCGCTCTGCCTCGTCGAATGATCCTTGTTCAAGCAACTGCGCGCCGAGGTCGTTATGCGCCATCAAGAACTGCGGAAAGATCGCAACAGCCTTGCGGAAGTGCTCGATTGCTTCGTCGTGCTTACCTTCCTTCACCAATGCGTTGGCGCGATCGAATTCTTTGCGCGCTTTCTCCGGTACAACCTGTGTCAGTTCGCCGGCCGAAATGACATTCGTGCCGGGCTTTAATGCTCCGCTGCGCGTTTTCTCGCGCAGCGCGATCGTGACAAACAGTGACGCGCCCTTGTAAATCGAGATGCGCTCCGAAGTATTTTCGAAACGCAACTTGTCAGGCTCTACCTCCAGCGTGTAGTCGCCGACGGGAAGACTTCGAATTTCAAACAGACCTTGATTGTCCGTGTATGTAATTGTTTGAGTGCCACGCAAACTTTGGACAGTGATGCGCATCGTTTCTCCGCCAAAAGCTCCCGATGGGTAAACGACGCGACCACGGACGCTGCCGGTGGCGCTCTCCGCCGAACCGGCGGTTGAAGCTCCAGCACTCGGAGGTCGAAGGCCCTGAGTCTGCCCATTCGATGAGGCAAACATCACTGCTAATCCAGCGATCAGCATCGACCAGCAATAAGAGGATTTTCTGGGTAGCATGAGCTCTAAAGCCTAGAAGCAAGCATTGTTCCCCGCGAAGCACACCGCCTAAGTCCCTGCAACGGCGTAGCCTGAGGGCCGTAATTGCCAAATTTTTGGATCAAATCCGATTTTCTAAATCGGTGGTTTTTTGGCGGTCGTGCGTATCCTTGACGACCTCAAGCGTAAAGTGCAATTCCTTGCCTCGGAAAAGACTGCTTAGATAAAACTCCCAGAACTTTCGGGTGAAGCGGAACGCGGGCCAATGCTGGTCGAGGTTAACGATGGATTCCATGGCAAGTGCGCGCCACAGATTTGCGAGTGAGACGTAAATGCGAATCGGTTTCAGACGCACTTCGGTATAGAAGGGAAAGAGTTGGCGATCTTCGACAAAGCAGTTGAATGAATAGCTGTTGAAGTGATTGCGATGCGTCGGGTCAGTTGCCCAGTCCGGATTTGTGTAATGCGGCGTCACGATGCGGATATGCGCACCGGGCTTCGCGATGCGATACAACTCAGTGACGAGCGCCATTACGTCGGGCACATGCTCGAGGACGTGACGGCAAACTATCTCGTCGAATTCATTGTCAGGAAATGGATAGGGAAGCGCGCCGAGGTCGTGGAAAATATCGGCGTGTGCTTTGGGATTTGAATCGAGACCGATCGCGCCCGGCGTTTTGTTCCAGCCGCAACCAACGTCAAGAATTTTCCGGCCTGGAGTTATGGCTGACATGCGGCAAGTTGCGTTTCGACAAAGGAGGTTAGTTGATCGAAGTCGAAAGCGTGAACGGGCACATTGAATTGTCGTTCCAGTTCTGCGAAGCGAAGTCCATCAAGAAAGATTGGCTCATCGCTCTTCAGTGAGACGCGCGGAATGATCACAAAGTCTCCATGCACTTGTGCGCGCGCCGCGAGAAAATCACCGCCTGTCAGCAAACCCGCAACGCTGACGTCACCGCCGAAATAATCGTTGACCACGGGCGCAACGACAAGCTCTGTTCCGCTGCGATTGTTGAAGCGATCGATCATCTCGCGCAACACCGGCGCGAAAAGTGTGCCCGTCAGGATCGTGCCACGCAAGTTGGATTGCGTTGCCCCTGCGGCTCGGGCTGCGGGCGCGTTTCGCATCAATTTCTCGAAATCATTTGCGAAGCTGCGCACCATACCGATGCCGTCTTCGATCTGCGGATAGTCACCGTAATGCTTTCGCGCCGGTATCGCGGCTTCGGCTTTCAAATAGATTTCATCACCGAGAAACGCGAACGTCGTCCCCAGACGCTTATTTAGATCGCGTTGCATTTCAGAAACTTCGCGAATGATCTCGCGACAGAATTCAGGCGTGACCGGCGTCAGTCGGGGATCGTTCAAGTACCTCGTCAAGCCGAGCGGCACAATCGCCACACTAGTCACACGCGGGTGAAGATCAGCGAGATCGTAAATCGTTCGTCGCAGAATATCGCCGTCATTGATCTTCGGGCACAGCACCACTTGCGCATGGATGTCGATACCCGCGTCCATCAGGCGCTGCATCTTTCCGGAAATGTCCGCTCGCTCCTTCTCGATCCCCAACAGGTAAGCGCGCACGTCCAGATCCGTTGCGTGCACCGAGACATATTGCGGCGTCAGTCGCTGCTCGATCACGCGCTTCATTTCATCTTCCGTAATCGAAGTCAGCGTGGTGTAATTGCCGTAGAGAAACGACAGCCTCACATCTTCATCGCGCACGAACAGCGAGGGACGCGCAGTTTCAGGATTGCCTTTACAAAAACAGAACAGGCACTCGTTCGCGCATTGACGCGGGACGATCTGCTCGAAATTTATTCCGAAGTCCTCCGATTCATCGCGCTCAATATTGAGCTCCCAATCTTCGCCGGTATTTTTGCGCACATCGATTGTCAGCTCAGTTTCACCCGCAGTCTGGAACCGGAAATCAAGATAGTCGCGGACCACGCGCCCATTCACTCGCATGACGCGATCACCCGGCTCAAGCTCGAGTTCCGCGGCGATGGTGCCGGGCGAAATGCCGCAAATCTCGACACCGCGGCGTCGAATCTGGGTTACGGCTGGCGTGACGGCAAACTCGTACATGGAAACTATCGTCAGAGCGGGGTCACATAGTGAGCAGCGCGCAGTGGTGACGAACCAGAGAGTATAGCAAACTGGTCCGTCATTCCTGAGTCACGCGTTGACAACCAATAGTGAGCGGCTTACTCTCGTTTTTACTGAATCAAAGTTGATTTGACTCGCCCGCGAATTCAACTCACAAACGAATTATGGATCACCCCGAACCATCCCAGCCGGGCGCTCCGGTTACTGACGCCGACAAATCTCAGCCGTGTGTGCTGTTGGTCGAGGACGATCGTTCGCTGCGGCGATATTTGGAAGTGACCCTACAACGGGCGGGTTATGAAGTTATTGCCGCGGGCGATGGACTCGAAGCAATGAAACTCGCCCTGTCGTCAGATGTTCACGCGGTGGTAACGGACGCAATCATGCCGCAGTTAAGCGGTCAGCAGCTCGCCGCGTTCTTGCGAGGAAACGACAAGCTCGCCAAGGTCCCGATTGTCTTACTGACTGGGCAGGAGAATAAGAGTGCGGTCAACGCAGCGAGCGCGGCGATCGACGCCTTTTTGTACAAGCCCGTCAAAGGCGATGAATTAACGAATTGCCTTTCGAAACTATTGAGTCAATCTCCCGGCTAATTCTTTTAGAGCAACTCATCCAGCGCGGTGTACTCTTTGTTTTGCGACACGGCGACCGCTTCGTAAGTGAGCTTTCCGGCATAAGTATTAACGCCCGCCTTCAGACCGTCGTCTTTTTGCACCCCTGCCTTGAGCCCGTTGTTCGCCAGTTTCAGGGCGTACGGTAACGTCGCGTTCGTGAGCGCGAACGTAGAAGTGCGTGGCACGGCCCCGGGCATGTTCGCGACGCAATAATGAAGCACGCCTTCGACATAGTACGTCGGCGCTGAGTGCGTCGTCGGATGAGTTGTTTCAACACAACCGCCTTGATCCACGGCGACGTCGACGATGACCGCGCCGTTCGGAACATCTTTGAGCATGCTCTTGGTCACGAGCTTCGGTGCAGACGCGCCGGGCACGAGCACGGCGCCGACGATTAGATCCGCCGACGAAATGGCATCATGAATCATGTAAGCGCTGGAGGCGAGCGTGGAAATCTTCGAGAGAAAGATGTCGTCCAGTTCGCGCAGCCGATCGAGATTGTTGTCTATGATGGTCACGTGCGCGCCCATGCCCACGGCGATTTTCGCGGCATTAGTGCCAACCACGCCGCCGCCAAGGATCACCACGCGCGCCGCAGGAACACCCGGAACGCCGCCCAACAAAACGCCGCCGCCGCCGCTCATTTTTTCCAGGTAATGTGCACCCACCTGAATCGCCATGCGACCAGCAACTTCGGACATAGGCGTTAGCAAAGGCAGCGTGCCGCGCCGATCAGTGATTGTCTCGTACGCGACGCCGGAAACTTTTCGCTTCAGCAATTGATCCGTCAGTTCCACGTCGGGCGCCAGATGCAGGTAGGTGAACAGCAATTGGCCTTCGCGCATGCGCGGATATTCTGGCGCGATCGGTTCCTTCACCTTCACGATCATTTCGCCCTGTGCCCAAACGTCATCGGCCGAATTCACAATCGTGGCCCCCGCGCGCTCATAAAGTGCGTCCTCAAATCCTGAGCCTGCGCCCGCTTTCGTTTCCACCAGCACGCGATGACCCGCATCGGTAAGCGCGCGCACGCCTGCAGGTGTCAGGCCCACTCGATATTCGTTGTCTTTGATTTCTTTCGGCAGTCCAATGATCACGATGTTCGCTCCGGGGCAATAGAATTAGGGTTTTGGTGAGGAGGCAGGGTTCGGATTCGCTTCGATCTTCAGGCTGTTTCGCACGGTATCCCAACTCGGTTGAACCTTCTTAAGAGCTTTATCAGGCCCAAACAACGTCAGCACCACCAGGCGTTCGCCCATAGTGATCCAGTAGATACCGGCTTCGCCCGATTCGCCTTCAAGCACGGCCGTGATATGCACGCCTTCTGCATTCATGCCGGCAATTTGAGTCGTTGCGTCAGCGCGTTGTGGCTTCGCTCCCATCGATACGAACTGCTTTTCGGTATACGCTACGTACGGTTCGATTATTTTCGCCTTCGCCTGCGCCAACTTCTCGGGCGTATTCACCTTTCCGCGGAGCACAAAAAACTTAATCATCGCCGAACTGTCACTGCGATTTAACGTCAGTTGCTGCGCATCGGAATTGCTTTCATCGGTGATTGTCCATCCATCTGGATAGTCGAATGACAGGCCATCCTTCGTGAAGTGTTTTGTGTTGCCTGTTTGGGCTATCGCCGTGAACGCAAGGAAGAGGGCTAAGAGGCATGTGAGTACCGCTGTTATTTTCATCTTGGTGTTCCTTGGTGCGCTGAAACTTTAGTGCGTTTTGAGAAAAGCGGCAACCTGACATAGGTGTAAGGTGTTGGGTTTAGGGCTTAGGGTATAGAAAAGAAACAAAACTCTGCAGCCCATGCCTTTGGGAAGTCCGCCATGAAGAAGTAACGTCAATTGAACGGCGCAGAATCGGCCTTTCTGGAAGACATCTCTCAATCACTACACCACACCCTATGCCCTACACCGTTCTCTTCATCCACTCGAGACAGTGCTCAAGATAGGCGCGCATGTTTGCCGCGCTGTCATGATGAATGCGACCGTGACCGGGCAGCACCCACTCGAACTCGTAATCAAGTAGCTTCTCCATCGATTTGATCTGTTCGGTCCACGAGTACCAGCACGCATTGCGAAAAGCAATTAGGCTGTTGCGGTTTGGCGACCAGGCCAGATGATCACCCGTGAAGAGGAATTTGTTATGGTAAAGCAACACCATATGACCGCGCGTGTGGCCGGGAACTGGAATGACAGTCAAGTCGTCGTCAAGATCAACTGCGTCGCCGCCACGGATAACGCGCTCGATGCCGAGACGCTGTGCACCATCGTCCGCATGCATTATGCGTTCGCACTCATAACGTTCGGCGAAGCGGCGATGATCGGCGACGTCATCTTTGTGCGTGAGAAACATCTTGCGCACGCCCTCCATCGCATCAATTTTTTTCACGAGCTGGGTCGCAAAACGTGGCGAGTCGATCAGAACATTTCCACCTGCGGCTTCGGGCCGAACGATTAGATAACTCCAGGCGCCGAAGCTCGACTCTGCATTGAAGCCGCAGTAATAAACGTGCTCGGTAATCCGCTCGGGAAACGCGTCGATGCCGATATGTGCATCATGATGCTCGACGGTTCCAATCGATGCCGTCGGACAAGCAACCAACGCCATCATCGCTCGTCGGGTTTCTTCGTCGGATTGTGGTTGACGATGCACGATTGAATAGTCGCCGTCTTCAGCAAATGTTTTAGGTGCGATCTGCCGGCACGCATCGCAGTCGATGCAGGTCGAATCGACATAGAAATCGCCCGGTTCATTTTGTGGGAGCCGTAAAGCTAAGCTTGCCATTGTTGGCTACCATGATGAGCCACCATAGTTGCTGATTCAAGATGAGACATCCCACCCCCAAAGGGACTGCACCTGCTGCGCAACCCTGATCGGTCAGTGAACGCCGCAGGCGTGGCAGAAGGTAGCCAGTGCCAAGAGTGGCTAAGGCTTCTTCTTCAGGATCGGAACTGGAGGCGGCTTGTTCGGATCGATGGGACCCGCAGGCTGTTTGTTCGGTTCGACAGGAGTTCCGGGCTGTTTGTTGGGATCAGTCTCTTCAGGTTTGTCCGGTGGAAAGTCTTTCTCGTCGATGTCGGTGATCTTAACTTCCGTGCCGAACTTGCGATAACCGCGGAACAGAATGTCGTTGCGGGTCTGTTCTGTTTGCACTCCGAGATGACTGGTCAATTCAATGATTGCGCGCGAAGGCAACAGGTGTGAAACGTCATTAATCGAGACCCAATCGTAATCAATTACGCTTTTGGCGGCGGTAATCGGAAAGCCCGAGGGAATTTCGACCGAGATCGTTTCCAGCCGCAGCACGCGATTGTCTTCGCGATCCACCCAGATTCTTCCCTGATATCCGACGATTGTCTCAAGTGGGGTTGAATCGACACTCGCCTGAAACTTCAGAGTCTGCTTGGAGAACTCGCGCTTGACCGCATACTCGTAAACAATTGTGTGGCGGCCACGCAGCGTGTCGGTGTCTACCATTTCGAAATCGGCGCGCGTCGTTGGTTCAAACAACTCCGTAAGCATCGAAACGTATTCGCCGCTTGAAGTGGTGCCGCCCAACTTATCGCCGTATGTCGATCCTTCCTGCTCGTCGACACTGGGTGGCATGCCATTGACGGACAGAAGCTTGTACTGCTCGCCGATCGTCTGGCGATAACTGACTGCGATCGATAAACGGTCATAGACGTTCCAATTGCTTGTCGTGCCCAACGCACGTGAACGTGTGATCTGTTGTTTGACCAGATAGTCCGGCATCTGCTGTGCCGCGCCCAGCGTCGCCTTGCGCGTCCGCTCGAGCAAATCAAAACCCTCTTTTGTGGGCGGCAGCGAAGCCCCGGCAGGATTCTCTCGGCGCCGATTCGCCTCTTCCAGCGTCCGCCGTAGCACCGGATCGTTGCCGCTCTTCGTCGCGGTAAGACTCAGTAGTCCCGGGGTGACGGTGAAGGCGATGCCTCGCTTTCTGATCTCATCAACAATTCGATCGCGCGCTTCCGGATGCCTTGGCAATTGATACAGCAGCGATACGTATTCCTGGTTCGTGAGCGGCGGTCCGTGTTGCAGATCGGTAGCCTGCGGAAACGGAGAGTCCTGCGCGAAAACAGCGACGGCAAACAGCGCGGCAAGCAATGCGCTCAACGCCAAATAAAAGAGCTTGTTAAATAAAGTTCTGTACAGCATGAATTACGGCCGGGATAATTTCCGAATTTGGTCGCCTTTGAAAATTGTCATGTCGGGCGTGTCCAATAACGACGGTTCCGCCATTAGTATTCCCACCGTCTCGTACTCGCCGTTGATCAGCAGCGTTGCTTCAACCACACCGGTTTCTCCAGCCGCGAATTTCAGCTCGGCGACTTTCAGTTCCTTGAAGCCGGACGCGTTAATCACGAGTTGGTAAGTGCCCGGCAGCAGATCGCTCAGACTGAATCGACCGTCCTCATTTGAGCTCAAAAATGCGATCTCTTTAGTTTGCCGATTGGTCATTTGGATGTCGGCTCGCACAATGACCGCGCCGTTTTGATCAAAAACGGTACCGGTCAACGTCACGCGATCGGCAGGAACTTTTCCGAGTTTAGTTGTGATCCTTACTTGCTGCTTGCACTCCTTGCCTTTGCCGGATTGCCTCTGGCCGACTGCGGCAGAACACAACGCCACCAGTGCGGCGAATGCCGCGGTGGCGGCCTTGGCCATTCTGCGTCGCACAGCACGTAATCCGACCGGGCAGTCTTTCGTGATGATGGTGCCGTCCGCGCGACGATACAGTCGCCCACAAATTCGACCTTCCGTCGCCCCCAACAAGTTTTCAGCTTCTGTTCGCGTCAGCTCAGCGAAGTTGTAGACATTCAGCTGGCACTCGCCGCAAAAGCGCACGCGGTTGTCGCCGGTCATCTGTTCCCAGCTAACCGGACATGGGGAAGCAACGCGAATCTGATTCAGTTGCACCGTCAAATCTTCTTCCTTATCTTGACCAGGTCAGCGGCGCAATGATTTTCGAAAGCACGTCGGACTTGGTTGCGTCGCGTTCCAGCACGGGATATTTCTCGCCTTCGCCGTAGGTCAGCACATGGCTTTCAATGTGACCTTCGTTATCGATCAGGAGATCGATGCGCCGCTGCCGTGGATCGGTTGTCGCCTTAATTGCGTCGCGCAAAATATCTGCTGAATAAGCCTTGCCGTTGACCGCGATCACCTTCATTCCCGGGCCAATACCGGCCTTCGCAGCCGGCGAGCCCTCAATCACATCGCCGATGCGGCCATCAGAACCCAGTCGCAGGCCAATCGAATAACCCAGTTCCGTGGCCTGGCGGACTGACTCCCAGTCACGCAAGTACGCATTCGGCGTCGCCTGGTAAGCCAATCTCCAGCCGCCACGTTCGATGCCGCCCAGCGGCGCGCGGGGCTCTGTCGAATTCAGGCGAGTCTGCAAAAAGTTTCGCCAATCAAAAGGCGCAACGTCGTTCAGGGTAGTCACCACGTCGTCGAAGGTGTAGGGCTTAACCATCGGCCGCGTGCTCGGCGCCCCGTGAAAGTGCTTACAGAAATCATCGAGGGTCTTCGCGCCGTTGGTCAGTTCACGAATCTTAGTGTCAACATCCAGCCAAATCAGCCAGCCTTCGTCGTAGAAATCTACGCTGCGTCGGATCGAAGTCCACTCTTCCGGCGCGTTGTAGAGAAGTTGTGCCGCGATCGTGGTGTCGATCAATGGCCGCGTAGTGCGGCCCGGCTTGTGATCGAGATCGGCCGCGGTCTCGGCTAACTCATCCCGATACTGCTGCGGCGTCCACAGTCCGCTACGCGCGGAAAGCAGATTGCCGAGATACTCAGTCAGCCCTTCATAGACCCACAGCAGCTCTCCTTTCATCGGCTCCTGAAAATTTGGAGTCGCCAGCCCCGCGGGCCGCCGGTACTTTCCATTCCACGAGTGCACAAACTCGTGCGGCAGCACGCCGAGCGAAACTGCGCGATAGACATCCTCGACGAGCGCACGTTCGGCCACGCGGCTGTCGTTTGATTCGTGATGCTCCAGACCAAAGTGCGCGGTGTGATCGCTGAGCGTCAGCAGAAAGTGATAGTGCGTGTAGTGAGTCGCACCGAATAGCGTGACCGCTTCAGCGACGATGCGCTTCAGCGTTGTCGTCAGTTCCGGGCTGATTTTCAGGTCCGCTGAATTGTCGGCAGCGACATCGATCTCGTTCGAAGGATTCGCGGCCAGCGGGATCACGAGAAAATATTCGCCGGCGAGCACGGGCGAATCGACGAGCCGCTCGAGCGACACTGGCTCGAAGTCGACTTTGCCGACTGCTTGCCGCGCGACGTCCAGCGACGTTCCGAATTTCCAACCTGTCGGCAAAGTCAGGGACGGCTTGAATGTGACGTCACGTGCATTCGCGCCGTCGGGATAAAGCACCAGCTGGTTCCACGTGACGATCGCCAAATGCGAAGTCGTCGACGCACCGGCGGTGAATCCTCCCGCAAATGTCGGCGAAAGGAAATCGAGCGACGCTTCCAACTCCTTCACTCCAGGCGGAACTTCGATGTGGAATGCGTACATCTCCACGTCGTCGCGGCGCCAGGGAATCGTTTTGCCACCGCTGGTAAATTTTAGTCCCGCCAGATTGATGATCGGACCAGTCGGTCCGTGTTCACCCGGAATCCACTTTGGATAGACCAGCGTCAGCGGTCCGGGATTCACCGGAATCGTCATGTGCGCATGGAAGAGTTTGCGCGGTCCTTCAGTCGCGTCGACGCTCAGCGTGATTGGCCCTGGCGCGACGTCAGCTTTGGCGGCAACGAATTGAAAGTGGAAAAAAACAACGGCGGCAAGAGCAAGCAGCGACAACCTCAGTTTTCGATCCATTTATTCCGGCCTCTTAGGGATGAATTAATGAAGTAATGATAGCGACTGCGGCGATTAATTCATAACCGACGGTCGCCGCGCAGTGCCCGGAGGCACGAGATGTTTAGAAACTCGGTCGGATCAAAGGAAGCTCCTTGGGAGCATCACTCTTATTTCGCTCCCGGCGCTCGAAATCGCTTCACATGCAGAATCGTTCAATTGAGGACTTCAGAATACGAACGCATTCGGCCAATTCGTCGATGGGCACGAACTCACCGGTGCGGTGCGCCACGCGAATGTCACCGGGGCCGAACACGACGGCTTCTGCGCCGAGCGCGATCATGCTGGGCGCTTCGGTGCCGAATGCGACTGTGCCGGAATGTTTCCCCGATTTCTCTTGAAGAAAATTGACGAGCGCTGACTTGGCTGGTGTTTCGAAACTTTCATCCGCGCGAGCCGCATCGATCTCGCACTCGAAATCGGCGTCTAGTTTTTGCAACTCTGCGACTGCGCTCCTTACGAGATTCAGGACGTGGTCAGACGCCTGGCCGGGAATCGTGCGCCACTCAAGCGTGAAGCGGCATTCACCGGGCACCACATTCTTCGCGCTGCCACCGCCGATTATTCCAACGTTCAGCGTTGTGTAGGGCGGATCGAAATCGGCGTGAGAGTCTGACTTCAGCTTTTCGGCGATCTGTTCGATTCTGCTGAGCAAACGCGCGGCGCGAAAGATTGCCGAGGCGCCAAATTGCGGATAGGCGCTGTGCGCTTCACGTCCCTGCACAGTGATCTGAGCGAGGCAGTAACCTTTTCCGGCGCGCATTGGTTGCAACGAAGACGGCTCGCCGACAATCGCGTAACGCGCGGTTAAAGACTTCGCCACCGCCAGACGCTTCGCGCCGAGACATCCAATCTCCTCATCAGACGTGAAGACGAGCGCCAGCGGTTTCGTTAGTTTTTCGAGATCGAGAGATTCAACTGCGGTAAGCGCGGCCGCGATGAATGCTTTCGTGTCGCAAGCGCCGCGACCGAACAGCTTGCCATCACGTTCGGTCAACGCCAGTGCTTCGTTCCAGCTCGGGTCGCACGGAACCGTGTCCGTATGGCCGACAAGGGCAAGCTCGATTTGTAGTGTGCCGGCAGAGCGCGGAGAGGACGGCGCTTTGGATCCGCTGGGGACGACATACGCCACAAGGTTGATCTTTTCAACCCCATTCTCATCCACATGAGGAAACGTCTCAATTTGCAGACCGACGCTCTCGCATCGTCGTTTAAGATAAGAGATGATTTCCGCATTCGAGCGTGAGGATACGGAGTCAATCGCCACAAGGTCTGCAAGTGTTTGTTGCACGGTCATAGCTCAGCAAAGAGCGTGTCAGAAGCCCGACCGTGAGGGAGGGCCCGATTAATTAGAGTTGCCCTCGCTTGCGCTCGGGCTTCTGACACGCTAGCCCCATAAACGCTTCTGCAGTCCGATAAAGCGCTCAACAACTTCTTCCTGAATCAGATGTTGCCCTTCGGAAACGATTGGCTTTCCGCCCACCACGACTTCGCGTACGGCGGCACGTGACGCCGAGAAAACAATCGACGCCAGCAGATCTGCCGGCGAAGCGCCAGCCACAGCCGGGTCATTGAGATCGACTGTGAAAAAGTCTGCCGGCCTTCCGACTTCCAGCGCACCACCTGGCGCGCCAATGCTGCGCGCACCATTCGCAGTCGCGCAATCGAATAAGAGCGCGGCGGCGTCAGAAGCGGACGAGGGGGTCCGCGCTCCCAACACGGCCCGTTCGAGTTTCTGCAAGCGCAAGTGATATTCCAGCTCGCGCGCGTCTTCGAGCAGATCGATCTGAGTATGGCTATCGGTCCCCAGACAGATCGAGACGTCGTTTCGCCGGTATTCGTCCGCAGGCACGACACCGTCACCGAGATTTCTCTCCGTCGTCGGACAGGCGCAAACCATCGCCCCGGTTTTCGCGAACGACGATATAGCTTTTGGTGTCACATGAATCGCGTGGACAGCGGTGAATCGATCACTCAACAAGCCTTCGCTTTCAAGGAGCGCGACTGGCGTCCGACCATATTCTTCAACGCAGGCAGAAACTTCCGCCGGCTGTTCCGCAACATGCATGTGAATTTTCAGATCGCGTTCGTTTGCGAACGCGATCACTCGCTTAACGTAATCGAGCGGAACTGCACGCACGCTGTGCGGCGCGACGCCGACTGAGATAGCGTCAGAAGCCCGCGCGTTAGCAAGGGCTCCATTCGCAGCCTGGCGCTCCTTAACAGTCGGGCTTCTGACACTGTCTGCCAGCGCCTCAAGATTTTTTAGATAGAGCTCGGCATCGCTTTCAATGAATCGCGCCTGACGTGCGTTCGGTTCGGTCTGAAACCCCGAACGAACATAGGCGACGCGTAAAAGCGCGATGCGCAGGCCGATATCACCGGCCGCACGAATTACTTCTTTGGCCAGCAAGTTCGGATCGTCGTAGGGCTTTCCCTCTGGGGTGTGATGCAGATAATGAAACTCGCCGACGGCTGTGATTCCGCCGAGCGCCATCTCGAGAAACGCCATCCGCGACGCGTCGTAAACATCCTCCGGCGACAGCCGCGTCGCCGCCGAGTACATCAACTCCCGCCACGTCCAGAAGCTGTCTTGATTGCTTGTGCGATATTCGGTTCGCCCTCGCAGTACCCGCTGAAAAGCGTGCGAGTGGGCATTGACCATGCCCGGCAGTAACGCGCGATTAGCGAGGCGAATTCGCTTCTCATCGCGCAGCTTTTCGATCGGCGGGATGCTGACGATCGCGCCGGCAGCATCGCACACAACCGCGCGACCACTTTCAAATTTCCCGCCCAGGTAAAGCAAATGCGGCAGCCACGCGATCAGTGAATCGTTTGTTTTGTCAGACATTTGTGCGGAATCGGGCGGAGCATAGCACAAACTTGAGCCTTCAATCCTGCAGCATTTGGCCTCAGTGAGAGGCAATCATTAGAATGAACGTCGGAACGAATGGATGCGTTAACTTCATCACTCGCCGTACTGACGGCAATGATCACGCCCGCGGTTTTGATCTCAGCGAGCGGCACTATGATCCTTTCTACTTCGACGCGGCTTGGTCGCGTAGTCGATCGCGTGCGCTCATTATCGGATCGATTGCGACGCTTGACGGAAGAGGAGCACACCGAATTTTTCGAAGAAGAGCGCGCCATGCTCTACGACCAACTCGATAAGCTGACCAGCCGCTCGCGGCTGCTGCAGCGCGCGCTGACGACGTTCTATCTTGCGGTCGGCGTGTTCGTGGCAACCAGCCTGGCGATCGGCGCCGTTGCGTTCTTTTTCGCGCGTGGATTGTCCACTGGTCGCGGAGCTTGGTTACCGGTGGCAATGGGACTGATTGGCGCACTGTTTCTTTTGTACGGCAGCATGCTCCTCGTGTTCGAAGCGCGGCTCGCGTTGAGTACCACCCACGCAGAAATGGATTTCATTTGGCGCACCACTAAGCGGGTGGTGCCCAGAGAATTGGTTGAGCAGCACAAGACGCATTACGTACATTTTCGAAAGCGCGGCGATAACAAGTAAGTGATGAGTGAAACGCTCGACAACTTAACAACCACTGAGCCTTCTTATCGTCGATTACTCGCGTCCGGCGAGCTGAGGCCTCGCGTTGAAAGGCTCGAGTATTTGCTGGAGCGCTGCACGGTTTGCCCGCTCGATTGCGGAAACAACCGGCTTAAGGATGAAATCGCACGGTGCTACTCAGGCCGGCTACCCATTGTATCGTCCTACACACCGCACTTTGGCGAAGAGCCGCCGCTGACAGGCGCGCGCGGAGCGGGAAACATTTTCTTCGGCAACTGCAATCTGCGCTGTGTCTATTGTCAGAATTATCAGATTTCGCAGGCGCACAAGGAACAGATCAAGAACGAAGTGACGCACGAGCGGCTCGCCGAGATGATGCTTGACCTGCAAGGGCGCGGCTGTCACAACATCAACTTTGTCTCGCCCACACACTTCGCGCCCCAGGTGGCACGCGCAATCTTGCTCGCGGCTGAGAGAGGTCTCCATTTGCCCATTGTCTACAACACGAACGCGTACGATTCGGTGGAAGTTCTGCGCTTCCTGGATGGAATCGTGGATGTGTATCTGCCTGATTTGAAATACGCGGAAGACGAGGCGGGATTTCTTTATTCAAAAGTGAGAAGTTATGCGTCGGTTTCGCGCGCGGCACTCAAAGAAATGTTCCGACAGACGGGCGACGAATTGATTTTTGACGCGGAAGGATTACTGCGGCGTGGACTCGTGATTCGTCTGCTGGTTTTGCCGAACGACATCGGCGGGTTGCGGGACCAACTTCGATGGATTCGCGATGAATTGAGTCCAGGCGTGGCAGTCTCGTTGATGGCCCAATACTATCCAACGAATGTTGCTGGAACGAACCAGCGCTACACGCTCTTGGCCCGTCGCATTAGCGAGACTGAATGGCTGCGCGCTGTGTCTGCCCTCGATGAGTTTGGAATCGAGAACGGCTGGATGCAGGAATACGATGGCGCCGCCTTCTATTACCGGCCCGATTTCACCAACCGCGAGAGACCTTTCCAGGACATTCGCGATTTCGGCACCTAATCTGGATGGCTATCCCCGAGCGGGCGTTGGCCTGCGCGCCGGAATGATATCCGGCTCGTCTTCCTGTAGCTCGTCGAGTGCGTCCTTGTAGATCTTGATGTTGCCGTCTCGCTGCATTTCCAACTTCACTGTCGACAGATAATCTTCGAACACCTGATCGCGTCGATCTTTCAGTGCCGTTTCCACCAGGGAATCGCGTTGCTTGGTGAACTCTGCCATGTCGGCATCAGTGCGTTTGGTGACGCCGACCACAAGATAGTTTTCATTCAGGAGGATCGGAGAAGAAAGGACTTCCCCGGCCTTGGCCGATTTGTATAACGGATCATCTAAAAGAGTACTTGATCCAAGGTCGGCAAGGGGTGTTCCAATTTTATAGTTCGCTTCGGCCTTCGCTTCGAGCCCGTATTTTTGCGCCGCCGCTTTCAACTCAGCCGTGGTTTTAGCGTTGGCGATTATGTCTTTCGCAGTTTGCTCAAGCTGTGTTTTGGCTTTGTCCTGTTTCGCCGCAGCCACGACTTTGTCCTTTATTTCGTCAAAGTCAGGAATCCGCGGATCGCGCTTTTCGACGAGCATCGGTACCGCGAAGCCGTTCTTGACGCCGGTCCGTTCGCCGACGTCATTTGGATTGTTGAGCGGGGCAACCGCATCCTCGAACTGTTGCGAGCTGCCGATATTCGGAACGTCGTCACCAGGTTTTACAAATGGAGTTTCGCGTACCATGTCAGCGGCGCTCATATTCGCTTCGGCGGCAAATTCCTGCGCTACCGTCTGTGGATTTTTGGTTTGTTTTAACCGGTCTTCCACTTTCTGGGCAATTTTTTGCGCAATGGTATAGCCACGCCGATTGCGCAAAGAAATGAGTAACTCCGGCTTGGCCACATCAAACGTTTTCGCCACCGATTCGCCGCGACGAAGAATGTAGTAGCCGTTTTTATACTTGATTGGATCGGTTACTTCGCCAGGTTGCATGTCAAGCGCCTGCTGATAGGGATCGTCAGGCTTGTTCGCGTTCTTCTTGACCAATCCCTCCACGCGTCCGCCATTCTTTGCGGTGCCCGGGTCCTCTGAGTTCCCTTTTGCCAATTCCGCAAATGCTTCTTCCATTGCGGTGCCTGATTGTCCGCGGGCTTTTGTGACCAATTCATCAGCCTTCTTTTTCACGCTCGCGTCCAAATCTTCGCGCGCGACCTTTAAAAAGATCTGCTGGATTTTGACGCCTGCTTGTTTGTACTGGGGTTGCAGGTTGTTGAATTCGTCTTGCAGCTCTTTGTCGGAAATTTGCACCTTCTGTCCGGACTTGTCCTGATCGATAAAGATGTAGCGAATCTTCTTTTGCGGTTCACCGATGTAGAAGTCGCCCTTATGCTTATCGTAATAAGCCTTTACCTCGTCATCGCCAAGTGTGAGTTTTTCCGCGAGTTTACTGGTTGAAACCGCTACATAAGTTAAATCGAGCGCCGTGTTTTTTCGCTTGTATTCGTCCTTGACTTCATCTTCTGACACCGTGACGCCGGTGCTTATCAGCGCTTCCAACTTCTCTCGGGCGATGTCTTGCGCAACTCCGCGTTCGAACGTGGGAATGTCGCCAACCCGTTCCTGATACTTGCTCATATCGAACTGCCCGGATGCATCGACCAGCAGGAACTTTCCGGAAGGATCACGAAACATGTTCGCGATCCGATCTTTGATTTCCGATTCCGAAGCGCCGAGTCCTAAACGCTTGGCTTCCTGCTCAATCACACGCGCCATGATCAGCTCGTCCAGAATTCGCGTATCCGTATAACCCATGCGCGCGAGGCTGAATTGCGAGCCGAATTGGCTGTACCGCGCTTGCAGATTTAGTTTGTGAGTTGTGAACTCCGCTACGGTGATTTCTTCGCCGCCCACCACCGCCAGCACTTGCGTGCTCTTCGTCGGCTCAATGCGGCTCGTCCCGCTGTTGGGACGGAAAAAGAGGACGAGACTTACGGCCATCAGCCCGACGAAACCGAGAATCAAGACGTTGCGGGTACGTTCGAGTTTACTGAGTTGTTTGAGCATAGATAAAACCTTCCCCTAATACGGAAACGACGAATTCTAAAGTAGAGTCGATGCGGTCGCAACTTGCCGGGCGTGGGCCTTCCAGTTGTAGCGCAGCGTTTTTGCGCCCCGGGTTGGGCGATGATATTTTAAAGAGGCATAGATGCAGATCGCCGTTTCGACGCTGGCATGGATTGGCTTCTGTCTTTTTATTGTGGTCATGCTGGCGATTGACCTGGGGGTCTTCAATCGCCGTCCTCACGAAATAACTTACAAAGACGCAGCAATTTGGAGCGCAGTTTGGGTAGCGCTGGCGTTGATCTTCGCCGGCCTGTTGGTTGGGCCGCTCGGCTGGGAATTGTTTGGCGATGCCCGTCACCAAAAGGCCATCGAGTTTGTTACTGGTTACCTAATCGAACTTTCCCTCTCGGTCGACAACCTCTTCGTCTTTGTTCTGATTTTTAACTATTTCAAAGTCCCGAACAAGTATCAGCACCGAGTGTTGTTCTGGGGCGTCCTGGGCGCCCTCGTGATGCGCGTCATCATGATCGTCGCCGGCATCGAACTGATCGACCGCTTTCACTGGATCATTTACATCTTTGGCGCCTTCCTGATTTACACCGGCATCAAGATGTTCAGCACTCAGAACGAGGACATCGATCCGGAAAATCGGTTCGTGGTGAAATCAGTCACTCGGTACATTCCGATTGTTCGTCACTATGAGCGGCGAAAATTCTTCACCGTCGTTGACGGCAAAACGGTCGGGACACTGCTGCTGCTTGTTTTGATTGTGGTGGAATTTACCGACCTGGTTTTCGCGCTGGATTCAATTCCTGCAATTTTCGGCGTGACAACCGACCGCTTCATCGTCTACACGTCAAATGTATTCGCGATTCTCGGGCTGCGCACGTTTTATTTCCTGCTTGCCGGTGTCATCGAAAGGTTTCACTACCTCAAGTACGGCTTGGGAGTAGTTTTGAGTTTTATCGGCGTCAAGATGCTGTTGCCGATGATCGCGAAAGTACTCGGAGCTGCATTAACCGCGATCGGGTTTGTATCGATGGGTGAGTGGGTCAGAGTGCGAACCGGAATTCCGACGCACGTTGCGCTGGGTATTGTGGCGATCGTTTTGGTTTCGTCAGTGCTTATTTCGTTAATTCGATCCAAACCCAAGTCCACTGGTCACTAAACACGACATCGCCCCGAGGGCTTTTCCCACGGGGCGACGGAGCGCGCGCCGGAAAGCTCCGGCAGCTATTCTTGGAATCGGTGCTTAAGTCACCTTGGGCTGTAGGGGGCCTCAGTGTTGACCTCGCGCTCGTACAGCTCCAAGTGTATAGGAACCAACGAGTACAGCCTTCCATTCATCTTGGTAAGTACCCCCAGTCTAGGCTTGGCAGTCTCTCGGGTCAAGTGGCAGTTTGACCGCACGTCTTGAGTACAGGATTAGCCTCGCCAAATAATCGGCGCAAGCGTAACTACGACAATCGCGGCAAGGATTGTCAGCGGGGTCCCAACCTTCACAAAATCGCTAAATTTGTAGCGCCCCGGGCCATAAACCAGAAGGTTTCCGTGGTGACCGATTGGCGTGAGAAAAGCCACAACTGAAGCCATTGCCACGGTCACCACATAGGGCTCCGGCGTGCGGCCAAGTGCCTGCGCCAAAGCTACTGCGACCGGCGCGAAGACCGCGGTCGTGGCCGCGTCAGACATGAACTGTGTAATGACCGCAACCACGACAAAAAGTGCCAGCAGAATCAGCCGTTCCGGCCAGCCGCCGACCGCGGTTTGCAGCCACCCGGCGAGTATGGTCGCCGTTCCGGTCTTCTGCATCGCCACGCCCAGCGGAATCGCGCCTGCAATGAAAACGAAAATGCGCGCTTCGATCGAGCTGTACGCCTGCCGAATATTTATGCAGCGCGTCAGGACCACCGCCACCGCGCCGGTCAGCGCGGCCATTTCGATCGTCATCAAGTTGAAGGCTGCTAAAAGAATCGTCGCCAGCATAATCAATCCGGCGATCCACGCACGCCGTCGCGGCTTTGAGTCGCCATGAAAAGGAACGAGCATTAGAAACGCGGGATCGTTTGCGACATTCGCAAGCGAATCCGCATCGCCCTCGAGCACCAGGACGTCGTTCGCCCGCAAACGCACCTTGGCAATCTCCTGATCAAGCCAACCATCTTTGCGCCATAGTCCAACCACCACAGCACCATAGCGTCGCTGGAAATTAATCCGGCTCAACGTTCTTCCGATCAATTCCGATCGCGGGGCAACAACTGCCTGCACAAATTGGTCTTCGGCGCCGGCCCCGTTGCCGGCTTGTTTCTTTTCATCCTTTGCCTGGCCGTATTCCTGAATCGGTCGCAGCTCGATGTCTGGCTCTTCTCGGATCGCTACCAGTTCTTCAGGCGTGATCCTAACAATCAGCACGTCACCATCCTTCAACTTTTCCTGTTTGTAAGGTGTGCGTAGACGACGCCCGCCGCGTAATACTCCGACGACGTTGAAGTGATACTTCTCGTCCAAATCGGCGACGGTCTGATCCACCAGCGCCGACTTCTCTGACACGACAATCTCAGTCAGGTAATCTTCCAGGCGAAAATGGCTGCTGCGATCTTCTTCAGCTTCATGGCTCGGAAGCAAGTAACGACCGATGAACAGAACGAACAGTGTTCCCACGAAAGAAAGCGCCAGGCCGATTGGCGCGATCGAAAAAATTCCGAGACCAGCACGTCCTGATTGCTGAAGAGTGTTGCTCGCGATCAAAAAAGCCGGCGCGCCGATGATTGTTATCGCTGTCCCAAGAGATGCTGCGAACGACATTGGCATTAAGAGCTTGGACGCGGGCATTTTGCGTTCACGCGCCAAGTCGAGCGTGACCGGGACCATCATCGCTGTGGTCGTCACGTGGTGAGTAAATGCGGACAGCAAGGCGACCGACGGCATGATGACTGCGATTGCGCGCCCCAAGCTATTTCCGGCCAGGCGTCCAATCCAGTTGCCGATCGTGTCTGAAAGTCCGGTCACGTGAAGCGAGGCGCTCAAAACAAAAATACCGGCGACGACAATCGCCGGCTCACTGCTAAAGCCTGACAAGGCATCTTTCGCGTCGAGCACATGCGTCACATACAGCGCGATGACGATCATGACCGCGACGACGTCGGTGCGAATCCATTCCGTCACGAAGAGCACGATCGCCGCGACGAGTATCAGAAGAAACAGGATCTGTTGTGGGCTCAATCCGAACAAACGTCCTCCTCACTTCAACGGGAAGTATGTCGATCGCTTCCTAAAAGAGGGGATTTGTAGAAAAGCTAATGGGGTGACCGCAGGTTAACCCGCGTGCTGCTATCAGAGCAACTGCCCAAGCAATCAGCCGCTTGCCAATTGCGCGTCTGTCTGGCAGCTTACACGCCTCAAACTTATGCAGATTCAGATTCCGACTCCGCGTAACTTCAGTTTCCGCCGCACCGTTTTGAGCCACGGTTGGTGTGTCCTACCGCCATTCGAATTCGACAGAGATAAGTGGAAGTTGACCCGGGTGATCGATCTCGATGCTGCAAAGCCCGTTACCGTCACGATTTCGAGTGCGAAGCGAGGTCTTGACGTTAAGGCATCGCGGCCGGTCGGAAAGCGGGCGTCAGAAGAGATTGTTCGCGAAGTTCGTCACATGTTTCGACTCGATGATGATATGAACAGTTTCTACGAAACGGTTTCGAACGAGGCCGACTTTTCCTGGATTCCCGCGGAAGGCGCGGGTCGATTGCTGCGGTCGCCGACTGTGTTTGAGGATCTGGTGAAAATGATCTGCACGACAAATTGTTCGTGGGCGCTCACCGAGAAGATGGTTGTCGGACTCGTGAACGAACTGGGATGTGAAAGCGATGACGGTCGCAAATCATTTCCGACCGCATTAGCCATGGCCAAGAAAAATGAAAGGTTTTATCGCGACAAAATTCGCGCAGGTTATCGCGCACCTTATCTTGTCGAGTTAGCCCAGCGCGTCACCTCAGGTGAACTGGACGTTGAATCGTGGCTCACGCTCGCTCTGCCGCACGATCAGTTCATGAAAGAACTCAAGCGCGTAAAAGGCGTCGGCAACTATGCGGCTGAGAATTTATTGAAGCTACTGGGCCAATATGACGGATTGGCCCTGGATTCCTGGACACGCGCGCAGTTTGCGAAATCGCGCAACCACGGCTGCTTGGCAAACGATAAGAAAATCGCACGCTTTTATTCGCGTTTTGATTCATGGCGGGGCTTAGTGCTGTGGTGTGATATGACGCGGCATTGGCTCGATCCTGAAAATGTCGCGAAATGATAAGTGACTGCGCATCCTTCCAACTCTTCACAACTCTTAACAACTGAGATGTAACGAAGCAGCTTGCGCCGGCGTCTAGATGTTCAGGAACTAAAATAATTTGCGAGCGTGACAGGATCGCAGGTTGCTTAAACAGTTAATAGGGAGGGAAGGAAAAATGAAACGTTTCATAACTGGATTTGCGTGCGCGTTGGCGATTGCCCTGGTCGCATCATTGGGCATTGCCGCCAAGGACAAAACAAAAAGAAAGACAGTGGAGTTCACTCAGGACGTCACGGTGAACGGTACGGTATTGAAGGCCGGAACATACGACGTGAAATTTAACGAAGAGTCCGGCGAACTTAGCATTATTAAGAATGGCAAGGTGAAAGCGACCACCCCGGCACACCTTGAGCCGCGTAGCAACGAGGCAAAAGATACGGCGGTAATTATCGCAAATACGGGTGGAGCAGTAGCCGAATTTCGCGGGATTACTTTTGGCGGTTCAAATCAGAACGTGATCGTCGGCGGTAGCGGAGGATCCAGTAGCGCTCAGTAACACTGAGACTATTCGTTAAGGAATGGCGTTGCGCTTTCACGCGCAGCGCCATTTTTAGTTGCGGGGAGAACTCGGCTGCTGCACGTCATGCTCTTTCGACATATTCTTTCGTTCCCGTTCCTCGCCACATGAGCAAACCGGCGAAGCAACCCTCGCCGAAACAAAATACCAGCGAAAAAACACAAAACACATGTAGGCTGATGCTCTAGTCAAGATTCTCAAGGCCGATTGCACGGCGATTGTGTGATTGCCAAGGTAAACGTAGCCACGCGTTAATGCGCCGCCACCACGCCAACTCATAAGGCCTTGCGCTCAGGTGAAAAGCAAAAGAAGTTCATGTATTTCAAATCGCCAACTGCCTGGAAACACAGGCTCGAGATCGGACATTGGGTTTTGCTGAATCACTTTGCGGCCGACCTCAAACAACGCTTGGAGCTCCGTCTGATCCAGCTTCCCGCAGAACTTTTCCCAAGCGTCAAGAAACACATTATAAGTGACAATAAGATCAATCTTAGTGTCTAAACTCTCTCGATCTGCATATTGAACAGCTAATGCGTCCGCATCCCATGCCGAAAGCGATTCCTGATTAGCAAGTCTCTGATCGAATGAGGCGATTTTAAGCTCCTGATGTCGCCGAATCTCATCGAGAATAGTGAAGACCCAGTCAAAGTTTGGAAATTCGCGAGCGACGGTATGCGCCTTAAGAGGTATAACGTTCCAGACTGTCTCTGCAAGCCGGTCAGGGGGTTCAAGGTAGATTCGGCGCATCCATACCAGCAGATCATTCAGTGCCTTTTGTCCGTATGTGGCTTGATACCAAGACGCAAGTGCATAAGACAATTCTTCCTCTCGCCGGTGATATGCGTCCTCAATAACCCAACTCCGCAGTTCATTCTGCACCGCAGTCTTGAACGCTGTCACATCAGAAATTGGTACCCAAAGGTCGTTAAAGAACGGCCCTGTGTAGTCGAGGCTTAAGAATATCCAACACTTTTTGGCTCGCCTAGCTAACATCACTCCTCCGTAACAAATTGGCTTCCCGTTCAGTTTCGACGTGCCATCAAGGTATCACCGGAACGGGCGGCGGAATCGGTTTCGGGCCAAATATGATGAGGATTCCTAGAATAACTATTCCGCCTACTATCACAAACCAGAAAGCCACTATCGTAATTAAAGTTGATCACGCGCCCAGCCGTGTCCGTTACGGTGAGCGGCTGCAGTCCGTTGTAACTGACGCTGAGATAATTGCCGTTGCGGTCCTTAATCTCAGTACAAACGAAACTCGACCCGGCGGAAGTGCCTGCGGAGGTAAAGGTGAGTTGCGAACCATCCCGCATCCGTACGATAAGTCCTGACGTTCCGTTGTCGATCAACTGCGAATAGCTGCCATCATAGGCTTCATAAGTATTGGTTGTGCCGACTTGTCTTAATTCGACTCGGCCACCTGAAGGAGTAATCATCAGGTAAGACCAGATGCCCGTGTCCTGATTCTGAAATTTCGACTGAACTATCGGAAAGCCGAGCCGAAAGCCCGGACTGGGAAATCCCTGATCTGAATTAAACTTAATTTGGCCGTTTTCCACGAGAGTTGTATGTAAGCGTCAGCTCTAAGTCCAACCCACTGCGGCCTGGCAAAGACACCAGCGGCAAGCTCCAGTTGTAATTGCGAGAGCCGAGCGTGATACCGGGTTCTCCCGTTCTGTTCGGCGGACGGGTCCGTGGTGTTTCATAGTTTTGATCGTGCGGCGACGGCGGTTCGCACTCCGGACATGGATTGCAATCAACGTCGCAGATTGGTTGCACGCCGAGGGGTATTATCGACGGCAAGGCTGCCGGAGCCAGAGTCGGAGGATTTCGAAGTACATCCGAATTCGGCAAATTCGGCGCCGGCGGCGTTCCTGGTAATGACGGCGCCGGTGGTATTCCGGGCGTCGGTCGCGGCGGAAGTTGCGCCTTGGCACCCCGCGTGAAGAAAGGACTACACAACGCAATCATTAGAGATAGCGAAACAAGAATTGCCGTGCAAACAGATCGGTATTGTCTGTCGGGCAAGAGCCGGGTGCCGTTTTTCATAATGTGAGCGATCTCCAAATGGGGATGGGTTCAGGGTTACGGAGGAGGTACCCCTGGGTCGGGAGATTTACCCTTGGCTCGAATCGATTGGTTGAATGGAAGTTATGAAACGGCGAGAAAGTAACTCATCTAGCAAGCGAGGTGGGTTGCGAAAATCTTGTCGCCGCGCGATCTTTTGCTAGCCCAGGCGTCAAGTCTTTTCGGGTTGCGCGCCGGTGCGATAGCGCAGACCGAGTGCCATAATCTTCTGCAGCAGAGCTTCGTAGTCGACCCCAGCGTGCTTTGCCGAATCGGCAAAGTCTTCCTGGTTCGCGATTTGCGGATTGGGATTGGCTTCCAACAGATAAATCTCGCCATCTTCCGTGAGGCGATAATCCAGACGCGCGTAACCACTCAGAAACAGCGTGCGGTAGATTTTCTTCGAAAGCCGCTCAAGTTTGGTACGCATCTTCTTGTCAATTTCAGCCGCCTTGGTCACGACTCCGACCTTTTCCTGGTACGCGGGATCCCACTTCAGTTTCGAAGTCGCAATGTTCGGTGCACCTTCGGGAAGCTTCTCAATCACCAACTCCCACGGCGTGTAGCATTGCAGGCGTTGGTTGCCGATGACGCTCACATAGATTTCGCGCCCCGCGATGTACTGCTCGGCGATCGCGTGCGTTTTCGTTTGCCGATGAATGAAATCGACGCGCTCGGCCAGCTTCGCGTCGTCATTGACGATTGACGCGCGCGCAATGCCGACTGAACCTTCTTCGCTGATCGATTTCACCAGCAAAGGAAATTTTAGCCGCTTCGAGCGCTTGACGACGCGATTCATGTGAAAGACCGCAAACGCCGGCACCTGGATCCGATGATAAGCGAGCACCATTTTGGACAGTGCCTTGTCACGACAAATCGTCAGACCGCGCGGATTACAGCCGGTATAAGGCTGCTTCATCAGTTCGAGATAGCTGACGACGTGCTGATCGTAAAGTGGATAGCCGTGGAATTCTTCGAGCAAGTTGAAAGCCATTTGCGGTTTGAACTCGAGCAGCGCGTTGCCGATCACTCCGAGGTTGTTGTACACGCCGACGGGCAAAACCTCGTGGCCAATTTTCTTTAAGGTCGAAATCACGTCCCATTCGGTTTTGAACGGCGCTATTTCTTTCGGCGTGAGATCATCAATCGAATCCGGCGGCACGAGATCTTCGTGACAAAGAACCATCACGCGAAGTTTCTTGAAGACCTCGCCGTTTTTGTCTACAGCCTTTGAGCGGCGCCGCTTCGACGCCGGTTTGCTATTGCTTAGGGATTTCTGTTCGCTCAAGGTTTAGGTCGCGATCTCCGGATTGAAATCGCAGTCAAGAATCACAAAGCAATCCGGTAGTACCCCGAATGGACGACGTTCATTGTTTGAACAGTCAGCATCACCATCAGTTGTCGTTTCAGTTGCTCTTCACGTCCAGCAGCGCGCAATTTCAGTTGCGCCGCGCGTTCGGTCATCAATTCCAGCAAGTGATCGATTGCATAACCGTGCACGCCGGTTCCGTCTGAGACAAGTTGTTGAATTTCCGGTCCGGTGCGCCGCAGAAAACTGACCGCTGTCTCGCGCCCGCGATGACGCGCCTCGTTGGAAAAAATTCGTCGCAAGTCATTATCGAGATACGCTGGCCACTCGAACGCATACTTCGCCCTCTTCCGATCGTAGTGTTCGCGCAACGTGATCCGAATCTCGGGCAAGCGTTCAATTTTCTTGCGCACACGATTCTTTGGTCGTGTGCCGGCGATCTCATTTAGTAGTCCATCGACATACTCGATTTTTCGCAATGCGGGCCAGCCGCGATATCGCCGTCGCCAGTTCGAGCGCGGCTGCAACCACACGGCAAATGTCTCAGCGAAATCTTCCGCCGGATGTGCCTGCGCATACCACGCATCAAGATTCAAGACGTAGCGGCGGCTGTTTGGTTTGGGTTTGTAAGATGGCGGATATTTTTGAGTGAACGACCCGAACGTGCGAATCCACTTTCGTTTGAAGTGAAGCCGGAACGCGTTGTCGATCGCGTGGCCGGCTTCGTGACGCAGAATGCGCATGCACTCAACGTCCGTTCCACCTTCGACTTCGCGCATGAATTTTCGTTCAAGCTTCATCAGGCGCGGATGCGCGAGATAAAACGGAATCGCAAATCCCGGCACGCCATCCGGCGTAAACCATTCGGCCGACAACCAAACGTGCGGTTTGAAGCGAATGCCGCGATCGTTCAGCTCGCTGTAAAGACGTTTGATATGCGGCTCGATGAATGAACCTTTGATTTTGATTGGCAGATCGCAGATGCGCGTGTCGAGCAAACGTTCGTCGGAGATGATGCTCCATTTGAATCGCGCCGGCACGATGGCAATTGTAACGATGAATGATTTGTGAGGCCAGATCGTTGGGGATGATTTATCCGTTCAAAACTAATAATTCGATGACGAGGAACATCAGCGCCACAATTCCCGGGATGACAAAATTCCGTTTCTCGGAAGTATGATCGTACCAGCCACGAGTTCCAGCCTGAGTTGCGGCTTTGGTTAACTGTTTCTCAGTCCGGGAATCACCCGGGCCATCGATCAGCGCTTCGAGCTCTTCAATGGTCGCCGGCGGAAGGAATACTTCGCGAACGTACCAGAAGAGGCACAGCGCCAGCAGCCACACATCAAGCGTGATCAGCATAGACCAATAGCTGGTTTGCATTTCCGCAGAGAGAGACCAGATGAGCGGCAAGATTAGAAACGCAAAGATGATCAGCGCCCGGCCACGTATCTGGAGACGGATGATCCTGGCTTTTGCCGTCAGCGCCGCCATCGCCTGCGCAAGACTCAATCTTGCCGAGTCCACACGCACCTGAAGATTACGCAGATCGAGGTAAATGATGCTTTCGGCCTTGCAGTAAATGCAGCGCACGACGAGGTCGTCTTCGCCAACGGTCAACGGCGCGCCGCACAACCGACAACTTGGTGGCGCTCCTGGCGCAGATGGTGGGGCGGCGGCAAAAGCTGCACCGACGCTTGCGGCGCCACTTACCAGGATCATCTTGATGCCGACGATTGCCGCCAGGGCCTGGACCGGAATGAGTGGAAGCCAAATTCCAACACCGCTTACGAGCGGCAGGGCGCTCCGGCTTGCTTTCCAAATGAGTCCGGCGATCAGGATTGCGGCAAGGCCGCTAGTCATCAAGGTGAACGGCGCGAACGCAGTGCAAACGAACCACCACCGAGGGAAGCTGATTTGGTTCAAACGCGACCACTCCCGCGCCGCGTTACGGGTCGCGTCGTCAAGTTCGCAAGTCAAGCGCAATTCGTCCCGGTATTGCCGCGGAATCGGATTGCTGGTTCCGCAGAAGGCACAGGCGGCGGACGGACTGTCGACTACAGGGAGCGGACTATTACAGGAAACGCATTGCAGCGGTGCGATCATGTGATCAGTTGAAAAAGGGACCGATGGTACCGCAGATCTGAATTTGACAGGTATGGATTCCGCAAATTCCACAACCAGCCGGAAAATCTATTGCCCGCAATAATTGCCGCTGTTAGAATCAGCGACCCACGGGACCGCTGCACCAATTTCACGGAGGACCTGTTATGAAAAAAACGTTTCTCTATGGTTTGGCAATTCTTGTTTTTGCCATTAGCACTGCCACGTCGCCAGCTCAAATCCCGAAAATCAAACTGCCAAAAGTCGAAAAGCCAAAACCGACTCCGACTCCGGCAGCGGAACCAGCGCCAGAAACAACGTCACAGCCGGCGCAACCGCAACCGGAAAGCCGAAGGAGTGCCGGTTCTTCACAGAGTGGCGGACCTTATGCGGTTAAGCCGGAGTCTCCGCAAGTGCCGCTGTTCCTCGCAGAGACACTCGATATTGGGCTCGAACACTGGGACTATTTCTGGAAAATACCGAACGATAATCACAACACTAGCTGGGCGCCGCGAATTAACTTCGATGTCTTTTATGGCGGTTCAGCGAAACAGCGCTTCAAGGCCGACTATTTCATGCCCGATGGTTCGCTTTGGTACAGCGAAGCCTTGGAATTTCGCGGCGACTTTGACTCCAGTTCTGGAACTTCAAGAGTTTCCAGTCCGAGCGATTCCGAGCGCGATAAGAAAGCCATCGTCGTCGGCGGACTGTTCGGAATCAAGATTACAAACATTCGGGATAACTCGACCGTCTTTCAAGGTAAGTTCAAAGTCGTCAGGTACAAACCACAATACTCCGACGCGCGTTACAAGAATGAAGTTGATTACTACGTAGATTACGATTGGAAACTGCCGATCGGCGTGGCGGATCTCGAGTATAACCGAGACAACGCCACTCCAATTATTCGCATGTGGTTCAAAGGCGACCTCAGCAATGACAACCTTGAAGCGCGAATCTTTTACAACGGGCAGGAGCTGGCGACCACCGACGATGGCGGCGTGGTCGAACACGGAGACGATCATTACGCCGATAAACGCGGCGACGACAAGTCTCTGTTCTGGCGCGAGTTCAAGTTCCGCTGGCCCAACCGAGTCGAGTTCATCATGACTGAAGAGTTGCGCAACTTTACCGCTTATAATAAAGCAAAGTTTATTAATCAAATGCCGGGTGATTATGTAGTCAAGGTTTTCTACAACGGCGAACAGGTGCGCGAAACAAAGTTCACCATCGGCAACAACGGCACGTACGCCGATAATGGCATCGCAAAACAGAGCAATCTCACCACGAATAAGATCTTTCTACCCATAAAAGTTATGGGCACATTGGACAAGTGGAATCCGGTGAATGCCAAAGCCATGGGATTCTTTGGGAATCCGGTGGCGGGCCTGCAGTAGTAGTGCGGCGTCTGACGACCGCGGTTGGGACAAGAATTCCCGCAAGACGAAGGCTGATTGACTCTTAGCAATTCGTTGACCGGTTTCGAGTGACCGGTAAACATGTTCCTGCAAAAACGATTAGAGCTGCCGGACGCTTAGTCCGGCAGCTCTTTTTTCGTGCGAGGGGAATTGAAATCAGTTACTGCTTGTTAAGCACCCAGGTTGAATCAGTCGTGCCGCGTGTGCTCTCGCTATGTCGAACCACAGTCAGCACCTTGCCATCGCCGGACAGTGACATCTTGTCTGTGCTGGTGGCTTTGAAGTCGTTGCCGTTAAAGCTGCCGGCACGAACCGATGTTAGTTCGAGGGTCTTGCCATCGCCCGACCAGATGGCCTTCGTGGTATTGGTGCCACCCATTTGGCCGCCACCTTCAGTCGTAACTTCTTTGCCGTCCAGGGTGTAAGTGCGCGGCCCACCCGCACCGCGACCGCCGCCGCCACCGGCTGGGGCCTGACCGCCGCTGACTTTCGATTCAATCGTAATCTTCGAATCGTCCTGAGTAATCGTCCAGGTCACATCGACCTCCGCCATTCGCTGATCCAAGCCCTGGCTCTTCGCTTTATCCAAAGACCATGAACCGGCGAAATTCGCCTTATTTTGCGCATTTGCTGCAATGGCTGCGATAAAAACAAACGCCGCCAGTACAAAAAGTCTTTTCATGAGAAATCCTCCGTAAATTTGCTAAACCAGCCGTTGTCCGACAATGCGATCAACTTTAGTTCGGTATTAAGACGCTGAGCGCAAACCGTTGGTTACGGCGGTGTGCGCATTCTCTGCCACAATACCGCGATTGAAGCCGCAAAAAGGCAACTTTTTGTTGTTGTGACAGCATCTTGACTCTGCTCAGGGCGAAACTTAGAATTCAACTTCGATTCGTGTCCGCGCGTCGCCGAATTCAACGCAGACGGTAACCAGAACCTTCCCGAGCCGCAAAATTTTAGGAGTACTCGATATGCCATTTCGCAATTCACGCCGCGTGGCGGTTGCCATGTTTAGCCTGACCTTCGCGCTGTCCCCGGTGGCTGCGCAAAAAAAAACCGGCGATCAGGATCCTTCTGAGAAGCCCCGCAACGTGAAGCCGGAGTTGAAAAAGGCTTACAAAGACTGGCTTGATAAAGATGTGGCTTACATCATCACCGACGAGGAACGAAAGGCTTTCAAGAAGCTGGAAACGGATGATGAGCGCGAACACTTCATCGAAGAGTTCTGGCGACGACGCGATCCCGATCCGGACACAGATGAGAACGAATTTCGCGAAGAGTATTACGAGCGCATCGCTTACGCAAATGAACATTTCGCGTCCGGCATTCCTGGATGGAAGACCGATCGCGGTCGCATCTACATCATGTACGGCAAGCCCGACGAGCTCGAGACGCACCCGGCTGGCGGCTCATACAACCGGGAATCATACGAAGGTGGAGGAACCACTTCGACTTATCCGTTTGAGCGATGGTTCTATCGCTACATTGCGGGCGTCGGATCGGGAATTGAAATCGAGTTCGTCGATCCAACAGGCAGTGGCGAGTATCGCATTGCGCGAAATCCTGATGAGAAGGACGCGTTGCTTCATGTACCAGGCGCAGGACTGACCCTCGCCGAAGAAATGGGTCTCGCGGACAAGTCCGATCGCGTCGCAAACAGCGGCGGCTTCGGTATGCCAAATTACTCGCGCGAACAAGACAGTCCGTTTGCGCGCCTGCAACTGCTTGCCGATCTGAGCCGGCCGCCGCAGATTAAATTCAACGATCTAGCTTCAGCGGTGAACACGCCAGTCATCGAAGACAATCCGCTGAACTTCGATGTGCGCGTGGATTTCTTCCGGCAATCGGACGAGCGCGTAATCACGGCCTTCACGATTCAAACAGACAACAGCAATCTCGTGTTCCAGGACGTGGGCGGCTTGCAGCAAGCACAACTGAACATCTTTGGAAAGATCACGCACGTCTCGGGACGTCGCGCCGGCATTTTTGAAGATCCAGTTATTACGCGTGCGACGCCGGAAGAACTGACTGAAGCGAAAGACCGCAAGTCCGCATATCAGAAGGCGGTGGCGTTGGCGCCGGGCAGATACAAGCTCGACGTGATCGTGCGCGACATCAACTCGGGCGCGACCGGAGTGCGACACGTAGACGTGCCCGTTCCCAAATACGATCCAAATAAGCTGGGCACCTCGACACTGGTGCTGGCCGCAAAACTCGAAAGTCTCGGCGACCAGCCCGCCGTGGGCATGTTCACGATCGGCAACGTCAAGGTGATTCCTAACGTTTCCGGCGTTTATCACCGCGGCGCTCCGGTTGGCGTCTATATGCAGATTTACAACGCCGGCATTGATCAAACCACGCTGCGTCCGTCGGTTGACGTCGAATACGCGTTAATGAAGGACGGCAAAGAGATCGGCAAACAGGCTGAGGATTGGCGTGGGAACAGCGACTCCGGTCAGCGCTTGACGTTGACGCGGCTAATTAACTCCGCTGCCTTGAATCCAGGAGATTATTCACTCGAAGTTCGCGTACGCGATCGCGTCAGCGGGCAAAGCCTGGTGCAATCAGCAAAGTTTACGATTGCACAATAACAAAGCGGTTCAAACCGGCTCTCGATTGGAAAGATCGAGGGCCGGTTTTGTTTTTGGCAGTTTAGTTCTTCAGAAAGGGTTTTATGCTGACCAAACGAACAGCTTGGATCTTTCTACTGGGACTGGGACTAATTCCGATCGCGCCACAGGCATTCGCACAACCTGAACAGGATCCGCAAAACAAACCGCGAAAAGTTAAGAGCGAGCCAGACAAAGGTTTCAAGCAGTGGCTTGAGGAAGTTGGCCCGATTCTCACCGAGCAAGAACACAGAGGCTGGGACAAGTTACAGACTAACGAAGAACGTGAACAGTTCATCGTGACGTTTTGGCGGCTGCGCGATCCCGACCCAGACACCGAAGAGAATGAATATCGCGAAGCTTATTACGAGCGTCTTGCCTATGTGAACGAACACTTCGCTTCCGGGATTCCGGGCTACAAAGCGGATCGCGGCAAGATTTATTTGAAATACGGCAAGCCCGACGAAATTGAATCGCATCCGTCAGGCGGTGCGTACCAAATGGCGCCGTACGAAGGCGGTGACACAACTTCGACGTATCCTTTCGAACGCTGGTGGTATCGACATCTGCCGAACCATACGGACGTGGAGATCGAGTTCATCGATCCGTCCGGGACCGGTGAGTACCGCATTGCGCGCAATCCCTTCGAGAAGATTGCCACGCTTCACGTTCCCGGAGGAGTGAGTATCCCCGGTGTGGATCAGGCCGACATCATTGCCGCCGCGAACGGGTTCGGCAATCCATTTTCACCACGCGCCAAAGACTCGCAATGGGATTGGATGGACATTATTACCTTGCGCGACAAGGCGCCGCCGGTGAACTTCGATCGCCTAATTGAAACCGGCACCGGTTCGCCGGTTGCCGAGGAGAACTTCCTCAGCACGGACGTGCAAGTCAGTTACTTTCAGCAATCCGACGATCGCGTCATCGTTGCCTTTACCGTGCAAACCGATAATCGCGACTTAACATTTCGCGATGTTGGCGGAATTCAGACCGCGCGCTTGAACATCGCCGGCCGGATCACCAGCGTGACGGGACGTCGCGTGGGGTTTTTTGAAGATGCCGTTACCACGACAGCCACGCCGTCCGAATTGATAAACGCAAAAGAGAGAAAGTCCGCTTATCAGAAAGCTGTGCCGCTGTTACCGGGCCATTACCGCATCGATCTGCTGGTGCGCGACGTTGAATCAGGCGCGGCCGGGATTCAACATGTCGGTTTTGAAGTGCCAAAATTCGGGACGGCGTTAACCGCTTCGTCTTTGGTTTTGGCTTCAGTTCTCGAACAGATTTCGGATATTCCAGCGTCGCGCCAGTTCGTAATCGGCGACAAAAAGGTGATTCCGAACCTTACGGCCGTCTACCATCGCGGCGCACCGATCGGAATTTACATGCAGATTTACAATGCCGGCATCGACCAGGCGACGCTGCGGCCATCAGTCGATGTTGAATACGTTTTGATGAAGGATGGCAAAGAGATCGGCAAGCTGGTAGAAGACTGGCGCGGCAACAATGACACGGGCCAGCGTCTGACCTTGGCGCGGCTAATCACCTCCGCTGGCTTGAATCCAGGAGATTATTCAATCGACGTCCGGGTACGCGATCGCGTAAGCGGCCAAAGCCTGGTGCAATCGGCGAAGTTCACGATTGCTCAGTAGGGGCTTGAACTAATTGAAGATCGCGAGTCGGCTCGTGGGAGCGGCTCGCGATTCTTCTTTTGGCAATGCGTCTGTCGCTCAATGGAATCCAGGCGCGGTGCTAGAATCACTTTACATGGCACACACGGAGATCGCCGGACTAAGCAAGGCAGAGTTGTCGACATTGGTCGAGGAACTTGGCGAGTCCATCTATCGCGGTGACCAGATCTTTACGGCTGTTCAGCACCGGCGTGTGCGCTCTTTCGACCAAATCACTAATCTGCCGAAGGAATTCCGCTCAAAGCTCAGTAAGCTCGCCGCTATTTCCACGCTGCGACTTGAGTCGCGATACATCTCAACTGATGGGACACGCCGTTACCTGATGAAGACGCACGACGATCGCCCTGTCGAAGCGGTTTTCATTCCCGAAGAACGGCGCGACACAATCTGTTTCTCTTCGCAATCGGGCTGCCCGCTGCAATGCACTTTCTGCCTCACGGCGCAGCTCGGTCTGCTGCGAAATTTGACTGCAGGCGAAATCGTCGAACAGATCATCGTCGCGCTGAACGATGCTTACGGCGAAGGCGTGAAGACGCCGCGTGGAACAAATCTCGTCGGCATGGGCGCAGGCGAGCCGTTTCTGAATTTTGAGGCGCTGCTGAAAGCAATTCGTATCATGGGCGACCCTGAAGGTCTGCACATTGTGCCGAATCGCATCACGGTTTCGACGGCCGGAATTGTGCCCCGCATTCGCGAGTTAGCGACCGTTCCAGATCGCCCTCATCTGGCGATTTCACTCGCCGCGCCAACGGACGAACTGCGCAACGAGCTGATGCCCATCAACAAGAAATGGCCGCTGGATGAATTACTCGATGCAGGCAAAGAATTCGAAAAGTCGCTCAAGCCGGGCGAACGCTTCACCTTTGAGTATGTGATGCTGAAAGACGTGAACGACTCTGACGAGCAGGCACGGCAGCTTGCGAATCTGCTGAACCGGCACTCGCTGCGCGCGAAAGTAAACCTGATTCCGCATAATCCGGCAGAGCCGCTGCCCTATCAACCGTCGACAGTACAGCGCGTCGAATCGTTTCGTGAGATTCTCGAGTCGAAAGGTGTCCACGCATTCGTGCGAAAACCGCGGGGTCGCGACATCTTAGCTGCTTGCGGACAGCTCGCCGCGCGTGGCAACTCGCCGGTTTCGATTCAGCAGCAACCGCGATAGAATCCTCCGCCATCCAAGGCAGTTATGAAGAGAACAAATCAGAAACTCGCATTGAGTGCCTTCCTAATGTTTTTGTTTGTTTCAGGTATTCCAATCGCCGTCGCCGCGCCCACACCTGAACCTAACATTAGCGTCGCCGGCTATTTCGCCACAGACAAAGCGCAAAAGGGCAAGCCCCTGCGCGTCGCGATCGTGATCGACGTGCCCGCGGGTTATCACATCAATTCGAATCGTCCGCTGGAGAGCTACTTAATTGCCACGTCGGTCAAAGTCGAACCGGAGAATGGTCTCCACGCGGGAGTAGTGACTTATCCGCGGCCGGTGATGCGGACTTTCAAATTCTCGAACAAGCAATTATCGGTTTATGAGGGACAGGCGCGGCTGAAATTTAGTGTGCCGATTCCGGCGAACTATTCGGACGGTTCTGCGAAGATCAAAGCGCGCGTGCGTCTGCAAAGCTGTAACGATGAAGTTTGCTTCCCGCCAAAGAACTATGACCTGGATTTGAAGATCGATGTCGTGGGCACGACCGAACGCGTGCGCGCGACAAACGGCTGGGCGTTCAAATGACGGGATCTAATCTCGTGTGAATTGCGGAGTTTTGCGGCTCCGCCGTCTGATGTGCGAAAGGCCTTTGGCCTTCCTTCGAGTTCGATAGAAGAACTCCTCGGCCGCGGTGTTAAGCGCGACCAATGACTGACATCAATCTCCCCACTCGTCCGTGAATCGCCTTCTCTCGTCGATAAGAAAAGAAAAGATCAGTGCGCTCCATCGTGCAAAACGGCGCGGTGTGGATTCGCTCGGTGGGAACGCCGGCCGCGATCAGCTGATGGCGATTGGCTCTGTGCAAATCAATCCGCGCATGCCCGTCGCGGGTCGGCTCGAGAAGTGAATCAGCGTCGGGAAACCTTTCTCTGAATTTACCAATCACATCGGCGCCCACTTCATAACAACAGGCAGTCGCGGCTGGTCCGATCGCGGTCCGCAGGTTCTCCGGTCTCGTTCCATACTCGCTTTGTAGTTGCTCGATTGCGCGCACGACTATCGACGCCGCGGTGCCGCGCCAGCCGGCGTGCACCGCTGCGAACGCGCCTGTGGTGGCATCCCCAAGCAGGACTGGAACGCAATCGGCAGTCTTCACCGCGAGAAGAATTTTCGGAGTGTTGCTGATCAGCGCGTCACAGTACTGATCATCGCCGAGCACACCAGGTTTCGGCTTCGCATCATCTTCGCTTCTTACGATGCGAACGTCAGCGCTGTGCATCTGCCAACAGCCCGCGAGCGTCCAATCGCCTGTAAACAACTTGAGGAAACGCCGGCGATTTTCGTAAATATTTTCGGCTTCGTCTTCGTTAAAGCCGGCGAGGTTCAACGAATTTTCTGGCATCGGACTCACGCCACCCAACCGCGTCGAAAACGCGTTCGGGAAGCCCTCGTCTTCAAGTGGCTCGCAAATCAGCGCGCGCACGCCATTGCGTTCGCGCCAGTAGAATCCCGCGCCTTGGAGCGCGGCGTCATTCCGCTTAACATCTTCCGCGTCTGTGATTGTTTCCATCGGCATCGACATCATCGAAGTTCGGCGCGTCGCTGAGACCATCTCGCGCACGCCCCGGTTTGCTGAACGCGTATTCACTGAGGCCGAACGCGCGTACTGCGAATCGCGCGGCGCGGCCGCCGCGCAACATTATGCCGCGCGCTTTGCGGCAAAAGAAGCTGCGCTCAAGGCTTTGCAGACCGGCTGGAGCGGCGGCATCAGTTGGCATGACGTCGAAGTGGCTGCGAAAGAATCCGGCGCGCCCATCATTTTGTTCTACGGCCGCGCGCGCGAATTGTATGAAGCATCAGGCGCGAATGCGGCACATCTCTCGATTGCTCACACGACGGAGCATGCGGTTGCCGAAGTGATTCTGGAGAAGAATTGATAGCCTGCGAAATGGATTCTCAGGTTAGAAAGAATCCACGACCTCAACCATCGTGAGCGGCTCTGCCGCCCGATGTGCGGAAGGTCTCTGACCTTCCGTAAAGTTCGACTTATTATCTTAGCCGTTGACCCTTAGCTGAACCCTCGATCAATCTTGCCAGTCGCTTCTGCCGCGTCTCTTCCGTCTTCGCGCTCACAATAAACCACGTCATCATCTTGCGATAGCCGGGGGGTTGCGCCTCAAAGAATTTCCATGCGGCTTTGTTCTTCTTGAACTGCGACGCATACGGTTCGACAAGCTCGGCAGGCCGTTGTTCGTAAGAATAGATTCCCGAACGAAACTCTTTACGCAGCCCGTAAGCTTTCAGACCCGCGGGCATCATTCGCTTTTCCTTGCTGAGTCGCTCAACGTTGCGAATGTTGACTGCACTCCAAATGCTCTCCGGCTTTCGCGGCGTGAAGCGAATCACATAGCTTTCGTCGTCATATTTCTTCCGAATGCCATCAATCCAACCAAAACAGAGCGCTTCATCGACAGACTCAGGCCAGGTGATGCTCGGCTTGCCGGTATCTTTTTTGTAGAAACCGACCCACAGTTCTCTTGCTATATTGTGATTAGCGGCGAGCCATTTGCGGAAGGCATCGGGAGTCTTGAAGAATTTTGGCGACATATCAGGACCGAAGTACGCGATTCGTAAAGGATGCGACCCGTGCTTTCGCTCCGATGGGAGCGAGATGTTTATGGCTATCGTTGTCTAAAATAATTCCCTAGCTCCTTTAGGAGCGAAATATTCAATCAATGAACTTAAAGATGTATCTATCATCAAATGGAACTTCAAACTTCTTCAACCACATCAAATATTCATCCTTGAATGTTCGTCGCCTATGGTGGTGCTCCTGATTCTGAATGTAGCGAATAATCGTGTTGAGCTGTGAATGTCCGTACGAGAACGCGCCATAGCCTTCCTGCCAACTAAACCTTCCGTGGACCCATTTCTTCTTGTTGATGAAATTCGATGAGTCCACTTTAATATCACGAACGAGATCGGCTAATGCCATTGCCGGTTTCAATCCGATCAGAATGTGAACATGGTCGGACATTCCATTGATCGCAATCAGTTTCTGACGCTGATTGCGCACGATTCCCGTGATGTATTTGTAGAGTTCTTCCTTGAACTCAGGACGGATGAGAGACAGCCGTCCATCAACTGCGAACACAGTTTGAATATAGATTTGGGAGTATGTGTTTGCCATGGGGTTCTCACATTCCGCACCTAAAGGAGCTTGAGGATCCAAGTGCGCGAGGTGCTATAAACATTCCACCCCTAACGGGGTGAAGAGCGTCAATCCCATTTCGGCGGACCGAGGTCGCGACCATTAATCTGATCGTACGCCAACGCGCCAACAATAAGTCCGACCGATGTTAATTCGACACCAGCGAGCCCATGATCCCACTGTATTTGTACGTTAGTGTCCGCGAGTATTCCATTTATCTTCCTTAGATCTCTTGCCTGACGGGCGTTCATCGCCAACATCAGACCAAGCATTCTTTGTGATGTCGGATCGAACGTGGCGCACGCGATTGCCACGAGGTGTCTCGCATCGATCTCATGAAACTCAAAATCCTCAAAGGGCTCTAGGTTCAGCTTTAACCACACCTTGAACATGCTGAATTTCATTGGGTATTTTGCTCGCGTACCCTCGATGAAACCTTGCAGCGCCATAAGTCTAAGCTGTCGGTGCGTTGATCGAGTGATAGCGTCGGAAGCAAGGTGTGATGCAAGCGCGAGGGTTGTTTCTGGTGGCGACAGCATTCGGTTAGCTACTAACGTCGCCAGCAATTTGTGTTTCGCCTGTTCGCTGGTTTCCGCTGCGTTTAGAACAGACCGCTGAAGAAGCGCAGAGAACTGTGGATGATGTGCTACATCATCGAGCTGTTGCCGCTTTACTTGGTACTCATTCTCAAGTTTCTTTACCCTGTCAGCGAGTTCTAGGACGAAATCGGCTGCGTTCTCTCGCGCTAGTTTTTGGGCCGCTGCTCGATGTGACCCGAATCTCTCCCTCAACCAGCGTTCGCTACTATCCCAGGCTTTCTCTGTAAATTTACCTGCCGCGCCGCCGACAGCGGCACCGAGAGCTATGAGGGAGATGGGATCGGGCATGACGGATTACAACAAGCAGTTGAGTCAATAACTCTTCAGCTCCGTTATCGCCCTCAACACATCCGCACTCTGCGGCAGAATCACGTCTTCGAGTTGCGGCGCATAGGCCACGAAAGTGTCGAGTGCCGCCACCCGCCGGACTGGTGCGTCTAGGTATTCGAAGAGTTCGTTGGAAATGCGCGCCGCGATCTCAGCTCCGTAGCCCCATGACAAAGAATCTTCGTGTGCAACGATCACGCGCGAAGTTTTCTTCACCGATTCGGCAATCGCGTCCCAGTCGTAAGGACTCACGCTGCGGAGATCGATGATCTCAACGCTAATCCCCTGCTTCTCAGCTTCTTTGGCGGCGACGACTGACCGCTGCACAAGCGCGCCATAAGTGATGATCGAAAGGTCCGTTCCTTCGCGAACAGTCCTGGCCTTGGCAAACGGAATCATGAAATCGTCGCCCGGGTAAGGCGACTTGTTGTAGGCCTGCCGATAGAGATGTTTGTGCTCGAGGAAGATTACGGGATCGTCGCAGCGAATCGACGTGCGCAGCAATCCATTCGCGTCGAGGGCGTTCGATGGATAGACAACACGCAAACCCGGGATCTGCGTGAACAAAGACACGCCCGATTGCGAATGATAGATCGCGCCGCCCTTCAAGTAGCCACCGACGGGGACGCGAATCACGCACGGCGCGGAAAAATCGTTTGCTGAACGCCACCGCATTAGAGCCAATTCGTTCCGAATTTGATGAAAAGCGGGCCAGATGTAATCGAAGAACTGGATTTCGACCACCGGCTTCAGCCCGCGCGTCGCCAAACCAATCGCGCGCCCGACAATGTTGGCTTCGGCCAAGGGCGAGTTGTAGACGCGGGCGCTGCCAAACTCGCGTTGCAGGTTCGCCGTGACCTTGAAAACGCCGCCTTTGCCTTTCACTTTGTCCAGAGACTGTTCGCGCGAGCAGTCCGCGACGTCTTCACCAAACACGACGATCCGCGGATCCCGCTTCATCTCAGTATGCAGACAGCGATTAATCAGATCGACCATCGTTCCCGGATTGCCGCTCAGCTCAACCTCGTCTTCAGTGTCGAAGTCCGAGGAAGTTGGATCGACATCGGGAGAATAAACGTAGAGCATTGCGGTTTCGGGCGCCGGCTGCGGACTGGCAAGGGCGGCATCAGCGGCCTCATTAATCTCGCGATCGATTTCATCTTTAAGCTGTTGCAACCCGTCCTGATCGATGATCTTTTCGTCAACCAGCTGCGCGCCAAAACGCTTAACCGGATCGCGCTCGGCATCAGACACCCGTTCTTCATCCGCGCGGTACAACTTCTCATCGTCGGAAAGTGAGTGCGAATACGGGCGGATGACTCTTGCGTGCACGAAGGACGGTCCACGATTGCGACGGCAGTTCTCGACGGCGCGGCGCATTACGGCAAGCGATTCGACTGCGTCGGTGCCGTCGCATTTTTGCCGGTAAAGATTTGGGAATCCGGAAACCAGCTTCGAAATGTCGCCCCCGGCAGTCTGTACTTCAACCGGCACGCTGATCGCATAGCCGTTGTCTTCGAGCAGAAACACCACCGGCAAACGCAGATTGCACGCGGAATTTAAAGCTTCCCAAAACTCGCCTTCGCTCGAAGTCCCGTCGCCGAGCGAGACGTAGACGACTTCATCCTGGTGAAACTTCTTGACGCGCTTCTTCAGTTCCTTGACGAGCTTGATCCGATATGTCGCTTCTGCCGCACCCACGGCTTGCAACAGTTGCGTGCCGGTGGGCGATGACTGCGACACGATGTTCAGCTTTTTATGGCCCCAGTGCGAAGGCATCTGCCGTCCGTGCGAGTTCGGATCAGCTTCCGCGCCGACACTCTCCAGAAGCATCTCGAGCGGCGTCATGCCGAGCTGCAAGCACAACGCGCGATCGCGATAGTACGGATAGAACCAGTCGTAGCCGGGCTTGAGACACATGCCCGCAGCCGTCAAAATCGCCTCATGACCGGCGCCGCTGATCTGAAAGAAGATCCGGTTCTGGCCCTTCATCTGGATTTCTTTGTCGTCGAGTTTCCGCGACATGTACATCGTGCGGAAGATCTTCAACATCTCTTCGGGGCTGACCTGTGGCTGCTGTTTAGGCTTCGCTTTGCCACGGCGACGTGATGGTTTAGGCGACGGTGCCGCTTTCAAAATAGGGGAATGTGCGGCCGCCGGCTTTGGTTCGGCCTTCGCCACGGACTTTGAGGTGAAAGCGCCTTCGGGAAGGCTTTCGGATTTTTTGACTAGTCTGAGAACCTTAGTGTCGCTCATCGTGTTTTTCGCTGCGTAGCAGCGAAATACCTATAGAACCGAAACAAGAACAAACTTCCAAGCTCCGTTAGGAGCGAAAGATTCTGTCGCCCGTAACCGGGCTCATGACAGCAACGTGACTTAAGCGGCTATAAGTATCTCGTGCCTACGGCACTTCAACGCTCACTATCCAACATCTGTCGATATTCTTCGGCCATTCCGGGATGGCCGTGCGCCGTTGCCGTCTTAATTCCACGCTCCAACGCTTCGCGCGCTTTGGATGTCTGGTTAGTTCGTTCGTAACCACGGGCCAGCATGCCGTATGCGTTTCCTTCATCGTCAGCGCTCGCGAGATATCGCTCGAGTGTCTCGATCACTTTCGCGTCATCGCCGCTCTTCTCGTATTCCTTCGCGAGGCCGAACAGCACAACCGTGTTCGTCGGATCGCCAGCGAGCATTTGTTCAAAAACTTCGATGCGTGACATGGCCATTTGTTAGTAAATCGTGAATCGTAAATGGTAAATAGACGACTGTACCGACAGACTCTATTTACGATTTACGATTCACTATTCACGCTCACTTCCCGATAATTAACTTCGCAATCGTCTGCAACTGCATGTTCGAAGTGCCTTCGTAGATCGCGCCGATCTTTGAATCGCGCCAGTACTTCTCGACGGGGTAGTCCTTCACGTAGCCATAGCCGCCATAAAGCTCGATCGCTTTCGAAGTGATGCGTTCAGCCGCGCGCGACGAAAAGAGTTTGGCCATCGCCGCTTCCTTTACAAAGTTTTGGCCGAGGTCTTTCATGCGCGCCGCGTTGTAAACCATCAGACGCGCGGCTTCGAGTTCGGTCGCCATCTCAGCCAGTTGAAACTGCACACCCTGGAACTCGCTGATTGATTTGCCGAACTGCTGCCGCTCTTTTGTGTAATTGAGTGCCGATTCCAAAGCTCCGCGCGCGAGGCCAATCATCTGCGCGCCGATGCCGATACGACCTTCATTCAGCGTTTCGATCGAAACTTTGTAGCCCTTGCCGATTTCCCCCAGCACGTTTTCCTTCGATACCTTGCAGTCTTCCAAAATCAATTCCACCGTCGATGATGCGCGAATGCCGAGCTTGTTTTCTTTCTTGCCTACTGAAAATCCCTCGGTCGTTTTCTCGATGATGAAAGCGGTGATGCCGCGGTATCCAGCCTCGGGGTTTGCATTCGCGAATAGGACGAAAATCTCGGCTTCCTTGCCGTTCGTGATCCAAAGCTTGCGTCCATTGATGACAAAGTGATCGCCACCATCGACGGCGCGAGTTCCCATCGCGAACGCGTCGGACCCAGAACCCGCTTCGCTCAAGGCATAGGCGCCCACTTTTTCGGCAGCCAATTGCGTCAGATATTTCTTCTTGAGTTGTTGGTTACCCCAACGGCTGATCGCGTTATTGACGAGAGTGTTCTGTACGTCGACCAGGACGCCGACGGAAGCGTCGACGCGCGAGAGCTCTTCGACAGCGAGAATTGCCTGGAAAAAAGATCCGCCGGCGCCGCCAAACTCCTCGGCCGTCTCGATGCCCATTAAACCGAGCTCAAAGCACTGTTTGATCAGAGCCGGATCCAAATGTGCCTGCTCGTCCATTTCTTCGACGCGCTTGCGAATTTCACCTTCGGCGAATTCACGCACACTGTCGCGAAACATTTGTTCGTCTTCGGATAACGTCGTCAACGGCCGCGCGAAAGATTCTTCAATTGCAGTTTGAACTTGAGTCATAGCTGGCTAACCGCGGAAAGGAAGTACGATCTTGAATCGACATGATAATCAACGCGTCAGTAAAAACGCAAAAACAGAGGGTCGTCATGACGACTGGTGCATGCGACTGTCTGATTTATCTGGCGGACTTGCCGATCGGGTCGATAAGTTCTGGTCATTTAAGGCACGCGGCGTTTCGGAATGCAGTTTGTTTTGGACATACGATCCGCGATCCTTTATTTTGACAAATGTTAGCTAATTGAATGACAGAGCCATCCCGCAAAACTCCATCAAAAAAAGGGCTCACGCCTCTTGGTGTGATCGGTTTCATTGTCGGTATCGCACTGTTTGCCTACTTCGTAGAGAAAGCGGGCGTGGGCCAAATCCTCGAAGGCATCAGGCGCCTTGGCGCTGGCTTCGTACTCGTGATTGCCGTCTCGGCTCTGCGTCAGATCGCTCGATCGATCGCGTGGACGCTCTGCATGGAGCCACCGTACCGGCTACGTTTCCGCGATGCGTTTCGCGCGCGTGTGATGGGCGATGCGATTGGAAACATTCTTCCATTCGCCGGTTTTTTGGTTTCTGAGCCGGCAAAGCCTGCGCTGATTCGCGATCGCGTGCCGCTGATGGCCGGTTTCTCAGCGCTGGCGATTGAAAACATTTTCTACGCGCTGTCGGTCGCACTTTTCGTTTTTTCCGGCATGGTGGCTTTGCTGCTGAGCTTTACTTTGCCGAAGGGACTGCGACTCGTCAGCATCATCACGCTCGCGGTGATTGCGGTTGTCATCGCTTCCGGCGCCGTCCTGATCGCGAAACGCCTGCGGTTCATCAGCGGCAGCGCAAAATTTCTACATCGCCGCGGACTGAACGAAAAGTGGATCGAAAAAGCGGGCTCGCTCGAGGATCGCATCTATGGTTTTTATCAAAGAAACTCCGCGCGGTTTTTGCCCATCATTCTTTTGGAGTTCTGTTTCCATCTTGCCGGCGTCACCGAAATTTACGTCACCCTGAGCTTCATCAGCCCCGATCAGCCGCCGACCTTCCTTACCGCATTCATCCTTGAATCGGTGAACCGTGTCATCACCGTCGCCTTTAAATTCATTCCCTTGCGAATGGGCGTGGACGAAGCGGGCACCGGCCGGGTTTCTAAGGTGCTTCAATTTACGATGACCACCGGTGTCACGCTCGCCATCGTGCGCAAAGCACGTGATGTGTTTTGGGCGGCAACAGGTATGATATTGCTGTTGCAACGCGGATTGTCTTTGCGCACGGTCGCACGCGATGCCGAAGCGGCGTTGGCGGAAGAAGCCAAACTTGGTGTTTCGTCAAAATTGTCCGCCGGCGAATCCAGCTAACATTCAATGTCAGTCGCGGGAATAAATTCAGCCAAGGGTAAGGCATTACCAGCAACTGCAGGGCATCCGATCAGCGCGATTCATGCGGGTGGCATCGTCGTGTCGTGGCAGAAGGCTGCGGTGATTGCGTTGGCCATCATGATCGTCATCGGCGCCGGGTTGCGCTTGAAAGGGCTGGGCGCGGTCGGATTTGCCGAAGATGAAATCAACAAGGTTGAGGCCGCGCGAGCTTACGACCGCGGCGATTTCACCGCCAACGCTGAGCATCCGATGTTGATGAAGATTCTGATCGACCTGTCGTTGCGCGGCGCGCGTGCCTTGAATTCAAGGACTAGCCAGTCAATTTCGGAAGAAGCGGCGCTGAGGTTTCCGAACGCTTTGTTTGGTGCGCTGACGGCGATTCCACTCTGTTTGTTGACCGCGGCGCTCTTCGATCTCAGCACTGGCTTATGGGCGGCGGCGTTGTGGTCCTTCGGCGTCACTGCCATCACGTTCAATCGCGTCGGCAAGGAAGACACGCTGATGGTCTTCTTCATGCTGTTCGCATTTTATCTTTTCATTCAGGCCAAGGTCGTCGATCGCAGCGATAGTAAGCTGGTTAATCGCTTGCGAAATTTGAGCGGCGTCAGCTTTGGTTTGATGATGGCATCGAAGTATTTTCCGCACTACCTCGGCCTGAACATGCTGTATCACCACAACTACAGCGTGCGGCCCAAAAAAGAAGGCGAAGCGCGTTGGAAGACGCCGGCGAGTTTCTTTTTGCTAATGGGACTGGCCTTCGTGCTGGCTAACCCGGCGATTCTCTCGCCAAAAGTGTGGACGTATTTGAATGCCTATTCGGGCGAAAAGCTGCTGACACACACCGGCTATTTGCTGGGAGACCGTCTTTACAAGAACAACGCTTCGCGATCACCGTTTTGGGCGACGCCGCTCTATTTCTATTTGCTGTGGCTGGCGATCAAAGTGCCACTGGCGGTGCTGGCGACTTGTTTGATCGGATTCGCTGTGGGGCTGCGACGCTGGCGTGAGCCGGGCCATGGCTTTGTCGTTTTCATGATTCTTTTTTGGATTGTTCCGTATTCGCTGATGGGCGCAAAGTGGCCGCGCTACCTGCTCTCGCTGATGCCATTCGTTTACATGAGCGCAGCCGTCGGCATCGTCCTGCTGATTCGTTGGACCGTATCAGCATTTGCAAAGTGGAACTCGCGTGGCTGGATTAGCGGCGCTGTCACCGGACTGCTGTTGCTCGCTACCGTGGTCATGCCTGCTTTTTCGGCTTACGCTATCGCGCCGCATTACGGTTTGTATTCAAACATTTTTGGCGATCGTTACACCGCACACTTTTTCCCTCACGATGAGTTCTACGATGACGGGCTAAACGAAGCGATCCGTTTTGTGTGCGCGAATGCGCCGGCGAATGCGACGATCGTGACGGAAACACCGGGAGTCGTTCGCTACTACGCCGAGAAATTTGGGCGCCAGGATCTACAGTCGAAAGTGCTGTCAGATCCAAACTTTGATGTGCCCAATCAAGGCGCGGTTTATTTCATTCTGCAACGTGGCCGGACCTATTTCGAGAATCGCGACAAGATGAAGCATGTGCGCGAACATTTTCCGATAGTGTACGCGAGCTGTGTGCGCGACTTCACCGCCGCCGAAGTTTATTCAGCACAAGCAGGAGCCGTGCCCGCAAATGAGCGTTGTGCGCATCCGCAATATCCAAAATGAAACGAATTCTCTTTGTCGCCACTCTAACATTCTGCATTTCCACGCTCTCGCTGAACATACCTTCGCGGGCGCAGAACGCAACAGCCAAACGCGCACATGTCGTAATTCTCAGCACCACCGACATGCACGGGCACATCTTTCCGATCGATTACTACACGAACAAGTATGACAACGTCGGTATTGCGAAAGTTGCTACGCTCGTGAAGCAGGCGCGCAAAGACGATCCCGATTTGTTACTGCTGGATTCGGGCGATACGATCCAGGGCACGCCGCTCGAATATCTTCACAACAAACGCAACAACACGCCGATTGATCCAATGATGCTGACGATGAACGCGTTGAAATACGACGCGATGGCGGTTGGCAATCACGAATACAATTTTGGCTTGAAAGTGCTCGAGAAAGCGCGCAGCGAAGCAAAGTTTCCGTGGCTGTCAGCGAACACGTACGAGACCGGCGCGAAAAAAACGGCTTCAACGCACTACCAGCCGTACATCGTTAAAGAGATTCAAGGCGTCAAGATTGGAATCCTCGGGCTTACAACGCCCGGTATTCCGTACTGGGAAAACGTGCCGAATTACGCGGGCCTCGAGTTTCATGAAACGGTCAGCGAAGCAAAAAAGTGGGTGCCGATTCTGCGCGAGAAAGAGAAAGTCGACGTCGTAGTGATCGCGATGCACATGGGCATCGAAGAAGACTTGCGTACGGGAATTCCCAATCCTTCGTCAGTGCCAAATGAAAATGCCGCCGTGACGATCGCGCGCCAGGTGCCCGGTGTTGACGTGATCTTGATGGGGCATACGCATCGCGAAGTCGGCGACTTGTTTATCAACGGAGTACTCCTGACTCAAGCCAATCGCTGGGCCAGCCACGTTGCGCGCATCGATCTTTATCTCGACAAGGGCCAAGACAATCGTTGGCAAGTTGCAGCAAAGTCCGCGCGCACAATTGCGGTGACAGAGAAAACCGAACTCGATCCCGAAATCGCGAAGCTCGGAGAACCTTACGACAAAGAAACGCAAGACTGGCTCGGCAGGAACATTGGCGAATCGTCCGAAGAACTCACGGCGCAGGGATGCCGCTTTCAAGACACGGCGATCATCGATTTGATTCAGCGCGTCCAACTCGAAGCGGGCAAGGCCGACGTCTCAATGGCCGCGTGCTTCAATCCGTCCGCGCGCATTCCGAAGGGCGCCGTCACCGTGCGCGACATCGCGGGACTTTACGAATACGAGAATACGCTTGTGACAGTCGAACTGACGGGACAGCAGTTGAAGGACGCGCTGGAACACTCGACGCGCTATTTCAAAGAGTATCAGCCCGGCAAAAGCTTGAACGATCTAGTTGACACGAGAATTCCCGGCTACAACTTCGATGTGGCTGAAGGCGCGAGTTACGACATCGATCTCACAAAGCCAATCGGCGAGCGCATCGTCAATCTCAAATACAAAGATCAGCCTTTGTCGATGACGCAGAAGCTGCGCGTCGTGACGAACAACTATCGCGTCAACGGCGGCGGCGGCTTCACGATGTATAAAGACGCTCCCGTGGTCTATCGATCTAGCGAAGAAGTGCGCGAGTTGATTATCGATTGGGTTGAGAGAAATAAAACTGTACCGAGTCAGTCCACAAACAACTGGCACATTGTTGGCGTGCGGTAGCAGCGCGCGCATTCTGTGCGGCCCGCGGGTATCCTGCCCGCCATTCAATCATCACAAAAGAACCGGCAAGGATGCCGGTAGGCCGTAGGCAAAAGATGCCTGCGCTCCGGCTTTGCTCAAAAAATCAGTCAGACAACGCCGTCAGCAATTTCTCGTGGATCCCACCAAATGCGCCGTTTGACATCACCGCGACGACGTCGCCTGAACGCATATCTTTTCCTAACTGCGCGACAATTTCTGCGACTTCCGTGATTGCGTGGGCTGGCTTGCCGGTTTCCGCAACTTGGTCGATTACCTTCTCGATATCCAGTACACCACCCATTTCAGCCGCGCGCTGCGCGTCGTACACCCGCGAAACAATCACATAATCAGCGGGCGCGAACGCGTCGACGTAAGCCTCCTGAAAAGTTGCGTGACATGAGGTTCGCGAGCGGGGCTCGAAAACGGCGATCAGACGCCGATCCGGATATTTTGTTCGTAACGCGACGAGTGTTTCACGGACCGCCGTTGGGTGATGGGCAAAGTCATCGATGACGGTGACGCCGTTCACTTCACCGCGAATTTCACAGCGGCGCCGCACACTTTTGAAACTCTTGAGAGCATCGGCGATAGTTGCACGATCTACTCCCCATGCGTCGGCCGCGACGATTACCGAGAGGCAATTACGCACATTGAAGTCGCCGATGAGCGGTGTCTGAAAGTCTTGCCACTTCGTGCCTTCGCAAAATACTGTGAAGTGCGTCATGCCTTCAGCAAAGCGGATGTCGCGCGCTTGCCACTTCGCATCGTCGCATGTGCCGAATGTCTCCAGTTGCGTGAAGAGCTTTTCACCAAACGAGGCGACGACTTCGCGCACATCCTCGCTGTCCCAACCAGCGATGAGCTTTCCATTTTCCGGCACCAGGTTCATCAAACGACGAAATGCAAGCTTCACCGCGTCGAGATCTTTGTAAATGTCCGCGTGATCGAATTCGATGTTGTTGACGATCGCGACCTCAGGCAGGTAGTGCATGAACTTCGGACCCTTGTCGAAATACGCGGTGTCGTACTCGTCGCCTTCGACGATGAAGTAATCGCTGTCGGTGACACGAAAGCTGACCCCGAAGTTCTGCACGACACCACCCACCAAAAACGTTGGATTGAGTCCGGCTTGATCGATCACCCACGCCGCGAGGCTTGTGGTCGTCGTCTTGCCGTGTGTGCCCGCAACGACAAGCGAGCGCCGGTTGCGAATGAACTCAGTCTTCAACACCTCAGGGAGCGAGCGATACAAAAGCCTGCGCCGCAGTGTCTCTTCGACTTCCGGATTACCGCGTGGAATAGCGTTGCCGACGACGACACAATCCGGCGCCGGTGTCAGATTTGCCGCGTGGTAGCCACGCATAATTAGAATTCCGACTGACTCAAGCATCTTGTCCATCGGCGGATAGACATTTTCGTCAGAGCCCGTCACGCGGTGACCACGCGCCTGCAGCATGCCAGCGAGCGAAGCCATGGCGGTACCGCAGATTCCGATCAGGTGATAGTGCATGTCCGTTTCTGCAAGCTGCAGCGGAAGGATTTTAACAGGAAAGACGCGGGAATCAGGGAGTAACAGTTGCAGCCGAAGCGTTTGTCTCGGAAAAATTCGTAACGGTCGTCAAATCGCTGCGCACCATATCCTCGACCAGCGCGCGAAAACCGAACTCGGGCTGCCAGCCTAACTCTGCGCGCGCTTTGCTGGCATCACCAATCAGCGAGTCTACCTCAGCAGGCCGATAAAACTGCTCGTCCTGTACGACAAACTCTTGATAATCGAGGCCCGCTTCAGCGAAAGCCAATTCGCAGAACTCTCGGACTGTGTGCGATTCACCGCTCGCGACTACGAAGTCGTCGGGCTCGTCTCGTTGTAGCATCAGGTGCATGGCGCGCACGTAATCTTTCGCATGGCCCCAATCGCGTCGCGCTTCCAAATTTCCAAGGCGCAGCTCTTTCTGCGTGCCGTTCTTGATGCGCGGCACCGCAGAAGTGATCTTGCGCGTCACGAATTCAAAACCCCGCCGCGGACTCTCATGATTGAAGAGAATGCCACTCACACAAAACATTCCGTATGCCTCGCGATAATTGCGCGTGAGATCGAAGCCGGCGACTTTGCTGATGCCGTATGGTGAGCGCGGATGAAAGGGTGTCGTTTCGTTCTGGGGCACTTCGCGCGCTTTGCCGAACATTTCTGACGAGCCCGCGAAATAAAACTTGCAGTTGGGTTGAAGTTCGCGCAGCGCCGCCAGCATGTAATGCGTCCCGTTAATGTTTGTGTTCATCGTCGAGAATCCGTCGGCGAAACTCTCGGCAACAAACGACTGCGCCGCGAGGTGATAGCATTCGTCAAACTGATTTCGGCTGATGACGTTGAAAATACTCGGGTAACTTTCCAGACTCGCGGGATGCAGCGTGATGCGGTCGAGCAAATGCTGGATGCGATTGAAGCGATGCTGCGGATCTTCCAGGGCCACACGTCGAACAAGTCCGTGAACCTCGTATTTGAGATCGACGAGGATCTCAGCGAGATAACTGCCGTCCTGCCCCGTCAATCCGGTAATGAGCGCTCGCTTTGTCATTCGCTGGTTAGCGGACGAGTTGATGTTTCTCGAGTTCCGCGGTTGCTGCTTTTGAATCGTTTATTGCCTGCTGTTCGCGCACCCAATCGATCAATTGCGGAATGCCGTTTTCGAGCGACACTTGCGGCTCATATCCTAACTTCGTTCGAATTAATGAAATATCGCCAATGCAATGGCGAATGTCGCCTTCCCGATACTTGCCGACGATTTCCGGTTCAATGTCTTTGCCGAGACTGCTCGCCAGCATCTGAAAGATTTGCCGAATTGAAATGGGCCGGCCCGTTCCAACATTAAAAACGTTGTAATTCGCTTCGTCTTTTTCGAGCGCGAGCAGATTCGCCTGCACGATGTCGCTAATGTGCACAAAGTCGCGCGTCTGTTCGCCATCTTCGAAGATCATTGGCCGCTGATTGTTCAGCAATCGCCCGGAAAAGATTGCACAAACGCCAGTGTAGGGATTTGAAAGCGCCTGACGCGTGCCGTAAACATTGAAATAACGCAGCGCGACGGTCGGGATGTCGTAAGCGCGTCCAACCGTGAGGCAAAACTGCTCCTGATCCTGTTTGCTGATCGCGTAAACCGACGAAGGAAAGAGCGGCTTGTCTTCGTTGGTGGGACGCGGGCTGAGCATGCTGCCACAGTTTGGGCAACTGAACTCCCATTGCCGCGCCAGCAATTGCTCGTTCGACCGCAGCTTCGGATTGATCACGCCGCACTGCGCGCATTCATACGAACCTTCACCATAAATCGACATCGACGACGCAACGATCAGCTTGCGAATCCTTTTGCGATTTCGCATTAATTCTTCCAGCAGCACCGATGTCCCCAGATCGTTTGCGCGGACGTACCGAACAATTTCGTACATCGATTGGCCGACACCGACCTCGGCCGCTTTGTGAAAAACCACGTCGATATCTTGCAGCGCGGCACTCACGGCCGCTGGATCGCACACGTCGCCCCGTATGAACTCGGCGGCGGGATTCAAATAGCGCGGCGCGCCATCGCTGTGCACCTGACTAACCAGAGCGTCGAGCACGCGCACGTGGTGGCCACGCTCGACGAGCGCATCGACCAGATGTGACCCAATAAATCCGGCGCCGCCGGTGACGAGGATGTTTAGTTGTTCCATTTAACGATGAAAGACTTAGCCATATGTACCGTGGCTCACAGCCGTAAGTCAAAGACACACGGAAGTTACCGAGTCAGCCCGGCGACGCGCGCGGCGAACGCCACAACGTCATCATCGTCACCAATCAAGGTGCGATGAAGCTTGAACAAATTCGTAGTCTTGTTGTTGAAGCCCGTGGCTGTCGTGAATGCACATGAGTAGCCGAGCGCAGCCGCGCGCGCCGCAATCTCGTCGGTTGTCATTCCATAAGGATAAGCGAGCGGCAAATTGTCTGTTTCGAGATGATTCTGGATTGCGGTCTTTGAATCACGCAGTTCGTTTTCCGCGTCGTCGCGGGAAATCTCTGAAAGTTTTTGATGCGAACAGGTATGCGATCCAAATTCAAAGCCGCGCGCCATCAGCTCCCGGACCTCATTCCACGACAAATAGTCCTGATCATCTTTCTCGCGCCACATTGGCGACTTCGAACCATTCGCAACCATCCGATTTGAAATCAGAAACATCACTGCCGGCATTTGAAGATTTTCAAGTACCGGCGCCGCCGCCGTGTAATAGTTGCGGTGGCCGTCGTCGAACGTAATCACGGCTGAATAATTCGGAAGTTGGAACTGTCCGTCGCGCGCCCGCAGATAATCACGAAATGAAATTACCCGATAATGACGGCGCAAGTAGTCGAGGTGACGGCGAAATCGATCTTCGCGAACGTGCAGACCGAAGCGGTCGTCCGGATGTCTGGTGGTTCTCTTAGTAACGCCGTGATAACAAAGCACCACGACGCTTCGACGGTTGAGCCACGCGGCAAAACGCACCGCGCCGGTCAAGTACAGTATTTGAAAAAGGAATCGCTTCAAAACCTATTCGGCGCGGCGATAACGGCCGACATAACCGTGGGCAAAGAAAGACTTGAGCCCCGATTTTGTGTGATGCCAACTCTCGAATGGTGTGTTGAGCCGCATCGTCAAATTAGGCAGCAGTCGCGTTAACGGATACGGAAACGGAGTGAAATTGTACTGCGAACCCCCATCGGGTATCAGTCCTGCCCGTGTCGCGGCGCGATCGAGTTCAGCGGGTTGCAAGCAAAGTCGCGGCAGAAGATCGCCCGTGGCTATTCCCACGCTCCGGGCCAGCGCGCGGAACGGAGTAGCCAGCGAAACCATGGTCTTGTCGATGTGTCGCCGTTTTGGAATCGTGATCACCGCAACTCCGCCGCGCTTCAGCACACGTGAGATTTCTGCAAACGCTTTGTCGGGCGAAGACAAGTACTCGATGACAGCCATTGCGAGAACTTGATCACATGACGCATCGGGCAGGTCGATGTTTTCGATGTCGCCCTGTTTGAAATTGACCTTCGGTAGATCGCCAAACTTTTGAATCGCTTCGGCCACCATCTCGGGGGAAAGATCGCGGCCTTCAAAACTCCCACCGCGTTCCAACACGGCGTTGACCATCACTCCTGGTCCACAGCCAACGTCGAGCACGCGTCCGAGTTTCTCGGGCAAGAGCTCGAGCACGCGCGCGCGTCGGACATGAAAATGGTACGACTTGCCGTCTGAGACGGCGTACAGTTGCGACCAGCCACGATTCGTCGAAAGCTTGTCGAAATGTTCGACAACTGCTGCGGAACCGGTTTGAGAGATCTGACTTCTCATGCTGTTTCAATCGACGGGCGTCTGCGGGCCACTTTTTCGTAGATTTGCGTCAAGCGATCGGCGGCCGCACGCGGCTGAAAACGCTTCAGCGCCGTCTGTCGCGCGTTGTTACCCAATTTCATTCGCAGTTCAGGACTAGCGAGCAGTTCGCAAACTGCGGTAGCCATCGCCTCTGGATCAGCCGGCGGTACGAGGATGCCGTCTCGTCCGTCTTCCACGAACTCGGGAATCGGGCCCGCAGTCGTTGCCACGCACGCGCACCCCGCGGCCATTGCTTCGATCAAAGCGATGCCGAGACCTTCATAAAGCGAAGGAAAAACGAATACGTCGCAGGCATGTAAAAAATCGGTCACATCGCGTCGCGTCCCAAGGATATGAAAATGATCGATGACGCCGCTTTGCTTCGCCTCGTTCTTTAGCTGTTCATGCCAGGCCGGATCAGTCGTCGCTCCTACCGACACTAAGTGAGCTAGCGGATACTTTCCGATAATCTTTGGCAACGCTCGCAGCGCGTGAATTAGTCCTTTTTGCGGCGACAACCGCGCGACGTTCAGCAGGATGATCGCGTCCTGCGGCAAACCCAACTCTTGTAACAGATCTGAGCGGACTCTGTGAGGTGCACCGGTCAACGCTTCTGTGTCGATCGGGTTGTAGAGTAGATCGATTTCGTTCAGGGAAACTTTCAGATGCCGATTCGCACTTTGCCTGACATATTCGCTGACGGCGATCAATCTTTCATTGCCAACCCGAGCCGTCCAGCGGTCGATGCCTTTCGCGATTCTCCGCTTCGTGAGGCTCACGTTAGCGCCATCGGACCACGCCGCGTCTTCGTGGTCGGGATTGTGCACCGAGCTGACGACAGGAACGCCTGCAAGCCGGCCGCTAACCCGGGCAACGACGTTCGCTGCCCAAAGGTGACTGTGAACTACATCGGGACGATTTGTGCGCAACCAACTCGAAAACTTCTTGATGGCGTTTGGTAAGGAACGTGTTCCGTTGCAATCAAGACTGATTACCGGCACGCCAAGTTCGAGGATCGGCTCTCGCCAGTGATTCGCCCGGGAATAAACCGTGAAGACTGTGCTGCGCACTCGCGACGGATCGAAATGCTTTAAGTTTGTATAAAGCAGCCGCTCAGCTCCTCCCGGACCAAGCGCTTCAATCAGATGCACAACGTGCAGTGCTGTCATAGTCGTCTCGGGAGTGATTGGCGGTGTAACTTCGCGTGCAGGAACAGCCATCGATTAATCTTTACGTCCGAGGTAGTAGCACGAGCTTGCGACGGTATGCAAATGCGGCAGTCTCTCGAGAAAGTGATCGAGGTATCGCAAGGGAAATACCGCCCACCCAAGCAGAGTGGAGGCCTTCGCATAAATGCGTGGGCTCCCACCGGAGACAAGGCGCGCGAGTAATTCGCGGCTGAACCAGGCAAGAGTCGCCGCCGGACCGATGTGAATACCCGACTCAATTTCAGTCAGTGGTGCACAGAGTGTCGCTAGTCCGGGTCTCGTGCTGCGCCGCAAATCGATCGGCGACTCGTGATAGGGCTGAAGAAAAGGCATCTCGGTGTAAAACAGGCCGCCCGGCTTGAGCACGCGAATCGATTCAGCAATTGTGCCGGTCGCATCTTGAACGTGCTCCAGCACTCCCTGGAGAATCACGAGATCGCTCGTGGCATCGGGAAATGGCAATGCCATGGCTGATCCAATTACGTCCGTCGTCCCCGAATCAAAAATGTCTACGTTAATAACCTGTAGACCAAGATCTGTGTAGCCCGCGCCAACGTTGAGCACCAGGGCGTCTTCGCCCGCATCCCTCACCAGCGACACGACGCGTTGCTGTGTGCGCGACGTCACGAGAAAAGGATCGGGCGGCGTAGCAAGTCTGCTGCGAAGTTTCTTTATTCCGCTAGCCATTCCTGGAGTCCGATCTACTAACGACCGAATAGTATAGATCTTCCATATGGGTCATCTGCTCCTCGTGCGAACCATGAGCTTCTACGCGCCGGCGCCCTTCCGTTGCCAGTGCTCGCCGCAGCTCCGCGTCGTTAAGAATTCGCGTCAGCGCAGAGTGGATTGAATTAATGTCATCAGCGTCCGTGACCAGAACTGTCTTTTCATTTTCAATGTAATCGGGATCATAGTTCGGAATATTGCTGACAATCACGGGCGTGCCGCACGCCAGCGATTCCAACACGGACATCGGCGTTCCGTCGCTAGCGGGGATTGAGATTGTGACGTCCGCGAGACGGTAGAAATCCGCCATGCGGTCGTGCGGGATCGCCTCGAGAAATCGAACGCGATGGTCGTTACCTAGTATTCCGTGGACCTTGCGTTCGTAATCGAAATCCTTAGCCTCCGGCACGACTGCAAACAAAAAGTGCGCTGCTGATTGCTGGCGCCAAAGCTCGCGCGCGACCAGGGCAATCTTGTCCAGATTGTATATTGGCCGCATCAGTCGCGGACTGAGAATGACTTTGGCGTCGACAGGTATCTTCAATTCAGCGCGCAGGTCTTGCGGCGCCGGTCCGGGAGTAAACCGGCGGACGTCCACGCCTCCGTGAACCACCTCAACGCGAGTGCCGGGGCGACTGTAACGCTTCACGACATTTGTCAGTTTGCTTGACCAGCAGGTGATCAGGTCGGCGTTTCGAAGCGCGTACGGTGTCAGCCATCGCTCGCGAATGTCTGACCCCGGCTGCCAGTCTTCGCCGAGAACATCTCCGCCCATCACCGTGATTACGTGCGGATGAAACCCGCTGAGGGCCGCATACCACGAATTCACGCCGAGAAAATGCGAGTGTGCGATGTCGATTTGCTCGTCACGAAACAGTTTTTTCAGACGCGCGATTTGACCGGTCGTCCGCCAAAAGCGCTTGAGATGAAAAGGCTCCAACTGGCCCAGGTAGCGCGCGCCTGCATCTTCGATTGCCGCAATGTGCCGTTGTTCCACTGGCGCGAACGAAACCAGAGACATTTCGTGGCCGCGCTCGCTGAAGAACCTAAGCCACCGATGCGCATGGACGTAACGGCCATCAGCGAGATAACAGATCCGCATTTTCTGTGTTGGCTTCAGGTTGAGGCGACGAGTCGTTGAAATTTGCGATTGCCGACGCGAATAAGTTGTCGCAATTGCGATGGGTGAGTGCCGATGGCTTGCAGCATCGTACCCAAACCGCCGGCGCGTTGGCCGGCCTTGAGACGGCTCAGTGCCAATTCGAGTCGGGCTTGCGCCATTCGTTTTCTGATGTCTGGACCGGCTGTTCGCAACTCCGGGTTCCGTTTCAGAGCGGCTTGCAGGGTGAGTATCTGCTTCCGACACGTATCGACCGAAGTCGTCGGCCCAGAACATTGGCCCGTGTGTTCGCGGCGCAGCGCAAGCGCTTCATGGCAATAATAGATTCCATAGCCCGCTCCGCCAACGCGCAGCATCAAGTCGTAATCGTCCATCGGAAAAATAGATTGATCGAAGCCACCCATTTCCTCGAGTACTGGTTTGGGCAGTGTGAAGCCGGGAAAGATGTTCGAAAAAATGAAAACATCTTTCAGTCTGCGAATGCCTGTGTGAACGGAATATTGTCTTTGCTCACTTTGGATGTCATGCCATGTCCGGCCTGAATAAAGCACTTCGCTATCGGGGCCGATAATCGTTGAGTCACAGGCAAACAGCCCAATATTCTTTTCGGAATCGAAAACGCGCACTGCCGTTTCGACGTGATTAGGCGCAAGCAGATCGTCGCTGTCAACAAAAGTGATCAGTTCGCCCTGCGCCATTTGAATTCCGGCGTTACGGGCGATCGACGCGCCGCCGTTCTTTGGCTGAACCTGAATTTTGGCGAAGCTGTAATTCTGGTTTGTTCGCAACCACTCGACGGTGTCGTCCGTCGAGCAATCGTCGATCACCAATGTTTCTATGTTCTTGTAGGTTTGCGCTTTAACCGAATTAAGACACTCACCGATCCAGCGACGCCGGTTAAAAGTGGGAATGATGATCGTAACGAGGGGATTACCCATTCGAACGCTTGCTTTCTTTGATCGTGTAGGACGTTTCTATCCTAACAGGGCAAGACGGTTTTTGAGAAAACCCCACCGCGCGCAACACCGGCAGAGGCCCAGAAGAATTGCGTATCAGGTAACCGCTCAAGTCGCTTGAGTTTCGCTCGGCGCGGTAACAGCATCGTGGCGCAACCAGAGGTCCTTACTCGCGCTGTAGAATCCGTTCGAATATCGATGATAGCGCCGCTTCACAAGTTCACGCACGACTGGCGCTATCCGGAACGGGCGCGCCTTCGGAAGACGAGCCCGTGCATTTAAGTGTGCGATACGGTCGCGTAATTGTTCCAGTATGCTCGTTCGTGCACCGAACTCTGACCGGGTCACGAGTCTGTCAAGGACCGCCCGCAGATATTCAATCTCTGGCTGGAACACATTCGGCCGTGTCGCCGCTGCGCGCAATGATGGACGCCTAGCTTTTCGCTCATCGTCTTCAATTGTGCTTGAAGATCCCAATTGCTGATGCTCGTGCTGCCGATATTTGAACAATGGCTCAGGGATAAAGACAATTTTCCCCACCGCAGCTATCAACAGCGCCGCCCACCAATCGTGCAAGACGGGTACGCCATCATGGGTCAAGCCGACGGGGATCGGCACAATCAGGTCCCTGTATTCGGTGCGGAAAGCCATGGCCGCGCCCGTCGCCACGTTGTGGTCCAGCAAAACATCGAAGGCATGTCCCTCGTGAAATAATCGTTGCTCTCTTTCGCCAAAGCGAAGAGTTTGCCACACGGTCGGGCCTAACGGGATTAGCGAACGATCTACCAGCGCTCCGTTTGTAAAAGCTAATCCGGCTCCGTCATGCAGACTCTTCTCGAGTCGGGCCAGCTTATCCGATAGCCACACGTCGTCCTGATCAGAAAACGCGATGAAGTCAGCGTTGCAAATGCTCAGGGCGTGCGCAAAGTTGCTCGTTGAGCCCAGGTTCTTTTCATTGATATGCAGCCGCACTGGGAAACTGGAGGTGCGCGCAAACCCGGCCACGATGTCCGGCGTTTCGTCAGTCGAATGATCATCACAAACGACCAGCTCATCAGGCGGGCGCGTTTGGGTCGCGATACTTTCCAACTGCTCCCGCACGTAGCGCGCGCCGTTGTATGTGCACATTGCAACGGAGAGTTTCATCTATTCATTCGAATGTCAGCCACGACTTCCCACGACTGATCTGATCTGCTCATCACTAAAGTGCAAGTGCGGCCGGGCAGCAACAGCGCTCAAAGGTCACTCTTGAACTCGACTCTCAAGAAGCCTACTGAGGGCCGTATAGTTTAATTGTTTGCAAGACCCAGGCGATACCGAACAGAGTTGCGGATCCGCTGGTTCATTCTTCTTGAAGCCATAATGAGGGCGCGTACCCAACTCATCGGTCTCCTGCCTGAGGACGACGCTTGATCAACACCAAGAAGCATCTGAAAGAGTCTAACCCGATTTCGAAAGGTCAAGCCCTGATCGAAGCCCAATTCCCAAATTACGGGAGACGGAAACCCGGACGATTCGCGTAGCTTGGCCAAAAACAAATCCTCACCCGCTTCGCGGTAATCGGATTCGGGAATCTGATGCGGCTCGTGAGTGACGTCTGCAAGATAGCGGTAAATAGCTGCCAAAGAAGCATGCCACGTGGGGCCGGCATGGTGCTCTATAACTCTCTCCTTCAGTTCTGCCGCCAGCCTCGATCGTTTCTTTTCATCTGCGATCAGTTCGCAAACTTCCGAAATGTAATCCGCTTCGTCCCTTGCGCTGTTAATCAGGCCGGCAAATGCAACGTCGTGAAATGCAGTCCAGGGATCGCTCGTCCCATAGCCAAGGATCGGAAGACAATCGGCCAGCGCTGATTCCAGCATCGCCATTCCACCGCCAAGCGGAAAGCTATTGAGAAAGAGATCGGATGCGACGAAATATGCCGATGGATCGGATATTACCCCGAGAAGGTGAAAGCGATCATGGTTCACTTCATTTACATAGTCCTCGTCGTCATCGCGGCTGAGGCCAATCAGATAAATGTGCGCCGCCGGATTACGCTCGAGAATCTTGACGCTGGTTCGGAAGAAGTTATGCGTCTCATTCGGTCTGTACTTACCAGAGCTGCCCATACTTAACAACACGACTTGGTCTTCCGGAATTCCCAATCGACGACGAGCTTCCAGGCGGCTCAATTCCAGCGGCTGATGGTCAATTGGGAGTGGCAGCATCAGCGTCTTCCGCGCAAAGCGACGTTCTTCGGCGATCTGCTTTCCGCCACTTTTGTATTCGACCATTAAGTCTGAGATGGTGCTGCCGACCCAGAAAACATGATCGGCATGATCCATTACGGCGACGGGCGGGCATGGCATTGTTGAGAGGGCAAGGACGGGAACCAGATCGTTTGGATGATGATGCAGAATTATGACGTCTGCGTCGGCTCGTATCGCACTGCGCAAAGAGCGCGCTCTGGAAAGAACGTCTGCTGTGCTCGGCAAGATAGTCACCGAACCTCCACTTTCCCGCACCGCGTCGGACAGCCACTCTGGAATTTCGTCTTCCGCCTGGCGCGTCACGATTAGCGAATGGTGAGAGTCGAAATCATTCTTGATGAAATTGCGGATTAGTCGAGTGTGGCCGCCTGTCTGGTAGGCAGTCGTAACGACATGAAGTACCCTTCGGCGGCAGCCGCAGCCACCCGACTTGACAGTAATTGGAACCGAACCGCCAACTGCCGCCGGCTCGTCCAAGAGCTCAGTTCCTATTCTTAGCAAAACATTCTCAAATTTTCCGTCAGCAAACCGGCCTGGGTGATGCACCCAAAAAAGAGTGGCCATTGCCTCCGCCCAGTTCAACAGTTCGGCGGTGGTTGCCTGACGTTTGTCCATCGTCACGAAATGGGCGCAGAGCTGGTCATACACGCGGCCACACTTTCTCAGAAAACAATGGGTCATCACGCTCGCGTCCGTGTCCATATCAGCTTTTGACTTCAACGTCGGGCTGGGAGAAGCAAACGGTTCAGTCATTACGGAATGAAGTTAACTGTTTGACGACATAGCAAATTTGCTCCTCCGAAACATGCGGGCCCATCGGCAGGCTCAAAGCTTCACTCGCTATCGCTTCTGCTACCGGAAAACTGCCTGCTCCGAACTGCATTTCCGCATAAGCCTGCTGCATGTGAGGAGGCACCGGGTAGTGAATCAAGGTGCCGACGCCGGCGGCGGCAAGTCGGGTTTGCAACGCGTCGCGCTGAGGGTGACGGATAACAAATTGGTGCCAAATCGCTTCAATGTGCGGAGCTACAAAGGGCAGAAACAAATCTGCTTCGCGTAACATCGTCAGGTAGGAATCAGCGACGCGCCTCCGGCGATCATTCCAATCATCCAACTTGCAGAGCTTCACGCGCAGTAGCGCTGCCTGTAACTCGTCCAGCCGCGAATTAAATCCTTTCAATTCGTTGTAATACTTCACTCGGGATCCGTAGTTGCGTAGTTGCCGAATACGATCGGCAAGTTCAGCGTCGTTAGTCGTGATCGCCCCCGCATCACCCAACGCGCCTAAATTCTTTCCTGGATAAAAGCTGAAACCTGCGGCATCAGCGAGCGCACCAGCCATTCTGCCGCGGAATCGTGCGCCCTGAGCCTGCGCCGCGTCTTCGATAACTCGCAAACCATGACGCGAAGCAATTTCGTTGATCGCGTCCATTTCTGCCGGTTGGCCATAAAGGTGAACCGCGATGATCGCTCGTGTGCGATCGGTAACCACTGATTCGATCTGCGCCGGATCAATGTTGTAGGTCCGCTCGTCAGGTTCGACCGGCACCGGTTTAGCCCCGGCGTAAGAGACTGCCAACCATGTCGCGATGTAGGTGTTCGAAGGTACGATCACCTCATCACCCTCGCCTATGTCCATCGCCCGCAAAATCAGATGGAGGGCATCCAGCCCATTGCCGACGCCGATGCAGTGTTGCGCGCCGCAATACGCAGCAAACTCTTTTTCAAATGCTTCAACCTCGGCGCCGAGAATGAACCAACCGGAGTTCAGCACGCGCCGGTAAGCAGCGTCCAACTCTTCACGCAATTCGGCATGGACCGTTTTCAAATCGAGAAAAGGTACTTTCATAAAGTTTTTGCTTACACACACTGTCATACCGGGCGCGAAGGTATGAACGTGAACTTTTCTTTCAGTCGCAAGAAATATGATTCATAGAACTCGTACGAAATCACCGAGAATCCGACTGTCAAAACGAAACCCAGGATGACTTTGGTCGCAAGGCTAACGATGTAACGTGATCCAATTTGCCATCGGCCGGCCAAATCAAGGGCCAGGAGGTGCCAAACGTATAGACCGTACGAAATGCGGCCGAGATAGACGAGAAGATTCATAAACCAGTTTTTCGGAACATCACGATTCATCAATGAGGCGAGCAGAATTATTGTTGTTGCCGCGGCGACGATCGGATAGAACGCAAGACTCGAAGGTCCTTCAGCTCGCGTGTAACGGGCGGTGACGAAGAGCAAGAAAACGCCAACCGCTGCCATAGTAATCCTTCGGGGATTGGACAGATGGAGCGCCCCACCCCTTAGCCAAAATGCGGCCAGCATGCCACAAATTATCGGATCAAGCCGGGCGAGCGTGTTGCACCAGACAGCCGGATGTGTCGCGCCGGCCGCAACCTCGAGCACCCGTATCAGGTTTGTCACGACGAGCATTGATATTGCCACCTTGACGATTCGGCCGACCCCCAAAAACCGCATCACAAGCGGATAAATAAAATAGAACTGCTCTTCTATTGAGACACTCCACAAATGCGCGGCGACCGAAGGGGGAAATCCCCACAATACGCATGCCCAGTTTCCCAATGGCAAGACGAACAATAACCAGTACCTGAGATCGAGATGACCCCCAATACCGATTGCACCCAAAACCATAATGATCGCGAGGAACCCGTAATACAGAGGGTAAATGCGAAGTGCTCTCCGGATATAAAAATCACGCACATTGATTCGGCCAAACCGTTCGTGCTCGCGAATGAGCAGCTCAGTGATGAGATAAGCGCTTAGCGTGAAGAATAAATCAACGCCTAGTCCTCCGGACTGTACAATGGAACTCAACCACTCTGCCATTTGTGGACCAAGACGCTTATATGCCTGCGCGTCGGCTGGAAGGGCGTGACAATAAAAAACCTGAAGGAAGGCAAAAAACCTGAGGATGTCCAATTCCGGCCGATAGAATCGTTTGGTCCGCACGTTGACCATCGGACCGGAGTCTTCCGCCAGGGCGACACTTGGCGCGGTTTCGGTAATCGCCTCTTGCACAATCAACCTTAGCGAACAGGTATGGGTTTACGACCGAGAATCTTGTCTGATTGTCGCCAGGAACTCTTCGTACCGGTAATAGTAGTCAGCAGGATCATAGAACTCTGACGCGAATACGAGACAAACAGAATTCGAGGAAAAGTTTTCAATTTCTCGCCAGAACAGCGGGGGCACGTAAAGCCCGTAATACGATCTGTTCAGCGTGTAACGATTCTTTTCCAAACCGTTGTCCACAATCACATCGAAGCTGCCCGAGGTCGCAATTATGAATTGATGGCAACTCTTCAACGCGTGACCCGCGCGCGATTCGCCTCCCGGCACGTCGTATAGATAAAAGGCGCGCTTGAATTCGAACGGCAGGTGGCGCCCACTCTCGATGAATGTGAGATTGCCGCGCGGATCGTGAATCTTGGGCAGTTCTATGATTTGGCAGGCTTGCATGCTCATCGCTCAGGTACTGAGGTCAAGCTCGTAAAAGTCATACACGACGGCGCGCGCACCGTAGCTTTGTTTATTCTCCGCCAAACCGATGTTCAAATGACGCCCACCGTTTTCCGTTGAAATGCCAAAATCGAAATAGCGTTTCAGCGCGTAATAATCGTTAATCAGATGGTCCATAATCAAATCCAGGGCACAACTGCGACGCCCTTCCTCGCTGGTGCCGATGTACTGGGCGTGCGCAACTTCGGCATTTTCATAAATCACTACGCCTGCCAGCATCGCTTCACCACAACGCGCGGCAAACAGCTTGATATTGTCCGGGAATCGACTTGCGAGTAATTCTATCTCGCCGACGGAATGGACCGGCCGCGCGCCATATTTGTCGTCGAGCAACTGCTCTTCAATCGACATGAACGTGGCGAAGTCAAAACTCCGGCCAACTTCAAGTCCCGCCTTTTTCGCCTGCTTCAATGCCCATTTGCGCCCCTTACCGAACGGCAATCGCTCGCGCATGTCGATGGTCGCTGAAACATCGCGCCGCACCAGACGAGCGTCGTGACGGAACAGCGCGTAGAGGTCCTCTTCAGCGGGTGCCCGGTGGTAAATGTGCGGTACAGCCTTATAAATGAGCCGCTTGAAGCCGGCCTGCCGCGCATGCGTTACCATGACGTCGAACACATTGAGCATCGAGGCGATTTTCATAGCGTTGCCCGAAACGATACCGCCAAACGTTAGACCGGCATGGCTTGACAGTACTTCGCCGTCACTGGAAGTCGCCGGCAAAACTGCGATGAGTTCATCGGAATCATCAAAAAAAAACATGAGCGATGCGTCCGGAAATCTCTCTGCGTGATAATTCATGTAATCACGTTTGAAGAGAAAGACCCCGTTCTTCGCGGCGTCCACAAAACTGTCCCATGCCCGCTTATGCGCCTCGCTGTAACTTTCGATTCTAATGTTCGTCATCTAGCGAGAGTGATGGTCTTGAATTCAGTAAAAAGCCCCTCCACGAGTTAGTGCTCAGGAATTGCGTAGCAGATAACGTCCATTCCGTCCTCGCCCTGTGTCCGCAAAAAGAATCGATATCCTAAGTCCAGGGAGTCCAGATGCAAAGGCAGCGCCCAAAGGTCGTCAGGACGATGATAGATGCTGATTGCAATCAGCGGGCGCGACTGTTTCAACAGCCGCTGACAGCCTTCGAGGGCTTCCCACTCAGCGCCTTCGACGTCAAATTTCAGAAACACCGGCGCTCCGTCAACCGCGACGACTTCGTCGAGCGGCAGAACTTCGACTTCCGATGCCCCGGCCGAACTAAAGGACGAGCCCATGTTGCCGGCCGCATCAAAACGCAGTCGTTCGCGACGTGCGCCGACGCCTGCATTGAAAGTATGAACACGCTCTCCGGCCGGCCCCAGCGATCCGACAAACGACCTCAACCGCTCGTAATTTCGCACATCAGGTTCGAAGGCGTAGATGCTTTGAAATTTTTCCTGCTGGTGCTGTAGAAAATGACGCAACGTGTCGCCATCGTAAGCCCCACAATCGATGAACACTGTGTTGCCTGGTAGCCGCGGCACGAGTTCCGGCGGAAAATAATCGTCACCCGAATTCCGCGGCAGAGATTCGTAATTAAGGAACAAGCGAAAGCGAAGATGGCCGACAAACTGACGCCGTGATTCATCGTCCGACCAGAGATGAAAGCCGCGACGGATTTCCGGCACTTTCGTCAACAGAGATTGGGGAAGCTCAAACTGCAGATAAGGCAGAAACTCGTTCGCGCATTTCCACGCCATCGTCAGGAACGATACCACTGGAGCATTTGTCTGCAGTTGCAAACGTTTCTTTGCTTCAAGAAAGTTAAGCGCAGGATTAAGAATGGTCACTACAAACAGAACGTTTGCGAATCTGAGAGCGGCCTCGCTCGGTGTTAGGACGATAAGTCCGTCGATTTCTTGGTGTTGCTTTTCGGCGGTGTCGTCCACGAATGCCGCGGGCTCAATCCCGGTTTTGCGCAAACGCTTTAGCACGCTTCGCCCCAGACTTCCCGCGCCGTAGAGAACGATGGAAATGTTTTTGTCGAAATGAAGAATCTCCGCAACTCGTCGCTCAGCGTCTGCCGGATTCTCCGAAACGAGCGCATTGAACTCCCGCGTGATAGCAGAGTGTTCGCTCGAAACCTTTGAGCTTTTCGCGCTCGATGTCATAAGCACGTGAAAACGAGAATACGTCACGCTCGCGGCGGGCCGGAAGTAAGCAAGCCCATATCAGCCAGAGCCAGTTTGTTTTCGCGCCATTCCTTTACGTTTTCTCCAGTCTCGGATTCGTAACCCAGGAACCGTCCCAGAAATGGATCGTCGCGGAATTTCCCATTGAGCATTCGCGGGAAACTAATCTGTTGCTTAATCAGGGGAAGCGTATAAATGTGATTAACTGCTCGTCTGGTAATGGGCGCAGTGTTAACCCCGGTTCGGTGATAAATCATCGCATCGAAGATCAGAATCGCACCTGGCTTTGCGTCCATTATTTTGAAATGTTTGCGCACGTACTCCGGCGAAGGAAAGACTTCCAGTTGATGGGAGCCCGGCACGACGTAGGTGCCGCCTGTTTCCGAAGAGAACTCATCGATGGCGTACAATGCACTAAATGCCAGCGGCCGCGAACTGACGAAATGCTGATAGTTTAAATCTCGATGCCAGGTGACCTGGTACTGACCTCCGGCGGGACGGTTAATGATGCCGTTCTGCGACATCAGAATGAAGTGCTCGCCCATCAATTTTCGGCCGATGGAAATGATTCGAGGGTGCGCCGCAAGTTTAACGAAGTAATCGTCGTATCCGATCAAGCATCTCGCGACGTCGGTGTCATTGATGCGGCCGAGTCGTTCGAGATCGCCAATTTCTCGTACTTGCCGATCGTAAATGACATCGATCTTGTCGCGAATTAACTGCAGTTCGTTAGCTGAAAGTCCGCTATCGACAACGGTATAGCCCACGCGGCGAATTTCTTCGACGCAGAAATCGTCCTCGTCCTGGTTGTTTTGAAACTCTCGGACGGCGTGGGTTCTGATGTCTTCCATGTGCGGTTGCAAACTCAGATCAGCGACAACCTGACGCTCGTAATCTTCGGCTCTGCCGATAATCTACCAATGTTCAAGCACTGCGTAACCAAAACCAGTCTCGCCAAAATTATTGCCATTATAGAACAGGTAAATTTTATCCTTGTATTTGACCACGCTCGGGTATGAGATCATTTCGGAATCCCAGCCTGACGCGGAAACATCGATACCAACTTCTTCGTCTTTCCTGGTCCAATCGATGCCGTCCTGCGATTCAGCATAACCGAGACGATAGCCCTTCGAGCGAGTGCGACTCGCGTAGAACATTCTGTGCAGGCCGCCGTCTTCGATCACGTACGGACGGCCGAGCGCATGTTCATCCTCATCCTTGAAGTCCACACAGACCCGCCCTTCTGGCCCCCAGTGAACTCCATCGAGCGAAGTGATGTATCGGATGTTATAAACAGGAACCGACTTGCCATCGACCACCGTCCATTCACTGCCACCGACGTACCACATTTCAAAAATGTCACCGCTCCTTCGGATAAACGCCGAGGTGCGGTTGAGCAGTTCGGCGTCACTGCGATCGATCACCGGAACTCGCCACCGACGGACGAATGTTTCGCCACCATCTTCGCTGATTGCCAGTCCTTCAAACTGAAAATATCTGACTTTCATCCCCAGTTGATATCCGACGTAATACATATAGAGTTTGCCGTCGACGTCCAGAACCGAAGTAGGCAACAATCCGTTTTCATCGAAAGATCCGGGAGTACCAATGTCCAGTACCGGTTCGCGCGCGACGCGAAGGACCTTTTGCGGGTCGGCGGCCGAGACATCGACATATCCCGCGCGGCCAACCATCTCTTCAGTGCAGCAACCGACATAGATGCGCAGCACGTCGTCACTGATGAAATAAGGCGTTGGAGGAAAGGCGTGTGTCCGAGCCCACCAGCTACTGCCGTCGGGCACATAGATACGCCCCATTTTCGTCCACTTCACGATTCCTCCTCTTTGACACCGAACGCAGCAAAACTGTCGGATCGTGGCTTCGCCGGACTGCCAACATATACCTTGCGTTCTTCGGTGTCTTTGTTGACGAGAGCGCCCATGCCAATCAAGCAGTCTTTGCCGATGTTGACGTTATTCGCCAGGCAACTGTTTACACCCAGAAAGCAATTCTCACCAATGTCACAGTAACCGGAGATCACTACGTGTGACGATACGAACACGTTATCGTGGATAACAGTTTGATGGCCGACGTGATTCCCGCTCCACAACACCACGTTATTACCCACGCGCACGGCGTACTGGAGCACGTTGTTCTCAAGAATGAAGCAGTTCTCGCCAATTTCGACGTTGCGCCACACAAAGGCACGCGAGCTGATATATGAAACGCATCTATAGCCTTTGCGCTTCGCCTCCTGATAGAGGCGCGCACGCACGCGATTCAATTGTGTGTACGAGATGGCGACGAACGCTGCATGTTCCTCGGGAGAGTAATGCCGTTCGACCTCCTCAAACGCCACGACAGGCAGTCCGAACAAGGCCTCCTTCTTCGCGTATTCGCGTTCAACCGCAAAGGCAATGACTTCATGCGGCGAGTCATAGGTGAAATACTCAAACGCGAGTTCAGCCGTTTCACCATCACCTACGATAACGATTTTCTTTGAGTCGTTCATGTTCGCTGATTTATGAAGTACGACGGTTCGACCGACCGGTTGCTTCCACTGACTGAGACTGCGGCATTATTCAAAAACCTTCTGCCCCAGTCGCTGAATGCAATCAGGTTTTTTGGTTAGTCACTATTGTCTTTAGGATGGAAAGTACGCGATTTCTCATTTCCTCTGTCCACTTTTAATTCACGTCGCCGAGCCTCAACAGGTGCGTGTCTTCCTCGTTCGCGTCCTGCACGAGGGGCTGGCCTTCAACAATCGCGCGGTGCAAATCTATGCACAAGCCCGAGTCTCGAACGAAGCGCGCGTCCGGAACAGGCCCTCCAGAAACGGCTTCAGGATTGGTCGCGGCGCGTTCCCAATCAGACAGACCACTGTATTCCCATGAAGACGTCGCTGAGCCCGTCATCCACTCATCACCTTTCTCCGGCAATTGTTTGTCGACGGCACGACAGAGCACTGAAACATAGCCCGACGGCTTGTCGAACACGCACCGATAACCATCGATCCGAACAGCCTCATGAGGGACGAAGAGCGCCTTCAGTGGCGCCAACTTCAGGTAGCGTAACCAATAATCCAACAGTCGTGCAGTCGGATACCAGAAAGTGTTTTGCTCGGCCTGCATTCGGCCCGCGTTGTTGAACTGCATGCTCATACCGTCTTCAACTGTGACGTTCGTCGAAACTATGGCTAGCCCACCGCGCTTCAGAAGCGGACGCATGCCGAACAACACTGTCAGTGGCGACATCACATGGTATAGCAAGCCCGAGCAGTTAATTACGTCAAAGGCTCCTTCCAATTTATTGTGCAGCTCATACATCAGACCGATCGAACGATACTTGAAAGAAACACCGTGATAGTGCTTCACCGCTTCCATTTTCTCCACACAATGCGCAACGGCGTCCGTGGCAAGCACACTGCGCGCGCCGCCTCTCGACATTAGTACGGGAATCATGCCTTCCATGCTGCCGAGGTCCAGGCAATCGGCCCCTTCCAAATGGCACTCTCTGAGCATGATCCGAGGCAGCATGGGCAGATCCGGAGGATAGCACCCGCGGGTGACGACGCCCGGCAGTAACTCGACCGAGTAGTACCACCACTGGTTGTAAAGATCGCTCTTCTGGAGTTCCGCGGCGGTCTTGGGATAGCTGCGTGGCAACCACAAACCAGTCCGGTAGTGGAGAGAGTTGCGCATTCGCGCTGAAAGTGTAGTTGTCATAGGTACGTGTGAATCCAGGCCTCAAGACGCAACGGGCACTGAGAGATTCTGTTCGGCTGAAACTCCGCGCGGCTCCACCATGACAGTGCGCCATGGAAGTCGAGGTCGCACTGCGCCGGCCCACTTGCCCGTACCGCCTCCCGGCTGGCGCATTACACCTGTGTCGAAAACTTCGAACGAAATCGCTTGCGGCGCCTCGGCTTCAACCGTCAGCGGGCCCAGGCTTAAAAGGTAGGCCGTAACATAATAGCGTCCGTCGTTCAGAAAGTTCGGCGGCAGTGTGCACGTGGCTCGATATAGTCCCGCCGGATGCGGCTCTTCATACCAATCGTCATCGGCCAGATTAGCCATGTCAGTGTTCCCAGTGCTGAGCACCGCGTTGCCCAGGGCATCCATCAAATAAATGTTCGCACAAATGTGACGCGCGCCGGACATAAGGTTCCAAAACTCGACCTCAATCGTCACTGCCTGATCGATATCTACCAGCTCAGTTGACACATTTTTCGAAATGACTCGCACTGCCCGAAGTCGTAGGCGATCATTGCCCGGAGCGCGCAACGGATCATCCCATAGAGCTTCGGCGCCTCCGCTCGCCGTGCTCATATAATCAGCGACGACTTGTTTAGTACTGCCGATTGCCGTGATCCGTCCACCCGCCAGCATAATCGTTCGCGAACATAGCTGATTAACCGCGGTCATGTTATGAGAAACGAAGATCACAGTGCGGCCTGCGCGTGCAACCTCACCTATTTTGCCAAGGCATTTTTTTTGAAAAGTAGCGTCGCCGACTGCCAAAACTTCATCGATGAGGAGAATCTCAGGTTCGAGTTGTGAAGCGACCGCGAATGCCAGTCGAAGATACATTCCGCTTGAATAATGTTTGACGGGCGTTTCGATAAATCTTTCGACCTCAGCGAAGGCAACAATCTCGTCGAACTTTCGCTTTATCTCGGCCCGTTTCATTCCCAGAATCGCACCATTAAGGTAGATGTTCTCACGACCCGTAAGTTCGGGATGAAACCCGGTTCCAACCTCGAGCAGGCTGCCAAGTCTGCCGTACAGCTCAATTCGGCCCACCGTAGGCTGGCTCACCCGCGAGAGAAGCTTCAACAAAGTAGACTTACCGGCTCCGTTACGTCCGATGACTCCGACGATTTCGCCTGGTTCAACTTCGAAATCGATTTCCTGCAACGCCCAGAAGGTGTTCGTCTTGGATCGATTGCCGTTACGTTGGCCGCGAAGCGAAGACTGGACGGTGCCCGCGATCAAGTCTCGCAGCGTGCCATAGGCCGCCCCGCGGGTACCGATACGGTATCGCTTGCCTACATTTTCGACGCGAATAATCGGTTTCATTGAAGTCTTCAGATCACGTCTGCAAAAGTCGCTTCGAGCCGCCGAAATTCGTACGATGAATACACAAATAGGACGATTGTAATAACGGTCGCCAACAGCAAGGCCGGCCAGTTAAATGAACCCCCAAACGCGGCCGCGCGGAAGTTGTCGAGTATTCCTACCATTGGGTTGCACATGTATAGCCAACGCCATACAGCCGCGAGCGGACGCGAGAAGACAATAGTTGAGGGATAAACGACTGGGGACGTGAACATCCACAATTGTACGAGGACAGGAAGCGCCACACCGACATCACGAAATCTCACATTCACCGCAGCCGTCCACATTCCAATTGAGAGCGTAAGGACAGTCATCAATACTATTAATACGGGAAGCATCAGGATGTTTCGGGTCGGGGTGACGTGGTAATAGAGCATTAAGCCTGCGAAAACAAAAGACGACACGACGAAGTCGAAAAGCCTCCCGCAAACTATCCCTGCGGGAATCATCATCCTGGGAAAGTAAACCTTGGTAATTAGGTTCGAGCTGCCGACCAGACTCGTTCCACTTGCAATTACGCTTCCCGAAACGAACAGCCACGGCAACATCCCAGCGAAAACAAACAAAGCGTAAGGTGTTCCGTCTGATGGTACTCGAGCCAGTTTGCCGAGGAAGATAGTAAAGATAAGACTAAGCAATAGCGGTTGCATCACCACCCAGGCCACTCCCAACGCGGTTTGCTTGTAGCGCACTTTCAAATCGCGCCAGGTCAGGAAATACAGCAATTCGCGGTGATGCCAGAGATCGCGAAAGTCCCAAGGGAACCAGTCGTTGCGCGGTTCAATCGTGACGATTGGCTTTTCCGGAAGAGTTAGCGGCGAACTGCTGGCAGACCTGGGCTTCACGGCCGTTCCCGGTTCGGAAACACCATTCGAGGTTGTCGATATTGAATCCATTCAGCGTGATTGAAAATAATCGAAGTACAGCCAAGACTAGCCACACGCACTTTTGTGGTCAAGCAGTGATGCCGCATCGGTCGACGGAAATCGTCAGCCTCGTTAGGTGTTTGCCGGGAATCGCTGTGCTACGAAAAGAATGGCGGTTCCGATCAGGAAACCGGAACCGCCATCTGATTAGTTACCGTTTGGGAATAGCCGAGGAGGAGCAGAGCTCTTCCAAGCCGACTACTTCAGAGGAACAACAGCACCCGTAAACGTCTCGCCTCCGGCATTTCCGAAGACCGCGTTGTTGCCGTTCGAGAACGCCGAGCCGCCGGTCAGGTTAATGCCCGTGCCGTTCTGCGCAATCGTCGAGCGCGTGACGCGCAACGTGGTGTTGCCAGATCCAGCCTGAATGCCAACGGTGCCATAGATGAAGAAGCAATTATCTATGTTCACCTGAGAATCGTTGGTCGTCGGGGCTTGTGAAATCAATCCATTCGTATTGTGAGAGAAAGTGGAGTTTCTCACCCCGCCACGCGTTCTTTCTCCAAAGAAGACGCCGGTTACAGTCTTCTGGACAGTGCAACCGTCGATCATCGCAATGGTCTGGCCGCTGGACGTGGTGATGTCCAGGCCTTTGCCACTGCCTGTCGGACCTATGTTGTAGATTAGGGTATTACTTACCGTCAGTTCGCTGTTGCCTGCCGTTGACACCCTGATTCCAGTAGTTGAGAAGTTGAAGATGTTGCAACTCTCGACATTGACAGCTTTTCCGGAGGTGAAGTTGACTCCGTTAACCCCGAGCGTGGTTCCCGCACCGTTAATCGAAAGTTTGCGCAACGTAACAATAATCGTGCCCGGCGTCGCTGTGGCTGAATCGTTCACGTTGACGCCATTTACGCCGCTGGCAAGGATCGAACCGAAGCCCGCACCCCAAGTGCCATCGAGGGTGATTGACTTTGTAGCTGTCACCGCACCGAAACCGCCTGGATCGAGGGCGTCAATTTCGCCGCCTGCCGCGGTCTTGGAAATTGCACCTGCAAATGTCTTGCACGGCGCGGTTCGGCTACAGGGGTTGACGTCGTCGCCGACGCCGGAAACCCAGGTACGCGTCGCCTGCGCCTGGGCTAACGAAGCAAACGCGAGCAGGAAGGTCGCGATTACTACAAGCTTAATTGTGAACCGAAACTTGTTCATTTGGAGTCTCCTTTTTTTCTTAGTTGAAGTTCGGGATGGCCACCAGTTGAACGCGGATCCGTTCCGGTCACTGTTGTGCCGAGTATTCCCATGGTTGACGAGAAATGGCTTTTCATTAAGAAGCCCTCATATATCACAAACGTAAATGGTCGAACAGAGAGAGGGTACGGAGACGCACGTACCCTCATTCACGGGCCTCATGTGCACGGGTTGTTAGTACACCCGATGGTATTCCGTACCTTGTTGGCCGACACGATTAACGGCGAGCCTTGGGCCGACGTAAGTGTGCCGTTATTGATGTAGTTCTGGACCTGCGTGACGAAGTCGGCCAGCTTGCCGCATGCCGAGCTGTAGCTGCCGCTATTAATTGAAGCCAGCGCCTGGTTCAGCTTGCTCACTAAGCCTTGCGACTGTTGGCCCGTCAATGGTGGCTGCAGCGCCTGCACTCGATTAATCAAGTCCTGAACGACCTGTGCCGGTGTCTTCACCGTAACCGTAAAGCTGCAAGACGATTGATTACCGTAAATGTCAGTTGCCTGGTACGTGACAGTGGTCGTGCCAATCGGGAACACTGAACCGCTGGCGCCACCTGCCGTTCGCAGTACTGACTGAACGCCGCAATTGTCTGTGGCAGTCGGTGTCGAGTACGTGGCGATTGCGCCCGTCGGACAAGTGGGCTCGAGCACGATGTTCGCCGGACAACTAATGACCGGAGCCGTGTTGTCGACGACCGTCACTACTTGCTGTGCTGTGCCGGTGTTGCCGTGAGCGTCCGTTGCCGAATACGTCAGCGTCGTTGTTCCCACCGGGAAGACATTTCCGGCAGGCACTCCGCTGCGTGAAACTGCACCCACCCCCGGACAATTGTCGGTGGCAGAGCCCGTCCCCAGCGTGCCGTTCAAATCAGTGACGGTCACGCTGCAAGAGGTTGCATTGGCTCCGGTGTAAAGCGTCACCGGTCCTGGTGGCGTGACGACCGGCGGTGTGTTGTCAACCACGGTAACGTTTTGCGTGGCTGACGCCGTATTGCCGGACCGATCGGTCGCTGTGTAGGTGACGACTGTGGTTCCCACCGGGAAGTTGTTGCCGGCGGGGACTCCACTTCGCATGACGGTCACGCCCGGACAGTTATCACTGGCCGACGGAGTGCCGAGCGCCGCATCCGATACAAAGGTGCCGCAGCTCGTGGCTCCCGCTCCAGTGTTAACTGTAACCGGCGGCGGAGCCGTGATCGTCGGAGGCACTGCCGGGCTTTCAGTTACCGTTACCGTCTGAGTCGCGGTCGCAGTATTGCCGGCCGCATCACGCGCGGTAATCGTCAACGTGGTTGTGCCGGTCGGGAAGAAGTTACCCGGAGGCACGCCCGTGCGGAAGATTGTCACCGTTCCCGGCGAGCAGTTGTTGCCGGTGTCGGTCGCTTCCGCAGTACCCAACTCGGTTTCGCCGACAATCTGTCCGCAAGCATTCGTTGTCACCGACACATTGGGCGGCACATAGGTGAATGTCGGTGGCGTGGTGTCGCTCGAATCGGTGTTTACCGTGATCGTTTGCGTACACGATGCCACCTGTCCGGTTTGGGCATCCGTCGCCGTCCAGGTTATTGCCGTGATACCCGCCGGGTACGGCGCGTTCAAAGCGTCGCCGTCGCTGCGCACGCCTTGGACGGTCACATCGTTATCCGATGGATTCGTTGTGGGCGTCCCAGGATTGACGGTTGCCTCGCATTGACCTGAAGGAGCAGTCACCGTTTGATTCGCTGGACAACTAATTGTCAGGTTCGGCCTGCCTGCCGTATTGACGGTGATTACCTGAGTACAGACAGCCGTGCGGCCTGTAGAGGTTTCTCTCACAGTCCAGGTGATGTAAGTCACGCCGATCGAATATGGATCCGTCAGCGGCTTCGCCGGGGTAGCTGGATCATCATCATCGTCGCTTCGGATTCCGGTGACCGTGACACCCGTCGTAGGATTCGTAGTTGGCGTCCCGACGTTAACGTTCGCGGTCGTATCATTCTGGGCCGCAGTGACGGATTGATTCGCCGGACAAGAAATCGTCAACGGTGCTTGAGTGACCGTCACATTAAAACTGCAACTGCCCCCATTAAGCTGTGATGTCACGTTTACCGTGGTCGTGCCAACGGGGAAGAACGATCCGGACGGCACGCTCGTGCTTATCGATCCACAGTCGCCGATAGGTTGGGCGGCCTCGTACGATACGTGCGCGCCGAATACATTATTCTCTGACGTGTCGGCCGTCACCGTGATGTTGTCCGGACAATCCAAGACACAGGTCGGCGTAGGCGCAGTCCCACTATCCACACTGGAGCTATCGTCGTAAGTATTGTCGGCACTATTCAGTTCAGTTGTGGCGCTGGTTACATTGACGGTATTGCTTATCTGCGTACCGTTTTGCGTGCCGCCGTTTACGTTATAAATGATCACCAGCAATGCTGAGTCGCCTTTGCGCATCGACGTAGCGCTGCACGTAAGTGTAGAAGTTCCGGTGCACGAAAATGCTGCTTCTCCATCAGTCTGTGTGGCACTCACAAAGGTGGTGTTGGCGGGCTGATTGTCAGTTAGCTGCACGCCCGTGGCCGTGTCCGGACCCTTGTTGCTTACCCGCACGGTAAAGAGAAGATCGCTGCCGGCACTGACCGTCCCCGGGCTCGACATGCCGACAGACATATCAGTCGAGGCGGCGGCGGGATCACTCACCGAAAATCCGGTGCTCACATGGGCCTCTGCCTCGTTTCCGGTTGAATTAACCAACCATGCTCCACGCGCGCTCGCGGCGTTCGAAATCGCGAAAGTATTGGTCTGGGGATCGCTTACCACATCAGTAGCGCTCGCCACAAAGCCCGACGCATTCACCCAATTAAATCGGCGTTGCACCGGCACGCCAGAATTGGTGTCCGGCAAAGGTTCGCCGCTGATGCGAGCGCATACGGTGTCGCCCAGGGCGAAGCTTGTCTTTGGAGTAGTACAGTCGGGTGCAAAAGTGGCAATTGCCGGCCCGGCGCTGACTACAAAGTTCGGCGGGTTTCCAATGATTGAATTCTCTGCGGGACTGACGCGTCCAATATTCACTTTCCAAGTTCCGACTTCGGTATTGCCCAGCGGAAGCGAGAACAAAAAGTATTGCGGGTTCTGAGTAATCGTGCCGCCGTTGGTTTCCGTGTGATCGGGGTGGAACCAATTTATGTAATAATTACCCGGCACCGTCAGATCGACGCCATCGGTTTTGGCGCAGATCGTTTCGCCAAGGTTAAATGAAATCTTTGGGGTTGTGCAGTCCGCAGCGTAAACCGTGACGCTTTCACCCGTCATGGACGGCAAGGTGAATGATGCCGGCCTCGACGCAAGGCTCCGTGCCTTTCCATTTTTTGAAATTGGCTTGGTGTTGGACTTGACGCGACTACGAGAGCTCGAGTCGACCGAAAGAAACGGCGTCGCTACCACAAACGCCCCCAAAATAAGAATGACAAGGATGGCGAAGAATTTGGGACTCATATAGCGTGTTGTGCGATAAGCTGAAGCTTGCATCTGTTTACGCCTCCTGGGTTGTGTGGTAACGCTTGATTAGAAGATGAAAAGTCGACCGACTGAGAAGTATGCCGGGCTTCTCGTTACCTCATTGAGGTATAGCCGTACTCAATAGCTGAGCGACTGAGGCCGGATACTCTACTGTCAATTTTCTAGCTCGTCAAGACTTTTTCGATGTTGCAAATTACCTGCAAGACCCTCCCGCGTTGGGTCGGGTTAAGTGACGGGGGATTTCTAAGGGCGAGCTTTTTTTAGAGCCTATGAAGAGCAGGCGCCTTAATACTTCAATTGCAGGACGTTGTCAATGGTTTTGCTACAGAAACGCATTAAACTTTTTATTTTTTTGCTAATAAGGGTACTTATAGATCTTTTGCGGGGTTGGGCCGACCGAGGTTTTAGGTTGAGGTGGGTGATTTCTGAACTGCTGATATCGACCTTTGGAATTCCTGATCCAGTCGATCAATACACTGGTTTCGCTCGAGATTAACTACAGCTAATTCCCTGATGACTGCATCCTTTTGCCCTGCAGGGATTTGTTCGAATTCGTAGACCTTCTCCTGAACATGCCAGAGCTTGCAATTCGTTTCCGCCAACTGCGAAAACAGCTCGCCGATGCTCCCCGAAAAGTCAGCGATCGTATTCCCCTCTTTTTTGTAGACTTTGTTTGCCGCAAACGTCAGCCGCTCCATCGGAATTTGCCCGGAGAGGGCCGCACCAACGAATTCGTTAATCTCAGTTTCCAGTTGCTTTTCTTGCGCTTTGAGAATGGCAATGCGCTCGGCATCATCCGTGTGCCAGAGTTTCAGCTTCACGGTGGTTAGTTTGTCGGCGAGCGTGCCGAGCGTCTCTGCCATTAGGTGAACGGTGCTCCTTCGGAGTTCTCGATTATTCGTTGTGCGCGATTTGCGCCAGCGGCGGGTTCTGTGTTTCGAAGCGCTTTGCGAAATACTCGACCGTCCGACGGATACCATCCGTGAATGGGATTGATGGCGCCCAACCGAGCAATTGCTTTGCGCGCGTGAGATCGGGACGGCGCTGACGTGGATCGTCAGCCGGCAGTTCACAAAAACGAATTTTTGGATCGACGCCGGCGGCCAGTCCCACTTCAGTTGCCAGTTCGCGCATGGTGAATTCGTGATCGTTGCCTACATTGACGGGCTCGTGCACAGTCGCGCCATTGACGACGTTCATCAGTCGTATCATGCCCTCAATTAGATCGTCGACGTAACAAAATGAGCGCGTCTGCCTCCCATCGCCATAGATGGTGAGTTCTTCACCGCGCAAAGCTTGTACAATAAAGTTCGAAACCACGCGACCGTCATTTTCGAGCATGCGTGGACCGTACGTGTTGAAGATGCGGATGATGCGGGTGTCCACATTGTTCTGTCGCTGATAATCCATCATCAACGTTTCTGCCAGCCGCTTACCTTCGTCGTAACAACTACGCACGCCGATCGGATTCACGTTACCCCAATACGTTTCCGGCTGCGGATGCAGTTCCGGATCGCCGTAAACTTCCGAAGTCGATGCCTGTAGAATTCGCGCACGCACGCGCTTCGCGAGACCCAACATATTGATGGTGCCCATAACATTGGTCTTCACGGTTTTCACCGGGTTGTACTGGTAGTGAACCGGTGACGCTGGACACGCTAGATTATAAATTTGATCGACTTCGAGCAGGATTGGTTCAGTCACGTCATGCCGCACCAGCTCAAAGCAGGGATGATCGAGCAGGTGCATCACGTTCTCTCGGCGGCCCGTGAAGAAGTTGTCGAGACACAGAACCTCGTGGCCTTCGGCAATCAACCGATCGCAAAGATGCGAGCCAAGAAATCCTGCGCCGCCAGTGACCAAAATTCTCATCGAGCGTCAAAAGTACCTTTAGGTGATTGAAATTGCAATCATGAGACTTTCCCAAAAAATGCGTGCGGCCGCGACCCAGTGACGACCACCCGACCATCGAAGATCGTGCTAATATCGGCCTTTCATCGGCATTTCCGAGGAGGAAATCGAGATCGTCGAAACCAGGAAGGTAAAGAAGTTGTTCGTCACCGGCGGCGCCGGTTTTATCGGTTCAGCTTTCGTCCGGCTTGCGCTCGAACAGTTGCCGGATTGTCAGGTCGTCAACTTTGACGCACTGACATACGCCGGCAATCTGGAAAACCTGGAAGGCATCGATGAAGCGCGGCATCATTTCGTGCAAGGCGATATCTGTGATCGCGAGTCAGTCGTCGTTGCTCTCGATGACACGGTGGATGCAGTGGTGAGCTTCGCCGCTGAATCGCACGTCGACCGTAGCATTCACTCAGCGCACGAGTTCATCAAGACGAATGTTCTGGGGACGCAAGTGTTGCTCGACGCGGCGCGCGAACGTGGGGTGCCGCGGTTTGTCCAGGTTTCCACCGATGAAGTGATGGGCAGCTTGCCAGAAAACGACGACGCTTTCTTCACGGAAGATTCGCCGTTCCAACCCAATAGTCCCTACGCGGCTTCAAAGGCCGCCGCCGAACAACTCGTGAGAGCGGCGCATCACACGTTTGGTCTTGACACCGTAATCACTCGCTGTGGAAACAACTACGGGCCGCGCCAATTTCCCGAAAAGTTCTTGCCTTTGATGCTAGCCAACGCGATGAACGATGAACCGATTCCGCTTTACGGCGACGGCATGAATGTACGCGACTGGATCTACGTTGAAGATCATTGCCGAGCGATTCTCACATTGCTCGAACGGGGTCAGACTGGCGCAACCTACAACATTGGCGCGCGTAACGAGCGACGCAACCTCGAAGTGGCGCACAGCGTTCTCGATGCGCTTGGAAAACCGCGCACGTTGATTCGCTTCGTTAAAGATCGCCCTGGACACGATCGACGATATGCAATCGATCCGAGTTTGATCGAGCGCGAGTTCAACTGGCATCCCGAGGAAACGTGGGACACTGGATTGCGGAAAACGATCGACTGGTATCGTAACAATACTAGCTGGCTCGATCATGTGCGATCGGGTGCTTATCGCGAATATTACGCGCGGCAATATGGTGTGGAGGCGGGTGCGCATTGAGAGTCCTCGTGACAGGCGCCGGAGGCTTGGTCGGTCGCGCTGTGAGTGAGCATTGTGCCGCACACGGTGACGATGTGTTCGGTTTCGATCATCGCTCGCTCGACATCAGCGATGGGTCTTCCCTGCGCGCAACATTCGCTGAGAAGAGACCTGATGTGGCGATCAACTGCGCGGCGTGGACTGATGTTGACGGTTGCGAATCCGATCCGGCACACGCGGAACGAGCAAACGCGTTAGGGCCAGAGTTGCTGGCGACAGCCTGCCGCGAAATCGATGCGCTACTGATTACCATCTCAACCGATTATGTCTTCGACGGAACGAAATCGGGATTCTACACGCAACGAGATCAACCGAATCCACTCAGCATCTACGGCCAATCGAAACTCGAGGGCGAGCGCCGGGCGCAGGCAAGTTGGGCACGCACCGTTGTCGTTCGCAGCGGCTACATCTTCGGCGACGGTGGCAAAAATTTTTTGAGCACGCTGCTTCCGCGAGCCAGGCGCCATGAGTCGTTGAAAGCGATTTCCGACATGGTGGGAACGCCCACTTACGCGCCCGATCTCGCGTGGCGGCTACGCGAGCTCGCTGTGCTCGATCTGCCCGGTGTTTTCCATGTCGTTAATGGCGGCGATGGCGCGAGTTTTGAGTCTTTCGCGCGCACCGCGCTGGAAATAGCGGGGCTAACCGCGTCGGTGGAAACCGTTTCGCTTGACGACTTGCACCGCCCGGCCCCGCGACCTCGAAATTCGCGCCTCCGATGCCTCTGGTCTGAGGCGCTTCATCTGGCCCCACTGTCACACTGGACTGATGCCCTGCGTACCTTCATTACCTTGCAGAGCGGCAGCCAATCCGCCGCAGTTTAGAATCCAAAGCCAGAGCAGTCGACACCGGTTTACGGGCAGCGAGAGCCGAGGCTGTTTTGATTTGCCTCGGTTCGCGGGTCTGTTATTATGATCCTCTGTTGCCCGAGGCAAATAATTCAAGGAAATAGGTTTTTAGTGTTATGACTCAAGACGAACGCTTGCTCCCGGTCAAGTCCCCGCGCGAGACAGACACCTCGCTGGCCGAAATTGCGCAGGGCCGCGCCTACGGCAAATACAGTCGCTACGGCAATCAGCCGGACACGAACCTCCGCGAGTATCTATTCATAATTTTCAAGCGTAAGTGGCTCATCCTGAGTCTGGTGCTCGTAATCACTTCGCTGGTGACAATCCAGGCTTATCGCGAGCCTTCCACCTACCAGGGCAGCACGACCATCCGCATCGAGCCCAAGGGCGGAAACATTCTGCAAACCGGCACGGCGCTCGTCATCAATCAAACCGACCCGAATTTTTGGGGCACCCAACTCAAGCTTTTGCAGAGTCCAATCCTGGCGCGACAAGTCATTCTTACGCTCAACTTGCAGGACAATCCGGACTTCATGGGGGGACAAGCTAACAGCAGCGTTTTCTCTTCATTGAAACGAATCTTTTCGCGCGAGAAGACTGCCAGCAAATCCGCGCAGGGCCAAAACGCTGACCCGGAGCCGATTGGCGAGACGGAGATGTCCGACCGCCAGCTCACGCCGGAACAGTTGGTGAAATTGGAACCTTACGAAGACGCAATCATCGGAAATGAAACGGTCACACCAGTCGAAAAGACCAATCTTGTTGTCATCAATTACACGCATACCAATCCCGAGACGGCGCAACGCGTCGCGAACGCACTTGCCGATGTTTTCGTGCAGAACAACATAGAGCGACAACAAGCCGGCACCAGTAAAGCCGGCATCGCGCTGGCAAAGGCAATTGCGGAATATCAACAGAAGGTCAAAGAAGAACGCGACACCCGATTCAACTTCGCCAAGCTAAATAACCTACCGCTTACGACCACCACGATAAATCTCGAGGCCGAACGAGAAAATGACTACAGCAAGCAGTTATTGGAAGTAGAGAACACGCGACGCACTCTCAAGGCGGCCTATGATGCCGCCAAGAATGCAGACGACCCGCTGACTAATCCGGAAGTTCAGAAAGACGAACATATTCGGAAGTTGCGCGATGAACTCAGCGACTTGACCGAAAAGCGGAACGCATTATTGCAACGCTTCACGAAGGAATGGCCCGAAGTTAAAGCGATCGACGCGCAAATAGCGTCGAAAGAAGAAGATCTAAGGCGGGCCCCGATGCAAATCCTCGGCGCTATGAAGAGGCGTTACGAGGCGTCGGAAGCCCAGTATCAGAGCCTGGTAAGCGCTTACAGTCAGGCGCACGGCAAAACCACTGCGCAGACCAAAGCCGAGATCGATCTCGCCGCGATGACGCAGCAGTTGACCACCGACGAGCAGTATCTCAACACGCTGTCGCAAAAGCAGCGCGAGTTGAATGCCATGTCAGGTGACGGCGGCACTAATGTCTCGATTGCAAACTACAGCCGTCTGCCACGAGAGCCGATCGGGCCGGCACGGCTGCGCACGATCGTTGTGGCATTCTTGTTGTCGCTTATGGCCGGCATCGGTCTGGCGTTCCTGCTTGACTTCCTGGATGACAGCGTGAAGTCAATCGATGACATCGATCGTTACATTCACTTGCCCGCGTTGGCTCTGATTCCCGCCGCGCGAAATGAAAAAGCAAGACTGCCGGCTCAGACGAATGGTGCTGGTGCGAACCCGTCGACGGCACTCGCTCTGGTCACCGATGTACGGTCACCGATCGCCGAGGCCTATCGACACTTGCGCACTTCGTTGTTGTTGTCGTCCGCCGGAAATGCGCCAAAGACCATTTTGATTACTTCGAGTCAGCCTTCTGAAGGCAAAACGACGACCGCGATAAATACCGCGTTCATGTTAGCGCAGACAGGCGCTGAAGTACTGATAATCGATTGCGATTTGCGCCGTCCGCGGTTGCACGCGAACTTTAACCTTTCGAACGCGCGCGGTCTCACAAATTATCTTTCCGGCGAGAGTTCGATCGATGAAGTGCTTCAAGACTACGAGAAACTTCCGCAGTTGAAGCTATTGACTTCTGGTCCTATTCCGCCGAACCCGGCAGAGTTGCTCGGCTCAGAGGAAATGCGCAAGTTGCTTCAGTCTTTGTCCGAGCGATTTACGCACATCATTGTCGATTCGCCCCCGGCGATTTCGTTTACTGACGCCGCTATTCTTTCAACGTTTGTGGATGGCGTGATCCTGGTGGTCCACGGCGGGCGCAGCTCACGCGCGGTCGTACGTCGCGCGCGTCAGCAATTGTTGGACGTTGGCGCGCATATCTTCGGCGTCGTACTGAATAATGTAAAAAGCGAATCGCACAATTACTACGGCGGAGGGTACTATTCGGCATACTACCAGTCGGACGAGTACACTGACGCCGACGAAGGCGCCCGAACCGCGCGCGCGGCCGCCCCGTAATAAGGTAACTTCAAAGGACTCTTAACACCCTTCATCGTTAAATGCCCGGACAATTCTGTGTCATCGCGCCCGATGTAAAACTCGGGCGCGAAGTAAAAATTCATCACTTCGTCAACCTGTACGGCTGTGAAATCGGAGACGGATCCACTATCGGATCCTTTGTCGAGATTCAGAAACACGCGCGGGTGGGTCGCAACTGCAAAATCTCCAGCCACAGTTTTGTTTGTGAAGGCGTCGAGATCCACGACGAGGTGTTCGTCGGTCACGGTGTGGTGTTCATCAACGACAAGTATCCGCGCGCGACCAGCGAAAGCGGCGCGTTGCAAACAGAGGCGGATTGGAAAGTGATTCCGACGATTGTGAAATCACGCGCCAGCATCGGGAGCAACGCCACCATTCTTTGCGGGGTTACGATCGGCGAAGGCGCCATCGTCGGCGCGGGCGCAGTCGTGACAAAAGACGTTCCGGCTGGCTCTACGGTGGCGGGAAATCCCGCGCAGATAGTCCCAGACTCAAAATAATAGATATGTCGAAGCCTTACGCACCAAGTTCAGCTCAGATTCATAATCCACAAGTCGAGAACGTCACCGTTCCGTTCGTAGATCTAAAGCAGCAATACACTTCGATCAAATCGGAAGTTGACGCGGCGATTGCGCGCGTTATCGAGAACACTTCGTTCATCCTTGGGCCCCAAGTCCGCGCATTCGAAGCCGCCTTTGCCGAATACACCGGCGCGCGCGCGTGCGTCGCCGTCAACAGCGGCACTGCTGCATTGCAACTGGCGCTGATGGCTGAGGGCATCGGTGCAGGCGATGAGGTGATCGTTCCGTCGTTTACTTTTTTTGCCACGGCGGAAGCAGTTTCGGTGCTCGGCGCGACCCCGGTCTTTGTGGATATCGATCCGGTTTCATATACCGTGACGGCTGCGGCCATCGAGCGCGCCGTTACGTCGCGCACGCGGGCTATCATCCCGGTGCATCTCTACGGGCAAACAGCCGATCTCGATCCGATTCTGGAACTTGCGACCAAGCACAGTCTGCGCGTCATCGAAGACGCGGCACAGGCACACGGCGCAGAATACAAAGGCAAGCGCGTGGGTGCGCTCGGCAGTGCAGGCTGCTTCAGTTTCTATCCGAGTAAGAACCTCGGCGCATACGGCGAGGCCGGCGCGGTCGTCACAAACGATGAAGAGTTAGCGACGCGTTTGCGCTTGTTGCGCGATCACGGCTCGACGAGTAAATACGCGCACGCAATTGTTGGCTACAATTTCCGCATGGAAGAAATTCAGGCAGCAGTCCTGAATGTGAAGCTGCCGCACCTCAACGATTGGAACAATTCGCGCCGGGCGCGTGCGGCGAGGTACAACGCAGCGTTAAGCAATTCCATTGTCATTTTGCCGCGAGAAATGGATTACGCGCGTCACGTCTATCACGTTTACGCAGTTCAGTCCGACAATCGCGACGAGTTGCAAGAACGTCTCACCGCCACCGGCGTGCAAACCGGCGTTCACTATCCGATTCCCATTCATCTTCAGCCGGCTTATGTGTCCCTCGGTTACAAACGTGGGGACTTGCCGGTGACGGAACGCCTCGCTGAGCGAGTCCTATCACTTCCAATGTTTCCTGAACTTTCGGATGAGCAGATTGAGCGGGTGGCGGAAGCTGTGACTGCGAAGAATTAACCGCGCTTCTGTTTTCGCTTCTGAGCCGCGGCGGATTGTGCTTGCCGCAGACCTTCTACAAACTTCTCATTACTGAATCGCTTCGCGCCTGCTTTGGTTAGCTGCGCGAGCTCTTTGAAGAGCTTCTCGTCGACAGTCGTAAAGTTAAAGCATGCCTTTCCTTGCATGCGCTTCTTCAACTCAGGCGATATTGGACTCGCCTCGCCCAACGTGGCGTAGACCGAGAACAGGTGATAGCTCACATAGTTCTTGCCCAGCCGCACGCCGCCAAACATCAACGGATAGTTTTTCTTCAGAAGGTAGCGTGTATTCAGGATATACATATTGCTCGTGTTCTGCGCGACGTCCATCTTCGGCTCGTAGGGCGCGAAGATCTCTTTCAGCCGCTCAAACACCGGCCGCAAATCGTTCTTACTTGCCATCAGCTTCAATCACCTCCAGCCCGCGCATGTACGGGCGCAACACTTCGGGAACAATGACAGAACCGTCTGCTTGCTGATAGTTTTCGAGTACTGCGATCCAAGTGCGGCCGACTGCCAGCCCTGAACCGTTTAGCGTGTGCACAAACTCCGGCTTCGCTCCACCGGCGCGGCGAAAGCGTATGTTCGCGCGCCGCGCCTGAAACGCTTCGTAATTCGAGCACGAAGAGATTTCGCGGAACGTGTTCTGTGACGGCAGCCACACTTCAATGTCATAAGTTTTCGCATTGCTAAAGCCGAGGTCGCCGGTCGAAAGTGCTACGACGCGATAGTGAATCCCCAGTTTCTGCAAGATCGTCTCGGCGTTGCTGGTCAGCGTTTCCAATTCTTCGTAAGAATTCTCTGGCAGCGAATACTTGACCAGCTCAACCTTTTCAAACTGGTGCTGCCGAATCACGCCGCGCGTGTCTTTACCATAGCTGCCGGCTTCGGAGCGAAAGCACGGCGTGTACGCGGCCCATTTCATCGGCAATTGTGATGCGTCGAGAATCTCTTCGCGATAATAATTCGTGACGGGCACTTCGGCGGTGGGAATCAGGTAAAAGCCGCGCTCGTCGTCGAGCTTGAAAAGGTCCTGCTCGAATTTTGGAAGCTGCCCGGTACCAAACAGCGCGTCGCGGTTCACGATGAACGGTGGCAAAGTTTCGGTGTAGCCATGCTCGCGTGTGTGCGTGTCGAGCATGAAGTCGATTAACGCGCGTTCAAGCCGCGCGCCCGCGCCATTCAGAATTGCGAAGCGCGCGCCGGCAATCTTTGTCGCGCGATCGAGATCGAGAATGCCAAGGGCGATTCCGAGATCCACGTGGTCCTGCGGCTCGAAGTCGAATTCAGGCTGGGCGCCCCAGCGCCGGATTTCCGCGTTCGCCGATTCGTCTCGGCCGACGGGAACTGATTCGTGTGGAATGTTGGGAAGCGTCGACAGCAATTCGCGCATACGCTTTTCAGCTTCATCGCGTGATGTATCCAGTTGTGCCATCCGCTCTTTCAGTTCATTGACCTGTTTGCGGCGCGCATCGGCTTCTTCTCGTTTGCCGTCTTTCATCAGCGCGCCGATTTCGCGGCTCGCAGTGTTTCGCTGTGCGTTCAATTGGTCTGATTCGGCAATAACACGTCGTCGCTCCGCGTCGGCGGCAGCGAAATCATTGAGCACAGTCGTCGCCATCCCACGCTTTTCCAGTACGGTGCGCACAGCGTCGAGGTTATCTCTTACATAATTCAGATCAAGCATTTAGCAGTCCTTATGACTAACCGGGGCATTAGCCCGACCGTGAGGGAGGGCGTAAACCTGTTGTAAGAACGCCCTCCCTCACGGTCGGGCTAATGCCCCGATGCACCAACTTATTTAGTATGACTCTAAGCGTTCTTAAGACGCGAAAAAATCCTGTTCGCTTCTTCCAAAGTCTCTTTCGATCCCACATCGAACCACATCCCTGGCACGCGCCAAACATGAAATGGCGTGCGCTGATACATCCATTGCACGAGCCGCCCCGGTTGATCGGGATTGTTGCCCTCCGTCAAGTACTGACGAATCAACGGAAGCGTCGCGCGCGGATAGTAATATAGCGCGATCGCAATCAACGTCGACTTCGGCTGCGCAGGTTTTTCTTCAAAGAAATCGATCTGCTCGTGATCGTTGACCGCGATTACGCCGTACTTTCGACTTTCTTCAAGAACGCCAACATCGTAGACGCCGGTCACGGGTGCGTTGCATACGCGGCAAAATTCGCCAAATCGCTCCAAGCTCTGGCTGAAAAGGTTGTCACCACCCACGACTATGATGTCGTCATCAATCTGTCCCGCGTCCAGCACCAGATTCAGATCGCCGATCGCGCCCAGCTTGTTCGAGTCGTCGGTTGAATGATCGTTAATGACTGTTATTGGCCGAACTCGCTTGCCGGTTTTGTATTCTTCGGCCCAGCGCGTGAAGTGCTCGGCAAACTTATCATTGGTGACAATAAAGATCTCATCGATCTCTTGGATCGGCATGAGGTTATCGAGCACATGCTCCATCATCGGCTTGCTGGCGACGGGCAGCAATGGCTTCGGCTGATTCAACGTCAATGGATGAAGCCGCGTCGCGTAACCCGCGGCCAACACAATTAACTTCACAGTTCCTCCGGTTATCTCACGTCGAATTCTTGTGTTTGAGATGAACGTGCATCTTGGCAAAAAAGATCGTGGCGAGCAAACGCCGATCCTTCCGATGAGACTGAAAGCTTTGTTATAGTGCGTCCAGTTTTCGCATTTTGATTCTGCAGTTTGTGATCTTATTCCCTCTCCCTTTGGGAGAGGGAGCGTAGCGAAAGGATCTATGTCAAACGAGAAAGACTTCTCCCGCCGCGCGGCCATTGTCACCGGCGCCACTCGGGGCATCGGCCGCGCCATCGCACTGGAACTCGCGCGCCGCGGCGCGGACATCGCCTTCAACTATGCAAAAAGCGCTGAAGCCGCCGAAAGTTTGAAATCTGAAATCGAAGCGCTGGGGGTGCGCGCGCTCGCAACCCAAGGCGACGTAGCGAACACAGATGCGTCCGCCGAAATGGTGAGGCAGACGAAAGACGCGTTCGGCCGGATCGATTTTCTCGTCAACAACGCGGGTATCGTGCGCGACACTTTGATCTTGCGGATGAAAGAAGAAGATTGGGACGCGGTCATCGACACTAATCTAAAAGGCGCCTGGAACTTTTCCAAAGCCGCGCTACGCGTGATGCTGCGTCAGGAAGAAGGCGGATCGATCCTCAACATCACTTCAATTAGCGGCGTCGTCGGCATGGCCGGACAATCAAATTATTCGGCGTCGAAAGCGGGGATGATTGGATTAACGAAAGCGCTCGCGCGCGAAGTCGCGAGCCGCAAAGTCACCGTCAATGCGCTCGCACTCGGCATGGTCGCGACTGATATGGCATCGGCGATGGATGAAAAGTACCAAACGAAACTCATCGAGCAAATTCCGCTCGGCCGCTTCGCCGAAGCGGATGAGGTCGCCCGAATCGCGTGCTTCCTTTTGTCAGATGACGCCCGCTATATAACTGGACAAGTGATTCAGGTCGATGGCGGGCTGGCGATGTAAGAAGCACCTCTCTATTTACAACCTCCTCATATTGACGTTTAAGCCAGTGATAGGCACTTCGCCTATCATCAAGGAGGAAGCGTCAATGAGCAGAGTTGTAGATATCAATTCACGGCGCCTGTTCGGTGAGTTTTACCCGCAATCGCCGGAGACTATTCCTGAGACGGTCAGCTTTTTTGGCGGTGCGCTAGCTACTTTTGTAGCCCCGACCGCGGCGTACTGCTATGTTACTTCCCAGATTCAGTCGTTGGTCATCTTGGCTGCCCAAATTCTTGTCGGCCTTCTGCTCGCAGCAGTCATGAAGAAACGCAAATCGGTTCTTATCTCGTGCGTTCCAGCGATTCGATCGGAAAGATCCTACCAGCAGCAAGACCGCGACGCAGCATAACGCTGAAGCGCACTGCGCAATCAAGGCAGCTGGTTAGGCTTCAATAGTTCGCTGTAGCTGCCCAAGGCGTTCAACAAACGCCGTCGGGTAAGCGCCCGTCGAGTCCGTAGGGAATTTCGCTTGGGTATCAAACCCAGCGCAATGAACCGGGGGCGGCCTTTGCTAACTAGCGAACGCGCTTCTTCCGATTGGCCAGCTCAACCTCGCCACGTCTCTTGCGGTGACCATTATTTTGGCTGTTTATTAAGCGTCCTTTTTGCGCCTCACCCTGCACGCGAATTAGAGTCAGGTAACGTTCCCGACACTCGTTGCAATCCGCCAAGTGGCGTTCCACTGTCTCTGCCAGTGCTTCTTCCAACTGGCCAGTGAAATATTCAGGGACCAATGCCGCAACGTCTGTGTGGTAGCAGACCGTATTGATGTTTTTGATTTCAAGAGTCGTATTCATGGCCTAACCTCACAACTGGCCACTCAACCTGCCGGTGCGGTCAGGCCGGGCGTTCAACGCTCTGCCGCTTTCCCGTTCGCAAGATCTGCGCGGTCACTTGCGTTGTTAGCATGCGCGTTAATAATCGGCGTGAATTTTCTTCTGAACGTCTCATCTTCAAAGATTGCACCTTCAGGTTTGCGGCCTTCCTGGACTTCACGCAGAAGTCTGCAGAAGCCACCTTCTTCCCCTGTTTCTGAGGGTGATGATGATTCTTTCTTCATCGCATTCTCCCTTTTGCTCCGTCAGCCGTTTGGCGGCTGACTCACCAAATCTAAAGAGAAATTGGTAGCAGTCGATGCGAGGTCGGCTGCGCTGGTCCGTCAACAGGTTAAAGGCTGGTTGCTTCCTGGTCCCTACCGTGTCGGGTCGCCCGGTTGCAAATGTAATCTGATGTGATTGATGCGTTACTGCCGCCGCCAGGTTGTCCTTGTTAGGATCCGTCGACGGCACACGATGTGGATGGCTGTCTCTCATTCCGCTTCTCCTCTCTGCGTTAAGCAAACATCGGAGCCGACGGGCTTGGAAAAGCCAGAGGTGTCGCCTCCTCATATCCGTAAACGGATCTTTGAGAACTCTGTAAAGATGATCCCAAAAAAAGTTTGATGGGATCGTTTACAGATTGGTGTGAAAACCGTTTAAGGGTGTGACAGACATCGCCAAGTGGAGTGATGTCATAGCTCGACAAGCCGTATCGCCATCAACGAAAGACAGGCGCTACTGCTTGAACTGACAAGGAGATCCGTTACTGAAAACTAAAAGGAGAAGAGAGATGAAAAACAAGAAATTCTTTTTTGGCATATTGCTGGCTTTCGTGGCGCTGTTTGGCTTCTTCGGTTTCTTTTTTGGCTCGCGGTTCGGGTTCTAAATCAATCCGTTCCGGACACCCAACACCAAGGCATTCGTCGCAGAACGGGTCGCCTAACTAGAACGAGTCGCGCTGGCACGGCCGTGCTGGCGTGACTCGTTACTTCTCCACCTGCAACAAGTCCAAACTTTGCTCTTTCGGCTACATGATTTCTCAATCGCTACTTCTTTACCCGCAGCCTCACTGCGCCAGCTTTTTGCTTGCGCCCTGGAAGCTCTCGAAACATAATAGCGGCGCCCTCGCGCACTCATATGCCACGAGCCACGATTCGCAGCCCCAAGCGAAGACGGGGATCACAACTTTCAAGAGCGGATTGGTTTCGCTACTACGCCGACTTCTCCACAGATTTTGTCGAGAGTGCTATTGATTACCTCGACTTGGATTCAGGAGCCACGCTATTAGACCCGTGGCTAGGTGGCGGAACGACCGCCGAAGTGGCGGCTGCAAATAATCTCCGCTTCAAAGGGTATGACATTAATCCTGTCATGCTGCTCGTCTCGCGAGCGCGAATAGTTCCTACGAATGCAGCAGATGAAATAGCTGCGCTGGTGGGTTCGATTGCAAGCTCGTACAAGAAGATAACCAAGAGTCGAACGGCGCACAATGCCAAGGACGAGCCGTTACAGCAATGGCTGCAACCTTCATCCGCTTTCGCATTCCGACTCCTGGAGCGTTGTATCGAAACACATCTGATTGGCCCAAAAAGATCCTCGATTCCATTGTGGCGACGCACAGGTCATGTCTCTCCTGTGGTTGCGCTTTTTTATGTCGGTTTGTTTAGGACTCTGCGTTCGTTCATATCTGAGTTTCAAACGTCAAATCCGACTTGGGTTAAGGTTTCAAACGGCAAACGGATTCCCTTAGCACCCAATCGAATTCTGGCTCGGTTTTGTAAAGAAATGCAGTTGCTGTTGGATTCAGTTGCGGCAGAAGAAGAAGAATTTCCTTTAACCAGCAACCGTCGGTGTGTAATTAATCGAGCATCATCTTTGAATTTGCCTTTAGCCGACAATTCAGTGGATGCCGCAATATCGTCGCCGGCCTACTGCACGCGCATTGACTATGTTCGAGCCACATTGCCTGAGCTCGCTGTTATTGGTCATCCGAACGGTAGGGTTATCCGTAGGCTTAGAGAACGAATGATCGGGACACCGACAATTGACCACTGTGATGAGTATGATAGTGATGAATGGGGGAAAACCTGCTCGCGTTTCCTTTCAGTTGTGGAACGTCACACATCAAAGGCATCTGCTACTTATTACTTGAAATATTATCAACAATACTTCGCATCAATCTTCGTATCCCTGAAAGAGATTGATCGAGTCCTCAAACCCGGCGGTCACTGTGTCTTGGTGGTGCAGGATTCTTACTACAAGGACAAAAAGAACAACCTGCCGCGCATGTTTATTGAGATGGCCGCTCATTATAGCTGGGCACTTGATAGTAGGCGACGGTTTCGCGTGAACCAAACTCTCGCTGGCGTGAATCCAAGCGTTAAGCCTTACCGTAATATTTTCCACGCCACCGAGTGGGCGTTAGTATTTTCCAAGTAGGCACGCCTCAAGTCGACTCGTGCCAATTTCATATAGGTTATGGTTAGTAAGAGGAGGAAATCCCCAGTTAAACGCGCGCGTACCGCTACGCGAAGGACGGAACCGACAAAAGTCGTTTATCTATTCGGCGCTGGAGCGACGCAGGCAGAAGTGAGCTTCGACGGGCCCGGTAACATTAGCGTGCTGATGACCGACACTCCGCTCGGGGAAGGAATCTCTACTGGAGTTCTTTCGAAATTGGGCGCTCAAGGCGAACCCTTTAAGGCCGACAAAGGCACTGATATTGAAAAAGTAATCAGTCTTCTAACAGCAAGCGGAATTGAGGAGCACCTGGCGCTAGCTGAAGAAATGAGGAAGCACTACTTTGCAGAGGTGTGCGCGCGGCTGGTAGCGGCCATTCCTGTTAAGAAACCCAGTCTAGCCATTGCGCTGCTCGAGATGCATAGCAATGCCTCCTTCCGAAATAACGATGAATCACTTAGCGGCGTTATTACTACGAATCATGATGGGTTGCTTCAGGCGGCTTTCATGGATGTTTTCAAAGCAGTAGATGTCGGCTTTCCTTTCGATTCAAATGACATCGCAATGCCGAATGGGGGTTCGCTCCCTCCATTGTTACAACTCCATGGTTCGTTTACCTGGGGATTTGGAATACCATTGGCCATTACTCTTCTGAGCGACACTTTGGCATATTCTGCTGATGCTTCATGGATTCCGCCGACAGTTCTTAAGGAATCTAAAAGCTATCCTTTCAACAAACTAATCGCAACCGCCTACGAATTACTGACCAAGCGTTGCGACTTACTTAGGATAGTCGGATCATCCCTAACGCAGAACGACTGGAACATTCTTTCGCTTATCTTCAACGCTCAACGGCACAATATGCTTCTAGGGACGGAACCCTTCCCTATTCACCTCATAATGCCGCAAAAAGATGGTCTCGCAATTCGTGACAGTTCTACATATTTGAAGAACGTATTGCCAATAGCTTCAATACAAGACGGAGGCAATTTCAAGCCTTACGAAAAATTCGACACCGACTACCCCGCTGTCGGGGATGATGAAGCAAACCCATTTTATTACTGGCTCAAGGAGAAGATTATTTTTCACGAAACAAAGAAAAGCTTCGGCACAAGCCCCCTTAGTGCCGCGATGTCCAAAGTCGCAGGAGGAGTTCCATGAAAGTAAAAAGAAGCGTTGAGGAGTGGACAATCGAACAGCTGATAAAGAAACAAACTCAACTCTCGTTCCCTGACTTTCAACGTGAAAGAAAACTGTGGTCGATTCCACAAAAGGCCCTGCTTATAGATTCAATCTTACGAGACTTTGATATTCCAAAACTGTATTTCAATCAAACTGAAAAAGACGTTTATGAAGTCGTTGATGGTCAGCAGAGACTCTGGGCTATTTGGGATTTTTTCAACGACGAATATTCATGTGAACTAAACGGAAACGAACTGAAATTCTCACAGCTCGAAGAACCCAAGTACAAGGCAGTCAAGGAGACACTCAAGACCTACAAAATGCAGATTACTGTGTTCGACAAGGCAAACGAAGACTATTTGAGGGAATTGTTCGTGAGATTGCAATGGGGGTTGCTGTTGGTAACTGGGGAAAAACTTCACGCTGCATCTGGCCAAATGAAGAGTTTTGTTTTTGATGACCTTGCTAAGCGAAACTTTATACAGGAACTTGGGCTGCCGAAAACGCGAACTCGCTATGCTCGCGAAACTCTTTGCGCTCAAATATGCATAAATTCTTTTTCACGCGCTCAATCCGAGAGTTTTGCCAGAACTCGCTACGACGATCTTCTAAATTTCTTCAAGGCCTACGCACATCCTACAGGTAAAGATAAGGTTTTTTTTGAACAGCAAACTGAAAGAATTAAAACGGTAGTGGATGAATTATGGCAGGCTCTGGGGAAGGATACCGAGAGTCTTTCCAATCGATCTTACTTGCTTTCCGTCTACTTGCTCTTTGAGGTTATGGCTGGCAAGGATGGCAAGGTCAAAGACAAGAAAGTAAAGAAACAGTTCGGGGAATTCGTCCTAAGTCTCTGGAGCGCGCTAAAAGGCGAGGCAAAAAAAGGTTTCAAGAGAACCGATGAGGAACTCTATCGATTTCAGGCCTATCTCAGTAGTGCGCCCACCGAAAGATATCAGATTGAAAAACGCCACAACGCATTGACAGGCTACTACGAGTATTACAAGAAGCACGCCAAAATTAAAGGCCATTAACGGTCCAGCTATTTCTTCTTTCTTACATAACTTGGAATCGTTGAAATACCGTTATTAACGTGGATCGCTTTAGTGATTCGCAAAGCGTTACAGTTGCGGTAGGCGGTCTCAGTCTTAAAAATGACATAGCCTTTGGGATCAAACAGCGCCGCCGGAAAGTCGGTAAGTAAGTGATACCAATTGCTGTCCTTGTGATACAACGCATGCTTTACCATTACACCCCACTGTTTGGCTAGTTTCTTAGCCGTTGTTCCCTTAGCCATTTGTTTTCTCCTTGAAAGCCAAAAACTCATCCGGCTCAACAATCTTCCCCGCAATCGCTGACGCTGCCACGACGTAAGGCGACGCGAGATACAGTTTTCCAGGCCCACTGCGACCGGGAAAGTTGCGGTTCTGCGCGCTGACGGTCACCGTCTCGGCAGTCTTCGAAGCGCCCGGGCCGGCGTTGATGCAAGCGCCGCAGCTGGGATCGATCATTTCGGCGCCCGCACGTTGAAAGATTTCGATGTAGCCGCGCTCTTTTGCGTACTGCTTGATCTTCTGCGATCCGAATTGCAAATAAAGATGAACGCCGGGCGCGACGTGCTTGCCTTGCTCGAGCGCGTGCTGCAGAACCGTCGCGTACATATCCATGTCCGCCATCTTGCCGCCGGTGCATGAGCCGCCGTACGCCGCATCTATGCGGACTTCACCTTCGAGAGTGTCGATCGGAATGCCGTTGCGCGGATCGCCCGGCAATGCCACCATCGGTCGAATCTCATCGAGATCAATTTCAAAGACAGCCGCGTATTCGGCGTCAGGGTCGCTGTAGAGGAAACCTTTTCGCACTGCTTCAGCGTCCAGGCCGCGCATCGTCACGATGTACGCCAGCGTCGCTTCGTCAGGCTCGATGATCCCGGTTGTGCCGCCCGCTTCGACCGCCATGTTCGTCAAGGTCGCGCGTTCATCCATCGGCCAGTCCTTCAAGTCTTCTCCGGCGAACTCCAGGACTTTGCCGATGCCCTGGCTGGATTTCATGTAATCGGTCGCGAGGATGAAAAGCATCACATCCTTGGCAGCGACGTCCGGGCGCTTTTTGCCTTTCAGAACGTACTTCACCGTTTCGGGAACGCGGATGCGAATGTCTTTCGTGTACCAGGCGTTGGCCATGTCGGTCGAGCCGACGCCAAACGCGAAGCAACCGAGCACGCCGGCCATGCACGTGTGCGAATCAGTGCCGATGACGATCTGTCCCGGCAAAGCGAGATCTTCTACGACTGCGTTGTGACAGATCGCTTCCGAACCGCCTTCCGGGTTTTCGCCATAGAGTCTTATTCCTTGTCGGTGCGTAAAACTCTCTTGCGTCTTCGCGAGGCCTTCCGCTTTTTCGAGCAGACCCATCTCGCGATGCTTCGGCGACATTACTTTGCTGAGGAAGGTTAGGTGATCGCGAAACGCAAAGACTGATTGCGGCTCAGTGATCTTCGCTTCGGCGCCAAGCGCTTGCGTGAACAGCGAAGCAGCCATCGGCGTGACGTACTCATGCGAAAAGCGCACATCGGCGACCGCGAACAAAGCATCGCCAGGTTTGACTGATTCGACGCCGACCGTGCCGGCTTTGACGAACGCGTGCCGGGCGATGATCTTTTCAACGATGTTCATGGGGCGGGAGCCGCGTGGTGTCGTGCCGTCGAGCGGCGGCGGCGACACTTCTCCCGCCAGGCGCGCCTTGTTGTAGTTGAACAACCCGCCGTACTCAACAATGTCCTGCGAAATCGAATCGAGACCTTTCGTAAATTCAGCAAGTGCAATCTCTTCGCCGCGACGAATGCGATCGATCAATCCAAAATCGGTAGAAGTCAGCAGTCCAATGTTTTGCGAATTCTGTCCGTAAATCTTCTCGATGCTCTTCGCGATCACGAGCTGAACGCCTGCGGCTTTTTCAGCGTAGGGCGCCGTCTCGCGCGATGAACCGCAACCCTTCGACAGTCCCGAAACGACGACCGCGAATTCGCCTTTCTTCACTTCATCTTTCTTGACGGCAGCGTCACGCATGCCGACATAGACGTACTGGCCCAACGTCTCGTCGTAATAAAAGCACACCCAGCCCGGCGTAATCTCGTCGGTCGAGATGTTGCTCATCAAGGGCAGTTCGTCGTGGGCGAGTCGTGCGGCTAGCTCGTCTTCAATCCGCTTCGCATCATCGCCGGTAGCCTCGAGTTGCTGACGAATCAACGACGTATCTTCGGTCAGAAAAAGAATGCGGCCATTTAATCGAATACCGCGGGCACGCTTTTCAAATTGATTATTAGACATTATGACTCCGAAACAATGGGAACACTTCGAACGATGATTATAAACTGTGCGGGTTACATTCTCTGAATGCGCGAATTTGAGAAATCAGGGCTGCGGCGTCGTGAGCAGGTAAACCGCAAACGAGGCCAACCAATGTTCGCCTTCATAGTTGCCGCTGGCGATGTATGGCAAAGCAGCTTGCGCGTGCGCGGTCGCTGAGCGCGCGAGAATCTTTCTGGTTGGATCGTTCGCGGGTAGAGCAGCGACGATGCTGCGCATGCACCAGGCGCGACTGAGATTCAATCCATCGAGGTGGACAAGTTTCGGATCAGTGCGGTCGGTGACAATTGCCGGTTGCAAGAGTTGCTTCGGTTGGTTGCGCGCTACCGCCGGCAGAAACCGATGGAACCACGCGGCGAATTCGCGTGGCGAGAGCACGCGCCGCATGAGGTCAGCTTCGATCAAAGCCGGCGAAAAGAAATCTTCACCGCCCGGCTCCCACGCCGCCGGATAGTTCAAGTCAGCACCGAAGTAAGTACGGCTGCGTTCGATTATCAGTGCCTCCAGCTTCCGGTCGCCGACCGCGCGCGCATAATCCAGCGCGAACGCCAACCCGAACGCTGTGTTCGGATGCACGCCGGTACGAATCGGATAATTCTGTTTCGGAAGGAATGCCAGGTACTTCTCGACGAAGCCGTCTGCGAGCGGCTGAAGATTCTTTGACCACTTGCGGCCGTCTTCATCATTCCAGCTGCGCAGCTCTTCCGCCAACTTCAAGAACCACGCCCAACCGTATGTCCGCTCGAACGAAGCGCGATTGGCTTGCTTGAGATAAGCAACTTCCCCCGCGATGTTTTTCTCGGTGAGGTTCGCATCGAGAGCTTCACGAATTGCCCGCGTTTCCGGCATGTTCGGAAAAGTCTTCAGCAGATGCACGAGCATCCAGTGGCCGTGGACTGTCGAATGCCAATCGAAGCAACCATAGAACGCGGGATGCAGAGTCTTCGGACTACGTACCTCATCGCCATCGTTCATCGTGTGGTCGAGCTTGTTCGGGTATTCCTTGCGCACGCACTTCAAAGCGAGTTGGGCGAAGTGGGACGCCTGATTCTGTGTAAGCGAGAGGTCATTCGTACTCTTCGGTTGAGAAAATGCGGACGCCGCCACAAGCAGGCACAGCGCTACTGATGAGATCAGACTTCGAAGGGTGTTAGTCATGGCCGGCAAGCAAGGGGTATGGGTTTTAAGGCATGATCACAAGCACATCGGTCAGCCGATTGACGACGCCAAGTAACGCGCGGCCTGCGCGATCAAATTGACCCTGGTTCGCGAGCGCTTCAGCATCTGCCGCACCTGACGCTGAACCCGCCAGCTTCAGGTAATAGCTTTGCAATGCCGGAGTGGCGCGAAAATAGACTTCAAGTGCATCGAGTCCGACGCGAAAGTCAGTAAACGTCGATCGCAGCTTTATCTTGTTCAGCTCATTCTGCTTCACCACCGGAGACGATGAGTCGCCCTTCGACGTGATGTCGATCTGTTCGATGCCTCTTGCGACACCGCCGAGCAGAAAGAGAAACGCGCTCAGGTTTTTGATTTGGTTCGCGACTTTGTTCGCCGCCTCAGTGCGTGCCGCGATTACCGCAGTGTCTACGGCGGGCGCGGTCGTCTTGGGCGTGCTGCGCTTTGTCGTGCGCGAGCGCGTTTGTCCAAAACCGCTCGCCGGGAGCAGGACTAAGAAAGCAACTGTGATGATAGCCAATCTCTTCATGTTTCCTCCGGTCGGCAACTGAACTGTAGTGCTGGTACAATCGCGATTCTACTCCGCGAATGGGCGAACGGCGAACTCTCAGGGTCGAGCAGTTGGGCCGCGTCGAGTACGGCGCAGCGCTCGAGATTCAGAAGCAAACCGAGCGCGCGGTGTTGGCCGGCCAGCAGCCGGACACGCTGTTGCTACTCGAGCATCCGCATGTGCTGACGTTGGGCCGTCGTTCAGCGTCGGGCGCCATCATCGCGGCGGATGATGTTCTAGCGGCGCGCGGCGTAAGTGTCTTTGAAACGAATCGTGGCGGAAAAGTGACCTATCACGGTTTAGGACAGGTCGTCGGCTACCCAATCATAAACTTGAGTCCCGACCGCGAGGACGTGCATCGTTTCGTGCGCGACCTGGAAGAGGTTTTGATTCGCGCGATGGCCGATTTTGGCATCGATGCGTTTCGCATTCCTGGTTTGACTGGCGTGCACACCACGAGCGGCAAAGTCGCCGCCATTGGCGTGCATATAGCGCGTTGGGTGACAACGCATGGGTTCGCGCTGAACGTGAATACGGACCTGGGTTACTTCGATCTGATCATCGCGTGCGAAGGTGAGCCGGTGACCTCAATGAAAGAGCTGCTCGGGCGTGAAATTGAATTGAGCGAAGTCGAAGATCGGATCATTGAACGGTTTGCGGAAGTATTTGAGATGGAAGTTTGCCACCGAGGCACAGAGACACTGAGACAGGAGGACGCAAGAACGGAAGCGATCGCAGTCTAGAATTCTCTCTGTGCCTCTGTGTCTCAGTGGCAAAATCGGATGCTGACACTCGATCTAATCAAACAAGCTGCGGAACGAATTGCCGGTCGTGTCCATCGCACGCCAGTGATGACCTCGCGTTCCTTCAACGACGCCGCGGGCTGCGAAGTCTTTTTCAAGTGCGAAAACCTGCAACGCGCTGGCGCGTTCAAAGCCCGCGGCGCAACTAATAAGATTCTGTCGCTCAGCGATGATGAAAAGAAGCGCGGCGTCCTCGCCGTCTCTTCCGGCAACCATGCCCAGGCTGTGGCGTTAGCGGCGCGCGAAGCCGGGGTGAAGGCTGTCGTCTGCATTCCTGACGATGCGCCGAAGATGAAAGTTGCGGGCATGCGCGGTTATGGCGCCGACATTCGCGTCTTCGATCGGCACAAAGACGATCGCGACGCGTTCGGTCGCGAGATAGCCGAACGCGAAGGCCTGGTGCCGGTGCCCGCCTACGATGACTATTTGATCATGGCGGGCCAGGGTACTTCAGGTTTGGAATTCGTCGAAGAAGTTCCGGATCTCGATTCGTTGCTCACCCCATGCAGCGGCGGCGGATTGTTCGCGGGCGTCAGCAGCGCTGCGAAATTCTTGAAGCCGTCGATCAGGTGCTTCGCGGTTGAACCTGATACGGCGAACGATACGCAGCAATCCGTTGAGAAAGGCGAACGGGTCAAGATCGATCCGCCGCCGACTATCGCCGATGGTTTACGCGTGCAGAAACCGGGCGCACTGACTTTTCCCATCACGCGGCAAAACGCCGAAGCAATTTTAACTGTGACGGACGAAGAAATAATTGCGACGATGAAGTTCTTCCTCTTTCGCATGAAGCTTCTCGTCGAGCCGTCCGGAGCAGCCGCAGCCGCGGCCGTCTTCACGCGCAAGATTCCGTCAGACTGCCGGCGAGTAGGCGTGGTGCTTTCGGGTGGTAACGTTGACAGCGACGTGCTTTGTGAGATGTTGAAAGAAGATAGTGATCGCTAATCTCCTATTGCTTGACGTAACTCCCGGCCCACCGAGTCCGGGCGTAGGCACGGGCGAATTGATTTTCGTTGCGATCGCAGTTTTGATGTTGACTGGCGCGGCAATCGCGGGTTTCGTCTTTCTTTTGCGATGGTGGTTGCGCACGAAACATAAAGTGACGCAGACTTCGGCACCACCTGAATTTCAGCCGAACAGTCCGAACCAACCATAGGCATTCATCACTTCGCCAACTCCAAATGAAGCGAGATTCGCGACGATAATGGTGGCGAAGTCTCGCCACATCGACGGTTTTCCTAACTCGTTTCGCGCGCCGTAAGCCAGCCAAAACAAAATGCATTCACCAACAGGCGCGAACGTCTCTGCGACGATCAGGTAAGTCGCGCGCGATGTGTTGACGAATAGCGGCGGCAGCACGAGGACGACGATTGGGTAAGTGCAGGCGGTCAGCCAGACGCCGGCAATCAACCGGCGCTTGATTGAATGTCGTTTTGAAAGACCGATCACGAGAACCGGGGTCTCGATCAGAATGGTCAGCAGGTAGCCAGGGATCAGGAATCGCCAGAGGTCGGAAGGGGACATGGAGCAGTAAGCAGTGAGCAGTAAGCAGCATTTGTAGGTTGGCTACTGCTCACTGCTTACGGCTAATTGCTCACTTTAAATCATTCTTAGCAGAAACGGCGCTTCCGCCAGCACATGCGCGATCGCGACGGTGAAGTAAATGTCACGTGTCGCCGCATAGTTCACAGAAAAGCCCAGCCACAGCACGGCGACCACGAACAGACCGAAGACCAGGATTCCCCCGATTAGCTGCGGGAAACCGCGACGGTGATTCGCCACAGGAATCGAATTAACTTTCCAAATCGCACCCGTCGCGCCAATCAACGGGAGCGCCACGATCCAGACGCCGTAATGCAGCATCTCGAGAAACACGTGCGTCGAGACGAGCATGTGACTTGAGACATTCGGTAAGAGTTCCGCGCCGGCGTGTTGCGTGATGCGCCAGAACAAACCGTTATCATCGGACAGTGATGCAGTGCGTGAAAGCTGCCAAAGCAGTCCCGCCAGCAACAACGGCAGAAACATCAGGCAACGTCGATACGTCGCTAGCCACTCTGGTTTCGTTCGTCGTAAATGTCGATCGAGAAACCAAAGCGCGACGAGCGGATGAACGTAAACAATCGCGAGGCTGAATAAATCCGGTCGCAACCAGTTCATTGCGCACAGCCCGAACGCGACCGGAAACGCCCACGACCAGTCTCGACGCGAAGTTTGCCGCCCACGCAGCAGGACAAGTGTTCCAATCCACAGCAGCAGAGCCGTGTTCCACCAGGCGATCGCAGTTGTCCAGTTTTGACCTGACCACAGATTCGCGTAGTACAGCGCCGGCAGCGAAGTGTATGCGAGAGTCAGCGCAAAGATGCCGCTAAAAGCGACGATGAAGAAATTCCGCGAGCGACCAAACCGCACCGGCAGGCGCATCAGGAAATAACGCAGCTCAAACCAATTGTGCGGACCTGCAAACAGAAAGACGGTGAGGATGGATGCCTGAAGCGGAATCCAACTTGCGAATGCCGCGGAGAGCAACGCACTCGCGAAAAGAATGGCTGCGAATGTCAGCGCGGACACACGTACTTTTGCGCGTGGTTCTACTCGCGCCCATGCAGCACCTGAGATGTTTTCAGCTCGTTCCATAGTTTCTCCCTCTCCCTTTGGGAGAGGGGAGGGGTGAGGGACTAGCCGGAGAGAGAACCAAAACAAAAAGTTCGTTCTCGCTAAACCCTCACCCTAACCCTCTCCCACGGGGAGAGGGGATCGACCTACTCGCTATTTCCGCTCTTCCGCATCGGAATGATGAGCTTCAGATTGTCGTCGCCAGGAACTATTTCGACTTCAACACCGCCATAGGTCGGCTTGCCGTCTTTAAGAGACTGCGGCAGGTTCTGCCACCGAATGTATCCCGGCGGGCCCGCGTTCGCGCGCACCATCACCGTGCCGGCGCCGAAGATGAAAGCCAGCATCAGCACCGCGACGATGGCTTTGGCGTTGCGGCGTTGATTCGAGCGCGCGAACCAAACACCCGCGAACGAGACTGCGAGAAACATGAATAAGCCGGCCATCATCGTGCGGCTTGAGCTGTGCGTGATGTTCTGCATCAATGATGCGCTGCCGCCTTCTCGCGCGGCGCCTTCGCTAATTCGCTTGAGTGTCGCTTCCGAGATTTGCAGCTTCGCCTCAGACACCTTGCTATCAGTGACAATTGTCAGGCCACTGTATAGAACGCTTTTCACTTCCGGAGTGACTGAAGGTTTTGGCCGGGCAATATCAGCAAAAGCGAACACGGCCGTTCCTACCAATGCCAGTGCCACACCAGTTGTAATCAGAATCTTGTTCATAATCTCCTCCAAGACATGCGCCTCAGGGTCTGCGCAGCGGAATTAGCAGCTTGATCTCGGCGGCGTCGCCGGGAACAATATGTATGTTGAGACCACCGGATGTTTCTTTGCCATCCTTCAAAGATTGCGGCAGGTTGTGCCAATAAATGTATCCCGTCGGGCCGGCATTCGCGCGTACCATGATTGTCGCAAACGCGCACGTGAATGCGACAACCAACACCGCCGCGATTACCTTTGCGTTATGACGCTTTTCCGATCGTGCCAACCAAACACCTGCGAATGAGATCGCCAGGAACATAAACAGTCCGGCCATGATCGTGCGCGTTGAACTGTGCGTGATGCTCTCCGTCAGCGACGCGCTATCGCCGTTATGGGCAACGCCTTCCTGAATTCGCTTCAACGCTCCTTCAGATATCTGCAAGGTAGCATCCCACGGTTTGCTGTCCGCTACGATAGTGAGGCGACTGTAGGCAACAGTTCTTACTTCCGGAGTTGGGTTCGATTTCGGACGCGCGATGTCTGCGAAGGCGTAAATCGCGCTCAGTGTAAGGGCCACAATCCCGGCCGTCAAAACCAGCATTCTTTTCATAAGCGCTCCTCGAGATTCGGCGAAGTATAGCTCACTCTCGCCACCGTAGATGCTGAATTCGAGACGCGGATGCTAGAATGTTTTTGCACAACAGAGGCATCCAAACTTGTCCCGCGAACTTCGAGTCCTGAACACAAAGCCGCGTCAGCCAAAACCCGATTGGCTGCGCATACGCCTGGGTGATCCGACCAATCAGAACCATTTGTTGAAGCTGATTCAGGGCCTGAACCTGCACACCGTGTGTCAGGAAGCCCGGTGTCCAAACATCTTCGAGTGCTGGGCTAATCAGACTGCAACTTTTATGCTCGGGGGCGATATTTGCACTCGGCATTGCGGATTCTGTGCGGTCGGCAAAGGCGCGCCGGACGCATTGGACTCCGAAGAACCGCGCCACGTGGCGGAAGCGGTGCAGCACCTTAACCTCGCGCACACGGTCATCACTTCGGTCAATCGCGACGACCTGCCCGATGGCGGCGCGGCGCATTGGGCCGCGACGATTCGTGAAGTCCGCGCGTTAAATCCTGAATGCAAAGTCGAAGTCTTGATTCCAGATTTCAATGGGGACGAAGACGCGTTGAATACTGTGTTGGACGCGGAGCCCGATGTGCTGAACCACAACACGGAAACGATTGCGCGGCTTTATCGCCGCGTTCGTCCTGATGCTGACTATCAGCAGTCACTAACGCTGCTGAAGCGGGCGGCCAAGCGTCGCGATTCCGGGCAACCTGAGATGCTGACTAAGAGCGGCATCATGGTCGGCCTGGGCGAAGAGTTTGATGAAGTCGTCGAATTGATGAAGGACCTGCGCTCCGTTTCCTGCGACATAATGACGATTGGCCAGTACTTGCAACCGCACGCGCGCCGTCTGCCGGTCGAACGCTACGTCACTCCGGAAGAATTCGATCGCTGGCGCGACATCGGCATGTCGATGGGATTTAAGCACGTGCAATCGAGTCCGCTGACTCGCTCGTCATATCACGCGCGCGAACAAGCTGAATAACTCCGATACAGAACCGCGAGCGGTAGCGAGCGGGTTAAAGACGCGATTAACGACTCGAGTCTTTATTCCGCTCACTATTGTTCGCGGTTCTGTATGAAACGCATCCTCGCTATGATGGTCGCGATGAATCGTAGGCGAACAGAGCACGCGCTCGCGATCGTCGTGTTGGTAGTCTTTCTAAGCGCCTGCAAGTCCAATTCTCAAAAGCGCAATCGTCTCGACGAGAATCACTTTCCACGTGTAATTCTTTGGGCGTGGGAACGACCGGAAGATCTGAAGAGCATCGACGCGAAGCGTTTCGCAGTTGCGTTTCTGGCGCAGACGCTGGTTTTGAAGGGCGACGACGTAGTCTTTGATCCGCGTCATCAGCCGCTGGATGTTTCGCCGGAAACCAAACTGATTGCGGTGACGCGGATTGAATCACAGAAGCAGACCGGCCAGCGCGCAACGTTGAGCGAGTCGCAAAAACAAAAACTGATCTCACTCGTTCTGCGCACGCGCGAACTGCGTAATGTCTCGGCGATTCAGATCGATTTCGACGCCGCCTTTTCGGAACGCGAATTCTACCGCGGTCTGTTGCGCGATTTGCGCGCCCAACTTCCGGATAATGTGGCAGTGTCGATAACTGCCCTCGCCTCCTTCTGTGTCGGCGATCGCTGGCTCGATGATCTGCCAGTGGATGAAGCCGTGCCGATGATCTTTCGCATGGGCGCCGACGATCGCACGATCAAGACTCTTCTCGTCAGTGGCGAAGACTTTCGCGAACCACTCTGCCAAAGAAGCTATGGCATTTCTGTCGATGAGCCTCTTGCAATCACATTCAAACCTGACCGCCGCATCTATGTCTTCAACAATCGTTCGTGGACGCCGGCGGACGCGGATTCGGTCGTCGAGAGAATCAGCCAATAAATTGGAAATTCCAGCAGGCAGGTAAATCAAGTGAGTGCGCTCACGGCAACATCGATAAGTTTCGTTTGCCAATCGAGCCAACGTTTGCCGATTTCACTGGCGTGACACTCGACCGTGGTCGCACATGCAATGTCAGCCAGCATCACTCGCTCGCGAAAATTATCGATCAGTCGATGGTCGGTGAAGATGGCGAGGATCTCCTGGTATAGCCGGTAACTTAGATAATCAAAGTTCGACGAGCCGGCAACGAGATAATCGTCGTCAATTAGCATCGCTTTCAAGTGACTCATTCCGCGATAGAGCCGCAAATCGATTCCTGACCGCGCCGATTCCAAACGCGCATAATTTCGGAATAAGCGCCAATTGTTCTGTTCGGGCGTGACAATGTTTACTTCGACGCCGCGCACCGCAGCTGCGCGCAAACGTTCGTAGAAGGGAAAAGTGATGTAAGGGCTCTCGACAAAGACTCTTCGCTGTGCGCGGTCAATCAATTCGAGTACTCGTTGAAACGCCCGGCGATTGTGGCGACTGTCGAGGGCCCATAATTCAATGTCATTGACTGAACTGCGTGCAAACCGATTGCGGCCGTTCCAACTCGAGACAAAGTCCTTCTGCAAGAATTCGACCGCATTGACATCATCGATGCGAAACATCATGTCGTGCCATGCGGCGTTGTGCTCGCTGAAATTGATCCCGCCGATGTAGGCCGCTCGATTATCTATGACGATCAGCTTTTTGTGATTGCGACTGAGGAGTTTGCGCGGCGAGGCGCCGTAGGGGTTTGTGAACTTGATCGCGACTCCAGCCGACGCCAATTGCGCACTCATCAATTCGGTTTCGTGAGCTTCCTTTTTCAGCTTTGGATCGAGAAGGCTGGCCGGCGCATAACGAAAGCGATCGCTGAGGACGATTCGCGTGAATGAGTCGGCAAGAATTCGCTTGTCTTTAGCGGGCGAAGCGAGCAAAGCTTCCGCAAGTTGTTTGCCGATCGAGTCACCCTCGAGGGCGAATGTCTGAACCAGAACGGATTCCCTGGCGGCGCTAATATCCGCCCGCAGTCGCGTCCAGAATTCTTTGAAGTTGACGAGCAGCTCGGTGGGCATGCGCGGCGATTGTATGCGATCAGCAGCGGAAACCGCGAGTTTTCTCTCCTCGGACGCTTTCTCTGTGTCTCAGTGGAGACTCTGTGGCTCTGTGGTGGACAACGGCGCGTGACCACTCAACCACAGAGACACGGAGATTCCGCAGAGACACTGAGAACTAAGAGGCTTTACCTCGCACAGCGGAATCCCGCGATCATCCAGCGCTCGTGCGGATAGAAAAAGTTGCGATAGGTTGAACGAATGTGAATCCGTGGCGTCGCGAATGATCCACCGCGCAGGACTTTCTGGCCGACAAACCATTTGTCGTTGTACTCGTCGAAGTCCGATTTGAAGCCCGGATACGGAACGTAGTCGGAAGTCGTCCACTCCCAAACGTCGCCAATCATCTGCTGACAACCGTTTGCCGTTTGGCCCTTCGGAAACGCGCCGATGGGCGCGACGCTCCACAACCCATTCTCAAACAGATTTGCGTGCGATTCGTCTGGCGAAGCGTCGCCCCACGGAAAATTCTTTCTCGAATCATCACAGGAAGGGTTCGCCGCTTTCTCCCATTCTGCCTCTGTGGGCAGACGCTTACCCACCCATTTCGCGTACGCCGACGCTTCGAGAAAACTAACATGCGAAACTGGCTCGCTTACTTTGTCCATCGCGCGATGCAGTCCGGCAAAGTCGCGAATCATCCATTCGCCCTCGTGTTGTTCCCAGTAAAGTGGGGCCTGCCAATGCTCGGTATTTACCTTTTCCCAACCGGCGGAATGCCACCAACGAAAATCTTTGTAGCCGCCCGCGTTGATGAACTCGAGGTAATCGCCGACGCTCACCGGCGCGCGATCGATCGAGAAATCCTCCAGCCAAACCTTGTGCGCCGGTTTCTCGTTGTCCCAGGCGAACTGGAGTGCACGCATCCCTGCGTGCGGGCCACCGGCATCCTTGCCGGTGTTTTTTGCGCCCTCCCTAACGGTCGGGCTACTGCCCCGGTCGTTGTAGCCCAACTCAAACAAACCACCTTCAATCTCAACCATACCAGTCACAGTTTCAATTGATTTCGGCGCAGGTTTCATCGGCGCATCAAACTGCTCGCAGAGCAGGTGTTTGATGTCATAGACCAGCAACTCCTGATGCTGCATCTCGTGCTCGAGACCGAGGCGAATGATTCGCAGCATTTCTTCAGCGTCGTCGCGATCGGAAAGTTGCTCGATGAATCGCGCCATCTGCTCATCGATGTGTGCGCGATACTTTCTGGTTTCCGCTACTGTCGGGCGCGAGCGCGTGCCGCGCTTGGGCCGCTCGATCCTGGGGCCGAAGCCCTCGTAGTAGGAGTTAAAGAAAAACAGGAAATCTTCTGAGTATATTTTGAAAGCCGGCTGATATTTCTGGAGAACTGTTTCGAAGAACCAGGACGTGTGACCGATGTGCCAGCGCGGTGGCGACATGAATTCCGCCGTTTGAATTACGTAGTCTTCGATCTCGAGCGGCGCGACAATCTCCATCGTCCGCGCGCGCACGAATTGATATAGCTCGCCAATGGATTGTGTTCGCAGATGTTGTGCGGTTTGAAACGTTGCTGCCATGTTACTTAACTCTGATTCGCTTGCCGTCGTTGACTGTTGCTCGGCCGATCACATCGGCGTGTGGATAATTGCGCCGCAAATCAATCAACAAATCATCCGCCTTTTCTGCCGTAATCGCCAAAAGCAATCCACCCGCTGTCTGTGGATCAAAGAGCAGTTTCACCAGGTTCTGATCGAGGTCTTCCGCAATCTCAGCATCCCGCCCAACATATTCACGATTGGTTTTGTCTGCCCCGGTAAGCATCCCCGCGGTCGCCAACTCCAATGCGCCATTTATTAGCGGCACGCGTGCGGAATCGATTTCAATCGTCACATTGCTGGCACAGGCCAACTCCCATGCGTGGCCAAGCAGAGCGAATCCGGTGATGTCGGTGGCGGCTCTTACGTCGAACTTCTGAATCGCTTCCGCAGCGAACTTACCCGGCGTCATCATCGTCGCTACTGATTCGGCAACGACTTCCGGTGATGCTTTCGCGCGTTTGATGCCCGTTGAAATTACGCCGGTGCCGATGGGCTTCGTCAGAATGATTACATCACCGGGTCGCGCGCCCGAATTGGTCGCCACATGATTCGGATCGATCACGCCGGTGACTGAGTAGCCGAACATGATCTGTTCGTTGTCGACGCTGTGCCCGCCGACCAGCGCAACTTTATTTTCGGTCAGCACCGACAAGCCGCCGCGCATGATCTCCTGAAGAATTGAGAAGTCGACGCCTTTTTTTGGAAAGCATGTGATCGCCATCGCGGTCACGGGCGTCCCGCCCATCGCCCACACGTCGTTGATCGAATTGAGCGCAGCGATGCGCCCATAGTCGAACGGGTCATCGACAATTGGCGTGAAGAAATCGAGCGTCTGCACCATCGCGAGGTCGTCGCGCAGACGATACACGCCGGCGTCGTCCGCTTTGTCGAAACCGACCAGCAGATTCGGATCGTTTGGTTGCTTCTCAAGCCCGCTCAACACCTGAGCGAGTACGCTCGGCGCGAGTTTCGCCGCTCAACCAGAGCACGAAACCATCTCAGTCAGACGCATCGCGATTCTCCTTTCGCGGATTCAATTACGTTGGAGCCGCGTGGTAGTTTATCATCCCACCCGCAGTTCAATCGTATGTACGACGCAATCATCATCGGCGCCGGTCCGGGGGGTCTCTCCGCGGCGCGTTGGTGTGACGAGTTGGGCCTCGACACGCTTGTGCTTGAACAAGCGGAAGAAGTTGGCGGCCAGCTCCTGTCCGTCCACAACGCAGTCGAGAACTACCTGGGGGTGCGCGCCGCGAATGGCCGCGTGTTGCGCGATCTTTTTGCGGAGCAGACAAAGGCTTGTGACTTCGATCTCTGGACGAATGTTGAGATCGCCAGCGTCGATTTGAAAACGAAGCACGTCGCGCTGCGAAGCGGCGAAGAACTGCAATCAATTGCGCTCATAATCGCCGCCGGCCTGCGTCGCCGGCGATTAGGTATTCCCGGAGAAACGGAATTCCAAGGTCGCGGAATTATTGAATCGGGCGCGCGCGATCGCGACCAGTTTGCCGGCAAAGACGTCTGCGTCATCGGCGGTGGCGACGCCGCCGCTGAGAACGCGCTGATGCTCGCAGAAGTTTGTCCGACAGTGACGCTGGTTAACCGTAGCCGGAAGTTGCGCGCGCGGCGCGAGTTCAGTGAACAGCTTCACACGCATCACTGCATCACCGTATTCCCTGAGTCGAACGTTCGTCGCATCATCGGCAACGAACACGTTGAAGCAGTCGAGGTTGAGCGCCGCGGCGCGATCAAGCCGTTCCAGATGGCGGTGCAAGGTGTGCTGATCCGAATCGGCTGGGAGCCGAATACAGACTTCGTGCGCGGCCAGTTGGAACTGGACGAGAACAGTTACGTCATCGTCGGTTCGCAGCAGGAGACCAGTGTCGCGAATGTGTTTGCGATTGGAGACGTTGCGAATCCGCTGGCGCCGACGATTGCGGGGGCAGTCGGCGCGGGCGCGACAGCAGCGAAAGTGATCGCGGCGAGGCTACAGAAATAATCCGCAGATTACGCAGATTTCACAGATTAAGAATCCGCAAAAGCATTTCGTTTAGAGTCCGCAGTTGTGCGGACCGAACCTTTCGCGGCGAGGTCCCGCCTTTAAACCGTGTGAAATTTAATCTGCGTAATTTGCGGACTCATCTTCCAATCATTTTCCACTCAGCCACGCCGCACGCAACGCCTTCGCTTCCGCTGACGCATTTGGATCGACTTCAATGCGAAAATTGAACAGCAGCGGCGCAGCCATCGTTACCGTCATGTGCGTGACTTTGCCGTCGCGCTGCACCACCAGCGGCACCTGATCGCCCGGTTTATAGCGACCCACGGTTTTCAAGAGATTCGCTGGCGTTAATCGGGTTCCGCCGAAGAACGTAATCACGTCCCCATCTTCCAAACCTGCGGCGGCCGCGGGAGAATTCGGTCGCACCTCCGCGACCTTAAAAGTCGTCTTCTCTTCTTCATCAGCGGTAATCCCGACGGTGACCGGACCCCGCGGTTCGCGAATGAATTTCAAACCGACCTGCGCGAATGCCGACTCGTAAGGCGGAGTTTCAACGCTGCTCACGTATCGTTTGAAGAAATCGTTTAAGTCTTCCCCGGCAACTTCCGAAGCCACGCGGAAGAAATCCTCATCGCGATAGCCGCGACCACGCAAATAATAAGTCGCGTTCGGACTGTCGAGATAAAACTCGCGATACATCTTTCGCATGACGTCATCAAGCGAAGCCTTGCCTTTTGTCTTGCCGCGAACCAGCAGATCCAAAACCACCCCGATGATTTCACCTTTCGGGTAGTAACTGATCGAAGTGTTCGAAAGGTTCGTCTCTTGGGCGTGCGGCGCGTCGTCGAGGTACGGCGCCGAGAGCGATGAGTCTTCGGCGCTCATCAATTTGCTACCCGGCGAGTTGTCCACGTCATCGATTTGATCGGTCAGCTCCTTGTAGAATCTCGTATCGTCCCAGAGACCGGCGCGCCGCTGCATCAAATGACCGTAGTAGTTAGTGATGCCTTCGGCGATCCAGAGTCCGCGCGTGTGTGCCGGCCGCGTGAAATCCCATGGTCCAAGTTCGATCGGTCGCAGACGCTTCACGTTCCAGACATGAAAGAACTCATGTGAGGCAGTCGCGAGCGCTTCTTCCAATTGTCCCGGGTTAGCGAGGGACCCAGACAAAATGATTTGCGTTGAGGTCAGATGTTCCATCCCGTCCCCAGAGTGACCGTCGTTGGCGAAGTGAATCAGGAACGTATATGAGTCGAATTCGGGAGGTCCCCACATGGCTGTCTCTGCGCGTACGATCTTTTCGATGCTACTCACCAGCGCCGGTCGCTTGCCGCCTTCTTTGCCTAACGAATGCACGACGACGTGATACTGCTTGCCGTCGACTTTGAACGTGTCATCGGTCCAATCGGGCGCGACTTCGGTCGGCGTGTCGATCATGATGTCCCAATTCGCAAAGTGCCATTCGCGTTGGTCGCCACTGTGCATGCGACCGTTGACGATGCGCCAGCCACTCGGAGGATTAATCGTAAGAGTCACAGGGTCGGGCTTGTGATTTACGACATACATAAACAGATTGCCGCCATTGAAATTCGCATGACGCGAATCAAGCTGTGAAAACGTGCCCGAGAGATCGTTTCCATAAACCTTGTAGGTGATCGTCGCGCTGTGAGTGTTCATCATGGACACACGCCACGTTTGTTCATCAACACGGGTGAACGGGAAGTCAGGCAGATTGCAAGGCGCGCTTTCCAGTGGGCAAACTCCGCCGAACGCGTGAAATTGCTGAACGTTTTTCGCGAAATCAAAAACCGCGTAGCGGCCCGGCGACCACTTCGGCATCTGAAAATCAAGCGCCTCAGGTGTCTGTGATGGCGGCACTTCGACTTGAATGGTCACTTCAAAAAGGTGCGAATTGGGCTGCGACATCGCGAGGCGATAATTCAGTTTGAGTGGGGGTTCTTGAGCTGAAGCTGTAAAAGCCAGCGCGACAAGTGTGAGTGCGAGTAACGATGTTAGTTTGAGTACGCTTTTGATTGTCTTCATGTTGCTGGGCGTGGTTTACCAACGGTTTCCCAACGCTCATTGTACCTGCTTCACTTCCTCCGTGTCTCAGTGAATCCTCTGTGCCTCAGTGAATTACGGCGGATAGACACTCACCACAGAGATACAGAGAATTCACGGAGGCACAGAGAAATACAAATCCACCGTCGAACCAAAGATTTGTTTGTCGCCATTCCAATTCTCTGGCAGAATCTGCCAGTCCAAATTACTGTTCGGACTCCAAATTCCATTCCCCTGGAGTTTTTTGATATGAAAACATTGTTCGCAATCGCAGCCCTCTTTGGTTTGCTGTGCGTCGCGGTCAGCGCGCAACCCCGCGACGCGGCGCAGACGACCTTGATCAAAAACGCGACGGTGTTGACGGTGTCACACGGCACGCTAACAAATACCGACGTACTTCTGCGTAACGGAAAGATTGCGGCCGTCGGTCCAAATCTGAATGCGCCAACCGGTGCTCGCGTGATCGACGGCACCGGTAAGTTCGTCCTGCCCGGCATCATCGACGCGCACTCGCACACCATGATGGACGGATCGGTCAATGAGTGCACAAAGTCGGTCACATCGATGGCGCGCACGCAGGATATTCTCAATCCGACCGCAATTGGTATTTATCGCGAGCTCGCGGGCGGCACCACGGCCGCGTTGTTGCTGCACGGCTCATGCAACTCGATCGGCGGCTTGAGCACGACGGTGAAATTGAAATGGGGACACCCTGCCGCGGACTTTCCGGTTCCCGGCGCGCCGCCCGGAATTAAATTTGCACTTGGTGAGAATCCGAAACGCACGAACTTCAACATTCCGGGATTGACGCCGCGTTATCCCGCGACGCGCATGGGTGTCGAAGAAACGATTCGCGATGCCTTCACGCGCGCACGCGATTACAAACGCGACTGGGATGACTATCGGGCGGCCGTCGCGCGTGGCGACAAGAACGTGATGCCGCCGCGCCGTGATTTGGAACTGGAGCCGCTCGTCGAAATTCTCGAGGGCAAGCGCTTTGTGCACTCGCACTGCTATCGCGCTGACGAAATCTTGATGCTGATTGGCATCGCCGATGAGTTCGGTTTCAAAGTGCGCACGTTCCAGCACGTGTTGGAAGGGTACAAAGTTGCCAGCGAAATCGCGCGTCACGGCGCGATGGCTTCGGCATTCGCGGATTTCTGGGGATACAAGATGGAAGCTTACGACGCGATTCCCTATGACGTCGCGATTCTGACGCGCCACGGCGTGGTCTCGTCGGTCAACTCCGATTCCGATGAACGCGCGCGCCGCTTGAATATTGAAGCCGCGAAGATGATTCGCTACGGCGGCTTGACCGAAGCAGAAGCGTTGAAGCTAGTGACGCTTAATCCGGCAATGCAACTCGGTATCGATAATCGCGTCGGCACGATCGATGTCGGTAAAGATGCCGACGTGGTTGTTTGGAGCGCGCATCCGCTCAGCGTCTATGCACACGTCGAGCAAACCTTTGTCGACGGTGAACTACTTTTTGATCGGCAAGCGGATATTGCGCGACGCGCCCAACTCGATGCCGAACGCAAGACACTCGAAGCCGCCGAGCCAAACAAACCTCCCGCGCAAGGCGGCGGGCCACCGCGCACGCCGGCGGAGATTCGCCGGGCTTACGTGCATGCCGACGACATTCAGGATCGGGAGGACCAACCGCGATGAAAAAGACTTACGGAACCGCGAGCCGTAGCGAGCGGGACCAAGGTACAACACCCATTTTGAGACGCGCTTTTATTCCGCTCACTACCGTTCGCGGTTCTGTAACAGCGGGTCTGTTCGCATCAGTGATGATTCTCATTTCACTGTCTTGCACGCTTGTCGCTTTCGCGCAAGACACCGATCGCATCGATCCGCAACTCGCCAACACGCCCCTACCGACTTACGTAATTCGCAACGCGCGCATCGTCACGGTCAGCGGCGCTGAAATCGAAAACGGAACGGTAGTCATTAGCGACGGGAAGATTGCTGCGGTAGGCGCCAACGTTTCTGGGCCGGCTGGCGCGAAGGAAATCGACGGAAAAGGATTGACCGTTTATCCCGGCATGATTGATCTCGGCACGAACATGGGACTGGTGGAAATACCGACAGGCGTGCCCGGAAGCGAGGATTCGCAGGAACTCGGCGATATGAATCCAAACATCGCTGCGGTTTGGTCTGTGAACGCGCATAGCGCACACATCGCCGTCACGCGCGTCGGGGGCGTGACGAATGCGCTATCGTTGCCGTCGGGCGGAATAATTTCGGGACAGGGCGCGTTTCTGAATTTGTTCGGTAGCAGCCCCCGCGAGATGGCGCTGGTGCCGGAAGCGGTCCTGATGGTCGAGTTTCCGCGCATTGGCGGAGGCGGATTCGGTTTCGGTCAACCGAACATTACTACGGAAGCAACCACGCAACGGGATCGTCGCATTGAAGAGCTGCGAAAAATCTTTCGCGACGCGGAAGCTTACGGCCGCGCGCAAGACTCTTACCGCAACGATCCAAAGTCCGTGCTGCGACCGGTGACGGATCCGAAACTCGCGGCGCTCGTGCCGTACGCGCGCGGCGAACGGCCGGTCATCTTCCGCGCTGAACGCGAACGAGAAATTCGTGCGGCGGTTCGCTTTGCCGAAGAGCTGAAGCTGAAACCGATCATCATCGGCGCGAGCGAAGGCTGGAAAGTTGCTGCGTTCTTGAAAGAGAAAAACGTTCCAGTGATTCTCGATGGAACTCTGAATCTGCCGCTGCGTGAAGATGACGCTTACGACTCGCTCTATGAGAACGCCTCGAAGCTGCAAGCTGCGGGCGTACGCTTCTGCATTTCTACCGGTGACTCAGGAGCGCACGTGCGCGACCTCCCGTTCAACGCGGGCATGGCCGCGGCGTTTGGACTGCCGAAAGGCGAAGCGCTGAAATCCGTGACGCTTTATCCGGCACAGATTCTCGGTGTCGCTGACCGTCTTGGTTCAATCGAACCGGGCAAGCTCGCGAACATCGTGATCACCGACGGCGACATTCTGGAAGCGCGCACCAACGTGCGTTATCTCTTTATCGGCGGCCGTCAATTGCCACTCGTCAGCCGGCACACGATGCTGAATGATGAGTTCAAGGATCGGAAGTAGATCGCGCCAAATCAACAACGCGGGAACAATCAAAAGGTCTTTGGTTTCCAAAGCTCGATGAGATTTGCTTTGGCGTTTATTAGTGCGGCCGTGGTGTTGAGTTTGTTGATTACGGTTATTGAGGTGATTGACATTTATCGCTATCGCGCCAAGATCCCGCCGGTAAACATCGAAGCCAAGTATCGGCTCGGGCCCTACGCGCCTCTCGAAGCGCCCGGCCCTAATCCATTCCCAAAGGGAATTCGCTAAGCAGTTCGCCCATAAAGTTTACTCGCGAGCCGGGTTTGCAATGTTTGATAAGGGCGGTGTGTTCAAGCCAAACGCCTGCGGGTTCTCTCCGATGATTGCGGCGGCAAAAAATGCAGGAACGTAATAGGCGCTTTCCCTGCGAAACCCCGGGTCCAACTTGTCGCGATTAGCGAACAACGTCCAGAAGTTTCTTTCATAGTTCGCATCCGTCTCTCGTAACATCCGCAGATTATCCAGCACTGAATTCGCGCCGCGGTTATAACTGAGCAGCACCAGTGTCATGCTCTGTGAATCGTCTCCAAGTTCCGCCATGCGGTCAGCGATGTAATGCGCGGCGGCCGGCGCCATCTTGTTCACGTCGCACATATCTGCGCGCGCGACGCCATACTGTTCCGCCGTTGTCGGCAGGAATTGAAAGAGACCTTTCGCGCCGGCCTCGTTTTCGTAGCACGGCGTGTAAGCCGACTCAATCATCGGCAAGTACACGCCGATGATGATCGGAATCCGGCGCGCGTTGAACTCTTTGGCGATCACCGGAATGTAAGCCGGCGCGCGGGCGTAAGTTTCGGCAAGGCTCGGGGCGCCGGGCTGTGACGGCGTGACATATCTGTCGACCACGGCTTTGATGGCGCGGAGAGCCTCATCGTTTAGTTTCACCGGACGCTCACCCATCATTGATGAGACGCGCTGTTCCTGTTCGCTAATGAAACGAAGACGCTGCGCTTCATTCATCTGCGCGTACGTCGTTGGCAATGGGGCATCGGCCACTCGCGATGCGCTGCGCCGGTAAAGAATCACGCCGGCAATTACAAGAATCGCAATAACGGCAATCGCAGCGATTGAAAACGCATTGCGCAGAGGAGAAACGCCGCGCGTAAGTTCGCGAGCGTTGGTGACCGTCGTGTCGGCGGTTACTCGGGATCTCTTGGTGCGCGATGCCGCCGAGATTTCGCGCTTTACCGTTTCCAGATCAGCGAGCATGTCCGCAACTGTCTGGTATCTCTCATCAACATCCTTGCTCAGTGCTTTGCTTACAATACGCGGCAGCCTCGCGAGTGCGCGCACCTTCGGCTCGTCGCCAAACAACGGCGCGGGAGTACGTTCGAGAATAGACACGATCGTGTCGGCATTTGTCGCTCCGGAAAATGGCCGCTGTCCAGCCAACACTTCGTAGAGCACTACGCCGACGCTCCAAATGTCGGTTCGTTCATCGACCGGTAGGCCGCGCGCCTGTTCGGGCGAAATATAGGCAATCGTTCCGAGCACTGCCCCGAGTTCTGTGCGACCGGTGACGCGCGACGTGAGCGCTGACAATTCGCTCGCAGAATCTTCAATCAGTTTGGCGATACCGAAATCGAGAATTTTGACGGTGCCGTCTTTGCGACGCATGACGTTCTCCGGCTTGATGTCCCGATGGACAATACCGGCTGCGTGAGCGGCTGAGAGTCCATTCAAAAGCTGACTGACAATATCGAGCGTCTCGCCAAGCGTGAGATGATCGCCAGCGATCAGGTCGCGAATGGTTTCCCCTTCGATGTATTCGGTCGCGATAAAATGTGTGTCGTGACTCTCGCCAACTTCATAAACGGTGAGAATATTTGCGTGATTGAGCGCCGAGGCGGCGCGCGCTTCCGTTTGAAAGCGACGCAGACGCTCGGCCTCGGAAACAAAGTAAGTTGGAAGAATCTTTAGCGCGACGAGTCGCGCCAGCCGCTCGTCACGCGCGAGATAGACTTCGCCCATGCCGCCGCTGCCAAGCCGCTCGAGGATTTCGTAGTGCGCGATTCGAATCCCCGCTCGGCGTTCGTCTCCCTCGCGAATCAAAACGTCAGCATCGAGTTCGAGCGCCGATTCTTCCAGGAAGTCAACAGCGGCTTCGTGCGCTTCGAGCAACGAAGTCGTTTCGCGCTGCAGTTCGAGATCGCCTGCACATGCGTTCGCCAGCGCCGACGGTCGCTCTGTTTCAGGAAGATCGACTGTACCCTGAAAGATTTCTTCAACTCTTTGCCAACGTTCCGGAGTCATAAACCTAGTGATGAGTCATGAGTGATGAGTCATGAGTGATGAGTGATGAGTCATCAGTGAATTGACTCATTGTTTCATTTACTCATTGAATCAATGAACCGATGAACAAATGAATAAGTGTTCTACTCATCACTCATCACTCATCACTCATTACTTTCTTGTAGAGCCACGCTTTCGCCGCCCGCCAATCGCGGCGCACCGTCATTAAAGAAATACCGAGCGCCTCGGCCGTCTCTTCCAAACTTAAGCCACCGAAATAGCGAAGCTGAACAACCTCGCTCTTGCGGGAATCGAACGAGGCGAGCTCTGCCAAAGCATCGTCCAACGCGATCAGTTCCGCGGCGCGTTCATTCGTCATCGCTTCAGCTTCGCTGAGCGAAACGAGTTGGCCGTCGCCGCCGTGCTTCAGCGCACGACGCCGCCGGGCGTGATCGATCAGAATGTGCCGCATCACTTGCGCGGTCACCGCAAAGAAGTGCTGGCGATTTTGCCAGTCCGGCGATTGGCCGCCGGCCAGGCGTACGTACGCCTCGTTAATCAGCGCGGTCGTTTGCAGCGTGTGGTCATTGCGCTCGCGACGCGCATAACGGTGTGCGATGCGGCGCAGCTCGTCGTAAATTAGCGGTGTCAGTTTTTCGAGCGCATCAGGATCGCCGTGCTTCCAATCGTCAAGCAGATTTGTGAGTTCAGACTGAGTCGCGACTGCCATCATCGGTGCGCCTTGAAAAACGATCAGCAGCGAATCATAGCATCATATTTCGCTGCGCGAATCGCGCCTAATAAGGGTTATCCTCCAAAGAAAATTTGTCGTGCGATGAACAGTCTTGCGTTCAAATTTCGCTTGCCACGAAACGCGTGAACACTTTTCCGGTTTTCTCTCGCATAAGTAAGTAGGCGCGAAAATCGCCCACAATAAAAATATCGGGGGAACAGCTATGAATCCAAGAAGGACAGCCTGGTTCGCAGTCGCCGTAGCGATCTGCGGTGTGATCATCACGTCACGGAGCCACGCGACGCATCAGAACTCCAATGTTTATCAGCAGATGAATTCGTCCGAACGCGCCGCGTTGGTGTCCGCTCAAGCGCGCCGAATCGCGAAAGAAATGTCCGGCAGAGAATATAAATTCACACCGGCGTTCGAGGCAACGATCCAGAACAGCATCGAGTATTACGTGAAGCGAATCGGCAATGGCAATAGTCAGCTCGACAAAAGCGACGCGCGGCTAGTTTTCGAGCGCGGTCAAACGCAAGCGCCGGTTCTGAGCAGCGCCTTCAAAGCGCGGAATGTTTCGCAGCTCATTGGGCTTTACATTCCGGCAGTTGAATCCGAATACGTCAATCTAGAATCGCCAAATTCGGCAGGCTCCATCGGCATGTTCCAGTTCTTGCCAAAGACTGGCGAAAAATATGGACTCACCGAAAGCGATTTGCTCGACGTCCCGAAATCTGCCGACGCGGCCGCGCGATACATTGCGGACGCGATGAAGAAGTTTGACAGCGATCCGATGAAAGAAGCGCTCGCAATTCTGTCTTACAATCGCGGGATCAATAATGTCGAACGTGACATTGCCACGTTCGTTACGCCGCGCACTCGCCAATGCAGCATTTGTGCGCTGACCGAACAGGGCTACAAGCTCGACGCTACCTTCCAACACGAGAATGTCTATTACGTGCCGCGATTTTTCGCCGCCGCCATCATCGGCGAAAACCCGCAAGCGTTTGGACTACAAACACAGCCGCTGTCCAGTTTTTGAATTTGCGCTAAACGCTGTCGTAAGCCCGCTGATTAAGGAGACAAATTCTAAATCATGAAACACCTTGGCCTGCTTCTCGTTCTCCTTTTGTTCGCGGCGGCCGGATCCGCGCAAACAAAGTCACCCACGCGGACGATGGTTGTGACTGTGGACGATTTGCCGTACGTATATGTCGGCCATAGCGCTTATCTCGCAAGCGCACAACGCGGAACGACTGACATTCTGCGCGCGCTGAAAAAATATCGCGTGCCGGCAACTGCTTTTGTGAACGAAGGACGCCTGGCGACCGACGATGAGCGCGCTGCGCGCATTGCTTTGTTGCGTGCGTGGGTCGCCGCCGGAATGGTTCTCGGCAATCACACCTACTCGCACGCCGATTTTAATCGTCTAACGATCGAGGAATTTGCCGACGAGATCGCTCGCGGCGACCAGGTCTCGCGGAGCCTGATGAAATCGCGTGGGCCATACCAGCTTTATTTTCGCCATCCGATGACGCACACCGGTGACACACAGGAAAAGAAAGAGGCGATTGAGAAGTTTCTCGCCGCGCGCGAATACAAAGTGACGCCGCATACGATCGAGAATTCGGATTTTATCTTCAATGTCGCTTACGCGGTGGCAATGGAGAAAAAGGACAACGAGCTGGCGCGCCGTATCGGCGAAGCGTACCTCGACTTTACTATGGCGGCGACGGCGTTTGCGGAGAAAATGTCATCGAGAATGTTCGGCCAGGAAATTCCGCAAATACTTTTGATTCATGCCAACGATCTTAATGCTAGGTATCTCGAGGAAATGCTTAAACGCCTGGTCGCGCGCGGATACCGATTTATTACTCTGGATGAAGCGATGCGGCACCCCGCATACCAGACGAAAGACACGCTCGTGACCAAATCAGGACCAACTTGGCTGTGGCGGTGGAACAAGAGTTTGGGATTGAATTTCAGCTTCGACGAAGATCCGGAAATGCCGCAATGGGTTAACGATTTATCCAATCAATGGAACGCCCCACGATCGCCGGCGGTTGGTCCTTAACCAATATTTTCGTCGCCACATTGGTCAATGGTTGAGTTGGCAATTTAACAGATGGCTATGCCTCCGCTGCAAGGCAAAAGCCGTTTTTGATCAAAGCTCATTCTTCGATTTCTCGGTAGCGACGCCCATACCTACGCCACAAATTTCGTCCACCCAACCACCCAACGCGTCTAAGTCTTTGGTGACGGTTCGCCGCGAAAGTTATGCCGAGTGCGATCGGCATTTCTCTCCTCCTGCCTCTTCGGGGGCGGACCCGGAAAACTCGCAATCGCGAGTCAAAGGCAATCCGAAAAAAAACAGGAGGGAAGAAAAATGAATAAGAGGGTTTTTCAGGTTTTATTTCTCGGCATTTCCATCGTTGCATTAGCAGCGTCGGTGGCTGCGCAAAGACGCATTGACAAGGGAGAGCGGCGTGAGTTGCGTGCGGACGCCCGCGAAATTCGCGCCGACAAGCATGAGATTCGCGGTGACCGTCGCGAGATTTACAGCGACACGCGCGAGCGGCGATCAGATTTGCGCGAGTATCGTCAGGACCGGCACGAAGGCGCATCACAGGAGGAACTGCGCGCCGACGCCCGCGAAATCCGGGGCGATACGCGTGAACTTCGCGGCGACCGAGGAGAGCTTCGAGGCGATGTGCGCGACCGTCGTGGAGACGTGCGGGACTATCGACGCGATCGGCGGGATGCGCGCAGAGACTAGCCTTGGTGGTCCACACGGGGCAGTAGCCCGACCGTGAGGGAGGGCGTTAATCTCAAACATAAACGAAAGCGGCGTCAAGCCGCCGCACTTCAAAAGTTCAGCGTGACTGAAAGTTTATCCTGGAGGGGCTAACCCGGATTGACCTACCGGTCATGCTGAGAGGGACGAGCGATGAGGCACGCTCGTCCCCTTTTTTTGTCCAAGGACATTGTCGATGAGTTTACAGAACCGCGAATGAATAACGCGTCAACTTACGATAACCGGTACACAACCAGAAATTGCTCGTTGCCATCGCCTGCCTATCCCGCTCGCTACCGCTCGGGGTTCTGTACCCATTAGCCCACTCAAACCCACTCTGCTAGAATCACATCTTCCGACGGAGGTGATGAAGCGGTGGCGCTGGTCATTTACACAAAGCCCGGCTGTCCTTACTGTCAGCAGGCCCGCGAATACTACAACTCAAAAGGCATCACGTTCATCGATCGCGACGCGCAAACCAACAAAGAATTTCGCGCTCAGATGTTTAAATTCTCGGGCGGCGATCCCACGGTGCCGTGCATCGTAAAAGACGGAAAGTACGTTCAATCGGGGTGGGGCGATCCGCTGCGTGGTTGAACGGTTCATGATTGACGAGCGGTCGCTCGTCACAGGCAAATCAGGGCCGCTTCGGTAGTAGCAGGCGGTCGATCTGGTCACAAACACACTCAACGATTGACTCACCGCTAAAGCTACCGCGCGCGGTTTTGACTGGAGACATTAATGAAATCTCGAATGCTCGTTCTGTTCTTGCTTCTCTCAATTTCTCTGTTTAATTTCATTTTAGCGTCTGCCCAAGACGGAAACTCAGCCAGCATGCTGCAACCACCCGAAACCGAAAAGAAACCCAAAGTAACTGCAATCAACGGCGACCGCATGGTCGATAACTATTTCTGGCTGCGCGAGAAAACGAATCCGGCGGTCATTGCGCACCTCGAAGCCGAGAACGCTTACACCGGCGCGATGATGAAACCAACCGAAGCGTTGCAAGAGAAGCTCTACAACGAGATTCTCAGCCACATCAAACAAACGGACGTGAACGTTCCGTACAAGAGAGGCGGCTACTACTACTTTTCCAAGACGAAGGAAGGTTTGCAGTATCCAATCTACTTTCGGAAGAAGGGCAACCTCGACGCGCCGGAAGAAATGATTCTCGATCAGAACGATCTGGCGAAGGGTCAGAAGTTCCTATCCGTCGGAGAGTTCCTGCCAAGCGACGATGGCAACTTACTGGCGTACTCCGTCGACAACACCGGTTACCGGCAGTATCTCTTGCAGTTTAAAGACCTGCGCACCGGACAAATGCTGCCGGACAAAATGGAGCGCGTGACGAGCGTGGCGTGGGCCAACGACAATAAGACATTGTTCTATGTCACGGAAGATCAGGTGACCAAGCGCAGTGACAAGCTGTTCCGGCACGTGCTCGGGACTGACAAGTACGAACTAATCAACGAAGAGAAGGATGAATTGTTTGACATTGGCGTCGGCAAGTCTCTGGACAAAGCCGTAATCTTTCTTGGCGCTTACAGCAAAACGTCCAACGAGTTTCGCTACATTCCGGCCACTGATCCGAGTGCGGCATGGAAGATGATTCTGCCGCGCCAGGCTGATCACGAATACGACGTCGATCATCGCGGCGATCTCTTCTACATTCGTACAAACAAGGGCGCGACCAATTTCCGCGTCGTGACCGCGCCCGTCAGCGATCCTTCGGAAAAGAACTGGAAAGAGTTTGTCGCCCACCGTGCTGCCGTCAAAATCGACAGCGTTGATCTCTTTGCGAACGATGCGGTGCTCTCGGAATGGGAAAATGGTTTGCAGCAGATCGAAATCATCGATTTCAAAACCAACAAGCGTCATCGCATCGCGTTTCCCGAACCTGTTTACTCAGCGGGGCTTTCGAATAACCGTGAGTTCAATACAAATGTTCTCCGCTACAACTATCAATCGTTGACGACGCCGAGTTCGGTCTTTGATTACGACATGAACACGCGGCAGGCGACGTTGTTGAAACAGACCGAAGTGCCGGGCGGTTTTGAGAAGAACAATTATAAAGCTGAACGAGTGTTCGCGACCGCTTCTGACGGGACGAAGATTCCAATGTCGGTGGTTTATCGCAAGAACGTTAAGCTGGACGGATCTGCGCCATTGTTGCTCTACGGCTATGGCTCGTACGGCATTTCGATCTCGCCGACGTTTTCTGCAAGTCGCCTGACGTTGCTCGATCGCGGGGTCATCTTTGTGATTGGCCACATTCGCGGCGGGGGCGAGTTGGGCGAACCATGGCGGGACGCCGGTCGCATGATGCAAAAGATGAATACGTTCACCGATTTCATCGCCTGCGCCGAACATCTCATCAACAATAAGTACACTTCGAAAGATCGCATCGTCATTCAGGGCGGTAGCGCTGGCGGCTTATTGATGGGCGCCGTCACGAACATGCGGCCGGATCTCTTCAAAGCAGTCGTCGCTCAGGTTCCATTCGTCGATGTGCTGAACACGATGCTCGATGCGTCGTTGCCTTTGACGACCAGCGAGTACATCGAGTGGGGCAACCCGAACGAGAAGGCGGCGTACGATTACATGAAGAAGTACTCACCTTACGACAACATTCATAAAGCTGATTACCCCTCGATGCTTGTGAAAGTTTCGTTGAACGATAGCCAGGTGCCGTACTGGGAAGGTTCAAAGTTCGTCGCTAAGTTGCGCGACTACAAGACCGATCACAATCCGCTGCTCTTGAAAGCGAACATGGGCGCAGGTCACGGCGGCGCGTCAGGCCGCTACGATGCCTATCACGAAACTGCGTTCGATTACGCGTTCATGCTGTGGCAGATGGGAATAAATAATTAAGCAATTGGTTCATTGATTCATTTGGCCATTGAATCAATGAGTCAACGGATCAATGGACCAATGCTAAAAATCAATCTCTCCGAGAAGTTCGCACTCATCAAGGATCATTGGAATCCACGCATCGCGGGTGAACTAAACGGCCAACTAATCAAGCTGGTGAAATTCCAAGGTCCGTTCACCTGGCATCATCACGAAACCGAGGATGAAATGTTTTTAGTCGTGAGTGGCCGGTTTCGCATGGACTATCGCGAGAACGGCGGCGAGCGTGCCGAATGGATTGAACCGGGCGAGTTCGTTATCGTTCCGCGGGGCATTGAACACAGGCCCTTCGCTGAAGAAGAGTGCGAGGTGCTCCTGTTCGAGCCCGCCTCAACTCTGAACACGGGTAATGTTCATGACGAGTTTACGCGCGAAAAACTTGAGGCGGTCTAATGAGTGTGGCTCCGTCAGGAGCCAAATATTTATAGAATCGTCCGCCATCTCATAGATTATGCGCGAGAAGACATGCCGAAGCGCATGTCTTCTCGCGCAGTCTTTCACGCCCCAGTTCTACTATAAATATTGCGCTCCTGACGGAGCGCCAAAGGTTGTGCTTCCCCCGTCCCGCGTGTAAGTTATTCGCATCAGGAGAATCCAGCCGGAGAACGTTTTGGCCGAAACTGAAATACAAAAAGATCCAACCGTCGCCGACCTGTTTCGTCGCGCGCAGGCGATTCGCGGCGAAAATGCGGAGGCGGGTTACCGCGATATCGCCAAACAACTGGTGCGTGAATTCTCCAGGTCACCGTTTCCGCCGACTTACAATCTGACGATTCCCGAACAGGACGCGCGCGCACCGGAAGAAGACTGGTCAGCGGGTTTGCCGCTTGTGATGCGCGGCATTCAGCAGCAGGATTGGAACGGTATCGCGGAGGGGATCGTACTGTCACTTGAGCAGACGGAAAACTACGAGCGCACGCGCGGCGGTGAAGGCACGCGGGATGGCTGGCACGATCGCTCACTGGGAATCAAAGGCGCGATCGAAAAAGGTGTCGGGCGCTGGATGCCGGAAGACCTGATGAAGCTGGCCGAGCGCAGTAGCCCAAACAAGCAATGATCGGCAAACCAATCCTGGCATGCGGCGCACTGTGCGTTTTGTCATTCACGCACTCAAGTTACGCGCAGACGCCGACGCCGAGTCCCAGTTCGACTCAGAAAGAATGCACGGTCCCGTCGGTCAATCCCGTCGATGTGAATGCCAAGGTGCTCGCAAAACCGGATCCGAAATTCAGCAGAACTGATCGCGACCGGTACCGAGGCTATGTCATGACGTTGCGTGCAATTCTCTGCGGTTCAGGCAAAGTTACTGACGTTGTGGTGACGCAAGGGATAACACACGAGATGGATTCCGCGGCGATCGATGCAGCACATTTGATAGAGTTCACGCCTGCAGAGAAAGATGGCAAAAAGGTTTCGCGACCGGTGACACTTAAATACATCGTGAAGGACTGACCCCGATGAGCGACAATTACGCGCAATTAATCACCACCTTTCCTTTGTTTCATGGTTTTACGACCGATGGCGCCAAGCGTCTATTAAATTCCGGTGAGGTTAACGAATGCGCCGCCGACCAGGTTTTGATGAAGGAAGGCGACCCCGCGGATTTTGTGTTGCTCTTGCTGACAGGCGGCCTTGAAGTATTCGTCAACCGCGGCGGCAAAGACGTTATTCTGACTGAGACGAAACCTGGAACCATCACGGGTGAACTGGCGGTGTTGTGCGGCATCCCGCGATCAGCTTCCGTCAGAGCACAACAGCCTTCGGCGATCCTAAAATGGGAGGACGAGGCCTTCCGTACTCTGCTGTTGCGCGACCCGCATCTGTCGCAGCGCATCTTCAGTCAGATTCTGCGGACGCTCGTGGACAAAGAACGCGCGCTGATCGATTCGCTAATCACGGCACAGCGTGTCCGGACTTTTGCAAAGTGACCTGCTGTAAGGGCGCGGCGAAGAACGTCGTGGTCGTCTAGTCCCTGATCTCTAACCTCTGGCCTCTGCTTGTTATGAGTTTTCTCGATAGCTTAATCAAAGATCCCAAATACCAGACTGAAGCGCCGCGCAAGCCGGAACAGGTTTCCGAACCTGATGTAATCATCAGTCCCGACACTCGCCGCGAGAATCGGATTCCGCCGGGACAATCGCGCACAAAGAAGTGGCCGGTGCTCGATGCACACGGCATGCCGCCGGTGGACCTTGCGACGTGGACCTTCGAAGTCGATGGTCTCGTCGAAAGCGTTTTGAAATTTTCGCTCGATGAATTTCTGCAACTGCCCGCCACGAAAGTATATGCAGACTTTCACTGCGTCACGCGCTGGTCGCGACTCGACAACGTCTGGACCGGAGTGTCGACGCGCGAGATTGCCGAGCGTGCCGGCCTAAAACCCGAAGCGAAGTTCGTGCTAGCGCGCGCGTACGATTACGGGTGGACGACAAACGTACCAATCGAATACTTCCTGAAAGAAGATTCACTGTTTGCTTTTCTGCACGACGGGCAGCCGATTCCGCCCGAACATGGCGGGCCGGTACGCCTGATCATTCCACAGCTCTACGCGTGGAAGTCCGCAAAGTGGGTGAAAGGCGTGCGCTTCCTCGCCGAAGATGAAGCGGGTTTTTGGGAAGAAGGCGGCTATCACATGCGCGGCAATCCATGGGAAGGCGGCGACGGCGAAAGGTTTCGCTGGTCGTAAGCTGGAATTCAACCGAACTAATTGCCGTAAGGAAGAGGGGCTTGGCCCCGCTTTCTCGTGGAGCGGCGGCAAGCCGCTCTTCCCAACCATGAGCTAATCAGCCCTGAGTGCCACAACCTGGGATCACCTAAGTAAAACAATCTGTCTTAATCGGATATGTCTTCTCTTCAGCCCAAAGATGCTGCCGCGATAATTCTTCTCCGCCACAACACTGATCCAAACAATCCAGAAGTATTCTGGGTCAAGCGAAGTCCGAAGCTCGTCTTTCTCGGTGGCTTCTACGCGTTTCCCGGTGGTCAGGCAGAACCGAAAGATGGCGAAGCGCCGATTGAAAACTGCGGCGACGATCGCGAACGAGCGGCGATGATCAGTTGCGCGGCGCGCGAGATGTTTGAAGAGACGGGCGTGCTGTTGGCGCGTGGGGCTGAAACTCTAACCATCGGGCAGCGAGCGTCGCTGCTCGATGATCTGGAATCAGCACGAATGCCGTGGCCGGAGCTGCTGAAGCATTACGGTTTGCATCTTGATGCGGCGGACTTCACGTTTGTCGGACGCTGGGTAACGCCGCCGTTTGCTCCGCGCCGGTTCGATACCTGGTTCTTTCTTGTGAGTTGTCCCGCAAAGCAGGAACCACTTGTCACCGGTGACGCAGAACTGGCAAGTGGCGAATGGATCGCCGCGCGCCACGCATTTGAAAAATGGGAACAGAACGAGATTCTGGCGGCGCCGCCAGTGCTCCATTCGCTCAAGACCTTAGCCGACGGTCTTACTGGCGACCTCGTGGAAAGATTTCTGTCGGTGCCCGAAGCTCATCGTCAGGTAACCCAGAGGATGGAGTTTCGTCAGAACTACATCTGCTTTCCCGTACGGACACCGACGAAGCCACCGGCGACTCACACCAATGCTTATCTCATCTTCACGTCGCGCGAAGTGCTCATCATCGATCCGGGTTCGCCTTATGAAGAGGAACAGCAGGCGCTGGCAGAGTGCGTCGATGACCTGATCACAGAAGGTCGCACCGTTCGCGAGATTGCGCTGACACATGTTCATCCCGATCACGTTGCCGGAGTGAATGCGCTGAATGATCATCTGGAAGCAAACCATGGCGCTCGAGTTTCTATTGCCGCCCATCGACTAACGGCAGAGTCACTGAAGCACCAGTTCGCAGTCGATCGGTACATCGAAGATAACGAAGTCATCTCGCTCGATGGGAAACCGTCGATTCGCCTGCAAGCATTATTCACGCCCGGCCACGCGCGTGGACATCTGTGTTTTTACGATCAAGCGAACGGCGTTTTGATTAGCGGTGACAATGTCGTCGGCTTCGGCTCGGTCTTGATCGATCCGGCGGACGGAAACATGAGCGATTACTTGAATTCGTTGCGTCGCATGCGATCTCTGTCAAACGTTACCGTATTGCTTCCGGGTCATGGGCCCGCGGTCGCGATTCCCTACGACAAGATCGACCAGTACATTGCGCATCGGCTTGAACGCGAAGCAAACATTCTGAACGCTGTGCGCGAAGGCGCCTTGAAGCCGGCAGAAATCGTCGCGCGCGTCTACACGGACGTGAACCCGAAAGCGCTGCCGATGGCGGAGCGGGCGGTACTGGCGCACTTGGAAAAGTTGATGACGGACGGCTTAGTTGAGAAATTGCGCGACGGCGCGTACTCCACTCAACAAATCGTTTAGAGGCGGGCTACTGCCCGCCGGTATGATTGCGAACGCGAGGCGGGCAGTAGCCCGCCTCTAAACTATGCGAGGTTTTTGTTAGCGGTTACAATCACTCCATCCCCGGCTCAGAACAATTCAAATTAACAACATGGAACGAGCAAGTACCCTTGGTGAACTCAAAGCGAGCGGCTATCGCAGCGTATCTGTCAAAGACGAGCTGCGAGCTAATCTGATCTGCAAACTCAAACGGCGCGAAAAGCTTTTCCCCGGGATTGTTGGTTATGACGAAACGGTTGTGCCGCAACTGGTGAATGCGATCCTGTCGAAACACAACCTGATTTTGCTCGGGCTGCGGGGACAGGCGAAAAGCCGGATCATTCGTCAGCTCACGAATCTCCTTGACGCCCAGATTCCGATTATTGCGGGCTCGGAGATCAACGACGACCCTTTCAATCCAATCAGCGCTTACGGTCGTCAGACGATTGAACTGCATCAGGATTCCACGCCAATCGCCTGGGTCGAACGCGATGCGCGCTTTGTCGAAAAGCTGGCGACGCCCGACGTGACCATTGCCGACATCATCGGCGACGTCGATCCAATCAAAGCGGCAAAGGGCGGTCACCTGCTCAGTGACGAGCTCACGATTCACTACGGACTCTTGCCGCGTGCGAACCGCGGGATTTTTGCAATTAACGAGCTGCCTGATCTCGCCGGGAAAATTCAAGTCGGTCTTTTCAACATCATGCAGGAAGGCGACGTGCAGATTAAGGGTTATCCCGTGCGTCTACCGCTCGACGTGATGCTTGTTTTCTCCGCTAATCCTGAAGACTACACCGCGCGCGGCAAAATCATTTCGCCTTTGAAGGATCGCATTGGCACGGAAATTAGCACGCACTATCCGAAAGAGATTTCGCTGGGAGTCGAGATCACGAAGCAGGAAGCATGGACGGCGCGCGAAGGTCTGAAAGAAAGACTCGTGATTCCTGAATTCATTCGGGAAACGATCGAGCAGATCGCTTTTGAAGCGCGCGACGATCAGCGAATCGACAAGCACTCGGGCGTGTCGCAGCGTCTCCCGATTACGGTGATGGAGTCGGTGATATCAAACGCCGAACGCCGCGCTCTGGTGACCGAGGAACAACTTGTGGTGCCGCGCATCGGCGATATTTACGCGGCAATTCCGTCGATGACGGGCAAGATGGAACTTGAGTATGAAGGCGAGCAGGTCGGCGCCACGCGCATTGCGAAGGACCTGATTAAGCGAGCCGCCGGCGAAATTTTCGAAGGCTACTTCGTCGGCATCGATTTCGCGCAAGCAGTCGCCTGGTTCGATCAAGGCAACAACGTGCGGCTGGCTGATACTGCTTCTGCAGAAGAGTGCATGCTCTTGCTCGAGTCAGTTCCGGAATTGATCGACACGGCATTGATTCCTTTCGACTTCAATCGCAACAACGTCGATCAAACAGTGGCGGCGTGTGAATTTGCTTTGGAAGGTCTCTATGCCGAAAACAAAATCAGCCGCAACGAAGAAGGCGGCTACACCGCGGTCACAAAAGCGAAGAAGGATCGGCGTGGGATGATTTATGACGATCTGACGGAGACGGGCCGATATAGCTAAGTAAGGAATTAGCCGCAGATGAACGCGGATACACGCGGATTAAAACACAAGGAACTGACAGAGACGATTATCGGCGTCTTTTATGAAGTCTATAATGAACTCGGACATGGGTTTCTCGAATCCGTCTACGAACGGGCGTTTGAGGTCGCGCTCACCTCAAAGGGTCTTGATGTCTTACGGCAAATTGATGTTCCGGTCTGGTTCAGAGGTCAGAAAGTAGGTGATTTTGTCGCCGATGTGCTGGTCAACAAATCCGTCCTCCTTGAGCTCAAAGCTGCACGTACATTGGATTCAGCTCACGAAGCTCAAATGCTGAATTATCTGCGGACAACGGAAATCGAAGTTGGGCTGCTCTTCAATTTCGGTATCAAACCCGAGTTTCGACGTTTAGTCTTCGAAAATTCGCGCAAGAAGGTCCAACATTTTGGCGGATCTCAATCGCCGCTCTTCTTAAGCCAAGAGAGTAGGCCTATGTCTTAGCTCTTTATGTGTTCTTATCCGCGTCTATCCGCGTTCATCCGCGGCTAACTGTTATGCGTTTCACGCGCTACTCAAAATTTAACGGCCTCGATGTCTACGGGATAAATCTCGGCGATCTGATGGAAGGTCTTTCTGATTCGCTGCTCTATTCCGGCTATGACGAGGATTACTATTGGACGCGCCAGCGCATGCCGCAGGACACGTCGATTGATGCGCTGCGTCGTGCCTTGTTGCAGGCGCTGATGGAGCAAGGTCTGCTGTCGCAACCCCAGATTCAGCAGATGCTCGACGAAAACGAAGGGAAGTACGAAGGGTCGCAACTTCAGGAGCTACTGAATCAATTGATTGAGCGTCTTGTCGAGGAAGGCTATCTGAAACTTCACGAAGAGCCACTGACACAAGAGCAGCGCGAAAGGATGGGCGGGAACGGTCAGGGTCACATTGAAGATCCTTTGCCGCGCAACGTGAAGTTTGAAGTCACTGAGAAAGGTCTCGACTTTCTCGGTTACAAGACGCTGCGAAGTCTGCTCGGCAGTTTGGGCAAGAGTTCGATGGGACGTCACGACACTCTGCATCTAGCAACCGGAATCGAGGCGGAAGCCGCCAGCAAGCCTTACGAATTCGGCGACACGATCAATCTCGATGTGAACACGACGTTGCTATCTGCGATTCAACGCGAAGGGCTCAGTGTCCCGCTTAATCTCGAATACAAAGATCTGCACGTCCATCAATGCGACTATCAATCGTCGTGTGCCACTGTGGTGATGCTCGACTGCTCGCACTCGATGATTCTGTACGGTGAAGATCGATTTACACCGGCGAAGAAGGTCGCCCTCGCACTGGCTCATCTGATTCGCACGCAATATGCCGGCGACTCTCTGAAGATCGTTTTGTTCCATGACTCGGCCGAGGAGTTGCCGCTCGCGAAGCTTGCGGCCACCCAGGTCGGTCCGTATCACACGAACACTGCCGAGGGTTTGCGGCTCGCGCGCCGCATCCTGCAAGCGCAGCGCAAAGACATGAAACAGATCGTGATGGTCACCGACGGCAAACCAACGGCCTGTTTTATTGAAGCTGGAGCGCCGACATCCTTGTCGGCGGGTCGCCCGCATCATGCGGGCGCAAACAGGACGGCGAGCAAGGATGCTCGCGAACCGCAGGCAGGGATGCCTGCGCTCCAACGTCGTCTCTACAAAAATTCAATGGGTGGCGATCCGTGGGTCATGGAAGCGACGTTTCGCGAAGTGCAGGCGTGCCGCAAAGCCGGCATCATGATTAATACGTTCATGCTTGCCAGCGATTACTACCTCGTCGAGTTCGTGAAAGAGATGACCGCCATGACGAACGGCAAAGCTTACTTCGCGAATCCTGCAAACCTCTCGCAGTTTGTTTTGATCGATTTCCTGCGCCGCAAGAAATCCCGCGTGCGATAGAAGAGTCTATCTTACTCGCAGAAAGTAAATTGCCTGTTTGCCGTCCGATATTCGGGTTAATCTGACCTGATAGTCGCCAGCCGTTAGATGTCCGATGGGAATGTCGAAGGTTATACGGTCCGTATCGGCCGCCGCTGTTATATTCGCTTCGCTGTAGACTACTTCGCCGGTGTTTTTCATTAATTCAGCGAGGTAAGTCGATTGGGTAAGCTCGCTGAGGCCCAACTGGACGCGCACACTCTGATCACTGGCCGTCGCAAGCGTGACAGTCGGAGCGTTTTCGATCGTCGTTGTTGAATTCAACACAATCGCGTTAGTTTCGGCTTCATGAGAAGGCGGCGGCGGTGAATCGTCTCGATGAGTAGCCGATTCCGATGGGCGCGCACTGTGGTGCGCAACCTCCGGCATGGGCGTAGTGGCCGCGGATGGACGACTCCGATGCGGCAAGAAACGCGTCACAATGTGCGGTTCTTTCGTGGCTACCCAGATAGTCGCGAACAGCATAATCAGAATCATCGTCGCGAATGCCAACTTCCACACGGGATGTTCGAATGTCAGTAGCGTTTTCGCTGGCGCCGCATCCACCGACGGCGCGAAGCATTCGCGCAAGACAGTTGAGACTTCGATTTGACTTCGGCGTGCCGCGCCTAACGCAAATCGTTCGCTGAACGCAGCAAAATCTTTTCGACGCAGCCTGCGCGTCGCGTAATCGTCGGCGAGCGCAACCTCCTCAAGCCGCGTTCTCTGCTCCAATGACGAGTCACAGAAGAGTGCGCGTTCAAATGATAGCCGATTAGTTCCGCGCAGTTGCCCGAGAAGAAATCGGCGGATGGCGGCGTCAGAAAATTGCGGCTCCTGAGTTCTACTCAACATCATTTTGCGCCCTCCCTCACGGTCGGGCTTCCGCTCCGTTCAGACATTGTTCAATGCATGTTTGCAGCTTCGCGCGAATCCGCAATGCGCGCAGACGCAGGTTGCTGTTGCTGATACCGACGGCAGCGGCGATGCGCTTGCGCAAGTTGATCTTTGCGCGTTTATCTGCGGCGTAGTACTGCTCGATGATTTCGCGCGCGTGCGGCGTTAACTTCTCAATGCATCTATCCAGGCATAAAAAAGTTTGCTCCTTGACTTCGGAATCCACGGTTGGTGGAACGACTTCGGATAGCCGAGGCCGCTTCAGGTACTCGTGATGGACGTTGTTCATCACGCCCAGAAAATAAAGTGATTTGTCCCCGGCGTACGTTGCTTCGATGTCGCTGACGCGCCGCGCCACGCGATCGATCGTTTCGTCAGCTAAGTCTTCAGGGACGCGACAGCCGCGTGAGGCGAGGATCGCGATTAGACGCCAGCGAATCTTCTCGTAAAGTTCGCCGGCACGTTCAGAATCCGGGTCGAGCCAGGACAGGAGCCGATCGAAATCGGTCTTTTGCAACGTCTTGAGTTGCCTCACTGGTGACATCGCTCTTACGCGCTTTGATGACGAGGACAACCCCGCCGAGTTGCCCTCGCCATCATCGGCGCTTCCGGTTCATTGCTTTACGATTTCGGACCGGGTCACGGTTCGTTCTTTTGTCTCCCCCGCGACCTTGACCACCGCAGTGCCGGCTTTGTCGTCGAAGCTGACAATCGTCGCTTCGACGGCCGACCCGTTGATAGTGACCTTCACTTTGTCACCAGCTTTGAAGGTGACGTTCGGCGCCGGAGAAGCTTCGGCCGAAGTCGTCGATGCCGGAGTGGCCGCGGCCTGTACAGTCGGACTCGGCCCCGGGTTCGGTTCGTTAGAATTTGGTTCGCATGCGCTGATGAACAGAGCCAGCGCCAATACCGCTAAGATTTTCGTCGTCATATTCGTTACTCTCCGTTTTTTGAAGTTTCAGGATCCGACTAAGTCGCTCGGTTCCTGAATTCGACGGCGAATGGTGTTTGAGCGCAAAATGTTTCAGCAATTGCAAAAATATTATTGTTTGCGGCTATTCTGCGATTAGAATCGGGTGCCATAAGCCAGAGCAGAAGGCTAAGGTGTCAGTGATGACGCCTACCAACCATGCAGATTTCAATTGATGGACGGACTGCAGCCCGGAACGAATTTTCCGGGCCTCGCGCTTCAGGCGTTCAAAAGAGAGAAAGGAGCAAATCATGAAGACTAAAGCCAGCTTCGCGGGAGAACCCGTGCACCCGATGTTCGTTCATTATCCGATCGCGTTGTGGACTACCTCAGTTTTGACAGATGTAATCTACTATTTCGCTCGGCACCCGACTCTTGTCGTAATCTCGAAGTTTCTAATCGCCGCCGGAATCCTCGGGGCGATCGCGGCCGCCATTCCCGGCTTAGTAGATTGGACTGGAATTACGCAAACCGCTGTCAAAAAGGTTGCGACCAGGCACCTGATTTTAAACATCCTCGCGTTGGTGCTATTTGCTGTCAGTCTCTACCTGCGGATGGGTAATTACGGCGCGCCGCTAGTGGGATTTCATCTCAAAATTCCGTTCGTAGTTTCAGTTGTCGGGTGGCTCTTGATGGTTATCTCAGCCAGTTTGGGCGGCAAACTGGTTTATGAGCATCGCATGGGAGTGAACGAAGCGCCGACGTCGGGGAGTTAATGAGATTTTCAGTTAAGCAATAAGCGCGCTTCGTGAATTCGTTAGCGTCGCCTAGCATGCCTTCAACCGGATTGCGTCTTCTCGGCGCTAAAGTCGTAGGTCAGAATCAGCCGAAGCGAGCCGTCCTGAACCTCGGAGCGAACATCTTTGATCGCGGCTTTGAGAGTACCGTTGGCTTGCTTAATCGGCAGCGACAAGGCGAGCTGTGACACGCGCAGCACTTCGAATGGGTTCACTTGCGCGGCGATAGTTTGCCGCACAAACGCGGTGACCAGCGCACTGATGAGTGGCGAGACATCTTCGAGGTTGACTTCCTCGACGTTCAGCTCGCCATAGACAGTCTGTTTCGACTGATCGAAAGAAAGATCGACCGTCGCCCGCGCCGTGCCTTTGAACTGCACGCATTTGCCGACAAGACCATAGCTGCCGGTAAAGGCGAGCGGCGCAACGATTTTGCCGCCGGTGAATCGGACGGAAGTTTTCACGTCTCCGCTTTGCTGATTGAGTATGACGACGTTGCTGCAGCCGGATTGAAACATTGCCGGTTGCATTGGTGACGGTGATTGCATTTGCCCGAGCTTCAATTGTGGCGAGCCGAGCTGCTGGAAGATCGTGCCGAGCAGCGCATCGAAAAACTTTTCGTCAATCGCGACCGTAACGTTGGCGGCGTTGCTCGTGTTCGCGTCAGGCGGACGCAGCGGCGTGCCGGGCAGACTGCCAAATCTCGGACGGCCGAGAAAATAGACGGCGGCCACTCCGCCAATCAGCAGTCCGACAACAAGGCCGAGCAGTAAGCGTTTCATTGTGGAGATGTAGTTGGCACCGGCGATGCGCCGGGTTCGGCGTGCATGTTCGCAATCATCGCTTTCACGATCGCCGTTATCGCGCCCGTGAGCGCGTCAATCTGCTGACGCACTTTTTCCGGAGCCACTTGCGCATAACCTGCCGGGATGTCGAACATTGCAGTGTCAATATTTGTGTTGATGTCGCGCATTTCCGCGACGATGCGCGCGGAGTTAACGCCTTTCACATTCCCTGAACTTTCCGCATCGATTTCGGCGCGCAACGGCAGGCGAGTTTCTTTGTCTATATAAAAGAATGCTTGCGCCGTTACTTCGCCGGCCTGCGTGTTCGTGTTCTTCGCGGTCGCATAACTATACTTCTCAGCGGTGCGCCCGTTTATCTGTTCTTCGCCGGCTTTCTGAACACCGTTCCTGTTCTTCAAGCTGTCAACGATCTGGCCGGGCGTCATCAGCTTTTGCAAATCCGTTCCCGTGGCTTCTTTGTTCAGTTCTGCATACTGCTTGCGACTCGGCGCAATCACGTAGTGATGATTGTCGTGATCGAGATAGACCAACGGAGTGCCGTCCGGCAATTTGAATTCAACGCGACGGTCCGCGCCATTGCGCGCGACCTGTACCGACAGCGGGGGCACGCCCATCGTCTTGTCTCCGCCTGATGTCTCGATAGTGAACATGAGGGTGGCGCTGTACTTGTCCGGTTCGGACGCGTTGAAGCTCGACGTTGAATCGGTCGTCGAGCTGCTCAGATTTGCATTTGTGTTCGCCGGAGCACTGTTCGCGTTTATGTTTGCGTTCGAGTTGTTTGTATTAGTCGCGGGCTGACAAGCGAGAAAGACAATTAACCAAAGCGACGCAATTATGAAGATCGAAATTCCATGAGTCTTGATTGAGCGCATAGTCACCTCTGCCGGTACGAAGAGGGAGAACCGTCCTCTGATTGCTGAATTGGAGGGGGGTACGTGGGAAGAATACCACGCGTCGGCGTGGCGGAGCGAAAGGTTCTACGCTTCGAAACAAAAAGTTGACATCTGTGGAAGCGCTGACGTAAAAGGCGTATGGGATTTTTCTAACTTTCGAAACCGGATAGAGCACAAATGAAAAAACTCTTCGCACTGTTCGCACTGATTTCAGTAGTCCTCGCGTGTAACTTGGTCGGTAAGAAAGGCAACAATAACAACTCGTCGTCTTCATCTTCGAGCGGCACCAGCAGTGTCGACGGCGAACCTGTCGAAAGGGCAAATCCGACCGCAGCGCAATCAGCGGCGATCGCCAACGGGCATCCGGTCACTTGGGACCAGCAGGGAATCACTTGGACGTTGCCGGCAAACTGGTCGAAGAATGAAGTGCGAAACGAATCATTTACTTACAGCGGCGGCGGCGCGCACTTGACCGTGGCGATCTCAGTGATGCCGCAGATGAAAGACTTAGTTGACACCAGTATTAAGGCGATGTACGAAGCCGCAAAGACGCAAAAGAGTGTCGGCAAGTACGATGAAGTGAAATGGCTCGAACTGGACGGAGTGCGTGGCGTTGAGTTCCGCGAGTCAGTGCAGGAACAGCCCGGCGACATTCGCCGCCTCGAATGGCAGGCCTATCGCACCTTCGCCGGCAGCACGCAACTCATCACGATGATTCTCTCAACCGATTCGGGTGAATTTGCGAAACACCAGGACGAACTGTACGGGATCTTGTATTCGACGAAAGTCACGCACTGACGGAGCGAAGCGCTAAGAGCGAAGGGCAAAGAGCTAAGAGCCAAGAGCAACAAAAACTAATAAGATTCATCTCTCACAAGAAGGAGACTAAGCATGAGACCTCACTACCGGTTTGAAGACCTGGAAATTTGGCAACGTGCCAAAGCATTAGCCGTCAGATTTCATCAACTAGCTGATCTATTGGAAAAACGGCGCTTGTAGCGGTATGCAGAACAGTTGCGAGCGGCGGGACTGTCGCTAACCAACAACATCGCTGAAGGTTCTGGCAGCACGCACACACAAGAGTTCAAACAATTTCTGAATTTTGCCAGACGTTCTTTGTTCGAAGACGCTTCGATGCTTTTGGTCTTTGAATCTCTTGGATTGTTTCGGCCGGTTGAAATCGACCAGCCTTTGGCCGATTGCGATCTTCTTAGTCGCAAAATTACTAATTTCTCCCGATCTTTGAAAGGCTAAGGGCGAAGGTTACCCCTTTGCCCCTAGCTCTTTGCTCTTACCCCTTTGCTCTTAGCCGCCCTCAGTTTTTCTTAATGTAATTCTTGTGCACGACTGCGTCGCCTCTCCCACGGTCGCGAGTCTCGAAAGAGACATTGCCGCTTGACTCGCGCGTGACAACTTGCGTGCGCTGCGTTACGTCCTTTGGCTTCGCTTCAGCTTTCGAATCGTCGAGCAGTCCGCGAACTTCGTCGGTTGAGGGCGGAGCGAACTTCTTGTCGCGCTGCAACTCCGCCACAGCTTCAATTGCGCTGGCTTTAAGAAGTTTCGGCCAAAGCTTCTTAAAAAGCGCACTCGATGCATAGACATCCGCGCTATTCACCTTGCCGTTGATTGCAAAGACGTAGCCGATCACGTCGGGCTTGCCTTCGACGATTCCGCGCAGCGACTGCATGTAATCATCCGCCGTCTGTTGCACTTCGCGGTTTTCCAGCGTCAATTGGAAACTCGAAGGTGAATCGTTGCGCGTCACGGCAGCGCCAACGTTTGAGCTGAGTTTATCCTGGGCGACTGAGACCTCGCGCCACACTTCGCTCTGCGAGGACTTCAATTTGGCGGCCAGCTTGACCTCACGACTGGCAACGGTATTCGACGAAGAGGTGAACTTGGTAACTTCCTCGTTACCGCGCTGCGTCCACCGGCCGTGCTCCACGCAATAAGCGTCAATCGGAATGACGCCCGATCGAGCCGGCAAGATTAGATCTACGGCAAGCATGCGATCTTGTTGGCCACCTTTGACGATGTCACCTGATTGCACATAGACCTCTTCGTTCGAGAGGTTCTCAATCGAGAGTTGATTCACTGAGCGCGTCTCGCGCACGACAACTTTCTTCTGAATCAACGCCTCTTCCAAAGTGATAAACGTCTGGCCCTTCATTTTGTCCTTGCCGTGCACGAGGAAGACCGACAGATTGCCGTGCGTGAACGGACCTTCGAGCTGATATTCATCTTTTTCCTGCGGGCTTGGCGCGAATTGTCCGCCCCAGGCGGCGGCGATTCCGAGCGGCGCGGCGATTAGCGCGGCGAGCACCAAAAACATTCCAAACACATTCCACTTCATCATTCTTCTCCCTTCAGTGGTTGAAAGTCGCACGCTCCTGCGCACGGGACTGCGGTTGCTTGTGCATACGCAGTGCGTTGAAAGACACACGCGTGGACGAAGCTATTCGCAAGCACCACCCGCGAGGAGCGCTTTTTCAAATGTTCGGGGAGACCTTCAACAACTTCGATTGACAGCTTCCGTGAAAGAACGCGCGGAGGCTTTGTGGATTTAGAACGTGAATGGAGAGACTTCTTGCGCGGTTGGATTGGGAAAATCCGAAGACGAGTTGTCCACAAACTCGAACCATTAGTGGTTGGAGTTCGGACCGCGCGAAATCCGCGAAATGTTTCCGGCTCAAATACCACCAAGTTTGGAGCAGGAGCCATGAGAGCGCGCGAATCGGCGGCGGAGATTTGTTACAAGTTCGCTCCTCGCCCCTTCACGTTACAAACGTGAAACCGCCGGGGCGGCCTCACCGTCTCGGCGGGCCGCTAGGTGAGTAGTTTGAGGAGAATGATACCGAATAGGATCCGCTTTGTTTTTGACGACAGCAGGGCAAACAAAAGATATCGTTGATTTTTAGGGGGAGGGTGTAGAATGCGCGGCACTTTCAAGACTTAGTCAAAACCAGGCTTTTGAGAACCTCCCATCGTGGTTCTCGGCATTTTAATTCCGGGAAACATCGGCAGTTTTAAGCAGCTAACTGAGCAAGTTTAATGCAACAGCTAAGGATTCTCTTTTACGGCGACGGTCGCGTTGACGATACCCCGGGCGAATTCTCGTTTGGTCTCACTGATGTGATTGCGTTTATTACCCAAGGTTTGAAGAACGTAGTGGATGTCGAAATCAGTTTCGTTCATCGCCATGGTTCTTACTTAAATCCAATAGAAGGTAAGAACAAACTCGCGTGGCGATTCCTCGCCGATTACGACGAGATCTGGATCTTTGCGGATCGACAAGAAAACACGGTCCTCGGCGACGTCAAGACGGACGAGCCCTATAACGTTTTAGACGATTATGAACAGAGAGTGTTGCGAGAGTGGATGAAGAATAATGGCGTCATGCTCACCGGTGATCATTCCGAACCGGCAGGCTTGGCCCCCGCCGGCGTCTGTGAATTGGATCATGACAAATTCGTCGGGCTCGGAGCGGCATTGGGGAGGTACCTGCCGCGAGCGCATCAGTTACGCCAATGGGAGGGTCCGCCGACATACTGTTCCGACGGCGCGCACGATAATCAAAACACCGTCGAGGGTCCCGATCCATCCCAGCTCGACACTAACCTCGAACTGGAAATGGACAAGTTTCCGCAGCAACTGGTAAACCCGTCGACCAGGCATGAGCTGTTTTCGTGGGTAAACAGCGCGGGACAGGTGGTGCCGATTGAATTCTTTCCAGATCATTTCCACGAGGGTATGGTGCTTGCCCCTACCGAAACGGAACTTGATGGTGACTGGCCACAAGGATCCCCACCGCCGGAAGTGGTTGCCAGCGGAATCGATAAGAGGCCGTTTGCTGCGGGAAGAGTTTATCCGCTCGTAGTCGCGTTCGATGGACACCCGGTTAATGTAGGCAGAATCGTGGCCGATTCCACTTTCCATCACTATCTCAACTTTAATCTTAGACAGATCAATGGCCGAAGTTGTACGGGCAGTCCTCTCCCCGAAACCGCACTGGCACAGATCGCCCAGTACTACTGCAACCTGGCGCTCTGGCTGGCGCCGAAGAGCATTCGCGAGGCAATCAAGATTGATTTGTTTTTCAACATCGCCACCAGCCCGCTGATGCAGCGCGTCAGGGGAAAGACACTTGAGCAGGTGGGTAACACAGCGAGACAGGTGGCCGAGATCCAAGCCGGGGCATCAAATCTTCTTCAGATTCTTGGAACGCCCTCTGCAAACGGGGGCGTGATTGACGACGTGCTTTCAGATACTTTTCTTACCTTAGCAACGGAGACTTCGCTGATCGAACAACCTGCACGGCCTACACCTGAAAGAGTATTGGGGGCAGTCGTTCGAGAGTTTAACGAATTCTTTTCGCAACAAGGGATACGATCACCCCGAGACGACGGCAGTATTCCGAAGGCGGAAATAGTGCGTCGGGGGTTTGTGCGTGCTTTCGAATCGTAAGCGAATCAAGGCATCGCGATTCTTCAACTGTTTTTTGTGCCAGAGACAGCGCGTGAGCGCAAGGAGGATGGTATGGCATTAGCAGTAGGGGGCCTTTGGTTCTCGTATATTAATGAAGCGCCGGATGGTAACCCTAATGACGGCGTTTTCAACGTGATTCTAAAACCAAATGGTGTGGACTTTGATGGTAAACACGTTCGCAGCGCGTCTGCCGTGGATCACAATGGAACATACACACCAGCGAGCGGCGGCAAACCTGATCTCATCACATTTACAGAACCGGATCCGGATGACCCGATGTGTATTTTCACATACACAGGAGAGCTCAAGACGGTCGGGAAAGACATCATTACCGAGAAGGGCAAACGCCATCGGGAGTGTTCAGGACTCGACAAAGTGGGTGACGACGATTGGGTGGGAACGCACACAACTTAGCGAACGCCGGCCGCCGGTTCGTCTCCCAGACTCGATGTGTACTGATCTCGGGTTTGGCGCTGAATGCTAAGTAAAAGGAATCTATTAAGGCTCGAATCTACATCGATTCGAACGAGGTGATGTGTTGTTTACACAACTTTGACTGCCCTCGGGGCTTAAGGAGAACGACATGGCTTTACCAACTGGTCCTTGGCTTTCGCACATCGGCAGAACGCTGCTCCCCAACGACGGACTTATTATTATCAATGACCCGGATCCCAATACTGGTGACTTTGACGGTGATCATTATCGGCCCGATAAGACCCCAATTCGAGGTAGCTTCACTCCGGCAGCGCCGGGCACGCTAGCTCAGATAAAATTTACTGAAACGGTGGGCGGCGTGACCTTTGAATATGAGGCAGACATCATCCCGGCGACAACTAATTTCTCTGTGACGACCGGAGGCAAACGTAAGCCTTTGCCACCGTCGACTGCCACCACCGACGACTGGGTGGGAACGCACACGACGTAATTGGTTCGTAGCGTGACTTGCTCGGCAGTTATTGTCATGTTGGGATATGACCGACGAGTTTCCGCAACCGCCCGCGGCTGTTGAAGCGACTCACGCTTGTCGCGCGTCACAGAACCACGCCACGCTTGACTAGTCACTGAAAGTCCGATGGCACCAGCCTTTATTCGTGTTATCTCCCTCCTCCTTTGCTCCTTCGCATGCGTGGAGCCGCCCTCGACTATTGCTTTCGCCGGGCCACATCAGGCCCAAGATTCAGACGCGATTGCTTTCACAAAATCGGCGAGTCGCCTTAAAGCAATCGAACAGTCGGCTCCACAGGCCGATGGAATCCGTTTCGGTCCCGGCGAACCACACGACTTGGAAATTTCGCGCGACGAAGTGCAAAGCTTCGTGGTCGAACTTGCTACGGGTCAGTGCACAGAGGTTGATTTTGAATGGTTCGGTATGGACCTTCGAATCGCCGTCTTCGATCCCACTGGCGAAAAACTGCTACCAAATGATCCAATACTTACCAGCAACGGTCCGCTGTCTATTTCGATTCTTGCCGACAAGGCCGCCATCTATCGAGTGAGGGTTTCACCGGCTGTTGCTCACAAGATTAGTGGCAAGTATCGGATCCGCTTTCACGAGCCACACCTGTCAACGAATGAAGATCGTGCGCGGTTAGAGGCCCAACTACGCATCGGTGAAGGTCAGAACGTTGCTTCGCTGCAAACGACTGAAGCGTATGCCAAAAAGATTGAAGCCTATGCCAAAGCCGCGGCGTTGCTCGAGGCGACAAACGACAGCAATGGCGCGGCGCGCTCTCTCATGTTTCTGGGCGATGCTTACAAAGATGCTCCTAAAGAGCTGCGGGATCTGACGAAGGCACAGGCTAGTTATGAACGGGCTGGCGCGATCTGGAAGCTGAATGGTTATGAACGGGGTGAAGGCTACGCAAAGATGAGTCTCGGCGTCTTGCGCCGACGGCAGTCCTTGCCTGAAGCGCTGGCAGATCACAAAGAAGCGCAGCTCTTGTTTGCACAAATCGGCGATCAGCGCGGCCAGGCAGACGCGCTCTACGGCCAGTCATTCTCATTAATGAGAATGAGCCAACCCTCTCAGGCAATCCCTCTGCTTGAACAGACAGTACAACTGCGGCGCGCGCAGGCAGATGTGATCGGCGAAGCCCGTGCTCTTAACATGATGGCCGACGCTTACCGTATGCTGGGTGAAATTGATAAATCCCTTGAATTGTACGAACAAGTGTTGAATAAGATTGACGGTGTGGAAGACCGATCATTGGAAGCCGCGATCACAAACAATAAAGCTCTCATTTACGACGATCAAGGATTCTGGGAAAGAGCTAAAGACGAGTACGCGCGCTCCTTATCAATTTACGATTCCACATTTGGGAAAACGATAACGGCGGCATGCTTATCCAGCCCCGCGCCAGAAAACACCGCAAAATGCGCTTCGGCGGCGACGGTGTTAGACAATCTCGGGCAGGTATACACCTCTCTCGGGCAATTCGAAAGAGGTTTAGAGGAACTTGGAAGTGCGCTCACAATCTGGACAGCCTTGGGTGATAAAGTGGGTGAGGGTACGACCACACTCCATATCGGCTACGCTAAGTTCCTCATGGGGCGCCCTCGCGAAGCGCTTGTTGATTATGAAAGTGCGCGGAAACTACAAGAAGAGGCAAGTAATGCGGCGGGAATAGCGCTCATCAACACATATCTGGGACTTGCTCACGCGAGTCTCAACGAACCTCAGATTGCGCTCACCTATTACAACGCCGCGTTACCGATTCAAAGGACAGCCGGCGACAAGCGAGCATTGGCTTTAACGCTCGACAACCTGGGCATGGCGCAACAGTTAACCGGCCATGCGAAAGACGGCCTTGCGAATTTTTCCGATGCGCTCGCGCTCTGGCGCACGATCAAAGATCCCGACGGTGAGGCATTGACGCTTTATCACAGGGCTATAGCGCAAGCCGGAACTGATGATCTAGTCGCGGCCAATCAAAGCTCCGAGGAGGCAATTAGACTTGTCGAGTCGTTGCGCACGAGACTACGCGCCGAACGATCGCGCACGGCTTATCTGGCCGACAAACAAGATTATTACAAGCTTGACATTGATTTGAAGATGCGGTTGAGCAAATTGGGTCATCGCGACGATTACGTGTCGGCAGCCTTCGAGTCAAATGAAAAGGGGCGGGCGCGAGTGCTGCTAGAGTCGTTGGCAGAGGCTGACGTGGTCCGATCAATACGCGGCAAAACGTCTCCTCAGCTCGAAAGACTGCGAGATGAGCGAGACTCATTGCAGAAAAGACTCGCAGCTAAGGCCATGGCGCGTACGACCTTTTTGAGTAAACAACAGGCCGACCAACAGATTGCTAGTATTGACAACGACATTGCGCGACTGGATGAAAGATACGACGAGGTGGAACAAGCGATTAAATCAGAAGACCCACGTTTTGCGACTCTGGTAAGACCGCACCCTGCTTCACTCGTTCAGATTCAGCTCCAGCTCGACCGCGACACTCTGCTCCTTGAGTATTCGCTTGGTGATTCAAGGAGTTACGTCTGGGTGGTGACGCCAGGTTCGATCGAAAGCGTCGAACTCTCGCCACGAAAAGAGATTGAAGCCGCCGCGAACACATTAATGACAGCCTTGACTGAACGTAATCGCTCGATCAAAAACGAGACTGCGCAACACTGGCAACGGCGAATTGCCCAGGCGGACATCGATCATGATCAAGCGGCCGCCGCGTTAAGCGAAATGGTATTGAAGCCGGTGGCCGCCATGCTGGACAACAAGCGCTTAGTGATCGTCGCCGATGGCGCTTTACAACCGATCTCTTTTGCCAGCCTGCCGGTGCCGGTCACTGACGCACGCCCAACGGCCCTAATAAGCGGGATCGGTAACTCAGCGAACCGTGCCACGCCGAATCTGCCACGCATGTTGCTCGACGATCACGAAGTTGTGTACGAACCATCGGCCTCGGTTCTAGCTCTCCAGAGACGCGAATTGGAGAATCGCACGCCGGCGCCCAATGCACTTGCCGTGCTGGCGAATCCTGTCTTCGAGAAAGACGATCCGCGTGTAACCCAAGTAATGGCGCGGAAAAATCGCGGGCGTGATGGAGCCGCAACAACTCCTGAGAAATCAACCGAAACCGCGAGCAGTACAAATACTCTCACGCGCGCGCTGGACGACATCGGGTTGACGCGACTTCCGGCTCTTCCCAATTCAAAAATCGAGGCGTCATCGATTGTTAAAGCCGCGGGCACGCGTCCTGTTAAGACCATAATGGACTTTGACGCGAATCGGACGATTGCGATAAGTCCCGAGCTGGCGAAATACCGCACCGTCCATTTCGCGACGCACGCCGTGGCGGATTTTGCGCATCCGGAGTTGTCCGGCATTGTGCTTTCGATGGTCGATGAAAAAGGACAACCGCAGGACGGTTATTTGCGGCTGCACGATATTTATAACCTCAATCTCCCGGCAGACCTGGTCGTCCTGAGCGCTTGCCAGACAGGCGTGGGAAAAGAAATAAAAGGTGAGGGTCTGATCGCTTTGACCCGCGGCTTTATGTACGCGGGCGCTCAACGTGTTGTTGCAAGCTTGTGGAAGGTCGATGACGCGGCTACGGCCGAGCTCATGGGTGAATTCTACGATCAAATGTTTAGCCGAAAGCTCTCGCCGGCCGCCGCGTTGCGCGCCGCTCAAATCAAACTGTCCCATCAATCTGGACGGCATGAGCCGTATTATTGGGCCGGCTTTGTGTTGCAAGGCGAGTGGCGTTAAGTAAGTGAGAAAACTGCTAACTGGACTATAATGCGCGGCGGCTGACGCTTACCTCAAGAGCAACACTGCGTCAGCCGTGAGCGCACGTGAAATTATCGCCCCAAGAAGACCACCGACGCGAAGACCCTGCCCGTACGAGAGTCACCCATTCGCAGTGGGAGCTGACGCCGGAGGCATTTGCAAAATTGCTCGCGGCGTTTTCTCCCAATCAGGAACAGGCGGGCCAGCTTTACCTGTCTTTCCACTCGAAGCTGGTCAGATTTTTCGAATGGAAATGTTGCCGCGACGCAGAACATTTGGTTGATGTGACCTTCAACCGCGTAGCCCGCAAACTGTGCGAAGGACAACCAATTGAGAACGTGTGCGCGTTCAGCCGCGGCGTCGCAGAGATCGTGCTCAAAGAGACCTGGAAGCAGCAGGATCGTCTTGCCCCAGAGCAAGCCATAGAGACTATCGCTTACGAATCAGTTGACGACGACGACATTCGCGAACAAAGACTGAAGTGTCTGGATGAGTGTCTTGCCAAACAGGCGTCCGAAAATCGTGCTCTAGTGCTCGAGTACTTTAGCCAGGAGGCCAAGGCGAAGGAGATCCACGACAGAATGGCAACTCGATTAGGAATATCGTTAAATGCTCTGCGCATCCGCGTTCACCGAATCCGCGAGAGAGTTGAAGAGTGCCTTGAGCTTTGTATGACGGCCGCTTGAGCCGAAATAGAATGAATGATTTATCACGTTCATTAGGAGGGGCCTAGTTGTCAACGCAGTTTGATGAATCCGCAATCGCCGTTCGCTACCTGCTTGGGCAATTGTCCGAGCAGGAAGAGAAGACGTTTGAAGATAGCTTTTTCGCGGACGATGAGGTCTTTGAGGATTTGAAAATCTCGGAAGCGGAAGTAATTGATGCCTATGTTGCGAACGAACTGACGGACCGTCAGCGCAAACATCTGGAACAGCGATTGGCGGCATCGTTGCGGCTTCAGCAACGCGTCGCTTTTGCCAGGACATTCGCGCAATCGAGAGCTGCCGGCAAGCCGGTGCAACATCGGCAAAGCCATGACGAGCTAACTCCAGAACCGTGGTGGAGGCGCGTCTTCGCTGTGCCACTTGTTGGCAACCTTACTCCGGTGGGCGCGTTTGCCGCTCTGTTGATTGTCATTGCGCTGGGAGCAGTTGTCCTGCAATCCATCCGGTTACGCAGCGAATCTCGACGGCTTGAAGCAGAGCGCGCCGAGCTGGCGCGCGATCGGGATGAACTCGCCAGCTTGGCGGCGACCGAGCGAGACCGGGCATCATCGGAACTGCGAGCGGCGCAGCAACGTTACGAACGCGCCGAAGAACTCGTGAAATCATTGCAACAGGATGGACGGCCGACGCCGCGTAAGCAGCCATCGACATTCGCATCGCTTATGTTGCTTCCCGGCTCCGCGCGAAGTCCCGGTGAAAGCAACGATCTCGTAATTCCTCAGGGCGCGACAGAAGTTCGTCTTTCGCTGGTCTTGTTGCGCGCCGACTACCGCAGTTATCAAGTCATCATCAGCGGTCCCGCGAATAAACAAATTCAGCGCACGGGCCTGAAAGCTTCGAGCCGAAAGACCATCACTCTTAGCTTGCCGGCCACCTCGCTACCTCCAGGACAATACACTGTCAAAGTCAACGGCGTCGCCGCCCACGCCAAACTTGAGCTTGTCAACGATTACACCTTTCGGATCGTGCCCAAGTAATTCAGTCTGCTAATTCACAAAGCAAGGTACGCCAACCCGAACTCTCAGACCGCCGCTGCGTTCTCAGGAAAGTCGATACTGCGGATTTGTTCTGAAACGTTTTCCGTCTAGCACACACACTTGAATGAAGGCAGTTGTTGCGAGGCGGCTCAGTCACAACCAGAAGCAGTATCGTTGTTATTTGCGCGAGATCGTCCGCGCTACCGGATCAGTCTTTTCAGGAGGCTCGCATGTCGAACAAACAAAAAACCGTGGCCGCTTACGTTCTGTTTGCGGCGATGATGTCAACCGCGTGTTTCAAGAGCAAGATCGTCGCGAAAAGAGTTCCAACGGCCGCGCCCGCTCCCGGCAGCAAGGAATTGAAGGTCAATGGAGTCACGTACGCTTTGCCGCGCACGGTGGTCAAGGTCAGCGTACCCGTAACGATGACTATTGGAAGTCCTGGTGAACTGGAAATATTCGCGCCCTGTTTCTTCTCAGAGGAAGTGGCAAGTCACCGCATCATGGTTAAGGAAAACTCTTTCAGTATTGAGCCGGCGACATTCTCCACACGAGGCGAGCCCGATCCGGATCAGCATTTCATCGTCAAGACCAAAGGCGGCTATTTTGAACACAAATCGATGCTCCTCGAGTACACACCCGACGGAATCCTGACCAAGGGCGAGGCGGAATCGAAAGATGAGAGTCTCGAGTTTGCGGTCGCGACGGCGAAGACGATTATTTCGATCGGAGCGAAGGCAGCAACGCCTGTTGCCTTTGTAGCGGACAATACGCCGCAGCAGATATGCCGCGCCGCCATCGCCGCTGATCAAGCCCATACGGTTGCGAATCTGGCCGACGAACTAAAAACTGCATATGCGCCGAGCGGAGCCGAAGCTGACAATGCGAAGAGCGCGGCGCAATCAGCCTTCGCTTACGCAGAAAAAGCAAAGCGAGATACCACCGAAGCACAGGCGCGAGCCGATGCTGATCAGGCCATTGCTGACGCTCGTAGCGCTGAAACTCATACACGCAACGCCGCGAACATCGCTGGAGCGATTCCCGAAAAGACCGACGCTATCGCGGCAGCGGATCGACTGAAAGAGGTTTTAAGTGGCGTTTCAGATCAGAGCAATGCGCCTACGACCAAATTCCTCAACGACTACGAAAAAGCGGTTGAGGTGAGTGACACCATTAAATTATTAAAGGAACAGCGCGAGAAATTGGCGAGCGGTCAAGTGTCTACGGCAACGCCGGGAACTATGTCGGCTGACACGTTGAAGCTGATGCTTAAAGAGACCGACGACACCATCGAGGCATATCAAAACTCATACTTCCTCGGCACTACCAAAGAGAAAAGTTGGACTGGCGCATTTGAATTTACTCCGCCGACAATCTCACCGGGTGTGCCAGCGCCGGCGCCGGCCTCCGCCACCTTCTTCTGGTTCGATGAAGACAAAGGACTTTGTGAAGGTCCGGCGGCAGTCGCGTTGGGAATCAAGATACCGAAAAAATTTCAACAAGAACGTTGTGCGGCGCCTTCCGGCAGTTTCATCTCAGTTCGGGTCGATCGAAACATCGACAACGACAATTTTCTGGCCAACTTGAATAGTGCTCACATGAACGATGAAGTGCGCGAGCGGGATAGAGGTTTCTACTACCGCGTTCCGGCAAAGGCCGTCGCAGTTCTTCAGTCCGGCGCGACCGAGCTCTCTCGCGGAGATCTAGTGGTCGCTCAGTACGGAATCGTCGCCTCGCTGCCCGCTTCGTCTTCCGGAAGAACGACTCAATACGCTATCGCACTCGATGAATCAACCGGGGCCTTACAGAATTTCAAACTTGCATCCGACGGACTTCTGCAGAAATCAATTCTTGATGACGCGGCCACGTCAGCCAACGCCGTCATCGACGCGAAGAAGGCACGAGATAAGAAGAAAGCTGATGAAGCCGATGAATTGACAAAGAAGAAGCGCGAACTGGATCTGCTCAAGACCCAAAACGAAATCAACGCAGAGAAGAAGAAACTCGAGGGGTCGGGTCCGCAGCAGTGACGCGGTGATGGTTTAACGACGCGATTGCACCTGGAAGCAAATGAATGGAACGGCAAATCGACATGGTGTTCTTCGATATCGGCGGCACGCTCGGCGATCGGAATGCGGCCGGTAAGTTCGTCGCGTTCCCGAGCAGCGCCGGCCTGCTTCAATCAATGCGCCAGATAGGTTTGCGCATCGGCATCATCACCACACTCGGAACGCAACTCACTAACGCGCAAGCGCTCGAGATGCTGAAGCAAGCGGGACTCGATCAGTTTCTCGATCCGAACGGCTTTGTTTCCGATCATGACGCCGGCGCAGCCAAGCCGAATCCCGAAATTTATCGCTTCGCCGCGAGTAAGGCGGGCGTCGAGATCGGACGCTGCTTGTTCGCCGGCGAAAACTTCGTCGAGGTGATCGGCGCGATGGTCGCCGGAATGAGAGTAATGCTGAAACCTTGCCCGCCCGGGCGTGAGCTGCCGAGTTAACGGTCGGCGAAAAATCACCGGTGAAGAGAAAAGAGTTTAATCAAAGGAGAGCTAAAGTTATGCCGAAGAACCTTGATACAAGAGATTTCAATTTCACTCGCGATACCCCGAACTTTGCGGCGACAGCTGCGCTCTCGGTTTCGTCAGAGCTTCCTGGCAATCATGAAGTGCGAGCCGAGCGTGTGAATCCTTTTACCGGTAGCCCAACCCATCTCAGATCGGTTAATGCCGGGAGCGCCTTCGGATTCGTGCCGGGTTTTGGCGCTACTGACCAAAGTTTGGTCGCGCGGGCAATCGATCACCTGCGAGTTACCGCTCCAGCTTTGGGTTTTGCAACTACCGAAGTTCCAGAGTTCGCGCCTGACGCCCACGTCAAAGAAACCAGCGCGGGAGAGCGAATCGTTAATCTACGCCAACAATACCGCGGCATTCCCATTTTTCAAATGGAGCGCGCGGTTTTATTCGATCGAACGGGCGCCATTCAAAATGTCACCGGCACGAGCGTGGGAGAACTTCCTCCCGATTTGGAGATATCGCCTTCAGTTTCGGTTGAAGACGCAGCGCTCGCTGCGGCTAAGTATCTCGGCTCATCCGGAAAACGCCGCGATTCATGGACCGGAGAATGGATTCCTGAAACAGGACTTGACGCTAAGGAATTCAACCCTAAGGTACTCGCCAAGACACCAGTGCCCTCACAATCGCTCGTGCTTGAGCAAGGGCCGTTCGGAGAATCGATCCCGGCTCATCTGGTTTTGTTTTATCAAGGACCGGTGACGCGATTGGGGTGGCATTTCGTCTTCACAATGCCGGGCCTGACCGAACAATATGTAGTCATCGTCGAGGCCGACTCTCAAACTAAGGATCCAAAAAACCCGGAGTTGCTCTACTGCCAAAAAACTTCAAGCGATATGGCGAGTTCCGCTCGAGGCAATGTTTGGACTCACAACCCGGGAATGAACCAGGACCGTCAACTCGTCGATTTTCCACGACCGCTCGCTGACTACCCGATTAGACCGAGCCCACCAAACTTGCCAAGCGGTTTTCCCGTTGCTTGGGTTGATAGTCAACTGACCGTCGGGAACAACACGATCGCGGTGCTCGGCAATACCGTCACCTCTCTTCAAGCTGCCTCTGACAATGGCGTCCTCATGTTCAATCCGAATCAACCGCAGGGCGACGAACAGAAGGTCTTGAATATTTTCTACTTCTGCAATTTCATGCATGATTTCTTTTTCATGCTCGGCTTCGATGAAGCTTCCGGCAACTTTCAGAAGATCAATTTTTCGGGAAAAGGAGTTAGCGGCGATCCGGTCCTCGCGCGGGCGCACGCCGGGCCGGTTACCGGAACGGCGAATATGTTGACCCTTGCCGACGGAACTCAGGGACTGATGAATATGGGTCTCGTGGCCAGTGTGAATCGACATACGGCTTTTGATTCTGACGTTGTCTTTCACGAGTTTACCCACGGCGTTTCCAAACGTCTGGTCGGCGCATTGCACGACGCGAATGGCTTGCAACAACCTCAGAGCGAAGGCATGGGCGAGGGCTGGAGTGATTACTTCGCCCTGACTATCCAAAACTTCTTCCTGAATCAGGAGAAAACCGTCACCGGCGATTGGGTAGTGAATCGCGCGGGGGGAATTCGACTGCATCCGTACGACGACAACTACCCGGGGTCGTTTGGTGACATTGGTCAGCCAGGAGACTATGACGGTTCGGACGAGCACGCGCTTGGCGAGATCTGGTGTGCGGCTCTCATGAAAATGAACCGAGGCCTTGGCCAGGCGTTTAGTGACAGGCAAAAAGGCCACATTTTCGGATGGCAAATGGTCGTTGACGGCTTCAAACTCACGCCCGCAAACCCGAGTTTTCTTGATGCGCGCGACGCCATCCTGCACGCCCTTGATGCTCAGCAGCAATCAGGAGCGATTGGCACGGCTGATTTCAAAAAGGCGCGGAAGGCCGTTTGGCAGGCTTTCGCCAGATTTGGGATGGGTCCCAAGGCAACGTCCGTGGGCGCGTCGTTGTCCGGAATCGTTGAAGACACGAACGTTCCACCGGGGTTATGACGGAAGTCACGACCGTCAGTCCCTTGTAAGAGCAAATCGGCTCGGCGATTTAATTCCCCCTCACCCCTCATGCACCGTCGGCGCGTCGGCGTGCGGCACAAAGTGCGCGCGGCAACGTGCTTCGTACATGCCGGCGCCGCCGACGGCCACGCGCTCTTCGGATTCGAAGGTGCGCTGGGTGTAGTTCGCGGGCTGGCCACACTTCATGCAGATGGCGTGCGTCTTGGTGATGTATTCAGCGATGGCCAGTAATTGCGGCATCGGCTCCCAGGGTTTGGCGGTGTAATCCGTATCGAGTCCGGCAATGATCACGCGAATGCCGCGTTCAGCCAATTCGTTGGCGACGTTGATGAGTTCGTTATCGAAGAACTGAGCTTCGTCGATGCCGACGACTTCCGTGTCAGGTTCGACGCTTGCCCGAATCTGCGCGGCAGTACGTACATTGGAAGATTCATGCTTCATCTCAGAGTGCGAGACGATGTGATCGTTCGAAAAGCGCTCGTCGATCTCAGGTTTGAAAACCTGAACTTTTTGTCGCGCGATTCTTGCGCGGCGCAGACGGCGAATCAATTCTTCGGACTTGCCGGAGAACATCGAACCGGCAATCACTTCGACCCATCCAGCATGCGCTGCTCGCGCGGTCTCTCGGCCGGCGGGCGTTTCATTTTCCTGTGGTTCAATGCGGCGAATCATTCTTGGGGTTGTGCTCATTAATTGTCTGTGGATTTTCTCTGAGAGTAGTGCAAAGCGTCGCGGCAGTCTAAATCAAACTGGTTCCAAGTCCAAGGTCCATAGTCCAATGTCCAAAGTCCAAATTGGTAGTCCAGTTAATCTGAAATATGCGCCCACCACACAATCGCTCGAATCACGATGCGAGGGACTTTGGACCTTGGGCTTTGGACTCTAAGACCTGCCCCACCCGCCGCCGCTCGGGGTTTCGATGCGCACGCGATCGCCGGGTTCCATGTCCCAACTGCCTTTCGAAGTTAACTGTTCGCGCGAGCCGTCACGGCGAATGATGAACGCGCGACCTTTCTCTCCATCGGCGCCACCTTGCAGTCCGTACGGAGCGCGTCGACGTCTGTCCGCCAACATCGCCATCCGCGCGTGCGCCAGCGTTTCGATTTCCCGAATCGCGCCGTCGCCGCCTTTTTGTTTTCCGCGTCCACCCGAACCCAGGCGAATACGATACGCCCGAACGCGCAGAGGATACGCGTACTCCAATGCCTCGGCGGGCGTGTTCAGACTGTTAGTCATATGGGTGTGTGTCGCGTTCATACCATCCGCTGCGGGTCGCGCACCCATGCCACCGGCGACTGTTTCGTAGTAAGAAAACTCCCGGCCTGTTCGCGGATCGATCCCGCCAATCGTCAAATTGTTCATCGTGCCCTGGCTCGCCGCGGGAATCCGATCGGGAACGGCCTTCGCTAATGCTTTGAAAACAGTATCGACGATGCGCTGCGAGGTTTCGACATTACCGCCCGCGACCGATGCTGGTGGTCGGGCGTTCACGATTGTGCCCTGGGGCGCGATGACTTCGATGGGTTCAATCAATCCGGCGCTCGCGGGAATGTCGCCGCCGACTAAACAACGGAAGCAGTACGAGACTGCTGAGACAGTGATCGCTTCGACCGCGTTGAGCGCGCCGGTGACTTCGGGTGAGCTGCCGGTGAAATCGACCTTCGCGCGTTCACCTTTGATCGTCAGTCGCACGCGAATCGGGATTTCTCGATCGCTGATACCGTCATCATCGAGTGCATCTTCTGCTTCATAAGTTCCGTCGGGAATCGAAGCGATCGCGCGCCGCATCAGGCGCGCTGAATACGAGATCAAATGCTGCGCGTAATCACGCGCTTCTTTCTCTCCGCGCCGTTCGACAATCTCCAGCAGACGCATCTCGCCAGTCTTCAAAGATCCAATTTGCGCTTCAAAATCCGCGCGGCGCTCCTCGCTGCTGCGGACATTGGTGAGAATCAGCTTCATCACGTCATTGCAGACTTCGCCACCGCGCACGATGCGAATCGGTGGTATACGCACGCCTTCGCCGTAAACATCAGTCGCCAGGCCCATCGATCCCGGCGTCGCACCGCCAATGTCCGCGTGATGGGCGCGATTTGCCAGATAGAAAAGCGGACGGGGAGACAGGGAGAGACGGTGACGGGGAGAAGATCGTTTTTGTCTCCCGGTCTCCCTTTCTCCGTCTCTCCCCGTGCTCGCAAAGACGCCCATCACCAAGGTGACGTCCGGGAGGTGCGTGCCGCCCGCGAACGGATCGTTGACCGCGACCACATCACCCGGTTCGATCTGCACATCGCGCAGAGCGGCCGCGACCGCCATCGGCATTGAGCCGAGATGCACCGGCATATGATCGCCCTGGGCAATTACGCGGCCGTCAAAGTCGAACACCGCACACGAGTAATCGCGCCGCTCTTTGATGTTGGGCGAGAACGAAGTGCGCCGCAGCGTCACACCCATCTCTTCCGCGACGGAGGTGTAAAGCGCGCGGTAGATTTCAAGTGTCGTTGGATCGAAAGTTTTCATGGATGCTTGAGTTTCTGTATCACCTCATGGTCAGGAAGAGCGGCTTGCCGCCGCTAAATGATCAGAGCGGGGCAAGCCCCCTTCCTGACTGCATTTGGCTATAGTTGAATTCGGCGATTGGCTACACCTCGATTATCAAATTCGTGTACTCATCAACCAGCGTGCTCGCATTTTCCGGCACCAAAGTCGTTGCTGAATACTCAGTCACAATGCATGGCGTGCGCAGGCGCGCGCCCGGTGTGAGTTCTGTTCGCCGATAAACTGCTGCACGTCCTTTCTTTCCGTCGAAATAAGTTTCGACAGAATTGTGGGGCCTGGCAGAAGCCCGACCGTGAACGAGGGCGCCCTTGCTTACGCGCGGGCTTCTGACAACACCGATGGAACGCACCCGCGCACTGACGATCTCGACGATATTTTTTTCCTGCGCATAGCCGTAGCGCGCCTGGTGTGCGCGATGAAACGCCGCCGCGATATTTCCGCTCGTCGTGTTTATCTGCAGTTCGAATGACTGGCCTTTGTAACGCGCTGCGAAAGATCGCTCGTGCCGCTGTTTTGTTTCTGAAAAGCCCTCGCCTCGCAGAATCGTACGCGCTTGGTTCTCCATCTCGCGAAAGACCGATTCGAGATGCTTTTCGACGCCGCGCGAAGCTGGAATCATCACCGTGCGGCTTTGCTCCTTCACGACATCGGCTTCGAGAACGCCCAGCGCCGACAAAGCGCCGGGCGATGTCGGCACCAGGACGCGCGGGATTCGCAGCGCGCGCGCCAATTCAACGGCGTGAAGGCCGCCGGCGCCGCCGAACGGCATCAGCGCGAAGTCGCGCGGATCATGTCCGCGTTCCACCGAGATGTGCCGCAGCGCGCGCTCCATATTCGCGGTCACCACGTTGAGCACGCCGCGTGCGGCTTCGATTGCCGAAACTCTGCGCGAAGCCGCTTTGCTCATGTCCGCGGCCAAGGCGTCCAGAGATTTGCGGGCGCTCGCTGGGTCGAGTTTGAACTCGCCGTCCAACAATGCCTCGCCGGGAAAGTGATCCAGCACCACGTGCGCGTCCGTAACCGTCGGCAAAAGCGAGCGGCCGTAACATGCGGGACCGGGATCCGCGCCGGCCGATTCCGGTCCGACGCGCAGCGATCCGCCTTCGTCGATTCGGGCAATCGATCCGCCGCCCGCGCCGACCGTGTGAATATCCATCATCGGAATCGCGACCGGCACTCCGGCGACGATCGATTCATTCGTCAAGCGCATCCCTTCGCGATCGCAGAGCGCGACGTCGGTGGACGTTCCGCCCATGTCGAACGTGATGATGTTGGGAAATCCCGCACCGGCCGCGACACGCAATGCGCCCACCACACCGCCGGCTGGCCCCGAAAGAATTGTGCGCACCGGCTCGTTCGCGGCCGCCTCAGCAGAGATGCTGCCGCCTGAGGATTGCATAACCCGCAGCAAAAATGATGATCTTTGGACTTTGGGCTTTGAGCTTTGAACTTCCTTTCGGGAACCATTTTGTTCCGCTGTTGAGTTGATCAAGCGTCTGAGATACCGGCCCATCAATGGCTGCAGGTATGCGTTGACGCAAACTGTCGACGTCCGTTCGTACTCGCGATACTCAGGCAGGATTTGATGGGAAACTGAGAGTGGAACTTGCAGTTTTTCGACTACGGCAGCTATTTGCTTCTCGTGTTCGGGCCGCACAAACGAAAATAGCAGACACACAGCAACTGCTTCAGGCTGTGCACGCTGAACCTCCTGGACCAATCTCTTCAGTTCGTCCTGGGTGAGAGATTCGAGGACTTCTCCGTCACATGCCACTCGTTCGGCAACTCCAAAGCGCAAATCAGACGGGACGAGTGGCGCCGGCTTCATCGCATTCAAGTTATAGAGTTCGGGCCGCGCTTGTCTTCCGATTTCGATCACGTCTTCAAAGCCAGCGGTGGTCACCAGCGCCACGCGCGCGCCTCTTCGTTGCAGGAGCGCGTTCGTTCCCACAGTTGTGCCGTGAACGATTTCGATTCCCGTGAGTTCACTGCCGCTCTCTTTCACGATGCGCTCCAAACCTTCGGCGATTGCGCGGGAAGGATCGTCGGGAGTCGAAGCGACTTTGAAGACCGTGATCTTTCCGGCGGCCTCGTAAACAAAATCGGTGAACGTACCACCCGTGTCGATGCCAACGCGCCGAACAGCAGCTTTAGGTGTGCGCTTTTTCGTGGCCATCACGTCGTTCAGAGCAACGTCGCTGGAAGCGCAGCAACTATAGACACTGACCTTTTCATTGACAAGAAATGAGTTAAGAGACTAAATAGCGCGCCTTCAAACTAATTTCAGGAGTCCAATTATGAGACCGCAAAGACGCGCACAAGCGATCGCTTTCATTCTTTTGATAGCCGCGGTGATTGGGTGCAAATCGTCGAGCAATTCAAACACGTCGACGCAATCAAGCCAGAGCACCAGCTCTAACGCCAGTTCATCTTCTGCAAGCAAACCCGCACCGGCAACGCATGCAAACATTGCCGGCAAGTACACGATCGTTGGTACGAATCCGAATGGGTCGATGTATCGAGGCGCGCTGGAAATAATCGAGCATGGTGATGTCTATCAATTCCGCTGGAACGCCGGCAATCAATACGATGGCGTCGGCGTAGTGAATGGCGGCGTGGTCGCCGTGGCCTTTGCGAATGGCCCCAACGGAACTGGATGCGCTGTGGTCGACTACAACATCCAAAACGATGGTTCACTCGTCGGCCGGTGGGGTTTTTGGGGCAAAAACGAAGCGGGAAAGGAGAACGCCACGCGCACCAGCGGCACGGGCCTGGAAGGTGAGTATGACGGCTCGGGCCAGAACCCCAATGGCACAAATTACAAAGTGAAGATTACGGTGGAGCCCGCAGGGAATCTCTATCGCTTCGTTTGGAGCAACAACACCGACGGCGTTGGGATCAAGCAAGGCGATAACGTTGCGGTGGGCATCGGCGGCGCGCGTTGCGGTTTTGTCGCTTACGAAATCAAGTCAGACAGTCTTGAAGGAACCTGGGGCGGCTACGGAAGCGATCGGACGGGAACAGAGAAGGCGACAAAGCAGTAAGTCTCAGCCGCGGATGTACGCGGATAAACGCGGATTAGAAGCCAAGACTGTTTGCCTTTTTTACCTGTTCGTTTTTCTTATCCGCGTATATCTGCGTTAATCCGCGGCTAATTGTTTCTTTCCCAGCAGGCGCTTTCATTCGATTTCCGGGCACTATCCAGCACCAGTTGCGTCCGGTAGCCATCTTCAAAAGTCGCTGCACCATCAACACTTGTGCGGCCCTCGCGTAATGCGTCGATAATCTCTTTCGAGAAAGCGGTGAATCCGCGCGACCAGCCGCCTTCAGCCATTCCGGGTGCCAGATGGCCGCGATCAATTTCGACGCTCGTCCATTCGGTGCCTCCCGCCTGCGCCGACCAAACGTAGCCGTTGCCGTCGACTTTCACCGCGCCCCCCGAGCCGAAGATCTCAACAACGTGCGCAGACGCTCCCGCCTGTACCATCGACAACGATGCGTTGCCTGTCGCACCTGATGAAGATCCGCCATCAAATCTCAACAGCAGACTCGCTTCGTCGTCAGTCGTGACTTCGCGGATCACACCTGCGTGGTCCTTTCGTTTTGAGACATGAGTCGAAAGCTGCCCCAACACCTCGCTGACTTCGGTATCCAGCAGCCAGCGAAAAGCGTCGACGATGTGAGAACCGATTGCGCCGAGCGCGCCGCCGCCTTGCTTCACGTCTGACCACCAGTTCCACGGACGGTTCGGATCTGCCCGTTGTGCCGAGCGAAACAGACAGCGCGCATGCCATGGTTGACCGATGTCGCCGCGACGAATTAGTTGCGCCGTCTTCTGTCGTCCGGGGAGAAACCGCAATTCATGATCGATTAGCGCCAGTAGATTCTTTTCCCGCGCGCGTTCCATCATCTCTCGCGCCTCGTCGGCGTTCATCGCCATCGGCTTTTCACAGAGGACGTGTTTCCCGGCGTTGAGTGCGGCCATTGTGATCTCATGATGCGTCACCACTGGAGTGACGATGCTGACGAGATCGACGTCGTCGCGTTCGATCACTCCACGCCAATCGTCGGCCACATGAGCAATATCGAATTCACGGGCAACTTCCTCGGCGTGTTCGCGATGCGCGCTGGCGATCACGACGCCGCGCGCGCCTTCGCAGTTCTTGAAGCCCGGAATTTGGGTCGTGCGCGCAAAGCCCGCGCCGATAACTCCAATGCCAACGGTGTCTTTCATATTGAGAAATATTAGCGCAGTGATTACGCCCTTACATAGACCTCATAATCTTGTTGACTCCGGGTTCTTTGCGAGCCGGAGGAACTATCGGACTCTGCTCAGGGCGGGGGATTGCCTAGTTTTTCCCTGACTGTTTCGGCTATACTGCCCGAATCAGCCCCGGACCTGAGTGGCCTGCTCATTCAACTTAAACGCTGTCATGATCTCGAAGGCGGTGCCTTATGTTCGAATCGCTCAAACCAACCACTGATGCCGAAAAGTCGATCTTAAAAAAATTGCGCGTCTGGATTGCGGCGCTGGCCGCGGTTTGCATGCTGACAGGAATCGGCATCGGCGCCATCCTCGCGGGGCGCACGGCCGTGGCCCAGGATCAGCTCCAACTCGCGACGCGTGGGCCGGAGGCTCTCTCCGCTTCGTTTGTCGAGATTGCGCGCCACGTCGAACCTGCCGTCGTGAACATCGATACGCTGCAAGCAACGGCCGACATTGCCGAGAACGACAACGAAGATAAGACTGATAAGACACCAAGCAATCCGCTCTATGAAATGTTTCGGCGACAACCGCCCCGCCCAATGCGCGGCGTCGGCAGCGGTTTCATCATCGATGCGAACGGCTATATCGTCACGAACAATCATGTGATCGAAGATGCCTCGCGGATTACTGTCAGTCTCCTGAGCGGTGAGCGTTATCGCGGCAAAGTGATTGGCGTGGATCGCGAGACCGATCTGGCGCTGATCAAGATCGAAGCCGATCATGCGCTGCCGGTGATGAAGTTTGGCGATTCCAACGCAGTGCAGGTTGGAGATTGGGTGCTGGCAATTGGCTCGCCGTTCGGGCTCGACCAGACGGTGACGGCCGGAATCATTTCCAAGAAAGAGCGCGACTCGCAAGCGTTCACCAGCTTCCAACGCTTCCTGCAAACGGACGCAGCGATCAATCGCGGCAACAGTGGTGGACCGCTGGTGAACATCCACGGCGAAGTGATCGGCGTGAATTCGCAAATTGCCACTCTAAATGGTGACTACAACGGGATCGGCTTCGCGCTGCCATCTAATGATGCCAAGTATGTGTGCGAGCAACTGCTCGCCAACGGCAAAGTGAAGCGCGGCTATCTGGGGGTGACGCTCGATTCTGTGAAGAGTGAGTTCGCCCGTGTCTACTCGTTACCCGATGTGCATGGCGCGATCATCGCCGACATTCAGACCGAGCGCGAAGGCGAACCGACACCGGCCGTGAAAGCAGGACTTCACGTTAACGACATCATTGTCGATTTCAATGGACAGCCAGTGCAGGATGCGCAGGACCTGATCGCGAAGGTTGCGGGCACATCAGTAGGCCAAACCGTCAGCCTGACTTTCCTGCGCGACGTCGACGGCAAATTGGAAAAGCATTCAGTGAGCGTAGCGCTGTCAGAGCGTCCCGACTTCGGCACGAATGATACGACCGTCACGACAAAAGAAAAGAGTGAGTCAGCCAAGAGCACTAGCGCGCGACTCGGATTGACGTTGAGCGAGCTGACGCCGCAATTGATCGCGGACAAGCGGCTTAATGGCGTGAAAGGACTTTACATCAAGGAAGTCGATCCAAACGGGTTGGCGGCTGATGTGCGGCCTGCCGAAGTTTCCCCAGGCGAAGTGATCACACGCATCAATCGCGTGCCGGTAACGACGCTCGCGGAATTTCAGCGCGTGATTGATTCACTCAAACCTGGCGATGCGATCGTTTTGAATCTGTCCCGTTTCGATCGCCGCGCCGACCGGATCGTGCAACGAATTGTTCAGTTTACTTACGAATAGTTTTGGGTTTCGGGTTGCGGGTTTCGAGTTCGGTAAACGCCGGAGTTTGGTTAACCCGAAACTCGGAACTCGAAACTCGAAACTTTATGGCTCAAGCAAAAAAGGCACTCGCAAAAAAAGTTAAGTCAAACAAGAAGTCCACGCGCGCTCGCGTAAACTCTTACCAAAACTTCATCGGTGGCCGCTGGGTCGCAAGCAGTAGCGGCGAATGGATCGAAAATCGAAATCCCGCCGACACGCGCGATCTTGTCGGTCGTTTTCCGCGATCGACCGAATCCGACGTCGATAAAGCTGTGGCTGCGGCCAAAGAAGCTTTCGACGGTTGGCGTCGCACGCCGGCGCCAAAGCGCGCTGAAATTCTGTTTCGCGTCGGGGAAATCCTGATTCGCGACAAAGAAAAATACACGCGCGACATGACGCGCGAGATGGGAAAGGTCCTGAAAGAAGCGGGCGGCGATGTGCAGGAAGCAATCGACTGCACCTATTACGCGGCGGGCGAGGGACGCCGATTGCACGGATTTACCACGCCGGCCGAGATGCCGAATAAGTTTGCCGCTTGCGTGCGCCAGCCGGTGGGCCTGTGCGGATTGATTACGCCATGGAATTTTCCGATGGCGATTCCATCATGGAAGCTGATGCCGGCGCTGGTGTGCGGGAACACAGTCGTCATCAAGCCCGCCGAAGACACGCCGCTCTCGACTTACAACCTCGTCAAAGCATGCGAAGAAGCCGGCGTGCCTGCGGGCGTCGTCAACCTGGTGACCGGTTACGGTGAAACAGTCGGCGCCGCGATCAGTGGTCATCGTGACCTGCGGCTCATTTCTTTCACGGGCTCAACTGAAACCGGTCGCACTGTCGCCTACGCATGTGCTGAGCGTAACGCGATCTGCTCGCTCGAGATGGGCGGCAAGAATGCCATCATCATCATGGACGACGCGGATGTTGACAATGCTGTCGAAGGTTCGGTGTGGGGCGCGTTCGGCACTTCGGGGCAACGTTGCACCGCATCATCGCGGCTGATCGTTCACAAGAAAGTTTACAAGCAATTCGCCGCGAAGTTGGTTGAGCGCACCAAAGCGTTGCGCGTCGGCAATGGAGCGGATTCGAAGATCGAAGTTGGACCGGTGATTAATCAGGACGCGGTGGAAAAGATCTTGAGCTACATCGATATCGGTCAGCACGAAGACGGCGCCACGCTCGCTTGCGGTGGTCATCAGTTAACCAAAGGCGATTACGCGCACGGCTACTATATCGAGCCGACAGTCTTCACCGATGTCTCGCCGGACGTGCGCATCGCGCAGGAAGAGATTTTTGGGCCGGTCACTTCCGTGATCCCAACGAATTCATTGGAGGAAGCAATCGAAATCGCCAACGGCGTTCGTTATGGATTGTCGGCGGCGATTTACACAGCAGATGTAAACCGCGCGTTTCATGCGATGGAAGAGACCTACACCGGCATTTTTTACGTGAACTCGGCCACGATTGGCGCGGAAGTTCACCTGCCGTTCGGCGGGACCAAAGCGACCGGCAACGGCCATCGCGAAGCAGGCACGCAAGTGCTCGACATCTTTTCAGAATGGAAATCCGTTTACGTAGATTACAGCGGGCGACTTCAACGCGCCCAGATCGATAACGCGAAAGCGATTGGGTGAGATGCGGGCTTTAGTTCTGTTGGTTCCGATATTGCTGATTTCTCAGGCGTTCGGACAATCCGGGCGCAAAGGCACGAACCCAAAGCCTCCCGCTGCGCCGACCACAACTGGACCAGTCGAAACTTCACCTCACCCGCCGGTCGCATCCAAAGAATTGCCGACCGAAGTAGATGGCGAGCGCATTTACAAATCAAAGGAAACTGATGAGCGCTTCCAGATCCTGAAAAAGCCCGAGCCCAGCTATACGCGCGAGGGTCGTCGCCACCTGACGAAAGGTCTCGTCGTTTTGCGATTGATACTCGCAGCGGACGGAACAGTCAAACACATCGAGGTCATCAAAGGACTTCCCGACGGCCTCACTGAAAAAGCTATCGAAGCCGCACAGAAAATCAAATTCAAACCCGCTCAGAAGGACGGGAAAACTGTTTCGGTTTGGGTCGAAGTAGAGTATGGCTTCGATGTTTACTGATGGAAATTTTTGCAGCAGCGGCCCAGGAACTCGCAGAACTGAGCCACAACTTTTACGCGCGCGGCTGGGTGCTCGGCACGAGCGGCAATTTCAGCGCTGTGTTGAGCCGCGACCCGCTGCAGCTGGCGATCACTCCGAGCGGCGTTGATAAAGGCGCGCTCACCGCCGATGAGATCCTACTGATTGACGAGCGTGGCGAAGTGGTGAGCAACCATCCGGCGAAGCCTTCAGACGAGACACCTTTGCATCTTGTGATCGCCAACGATCGTCGCGCGGGCGCCGTCCTGCATACTCATTCCGTCTGGAGCACAAGCTTGTCCAATCTGCATGCGGCCGATGGCGGGCTGGCGATCGAAGGATATGAAATGTCTAAAGGTCTTGCCGGCGTGCACACCCATCAGCATCACGAGTGGCTGCCAATCGTCGATAATTCACAGGACATGAAAGCGCTGGCTGAAGAAATGAGTGCGACACTGACTCGCCTTCCCAAAGCCCACGGTGTTTTGTTACGCGGACACGGCCTTTACACCTGGGGCCAGGATTTGCGAGAAGCCAAACGTCATGTTGAGATTCTTGAGTTCCTGTTGGAAACTGTCGGCCGAACGCGAATGATGAACGAAGTCAGAAGTTAGGACCTATCGTAACCATGGCAGTACTCAGAATTCCCGAGAACGGAAAGACGCTGACGACTCGTGAAGAGATCGCCGGTTATCTTGCAAACTGCGGAATTGAATACAACCATTGGATGGCTGAGCAGCAAGTTACGGTTGATGCGCCGCCCGAGGAAATTCTGCGCGCTTATGCGCGAGAGATCGATGCGTTGAAAGCACGCGGAGGCTATGTGGCTGCTGACGTGATCGACGTCAATCCACAAACGCCCGGCCTTGACGCAATGCTCGCCAAATTCAATCGTGAGCATTGGCACAGCGAGGATGAAGTGCGGTTTATCGTCGCCGGTCGCGGCTTATTTCACATTCATCCAAAAAACGGCCCGGTCCTGGCGATTGAAGTCGAAGCGGGCGATTTGATGAGCATCCCAAGCGGAACTTGGCACTGGTTCGATCTCTGCTCTGACCGTCGCATTCGTGCCATCCGATTGTTTCAGGATACCCAAGGATGGACCCCTTACTACACAGACAGTGGCCTCGATAAAACTTTTCAACCGGTCTGCCTGGGCCAGGCATATTTTCCGCTAAGCGCCGGAGAAGCTTCTTAACACCTCGCCGCCGCTTTACTCGACATCTCAATGACCACCAGTCTCTCTGTGCAAAACGTTCGTGGGCTTCTGCTCGATATTGAAGGCACCACTACGCCGATTACTTTCGTTTACGACGTGCTGTTTCCCTTCGCCCGCGCGCATGCGCGGGAATTTCTTGAGCGTCACGTCGCATCTGACGAAGTCCGTTTTGATCTGGCTCAACTGCTCGAGGAGCACGCTAAAGACTTAGCTGGCAATCTCTCGCCACCACCGATCGTTGAATCATCGGAGCTGCAATCGATCGTTGGCTACGTGTATTGGTTGATGGATCACGATCGCAAATCGACGGGACTGAAATCGCTGCAAGGCAAGATCTGGGAAGAGGGTTACCGCTCCGGCGTGCTTGAGTCGGTAGTATTTCCCGATGTGCCTTTAGCGCTCCAACGTTGGCACAAAGCCGGTTTGAAGATCGCTATCTTCTCGTCCGGCAGCGTGCTCGCCCAGAAGCTGCTCTTTGCGCATACGACCGCCGGGGATCTCACGCAATTCATCCAGGCCTATTTTGACACTACGACCGGAGCGAAAACCGATCCCGAAAGCTATCGTCGAATATCTTCCAGCCTGCAACTCAGTATCGAACAAATTCTCTTCATCACCGACGTCACCGCCGAGCTCGAAGCAGCGACTAACGCCGGCATGCAAAATGCGCTTTGCATTCGCCCGGGTAACCTGCCCCAACCAAACGTGAGCGAGCAGCGTGTGATTCGGGGCTTTGACGAGATTTGCGGCTAACGCGTTAGTGAGGATGCGAACGAGCCTACTATAATCATTTCCGGAAACGACAACTCTTCATGACCACGGATCGCATTCGTAACTTCTCCATCATCGCGCACATTGATCACGGCAAGTCGACGCTGGCCGATCGTTTGCTCGAATTGACCGGCGCGCTCTCGCAGCGCGAGATGTCCGAACAGGTGCTCGACGACATGGATCTGGAACGCGAGCGCGGCATCACGATCAAAGCGCACGCGGTCAGGTTGGATTACAAGGCGAACGATGGACAGAAATATGTTTTAAATCTGATTGACACGCCCGGGCACGTCGATTTCTCGTACGAAGTTTCGCGTTCATTGTCGGCGTGTGAAGGCGCTCTGCTGGTAGTTGATGCTTCACAAGGCGTCGAGGCGCAGACGCTGGCGAACACCTATCTCGCGCTCGAACATAATCTCGAACTAATTCCCGTCATCAACAAAATCGATTTGCCCGGGGCTGAGCCTGAGCGCGCGATCGAAGAGATTGAACATTTCATTGGACTGGGCACGCACAACGCCGTGATGACGAGCGCCAAGACGGGCGAGGGCGTCAAAGAAGTTCTCGAAAGCATCGTGCGTGACGTCCCGCCGCCAAAAGGTGATGCGAGCGCGCCGCTGAAGGCTCTAATTTTCGATTCGTGGTACGACTCGTATCGCGGCGTAATCGTTTTGTTTCGCGTCATTGACGGCGTAATTCGGCCGGGAATGAAAATTCGTTTTATGAGCGCGGGCCGTGACCATCAGGTCGACACGCTGGGAGTGAATCGTCCGCGGCCGACTCCAATCGATCAACTCGGTCCCGGCGAAGTCGGCTTTCTGACCGCATCGATCAAAGCTGTCGCAGACGTGCAAATCGGCGACACGATCACGGAAACAGCGCGGCCCACGACGGAACCGTTTCCCGGCTATCAGGAGATCAAGCCGATGGTTTTCGCCGGACTTTATCCGGTCGATGCCGATCAATACGAAGACCTGCGCGACGCTTTGGATAAACTACGGCTCAACGACGCGTCCTTCTTTTATGAACCGGAAACATCCGCCGCGTTGGGCTTTGGATTTCGCTGCGGTTTCCTGGGCTTGTTGCACATGGAGATCGTCCAGGAACGTCTCGAGCGCGAATTCGATCTGGATCTGATCACCACTGCGCCGAACGTGCGATATCAGATTACGACTACCGATGGACAAATGACTGAGATCGACTCGCCCGCAAAGATGCCGGAAGCAGTGCGCATCGCGAAGATTGAAGAGCCGGTGATTCGCGCCGTGATCCTGTCGCCTGATGAATTTCTCGGTGGGATCCTGCCGCTGTTGGAAGAAAAGCGCGGCACGCAAAAAGGCTTCGAATACATCGCGTCGAATCGCGTGATGCTCACTTACGAATTGCCCTTGAACGAGATTGTGCTCGACTTCTACGATCGTTTGAAATCCGTCTCGCGCGGCTATGCGTCCTTGGATTACAACCTCGAGGGCTTCCGCGAAAGCGATCTGGTGAAGCTGGACATTTTGGTTGCGGGTGAGCCTGTCGATGCGCTTTCGCTCATCATGCACCGCGACACAGCGGCAGTGAAGGGACGCGCACTGGCGGAAAAAATGAAGCAGTTGATTCCGCGCCAGCTTTTTGAAGTTCCCATTCAGGCGGCCATCGGCAACAAAGTCATCGCGCGCGAAACCGTGAAAGCGATGGGCAAGAACGTGATCGCAAAATGCTACGGCGGCGACATCACGCGCAAACGGAAACTGCTTGAGAAGCAGAAAGAAGGCAAGAAGCGCATGAAGAAAGTCGGCCGCGTCGAGATTCCGCAGGAAGCATTTCTGGCTGTTTTGAAAGTCAACGAATGAGCACGCCGCAGAAACAACGCGAATCATCTGCACTGTTGCTTTGCGCGCGCGCAGACCTCACCAACGGGGAACGCGAACAATTGCAGACGCTCGTCGCCCACGAATTCGACTGGGACTATTTTTATTGTCTGGCGCGCCGGCATTCGCTTGTCCCGCTGGTTTATCGGCAGTTGGAAGCGCTGATGAGAGCGCAAGTCCCTGGCGCAGTCTTCCAACGATTCCGAAGAGACTATCAGGAGAATGCGGCGCGCAATCTGATCTTTGTTGATGAACTAATGGCGTTGCTGGACGGACTTGAGGCGGCGGGAATTGAAGCTATTGTTTTCAAAGGTCCGGCGCTCGCGGTAGCGGCGTTCGGTGATGTCAACCTGCGCCGGTTTGTCGATCTTGATTTAATCGTCCGGCGCGCGGACGTGGCCCGGGCGATTGAAGTTCTTGAGCAAGGCGGATATGTCTCGTCGAAAGACCTAACGGGCGAGCAACAGGCTGTGCTTTTGCGCACACAGCACAATCTGCAATTCACGCGACGGCGAGTAATCGTTGAACTGCACTGGCAGGTGTCGTCTCAGCTCTTCGCCTCGACGGTCACCGCTGAGGAGCTTTGGAAGGATCGTTCAACGGTGGAATTAAATGGTCGCACAGTGAACACTCTTGCTACGGACGAGCTCCTATTTGCATTGTCCGTCCACGGGTCACGACATCTTTGGCAAAGGCTGGCATGGATATGCGACATCGATCGACTGATTAAAACCAACTCAGCGATCGATTGGCCTGCTTTAAGCGAACGAGCGAGACGTGCAAAAGCTGAGCGAATGTTTCTGCTTGGTCCCGCGCTCGCTGCCAGACTTCTCGGGACGGACTTGCCGGAATCTGTCGCAAGGTCGATTGCTCGTGACAAACGTATCGGAACACTCTGTGATGAAATTCGCGCGCGTCTTTTTGATGGGCCTGAACAGTCGGCACCAACGCTTTTCACAGTCATACGATTTAATCTGTTAATTCGCAGCGGTTGGCGCAGCCGCCTTAGATATAGCCGGTTTTTGTTCGCACCTACGGACAGTGATTTGGAAGCGGTGCGATTAACGCCGGGATTTCATTTTATGTACTACGTCTTGCGACCCTTTCGATTGTTGAGTTCAGCGTTGCGCCAACATTGATCAGCCGCTGATGCCGGCTTTACTACCGCGCAATCATGCGGCGAGCAACGAAATTGACCGAATTTTCAGTTCTGTGATAGGTTCGCACTCAACGTTAGCCTGTCGGGATTATCAAAGATGTCTAGGTTTATCTGCTGCACCAAAAACAGTCTCTCCTTGTCTTCGCGTGTTTTTATAAAACTCGCACTAACATTCATCGTGACCGTTGCAATGTGCGTCGGCGCGCTTGGTCAAAGCGAAACCTCCACTTCGGCGCGCCCAGAAATCAAACCCTCAGAAAAAACTGAATCGAACAACGCGTCCAACCAGCCGAACAAAGACACAAAGCCGCCGTTTACCTTGCGTGTCACCGAGGATCAGATTATCGGCGTCACACTCAAGGCCCAGGACGCGACGGTAAAAGAGATCGCGGCTGAGCTGTCGAAACGATTGCGGATTCCCGTCGCGGTGACGCCGATAATCGAGAAGCATCGAGTGACCGTGAATTTTAGTGACCTGGTGCTCGAGCCGGCGATGCAGCAGTTAGCTCCCCAGGTCTTTATCGACTACGAGGTCGATATGGCTCCGGGCAAGACGCCACGCCCCCTGGGAATTTATCTGCAGGGCTACAACGAAGCAGCGCCGGCGGATAATGCCGTGGTGCACGGTAACTCCGACGTGATGATTATCGAAGGCGACACCGAAGACACCGGCGAGGAGAAAGACAAGGACGACAAAGATCAGGAACTCAAGGTCAACTATGAGAAAGGCGAGTTAAGTGTTATTGCCAGGAAGCAACCGCTGGTGGTCGTTCTTTATGCGGTTGCAAACGAATTAGGAATTCCATTGCAAGTTACTGACGAAATTGTCGAGCCGATTTCAGTCAACATTCAGAAGGCCTCAGTTGAGGCGGCACTTCAACAATTGAGCCAGAACATCCGGCTGTACCTCCGCGCGAACTTGATGACGCAAGAGCGGCGGCCGCTGCGAATTGTACTTGTGGGGCAGGATAAAAAAGTCGTAGAATTCTCGCCCCCGGTACGGGCAATATTAGATTCACCTTTTTCGCAAGTTTGCAGGAGTTGCAGTGGCCGATAGACCACTGAAACGTTTAAAACATCAGGAGGGACCAACTTGGATAAGGCAAATGTAGCTCCGGACGCAGTTAAGACTTGCGACAACCAATCCGAACCCGACGCAGGGTCGAAAGCAAATCGTAAGAAGTTTGTACCTCCGGAAATTTCAGTACCAGTGGATGTGCTGGAAGCAACCACGTTCTTTCAGCTTACCGACAGCGGCGTCATTAGTTAGACCAACGACCGTGAAGGAATGCCTTTTGAGTTAGAAACAGTGTTTGAGTCCGACTCACCTGTCGGAGCAGCGGGATATTCCGAACGACCGGTTTTCGCGAGTTTCTATGCGGTGGCCGGTCGTTTTGTTTGTGTCGAAACCTCAGACCCGAAAATCGACGAGTTGATCACCCGATACTTTGCCGGTTGGCACGTTACTCCCGTTCATGCGCATGGTCTCTCTGCCAATGTCACCATTGTCGTTCACACGTCTGACGACCAACCGACACCACCGTCCAGTCTGGCCCCGTTCGAAGTCGCTGAAGGCGGTCTTTGCCGGACGGACACGGAAATCTATTTCTTCGAAAATCTTGGTTCTAAAATTGTTGCGCGTTACGGCGATTCGCCCAGAGTGGAGGTTTGGATCGGTAACGACGCTGACTCGCGCGACCGGTCAGCGTTAGCGCGTTTGATCTTTAATGCGGCTATGGTCGCGATGCGGCGCTGCGGATTATACGAATTACACGCCGCAGGTGTCGTAAGTCCGTCCGACGAAGGCATCCTGGTCGTTGGTCCTTCGGGAAGCGGTAAGTCAAACCTAGCGGCGCAACTCGCGTCGGCAGGGTGGCAATATCTGTCCGACGATACTGTCTTGTTGTATAGCCGGAATGGGATTGTCCACGCGCATGCACTTCGGAGAATGTTTGCGCTGACTGACGAAGTCTTCTCGGCAGCGCGACTCGCCGAATCAGACTCCATCGAGGTAAGTGTTGTTCCGTTCGATCCGTTCAAAAAACGCTTCGAACCCGCGCCAGTCTTTCCCGGACGATTCAGACTATCCTGTAAACCGACGAGAGTTTTGTTCTCGCGAATCCAAAACGGCGCGGCCACCCGTCTGGAACTATTGAATCGATCGGAAACAATGGCGCGACTCATTCGCATGTGTCCCTGGGCCTGCTATGACAAAGCCACGGCCCAAGCGCATTTGGAAGTTTTAGGAGGTCTTGCGCGGCAGGCCGACGGTTTTGCACTTTTGGCAGGGGCGGATCTGCTCAACAGCGAGCGAGCCAACGAGTTTCTTCTTTCGCAATTCAACCACCACTGATGTTCATCGCCGGCACAACGGAATTGGAAGATGGCGGTCCGACGCGCGACTATGGCGCGCCGCGGCTGATCGTCGAACTGACGAACATCTGCAATCTGCATTGTAGTTACTGTCTCCGCGACGAAGATGCGCTTTATCATCAAAAAGCAAATTTCTTCTCGATTGATTTACTTCAACGTGTGATTCGCGAAGCGCGCGAAACGATGGGCGCTTGTTACGTCATGTTCACGGGGGGCGAGACCACTCTCCATCCCAGATTTAAAGAGATTATTGAAACAGTCGGAACCGAAGGGATGAAGTGCAGCTTCATTACTAACGGATGGCATTTCGACCGGGTCTGGCCTGTGATCGAGTCGAATCGTGATGTAGTTACCCACGTCGCGTTCAGCCTGGATGGGCCAACCCGCGAGACACACGACCGGTGGCGCGGCGAAGGCTCGTATGTGCGACTGGTACGCGCATTCTCAAGATGTCATCGCGCGGGATTCCCGTTTGTTGTCAAATGCGTAATTCGCAAGGATACGCTCCCGCAATTCGAAAAGTTTGCGACGTTTGCTGCGCGCATGGGCGCAGCGGCGCTAAACTTCGGCCATTTGTTGCCGACTTCGGATCAATTTCATAACGAAGCCGGCCTGAGCGCTCAGGATCGCATGCTGGCGGAGCAGGAAATCGCGCTGCTGGCACGTATTTTCAAAATGCGGATTAATTTGGAAGTGGGTTACTACAATATCGATCCGTCGCCGCCGTGTTCTGCACTTGCTGGCCGAAGCTGCAACATCGACTATCGCGGCCAATTATCCCTTTGCTGTAACTTGTCCGGTTTCCGCGGGGCCGTGGGAGAAGCCGAAGTCGTCGCGGACTTGAACGTGGAAGATTTTGCTTCCGCACTCGCGCGTTTAAATGCGGTTGCCGCAAACCAGCTTCACCGCCGAAGCAAACTACTTGCGGATTACGCTGCCAGAAGCGAAGCGCCACCGTTGGATGTCGGCTCACCATGCCTGCACTGTTTGCAGTCGTTTGGAAAGATCCCGTGGCAGAACCGAGATGCCAACCCCTCGAGCACATCTCTGCGAGTCCTCTAAAATACTTTCGCTAACGCAACCTCAAGCGGTAAAGCAACAGATTTCCTACCGGCTCACCTTCATCGCGCACATACCAGCGATCGAGATTCGAGAGATTGTCTTTACGCGACGCGACGGCAAATTCCAGAGGGACGCTCGCCGCGCGGGCGTGGTCGAAGGTGGCAATATAATCAGCATACTTGCGAACTTCCTGCTGGATTTCCCCTTCCGAAATCGGGTTCGGTTCGGACGCCAGACGCGCATTCACTCGTTCCCAGCCAAAAACGACGCTCGGAGTGATAGTTGTCTCGCGCAGTAGCGATTCGAACTTAGCGGCGTCCACGCCCGTGTAATAAAGCTGCGTATAGTAACGCGACTTGTCTTCAGCGAAATCGACACCCGGAAAACTGCGCATGTGTGGCGCCCAGAGCACCGGTTGTGGCGCGTCAGCCGGTAGCGTGTCGGCCTGAACGATGTTGGTTGCGAAAACGATCGAGTCTCGCGGATCACCCGCGCGCGTTTTCGCCATCTCGGCCAAACGTAAAGCTGCCGGCCTGGCTTCGTCTCGGATTACGTTAAGTTCGGAACGTGCTCGGATCGCGTAAGTAATCTCGATTGCGCCCCAACCGATCGCAAAAATTGCCGCGAGCACAAACGCGCGTGTCGCCAATGGGCCCGGCAAAGCCTTCGGTGCAGTGTTCGAAACCATCAACACTGCGGCTAGCAGTGCCACATAGTTCGCGACGTAGAGTTCGTAATGAATCGGCTGAATTGAATAGCCCGTCAACACTTGTTGATTGAAGACCGCGAGCGGTAACAACGCCAACGATAAAATGAACACCGTTCGCTGCTCTCGCAAACCGAATGTGCCGCGCCGAGCAAAATATAAAATGGCGGTAGCCACCACCAGACCGATCAATTCGGGAAGCCGTATCAGGTCGGGCCAATGTGTTTTGGTGACAACTTGAAATTCGTCAGTCGATGTTGCGCGGTGCGCGAGGAGGCGCCAATAAGAGAACAATCCAACTACTGCCACACCAACGATAATTGCGATGCCGCGCAATCCTTGTCGAAACTTGTCGGGTCTCAGCACCAGCCAGAAACCTGCGAGGATGCAGAGCCACGCAATCGCTGCAGTCCAGAGATAGAAGTACGAGAACATTAATAGGAGGAAAATCGCCGCCGCACTCAAGCCGAGCACAAACTGCCTACGACTGTCATCGGTCGTAGTGGACACCCACACAAGGATCAGAAACAGAATGAAGAGCGGGAACGCGAACGAGGGCACGTAGCTCCTCAGAAAAGGAAAGTATTGGGCGCGCCCGCTCGATGAAAAGCGAGTGACGAACGGCGCAAAACGGAGCGATCCGCAACACAAGACAATTAATGCACCCGCGGCTGCCTCCCGACCGTCGCCAGTCACCAAACGAATAAGGATGTAGATACCCAGCGCGGCGCAAATCGCCACAAGGCAACTTAGAATCGCAAAAACTGTTTGCGACGAAACTCCCGACACTCGCGCGGACAACGCAATCACATACGCGGGCACGAATTGAATCGAGAAGATCGACTCGGGCTGTGGCGCATCTGCGCGATCATCGCGCCCTGAGAACGGATCGGACCGGCGCGGCCGCCCGTTTTTCAACGCGTTGATATAAGCCAGGTACGGTGCTTCGTCGGGATTAAAAGAAAAATACGAACCTGTCCAGGGCGGGCGGTGTCCAAATCGCAAAGCGACCTGCGGCGCCAGCGCCAGCAAGAACAAAATTGCGACGGGCAACAGGCCCCAGCGCGACCGTTTCGTTGTCTTTCGATTCACCGAAATCCCGATACCTGATTCACGTCAATCATGGCCGTAGTCGGGTTCGATAGATCACGTACGCGCCTACTTGTTCGCCAGGATCGCGCTCGTACCAGCGATCAACGCGCGAGAGATCAGCCGTGACATTCGCAGGCGTAACGACAAAAGCCAGCGGCGGCATTGCCGTGCGTTTCGCATCAAACGTGTCAACGTAGTGTTGATAATCAGCAAGCGCCGCCTGCTCTTCGGCGTCAGTAATCGGCTGCCAATTCGCGTTGAGGCCCTGAATCACTCGCGCCCAACCAAAGTTGGCCAGACGGAAGTATGTGCGGTCCAACGTATCCGCGCGAAGGGTCTGCTGATTAACACCCGAATAATACAATTGCTGATAAAAACGTTCTCGATTTTCGCGCGGCTCAACGCCCGCAAAACTGAACATGTGCGGAGCCCAAAGCACCGGTTGCGGAGCAGTGATTGGCAAGGTGTCACTCACTACAAAAGACACCGACGAGACAACGAGCACGACATCCGATCGGGGGTGCGCCACTGACGCGGGACTCCGCGCAAGTGCCGCAAGACGCAAGCCGACAGGTCGGCTGTCATCGACAATCGTAGAGAAGGTGAGCTTGCTTCGGGCTCCGAGCCATGCTTCCTGGAAGGCACGCGCGGTAGAAATCACGGAGACTACGATCAGCAACAAGGCTGGGATCTGCCGATCAGGCTTAAAAGCTCCCCAAAGGACGCGACCAGTCAGAACTACAGCTACAAGCGAAACATAATTCGCGATGAACTGTTCGTAGTGAATTGGTTGCAGTGATCGGCCAGTCACCACCTGTTGATTGAACATGATCAACGGCGCAAGCGCGAACGCTGCGGCGAACTTCAACATTGGATCGGTTCGTGCGATTCGGCGAAGCCGCACCGCCAGGCATAACATCAACAATAGCAACGCACCTATGAGCGCGGGTGGACGGAAGAGATCGGCCGCGTGCGTGAATGTCAATCCTTGTTCCGCGTCTATCGAAGTTGCCCGATGTAAGAGCAGATATACGTAGGGAACGAGCGGCAGCGCCATCAAAACGCCCAATTGCGCGAGTCGCCGCAGATCCTGCCGCCAGTTTTCCGTGCGGTTAATTGCTAAGACGAGACCTACACTCAAAATCAACGCGGCGGCCGCTGTCCAAAGAAAGTAATATGAAAAGACCAACACGCTGAACACGAACGCCGCAAAAAAAGTTGCCACCAGCTCAGTCCGGCGATCCTTGCTGCGCAACATTAACCAAACAAGGCCAAGGAAGATAAAGAACAACGGAAACGCGAAGGCAGGTTCATACCGGCGTTCAAATGGCATGTAGACGTAGGGTGTCGCGATGCCGCCAAGTTTCCTGACAAAGAACTGCCCACGCGCGAGCCCGCCCATGCCTAACACGAATAAAGCGCCGGTGGCGGCTATCCGACTGTCGTTCGTCAGACTCCTTATCAACCAGAAAATTGCCAGTACTGAAGCCACGGAAACGAGCGGCGTCAGAAACAGGAATATCGTCATCGCCGAAAGGCCGAGCCACCGCGCCGGCAGCGCCAGTGAATACGCCGGGACAAATTGAATCGACATCAGCGACTCAGGCAGGGTGCCATCCGACCCATCGATGCGGCCAGAATAAGGGTCGTTGCGACGCGGCCGACTTTCGATCAGCGAGTTTACATAGGCCGCGTAAGGCGTTTCATCAGGATGATACGTGTAAAAAGCACCCTGCCAGTTACGACCTCTTACGCGCCAAAAATTTAACTGCGGTAATAGAGAGATCGCGGTAAAGAGAACCGCCGCGTAGACACCTGGCCGCCAATGGGCCAGGCTTTCTCTGCGAAGTGGTTGTTTGGTCAATGAAGTTATTATGATTGGGCACGCATCTTTGCATCGCGCGTTGACAGCGTCAAGATGGTTCCCCGCCCCGTAAACTGCGACATGAGGCGCTATTGTCCTTGTCGACGCTTACAAAACGTCGTAGAATCCGAGCCCACTGGCAGCGGGGGCCAAAAAATCAAACTTAGCTTAGAGAGAACGGATGGGAGACCCTGTGGAGAACACTGATCTAATTGCCGAAACGACTGCGACCGCATCTGAAAATCCTCCGGATCTGAAAGACGCTGCCAAGCGAAAGAGAAAATTCGTAACTCCTGAGATCACAGTTCCAGTGGACGTGCTGGAAGCTACTACTTTTTTCCAAGCCGTCGATAGCGGAGTAACCAACTGACCTTCATGGTTGCGGATGCGCCGCCCGCTGGAAAAAGCACCTTCATAGCCGGCCGCACTTGTCGCGATCCTTTCGGCCGGCTTCGCCAGTCTTTCACGATTCCCGGTCATTTTGTTTCCCCTAGATTAGCGGACCACGAGTCTCGCGATGCCCCGGAAAACTCTTCAAAGCACCACGGGCGAATCGCCGGATGGCGATCACGCCTGGCGCGCACGTTACGCAATTCTGACGTTTGCGCTCTTCGCGCCGCTGCTGATTTCTTTTTTCTTCGTCAGAAACCTGTATCCGTTTGCCGCTTCCACAATGATGATGGCGGCGGGCGACCTTCGCGGCGGTCAGACGTACTATGTCTTGCGCGGAGAAACAATGTCAGGCGGAACTATCGACCTGCCGGCGGTAGAACTCACAAACGGACTATCGAACGTCGCCTGGGGTTTGGTCTCCGCGACCGTTGACAACAAGGCCTTCTTCATCCGGACACCCCATCCCGCGAATGTTGCTTTGCTGAATGCTTTAGGCGGAAACGAAGACTTGCCGCCCGGGGCGCGCCTTCCAGATCTGTTGCGCGCGTGGGGACAGATCTATAACTCACGCATTCCAACTTCGTCACCACAACGACTACGGGCCGTTAAGCTCGACGCCTATCGCTGGCAACCGGGGACGTACGCAAACTTCGACACGTACGTTAAGACATGGAGAGTAGAATTCTAAGAAAGTTAGTGCCGACCAACGCACTCGCGCTCGGTATGGTTCGCGCGGCAATTTGCACCTTTGTGCTGCTTGACGTGCTCTTGACCGACTTTGCGGATCTTGGCCGCTTGCCTACGACAGTGATGCGGCCAACGGGCGCAATGCAGATTCTTCCCTGGAAGTTTTATGACCTCCTCGTGACGCCCCAGGGCATGTTGGTATTGAAATTTCTGTTGGTGCTTTCGCTGGCCGCCGCTGCCGCAGGATATTTTACGACGGCTTCGACAAAATCAGCGGCACTCCTCTTTCTGTTCTATCAGGGATTAGTTCGTAGCTTTGGGCACTTCAACCACGATGAGATGCCGGTCGTTTACATCCTAATTTGCCTGGCATTTGTTCCCTCTGGCGATGCTTTCTCGTTGGATGTAACGTTGCGGCGAGTGCGCACGCACATCGGAGATCTGGTCTATGGATACCCAATCCTGTTAATGCGTTGTTTGTTAGCTTGGTCCTACTTCAGCTCGGCCCTGATTAAAGTACGCGTTTCGGGCTTCAGCTATTTCAATGCCGATAATCTGCCGAGCCTCGCGATCATGAATTCACTGGATAATTTGCACGCCACACACTTTCGGCTTGCTTTCTGGCTACCCAGCGTACGCGGACTGACGACCCCGGCGATTGTGTTCGTGTGCTTGTGGGAGTTCGCTTTTCCGCTTGCGATCGTTTCGCGGAATGCGCGCAGGACCATTCTGTCTCTGGGTTTGGTATTTCATTTGTTGACGATGCTGTTCATGAATCTTTCTTTTCCTTACCATGTCGCCGCTTATTCAGTTTTCATCGATTGGCCAAGGCTCGCACGGTGGGTGCGGTCGCGGGGACGCCCTCAGATCGTGACTGAAGCGGAAGCGGCCGCGTAATGCCGGAAATCGCGGCGGCATTGGCTGCGAAATAGCGCGCGATGTTATGCTGTGATTTCGGGACGGAGTTTCTGTGATGGCGAATGCTGCCCCATACGATCACATCGTGTTTACGGAGTTCGACGATTCAGAGGGTATCCTTGTCGATTTGAACACCAAGAAGTATTACCAGCTTAATGAAACGGCGATGTTAGTCTGGAAGGGACTGGAGCAAGGGCTTGGCACGCCTGAGATAGTCGATCAAATTGTGGCGAATTACGAAATCACTCCCAATGATGCCTTGCGCAACGTCGACGAAATTGTCGAGAAATTTCAAATGTATAGTCTCGTCAACGCCAGTTAGAGTTCACGCGCAGCATCGCCGAGATCCTGTCCTCAGCTAAAGTCACACCATTTAACGTCCTCGACCGAACAATGAATTGGGATCGAGTTTTGATGTGAACCAACCCGCCAGAGCCGTCTTGGCCGCGCCGCTTTCCACTTCGCAAACGCGATGTTCGAATTTCTCATCAACCGGAAAAAGGATCGCGTCGCCGCACCTGCGATTGTAGACTTCGCACAGAATCTCATGTGTTTTGGCGGAGCGAATTTGTAACGCGCCGCCTTCGTACGCTTCAGGATTCAGATTGATGCTCAATGCAATCATGCGGCCTTCGTCGGCAATGTCGGTGTGCCAGCGGTTGAAGTAGCTGCTGCTAGCGGGACGTCGATAAATGCGGCCACTGAAGCAAGCGATGCGCGCGCAACCGGTGATTTGTTCGATTGCGCGAAAAAGTTTCGGACTATTCAGCAACAACTCGATCGCTAGATATGCGGTGCAATCAATCGGCCGCAACTCAACTCCGGTTTCCCGATCAACGATGCAGTACTCTGTGTCGCGCAGCTTCTTTTGAATCAAGTCAAGCAAAGGATTGTCGAGAAAGCTCGGCAGCATTAGCCGATGCTGTGCGATAAACGTATTTCGCAGTGCTGCTAACTGTTGCTCTGACGAGCGAATGATGGCGCCGGTTTTGGTGATTTGTATCCCCGGCGGTGCTGTTGGGATCGCCGATGGTTCGTTAAGCGCGGCCATGCTTGTCGAAGAATTCTTCGGAAGAATTTAACTGATGCCGACCAGCCCGTCGTCAACCATTCTTTTGATCATGCGCAGGCTGTCGGCTTCACGAAACGGACAGACAGAAATAATCGCGCCAATGTCCCATTCGCCATTGATACGCGAAAGCAAGAATGCTTCTTGCGGATCCAGTACTTCGCCCTCGAGTTGTGCCACGGTTTTCAATAATCTGGGCACAGCCCTCGGCGGCAGTCCATCCTGATAGATTTTGCGGATGCTGAGATCTTCCGCCTCTTGACACAATCTCTGCGCCTCGGTGTTGTCTGGTTCCTCCTGAAGGGCACTATGAATCTTCGCCAGCGCGTTCTCGAAACTACCGTCCTGCATTTCGGCACGCGCCAGCGCAAGTAATTCAGCGACACTCAACGAGGGTGTTGCCGGCGGTTCGCCCGCCGCAGTCGTAATTGGTGCTTCACCAGCGACCGCAATAACTCCAGCCTCAACTAAATCAAACAACTGCGCGCACGCATGGAAAAGCGACGTGTGCATGTTGTAGGAAATCTCGGCGAGTGTCATTCGCTTCTCCACGTGATAGAGGACTTCGCGAACTTCCTTACTCCCAACCAACGAATTCGTCCAGCCAGGGTTCAGTTCGAAGAACGTGCGATCGGATGGAATTCGCGCGCGATAACGCGACCATTCATCGATGCGATAGATTCCCTCCATGATTACCGATTGCGCTTCGACCTGAATCCGAATGACGTCGTTCGGCAATGGTTCACCGTCGAAGAATTCGAATGTGGCTTCTTCCCAGAGAAAAAGATCGTAGATGATGTCCAGCGTCCTCGTTCGAAGCGCATAAACCACATCGGCTGAGCTCACAATCCCCTGTGCCGAAAGAATGTTTCCGAGCTTGTCGCCCGACTGTCGATGAATCTCCATCGCGGCTTTCAACTCGTCTTCACCGATCTTGCCGTAATGGAGGAGCACCTGTCCGATTAGCTCTTTTGGATCGTTAGATCGCGATCCGACGATTACGCCATTCTCCAGGATGATTTCTTTGACAATTGCGCCGCGCGCAACTTTGAGCGTGCCGGTTTTGCGGGCTGCCGCCAGAAACTGCAGCAGATCAGACACACTCATTGTCTTCAGATTTCCTTGGATACTCATGACGCGAAGCGCGACCGCAGGACCAGGGGATGAAAGCGTGGAAACGTGTGCAACTTGAACAGAACTTCCTACAAGCAGCTTACCTTTACGACGTTGCTACATCAAGCGTTTGATGCCGGTTGCAGCGCCGCCATCATGCGCAGATCGTTGCAAGACGAATGATCTAAGCAAGGTGGGAAAGGCAAAAAGAGATCATTGACATAGTCTGGGGAGACGTTATACAAACGTTAGGCCCGATCTTCTTTTATTCCCACACAACAATTCGGAGACGCTGCCAGCTCGTCGAGAGTTAGTGGTGGATGTCGTAGAAACAATTATTGGAGAACGTACTTATGCCAAAAATCCGACTGACGATGGTTGTAACCATCGTCGCAGTTACTCTTGCTATTTGCGTGGACGCTAACGCGGTAGGTAAGAAGCGTCCCAAACGCCGCCGTGCGAAAACGGCTTCATCGAAACAATTAACAGTGCCTGTGCCTGCCGTGTTTGCGGCTCCGGTTACGACTCGGGCTAACACATCATCACCGATCTCCGCCGCCTCTTCCCGGGCGACTTCTGCCATATCTACTTCAAATTCGGCAATACCTTCTTCAGCGCCGGCTTCTGCCGCGCCGGTCGGAGATTCGGGGAGTTCGTTCACTATGACTACGGATGCAACCGCCTCCGCCCAGGCTCCGTCCCCGGCTCCTGTGAGTGCGGGCCAACTAGTTATTAGCGAGTTTCGCGTACGCGGGCCGAATGGTCTGAATGACGAGTTCATTGAGATTGCCAATAATAGTGGCGCGGACCACACGGTGGCCGGCGGGGGAACTGGCTACGCTGTCGCGGCTTCGAATGGCGTCGCACGCTGCGTCATTCCGAACGGGACGGTCATCCCAAACCGGGGTCATTATCTCTGCGTGAATTCCATCGGCTACTCGCTGGCCTCATACCCGGCAGGCAACGGCACCACCGCGACGGGCGATGCCACCTATACGACAGACATTCCCGATAACGCCGGGATTGCGATCTTCAACACTTCGATCGCTGCGAACTTCATCCTCGCCAACCGCTTGGATGCCGTCGGTTCAACCGCAGAGGCTAATACACTCTACAAGGAAGGCACTGGCTATCCGGCACTCGTGCCATTCTCGATTGACTACAGCTTCTATCGGGACAATTGCGGCAAGGGCGGTTCAATTACTACGCTTGGGGCATGCCCGACGGGCGGCATACTGAAAGATACGAACAATAACGCCGCCGACTTTGTGTTCGTGGACACGAATGGCACTTCGGCCGGAGCTGGTCAGCGTCTCGGCGCACCCGGACCGGAAAATCTTTCCAGTCCGATTGAACGTAACGCTTCTTTTGCCGTCAACTTGCTGGATACCTGCGTCGCGTCGGTGTCGCCTCCGAATCGCGTGCGCGACTTCACATCGGATCCGCCCAATAATTCAACCTTCGGCACCCTTGATATTCGCCGCACCGTCGTCAACAACACCGGCGGTAACGTGATTCGCTTGCGTTATCGGGTCGTTGACCTGACGACGTTCCCAGCTCCTTCCGGATTCGCGGACCTGCGCCCACGCACTTCGACGACGGTTGTGGTTACCGTCGATCGTCCGCCGTGCGGCTCTGGTACTTCCAACGTCTCAGTAAATGGCACAACGCTGGAGCAGCCGCCTTCACAACCAAATGGCGGCGGCTTTAATTCGTCGATGTCATCAGGCACGGTTACGCTCGCGACGCCGTTGGCGAATGGCGCTTCGATCGATATCCGCTTCCTGCTGGGCATTCAGCAAACCGGGACATTCAAGTTCTACGTCAACGTCGAAGCGCTGCCATAGGCAAAGGAAGTCCTTTTGCTAAACAAGAAAAGGAGGGGTCAACGCCCCTCCTTTTTTTTTCGTATTCGCAGGTGCGCGAGGTTAGTTCACAGCGGCTTCAAGGCGTTGCGCGCGAGCTTCTTTTTTAGATTTACGTATCCTTGATCCCCCGCCACAAGTTGTCCTAAAACTTTTCGAATGCCGCGATGGCCTTTCGCGAATTCGATCATTCGTTCGGTGAAAGGTGCTCCCCAAAAGTTTCCGTAAAACCGACGCCGCATTTGAGACGCGCGTTTGAGTTCGCGCCCGAAATCTTTGCGCCAGAGCGTTTCATACTTTTCCGGCTTTCCTTTCAAGTAAGCATCAACGAAGAGTTCTGCGGAACGAAGCGCGTAGTAGATGCCTTCGCCCGTCACTGGATCAGCAAAGCCCGCTGCATCACCAAGAAGAGCCCAGCCATCACCGTAAGTTTTACGAGTGTCCCACGTGCGCGGCATCAGTCCGGGAATGCGCGCGGCGTAGCGTTCTGCTGTGTGGCGCAAACTGTTCTCTTGCGCTTTGCGTGACTTCGATTCGCTAGTTGTCCACAAACGCATCGAGCGCAAGTTGCCAACCTGCGCTACTTCGTAGTAACTCACCATGAAATCCCAAAGCAGTCTGTCGAGCGCGTCGTGGTCGAAAGCGTCCTGCGTCGTTGCAATGCCAAACGAGACATGATCGATTCGCGGAAACGCCCACGCGTAGCCAACCCATTTCGGCAGAAAGGCAACGACGGTCGCAGCGTCATCCGACTCCGGTAGTGGCGCGCGATAGCCAAACGCAACTTCCATTTCGGCCGCTGGCAAAGGTCCGGCGAGCTTTTTCGCAATTGCGCTGTTGGCACCATCCGCACCGACCAAGAACTTGCAGGTAAATTCTGCGCCGCTTTGCGACGTCACCATCCATCGATCGCCGTCTCGCTTTACCCCTCGGCCTGAAACCTTGTCGGCAAACACCACCGCGCCCGCCTGACGCGCACGCTCGCGCAAAAAGGTATCGAACGCAATTCGCGAGTAGACGGCGAACGGCTCTTCCAATTTCATGTGCAGATGCTTACCGGAAGGCGAGTACATGTCGAGTTCATCGATCGTGCGACCCACAGCTTCGAGCAGATGCGGCCACGCCTTCAGGGCCTTTGAAGTCACGCCTCCGCCGCAGGCCTTCGGCTCACCTGGCGGCCGCCCATCTAAAAGCGCAACACGCACGCCCGCACGCGCGAGGCCCTCCGCCGCAAACGATCCGGCCGGCCCAGCACCCACAACGATCACATCGAATTCATTCATGCGCGGTCATCATAAGCTCAACAATGATCGGATTTCTAATCTGCCTGCATCTGCGCTAATCTGTGGCCAAATTTTCCTCCTCGGTGGTGAAGATGGGCCACACGAGTTCATTGGTTTTTGCCGGAATCGCGCCGCATCCACCAATCATGGTGCCGGAAGTCGGTGGCGATGCGATCGGCGAAGTGCGCGCGTCGATCGATGCGATGGCGATCCTTACCGAGCGAATCATCGAAAGCAAAGCCGAAACGGTTGTGCTGATTTCGCCGCACGCGCCGCTCGAAGCCGTCGCGTTCGTCGCATACGATGGGCCGACGCTGCACGGGGATTTCTCGATGTTTCGCGCGCCCGAGGCAACCGTCGAAGCGGAACTCGACGACGAGCTGTTAACTGAGATTACGCGTGCTGCTGAACAAGAGAACCTGATCACGCTGCGAATTCAACAAGCTAATCTCGATCACGGCACAGCCGTGCCGCTGTATTTTCTGCAGCACAGTGGCTGGATGGGAAAAGTAGTCGCGCTCGGCTATAGCTTTTTGTCGAATGAAGAACACATGCGCTTCGGTAATTGCATCCGACGAGCGATCGCGACGGTGAAGCGTCCGGTCGCTTTCATTGCCAGCGGTGATCTGAGTCACCGGCTCAAACCCGGCGCTCCCGCGGGCTACAATCCTGACGCGCATTTGTTTGACGAAGAGATTGTCGCGGCGATCCGCAATTGTGAAACGACGCGCATCGCGAATATCGATCAAGGTTTGCGTCAGCGCGCGGGTGAATGTGGTTATCGCTCGATGCTCGTCGCTCTCGGCGTTGCCGAAGACACTAGCCAGTCATGCGAAGTGTTGAGTTACGAAGCGCCGTGGGGTGTTGGTTATCTCGTTGCGCAACTTGTGAATCTTACGCCCTCTCCCTCTGGGAGAGGGTTGGGTGAGGGCCTTACCTCGTCATCTTCTTCATTAAATTCTTCCGAGCCCGCGAAGCGGGCGACGCACAATAACGATCAACCGCCCGTTACCGCAGGCGGCTCTGACGCCATTCCCGCGCTCGCGCGCCGCTCCATTGAAACCTTTGTTCGTGACAACAAAATCATCGCAGCTCCCAACGATCTGCCTGAGGACCTAATGGTTCGCGCCGGCTGCTTTGTCTCCATTAAGACTCTTGAAGGCGATTTGCGCGGATGCATCGGCACAGTTGATCCGGTGACGGACACTCTAGCCGAAGAGATCATCACGAACGGTGTCGGTTCGGCGACGCGTGATCCACGTTTTTCGCCGGTTCGGCCGGACGAGCTGCCGCATCTGAAATACTCCGTCGACGTATTGTCTGCGCCTGAACCATGCGATCTGGACGATCTTGATCCGAAGGTCTATGGAGTGATTATCGAAGATGAGATCGGATTCCGGCGCGGCCTTCTTCTCCCAAACCTCGAAGGCATCACTTCGGCGTCGCAACAAGTAGAAATCGCTTCACGCAAAGCCGGCATTCCGCCCGGCACTCCGGTGAGACTGTTCCGCTTTCGCGCTGACAGATATTCGGAGTAGGCCGAAATCAAGGCTTTCCACGTTAACGCTCTCGGCTCTTAACACGTCTTAACAATTGCGGCCTAGAAAAAATGAAACAAGCTGCAATTTCCGTCGTGTTATTGGGTTAGCGGTTCGCCGGAACAAACTTCGCTGCCGAATCGTTCAATTTCTGGGGTTATCGAATAAGGGGAAACGGTCATGTTGAGAGTTCACACGAGAAATCTGGGAGACGCCGCAGTATTAAGTCTGCAAGGTCGATTAATTAGCGGTGAAACGCGCCCGTTACGCGAGGCAGTTCGCGCCCAATCAAGTGCAAAAGCAATTGTGCTTGATCTCGGTCGCGTTACGGCAATCGATGCTTACGGCCTGGGCCTAATGCTTGAGCTGCGCCGTTTAAGCGACACGAAAGGCGTTCGGTTCAAACTGATGAACGTCAGTAAATTCACCAGCCGCGTCTTCGAATTGACGCGACTCGATTCTGTCTTTGAAATTATTCCAAAGGCCGAACCGTCGGTGGCGCGCCCGGCGGCAGCTCGCGCCCCAATCGCTGCCTGCGCGTAGTCGGAGCGTGCATCATTGTCCCGACAAGTCGGGATTCGCGCGTATCCCGCGCGCAAAACAAAACACACAAACAGCCCAGCGGTTTCTAATCGCTGGGCTGTTGAGTATTTCAGGCGATACCTTGATTAAGGCTTCTTGGGTTTGCCTTTGCCACCACCACCACCGCCGCCACCAGGTTTCGGTTGTCCCGGCGGCTGCTTGTTTTCTTGTTTAGCCGGCGCTGCCGCAGGCGGACCGCGCTGAATCTGCGGACGCGGAGCTTCTCGCACCGGCGGGCCGCGCTGAATCTGTGGACGCGGAGCTTCTTGCACCGGTGGGCCACGTTGAATCTGTGGTCGCGGCGCTTCTCGCACCGGTGGGCCACGTTGAATCTGTGGTCGCGGCGCTTCTCGTACTGGTGGGCCACGTTGAATCTGTGGTCGCGGCGCTTCGCGTACTGGCGGACCCTTGAATTCCGGCTGCGGCCGCTCCCTCACGGGATTTCCTACGCGCCCTCCCTCAACTCGAGGCACTGCTCTTGGCTCAATCCTCGGCTGAGCGCGTTCAACTGTGCGTTGCTGTTGCTCTTGCTGACGAAATTCGCGCCCTGTCACTCTACTGCCGCGAAAGGCTTCACGTGATACGGCATTGGATTGCTGGTTACCACGGTTAGCCTCCACCTGCTGCGTGCTGGTGTTTCGCTCGTCACGCACGTTCAGTTTTTGGTTCTTCGCCCGCTCTTCGATTCTCTCAACATGCAAAGATCGGTCGAGATCTTTTCTAAACGGAGGCGCAACCGGCGTGGTGCCGACCACCACGGGTGTCTCCTGAAGCTTCTTGGCGATGCCCGGAGGCACATCGATCTTGCCACGGCCCCACGCCGAATGGACTACTGCGTTCCGCAGTGGAGTAAGCAACAACGGATCAAGCGTCGGTCGGACCTGCGCGATCGCAACCGTGTTCGGGTTAACGTGGCGCACGAAGCGCGCGTCGATTGGTCGATCGAAGTTATCGACCGGGATCACGTTGATAGCGTTCGGCACACTCCAATTCACCAAATTCGCGGCGATTACGTCGCCTCGCGTCAGGTAATGCGGCTGCCAATTCTGATCGTAGTAACGCGAAACGTCTGGATCGCCGGGACCCAGAGGCACCCAACCGATCTGGTTGTCACTGAAGGGCACAAAGGCCACCAGCGCCGGCGAATAGATTGGTGTTGTATTGACTGAATCAGGAATCCAATACCAGCGATCGTTGACGAATGCCCAGCGTCCGTAGTGATAGGGCGCATAACCCCACGGCTCAGACGAAACCCATGTCGGTCCGTAAGGATAATCATTGAGCCAATAGCCTTCCGAGTACGGCGTCCATCCCGCGTCGACGCGCGGGCTCCAGCAATAGCCGTAGTTACTAACATTTTGCCAATCGCCGTAGTAGCTCAGATCGTTGATGCCGGGCGCGACGGATGTCACGTAACGATAGCTGACATCGTTGCGATAAGGATCGAAGTAGTAAGGATCGGCAAGATACGTGTCATAGCTCACGTAACGCCCGTCGTAATAGTTGGGATACTGATAACGATAGTAATCGTCGACGAGATAGCCCGCATCGCGTCCGTCCATTCGTGACAGCAACGCTTGCCCTGCGGTCGTGGCGACCAGCGTAAGCATCTCACCTTTGCTGATCTGGCCACTGCCGGCAAGACCAACGACCTGTGCCAGTCCGTTCAGGACTGAGATCATTGCGTTACCACGACTGACATCGACGTAGTAAAGACCGGGTTGATTGAAATCGACAGCACCGTATGGCGTGCCAACTTCGTAAAGACCGCCCGAAGGCAAATACCCAACATCGAACATTGCCGCGCCATCGCGCAAAGCCAGTTGGGTGCGGTCATCCGTGAGAACGATTGCATCGAGCGCTGTGTTCGGATTGAGCGCCGCGTAATTGCGCGAATTGAAAGCGAGACTCGCGTGTGAGTTGTCACGTGTGTAAATGCGATCGCCGACTGAGAACGGCTCGTTCATGCCGGCCGCGCGCCAATCGTTGGTGTTGCTGGCGTCAGTCAACGCCACCTGACCGTCGACGCGTTGAATACGCGCCGCATCCGGCAGCGCTGCCGCTTCCACGTTTTGTGAATGTCTTTGATAGAGCCACACGCCCGCGCCCGCGACCACTGCTACCAGGATCGCGGTCACCGCAGCATGCGGCCAAAGTTTGATCGTTTTCATGAAAACCTCCAGAAATACGCCCAAATTGCCGCAATCACTATTCCTTCCCGGCGGCCGATTTTATGAGGAATTAGAGGTCGTCTCGGATTGATTATGGATAATGCCGAGTGTCGGCGGTTTTTTGCGCAATGCGCTTCGCAAGCTTTCTAATTCAAAGAAAACAACCACCGATTAGTCACACGATCGCAAGGAAACCGAAGCGAGAGAAGTTAGGTATCGTGAGGTATAAGGCGATTTGGCGAACGATTCCGTGCATTGACTGGAAACGGTCGCGCTTACGGAACGCCTGCATCCTTTCCGGCGGCTCGCGCGCATCCTACGCGAAATTTTGGACTGCGCCGGTTGACACTGGTTTCTTATCGCTGCGCGAAGCGCAGTCCAAACAAAGTCCTGAAAGGACGCCATTCAATAGCCCAGGGCACCGCCCTGGGTTTCAGGCCAGAATCGTTTTCAGCGCGCGACCTCGATGGTCGCGCGTCAAGTCTTTTGTATTGGTGTTCGCTTGCCGAACCTACACCGCGCGCAATTTCTTGGGAGAGACGTGGGAGGGGTTTTTTTTGGCTCCGCTGACCGTCTATATTTCCGCCATGCCGAAGACCTTTCCAGACTGGATTCAACCGATGGCCGCGACGCTAACGCAGGAGCGCTTCACGGGTCCCGAGTGGAGCTTCGAAAGAAAGTTCGACGGCATTCGCCTGCTCGCTTACAAGAAAGGCAAGCAAGTCGAACTGTTCTCGCGCAATCGTCTGCCCCAAAATCTTCCGATCATCTCACAAGCAATCGCGAAACTGCCGCATCGTGAATTGATCCTTGACGGTGAGATCACCTGGCACGCGCCGTTCAGCTATCACATCTTCGACATCATGTGGATCGATGGACAGGAGACGATGTCTCTCCCGCTCGAAGAACGTCGCGCACTGTTGAAGCAACTTCCTTTGAAAGCACCGCTGCGAAGAGTCATCGAGGTGAATGCGCCAGTGTCAGTACCGGGAGCGGTAGCGACCGGGTCCAACTTTGCTCCATGGGAGTCGGCGCGGGAACAAGGTTGGGAAGGCGTGATCGCGAAACGTCGTGGCTCAGTCTATGAACAACGCCGCTCGCGCAATTGGTTGAAGATGAAGTGCGAGATGGCCCAGGAATTCGTCGTTGGTGGCTTCACCGATCCACAAGGAAAACGCGTCGGACTCGGCGCGTTATTGATCGGCTATTACGACGGCGATGACTTTGTTTTTGCCGGCAAGATCGGCACCGGCTTCAACACAGAGTTGTTGCTTCAACTCCGCCAACAACTCGACGCGCTCGAAATACCGAAGCCTCCCTTCACCAAAGCCATTGGCTTGCCACGTCTGCGCGCTCACTGGGTGCGTCCCGAGATCGTCGTCCAAGTCGGGTTCATTCAATGGACCGGCCACGGAAAGCTTCGCCACCCGCGACTGCTCGGTCTTCGAACTGACAAGAATCCGTGTGAGGTGGTGAGGGAGTAACCTGCGTTCACTCGCGCGCTGGTTTGGATTTCCTTGACCCGGCCTCAAAAACTTCGTACGCCATTTGCGCGACCTGCTGATGGATCTTCGCTCGATCCACAGAAGGCGCGTCGTGGCAAAGGTCGAGGATTGCTTTCCCGTGAGCGTTGCACTCAGCCAGAAAAGCATAATGGCCAATCTCGCCGGGCAGAATTGTCAGGTTGGCTCCCTTCACGTATCGCGCATACCGCTGCGCGTTGGTGCGCGGCGGCGTCACTTTGTCTCCGGCTCCCACCACAATAAAAACGGGCACCGTGATCTCGGCCAAATCCGCGGCGGTGAATCCGCTACCGAGGGCTGGAGAGATTGCGAACACGCGCTTGATTCGCGGATCGCGAAACGAATCGTGGGAATGACGCAGAGACTCTTTCACCGCCGGATCGCTTTGCGTTAATTGCGCAAATATTCCTGGGGCATCTGGAAATTCGGGCTGCGGTTCGCAGGTGAAGTCCCTTTGCGACGATCGGCAGAACGAATCAAATTTGTGCGCGTTAAACCTGCCGCCGGCAATCGTGATGACCGTATAGCCGCCTAATGAAAACCCCGCCGCGCCAATACGGTTCTGGTCGATGTGTTGTCCAAACAAAGGATCTGCCAGCAACTTGTCCAGCACCACGGATAGATCGCGCGCGCGTTCCCAATAAAGCAGGAAGCCTTGTGCGGCCTGGTGCTTCTCTGCCGAAGAGTTGCCATGATGGTTAACAGCCGCGACGATGTAGCCGCGCGCCGCCAGATAATGACCGAGCCACATCATCTGCACCGCGGATCCTCCGGTTCCGTGCGACAGCAGCACGAGCGGATACTTCTGTTTCGTGTTGGAGATTTCCGCACCGCCCGCAACTGTGATCGGTGCGAAGAGTTCAAGATCCGGCGGCCCGCCAAAGATAGTTTCGGTTTTGCCAGTACTGGCCTCAGCTGGGTACCAAATCGCAGTGCGCAAAGGCCGCGCGGCGGTGCGGTCCCAATTCATGCGGTGCTGATCGACATAGTCTCGCGTGATCATTCCAACAGTGGATTGCGCTGAAACAGGCAATACTGTGAGCAGGATCATGAATACAATCCGAAGTCTCATGTTTCTAATTACCGAAATTTTTGACAGAGGTTCCGAAATTCAGCGCGCGCGATGGAGAGTTTCCTCCTGCCCGTGCCTGCTGTCTATGTTCTGCCGCCTGGGAATGCGGGCATGTCCTGCCCGCAAATTGTGGAGTGCGCCGGCGGGCGGGTTCCCACGCGAGGATCTCGCGTGAGGTGCTCTTGACGGCGCCTCGATGGAGCGCCTGCATCTTGCAGGCGGGTCGCGCGCATCCTTGCGCGCAGCTCAATCCGATTGCTATTTCTTACTCGACTTCTTCTTCCCCTTTCTTCTTTCCCCCTTTTTTCTTTCCGCCCTTCTTCTTCGGCACTGCAGTGAAGAAAAACTGCGAGATCGGTTATCTCATTCCCAACCCGCATTTGAGCGTCGATGCAATTCTCTTCACTTGACCGCTCTGTTAAAGTAGATGTTCCCGTGCGAGATCGTTTGCGAATATCCTTAGAAGACTCCTTTGAAGAAGCACTCTAAGAAAAAGTTTCGATTTATTGATCTGTTCTGTGGGATCGGTGGTTTTCGCCTCGCATTTGAGCGAGCTGGTGGAAAGTGCGTTTTTTCTTGTGACTGGGACAAGTTTGCCCAACAAACGTACGAGGCAAACTTCGGTTATCGTCCGCACGGCGACATACGACAAGTAGATATCTCGTCGATTAAGCCCTTCGACATTCTTTGCGCAGGTTTTCCTTGTCAACCCTTCAGTTTGGCTGGCGTTTCGAAGAAAAACAGCTTGGGACGCAAGCATGGATTCGACGACGAGAAGCAGGGAAATTTATTCTTTTCAATTGAGGACATCCTTCGAAAGCACCGTCCGGCCGCGTTCGTCCTTGAGAATGTAAAAAACCTGCAGTCCCACGATGGAGGGCGTACATTCAACACTATCTACGAAACATTGACGAGATCCTTGAAATACCACGTGAAAGTAAAAGTCATTGATGCTCAAGGGCTCGTGCCTCAACGGCGCGAACGCATATTCATCGTAGGTTTTAGAGATCGAAGATATTTTGAATTTCCAGTGTTACCGACGGAAGGCCCGAAGCTTTCAAGTATCTTGGAACGTAATGTCCCGAGCAAATACACTCTGAGCAATCATCTTTGGAAGTATTTGCAGGACTATGCGAAGAAGCATCAAGCAGCTGGAAACGGGTTCGGATGCAGCGTTTTCACCGGAAGGGATGTCGCTCGAACACTCAGCGCGCGTTATCACAAGGATGGGTCTGAAATTCTGATATCTCAGGGTCCGCGTCGAAATCCTCGTCGATTGACCCCACAGGAATGCGCGAGGCTAATGGGGTTCCCTTCGGACTTCCAGATTCCCGTTTCCGATACTCAAGCCTACCGACAGTTTGGCAACTCTGTCGTTGTTCCGGTCGTGGAACGTATCGCGATAGAAGTGCTTACCACACTGGCAAGGCCCGCGGATTATCAACCACCCTTCGTTCTAACGCCTCCTCCAAACTCACCGCCTAGACGTGCGAAGGCGGCCGGTCTTTCCTTGGGCTAACATCTGAATATTGCTATAAAGTGGCTGTGACCCTTCTGGAGGTGCAGTCTAGGTTCGCCGACGCTGGCTGCGAAAAACTATACGCAAAGCCTCTCGCGGAAAACGACAATTCGAAGAACCAAGTTTATTTCGGTCAGGATTTCAAGGCACTTAATCTCTTCCCAAACGAAGGCATCGTTGCCGATAGCAGCCCACAGAACGAGATCTTCAAGGCGAAACTGAACTTTGCTTGGTTGCTCGAAAACGGCAAGTTTGCTGAGGCGCCGGGCGCACAAATAATACTTTATCCACAGTACCCTGAAGTGCGATTTTCTGGATTCCTAAAAGGTTGCGCTTCTCCTCCGTCCGAACTCATGCGAATGAGGAAGGCCAATCGCATCCTTTTCCTTGGAGTCACAAGTCAGCAACAACACATTCTTGGTTTCGTAGTCGATAGCAATTCGTCGGCGGCCAAGGAGTTTCGAAACAAATTTGCGATCCCAACCATTGGTGTTTTTTCCGAGATCCCTCTGCCAAAAATACTTGATGAGGCTGGGGCCCGCTTTGCATTGCTAAAAGAATTGAGACGGATAAATGGTCTGGGATGGATTAATTCAAAACAGCTCTCAGCCGACGGGACTCTTCTGCCATGTGAAGCTCCCCAGTGTGGAGGATTTACACTGGAAGCTGAACTTGGGATTCCAAAGAATAGTAAGTCTGAGCCAGACTTTCATGGCTGGGAAGTGAAACAGTACGCAGTTCCCAACTTTGATCTAGTAGAAGCAGGAAGATTAACGTTGATGACGCCAGAGCCGACCGGTGGATTGTATAAAGACGACGGTCCGGAGGCTTTCATCAGGCGTTTTGGATATGCCGATACACAAGGCAGAATTGATCGTATGAACTTTGGCGGACTCCATAGAGCTGGCGAACGAAATGCGCGGACGGAGTTAACAATTATCCTCGCTGGCTATGACCCAGCTAAAGGTAGAATTATGAACGCGAATGGTGCAATCCAACTTGTAAATGACGAAGGAGCGGTTGCCGCGTCGTGGGGCTTCGGGGGCCTAATGCAGCACTGGACGCGCAAGCATGCACGCGCCGTCTATGTCCCCTCGCAAGTGCGCAAAGAACCGCAACGACAGTATCGATATGGAAAGCAAATTCGACTCGCGGTTGGTACAGACTTCCTTCGCTTCCTCAAAGCATTCGCCGCGGGGCGCATTTTTTACGACCCGGGAATTAAGCTTGAAAGTGCATCGTCGAAACCCAAGGTTAAGCGCCGAAGTCAGTTCCGCGTGAAATCAAAAGACATATCCTCACTCTATGAAAGTGTCGAAGTTGTCCAGTTGTGAACTCCGGCGTTTTGTGCAGCCATGACCGATGTTCTAACGCCACAACAACGCAGCTTCAATATGTCGCGCATCAGGAGTCGCAACACCAAACCTGAAAAAACAGTACGTTTAATTGTTCACGCATTAGGCTACAGATACCGTCTTCACAAGCCCGATCTTCCAGGAAAGCCTGACATCGTACTCGTCCGACATGGAAAGGTGATCGATGTTTACGGGTGTTTCTTTCACATGCACAAGTGCAGATACGGCCGCGTCGTGCCGGCAACAAATGCCAAGTTCTGGCGAAAGAAACGACTCTCGAATGTCGAACGTGATCGGCGTAATCTGCGCCTGCTCAGACGTGAAGGCTGGAAGGTTCTGATTGTTTGGGAGTGTGAGACGCGGAAACCTCTGTCGCTATTGCGGAAACTCAAACAATTTCTCGCGGCGTAAACCAACGCGCGCCATCGAGGCCGCGCGATGAAATCCAACATTGAACCTGATCCCAGGGTGGCGCGCCGTGCGCTTACCCTGGGCTATTGAATGACGTCCTTTCAGGACTTTGCAAGGTCTGCGCTACGCGCAGCTATCTGCTTACGGCTTACTGCTTAAAATCCCGCCGGCCTCTCACTCACGACATTGAAAGCGCGTTCAAGTGCAAGACCGACCTGTCCAATCAACCCATCATCGAACAAGCGCCCAAGGATCGTGATTCCGTGTGGCACACGCCGTGGGGGATTGAACTTGGGCAGAGGATTGTTTGGATCCGGGGCCCAGTCGCTGCGCGCCTCGGACACTTCGACAAAACCGGCGCGCAAAGTCAGCGAAGGATGGCCGGTGAAGTTTGTAATCGTCAACTGCTCGTCGCGCAGCGACGGCACCAGAAGAACATCGACCTCTTTGAAGATGCGCGCCATCTCGAGCGCGACTTTTCGTCGCAGACGATCAGCCTGCACGAAATCTACCGCCGAAAGAAATCGTGCCTGGCGAAACAGATTGGGCCACGCGTCTTTGACCTGAACCTTCAACTCACCGAGTTTGTTGTTCAACGCGAGGTCTTCAAAAGACGCCGCGCCTTCGGCAAAAAGAACCGGCATCAAAGAGCTGTACGGCCAATCGGGAAGCGTCACTTCGCGGAGCTCCATCCCCAACTTCTTCATCGTCTCCATGGCTCCGCGATCGACGTCGGTGGCCGGAGCGTCTTTCATCCACTGTGGAAAGTAGCCAACTTTCACACCGGCAACAGATGCGTTGGCGTCGAACTCGAGACGGCTCGGCACACTCGAAGCATCGCCCGCATCAGGACCACTGATCGCCTGAAGCACGAGCATGGCGTCTTCGACTGAGCGCGTCATCGGACCGAGTTTGTCGAGCGACCAGCAGAGCGTCATCGCGCCGGTGCGAGCTACGCGGCCAAACGTCGGCCGCATGCCGGTCACGCCACAACGCATTGCCGGGCTGACGATGCTGCCGCCGGTTTCACTGCCAACCGAAAATGCAACGAAGCCGGCAGCGGTGGCCGCGCCGGGTCCGCAGCTTGAGCCCGAAGCGCCTTCTTCCAAAAGCCATGGATTCATCGTCTGGCCCCCGAACCAAATGTCGTTAAGTGCGAGCGCGCCGAGCGCCAGCTTCGCGATCAGCACTGCGCCCGCTTCGTTCAGTCTTCGCACCACGGCTGAGTCGGCCGCGGGCACACGATTGCGGAATGGTTCCGCACCGTACGTGGTCGGAATGTCTTTGCTGTCGAGCAGGTCCTTCACGCCGTAAGGAATGCCATGCAAGGGCCCGCGATATTTGCCGGCAGCGATTTCCGCATCCGCTTGTTTCGCGCGAGCCAGAGCTTGATCTTTTGTGAGTGTGATAATGGATCGGATTTTTCCATCGAGCCGACCTATACGCTCGAGATAAATATTCGTCAGCCGCTCAGAAGTAAGCTTGCGCGCTTCGATCCAGCGGGACAGTTGCGTCACCGGCGCGAAAGCGATCGCGTCATCTGATTGCGGAAGCGGAACGTCTGTCTTTGAGCGAACGAAATTGTCGCGCGCCGGACCTGAAGCGATGCCGGGAAGCATAGGGTTCCACAATGTCGCCGGCGCTTCAGTGTCGGCGAGCGAAACTTTTCTTGGCCCGGTGCGGCGTTCGAGGTATTGGGCGAGCGACGTGCGCCAGGAGCCGGCTGCCTGTTGCCTTTCGGCATCGGTCATCGTCACTTGCATCAGCTTCTCGGCTTCGGCAAATGTTTCCGGCGAAACGGCGGGTCCGCTGCCGGCGCCGGTGCCAAACGTAGGCGGCGCGCCCGGCGGCGCGGACGTGGATTCCGAATTCGTTGATAAAGACTTATTACGACAGGCTGTGGCGGCGACGAGCACAGCGATAGGCGCTTGAATGAGAAACTGGCGTCGAGTGTTCATGGGGCAGAGATTATCCACAGATTACGCAGATTTCACAGAACGGGAGGAGGACTTTGGTCTTTGGACTCTGGTCTTGAGCGACCGTTTCTGACGTCTTGCGAGGGACTGCCGTTCAGATCCTGCCAGCTCCTAATCTGTGTAATCTGTGGATGGATTCTGGGAAACAAAGTGGTGTGAGAAGGTGTCTAAACCGTCACCCGTCACATGATCAAGAAGCTGCAGCTTGCATTGCTGGTTTTGATCGCCTGCGCGTTATTTGCTGTCTTTTACCGGTCGCGCTCCTCAAGTTCGGGAACGGCGGCTGAGCTTCGTGCCCCCACCCAAGCCGCCCCGAAAGGAGAGGCATACCCGCCCGCTGACGCAGGCGATTCCGACTCGTTCACCGAGGCTGATTTCACAGCGCATGTTGAGCAACTGAAGAAGAAGCTTCCTTCCGACGATTTCACGATCGTAGTGCAGAAGCCGTTCGTGGTAATCGGGGATGAGTCCGCCGACGACGTCAGGGAACATTCAGTACGCACCGTCAAGTGGGCGGTCGATAGGTTGAAGCAGGAGTACTTTTCGAAAGATCCGAAAGAGATTCTGGATATCTGGTTGTTCAAGAACGCGGCGTCCTACGAGCGGAACGCGCAACTGTTGTTCGGTGACAAGCCGACGACGCCGTATGGCTATTACTCGAGCACGCACAAAGCGCTAGTGATGAACATCTCGACCGGCGGCGGCACGCTCGTTCATGAAATCGTACATCCGTTCATCGAAGCGAACTTTCCTAACTGTCCACCGTGGTTGAATGAAGGCCTCGGGTCGTTGTACGAGCAAACTGGCGAACTCCAGGGGCGCATCCACGGGTTCACCAACTGGCGGCTGCCCGGTTTGCAGGCAGCAATCAAAGCGCGCCGCGTACCATCGTTCCAAACTCTGATGGGCATGAATGCGACAGAGTTCTACAACGATGAGCACGGGACTCACTACGCCCAGTCGCGTTACCTTCTTTATTACCTCCAGCAGAAAGACTTGCTGACAAAGTTCTATCGAGAGTTTTATGCGCATCAGAAAAGCGACCCCACTGGTTATGCGACACTGCGCCGCGTGCTGGGCAATGTTGATATGAGACGTTTCAAACAGAGGTGGGAGAAGTATGTGCTTGGTCTGACGCAGGGATATGAGATCGAGGTGCGATAATCAGTGAGCGGTGGGCAGTAAGCAGTGAGCAGCCGAGTCGTCGTAATCGTTTGGCAGTGGGCGACTCGAGTTGAGAGTGGTCCTTGAAACACCTCTGGGTCAGGAAGGTGGGCTTGCCCCCGCACTCTCTGAACAATCTCAAGCGGAGGCAAGCCACCCTTCCTAACCCAGAGGCATTCCTGGATGCGTGAGAACTCCCGGCCGCCGTCACAAATCAATAAAAGAGAACGCGCGGCCATCAAGGCCGCACGCCCAATTCACTAAAAAACAGAAAACCCAAGGACGTTGCCCCGGGGCTATTCAATTTTGCGCCTTCAGCGCAATGAGTTGTTGATAAGTAGATCGCGCTAAGGCCCTCACCCAACCCTCTCCCAGAGGGAGAGGGGGGAGAGATTCCTACGAAGCTCGAACCGCTTACGGTTTTTTGCCTTTGCCTTTGCCGCCGCCTTTGCCGCCGCTACTGCCTTTACCGCCGCTACCGCCTTCACCATTTGCCTCAGACTTGGCCGGCTTGGCTACTCGCTCACCCTGCGGTCTCCGGTCAGACTTACCTTCCGCCTTATTCTGAATGGGCGCCTGATCACGCGTCTCTTTTCTTTGCTGCTGCTGCTCAGGCTGACGCGCCTGCTGCTTAGCTTCCTTATTGCCTTTCCTGAATTCAACGTTAGGCCGGTCTATCTGCGGTTGGCGTCCCTTATCGGCCTGCTGCGATTCCTGACGTTCGTCTCTGGCCTTGAGCTTTTGATTCCTGGCCGTATCCGAAACGCGTTCCACGCGCATCGACTTTGCCACGTCCTTGCGAAACTTTGACTGCCTGATCTCGGAGCCCACATAAACCGGCGTGTCTCTGAGTTTCCTGGCAATGCCTGGCGGCAGATCGATCTTGCCACGGCCCCAGGCTGAGTGGATGACTGCGTTTCTCAGCGGAGTCAGGGTCAAAGGATCGAGCGTGGCCCGCAGTGCTGCCAACTTCTGCTGATCAACCTGACGGACGTTGCGCCGATCGATGGGCCGACCCCAGGCGTCCAGGGACACTAAGGTCACGGAGCCAGGTATGCCGTAATTAACAAGTTGTGACGGGGCGATATTCGTCCGCGTCAGATAATGTGGCTGCCAGTTGTCATCGTAATAACGCGCCGCATAAGGGTCCCCGGGGCCGAGCGGCACCCAACCGATTTGGTTGTTGTCCGGCGAAACGAAAGCAACGAGGGCCGGCGAATATACCGGCGTGGTGTTCACTCCTTCGGGAACCCAGTACCACTGGTTACCCACGTTGGCCCAACGTCCATAGTGATAGGGCGCGTAGCCCCAGGGCTCACTTGAAACCCAGGTTGGCCCATAAGGATAACTGTTGGTCCACTGGCCCTGTTGATAGGGCGTCCATCCCGCGTCAACTCGCGGTCTCCAGGCATAGCCATAGTTGCCAACGTTCTGCCAGTCGCCGTAGTAATCGAGATCGTTTAGACCCGGAATGTTTGAATTGGCATACTTATAACTCGCGTTGCGCTGGTAAGGATCGTAATAGTAAGGGTCATTAAGATAAGCGTCGTAGTTATTGTAACGGCCGTCGTAAGAATTCGGATATTGATAGCGGTAATAGTCGTCCACCTGGTATCCGGCGTTCTGGCGATTCAAGCGTGAGAGCGCCACCTCGGACGCTGTCTGGCCCAGCAGAGTAAGCATTTCACCCTTATTAATTTCGCCGGAACCTGATAGGCCAACTACCCGCGCCAGTCCGCTCAGCACAGAAACGAGCACGCCGCCATTCTGGTCGAAGCCGATGTTGTAGAGCCCGGGCTGGTCAAAGTCTATCGCGCCCTGGGGCGTGGCTACTTCAAACAATTCATTGGGCGCCAGGTAGCCCACGTCAAACATTGCCGAGCCGTCGCGGAGCGCGAGCTGAGTGCGCCGATCTTCCAGCGACACTATGTCGAGTGAAGTGTTGGGATCGAGACGGGCAAAATTGCGCCCGCTAAAAGCGAGCGAGGCACGCGAGTTATCGCGCGTGTAGATCCGATCCCCTTCTGAGAAGGGTTGATTCGCCGTAGCGGAAGTCCACTGGGCATTGGCATC
>Ga0157378_10000004_pt1 | contig 201051 bp, 167 predicted proteins | sample M65metaG_FD_115309 | JGI IMG/M metagenome (GOLD analysis project Ga0157378, IMG submission 115309) | Miscanthus rhizosphere microbial communities from Kellogg Biological Station, Michigan, USA - M6-5 metaG | ecosystem: Host-associated > Plants > Roots > Rhizosphere > Soil | place: USA...
CAGTCAAAAACTATAACACAGCATCATGCCTCTGCCCGAAAGTGTGCTGCCGCGGGCAATCTGCGTGCAGATAACGCCATTCACGCTTGTGCATGGCTGCTTGTTCCGTAGAAAATGCTAAGTGACATGGCGCCCGACTTAACAATCGTTGTGCCCGCCTACAACGAAGCCGCGCGGCTCAGCAAGACCATTGTCACAATTCTCGCTTATCTGAATCAGAACAGTCCGTCGTCCGAACTGATAGTGATCGATGACGGTTCAAAGGACGACACTTCGGTCGTCGCCGAAAAGGCGATCGCCAGTCGGGGTGCTATTAACGCGCGGGTAATTCGCTACGAACCCAATCGTGGAAAAGGTTTTGCGGTGCGCAGGGGCTTGCTGGCCGCCTCGGCCGACCTAGCGCTGTTTTCGGACGCCGATCTGTCGACGCCGATTACTGAAACAGCGAAGCTCATTGAGCCGATCACAAGTGGACGTGTTGACCTGACGTTTGGGTCGCGGGCTTTGGATCGTTCGCTCATCGGCGTGCATCAATCGTGGCGACGCGAACAGGGTGGCCGCGTCTTCAATCTACTGGTGCGAATCGCGACCGGCTTGCCGTTTTGGGATACGCAGTGCGGGTTCAAAGCTTTTCGCATGAGCGTTTGCCGCCCGTTGATCGAAGCAGCGCAAATCGATCGGTTCGGTTTCGACGTCGAGCTAATCTATCTGGCGCATCTCGCCAGGTTGCGTTTGAGCGAAATTCCAGTTCATTGGGATCACGTCGCGGGCGGGGCCCTCGATTCGTCGAGCAATTATTCGCGCGACACGCTACGCATGATTTCCGAAGTGCGGAGAATTCGGGGAAACGCGGGGCGAGGGAAATACGATCAGGCAATCGACGCCGCGCGCGCCGCGGCGGCCGCCTCCGAAAAAGCCGCCAACGCTTGATTGATCTTTTGCCTTTTTACTTTTACCTTTTGCCTTTGCCATGGCTGCTCGACTCAACGTCAACATCGATCACGTTGCCACTGTGCGCCAGGCGCGCCGCGCGACTGAGCCAAGCGTCGTCGCCGCGGCCATGATCTGCGAACAAGCCGGCGCCGACGGCATCACGATTCACATCCGCGGCGACCGTCGCCACATTCAGGATGCAGACGTGCGCCTGCTGCGCGACGCTGTGACGACCTATCTCAACGTCGAAATGGCCGCGACCGAAGAGATGATGAAGATCGCAATCGAAGTGAAGCCTGACGCGGTTTCACTCGTGCCGGAAAATCCCGGTGAGATAACTACTGAAGGCGGGCTGAATGTCCGCAAGAACATTTCGATCGTCCGTGCCGCGGTCAACAAGTTGCGCGAATCCGGAATTATGGCCAGCCTGTTCATCGATCCCGATCCGGAACAGATTGAAGCCGCGCGCGAAGTGAACGCGCAACAAGTTGAGCTTTGCACCGCGGCTTACGCGGAAGCGACGCTCGGCGCGGCCGGCATTCACGGCGAAGGCGCTGCGCATGCCAACCATGAACTGCGTCGCTTGCGCGAAGGGGCAGCGTTAGCCGCTCAATATGGATTGCACGTAGCCGCGGGTCACGGATTGACTGTGCGAAACGTGGGCGCAGTGGCGCGCATCAGTGAAGTTTCCGAATTCAATATCGGACATCACATCGTTTCGCGCGCAGTGTTTGTTGGATTAAATCGAGCGGTGTGGGAAATTCGCGAGGCGATAAACGCGAAAACTTAGGCGGGCAAAAGAGGAAAAGGGTAAAAGGGTAAGAAAAATTTTCCCTCTTCCCCTTTCCACTCTTACCCAAGAGTTACTAGCGGGCCGACGCCAACTGGATTCTCACCATCGATCGTTCCAGCTTCGCGCGCGCCTTCTCGAAATCTTCTTCCGAACCACTCCAGGCGCTCAACTGCTTTTCGGTGTGTTCGCGCGCGAGACGGGCGCGGGCCGCGTCGATCTCATCCGGCCGCTCGGCAATTTCCGCGAGCACGGAGACGCGATCTTCGCTGACTTCGATGAAACCGCCGGAGACGTGAAGTTGAGAATTCGTTCCCGCCTGGTTGTAAGTGAGTACGCCTGTTTTCAGCTCAGCGATGAGCGCCGCGTGACCCGGCAGAATCTGCATCTCACCCGCGCGTCCTGGCAAAGTGACAGAGTTCACCGGTTCCGCGAGTACGCGTCGTTCGGGAGTCACCACCTCAAGTTGAAGTTGATCAGCCATTGAATCATTTGATCATTGATCCATTGAGTCATTGACAATGAATCAATGAATCAATCACCTATTCCGCGAATTGCTTGCCCGCTTCGATCACTTCTTCGATCGTGCCGACCATGTAGAAGGCCTGCTCGGGCAGTTCGTCGTGCTTGCCTTCGATGATCTCTTTGAAGCCTTTGATCGTGTCTTCGAGCTTCACATACTTGCCTTCGCGTCCGGTGAACTGCGAGGCGACGTGGAACGGTTGCGAGAAGAACTTCTGAATCTTGCGCGCGCGCGAAACGACCAGCTTGTCTTCGTCAGACAATTCGTCGAGACCCAGAATCGCGATGATGTCCTGCAGATCTTTGTAGCGTTGCAGGATCTGCTTCACCGCTTGCGCCGCGTTGTAGTGATCCTCGCCCACGATGCGCGGATCGAGAATGCGCGAAGACGACGCGAGCGGATCCACCGCCGGATAAATCCCCAACTCGACAATCTGACGCGACAACGCGGTCACCGCATCGAGGTGCGCAAAAGTGGTCGCCGGCGCGGGATCAGTGTAATCGTCCGCGGGAACGTATACGGCCTGAATCGAAGTGATCGATCCCGTCTTAGTTGAGGTGATGCGCTCCTGCATTTCGCCCATCTCAGTCGCCAGGTTCGGCTGGTATCCCACCGCCGAAGGCATGCGGCCCAAGAGCGCGGACACTTCCGAACCTGCTTGTGTGAACCGAAAGATGTTGTCGATGAAGAGCAGCACGTCCATTCCCTGATCGCGGAAGTATTCAGCGACCGTCAGTCCCGACAGCGCCACGCGCAGACGCGCGCCCGGCGGTTCAGTCATCTGCCCGTAAATCAAAGACACTTTCGATTTTTCGATCGCGTTGAGATCGACCTTGGTCATGTCAAAGACGCCGGTCTCTTCCAGGTTGTGATAGAACGACTCGCCGAAATCGATAACCTTCGACTCGACCATTTCGCGCAGCAGGTCATTGCCCTCGCGCGTACGCTCGCCGACGCCGGCAAACACCGAAAATCCGGAGCGTGCCTTCGCGATGTTGTTGATAAGTTCCATCACGATGACGGTCTTACCGACGCCCGCGCCGCCGAACAGACCAATCTTGCCGCCGCGGAGAAACGGTTGAATCAAATCGATGACTTTAATTCCCGTCTCAAACATCTGCAGTTCGGTGGACTGTTCATCGAAGGAGGGCGCATGGCGATGAATCGGATAGCGCTGCTGATGCGGCACCGGACCGAGGTTGTCGACGGGGTCGCCAATCACGTTCATTACACGACCCAGAGTGCCTTCTCCAACCGGCACAGTGATCGGGCCGCCGGTGTCAGTTGCTTTCATGCCGCGCACCATGCCGTCAGTGGGCAGCATCGAGACGGCGCGCACGCGACGTTCGCCCAGATGCTGTTGCACTTCGGCAATGACGTCGATGGGATCGGGCACTTCAAAGCCGTCCGAAGTGATGCGCAAAGCCTGATAAATCGGCGGCAGGTAGTCTTCTCCGAATTCGACGTCGACCACCGGGCCGATAATTTGCACCACCTTGCCGACATGTCCGTTCGCGCTGGTTCCGTTGGGCGTAGCCATATTCAGTTCAGTCAACTCCTTCGATTGAAAGCAGAAGCCTTACAGATAAGAACTGGAAGGGTGATTTTAAAGATTGAGAACATAACATAGCCGTCGAAGCTTCTCAAAGAGTCCGCGCCGCACGGCAGTGGTCACTTGACGACCGCTAACTGCGGCAGACAAAACTAATAAGCCTCATATCAAAGCGCAAACAAAGAAAGGTTATCGCGAATCAGGCGCCCCGGAGTCACGGTCAAAGTATCGGCAGCTACACCCTGCCCCGAACGTCCCTTCGTAGATGTCCTATTTCGGGTAATTATATACTTGACTGACCATTGATTCCATGCTACGATCGTGAGCATGGAAAGTCCAAAGACATTACAACAAGCAGTAGTTTACTTCTCCAAGCCTGAGAACTGCCAGAATTTCATGATCGCGATGCGCTGGCCTAATGGTCAGGTGCAATGCCCTCGATGCGGTTCTGAGAATGTTACTTATCTGGAAAACGCTCGCGTTTGGAAATGCTATTCCAAGCATCCGAAGGCGAAATTCTCGCTTAAGGTGGGGACAATCTTTGAAGACTCCGCGCTTGGACTCGACAAGTGGTTTACGAGCATGTGGCTGATTGCCAACGCAAAGAACGGCATTAGTTCCTGTGAACTGGCGCGAGCGATTGGCATCACCCAAAAGAGCGCATGGCACGTCCTACATCGTGTGCGGCTTGCGATGCAAAACGGATCGCTCGCTAAGCTAAAGGGCCACGTTGAAGTTGACGAAACTTTTATCGGCGGACTCGCCCGTAATCGCCACTCCAACAAGCGCAAGCATGAAGGCACGGGCGGCGCTGGCAAGGTTGCGGTCATGGGTCTGTTAGAGCGTCACGGCGAAGTCAGGGCGCACGTAATCCCTAACACTCAATTAACCACCTTGCGACCGCATATTGATCGGCATGTTGAGCAAGGATCGAGCCTGCACACTGATGCTTATGTTGGCTACAAGCATCTTGACGACGAATACGTGCATAACGTGATCAATCACGCGGTTGAGTACGTGCGCGGCAATGTTCACACCAACGGGATCGAAAACTTTTGGGCGCTACTCAAACGGACGCTCAAGGGCACGTATGTAAGCGTCGAGCCGTTTCACTTGTTCCGTTACTTAGACGAACAAGCATTCAGATTCAACAAGCGCAAGGCCACAGACTTTGAGCGGTTCATTGAAGTGGTCAGGATGGTGTTTGGAAAGCGTTTAGAGTATAAGCAGCTTATCGGACAATATTCCTCCGGTGTCTGAAAAGCACCTAAGCGGACAGGGGCGTGGGAAGCGCCGAAAGGGGAAATAAGGAGGCTCGTTTCTCGACCTACGAGCCTGCCCGTAAACCTATGGCAAGAGCGGTGATACAGAACGATCTACCCTTCGAGCCTCCAACCGCCATTGAGTTGATGTCAGCCGGAGAAATATATGCTGGTGCAAACGAGTTTCTCTTACATGAACTTAAAGAGGATCGGCGGATTGAGCGGAAGACTGCTGGCGTTCATGCTGACAAGTTGGGCGAATACTTTTGCATGTGGGCAAACACACCTCCGGCGGGGGGGTTGATAGCCATTGGAATTGAAAATGATGGCGAAATTTCAGGATGTCTTCAGACGGGAACCGAACACATTAATAACCTTGAGATGTCGGGCCGCAATTTCTGTCCAGATGCTCGATATGAAGTGAAAAGGGTAGACGTTCATCGGGCCGACGGGCAACGTGATTATGTTCTTCTCTTTTTGGTTAACTATCGAAATGATCCAAAAGTAGTAAGGACAACACGGAATAAAGCGTTCATTCGATTGGGCGGTAGCAAAACCAAACTCGATGAATATCAGATTCGTGAAATCGAAATTGACACTGGCGGCGTAGCATTTGAGCAAGAGCTAGTGGACTATGTTTATCCCTCTGACTTTCGCGCTGACATCATCCAGCAGTATGCCGACAATTTTCGGCGAGAACGCACAGACCGTTTGCGCCCGAACATCACGAACGAGGAAATACTTGAATTACGTGAGTTTGGAAAATTCGCACCGGGCAATAAGTTTGTTCCGAACGTCGCTTGCACGTTGGTGTTTGCCAAGAGACCGCAACGAGCTTTCCCTGGTTGCAAAATTCGATTTCAACGATTCGAGGGCGAAGTTGAAGGAACTGGCGAAAGATGGCAGCCCGTCAAAGACATCAAAATAGATGAAGGACCGATTCCACAACAAATTGCCGAAGCCGAGAAAGTGCTTGAGAGCCAGTTGCGCACCTTCACCCATTTTGGCCCTGACAATAAATTTCGATCACTGCCCGAATACCCCAAGATTGCGTGGTATGAGGCATTAGTAAACGCCTGCGTCCATCGTTCATACAACCTTCGGGACATGAACATATTCATACGAATGTTTGACGACAGACTTGAGATCGAAAGTCCGGGCGGCTTTCCTCCCTTGGTAACTCCAAAAAACATCTATAACGTCCACCATCCTCGCAATCCCTTTCTCTTCGATGCAATGTTCTACTTGGAATACGTGAGAGGCTCGCGTGAGGGCACTAGACGTATTCATGAGTCCATGAAAAGTTATGGCTTGCCGCAGGAAGAGTTTTCCGAAAAGGAAACAGGGAATCCATTCGTTTTGGTTATTCTCAGAAATAACTATAAACAGCGAAAAGTACTCCTAGATTCGGAAGGCTTGGCGTTCGTAGGTGAGGCGCTATTCAATAGTCTAAGCCTAGACGAGCGTCGAGCAGTTAATTATGTGGTTGAACATCACAAAGTTAAGCCAACCGATCTAGTCAGAGTCGGAGGTGGTAACTGGCATCGTTCAAAGAAGGTTTTAGAACAACTGAGAGCGAAGGGCATACTAAGTGTTAAGCGACGCAAAGATATTCAGCGCGACTCAGAGTCGTATTATTTCCTCAAACACCCAAACGGAAGAAGCGATGAAAAAGCCTAAATCAACTAAACCACCATCAGAAGAATACTCACGCTTTGAATCTCTTGTTAAGCAAGTGATCGCGGTTCCGAAAAGTGAGATCGATAAGCGACAAGCTCAGTACGAAAAGAGTCGTAAGGCCGCAAAGAAACGGAAAGCTGCGTGATCGGTCAACCTATCCCGCTTCGCGCGCTCCGAGTCTTTCCATTCCTAACCTCGCCGAAAGGAATCCGAAAATGCTGTCAGATATACAATCATGGTTCAAACGTGTTTCAGCCATGGAGTGGCTATCGATCGTGGCAGGTACAATTACCGCTCTTACCGTGCTCGCGACGCTTCTGGTCAATTGGTCATCGCAGACTAACGGCCCGACACTAGTTAATCAATACGACGTTGAGCGATACGTGAGAGTTCAGGAGAAGATTTCAGTGCTTGAGAAGGATGTAGCAAGTCTAAGAAATCAACTTCAAGCCCTCTCCAATGTACCTGACGAAAATAAGATCGCTATCCAGCTAAAGGGCATGGATACGGCACTAACAGATTTGAAGGCGCGTCATGCTAAGCTTGAAGACGCGATACTGACCAACCCGGCTAAAGCCATTGAAGTCCCGCTTCTTCGTAAAGACCTCGATAATTTAAAAGATTCTCAACAGCAAAACCTGCTCGCCCTACAGCAGGGAGTAGATCGAATCTATGATCTAAACAAATGGCTTCTTGGGGCGATGGCCGTTAGCATAATTACTTTGGCGATAAGCAACGTTTTAAGTGGCAGGAAAAAGAAACCCGCCGACGGTATCTAACCCCTGCGGAGTCAGTCAAGTATATAATTACCCTATTTCGTTTTCCTCCGCAGTAAGCCGCGGTTATTTGTATGTCAACCGCCGGGCAACGCTCCGGTATTCGCGAAGGGGGCAGAGAAAAGCTGAAAATTAGGACTAAAGCGGGCTAGCAGTGCACTTCGAAAATCTATGTCGCTCGAAGAATCTATTGACTTTCCACTGGATTGCACATATATTGCGACCCTTAAATAAGGACTGAAATCTCCCGAAGCATTCCTCGCAACTCGTCTAGAGTTCAGTTCCTGCAGAGGTTCTTCAACCTCTTGAACGCTCCGCACAATCCTAGAGGATGCAATGCCGACCATCAGCATTACAGACGGCGACAACAATCGTTCTTTCGACGCACAAGTAGGCGACCAAATTACCGTTCGCCTGGAGGAGTCTGCGACCACCGGCTATCGCTGGGAGTTGGAACGACTCGACCACGCGATTGTTACGCCAAAGCAGACTGACTTTACACCCCTCAGTACTGCCGTAGGCGGTGGTGGTGAACTGATCCTGGAATTCGAAGCGCTGCAGCCGGGTGTTACCGACCTCGCTTTAAAGCTTTGGCGAAGTTGGGAGGGAGAAAGCTCGGTCATCAATCGCTTCAGCGTAAAGATCACTGTTCACTAAAAAAAGGCGGCGGCCCCTCGAGGGTTCTAAGGGCATCGACGATCCACAACACGACTTCTCGAAAGGAGAAACCATGCCTAAGAACTCCGATTCCCAAGCGTTAGTTGCCGAAATACGATCCGCCGAACCCAGATGGGAACCCGGCATTACCAGCGTTTCAGAGCTGCCCGAAGAAGAAAAACTATTGCGCCTGGGGTATGTCCCCGGCCCCGATGAAATGTCGCTCGCAGAGAGGGAAAGTATGGCCAGCGCGCGGTACGAGGCCATGGGCGAAATGTTCGAAGCGATCGGTGCTCCCGCGGTCTATGACTTACGCAATGTGGGCGGCAAGAACTTCATCACCCCGGTCAAAGATCAGGCGAATTGCGGATCATGCGTGGCATTTGGCAGTTCCGCTACCGTCGAGGGAACCCTACGCGTGCAGCGGAATGACCCGAACATTGCGATCGATCTTTCAGAAGCCCATCTCTTCTATTGTCAAGCCCGCGCACAAGGCCGTACATGTTTCGGCAACACCGGCGGCTGGTGGGTTCCACCCGCGCTGGATTGTTTCAAGAATACAGGGGTCGCCGACGAACCGTGCTACCCCTACGTCGGGGGAGATCAGAACTGTACTAACCTTTGTTCGAACTGGCAGTCGCGCGTAACAAAGATCACGAATTGGCGAGCGATGACCTCGGCTGCCGACATGAAGACATGGATTTCAACCAAAGGCCCCCTAGTAGCATGTTTCAACGTCTATGAGGACTTCTACGCCTATCGCTCCGGCACTTATCACCACGTGACTGGAGTTTTCAAAGGCGGCCACTGCATCTGTGTAGTTGGCTATAGCGATGCCGAGCGCCTTTGGGTTTGCAAGAACAGCTGGGGTACCGGGTGGGGAGAAAGTGGTTTCTTCTGTATCGCCTATGGCGAGTGCGGAATCGACGCAACCATGTGGGGTGTCGAAGGTGTCACGCCCCCGACCCCGGCCACACAGCGGCTTCCGCTTTATCGCTACTGGAATCCCGGAATCGCGGATCACTTCTACACAACCAACTGGAACGAACTGGGCTCAGGACGTTACGGTTGGGGTTACGAAGGAATTCAATGCTACGTGTTCGGGCAACCACAGACGGGAGCAGTTCCGCTATACCGCTACTGGAATCCGAGTAACGGTGACCATTTTTACACCACGAATTGGGCCGAGCTGGGCAGTGGGCGCTACGGTTGGGGTTACGAAGGCGTGCAGTGTTATGTGTACCCGCAAGCACGAACGGGCACTGTACCTCTTTACCGTTACTGGAATCCTGCGGCCGCCGACCACTTCTACACGACCAACTGGAATGAGTTAGGCCTGGGAAGATACGGTTGGTACTTCGAAGGGATTCAGTGTTGGGTCTTCGCGCAAGCAGCTGGCAGTGGTCTGGAAGCAGAAGCAAGCGGTGACACGGTCGAAGAGACACCGAGCTCGTTTGCTGTTTCCGGCATGGCCGAGGATATTCCCGGCACATTTGCGACTGGTGGCGGGTCGGCTGAAAGCGCGCCGTCCGCTTCGTTCGCAATATCCGGCGCAGGCGGCGCCGCGTCCGATGCGACGGAACCGTCCGGATCTTTCAAAGTCACTGAGACACGAAAGTCGGGTCGCGTGACTATTACAATTGAAACGGGCGGCGAATAGGCGTCCGCGGGTCCGGACTGCCGCATTCCGGCATTCGGAACCATTTCGGCATGACCAATTGGGGCGGCGCTCGAAATAACGGGCGTCGCCAATTTTTTTGAAACCTGACTTGTTCTATTGTCGTAGTACAATACGGCAAGCCGATGTTCCACATAGACACCAAACATCCGACGCCGCTTTACCACCAACTCGAGCGATCCATTAAGTTCGCAATTGCCACGGGGAAGCTGCGCATCGGTGACCAATTGCCGACGGTCAGGCAGTTGGCGGTCGATTTGAAAATCAATGCGAACACGGTGGCGAAGGTCTATGCGGAGCTGGAACGTTCGGGCGTGCTGCAGACGCGGCGCGGCGTGGGCACGTTTGTGCACGATCGACCGGCGGAGGTTGCTCAGAGCCGCCGCGATCGTGAACGGCACCTGCGCGAGCTGACCGATCACTTCATTGCCGAGACGCATTCGCGGGGGTACTCAATCGATGACGTGATCGAACACTTGGAAAGTCGAAGGAAGCGACGCGCGAATTAAGTTGTGCGACTTGGTGATTTGCAACGGTTCGCAAATCAGCAACTTGCGCCACAGAGCGCGGAAGGAGAATCATAAATGGCCAACATTCAACTCATTGAAAATCGCGTCAGCAATCTCCCGTCGTCGCCGTCGGCGCCGCGATTAAATTTCGTGCAGGGTGCAGCATTTCTGGCGCCGCTCGCGCTCGGAGCATTATCGACCTTGCTAACGTGGAGTCCAGCCGGCGTAATCATCGGTTTGTTGCTCGGTTTGCTGCTGGCGCAATCGCCAAAAATCGCGCGACAGTGGGAGCGCGCGGTCATTCTCAGGCTCGGCAAATACGTCGGTCTGCGTGGTCCGGGCCTGTTCTGGATCATCCCATTCGTTGACAGCATCTCTGCGTGGATCGATCAACGCGTGATTACGACCGGCTTCGCCGCCGAAGAGACGCTGACGAGCGACACCGTGCCGGTGAATGTCGATGCAGTTCTGTTCTGGCTGGTCTACGATCCCGAGAAAGCCGCGCTTGAAGTTCAGAACTATCCGCAAGCCGTCAGTTGGGCAGCCCAGACCGCTCTGCGCGACATCATCGGTCGCACTTCGTTGAGTGACTTATTGCGCGGACGCGAGCGCATCGAGGACGAGCTGCAGAAGCTAATCGATGAGCGATCGAATCCGTGGGGTGTGACTGTGCAATCCGTGGAGATGCGAGACGTGATTATTCCGGCGGCGCTGCAAGATGCCATGTCACGCGAAGCGCAAGCGGCGCGCGAGAAAGCTGCGCGCGTGATCCTCGCGGAAGCGGAGGTCGAGATCGCCAACCGGTTTAGCGTCGCTTCGGAGTCGTATCACAACAATCCGACCGCTTTGCACCTGCGTGCCATGAACATGCTTTACGAAGGATTGAAAGAGAAAGGCGCCCTAATGCTGGTGCCGAGCAGCGCGGTTGAATCCATGGGCATGGGCGGATTAATGGGAGCGGCAGCGTTGAGGCAGCAGAAGCTGACCGGCAGTGACGAGCCTGTGGAGTAGCACCGCGACAGTGCCGTCGGCGCCGCACATTTGTAGCGTCGCCGATCGTGGAAAATAATTAAGCCGCGAAATCGAAATGGCGTTTCGATTTCGCGGCAGGCTTTATTAAGCGGTGGCGTCTATAAATATTTCGCGCCTATGGCGCGAACACAACAGGTTCTTTCAACCGATCTTAAATCTAAAATCGCAAATCCAAATTGCGATCACTCTTCCGGATCGATCTTAATCTTCATCGATCGCAGAATTCGCAAATCCTCTTCGGTTAATTCCAGCGACCCGTCGGTTGGTTGCTCGCGTTCTTCTTCGCCTTGCGGACGCAAACCAATTTCCAGTTTCAGCGTCAGCTCCATGTCGAATCCAGCTTCGCGCAGACGTTCGATCGCCGCGGCGACGCTTGCCGAATCCTGTACCGATTCGTTGATTGCGGTGCCGACCTGTTCAGCCAGCTCTTTCACATAATCGTCGAGTTCCAAGCGAAATACCTCGAAATAAATCTAATCCTCAACCGGCTTGCGCCCGATCAAATAAGCCGTGTCGTGATGATGTCCGCCCTCATCCGAAGGCCCTTCCTGATAGTACGTGATTTCCCAATCGCTGAATAGTGTCTTTAGCTCGCCGGGCTCGAGCAGAAACGCGGGATTGTGTGGCTTTGCCGCAGGATTTCCGTCGTTCAGGTGAATCGCCGCGACGAATGTGCCGCCAGGTTTTACGCCAGCGCGAATCGCAGAAAATAGGTCGCGCTGAAGATAGTAGAAATCGGAAATCAAATCGTACGCCGCGGGCTCGATTTGAAACTCGCCTTTTTCAAGGTCGGCAACGCGCGCGTCGATTTCTAGCAGGCAAGATGTCTGCGATCCGCCCGCCCAGCCACTCCAGCGGGGCTGCCCCGCTGGGGACCCCGGTTCGATGCGCGCGCTCCGTTCGCCAGCGCGTTTCTGCAAGATTTCAATGCCGACTCGCGATGAATCAACGGCCGTGACATGCCAACCATGTTCCGCGAGACAAATCGCATGGCGGCCAACGCCGCACGCAAGGTCGAGCGCGCGGCCTGGTTTCAAGTCTTTGATGGCTTTGATAAGGAGCGGCGACGGTTCTTTCGTCGTGTGTTCGCCACTGCGATAGCGTTCATCCCAGTCAGGCATGATGCGCTTCGGAGGACAAGCGTTCGTTCAGCGCATCAGCGAGCGCCCGAGCGACCACATCCGGCGCAATCCGTGACGCGGTGAGTTGATTCTTCACGTCTGAGAATTTTATCGCCGACGCCAATTCACTCGAATCGATTACCCATCGCCCCGTCTCGGTGTTCTCAATTTCGTTGAGCGTCGTGATGGCGGCACTCAAATCCGGCCGGGAAATGTTGGGTCTGACGACCGTCTCTGCCCAGGAGTAATACGGGTAATCGACGCGAAAGGCCCAACCATCATTCAGCGGCGTTGCCACCACAAACAAGTTACCGCGCGCGTGATGTGAAATCGCGGCGAACGGCGGTGCATGAGCCGCCGGATCAAAACCCACGGAACCAAACACGGCCGGTGCAAGCGTCACCAGCGAAATCTTATTCACCAGGTCTTCATCGATGCGCGATTCGCCTTTGGCAAAACTATCGAGCGCCACTTCGATTCGCTTCCAGGGCTCGCGCCACAACGATTCATAGAAGTCCGTGTGCGTTAGAACGTGCTCGACCTTCGGTAAGACGAGATCGTAACTGCGCGCTTCGTCCACGAAATCTGCGCCGGAGAACTTTAGCGCCAAAGGCGATCCAGATTTGTCGATCGGCGAGTCAGAACCCTGAATCACGATGCTCGCGCGCACCCCATCGACTGAGCTGAATTCGCAGAAGTCCCCAGCTTCCGCCGCCGCGATCAGTTTGTCGCGCAAAGGTAAAGCCCGCTCACCATTCAGCATCGCCCACACCGACAAGACACCGTCAGTATCGAAGTGATTGTTTACGACGAGATCGATTTTCTGCGTTAGTTCGTCACGATTTGGCGCGGCCACCACATTCAGCGCAATCTCTGTCGAAGTGTCGGCCTTCACCGACACAGGCGTTTCGTTCCCTCGCCAGTGCGAAAAGTGAATTGCGTTATCCACCGTGCCATCGACTGAAAGCTTCGGCACGTCGGCAAGTGCATCGCTGTAAAACTCGAATCTCATTTGATACCTAAACTACCCTCAGCTTTAGTCCGCCGGCAAGAAGGCTTGAATCGAAGATCACCTCGGCCCCGGCGGTAGCTTCTCATGCAAATAACTGGTCAGCAACGTAAACAAGTGAAGCCGTGTCCCTGGCCCTTCGTAGATTCCGTGCGAACGATTCGGATAGACCATTATCCGGAAGTCTTTGTTCGCCGCGACCAGCGCATTAATCAACTCTTCCGTGCCCTGGTAGTGAACGTTGTCATCGCCTGAGCCATGAACGACCAGGAGATTTCCTTTCAACTGGTTCGCAAACGTCACTGGCGAACTGGCCTTGTACTCATCCGGATGATCCTGCGGCAGTCCGCAATAACGTTCCTGGTAAATCGTATCGTAGAAGCGAATGTCGGGCACGGGCGCTACCGACATACCGGTGCGATAAAGATCGGGATAACGAAACATCGCGTTGAGCGTCGAAGAACCGCCGCCACTCCAGCCCCAGATGCCGATGCGACTCGCATCAACGAACGGCCATTTGGTGATTGATCTCACCGCATCAGCCTGATCCTGAGAATTCACAATGCCCATCTTGCGGTAGATGATCTTGCGCCACGCGCGACCGCGCGGCGCCGGCGTGGCCCGATTGTCGACGCTCATGACGATGTAACCCTGCTGCGCCAGCATCATGTGCCACATGAGCGTCTGGTCGTCCCAGCTGTCGACGACCGTCTGTCCCCACGGCTCGCCATAGACATAAAACAGCACCGGATATTTTTTGTGTTCATCAAAATCCGGTGGCTTGATCATCCAGCCGTCCAAGGTCGTTCCGCCGCCAATATCGACGCGAAAGAATGCAGCCTCAGGTTGTTTGAGTTTAGCGATGCGTTCCCGCAACTCGTGGTTATCGATTAGCGTGCGCACGCTGGTGTGTTGCGGCAGACGGACAACCTCGGTGACCGGCGGCTGCTTGAAAGTTTCGTAAGTGTGGATAGCGAAATCGCCATGATCAGGAAACAGGTAATGATGCACTCCGCGTTGATCCTTTGGCGATAAGCGCTCGGCTTTGCCGCTCCCCTCCAACCGCGAACGAAAAAGGTAACGCTGCGTCGGGTTGTCAGGCGATGCCGAGTAGTAAATCCATCCGCCGGCCGTGTCGATGTTCTCGACGCCGATCACGTCAAAATTGCCTGGCGTGATGTTGCGAACATCCTGACCGTCGCGCGAGACAGAATAGATGTGCCGCCAGCCGTCGCGCTCGCTCGCCCACAAGAATCGTTTGCCGCCGTCAATCCACTCGACATCTCCGCGTGCTAAGCCGTGTTTGTCCCAGCCAATTTCACCCCACGCCACGTCAACCCACGTATCGTCTTTCTCGGTCAGAATCGTGCGCACCTTTCCGGTTTGAATGTCGCCGAGCATGACCGTGTTGACGTTCTGCAGCCGATTGAGCTGTTGAATGATGACTTCGTTCGAACTCGCCGCCCATTCCATCCGCGGCAGATAGTTATTGCGCGGATCGCCCTGAATATCGAACCAGCGCGTTGGACCGCCGGTGGAACTGATGACGCCGACGCGCGCGGCCGAATTCATCTCACCGGCTTTCGGATAAGGAAAAGAAGTGATGACGGGGTAGAGTCCGGCCGTGTCGTTGATGAGCTTGAACTCTTTGACGCCTTCGGAATCCAACTGCCAATAGGCGATGTGCGCGCCATCGGGACTCCAGCGGAAACCATCACGACAGAACAACTCCTCTTCATAAACCCAATCAAATGTTCCGTTGACCAGATGCGTCGTTCCATCTGAAGTCAGTTGCGTGATCTTTCCGTCGTCGAGGTTCTGGACATAAATATTGTTCTCGCGCACATACCCGACGCGCGTGCCGTCGGGCGAGAACTTCGCAAACATCAACGTCGAAGGTTTCGCATCGCCGCCGAGCTTCAGCAACTTGCCGCTCTTCAGATTGATCACCCAATAGTCACCACGCGTGTTACTGCGCCAGACGCGCGCCGTGTTGGTGAAGATGAGAACGCTTTGCTTATCACTGCTGAGATCGAATTGCTTAATCGTCAAAGGCGTTGTCGCGCCGGGCGCCACCAGTTTCTCCGCCGGAACCAAAACCGTTTTCGCGCCGGAAGCCGCGTCATAACGAACGATGCTCACCGTGCCAGTCGTTCCGGCTGCTGGCTCAAGCGAGAGATAGCCGCTTCCATCCGCCTGCCAACGCACTTCGTCGAGCCGGTCCGCTTCAAAGTTGAACGTCGTCTCGACGGTCAGCAGTCCTGTGCCGGTTTGCTGACCGAACGCGGTCGCCGCAAGCAACAGCACGTAGCAGAGGATCGTCAGACGACGAAATCGATTCGCCGCGCTTGTCTTTGAATATTCGAACATCGACATTAGTCCGTTCTTAATTGAAGGCTATACGAGGGCATTTAGAACTCGGCGGATTGTATCCGAGTAAATTGAGTGAGGCTAGAAGAGACACTCATCATTCGTACCCGAGTACATCGTTAGTCCGGCGTCATGATTCAGATCGATTTAGGTACTGGCCGGTGCGCATGTAAGTGCTAAAGTTACCTGCGGTCGGATGTTATTCAGCGATGGTGCTTCCCTAACGATCATGCTCAAAAAAGTACTTCTCTTATCCGCCTCAGCCGGCGCCGGTCACGTGCGCGCCGCGCAGGCTATCGAAAAGGCTTTTAAGCAAACCGGCAACGGTGAAAGGGACGTGCAACACTTCGACGTACTGAACTACACCAACAAAGTATTCCGCCATCTCTACTCACGGGCCTACATCGATCTCGTCAACAATCTGCCTGAGGTGCCCGGTTGGGTGTATGACAAGCTCGACAAGCCGTGGAAGAACGAACGACGCCGGCTCGCATTGGATAAGCTCAACACGCGACCATTCGTCAAACTACTCCGGCAGTACCAGCCTGACCTGATTGTCTGCACACATTTTCTGCCCGCAGAGATCGTCTCATGGCTTAAAGCAAAGGAACGCCTCACCAGCCGCCAGGTGATTGTGGTTACCGACTTCGATGTGCATGCAATGTGGCTGGTCCATCATTACGAGCGTTACTTCGTGGCCATCGACGAGGCGCGCGTCTATCTCGAGGCGTTGGGCATACCTGCGCAGAAAATCACAGTGAGCGGAATCCCAATCGATCCGGTCTTTGCCCTGAAGAAAAACAAACAGGAGATGAGGGCCAAACACGGTTTGGCGCCGGATCGCCCAACAATTTTACTGTCGGCCGGCGGCGAGGGTGTTGGTTCGGTTGATGCTCTCATCAGCGCGCTGCTGCCGTTACAACATCGAGTGCAAGTAGTCGCTATTTGCGGGCGTAACGAGGAACTGAAAAAACGTCTGAAGCGGATGGCGGCGCGCCTCAAGCCTGACTCGGCCGTCCTGCTGAAGCCGTTTGGCTACACTCTCGAAATGGACGAGCTCATGACCGCCGCAGATCTGGTGATGGGAAAACCGGGAGGCCTGACTACGTCGGAAGCGCTGGCAAAGGGGTTGGTGTTTGTGATCGTCAACCCGATTCCGGGTCAGGAGGAACGCAACTCAGATCATCTCCTCGAAGCCGCAGTCGCGATCCGTTGTAACAACTTGCCGACATTGTCATACAAACTCGATCGACTGTTGGCTGATCCCGCGCGCTTCAACACAATGCACGCGAATGCAAAGCAGATGGGCCGGCCGAATGCCGCGAAAGAGATCGTTAATCAGTTAATTGCATTGGTTTGAAAAAGGCCTGACCCAGACTCGCACCTAACCCACATCGTCGCGACGTGCGCGTTTTTTCCGCGTGATTTACACTCTTCTTTCCCCGCGAAAACTGGTTATGGAGTGCTCTGACTAGTCAGCGCTTTTGAAAGCGGTGCCGATGTATCGGATCGCCGCACTCCAAACAAACAAATTGAGGATCCAAGATGTTGAAGAAAAGTACACCCGCAAAGTTATCCATGATCGCCGCGCTGGGCGTGGCCTTGTTGCTGGCCGATGGCAGTGTCCGGCTCTCGAGCCGGGTCGCCAGCGCACAGGGCATCGACCTCGCCGGCATGGACAAATCGATCGCTCCCGGCGATGACTTTTTCGGTTATGCGAATGGCGGATGGTTGAAAGCCGTGCAGATTCCTTCGGATCGCCCCGCCTACGGCGCGTTCGACATAATCGCTGAAAAGGTCCGCACGCGCACCGCCGATCTGATTAAAGGCGCCGGCAAATCAAACGATCCCGAAGCGAAAAAGATCGACGATTACTACGATGCTTTCATGGATGAAGATGCAATCGAAAAGAAAGGCCTCACTCCGATCAAAGCCGAGCTTGATGAGATCAACGCCATCGTCGACAAAACAGCGCTCGCGCGCGTGCTCGGTTCGCAATTGCGGGCCGACGTTGACCCGCTCAACAACACAAACTTCTACACCGACCGTCTGTTCGGTATTTGGGTCTCACCGGACCTCAACAATCCTACTCACAATGTGCCGTATCTTTTGCAGGGCGGTTTAGGTTTGCCGGATCGCGATAACTACCTAAACACTGAGAAGAATGATGTCGAACTGCAAGCCAAGTATCGCGAGCACATCGTGACGATCCTGAAGCTGGCCAACATCGCGGACGCCGAAGCCAAGGCCGCGCGCATCTACGATCTCGAAAAAATGATCGCGACCGTTCATGCGACGCGCACTGATTCGGCCGACATACAGAAGGCAAACAATCCCTGGCCCATGAAGGACTTTGCCAATAAAGCACCGGGTCTTGATTGGACGACATTCTTCAAAACAGCCGGTCTCTCGACTCAACCGACGATTGTCGTCTGGCATCCCGGCGCCGTGACCGGCATCTCCGCGCTCGTCGCGAATCAGCCGCTCGAAGTTTGGAAAGATTATCTAACGTTTCGTGCCATCGACCGTGCGTCGGGACTTCTGCCGAAGGCCTTCGCCACGGAGCGGTTCAACTTTTACGGCGCCACGCTCAACGGCATTCCGCAACAGTCCGAGCGTTGGAAGCGCGGCGTAAACAATACGAGCAGCGCTTTAGGTGACGCAGTTGGCAAGCTCTACGTGAAGCAATACTTTCCGCCTGAGGCCAAAGCGAAGATTCAGGCGATGGTTAGGAATATCGTCGCGGCGTTCGGCAAACGTATCGATAATCTCAGCTGGATGACGCCGGCCACGAAAGCAAAGGCGAAGGCGAAACTCGGCACTCTGTACGTCGGAGTTGGATACCCCGAACACTGGCGAGACTACTCAGGCTTGAAGATCCTGCGCGACGATGCTTTGGGAAACGCGCAACGGTCAAATCTCTTTGATTATCAATGGTCACTGTCGGAACTCGGGAAGCCTGTGGACAAGACCGAATGGTGGTTGACTCCGCAGACGGTTAATGCCCTGAATATGCCCATCCAAAATGGTTTGAATTTCCCGGCCGCGATTCTGAATCCGCCCTTCTTCGATCCGAACGCCGATCCGGTCGAGAACTACGGCAGCATCGGGGCGGTCATCGGCCACGAGATCAGTCACAGCTTCGACGATCAGGGCAGCCAGTTTGACGCATATGGCCGGCTGCTCAACTGGTGGACGCCGCAGGACCTCGAACATTTTCGCGCCGCTGCCGATCGTCTGGCCGCACAGTTTGACGCTTACGAGCCGCTGCCTGGCCTGCATGTGAATGGCAAACTAACATTGAGCGAGAACATTGCCGACGTGGCTGGGCTCTCCGCCGCCTACGACGCGTACCGCAGCGCGTATGGCGGCAAGCCGGCAGCAAACAAGAACGGACTCACCGACGATCAACGCTTCTTTATCGCGTATGCGCAAAGCTGGTGCGGCAAGGTGCGCCCAGAGCTCCAACGAGTCCTGTTAGCGACGGACGGTCACGCGCCGGATCAATATCGCGCTGACACCGTCCGCAACCTCGACGCATGGTACACGGCGTTCAATATTCAACCTGGGCGAAAACTCTACCTCGCGCCTGACGCGCGCGTGAGGGTTTGGTGAGTATTAACATCTCCCTTCTCCCTTTGGGAGAAGGGCCGGGGATGAGGGGTTTAGCGCCGACCTATTCGATTCTTTCCTAATTGTCTTGCACTCCGTAGGCCCTCACCCAACCCTCTCCCAGAGGGAGAGGGCTTCAGTAAGCCTGACGGCTGCTTCGCTATCGCTCGCGATTCTGTGTCAGCACGCGGAAGCGCAGGGCACTCGGCTGCGTCGCGTCGTGGTAGATCGTCTGCTGCGCGGCCACCATCCGCGTCGCGTTGATAACCGGTTCGCCGGTGTTTAGGTTGCGCGCGTAGCCAGGAAACGCTGTGCTGGTGATCAGCACCGCCAGGCGATGCCCTTTCTTCACCTGATGCGCGGTGTCCCAGAGTTCGATGGTCGCCTTATACACTTTGCCAGGCGTCAGCAGCGACGGCTTTTCCCAGCCGGACAAATAACGCGCGCGAATCTTTCCGCCAATACCTATCGCATGCATGGTGCCCTTTTCATCGATATCCACGAGTGAAGCAAAGAAATCCGTATCGCGCGCCGTCGTAGCAAACTGCAGATCGAGTTCAATCGGACCGCCAATCTCCAAAGGCTCGGGCATGGGCGCAGTGCGATAGATGAGCACTCCTTTTTCCTTCGGCGGTACGTTCACCAGGGTTGAAGCCGCCGCCAGCAGATCCCCGAAGTCCTTGATGTTTTTCATTTCTTTCGGAATCTCTGCGGCCGCTGGATCATAAGTGTAGCGATCAGGTTTTTGTGTCTTGGGAGCTGCCGGAACCAACTCGCCGACGCTCGCAATTCCGTTGGCCGGCCCCCGCGAACTCAGAAAGAGCGTCATCTCGCGCGAGCGTGAATCAGGCCAATCGTTCAGGTCACGCCACTGGTTGATGCCGGTGACGAACACGCGCACCTTCGGCTGCTGCTCCCAATTCACCTGCTTGTGCTTCAACCAGGTGTCGAAGAAGCGCAGATAGATCGAATCGAGATCGATAACGGCTTCGGGACCGTAATCGACGTCGCCCAAGCGCGAAGAACTGTTGAAGATGTGCGTCCATGGACCGTATATCAACCACTGGTTCTTATTTCCGAGTGACCGCATCCTGGCCCAGTTGAGTTTCGTGCCGATGCCGTCGCCGTCCCACCATCCGCTGATGTGCAGCACCGGAATCTTGACCTTATCCATGTCCGCCATGAAGTTCGCGCCCGCAAATGCCGACGGTGTTTGTTTCTCGGTCCACTCGTTAAAGAAAGGAATGTCGCGGCCCAACACTTCGTCATCAACCTTTGACAGTGGCAGGGTCTTTAGCTTCTCGACATCTTTCGGCATCTCTGGAACCGCAGGCACCTTCTTGTCCTTGACGAAGTTCGACCACCAGAGCGCGCCAAACAGCATTGGCACCCCATGATCTATCGGGAAGTTGAAAAAAGGATCCGGGGGCGAGACCTGCGGCACGATGCACTTGAGAGCCGGATGCGCTTCGACCGCGGCAGACCACTGCACAAATCCGACGTAGCTGCCGCCAATCATTCCGACACTTCCGTCAGACCAACTTTGTTTGGCGATCCAATCGATCGTGTCGTAACCGTCCTGGCGCTCGTGCACAAACGGCCTCCACTCACCGTCGCTGTCGTTGCGCCCGCGCACGTCTTGAACGATGTGCACGTAACCACGCTTCGCCCACCACTCGCCTTCCATCTGCGACATGATTTCGCGGCCGTACGGCGTCCGCTCGAGGATGACTGGATGTTTGGCATCATCAGCGGGGCGCACAACATCGGCGACGAGATCGACCCCGTCGCGCATTTTGATCTTCAAGGCCTTCTCAGCGCGCGTGCTCATCACCGGTTGACTCAGTTCCGGATAAAGCGTGGTCGGATCAACCAGGAAGCCTTCATGGCCTGAGGCCACGGCTTGCAGCTTCTGCGAAGGAACGTCCCAAGCGGCGAATTGCCCGTCTTCAGTGAGGTAGACATCGAAATAGACGGTCGCGAGGCGCACCAGGTAAACATTCGCAACCTGTTTTTCCCCACCTGCTTCGACGGTGCGCGTCTTCTTTTTGACAACCTCAACTTTGACCGTGACGGCACCGTCAAGCACGAAGACGTCGATATTCTGAACGCCATCTTTGGACGGATCGAGAACTTTGGCCCAGGTCTCAGTCAGCAGCGGATGGAGGTTAGCGAAGACGACGCTCGCGGGTTTGTAGTCGATGTTTCGGGTGTTCGCGCCAAAGGTGATTTTCGCCTTGCCGTCTTTGGCTGAGGTCTTTACTTCGGTGCCTGCCTGTTGCGTGACCAATTCGAATTCGGTGATCAGGCCGTTCACCATCTTTCCCGTAAGCCGGCTCTTGATGGCTTGGCCCACGATATTGAGCTCAGTCACCGATTCGAAGGTTCCATCGGGGCGTACTGTGTAACTCTCGCTGCCCGCTTCGTTGCCGCCAAATCTCCATTTGATGGTTTGCGTATTCTGGAGGCCGGCAGACGCAGTCGGTGCAACGGTGGATTGATTCTGACTCCGAGTTAAGAGCGGCGGACGGAAAGCTATTATCAACGCGATGAGGACCAACCACGCGACTTTTCTGCTCAAGGGTTTCATAAAAGTTTCCTTTGTCGTGGGACTAGCTGCGGAACGCAGAGATACTGGAAATTAGAAGACGACGTCAATTCAAATTGGTAGTACGTGTTGGTGAAGCAGAAGGTTTTTAGAGGAAGCCTGCACATAACTGACACTTGCGCGATTCTACCTGGTTAGGCTTCTATTGTGAGCCTTAACCCAATGACTATTCCGACGCTACCCGAACAGATCGAACTTCATCGCGATCGCATGTGGCGACGGGAGGAGGAGCTGCGCGTGGAAAGCGCTGTTGACGCGGAACGATTTATCGAAGACGTGGGGTTTTCGAATACGCTGACCGATACGCGCCGCGCGGGGCCGTCGTTGTATATCGCGGTTTGCGGGCGGCGCGATGTTAGTTTGCCGCGGAATGTGCAGAAGGACGAAGAGACGCGGCTGACCTGGTATCTCAAGGACGAAGTCATGCGCCGCGGCCGAGTCTACTACGCGAAGCTCGCGGGCGGTCGTTCAATGTTTGTCGCGCCGCGATTGATCAGCTCGTTTGCCGCCGTCTGGATGCCCCAAAAGAAGGACGAACGCCGAACTTTGTCACCCGCAGCGCAGCGCGTTCTCAAAGTGCTCAGGCGCGAACACGAACTGGCCACTGCCGATCTACGCGCGGAAAGCGGAATCGCGGATAAGTTTGAGAAAGTGGCACGGGCGTCCCGCCCGTGGACTCACGCGCAAGATGCGCGTGCCACCTCAAACCGGGCCGTCTTCACCCGCGCCCTCGATGAGTTACAACGCCAGATGAAAGTGATTCCGCAGGACGTGATCTATCAACCGTTCTCATACATCTGGGGTCTGGCGGAGGACCGTTTCCCGGAAGAGTTGAGAAAACGCGTGGCGCGCAAGATGGCTCTGCGCGAGATTGCGCGAGCGTATTTGGCGGGCGCCGGCATGACTCTACTCGGCGAGGCCGCGCGCGCTTCCGGCTTGAGCCGCGTTGAAGCGGGTTTGGGAAATCATCAACTGGTGGATGAAGGATATGCGATGCGCGTCAGTCGAGGGGTCTATGAGCTGATGAATTTGAAGGAGTGCGCGGAGCGCACGGCAAGGTAAAGCCTGGGGCGTAAGCCCCATGATCGAGCACGAAATAATTGTTAGCCCGCGGAGCGGGTGACAGCGTTCGTCTCTGCCGCCGCTCCGCGGGCTCTATTATCTTTTTGCGGCTTGATACCTGGGGCTCACGCCCCAGGCTTTACGCTATCGCCTGCTCCGCAGGCGGTTGGCTTTATCCGCGCAGCGGGTTCATAGGTTATTGATCCTTCCAATCGGGAATCCGTCCCGGCGTCCACGGCGCGCCGGCGGCTTCCATCTTCTTCTCGAGCGCTTGCAGATCGACTTCGATTAATTGCCGGAGCTGAGCGAGCACGCCTTCGAACTCAGCCGCAGCGTGCGCGTACTGATCGATTTGCGTCTGCGTCGGACGAGCCGTCGACATCCGGCTCGCACCAACGACCAATCCGACGCGCTCGTTAATGGAAGGTGGCAGATTGAAGTTGCGTTGGCGCAGAGCTTGATCTCCGCTTAACGCCTTGAGAAGTTCGTTCTTCCGTTTCTCGATCGCCGCGGCGTCACTCATCAACGATTCGGGTGCGTTCGGTGTTTCGATCAGCGCCCGACGGATCGCCGCCATGCGTGGCGTCAAAGCATTCGCCGCTTGGGTTGCGCCCTGCACCGCTCGCTGCAAGCGCGCAGCCTTCTGCTGGAACTCAACCAGGGCGATGCGATCGGCCGGTGACATACGATCCTGGCCTTCGACAATCACTTGAAATTCCTGCGACTGCCCAATTGGAGTCGTTACGCCATCGACGCGCTTCATCATCGAAACTTTGTAGGTTCCGGGCATGACGAGCGGCCCGCCCGGCGGTTCGGCAAACGGATCTTCGCCGTCCGGATTTGGCGGCGGCGGAAGCGATGAGGCGGGATACCGCAGGTCCCAAGTGACCCGTTGGAATCCCGCGGTGACTGGCCCAGTCAGACGTCGAATGACCCGGCCTTGCGAGTCGGTAATAACAAGAATCAGCGCCGGCGCTTCTTCCTGTTCCTCGGCGCTCAATTCCGCGCCACCAGGCAGGCGAACCGCCGCGCCGCTTCTGGCTGCGGCCCGCTCGGCATCCTGACGCTTCGCCTTCTTGGTCTTGAGTTCTTCTTTCAGGTAGTAGGTGAATGTCGCGCCGAACGCCGGATTCTCGGCCGTGAAGAACGATTCACCCTGGAACGATTTGCCGCGCCCGCCAATCGGTTGCGCCTGGATATACATGAGCGCGTCCTTGATCGGAAACAGCGCCGCTTCCTGCTTGAGCATCTCTGGCGTCACCGAACGTAGCGGCGTGTAGTTGTCGAGAATGTAAAAGCCACGCCCAAACGTTCCCAGCACCAAATCGTTCTCGCGACGTTGAATCGTGATGTCGCGCACCTGAATGGTCGGCAAGCCACCGCGCATTTGAATCCATTTCTGTCCGCCATCAACGGTGAAGAACATACCGTATTCAGTTCCGACGAAAAGCAAATTCGGATTCACGTGATCTTCGGCAATGCCCCAGACCGGTTGATTCGCGGGCAAGTTTGCTTTGATCGAAGTCCACGTGCGGCCCGCGTCCGTGCTCTTGAAAAGATAAGGTTTGAAGTCCGCGTTCTGATGATTCTCGAACGCGACATAAACCGTGTTCGGATCGTTGACGGAAGCGACAACGCGACTGACGTAAGCGAGTTCGGGCACGTCGCCAATCTTCTCGACTTTGCGCCAGGTTTTGCCGCCGTCTTCGGTGATCTGAATCAGGCCATCATCGGTCCCGACGTAAATCAATCCTTCCTTCTTTGGTGACTCGGCCAACGCCGATGCGTTGCCGAAGAACGCCGTCGATTGGTTCTTCGCCACCGCGTCCATGCTCCAGACTTTCCCCATGACCGGCAGCTTATCGCGATCGAGCGCGCGGGAAAGCTCGCCGCTGATCAGTTTCCAGCTATCACCGCGATCGTCGCTGCGATAGAGCTTGTTTGAAGCGAAGTACAAACGCGTGTGCGAGTGCGGGCTGATGATGAACGGCGAGTCCCAATTCCACCGCAGCGGATCTTCATTGCGGCCGACTTCGGGCGTGATACCGTGACGCTGGCCCGTCTGCTTGTCGTCACGGACGAGATTGCCGTTCTGGAGCTCGGCATAAATCGTGTTCGGATCTTCAGGATCGACCTGCGTGCGGAATCCGTCGCCGCCCTGCGTGACCCACCAGTCGCTGTTGACGATGCCCGAAGCGTTGCGCGTGCGCGAAGGTCCGCCGAATGCAAAATTGTCCTGCGCGCCGGCAAACACGTTGTAGAACGGCGTCGCATTGTCGGTCGTTACATCGTAGAGTTGTGTGATCGGCAGGTTGCTCTTGAAATACCAATTCGATCCGCGGTCCCAGCTCTCATAAACGCCGCCGTCGCAACCGACCAGGTAATGTTCGGTGTTGTTCGGGTCGATCCAAATGTCGTGATTGTCGACGTGCTTTGATTTCTCTCCGAGCCGGCGCAGCGTGCGCCCGCCATCGTCAGAGACCATGAGAAAGACGTTCATGATGTAAATCCGATCGACATCTTTCGGATCGGCGACCACGTGTCCGTAGTACATCGCGCCCGCGTCGAAGTCGTTGCGCTTCTCCCAGCTGCCACCGCGATCGTTCGAGCGAAAGATGCCGCCCTTGCGATCGCCCGATTCGATCGTCGCGTACACCACATTCGAATCGACCGGCGAAATCGCCAGACCGATGCGGCCCATGTCAGTTGTGGGCAAACCCGCGCGCAACTTATTCCACGTCGCACCGGCATCGGTTGATTTGTAAATCGCGCTTTCCGGACCGCCATCGATCAGCGTCCACATGTGACGCCGGCGTTGATAAGCCGTTGCGTAAAGCGTCTCGGGATTGTTCGGATCGATTTCGACATCGCTAACGCCGGTATTCTCGCTGATCTTCAGAACCTGATTCCAGGTTTTGCCACCATCAGTCGTTTTGTAGAGTCCGCGATCCCCGCCCGGCCCCCACAGGGGCCCTTGCGCCGCGACGTATACAATGTTCGAGTCCTTCGGATCGATCGCGATACGGCCGATGTGTTCTGAGTTCTTCAGCCCGACATTGCGCCAAGTCTTACCCCCGTCATCAGACTTGTAGACGCCGCTGCCGTAGGAAACGCTGCGCTGGCTGTTGTTCTCGCCGGTGCCGACCCAGACCGTCAGAGGGTTTTTCGGATCGAGCGCGATGCAACCCATTGAATACGAACCTTCGCGATCGAAAACCGGCGTCCACGTGTTGCCGTTATTGATGGTCTTCCAAACTCCGCCCGAAGCGCTCGCCACGAAGTAATGCGAAGGATTGTTAGGCTCGACCGCAAATCCGATCACGCGGCCCGAAGTGAATGCCGGACCAATCGAGCGAAACCTCAGCCCGGCGAAGGTCGGCGCTGACATCGGGTCGCGCGGACGTCCTTCATCTTCACCGGGCGATGGCCGGGCTTCCGGTGATGAAGCGGGCGAGCTTTGTGGTGTTGGCGTTGGTGTTTGTCCGGCAATCGATCGCGGCGTTGCGAACAGCGCGACGAGGGCAACAAGCACAAAGATACGGATTGCTTGGGAAAGATTGCGGGGGCGGTTCATTGATGGTCTCCTCAGTTTTCGTTATCTGAAATCGCTAATCAGCACGACATCACTTCGTTCTGTACTACGCATGAATGCGAGCGTTTTTCCGTCAAGAGAAAAATTGAAAACGCCGACGCCATTGTCGGTAAATTTCGTTAGTTGCTTCGGCGCGCCGCCATCGATTGACTGGCTGTAAAGATTCGCCGTGCCGTCGCGCGTGTTTACGTACCATATCGAACGGCCATCGGGCGACCACGTTACGCCTACATCGATGGCTATTCGGTCGGCGACGGCCACTGGATCCATGACCTTAACAGGTCCATTTCCATCAACCGGCGCGATCATGATTCGCCATGGCGAACCGGCCTGCTCGTCCTGGAAATATGCCGCAATCCATTTGCCGTCGGGCGAGAACTGCGGACTGGCAGTGAACTTGTCGATAACCTGCGTTGGCTCGCCTCCGTCGATTGAGACCTTCCAGGGCGTCTTACGTCCCGACCGCCACGAATCAAAAAGAACCCAACGCCCGTCTGGAGAAACGTTCTGTGCGTAATCTTCCTGGCCGAACGTAAGCTGTTTCAGATTCCCGCCGTCCAAATCCATTCGCCACAAGCTGGGAAATCCGCCACGCTCGGAACTAAAGACGACGTAACGACCGTCTGGAGTTACATTCGGCAGCTGATCTTCACTGGGATCGGTAGTCAATGGCCGCTGGCTAGTCCCATCGGCATTCATGATCCAGATGTCGTTTGTTCCTTGCGTATTGACGGTGTACACGATTCGCCCATCACGAGCGAACGCCAGCCCCTTCGTCCCTTCCAATTTTCCGGTCGTGATTTGTCTGGCATTTGCCGGGTCTGTAATCGATGCGGTCCATATATTCGCCGTCGAATCGTTCTGGACTGTGGCTAATGTCCTGGAGTCAGCGGTGAGACTAGTTCCGGAATAGTCGTTAAGATCGCTTGATATCCGCCTCGCTTCACCGCTCGGGTACGAGATGAGCCAAAGCTGGTTCAATTGCGAATCTTTAGCTGCTCCATTGACGACAACTCCCGAACCGTCAGCCAACCATGATACGCGGCCCATATCGGAAAAGGGTTGGTGGGCCAATTCAGTCTGCGCGCCGGTGGCTGCGTCGATCACGATCACACACGTGTGAAAGCCGCCGGCGTAGGAACCGCCGGGACAGGCGATCACTTTTGCGTCCGGCGACCAGCCGCAGCCACCGCTGTTGAACCACTTGTCTGCGCGACGGGCTGCTAATTTCTGTTCCGCGGAGCCATCGTGGTTCGCGACAATCAGTTGATCTTCACCGGAGACGGATTCGTTGTTGCGAATGAATGCGATCCGGTTTCCATCGGGAGAAAGAGTGACTGGACTAATTAGATCGGAAATAATCTTGCGCGGAATGCCTCCAAGCGACGGCACCTGAAAGAGCGCGCCTGCCGAGCTGTTTTCCTCAAAACCGTTATAAAACAAGTAGTTCCCGTCCGCTGAGAATGTTTGGCGTCCCATGCGCATTTCTGCGGGCGCGACGATCTGAACATCACTGGTAGTGACGATTTGCCGCACACGGAGGCTTCGCTGATTGCCTTCCTTCACGGCATACACGACCCATTTTCCGTCTGGTGAAATCGCCGCTTCAATCGCTTTGCCGTTGGACGTCAGGCGAGTGATCTTGATGTTTGGCGGCAATCGCTTTGCGTCGGTTGGCCGCTTGACGGCGTACTTCCAAATGCCGAAAGCCGCCAGCGAAATCACAGTGCCGCCGACAATGATCGCCGCAATTGCCAGGAGCGCGACCAAAAGTTTGTTACGTTTGATTCCAGTCGCGATGTATTCAGCGCTCGACGTCGGATGCGGCGCTGAGATCGACGTCGTCGAAGTCGGCGCCACGATTCCGGATCGGGCAGAAGGCGAACTATCGAAAAGCTCCGTGGCGATTTCGACGCTGCGGGATGACGGTGGAATGGAACGCTCGATTCCGGCTGAGATATCGAGTTCTCGCCTGAGTTCCTTCAGATCGACCAGCGCATCGTGAATCGTTTGGTAACGTTCCTCGCGATCCTTGCGCAGCGCCTTCTTGATAATCCCTTCCAATTCCGCCGGCACGTCATAATTCAGACGTGCAATCGCTTCGGGCTGCGAGTGAGCAATTCGATCGATCGTTTCCGTGACCGTGTCGCCGGTGAACGGCAATCGCCCAGTCGCCATTTCGTAGAGCACTACGCCGAACGAGAATACGTCGCTGCGCTGATCTACTTCTCGGCCCAGAGCTTGCTCGGGCGACATGTAATTCACCGTGCCCATCACCACGCCGGGCGACGTCTTTACACGCGTGGCGAGCTCACTATCCGAAGTGCGATCGGTGACACCGGCAGCCGTCGCCAGTTTCGCCAGACCAAAGTCGAGCACCTTCACGCGCCCGCGCGACGTGATCATGATGTTCGAGGATTTAATGTCGCGATGGACAATTCCTTTCGCGTGCGCTTCATCCAACGCATCGGCAATTTGAATTGCAATGTCCAGGATTTCCGCGAGGTGGACCGGCTGGCCGCCAATCTTCTTGTCGAGCGGCGTGCCTTGGACGTACTCCATTGCGATGAAGTGCGCGCCTTCAGCCTCGCCGATTTCGTAGATGTGCGCGATGTTCGGATGTGAGAGCGCTGCCGCCGCGCGCGACTCCTGCAGAAAACGGTGCAGCCGTTGCTGGTCGCGAGCGATTTGTGCCGGCAGAATTTTTAGCGCCACCGGTCGATCCAACTGCGAGTCGAGCGCGAGGTATACTTCACCCATTCCGCCTTCGCCGAGCTTCGAGCGAATTTCATAACGCCCAATCTTTTTAGCGGGTGGTATCGCTCGACCCCTTTCACGTCACCGTGCGCGTCAGACTTGCTTAGGCCGAATTAGCCGCACTGCACTCCTGCTCGGCAAGAAACTTATTGACTGTCTCAATCAGTTTTTCGATGTCAGGCTTCGGCACATAAGCGTCGGCGCCGGCAGCAAACGCTTCCTGACGATGAACTTCATAAGCATCTCCGGTGTAGACGATGCTGGGAACGTGTGGTGTGAGCTCGTTGAGTCTTCTCACTAACTCGAGACCGGAACCGTCCGGCAAACGCTTGTCGACGACATAAAGGTCAAAGGTGTTCTGTGCGGCCATCTGCAGGGCTTGTTCCATATCGCGCGCTGAGTCGACGTCGTAATCGGCGTCCGCCAAGACGAGCTTGAGCATCTCGGCGCTATCATCATGATCGTCGACATAAAGGATTCGGCATCTTTTCTCAGCCATACCTAACCTCCAAAATTAGAATTTTTTCATGTCGAATTTTCACAACGAACGAGTCCTGGGAGGAGGAGGATTATAGACGAGCCCGTGCGGTTTTCAATACCCGGACGAGAATGTGTTGCGTCGCCTGGTTTGAGGTATCATTTTGCTGCCGCCGACTGGCCGGATTGGAATACCGTAACACCCATGATCTTCTCACGAACACCCCTCCGTGACCCGATAATTCTCAGCCTGCTTGCTCTCTCATTTATTGCCGCCGGCGGATCGCCAAAAATGACGGTCCGCGTGTCAGCACAACAAGAGCCCGCTTCGGGTTACGACGAGCAGGTTGCCACGGGCCGCAATTTCATGCGCCAGCGAAGGTACGACGACGCGCTGAAAGCCTTCAAACGCGCGAATGAAATGAAAGGCCAGGTCTCCCCGGAAGCGCTGTTCCTCATGGCCAACGCGCTCATGGGCCTTGAAGCGTATAAAACGGTCGCGACAACTTGTGACAAAGTCATTGAACTCACCGCGAACGATCCAGCGATGCAAGCCCAGGCTTTGAACCTGAAGGGCATCGCGATTCAAAAGCAGTCCGAGGGCAAGGACCAAAAGAAGTTACAAGATGCCGAGGCTGTCTTTCGACAGGCCGCGGCAATAAAGGAGGCGCCGCCGGATGTGCACTACAACCTCGGCGTCGTGCTGATGCAGCAAAACCGCGACGATGAAGGCGCTGCCGAACTCAAAGAATTTGTAAAGCGCGCCCCCGATGCTTTCAACGCAGAAGATGCGCGCAAAATGATCGACAATCCGCGCCGTGCACGCGAGCCTTTCGCGCCTGATTTTTCGATCGTCACATCGGAAGGTAAATACTCGCTCGAAAATCTGCGCGGCAAAGTTGTCCTCCTGGATTTTTGGGGGACATGGTGCGGGCCGTGTGTCGCTTCGGTGCCGGGCCTGCGCGAACTGGATAAACGATTCGAAAAATATAGTTCGTTTGTGATGATCAGCGTCAGCTCAGACGGCGACGAAAACAAATGGAAAGACTTTATCGCGAAAGAAAAGATGGTCTGGGTGCAGTATCTCGACCGTGACCGAAAAGTTCAGCGCGCGTTTCGCGTCGATCGTTTCCCTACCTACATTCTGCTCGATCCAGACGGAATCATTCGCTATCGCAGCTTTGGCCTGAGCGAGAATAAGGAAGCCTCGTTGGAAGATGCCGTGAAGAAGCAGCTGAAGCTGGTGGCAAAACCCGCGAATTAACAGATCTTTATTTTCGGTTATTTCCCCTCCTCAATACGGGCGGCCCAGCCGCGCGCGCAGGTGTGGCGAACCACATTCCTCAATCGGATCGCGAAGGATAAAGATCATGTGTGCGAAGGCTTCTGGTGAGAATCAGTTTCGCGTTGCTTACGTTTCTGGTCGGGGCTGCAACTGCGAACGTTCATCGTCCTGCCAAAGGTCCGCTGAAATTCGGGCCGGCCGAAGACCCATCCATAAGTTCTGCGCCGGTTTATAAATGCGACAAGACTCCAGACTTGCCACTTCCGATCAAAGTTCTGCTGAACGGCAACTTTCCCGGCTGGTCGTTTCCTGAAGTAAGCGAGGACGATTGCTACGCGGTAAGAGAATGTGGCGGCCTTGAAGCTTACGCTCAAATGATCAAGGGAGACTTCAACGATGACGGCCTAACAGATTACGCAGTGCTCATTCAACAGAGCGCCGAAGCCAACGACAAGGGCGTCGCCAAACCTTTGATCGTCCACATCGTCGCGTTCTTCCGAAAAGCTGCCGGCTACAAAATGCATCAAGTCACCTCGGAAGGCGGCAGTGATCTGATCCTGATGCGCAAAGGTGAATCCGATTATGACTATGGAGCACAGCGAGACTTCACGTACCCGCGAGACTCAATCTTGACCGGCATGGGGATGGGTGGGACATCGTACATTTACGAGAATGGCAGGTTTCGAGCGCTCACTACGAGTGATTAGACCAGCTCGGAATTCAAACTCGCTCACACGTTGGCACCATCGGAATCAGGCCGCGTTCGCCCGCGAATTCGATTGTGGCAAACCACATTGCCCTGCACCCCTCTGGGCATCAGACTGATGTTGTGAATGGAACAAGAAATGGGAGTATTGAAGCCGCAGTTAAGTTAGAATCATGACAATGTCCATCCTGATCGCCGAAGACAACGTGGCGCAGCGAACGTATCTGCGCGAGATCCTCGAGCGCGATTTCCCTTCGCACGCGCCAGTCCTGGAAGCGAGCGACGGCGAAGAGACGGTCACCCTGGCGCTCAAGAACAAGCCGGAAGTTTGCATTCTCGACATTCAGATGCCGAAGCTCTCGGGCGTCAAAGCGGCGCGCGCGATCTGGCGCGACTATCCGGAAGCGCGCATCATTTTCTGGACGCAGTTTCCGCACGAGATCTACATCAACGAGATTCGCAAGATCGTGAAGTTGGTCGATCCGCCACCGGCCTATGGCTTCATTCACAAGAACAATCCCGAGTCGCGTTTCCTGCGTTTCGTCGCTGCCGTGCTCGAAGACGGCGCTGATATGATCGATCCGGCATTCAAAGATTCATTCAAGCGTCCGTTACTGACTGAATTCGAAGCGGAAGCGCTTTACTATCTCGCGCTTGGACTATCGAACTGGGCCATCGCGCGCAAATGTTCTTTGAGTTTGCGTGGCGTCGAGAGCCGGCTCGCGACGCTCTACGAAAAACTCTTCGTCTCGCTCCCTGAAGGCACGCCACACGAGGCTTACGAAAAGCTCGCTTACAACGTGCGCACGCGCGCGTTCTTTGAAGCGCTACGTCGCGGACTCTTAAACAGTGACGAGTTGGAGAAAGCGGCGGTGGATCTCGAAAGCTGGATCGACCGCGACCGGAAAAAATTTGCGGAAGAGCAGAAGCGTGAGCGAAAGAGTCGGTAGCGACATGCGCGCGAAAATCCCCTTTAGAGTCGTAATCCTCTTTTCTCTAATCTCAAGAAGTTGGTCTGCCGGAATAATTCACGCACAAGATCGCTGGACCAAAGCGAACGCTGACATCGTCCGATTGTCGCCAAGACTCTTTCCGAAACTCCCAAAAGGCGTAGTTCCCAAGCTGCTGTCAATGCGATGCACAATACCTCAAGCGAAAGAGATTTCCACGCGCCACAACGTCATCAAAGGACACTTCAAACGACCGAAACAAACTGACTGGGCTGTTTTGTGTTCGAGGCATCGGGTCTCTGCAGTCGTGATTTTCTGGGGAGGATCGGCGAATTCAATTTCTCAAATCGCAAGGGCGTCTGACGAAGGGTTCCTGCAAACAATTGACGGTGACGGAACGATTGGTTTCTCCCGCAGAATCGCAACGGTCAACCGCGGCTACATCCTCGAACACTATCGTAATTATCACGGGCCAAAGCCGCCGCCCATTGACCATCAGGGAATCGATGATGCATTCCTCGAAAAGGCTTCGACGATTCATTACCATTTCCGGCGCAAGTGGCGCGAATTACGAGGAGCAGATTGATCATGGGGCGACCACTTACGGCTCACCGCACACTGGCCACCCTCCTCCTGCTTTCTGTCTTCTGCCTCCTGCCTTCCGCTTTTTCGCAAGATCAGCAACTAACTTCACAACCGACACCATCGCCATCGCCAACTCCGTCGCCTTCGCCATCGCCGACGCCGCCGCCAAATTTGCATCAATGGGGCGCGGTGACTTCGTTTCACGGACTGCCTTCGGATCGCACGCACGCAATTGCGCAGACGGAATTCGGCGTCACGTGGTTCGCAACTGACGGTGGACTTGCGCGGTTCGATGGCCGCCGCACCAGCGCGGTGACGGCTGACGGCTTGCCAACCGGCAGAGTGCTCGCGTTGAAAGCTGATGAGTCAGGCGCGCTCTGGATTGGAACCGAGAATGGCGCAGCGCACCTGATGAACGACACGTTCGAGACGATCAAAGAAACGGCGGGAAAAGTAATCACCGCCATCATCACGCCCGAGCGCGACCATGCGATCATGGCGAGCGAAAGCGGCCAAATCTTTGATTGTCGCTTCACTCAGCAATCCTCGTCACGTCTGGCGATCACTGATGCCGAACGCAAAGCGCCACCAACATTGACCGTTCACGCGATCCCACAACAACCTCTGCAAAGCGCTGACAAAGATCAACCAGGGGCGTTGAAGCTCACGAGTCTCGCGATTGTGAATGGAACCCTTTACGCCGGCACTCAAAGCCGCGGCATTGTCCAAATTCAAAACGGCGAAGCGAAAGAAGTCGTCAGCAAGCCGCGCAGTTTCTTTATCAACACACTTGAAACTGACACGCAGGGACGACTTTGGGTCGGTGCGCGCGCCGGCAAGGACGAGAGCGCCGTCTTCGATCAAAGCGACCTGTTGAAGCCCGCGCGCGCAAATGCTGCGACTGGCCCCGTCACCGCGATCGCACACGGCGCGGGCGAAGACATTTGGGCCGCGACTGATGGGCATGGCGCATTTCTCTTTCAGAACGGCAAGCCGGTCGAACACTTCACGTTCGAAGAGACGGGCGGCGCCTTGCGATCCGACCATGTGTACGGCGTGTTCGTGGACGCGGAACAGGTCGTCTGGTTCGCCACAGACAAAGGCGTCTGTCGCTACGATCCGCACGCGGTCCGCACTGAAGCGATCTCGAGCGATGCAAACGCGAATTACGTGCGCGCGCTTTGGCTGAGTGCGAAAGGCCGCGTGTTGGCAGGGACGAACGCCGGCCTTTACACAAACGAAACCGCTGGGAAAACGTGGTCTGCTAACTCTGAAATCGGCCGCAGAATCGTGTACGCAATTGCCGAAGACAGCGGGCGACTTCTGATCGCAACATCGAGCGGCTTATTCACTTCGTCTTCGACAGGCGACCAACAGACTTTCAGTCGTATCGCAGCCGCGACCGCCAATCTTCCGCAAGGCGACAGCGTGCGCGCCATCGCATACGTTAATGGCACAACTTACATCGCGACGTACGGCTACGGTGTTGAGAAACTAGCGGGCACGCAACGGACGCTGGTGTGGCCGGAAACTTCTGCTGACAACCAACTGCGCGACGTCACGGCGCTGGGCAGCGATGTCAACGGCCGATTGGTCATTGGTACTGCAAGCGGCGGAATCTTTTTCTGGAACGGAAAGCAAACGACGACTGATGTGACGCTCGACAAGGTGAAAGGCGATGCGGTCTGGTCATTTCTGGCCGACAGCGGCGGTTTATGGATCGCGGGCGCTCGCGGACTTTACTTCGCGAAGGACGGTCAGCTTCGTGAAATCGCGCCGGGCGTAAACGCCCGCTCGCTCTTTCTGAGCGCTGACAACTCACGTTCAGGATCCGTTTGGTGCGCCACACTCGGCAGTGGACTCTTGCGCGTCACGCTTGACGATCAATTCGGGGCCATTGTTTCGCGTCTCGACATTGAGCAGGGTTTGCCTTCTCAACGCGTGTTCGCGGTGCTCGCGACGCGACAGTCTGACGGCAGCGAAGAAGTCATCGGCGCCACGAATCGCGGCATTATTCGTTACGAGCCGGGCGCCACGAAACCAACTGTGCTGCCCGCGCGCATCATCAGCCGTCGTATTCATCCGCCAAGCGAGCTGACCTCGGGGCTGCACCTGGATTATCCGCAGAACAGTTTGTTGTTAGACGTCACGGCGATCAGCAGTCGCACCTTTCCGGAACAGTTTCAGTATGCGTTTGCGCTGTACGACAGTACGGGGAAAATCATTCGGCAGAAACTCTCGCACGACTCGCAATTTCCGATGGAGCAGTTAGGTCCGGGAAAATATAAAGTGGTCGCACGTGCTTTCACGAAAGACCTAACGCCCGCAAACCCTCTCTCGTTTGAATTCACTGTCGCGCGCGCGCCGTTTCCGTGGACCTCGACGGCGCTCGGCGTCTTGTTGTTGCTCGCGTTAATTGCGCTCGCCTGGGGATATGTACAGAACCGCCGGATTCACCGTACGAGCGCGGAACTCGCCGTCACCAATCGCGAACTTGCCGAGGCGCGTCTGCAACTGGCGAACGAGACGGAAGCCGAGCGCCGCCGCATTGCGCGTGACCTGCATGATCAGACACTTGCAGATTTACGACACCTCGCTTTAACGGTCGATCAAATCTCTGTTCACGCGGACGGCGGGGGACGCCCGGTTCTAAATGCGCCGACCGACGGCGCCACGCCCGCGGCTTTGCGCACTGAAATCGAGTCGATCTCACAGGAAGTGCGCCGCATCTGCGAAGACTTGAGTCCTTCCGCACTGGAGAACGTGGGACTGGCCGCCGCGCTCCAGTTCGCACTCGCGCACGCGGTTGAACAAGCCGCGCCTGAATGCAAATTCGATTATGAATTCTCTTGTGACGATTCTTTGGACGAGAAGCTGCGCTTGCCACAGAGCACGCAAATTCAAATCTATCGCATCGCCCAGGAAGCTTTGAGCAACGTCTGCCGCCACGCGGACGCGAAACATGTGAAGATGAATGCCGCCGTTTCCGAAACGGAAGCCTTCGAATTGCGTATTGAAGACGACGGCCGCGGTTTTGAAGAATCGAATCCTCGCAGAAATTCTGGACGCGGCGTGCCAAACATTCGCGGGCGCGCCAGCATGATTGGCGCCGACGCATCGTGGCAGAAACGCGCGGGCGGCGGCACAGTGTTCGAGTTGCGCCTGCCGCAGAATCGATCGATATCTTGAGCAGCGCTTCTCTGTGTCTCAGTGAATCCTCCGTGTCTCTGTGGTGATTGTTTGAGCACGGCTACTCAACCACAGAGGCACGGCAGGCACAGAGTCACAGAGAGTATCGTTTCCCCTTGAGTTGGTTTAGTATGCGGCCAATCTTTTCACTTGATTGGTGGACAAATGGCAGAACGAACCGTGACACACTTTCGTTGGAACGACATGCCGATCGAAGAAGTATCCAGCGGACTCTCGCGGCGCCTGGTTACCGGCGATCGCATGATGCTGGCACACGTTTACATCAAGAAGGGCTGCATCGTGCCGCGCCATGCGCACGAGAACGAACAGATCACTTACATCCTCGAGGGCGGCCTGCGTTTTTGGATCGGCGCGGACGAATCACAGACGCTCGATGTAATGGCTGGTGAAGTTCTGCACATTCCTTCGGGCGTGCCACACAAAGCCGAAGCCTTGGAAGACACTTTGGATGTGGACATCTTTAGTCCACCGCGGCAGGATTGGTTGGACAAGACTGACGATTATTTGCGCCGTTAGTCAGTTCGCGAAAATACAATGCCCGAGACGAATCGAACGATCCGTCTCGGGCTTTTTGACTGAAGCGCACAATTAACATGCGCTTGGAGCACCGTTGTTCTTAGTGAAGCACGATTCCGAAACCGATTCGGAAGTTGTGTTGAGTTTCTCCTTCGATGTGCGTCGGTACGTAGTCAGCCTGAATCACGCGAACATCAATGTGCCGGGCCGCGCGCAGATCCAAACCACCGCCGAACACGCCTGCGAAACCAGTAGAGCTGTCGCCCGTGCCGGCAAAACTCGCCCGCGCATTGGCAAATCCAGCCATCGCGTGGGCAAACGGTTTCACCACCGTCTCAGTCGAATTGTCTTTGATCTGAACGCCGCCGACGAACGTGTGAATGTTCGCGTTCAGGCCGGCGCCAAAGTCTTTGCGATGAAATGAATACTCGCCTTTGATACCGAAGTAGCGAGTGAAATTGCCGGTGCCTTCAACAAACAGACCGTTGAAGCGTTCGCGATTACCAGAGCCGTCATCCAGCCAAGCTAGTGAATAGCCGCCGCCGAACTCGGCTTTGTTGTAGTCGCTGCTCTGCGCCCATCCGGACGAAGCGGCACAGGCGACGATGATGGTTGCAAACAAAAGTTTACGCATTGAATTAATAGAACCTCTCTCTTCATTGTTAGGGTGTCCTGGGGATAAGGAACACAGATGCGCCAGTCGATCTAAAGTTTGCTCCGCACCCACGAAACGTCTGGCAATGACGATGCCACGTGAGATCGTCAGAAAAATCTGAACGGTTTTAATTCGTGCGACGAGATTGATGCCGGAATCATCCGACAGGAGCAGTAGGGAAAATCATTTATCGGCGGGTATCATTGATGAACTATGGCCAACGAATGCACTCATACAAATGAAATCCATGACGTAACACCAAGCGCGCAAGGTTGTGAAGACTGCTTGAAGATAGGTGACACGTGGGTGCACCTGCGACTGTGCATGTCATGTGGACATGTGGGTTGTTGCGACTCTTCAAAGAACAAGCACGCGACGAAACACTTTCACACAACCAATCACCCGATTATCAAGTCGTTTCAGCCGGGCGAAGATTGGGGCTGGTGCTATGTCGATGAAGTAATGTTTGACGAGTTGTAAGCGGTGCTTGGATTTGCCTAAAAGTATAGCGGGCGGGCTTTATCGTCCGCGCAGCGGACGACCTGCCTTTTCATTTTCGGGCAAGGTCGATCTACTTGCCCGCTGATGCCGATTCGTCCAGCAACTCTTTTAAGTACTGCTGCCAGAGTTTCGCAATGGTATGCGTTCCGTGGCCGCGCGTTTCTTCGCTGATCGGAATCATCACAAAGCGCCCTCGCTTCACGCGCTTGATTTCGCGTTCGATGATGCCCAACTCCGGCGGATTGATGAAGTCGTCGGCTGAGTTCACCGCAATCAGCGGCGCCTTGATCGTTTCGAGCTTTGGCGCGGGATTGTATTCGCGTGAAGCTTCGAGCTGATAAATCAGATCGTTGGCGTCGAGACGCGCAAGCGCCGGCTTGAACCGATCCAAATAAAATTTTTCTGACGCTGTGCGCGTCGGCGCGACGGCCTGCCAATTCAACGGCGCGCTACCGGCCAGCAGCAGAAGATCTTCAGCGGTGGTCAATCCTCGAATCGGTTGTGTTTTGTACTCGCCGCCCATCCAATCCGCGTCGTTCTTAATTGCATCAATCGCCATGAAGCGCCAGACGCGGTTACGGCCGGCGAGTTCGACGGGGTTACTCGCGAGCGGCATCAGCGCATCCATGAAATCTGGATACATCTCGCCCCAAACCCAAGTCTGCATGCCGCCCATCGACGTCCCCATCACCATCCGCAGATGATTCACGCCGAGCTTCTTTGTCAGCACTTCATGCAGCGCCTCGACCATGTCGTCATAGGTGTACTTGGGAAACTTCATGTGCAAGCCGTCGCTGGGCTTGCTTGATTTTCCGTGACCGACACCGTCGGGCAGGATGATGAAATACCTGGTGGCATCCAGCAGCTGGCCCGGTCCGAATAGGACATTTGCAAAAGCCGGATTGAGCAGACTGGCGCCGGAACCACCGGTGCCATGGCCCGCAAGCACGGCGTTCGTTGCCACACCGGCGCTGTTCTTCTGGAGTGTGCCGATCGTGCGGTAGTGCATCTTCAATTCCGGCAGCGTCTCGCCGCTGCGGAAGTGAAAGTCCTTGATGACGTAGTCGCCTTCGACCGGCTCGGGGTAATTGCGCTGTGGCTGGGTGGTTTGCGCGAGCGTAAAGCAGGCCGCGCAGAGGGCGAACGCGATTGACCAGACAATTTTCATGGCAGGCTCCTTCTTTCGTATGCTCCGGGCGGGGCGTAGGTTATCACTCTGCAAACTGATCTACCGAACAAGGTTCATGTATTATGTGGCGCGCCCAAGCAGCCGTTTCGGAATTCTTCTGGAGATAACTCATGTTCAGATTCAAAACCGTCGCCTTACTTTGTTGCCTGCTGATTTGCTTCGCGCTGAATGCGTCAATCGGCCGAGCCCAGTCGTTGCGCGGCATCACGCCCGAAGACTACTTCGCCTTTGAATTCATCAGCGATCCGAACCTCTCGCCTGAGGGAAAGCTGGTGGCATACGTTGTCACGAAAATCGATCGCACACAGAACCGTCGCAACTCTGCGATTTGGATGGTCGCGACCGATGGCAGTCGCGCGCCATGGCAATTCACGACGTCGCCACAGAATTCGAATTCGCCGCGCTGGAGTCCTGACGGAAAGTCGATTGCCTTTATTTCTTCGCGTGCAGAATCCACCGCCCCCGCAGGCTCCACCGATCAGCCGCGCAGTCAGGTTTGGTTGCTGTCGATGGCCGGTGGCGAAGCGAAGCGTGTCACGAACTTGAAAAACGGGGTCAGCTCTTTTCGCTGGTCACCTGACGGAACGAGACTCGTCGTCGTCAGTCGCATCGGGCCGAGTGACGCACGCACTGGTGACGCGAAGGACCGGAGCGACGTGCGGCATTACAAAAACAGTTCCTACAAATTCAACGACAGCGGCTGGTTTGACGATAAGCGCACGCATCTGTGGGTCGTCGATGTGAATTCGGGAACCGCGAAACAGATCACTGAAGGCGATGATTGGAACGACAGCGATCCGCAATGGTCGCCCGATGGAAAACGCATCGCGTTCGTTTCGAATCGCACCGGCAAAGAGTACGAAGACAATCGCAACAGTGATGTGTGGGTCATCAACGCTGACGGCGCCGCAACGCTGACAAAGATTTCCGATCACGACGAGGCGGACAATCAGCCGCGCTGGTCGCCGGATGGAAAAACGATCGCTTTCGCCGGGGAAATTCACGAGCGCGATCATCCGAAGATTTGGCTCGCGCCTTCGTCGGGCGGCACAGCTTCAGTGTTGGCCGCAAACAATCTCGATCTTATTCCGGGACAACTGGAGTGGTCGGACGATGGCAAGTCGCTTTATTTCGAAACAGGTGTGAAAGGTGAACTCCATCTTTTCAGTGTCGATGTGCCGACTAAAACCGTTAAGCAGGTCACTTCCGGTGCGCGCGCCGTGCGCAGCGTCGATTTCAATTTCTCTACGGGCAAGATGGTTTATCTCGCGAACGACTTCAGGCATCTCGACGACCTTTACCTTTCAGATCTGAACGGTAAGAACGAACGCAAGCTTACAAACTTGAACGAAGCACTTTGGAAGCAAATTCAGTTCGCGGACGTCGAGCGCTTTACTTACAAGAGCGCCGATGACTGGGATGTCGACGGTTTCTTCGTGAAGCCAATCGGCTGGCAGCCTGGCAAAAAATATCCGCTCGTCCTCAGCATTCACGGCGGTCCGGCCGGGCAGTACGGCGTCGATTGGTATCACGAGTTTCAGGTGTACGCGGCGAAAGGCTACGCGGTGCTCTTCACAAATCCGCGCGGCTCGACTGGTTACGGGCAGAAGTTCGAGCGCGGCATCGTCAATGAATGGGGCGGCAAAGACTACCTCGACATCATGAACGGTCTTGACGCCGCGCTCCGGAAATATCCCTGGATCGATCAGGATCGTATGGGCGTCACGGGCGGAAGCTACGGCGGCTTCATGACGAATTGGATCGTCGGTCACACGAATCGGTTCAAGGCGGCGGTGACGCTGCGCAGCGTCGTGAACTTTATTTCCGATGACGGCACCAGGGACGGTGCTTACGGCCACACGCCGGATTTTGGCGGCGACATTTTTCAGAAATTTGATTTGTACTGGGACCGTTCGCCCTTGAAATATGCAAGTAACGTTAAGACGCCGACGTTAATTCTTCATTCGGACAATGACTTTCGCGTGCCGATCGAACAGGGCGAACAATGGTTTCGCGCGCTGAAACATTTTGGCGTGACCACGGAGATCGTCATGTTCCCACGCGAGAACCATAATCTGACGCGCACGGGCGAGCCGAAACATCTGGTCGAGAGTCTGAATTGGCAGTTGTATTGGTTCGATCGGTTCCTGAACGGAAACGATAAAGCCGTGCCGCCTGACGTCAGATAAGTGGCACGCGCCTTTTGCGCGTGACTATCACTTCAGTTCATCAGTTCGGTGACGAGTAGCTCAACCTGCATGCGCGGCGTGGCTTGGGAAGTTTTGATGCCGACGTCGGCTGCGGCAATCCGCATCATCTGATGTGCGACTTTCCGGCCATCGACGCGATTCAGCATCTGCAAGTACGCGCTCTGCCGAAACGGCGGCATCGGTACCTGGCGAAAAATCTCTTTCGTGGGCGCACCCTTCGAAAGCAGCGCATGCGCCAGCGCCATGCGCCGGTACGTACTCGCGATCAATCCAATCAGCATCACCGGCTGCGCGCCGTCATCCAGCAGGTGTTTCAAAGTACGCAGCGCTTTCGCGCGATTTCGCGACAACATCTGATCCGTCAATTCCCAATTCATCAACTCACGTGACCGCCCGACAAGCTCTTCGACGAGATCATTCGTGATCCGGCCGGACGGTAACGACGCCGCGGCTAATTTGTTCAGTTCGTTCGTTAACATACGCACGTTTGGGCCGACCAGCTCAACAATCCGGCTCAGCACCGGCTGCGACGCTTCCGCTTTCACCTCTTGAAGATACGACTTGGCCCAATTGGCGAGTTCGGTGTTAGTCAATGGCGCGAATTCGAAAGCCGCGCCGGCCATTAACTTCTTTGCGAGCTTCTTCCGTTTATCAATGTCGTCCGAATTGAAAATCACGACAGACGTTTCGACTGGCCGTTGTAAATAATTCAGCAAGATCTCCTCGTCCTTTTCATTGAGCTTGCCGAGGTCGCGGATGCGCACGACACGACGCTGCGACATCATCGGCAGTTGCTCGGCGGCCGCAATCGCGTCGCGCGCATCACCGGTTCTGAGACTGAAAGTTGAGTCGTTGAATTCGCGAAGCAGTGTTCCGATCAACGCGGCATTAGCGACAGCGTTAGCGGCTTCATCGCGCAGAAAGTCTTCGGAACCGAACAGAAAATAGACCGGCTCAAGCTGACCTTTTTTGACGGATTGCAGGAGATCTTTGCGTGTGCGAGTGGGCATTTTTTCTTTATTCCCTCTCCCTCTGGGAGAGGGTTAGGGTGAGGGCCTTAGCGAGTTTCCATTCTTGATTATTTCTTTTACCACTATCGTTGACCGCCGCGGGGGATCAAAGAAGAGCTTTGATGAAGGTTCACCGCTAAACCCTCACCCCAGCCTCTCCCAAAGGGAGAGGGAAGCTGACTTTATTCCTTTATCCCAAACCCATTAACTAGAGTCGAGACAATCGACTCAGCGAAGCTGCGCGCCATGCGCATCACCGCGGGATCCTCTTCGTTGAAAAAGTTGCGCGGGTCGTTGGCGAATTCAAACTCGCCGCGAAATACGAAGTTCTGATTGTCGTATAGCACGCGGTTCTCATGCTGATCGTGGACGGTGACAGCGGCGGTAATCGTCACTTCGAAAATTCGCGCGCGCCCTTTGTCGTCGAGCAGCACGCCGGAGAATGTGAAGCTCCTGATGACGCCATCGATGACCGCGTCGGCTCCCTCGCGCTCGCTCTGGACCCGCAGTCCGTGACCGCGGCGAATTAGTTCATTCATCACGGCTTGCGTAAATCTCTGCTCGATCTTGAAACGCAGGCCTTCAGGGCCTAACTGAAATGCAGGAACCGCAACCGTTTTGATGTGCGGCGGGAGCTGCGTCTTGCTCACCGGCTTGTAGCATTCAGTAAAACCGGACAGCAGGAGCGCAGAAGCGGTCAAAGCTGCGAAGCGTAATAACTGTTTCATCAAAAGGCCTCGGAAAGAGCGTTGATAATACGTTACTCGGCGTGATATACGGAAGGCGCCTGGAGGAAATCATGAGTTCCCCAAACCCCGACGAATTGAGAAAAACTCTAGCCGAGCAAAAAAAACTGGAACTTGAAATCGAGACGCTGGAACGAGAACAGAAATGGTATTGGATGATTGGAAAACTGCCGGTCGTTACGACCCTGATCGCTGCTGCCGGAATTATCGTTACTGTCTGGCAGATACAACGAACAGAACTTGCGCAGATCGAGGAAAGAAAAGCCAGAATAGCGAGTGAGCAGTACGATCGAATAAACAGAATTCAAACGCAAATACGAGCCGACAAGGAGCTGCTCGGGAATTTCGAAAGTGATCCTAAGATGTCTTCAGTTCAGGCACGTTTTCTAATTGATGATCTAGCTAGCCTTACTCGACAACTGCCAGCAAACACGCCTGAAGAAGAAACCATCGCCGAACATTTGAGGGGCATTGTCTGGAGTTTACCCTTTAACGACAAGAAAGACTTCGACTTCGATGTTTCGACGCTCAGTCATTGGATGGCAAATCGCGTATTTTGGCGAGTCAACTCTTCCGCGCATCACATCTTTCTTGAGAGAAAGTATTACCCAGAAGTTAGCGATCTGCGCAGTTGCTTTGGACAACTTACAATCCGCGGAGCAATCATCGATTATGGCAACATGCCTAAAGGCTGTAACAAAGAACTAGTGGGCGCCATCATCTATGGATTCGGCGAACACTTGCGGGTGGCAAAAGAGAGTAGCGAGGCAGCGCTCGACTCGGAAGTCGAGCAGTTCGTCCGTTCCTCGCAAAACGGTGGTCTGGGAGATGAATTGAGAAAACAGGCGTTGCCCCAAAACTAAAAAGGGCGCCGAGAAATCTGATTATGACAGCCCCTATTCCGATTGGCCCAACACTCAATCAGATCGGACAAATCTTTGTGAACGTGAAGGATCTCGACCGCGCGACGGCGTTTTATCGCGACGTGCTCGGCATGACCTATCTTTTCAGCGCGCCTCCAGGGATGGCTTTTTTCGATTGCGGCGGGATTCGCGTGATGCTGGGACGGGCGGATCGGCCCGAGATTGATCACGTTGCTTCGATCATCTACTACAAAGTCGACGACATCGAGAAGGTCGCGGAAGTCTTCAAGGCGCGTGGCGTCGAGTTCATCATCGATCCGCATCTGGTCGCGCCGATGCCTACTTATGATTTGTGGCTCGCAGATTTCCGAGACTCGGAAGGCAACATCCTCGCGCTGATGAGCGAAGTCCCGAAAGAAGTGGCGTAAAGTTACAGAACCGCGACCGGTAGGGAGCGGGTTAAAGATTTCAACCCGAGCGTAAGTTCAAATCATACTTGACTCATTACCCCGCTCGCTATCGCTCGCGGTTCTGTAACTGAGTCTGTCGGTTGACCACCAAACTCAGCCCCATAATCAGGTAAAAGATCATCACTACTTCTGAATCGCCCCAGTTGTAGTGAACCACACCGCTAATCATGAACCCGACAAGTCCGCCAAGCGCGCCAAGTGCGACGCCTCGCTCAATCCAATTCTCTTTCGAGACTTGACGTTGCAAACGCCACAACATCCGCGCATAGAGCGCCATCAGAATCAGCCATGAAAGCAACGCGGGCACGCCACGCTCGAGGGCAATCTGCAAATAATCCGAATGCATGTGTCCCATGGGAAGACGACCATTATCGAACAATCCCCACGCGCGCCAGTGCGCCTTGATTGAATCCATGCCGACGCCTACTAACAGATGGCGCGGGTTGCTGACGAGTAGGTTGACTCCTTCGCGCTGCACCGTCTGTCGCCAACGGATTGAGTCATCGTGTGAATCGAAAAAGCCGACGTTCCGTTTTTGATGAAGGATGAAAGTTCCCGCAAGCACCAGCGGCAACGCGCAGGCGCCAATGACGATCAGCGTGCGCCAACGCACACCCAGCACCGCGATCAGCGCAGCCGAAATCAAGAACGATAGCCATGAGGCGCGCACAACGGTGAGCATTAGTGCGCCGCTAATCGCGACGAGCACGAGCAGTAGAATCAGCGACCACTTCGAACGTTTGCGCGGCAAGGCAACGAACAGCCCGAAAGCAAGTGACCCAAGCAGTTGCAAACTCTCGCTGTACGTTGTCCAGTGATTGAAAAATCCAATGGCGCGCCGGTCGCGTCCGCGGCTCCAGGAAGCGATACCGAGTCGTTCCTCCGGGGTCCCTGGTAGCAACTTTCCACGGGGCATTTCCAGCACCGGATTCCACTCGTAGCGATAAATTCTTACTTTGACCGTCTTCTCGGACGACGGCTGATCCAGTTCCGCGACCAACTGTTCGCTATTCCAGATTCTCTGTCCGTCAACTTCTTCGATCGTGTCTCCGTCGAGAATCGGATTGGCTTCGATCTTCGCGCGCGTGATAAATCGCGCGGCCTTCAGGGGACTGTCCGGGCGCACGCCTTGAACTTTCACCCCGCGGCCAATCGCGTACTGCGCAAAAGTGAATAGAGCCGACAGGATCGTGGCCGCCATCAGCACCGCGATCAGCAGCCGCAAAATCCGCGCGGACCGAAGGTTCTCGGCAAACAAATACGCGATGGTAAACAGCATCGCCGCGCGCAGCTTGCCGATCGAAACCATCGGCTCATACGAAAGGAACGAGGAAATTCCCGTAAGGATGAAGAACGCGAAGATCGCATAATCAATCGGCGTGCGATGCAATATCGGGCGCGGGAAAACAAAAAAGCGTAGCAGCCAAAACAGCAGCCCGACCGCCCACGCAAATTGCGCCGCCGCGATCGAAACCGGCGCGGCAAAGGCAAACAGGAAAAGCAGCGCGAGAATTACGCGCTCCAGCCAAAGCCCGAGGGGTCCAGGGGCAATCTCACGCGACACTGTTGCGTTTGAATTCAAGACCAGGTGAATCGTTGACGCTTGCGAATGGCTGACAATTGCTTAGAATCGCCTGACGATTTTCGATTATATGCGAGTCTCAGTGAAAACCTTTATGCGAACAGTCATTCTGCTTGTCTTAATTATCATCGCGTTATGCGGCACAACGCCGGCGCAGGTCAAGACAGTCCCCGAATACATCGATGAAGTTACATCTGTCGCGAATCGCGCAAACGTGAAAGCTGCGTACGACTATATCGACCGCAATCAACAAAACATTCTGCGTGAATGGATCGCGATTACTGAAATCAACTCGCCGTCCGGACATGAGCAGCAGCGCGCAAAGTACGTCGAGAGTCTGCTGCGTCAGTATCATCTCGACGATGTTCATTATGATTCAGCCGGGAATCTGATCGCGGTGCGCAAAGGCACGTTGGGCAAGCCGGTGATTGTCTTTGACGCGCACATGGACACGGTTTTTCAGCCGGGACTGACGATCAAGGCACAAGTGCGAGAAGGCAAAGTCTACGCGCCGGGAATCGGCGACGACACGCGCAATGTCGAAGCGCTGCTCGCGACCATTCGAGCACTCGACGCGGCGAAGATCAAAACGAAGGGCGATCTGGTATTCGTCTTCACCGTCGAAGAAGAGACCACTTTCAAAGGCGTGCAGGCTTACGTCGACGCAAACAAAGGAAAGATCGATCAGTACATCGCGCTCGACGGCGGTTACGAAGGGTTCACGTACGCGGGCATCGGCATCAACTGGTATCGCCATCACTTCATCGGGCCGGGTGGTCACACGCGTTCGCAAACCCCGCCTTACTCGGCGACGCTCCCGTTGGCGCGCGCCATCGACCGCATTTACCAACTGAAAGTGCCGACGAATCCTTCCTCGAATCTGAATATCGGGATGATCGGCGGATCGGAAGTCGTCAACGCAAAGGCCGCCGACGCATGGTTCACGGTCGATCTGCGTTCGACTTCGAACGACGTCCTTGCGGACTTAGAGAAACAGATTGCGGCGATTCTTGACGATGAAGCTGCGAAAGTCGGGATGACGGTGAAGACCGACGTGATTTCGAAATCGCCCGCCGCGGTAATTCCCGGTCATCGCGATTCTTATCTTGTGCGCATGGCCGAAGCCGTGCATCGCGTGATGGGTTTCGATCCGTCAATCGGCAACGCGGGTTCGAACAACTCGAGCGTGGCGCTGCTGGCCGGAATCTCTTCAATTTCCACCGGCTCAGGGCCATGCGACGGCTCGCACAGCCTCGCCGAGAACTGCGAAATCGAACCGTTCTACAAAGGGATTAAGAAGACGTTGTTGTTGGAAGTGGCGTTAGCGGGAATTGAGTGAGGGTCAATGTCAGAATCTGGCTTTTCTTTTTCTCTGGTATTTTGCGAGTTCTCTTACTCTACGATAAATGGATAGGAGAATCTTAAGCGTGCCAAGCGGGTTGTTAGTGAGTTTGCTTAACTGTTCGAGATGTTCAAAGTCCATTAATCTACTCAAGGCTTTCGCGGATTCTTCTGCAAAGCGAATCTGATCTCGCCCTAACGCAATTTCTTGGCGTCGAACTTTGATCCGCATTAACCGCCGCTCATGCATGCCCTTGTAGATATCTCTGTAAAGCGAGTTAAGGTGTTTTCCAGACCCCGAGAACGCTTTAACTAATCGTTCTATGTTCGTTGCTATAGCGACCGCGAGCGTTAGTTCAAGCCATCCTGGCGAGGCATACCGGATCGATTTGATCCGGGGGCGGTCATTCAAGTTCTAGTCGCGCATCTTGCGCCTGCTCTCGTTCGGAATCCTCGAACGTACGGAACGTTATGAGTTGGCCTTTGCGCCGATCATATTCAATCAGGAAAATCATTTCCCGCAAAAACCCTGCGCCCTCCCTTACGGTCGGGCTACTGCCCCACCCCTCACACATTCGCTCATCACTCATCACTCATTACTCATTACTATTAACTCACCATGCCCACGCATACGCTTCGGTCCGCGGATCAGTGCCCGCGCTAATAACTCCAGTCTTCGGATCGATGACGATGGCCGCCAAGGAGCCGCTCGACCATGGGCCGGTGACATGTAATTTGTGACCACGCGCCAGCAGATCCTTTCGTACCGGTTCGGAGATGCGTGATTCCACCGAAAGATCGCCCGGATAGATTGTGTGCGGGAACGGCGAAGCGGGAAACGCGCGCGTCAGCCACTTCGGCGCTTCGATAGCCTGCTGGACGTTCATCTCGAACTCGGTGATGTTAAGCAGCGTCTGCATCGTCAGCAGCACCTGATTGTCCGCGCCCGGCGTTCCCATCACCATGCGAGGCTCGCCGTCTTTCATCACCAGCGTTCCCTGCAAAGTGCTGCGCGGCCGTTTGCCCGGTGCGAGCGCATTCGCCTCGCCAGGATTCAGCGTGTAGTAATCACCGCGACAGTTGAAAATGAAACCGAGATCGCCCATCACCACGCCCGTGCCGAACGCGCTATGCAGGCTCGGCGTAAAACTGATCATGTTGCGCGCGCCATCGACTACCGCGATGTAGCTCGTGTCGCCTTCGTGACTCGCGTCGCCTTCGGTGGTGATTGTCACCGGACGATCCAGAGGAGTTGCCTCACTGGTAAATTTTTCAGCGGTGCCCGGACGAAATGCCAGCGACGCACTGTTTTTATCGATCAATGCCCGACGTTCGGCGGCGTACTCTTTCGAGAGCAAGCCCGTGTACGGAATCTTGATGAAGTCCATATCACCGAGGTACTTCTCGCGATCGGCCATGGCAAGTTTGGTCGCTTCGACCGTCGTGTGAATGTAGTCGGCACTGTTGTGGCCCATCGCCTTCAGGTCGTATCCATCGAGAATTCGCAGCGCAAACAATTCGGCCGGACCCTGACTCGCGGAAGCGTTCTTGTAGATTTGGTATCCGTGAAAATCGATCGAGACGGGTTCTTCGACTTTCGCGGTGTAGTTCGCGAAGTCTTCGTAACGAAACAGTCCGCCGTTGTTTTCAGAGAACGCGGCCATCTCGCGGGCGATGTCGCCTTTGTAGAAGCGATCGCGCGCGGCCTGCAAAGCGGCATGACGGCCTTTGCGTTTGTTCAAGGTCTCGGCTTCGACGATGCGGCGCAGCGTGCGTGCGAGATCAGGATTGCGAAAGATCTCGCCGGCCTGCGGTGCACGACCACCGGGCAGATAGACTTTCATGCTGGTCGGATACTTGTGCAGTTTCTGGGAGGTTTGGAGCGCCCGCGCCAGTGAATCACCAACTGGAAATCCGTTTTCGGCGAGGTCGATTGCTTCAGCCAGCACCTGCGCAAAGCTCATCGTGCCCCATTTATCGAGCAGGATGTACCACGCATCGACGGCACCCGGCACAGTTGCCGATAACAGTGAGTCGTTAACCGGCAGCTTGCCGCCATTGTGTTCTTTGTACCATTCGATCGTTGCCAGCTTTGGCGCGGTGCCTTCAGCATTGATGGAATAGACCTTCTTCGTCTTCGCCTCATAGACGAGGAGCGTCGCGTCCGATCCGACGCCATTCATCGCCGGATCGACAATTCCCAGCACCGCCTGGCCGGCGACGATGGCATCGAACGCGTTGCCGCCTTTTTCGAGAATCCGTTCAGCCGCGCGCGTTGCCTCGGCCTTCATCGACGCGGCCGCGAAATGCTGGCCACGCACGACAGGTCTCATCGTTCTGTTTGCCGCAGCGGCGTCCGATTCACCTTCTTGTCCCATAGTCAGCCCCACCAGCGAACACATTAAGATTCCCGCCAACATAATTCGATTGAATGAACGCATGAAAATCTCCTCTCAATTTGTCGAAGATTGAGTTCGGGTTCAGTCAAATTCTCGCTTCGGCGTTTCCTGATCGGCGCCGACGCGTCCTGTTTCAATTTTCGCCCGCGAATAATTCTCGCCCTTGATTGGTTCACCGGCGATGCGCCGCAACATAGTCAGTTGTCCGACGTGTGTCAATGCGTCCGCGACGGGGCCTTGAAACATTCGCTCGCAAGTCGCGCTGAGTTCCCTGCTCGATGCAAGGTATTCATCGTAACTGACCAGAGCCGCGTGAAAGCGTGCAACTTCTTCATTCCACGATAATGGCTCAGAGTTGTGCCAGGTCTCGTCGCCCTTTGCGATCGACAATGCCCAATCCAACAAGTCGCCGATGTGAGCGAGAATCTCGGCGGGTGTTCGCGTCGTGGGTGAGGCTTTGAACGAAGCGAACGACTCAGGCGCGTCGCGCACGGCCTTCGCGCCACGATAAGCGAGCGTCGCGACGGTATGTCTCAGCATTTCACGTTTGGTGTCCTTACTCATGAATGTCTGGCCTCGCCATAATTATCGAACTCGAAACTCGAAACTTGAAACTCGAAACTTCAATACGCATCTTCACCTCGCCACATCACCGGCAACGTCTGCAAAATAATTTTTAGATCCTGCAACAGCGACCAGTTTTCGATGTAGTACAAATCCATCCGCACCATCTCGTCAAATGTCAGCCGGTTGCGACCGGATACCTGCCACAAACCGGTAATGCCCGGCTTCATGTCGAGCCGCTTGCGATGCCACAACTCGTAACTCTCAACTTCGTAAGGAATCGGCGGGCGCGGCCCCACCACGCTCATGTCGCCGCGCAGCACGTTGAAAAGTTGCGGCAGCTCATCGAGACTCGTCTTGCGCAGAATTCGCCCCAGGCGCGTCACGCGATCATCACCGCGCAGCTTGTAAGCGGGGCGGGTGTGGTCGCCCACGTTCGAATCGGGTTCGCCTTTGATGTATTTCTCCTGAAATTCGCGGTGGCGCGCGTCGTCGCTGCCTGCGCGCATCGAACGAAATTTGTAAAAGAGAAAGACGCGACCATCCATACCAACGCGTTCCTGCTTGTAGAACACCGGCCCCCGCGAATCCAGCTTGATGAGTAATGCGATCAAAACCCACAACGGGGCCAACACAGTCAAGGCGAATATGGTGACAGTTAGATCGGATGTCCGTTTGAGAAAACGCGCTGCGTTCGACAGCGGCGAGCGAAACAGCGTCACCATCGGCAGCGAGCCAACCTGATCGATTTCAGTTTTGCTCGGCAGACAGTTGAGCAGCGTCGGGGCGATGCGAAACTCGACCCCACGTCGCCGCCCTGTCTGAATCATCACGTCGAACAAAACTTCGCCCGGGACCTTGGGATCGGAGATGATGACTTCGTTCGCGCCCGATTCGCGAATCGCTTGCGGCAGTGCGTTCAGGTCGGCGACGACGGGCACGCCTTCAAATGTTGCAGTCGCTCCCGGCACATGACCGTTTTCGACAAGGCCGATGACGCGATATCCGAGTTCCGGCCGCGCGCGCATCTCGCGAATACACAGAGCCGCTTCCGGCCCACGACCGACGATCAGTGTTGGAATCAGGTTCACTCCACGACGCCGAACCGTTATTTGCGCCGTGCGCACAATCATGCGCAACATTCCGATACCGGCAAATGCAAGCACAAAATCGAGAACAAAAATCGCGCGCGAATATGAGAACGTTCGGTAGGCAGTGCCGCCTCGATACATGAATGCGGCCGCAACGATTAGCAGGGAGGCGATGGCGGTGGCTTTGAAGACGCGGGCGATATCTTCGACAAACGAAAATTCACCTCGCACTCGATACAGATCGTAATAACGCAGCAGCAACAAGCGGATCGGAATGACGAGCGGCAGAAGCACCGCATAAGGTGCGAATGCGGTGGTCCAAGTTAATGCGCCTGGCACGTCGCGATAGAACACCACTTGACCGTGACGCAGCTTAAATGCGAGGACGAACGATGCGATCGCCAGCGCAACGTCACTGATCGCCAAGCCGAACTTCACGAGCGGCACGACCCAACGCGGCGCGCGCGCGGGCACACGCACGGCTTCAGGTGTCGTAGTCGATTTCGCGACCTCAGCTCTCATCGAGGATCAATTTTGCGACTTCAGCGCGTGTGTGCGGATTAGCGCGCGGCTCTCTGCCGGTTTTCTTTTGCAGCGCCAAAGATTGGATATCGTTCCCGGACGTCAATTTCTGCAAACGTCCTTCGCGCGCCAACTGCTCATCAATTGCCGCCCATTTGCCTGCATAGATGCTCGCCGCCGGCACACCCAACGCGGCAGCTTCGCGATTCATTGTTCCGCCCGCACTCACCACCAGGTCCGCAGCCGCGATCAGGTTAGCACCATCCAGTACTTCACGCGGCATGATTACCTGCGCAAGATTTTGTTTCTCGTATTCAACGCGTTGCGCGTCAGTTCGAGGCAGCAAAATGATCTTTGTGTCCGGCTGAGCATTCAGGTGCGCCAGCAATTTATCGAACAACTCGTTTTCGAATCGGTGGTACAGCGCCTCACTGGCCGGCGGTCGCGCGACAATCAACACCTCTTCGCCTCCGACGCCGAGCGCGCGCAATGTATGGGCGAACGCCGAGTCGAGGGTGAAATCGGCAAGGTAAACATCCTCTTTCAGCCCGCCGTACCGCTTCACTTTTCGCGACGGCGCGCCATATTTCTTCAGCTCTGCCTTCGGAAAAGCCTGCGGCACGATCACTCGCGACGCCAAACGAAATGCCAGATGATTCGCCGGCTGATGCTCATAGTCCATCAGCGTAACGGTTTTGATTCCGAGTGCCGCAGCCGCGGCAATTTGCGCGTAGGAGTTGTGGCTGACGGCGAGATCGAACCCGCGATCGCGGGCCCACTTGCGTAAAGCCGCAGCGCGGCCGACGAGATTGCCCGCTTTGCCCGTCAACTTGCCGCCGCCATGACCACCAATCACATGCGGCAGCATACCGGCCTTGGTAGCCAACTCAACTGTCTGCGCATAGTCGCGCGCCGAAATTTCTATCTGATGACCGCGCGCCGTGAACTCCGGAATCAACGCGCGAAAAAACGGCACGTGCGGAGAATTAGCGAGATCGATCCAGATGCGCATCGCCTGAAGGTAAAAAGGAAAAAGTAAAAAGGCAAAAAGGTTCTCAAATAATGCCTTGAGATCTCTTTGCTGACACAACTATGGATCCGAGGATACGCTTTATTTGTTCCGCTTCATCTCGCAGTTCGGCAAGCCGTTTCTCGGGCAGCACTTTCGCAGCGATTAGCAGTCGTAGCCAGTAGTGCGTTTCGCGAGCCTCTTTCAGAGCGATTGAATTCTTACTGATGAAATCCGGTTTGCTTTGCGCTGCCTGGGCTTCCTCGGCGTTTGCACCAACTGACGTTGCGGCCTTCAGCAACTGTCTGCTGATGTCCCTGGAGACACCCGGCCGCTTGTTGAGTTCGTTGCACAACTTGATGATGCGCAACGCAAATTCGAAAGTCCGTTCTCTGATATCTTGTGGAGTGTTAGACATGGGAGTCCTCCTCACTTTTGCCTTTTTACTTTTTCCTTTTTCCTTCTAATAGCCGTGCCAACGCATACGCCATCCACGCCTGCGACCAGCGCATGTACTCGATTCGATTCGTATAGAAGCGCTTGCGCTGATAGTAAAAGTATCCGTGCGGGCTGCGCAGATTGTCGATGGTCCATTCAGCAATCTGTTCGGCGAGATTCAAAGTCGCCGGGAATCTGCCACGCAATTCAACCAGCGTCACAATTGCCGCTGCGGCTGAGTGAACATCGGCCGGATACAGTTGGTTAGGATAGTATTTGGGCCAACTGTTAGTCAGGAAGAATCTTTCTTTCCAAAATTCGTAACCGCGAGCGAGCGCCGCCTCGAGTTCATCGCGCGCTTCGCAACGCTCAATTAAACGGGACAGGCTCGTCAGAATAAACGCCGTGTGAAAATTGTCGTTCCACGCTTGATGACCATCGGCTCCATACGCCCATGAACCGTCCGCGTGTTGCCGGCGAATTACATATCGCGCCGCGCGCATCGCCAAATTGCCCAGGCTCTCTTCTTTCAACATTGAGCCGGCCGTCCCGAGTACTTCCGCCGCCAGCAGGCTCGCATTGAAAACTCGCGTTTGGTCGAGCGGCGAATAGCTGAAGCAGACTTCGTCACTCGCGTCTTCGGCTCGATTCAGATCGTTGAGAATGAAATCGCAGACCGTGCGTGCGTGCGGCAGATAAGCCGGCGCGTCGATCACTTCCGCCGCCTCGCACAGCGCGCGGGCGGCAAACGCGGTCGGCACAATCGTTGGCGTTCCCTTCGGCGCGAAGAACGATCGCGATTGCCAATCAAAGTTGTAGCCCCAGCATGCGCCCTTGAACCCTTTCAGGTTCATGCCAATCAAATCGTCAAGCAGCTCGCGCGCTTGGATTTCCGTTTCTTTCGTTTGCACGCGCCGAAAATCCGCCAATGCAGCCAGTGCAAAAAGGGCGATGCCTTTCACGTTCCGTTCACGCGGGACGCCTGCGAGTTTTCTAAAATTCAGGGAAGAGCGTTTGAAGAATTGGGTCCAGGCTAGGCGCGCAAAACGCGAATTCTTGAGTGGTGTTGACTGGAATAAGCGACTGTTCAGCCCATCGTACGGATCGTAACCCGCGAAGTCGTGGGCCCGACAGTAATCCCAAAGTTCGCGATGTGCGATTGCGAGATCGGGCGGCATCTGGTGTCTCTCCCTTCTCCCTCTGGGAGAAGGGTTGGGGATGAGGGTTTAGCGGATCAGCAATTCTCTTGTTGCAATCGACGCCTAAACCCCACCCTGACCCCCTCCCAGAGGGAGAGGGAACACGGGCGAACTCCAAATTATTGCGCGGTCAAAGAAGTCTCAATCCGGCGCGGCGTTTCGACGAAGCTTTCACGCCAGAGCTCAAACGACAACAGCGTCCAAAGCAGCTTGCGGTGGTTCGCTATGCCGCGTTCGTGTTCATCCTGAAGCCTGGCAACGTATTCGGGATTGAAAAGGCCGCCGCGCCGCAGCCGTTCCGGTGACAAAAGATCACGCGCCAAGGGACGCAACTCAGCCTTCAGCCATTTCGCGAAAGGTACGCCGAACCCTTTCTTCCCGCGCCGCCACACGAATGACGGAACCAGGTCTTTGGCTGCCTTTTTCAAAATGTATTTCGAGGTGTAGCCATGCAGCTTGTACCGCGAAGGCAACGACGCCGCGAATTCCGCCACGTGCGGATCGAGATACGGTGCGCGTACTTCCAGACTGACCGCCATGCTGGCTCGATCGACTTTGGTCAGAATGTCTTCCGCGAGATAAAGCTGCGTGTCGAGACTCTGCATGCACTCGGTCAAATCCGTCGAGTCGCATTCCGCAAACAGGCGACGGGCATCGAGATAAATGTCCGCATCGCTCGCGCGTTTGACCTCATTTGTCAGCAGCTCTTCCTGATCACCGGGCGTAAATGAACCAAACCACACGTGATGACGAGCAACCTCGTCGTAGTGCGATGCCGCAACAAACCGGCGCGCGCGATAATCAAACGACAGATTCTTAGTTTTCACCGGCAGCGCATTCACCAGCGGCTCAATCACTCCGGTGCGCAGGCGACGCGGAATCATGTCGTATGCGCGCGCCATGCGATGACCGAAATACATTGGGTAGCCCGCGAAGATTTCGTCGCCACCGTCACCGCCGAGAGCCACTGTCACGTGCTTACGAGTAAAGCGTGACAGCAGATATGTCGGCACGAGCGAGGGGTCAGACATTGGCTCGTCCATCCAGGCGCCGATTTCGCCGACAAGATTCGCGGCGAGTGTCGCGCTAAAACGCTCTTCGTGATGATCGGTCCCGAGGTATTGCGCCACGCGCCGCGCGTATTGCGATTCGTCAAAAGAGCCTTCAGCGAATGCAATCGAAAAGGTCTTCACGGTCTCTGATGAAGCGCGCACCGCCAGCGCCGTCACCATCGACGAATCGATGCCGCCGGAAAGCAGCACGCCGAGCGGCACATCCGAAACCAGTCGCATGCGCACGGAATCTTGGAGCAGGTCGCGCAATTCCGATGCAGCTTCAGTTACCGTCGGCACGGGTTCGCGGAGTTTGTAACTGAGCTGCCAGTAACGTTTGACTTCGACGCGGCCATCTTCAAGCGTCAAATGGTGAGCCGCAGGAAGCTTGTTGATGCCTTCGTAAATCGACAGCGGTGCGGGCACGTAATCGAATGAAAGATATTGCCGCAGCGCGTTGAGATTCAGATCCGGCCGCACGGCAGGATGTGCCAGCAGCACCTTCGGCTCTGAAGCAAACAGCAACATGCGATCGAAGACGCCCCAGTACAAGGGCTTCTCGCCAAAACGATCGCGTGCGATGAAAAGCCGCCGCCGCTCGTCGTCCCACAGCGCGAAGGCAAACATACCGTTCAGGTGCTGCACCATGTCGCGGCCGTATTCTTCATAAAGATGCGGGAGGACTTCTGTGTCTGAGGCGCTGCGGAAAGTGTGGCCCCGCGCTTCAAGGTCGTCACGCAATTCGCGGTAGTTGTAGATTTCGCCGTTGAGTACTACGGCAACTGATCGATCTTCAGTGAAGACAGGCTGCTCTCCGGTGAGCAGATCGATGATCGCCAGACGTCGCATGCCGAGTGCGACACCATCGTCGATCAGATAGCCTTCCGAATCAGGGCCGCGATGCGTCATGCGATCGCACATCGAGCGCAGCAATTCATCCGCGCCCTCAGGCGTTCGCGCGCGGGCGTCGAGATTGGCCCAGCCGGTTATTCCGCACATATAACTATTCTGTAGGGGCAGTCCCTGCCCGCGCAGTCATTGCTTTCGCTACCAAATGCAAGTAATCGAGTCGTTCCGTATAAGGCCAGTCTTCCGCGCGTTCGACGAGACCGCGCCGCACCGGATTCAAATGAATGTAATTGAGCGTTTCGTCGAAATCCTCACGATTTCGAATAATGTGGTCGTAATACTGGCGCTGCCACAGTTTACCGTTATGCCATGCCAGAATTCTTTCGTCGAAAGACTCTTGAATGCGCCGCATATTGCACCGAGAGTGCGCTGGGACATCCCTGGCCCAATCATGGCGTGGAAATGGTCGGGCATGAGACAAAAGATGTAAACCGTAAAACCAAATTTCTTTCTTAACTGCTTCAGGCAATTGATCGTCGCTCCGGTGACACGGCTATCATCAAAAACCGAAAGGTGTTTAAAGGCATTGATTGTCACGAAGTAGATGCGGGGCCATGAATAGTCGAATCCTGTTAGCCTCAAGCTGTTCCGACGCGTGTACGTTTCTCGTTCCGAATCCATAAATGCGAAAGTGGGCAGGGACAAGCCCTGCCCCTACAGTTGTTCTGTGAATCCGATCCGCTCACGCACCGCATAAATTCTTTTTGCCTGCGATTCGTGATACGTGCGCACCAGCATCTCTGCCAGCAAGCCCATCAAGAAAAACTGCACGCCAAGGACGAGCAGCACCATCGTCAATACAGGGAGCGGTGTTTGAATAAAATCGGCGTGATGCGGCCAGCTCGCGAACTTCATCAGAAAAGCAAAGATGGCGCAGAGTATGGATACGGCGAAGGTCAGCAATCCCGCCCAGCCAAAAACATAAAGCGGCTTCGTCTGGTAAGACGCCATGAACTTGATCGTCATCAAATCGAAGATGACTTTGATCGTGCGCGACAAGCCGTACTTCGATTTGCCCATGGTGCGCGGATGGTGCTCGACTGGGATTTCAGTAACGCGCGCGCCTGACCACGATGCGTAAATCGGAATGAAGCGATGCATCTCGCCGTACAACTGCACGTCCACGAGTGATTCCCGGCGATAAGCCTTCAGTGAGCACCCATAATCATGCAGCGGCACGCCGCCGATCTTCGAAATCAACCAGTTCGCCATCTGCGAGGGAATCTTGCGAGTGATGAGCGGATCCTTCCGATTCTTTCGCCAGCCGGAAACGACATCAAAGCCTTCATCAATCTTTTCGAGCAGTCGCGAGATGTCTGCCGGATCATTTTGCAGGTCAGCATCCATCGGAATCAAAACTTCACCACGCGCTGCATCGATGCCTGCCGCCATCGCCGGCGTCTGACCGTAATTTCGTCGCAGGGCGATCACGCGCACACGGCTGTCGCGGGCGGCAATTTCGCGCAGCACCGCCAAACTTCCGTCTGATGACCCGTCATCGACATAGATTATTTCGGCGCTACGCCCGAGCTGCGCCAAAGATCGATCGAGCTTCTCATGCAGGGGCCGGAGATTTGGTTCTTCGTTGAAGACCGGCAGGAAAACAGAGATTTCCAGCGTGTCGCCGTCGCGTCGTCGCGAGCGGGCAGTAGTCTGCGGCGTTGCTTCAATTTCAGTCGTGACCAAATTGCTCTCCCGGGAACCGATGCATTTTAAACTGAAAAAGGCGGGATTGCAGTACGGCGGCGAAATTCATGCGCCTTATCGTTGTGATTTGAACCACTCGATGAATTGCTTAATTCCCATTTCAATTTGCGTTTGCGGGCTGTAATTGAGCAGTCGTCTCGCCTTTGAAATGTCGGCGAAGGTTTGTGGCACATCGCCCGGCTGTAATGGCTGCCAGTCAATCGCAGCCTGCGTGCCAAGCTCCGTTTTGATGAGAGCAATCAGCTCACGCAATTCGACGGTGCGCGACTCGCCAAGGTTAATCACTTCATAATTCGTCTGGTCATAGTCGATGGCGGCGCGGACACCGGCAATGATGTCGTCGATGTAAGTGTAGTCGCGCCGCGTTGAGCCATCGCCGAATACTGGAATCGGTTTTCCCTCGCCGATTAATTTCGCGAACTTGTGAATCGCCAGATCAGGTCGTTGTCGCGCGCCGTACACAGTGAAGAACCGCAAACACACGATCCGCATGTCGTACAGATGAGAGTAGGTGTGACAAATCAGTTCGCCCGCCGCTTTAGTCGCCGCGTACGGAGAAATCGGATTGAAGATCGGATCGTCTTCAGCGAATGGCACCTTCTCGTTCACGCCGTAGACGGACGACGACGAGCCAAATACGAACTGCTTGACGCCATGCGTTCGCGCCAGCTCGAGCAGATTCATCGTGCCGTTGATGTTGGTCTCGACATAGAGCTGCGGCTCTTTCAACGAAGGCCTCACGCCCGCGCGCGCTGCGAGATGCACGATGCAATCAAAGTTTGCTTCCACGAATGCCTGTTCCAGCGCAACCTGGTCGCGGATATCAGCTTCGACGAGTTTGTAGTTTGGATTCTTAAGGTGTTCGCGAATGTTATCGCGCTTGATCGAGGGCGAGTAGAAGTCGTTGAAGTCATCAACGACGGTAATCCGCCAATCGCCTTCGCTGAGAAGCCGATCGACCAGATGCGAGCCGATAAATCCCGCGCCGCCTGTGATTAAGATGCTTCGCATGTCCTTGGTGCTTTGTACTTGGTGCGTTGGTTGAAGCTGCGCGACGTTGAAAACCGATCAAAGTGCCAAGGTCAAAAGTACAAAGATCACTTGGTCGCATAAATCCACAAATGCCAACCCCAGCGCGATGCCAGCCCCGATTCAATCGAGCGTGGCAGAACATTTCCCACAATCGGAATGAATCGTTTGTTTAAAAAGTAAGCGCGTAACTCAACTTTTGAAAAACTCTTGAACAAGGCGCGCGCTTCGGGTCGAGAGTAAACCCGCGCGAGCGGATTGCCGGCGCCGTCGGTGCTTTCATTCAGCAACTGATCGGCTGACATATCGCCATTTGCGCCGCGCATCATTGCCGCGCGCTCTTGCAATGCGTCCACCGGCTCGCCAGTAAGCACATTAATCAACTTGATGCCCGCATCAGTTTTCAAAAGTCCCGCGCCGGCGCGTCGCAAAACGCGGATGCCGATGCGATAGTTGTAACTACCGCGATGATAGAGCATCACAATCGCACGACCTCCTGGTCTCAGTACGCGATGAATCTCCTGCACCGCGGCGTCGATATCCGGCGTGTGATGCAGCACGCCATGTGAATAAACCACATCGAAAGACTCATCTGGAAAGTCCAGACTCTCCGCGTCCGCAACTCGGAATTGACCCTTCAAACCAAACAACTCGAAACGTTTGTGCGCTAATTCAATCGCTGCGTCAGTCAGATCGACGCCGGTGTATTCAGCGCCAGCTTTTGCGAATTGTGCGCCATCGGTGCCAATGCCACACCCGATCTCAAGCACGCGCAAACCACGCGTATTCGCGAACTGAGCAGCGGCGGGTATATGCGACTCTTTTTCGTAACGATGCTTTTCGATGCGTTCGAAGAACTCACGCGTGCCAATTTCCGCGTCGCTGAACTTTGTGCCGCACGGATGCGCCTGCCAGAACGCGCGCACACGCTCTTTCAATTGTTCGTCTGCTGGTTTTTGACTCGCGCGCGCCATTCAAGGTAGAAGAGCAAGTATAAACGGAACTGGGAGCGCAGGCATCTTGCCGGTAGCGCCATTACTTTGCCTTTCTTTGCAGCTTAGCGCCTTTGCGTGAGCCAATCGGTTTTGAAAAAGCGTGTTTCACGCCAAGACGCAAAATCGCAAAGCACCGCAAAGCACATTACGATATCGGCTGTTCTATGATCACTTTCCAAATTGCCGGTTATCTAACTGAGTTCACGGCAGGAGCCGCCGAGATCAAGATCGATGCGTCACCGGCGACAGTGCGCCATGCGTTGAATGACCTGTGGGAGCGTCATATGGGTCTAAAAGATCGCGTGCTGACGGAGCAGGGTGAAGTCCGTCAGCACGTGAACATCTTCGTAAACAGCAGCATCGTTCGTCGCGATCAAGTCCTGGACGCGCCACTCGAAGACACCGCCGAGATCTGCATTATGCCGGCCGTCAGCGGGGGTTCTCTTCGTTTGACAGCCGAGCAATCTCAGCGAATATCGGAAAACTAGAAGGTGCAGCCGAACGTCTTGAGCGCAGCTGCCTGCTGATCAGCCGCCTGCTTGCAAGCTGCGGCCAACGTTCCCTTGGTCTGCGGATTCTCAGCCAGTTTCTTCCAGGACTCCTTCCACTGTTTCACCGCGCTCTGATATTGCGCTCGCGCCATCTCAGGCACTTTTCCGTTAACGCATGATTCGTACTTCGCGATGAAGTCATCGCACTCCGGCACGCCAATCTTGTCGCCGGTGCTCGCTGTGGTTGAAGAGGTCGAAGTTCCAGGCGTAGCCATCGATTTTCCGGCACTAGTCGATGAATTGCTGTTGCTTGTGTTCTCGGTCTTCGCACAAGCCACCAGCCCGACAGCGAAAGCTGTCGCTAAGATAACCAGGGTAATTCTTTTCATTTAATAACTCCTTAAGACAGGGTCAGGGTTTGAAGAGCGCGCAAATCATACATGCAGGCAATGAAATTTAATAGTTTTGGCGAGCTGAATTTCGATTGACTTTACGAGACTCGCGAGATAAGTAGGCCTCGTGAAGATCCGCACGAATTGCTGTATCGCGGGCGGCGGGCCCGCCGGAATAATGCTGGGCTTTTTGCTGGCGCGCGCAGGCGTCGAAGTGGTCGTGCTCGAAAAGCACGCGGATTTCCTGCGCGACTTTCGCGGGGACACTGTGCATCCTTCGACGCTCGAAGTGATGCATGAACTCGGACTGCTCGAAGAGTTTTTGAAACTGCCGCATGAGGAAGTACGCCAACTCGGTGGACAAATCGGCGCAGACTTTTTGCAGCTTGCGGACTTTTCGCATCTGCCGACAAAGTGCAAGTTCATCGCGCTGGTGCCGCAGTGGGACTTTCTCGACTTTCTTGCGGATCATGCGCGGAAATATCCAACCTTTAAATTGATCATGGAGGCCGAGGTCGTCGACGTGATCACCGAAGGCGGTCCCATTGTCGGCGTGCGGGCGAGAACGCCTGATGGAGATCTCGAAGTTCGCTCTGACTTGACGATTGGCGCCGATGGTCGCGGTTCGATTGTCAGGGACAAGGCTGCTCTCAAAACCCAAGAGTTTGGCGCGCCGATGGACGTGCTGTGGTTTCGCCTCTCACGGAAAGATTCAGATGGCGAACAAACGCTCGGCCGCATCGTCCAGGGCAAGATGATGGTCATGCTGAATCGCAGTGACTACTGGCAATGCGGTTACCTCATTCGCAAAGGTGAGTTTGAAAACATAAAGGCACGCGGCCTCGAGCAGTTTCGCAAAGATGTTGTTTCGGTCGCGTCGTTTGTCGCGGATCGCGTGAATGAATTGAGCGATTGGGAACCGATCAAGCTGCTGACAGTGCGCATCGATCGTCTCGTGAAGTGGTATCGGCCGGGCTTGCTGTGTATCGGCGACGCCGCACATGCAATGTCGCCAATCGGCGGCGTCGGCATTAATCTGGCAATTCAGGACGCAGTCGCCACCGCAAATATCTTATGGGATCGCTTGTCGCGTAACACTGTGTCGATCGCCGATCTTGAGCGCGTGCAGCTTCGGCGCGCTTTGCCGACGCGGATGACGCAACGTCTCCAGATAATCTTGCAGAACAACGTAATCCACCGCGTACTCGGCAACCCCGATTTCCGTCTGCCCGGGGCAATGAAGCTATTCAATCGCTGGCCATTTCTACGTAGAATCCCGGCACGAATCGTCGGAATTGGATTTCGCGCCGAGCATGTGCGGACTCCAGATATGACCCAACCGGTCGGACGAAACCCAGGAGACATCATTATGAGAGGAATGCTGAGATACACGCCTGAATCTCGTCTCATTCGACGAAAGTTTCTTAGATGGCTATTTCGTGAGGATGCTAAGAAATGAGAAGCATCCGGCCCAAAAATCGGCCGCGCGTCCGCGTGGTGCAAAGATCCTTCTCAATCCTTTCATAAGCGTCTAGAATCGCCGCTCACTATGCCGATCTCCGACGACGCACTGCAAAAAGAGAAGAACCGATTCATCGCCGTCAAGGGCGATGCGAAGTTCGGCCAAGCGATCGCGGCGCTCAACGCCGTCGGCGGACAGCCGTGGTGGTATGTCGTCGTGCAACTCAACGACGGTTCGTGGCGCGCGGCTCGCATCAGCGAGATCGCTGCACCACTCGCCACGAACAAGAACGCCGCAGAGATTCGCCTGCGCGATGCTGCGGAACTGAACCCTGCCGCGGTGATCGAACGAAACAGTCTTGAAACCAAAGCCGCGCAAGTGCTCGCGCGCAAGAGCCCTGGCGGCGTACTCGTCGTGACAGACAATGGCGCGGCGGTCGGAATTCTGGTTGAGGGCGTGCGCCGCGGCGGCGGCACAAGTGGCTTGGCGTTGTCTTCGACGAGTCTCGATCAGCTGGGAGGCAAATACGCCAAGCTCAAAGACTACGGATCGATTCTGTTGAATTCTTCAAAGAAGTAACTGAGGGGGAATCAACGCGGCCATTATGCTTGGAATCTCAACGAGCATTTTCAACGAAGCAGGGAGCGTAGTTCGCGACTGGCTGAAGAACCCTCTGAACAGCTCGTTCTTTTTTTGGTACTTCCTGCCGGCGGTTGCATTTGTGCTGATGCATTTGTTCACTATCTGGCCCCTGCTGGGACGGCCGACGCCGCCACTGCTCACGGGTGACATACCTCACGTCGAGAGTGCCGCCGAACTGATTCTGGCGATCCTGAGCGCCAGCCTCTTTCAACTTATCTTGCTGCCGCTTTTGTTTGCAGTTTTGCTTTCGGCGCTTTCGGCGCGCGTGTTGAAACTCTATCAGGGAACGCTGCCGCTGGCGCGTTCGCTGTTTCAGCCATGGCTAAATCGGAACCGCCGGCGCAACAACGAGTTGTTCAAAAAGCTGCGTGCGTTGCGTCGTCAGTACCTGTATCTGATCACCCAAGGCGTCCTGCTCGAATCAGTGGATGGCGAAGAAAAAGCCACGCAGATTCCTGAGAATGAACGCGGTGCCCTGATTGATCGACTAAAGCAGGAGACTCAACTGCTACACGAAGAGCTTGAGTCCAATCCAACTGCGCCGGACCTGCCGGTTGATATTGATCGCGTCGGCGCGACGGATCTCGCGAATACCCTGGCGCTGGCTGAGGAGTATCCGTTCGAGCGCTACGCGATGGATGCTGCAGTTTTCTGGCCGAGGTTGTCGGCAGAAATTGAAGCCGAGAAAGCCGAAGGTTTGAAAGCCAGCTTTGCCACGATGAGTGGCTTACTCAATTTGTCGCTGATGATTTACTTGTCGGCGATTGAGTTCGCCATCGTCGGATTCGCGATTGTCGCGGGTTGGAATCCTGCACGCGCGAACGCGACGCAACCGGTGTGGGTGACATGGTTGCCGAATCATAAACCTGCGGTCGCGGGACTAACGCTGGTATCAGCATTTCTGCTCGCAATGATCGGCTATGGCACATATCGCGCGGCGGTCGCTTCGGCGCGCGCGGTAGGTAATGCGATGCGCACCGCTTTCGACTACTATCGCGGAAGCGTTCTACATCGTTTCAATCTCAAGATGCCCAACGATTTGGAAGAAGAGCGCGTGCTTTGGCTGAAGCTGGGAGCATTCATTCGCCGCGGCGAATCGTTTTACTTTCCCACCGAATTTAGGATCGACAAATAACAGGTTCGGGTGCGGCGACTTAGGCGATCCGGGATCCTGTGCGGGTCACACAGTTTTCGACGATGTCCCACAAAAAGCTAATCAATGTCCTCTGAGGGTCGATGGCGATCGGCCCGGTAATAAGCGTGGCAACAGGATCCCCGCGCAGCGACATTAACATGTCATGTTCGAGCCATCGGCCGCCCCCAATCGAGACCCTCAAATTCGCACCCGACCTCTCGATCACGATAGTGGCTGCCAAACCAGCGTTCGCGCTGTCAACGAATTTCGCTTTCCTGCCCTGGCTTACCCAAACAATTCCCGTTTGTAAAACCTGGCTCTCGCAACCCTGACTGATGAAGTATTGGCGAATTGTGTCGGCCAGGAAGGCGGGAACGAGCGCAGTTCGATAGATGCGCCACTCAGCGCGAGAGCTAACCTGAGTCGTCTCGCTCGGGGCTAAAGCCGGCTGCGTCCGAGGACTTTGCCTTTGAGGCTCTTGCGGTTGCGGCCTCGGTGGCGGTTGCGCTGGCAAGCGCGCTGGGGGTTCAGACGGCGTTAGCGTTTGCGCAGGCATTCCTGGTGGCCGCGTTTGCGTTGGCGTTGGCGTTGGCGGCTCTACCGCAGGCAAGGTTCGCGGTTTGACCTTGGGAGGCATGGGCGCCGACGGCTTTTTTGCGCCAAACCAATCGTTCCAAACTTGTCGACCGCGATCGAAAACGTCCGTCTCAATTGCGGGCGCGGCTGGCTTAGCTCCTGGCTCAGGCTGGTATTGCACTTCTGGCGTTGAAGTAAACCAATTGCCGAATTGATACAACCGATCCTTCCAGCGCGCGTTGGCCTCTAAAGCAGTCTTCTGCGGCGTCGCTCCACTTACTTGTGACCCGATTACGTCATCCAGGTTCGCCGAAAGACTCTTCGGTCGTGGCCCTCTGAACTCAAACAGTTGACCGTCGGGTATTTGCATGTAAAGGATAGGCGTCGCCCACTCCAAATTGTTTTTGTCGTCAAGAAAAATCTGCAAGCGCGCTTCAGTCAGCGCCGCATCCACCGGCATGTTCAGCGCCAGCGACGTGTAAAACGTTTTGGCAATTACCCGCGCCGAGTCGTCACTGATCTCATACTGCATCGCGATCACCGCGGGCACGCCGGATTTCACCAAGCCCGCGGCGACGCTCGAGAATTTCTCTCCGTCTCCGGACTTCGTTCCCAGACAGGAATTAAGCACCACCAAAGCCAGCCGCGAACGGCTCTTCATCAGATACCGAAAACGCTCGCTGTCCACCGCCACCGACATCCCTTCGGAATCTGTCATGAGCACAACGCCCTCGCCGTTTTCATCAAACGTGCCGTGGCCGATGAAGTGAAGGATGTGCGTGCGATTGGGCCGCAGCTCCGTAATCAGTTTTTCCCACGTGTCGTTTCCGTCAATCACATCCAGCTTGACGAGACCTTGATCGATGACCGGCTTCAGCGCACTCAGGATCGAATTCTTCTCATCGTCAGTCTGGAGCGGAATTAAATTAGCCGGCTTGGCGATCACTACCAGGACCCGAAGCGGATATTCGACGTTGACCAGCGAGCATGGTTCGGTGCCTTCGATGTAACGAACGACCGGCGTGTCGGGATTCAGCGCAATGAAATCGTCGTTCGTGCAGAGAAACTCCCACGGCAAGTCGTCCAGGGATTGATCGACCGTCAAACGTAAACGTATCCGGTCAGATTGCTTCGCACATTTATTGTAGAAGTCGCTGACGGGGCCATTGATGGCTTCGGAATAAAGGAGGGATCCGAAGCTCTTCATATCGCGAAGTTCCGGCAATGGCGAACTGTCCGCTTCACCTATTCGTTGGGCGTTCGCCGATCGGACTGCTTTCGTCACAGTCGAACGTATAAGTTTGCGCTTTTCGTCGTTGAAGGGATTGGCGAAACGTGTTTGGGCTTTGCCTTTGCCTGACTTTGCCTGTACCAGATATTCGTCGCCATCCTTCTTGATTGCGACTTCGAAATCGAGGTACTTGATTTCGTCACCCATGACGATTCTCCCGGGAGGTAGAAATGGCTTGAGTTGCAGGGATTTTACGAGCCTGCAACTGAGAACGCAATGGTTTTTTGGTATTACAGCACCGCGAGCAGTAGCGAGCGGGATAAGGATTCAACTTGGTCCGAGATCGATCTCACCAGGTGCGTCTTTGGTCCCGCGAGCAGTAGCGAGCGGGGTAAGGATTCAACTTGGTCTGAGATGGATCTCACCAGTTGCGTCTTTGTCCTGCGAGCGGTAGCGAGCGGGACAAGGATTCAACTTGGCCTGAGATGGATCTCACCAGTTGCGTCTTTGTCCCGCTCGCTACTGCTCGCGGTTCTGTATCTGTGTAATTTGCGTAATCTGTGGATAGTCTTAGGTGAGCATCTTCTCGATGACGCCGTAACTCGCCTGCAAAGCTTCCGCGAGTTTCTCAGGCTGGCTGCCGCCGCCTTCGGCCATGTCGGGTTTGCCTCCCCCCTTGCCTCCAATTATGGGAGCAAGCTCCTTAATGATTAGCCCGGCAGGGACTTTCTTGGTGAGATCGTCAGAGGTGCGCACGATGATCGACGCCTTGCCATCGTTCGTGCGTCCGAGCACAACCACGCCTGACTTGATGCGCGCGAGCAGCGTGTCCGAGAGCTGCCGCATGCCACCCGCGTCGAGACCGCTGGCTTCTTTCGCCACCACTTTTACGCCGGCGACTTCGCGGGCATCGTCGCCATTTGCAGCGCTACCGCCGATCGCGCCGCTGGCGATCTTCAATTTGAGTTCTTCCGCTTCGCGGCGCGCCTTCTTCAGCTCTTCCTGAAGACGACTAATGACATGCGACAGTTCGTTGCGTGAAGTGCGCAGTGTGGCCGCGGCTTCTTCGATGACCTGCTCGTCTGCACGAAAACGTTCGTAAGCATCGAAGCCGGTAATCGCGCGAATCCGACGCACGCCCGAGGCGATCGATTCGTCGGTCGTGATTTTGAACACGCCTATGTCGCCCGTCGCGCGCACGTGCGTTCCGCCGCACAGCTCTTTTGAAAAGCCCGGCACCGTCAGCACGCGCATCATGCCCGAGTATTTTTCGCCGAACAGGGCCATCGCGCCGGAACGAATCGCTTCTTCGACCGGCATGATGTCGGTATCGACTTTTACGTTGCGCAAAACTTGTTCGTTGACGAGTCGCTCGACTTCCTTCACCTCGTCTTCCGTCATTGGCTGGTAATGCGTGAAATCAAAACGCAGATAGTTCGGCGCCACGACGGATCCTGCCTGCTTTACGTGCGCGCCCAGCACTTCGCGCAAAGCCGCGTGCACCAGGTGCGTCGCGGTGTGATTGCGGCGCGTGGCGTCGCGCGTGACGACGTCGACCTCGGCGGTGACGGTGTCACCGGCCTTAAGAGTTCCCTTTTCGATCTTAACCTTGTGAAGAATAAGCCCTTGGACCGGAGCGTAGGTGTCAGCCACGCGCGCGATTGAGGTGGCACGCGCATCTTGCGCGTGAGCCACGGGCGAGACGCCCGTGCCACCTCCAAAAAGAATTCCCACATCACCAACCTGGCCCCCGCTCTCGGCATAAAACGGGGTCTGATCGAGAACGATTAGGCCGTCGTCCCCTTCCTTCAACTCCGAAACTTCTTCGTCGCCACGAATGAGCGCCACCACTTTGGCATCGTCAACACGAGTAGTTTCGTACCCGCGGAAGAGCGACTGAACGCGATTGGCAACCTCCGCATAGATTGGCTTCGTCTTGGTTTTCTGTTCGGTCTTCCCAATTGAAGTGCCCTGCTGAAGTTCCTGGAGTGCTGCGTCGAATTGATAATTGAATGTCTCCTCGTCGAACCCCGATGTTGACCCCTCTGTAAATCTGAAGAGACCGCGTTCTTCCAACGCCACGCGAATCAAGTCACGCGGAGTTCCGAAGGTGTCGTAAAGACGTGCAAGGTCTTTCCAGTCGGGAAACTTACCCTCCGGAGTACGAGCGAATAAGTCCTCAAGCTTTTGCAGACCTACAGTCAGCGTCGAGCCGAAACGCTCCTCTTCCAACCGCACCATCTTATCGATGAAATCGCGGTGACTTTCGAGTTCCGGGAAGGCTTCACCCATTTGATCGATCACGAAGTTCGTCACCCGGTGAAAGAACAAACCTTCGAAACCCAGCGTGTGCCGCCCCTGATAAATCGCGCGGCGCATAATTTTGCGCACGACGTAGTTGCGTCCTTCATTGCTCGGCAGAATTCCGTCCGCGATCGAGAATGCCGTGGCGCGCGCATGATCGGCAATCACGCGCATCGCAAAACCCTCCTGCGTTTCAGCTTCGTAATTTCGATCCGCGACCTGCGCGACGAAATCGACGATGGTCTTCAGTAGATCCGTCTCGTAGTTTGACTTCACGCCTTGCAGCACGACTGCCAGGCGCTCAAGTCCCATTCCGGTGTCGACTGAAGGCGCGGGCAAAGGTGTTAGTTTGTATTGCTTGGCACCCGGACCGGCGGGCCCGCCCGCTAACGCAGGCGGTTCTGACATGACTTCGCTGCGATCGAACTGCATGAAGACGAGATTCCAAATCTCGGTGATCGTGTCGCCCGGGCCGTTGACGTTGGCGGCACAGTTCTCGGCATCATCCGGACTGTCACCCATGTAGTAATGAATCTCACTGCAGGGTCCGCACGGCCCGGTCTCGCCCATCTGCCAGAAATTATCTTTGCGACCGAAACGCAGGATTCGCTCTTTCGGCGCGCCAACTGCTTCCCAGAATCTCTCGGCGTCTTCGTCGGGACCGACTTCGCTGTCACCTTCGAAGACCGTGAACCACATCCGCGCCGGATTGAGCTTGAACTCGTTGACCAGCAGATCCCAGGCAAACTTCGTCGCATCCTCTTTGAAGTAATCGCCGAAGCTAAAATTCCCGAGCATCTCGAAAAACGTCTGGTGCCGCGCGGTCTTACCGACCTCGTCGAGATCGTTGTGCTTGCCGCCCGCACGCAGACATTTCTGCGACGAGCACGCGCGGTTGTAGTCGCGTTTGTCGTTTCCGAGGAATACATCCTTGAACTGATTCATGCCCGCGTTGGTGAAGAGCAGCGTCGGATCGTTTGCGGGCAGCAAGGGCGATGAACGCACACGTGTATGGCCGTGCCGCTCGAAGTATTCGAGGAATTTTTCGCGAATTTCGTTACCAGTCATTAGCGAACCTGATCGGAACCATGTAGTCGTTTTCCGTGCCTAGGCATGTCGAAAACTCATTGACTCTCAATGCAGAATCGAGTTTAGCACGTGAAACCAAGTGATCTAAGTTTGCACAAAATGTGTCTGTTATTGAATGGCCCAACTAGCCATCGAAGATGGCGGCAGGATGTAGCCCCGGGCGTCAGCCCGCGGTCCACAGCGCCCCCCTGTTTTTTTAGAGGTCCGCTTTAGCGGGCGCAAGGACGCGGCCTTTCTGTCGCCCGCTAAAGCGGGCTTGTAGAGCTTGCCTTACGATCCCCGGCTTCCGCTCGCTACGCTCGATCACCCGGGGCTAAATTCTGCCGCCGCTCCGCGGCTGGTTGAGTGAGAAGCCTAGGTTGAGTTATTCATTACCTGTGAACTTACTGTCCAAGCGCCGCTTAATCGTCTTTGGCCTTATTGCATGCGCACTGCTCGCCGGGTGCTCGTCTGAACCGCCGAAACGCTCGGGTCCGAAGTTTACCGGCCGAGTCTTGCTTTTGACAGGCGATGCATCGAAGGGCGCCGCGCTCGCCGAACTCACACAGTCGGGTGATGGCTTCAATCTCGCCACGATTACGCCCGGCGTGACTGAGGCGGTGGCGACTATCGACGAAACGCGTTTGCTCTATGCGACGAAGGACGATATTAGTTCGCGCGATCTAAAAAGCGGCGCCGTGAAGTCGCTGGTAAAGGGCGAGAGTGTTTGCCTCGCATGGGCCCCGGACGGAAATCACTTCAGCTATGAACAACGATCCGGGGGCACTACGAAATTTTACATTAGCGATCTCGAGGGAAAGACAAAACTGATTCTGGACGATCCGAACGGTTCGACAGATTGTCCTCACTGGATTTCGAAAGATCGACTAGTGCTGGATCGATTCGTCGGTGCGCGCACCAACAAAGGTGCTGAGCTAAAAGCCAACACCTCAACGGTTGTGACAATTGAACCGCTCGCGCTGAAGGACACACCTAAGAAGTGGACGATCGAAAGTGTCTGCGCAAAATCGAACAATGGGTTCGTGCGATCGGATCAAGGGCGGTTGCTGATCGCGAAGAATATCGATCGCTTTGAGACTCTTGAGCCTTCGCCGGCCCCGTGCAGCGATTGCCGCTTCGTCGGTTATGCCGCCCAGAGTTGTTATCCATTCTTCATTGAACAACCGTTGAGCACGACCACTGAATTGTTTTCCATCAGTCCGATGGATTGGCAGAAGCAAAAACCGGCGTCAATCACTTGGACGTTTTCTGCGAACGCGCGGTTCGTCATTAAGTCTTCCGCGCGACTCGCGGTCGTCGGTGATGCGCCAGACAAGCTGCTTTTGATTGACGCCGAGAGCGGCGATGCAACGCCATTTTTCCCCAACAAGCCGCCGTTGCCGATCATCGTCTCTCCGGTGCCAATCGTCTGGATTGAAAACTAGTCTGACGCCTGCGGGGCAGTAGCCCGACCGTGAGGGAGGGCGCACGATAACCTGCAACGCCCCCCACAGTCGGGCTACTGCCCCGTGTCGTCTTCACTCTTAGCCAGCGCTCGCACCTTCTCACTTACGAGCTCAAATTCAAATCCTTGCCGCAGCAGATAATCGAACAGCTTCTTGGCTTCTTCGCGCGTTTTTGGTTTGCCGCGCAACCGAACGCGCTTGGCAATCGCGCGATCAATTAGATCGTCTTCAGGCGTCGATTCAAATACTTCATCGAGCGCTGCTTCGACTGTTTGCTTATCAATCTTCTTCAACCATAGATCGCGCTGCAAGCGACGACGGCCAATCGGCCGTTCGCGCAGGCGCAGGCCGGCGTGGTTTTGCGCGAACTTCGCATCGTCAAGATAGCCGTATTCCCGCAGACGCTCGATCGCCTCGTCGACCATGGCCTTTGTCGCGCCGCGTGTCGTCGAAAGCTTTTCGCGCAGCTCTTCAACTGAACGCTGCTTCGCGGCCAGCAACTTTGCGGCGCGCTGAAACACGCGCTCCCGGGCTTTCGCCGGATCGAGCGGTAAGGTGTCTGTGTCCGTCGTTTTTGATCGTCGTCTTCGCATTGCAGGACGATGGTGCAGATACGATTTGAGTCCCTTAGGGACGAAATCTTTATAGCCCTCACGCTACATTTTTCCAACCAAGCGCCGGAGGCGCGAATCCCGGTATTCGCTTAGGAAAAAACATTTCGCACCTTTGGCGCTAACAAGAAGACAATATGCTTAGACTCTAGAAATATTTCGTTCCTACGGAACGAAGAATCTAAAATGCTTCCAATGGATGGCGTCCTGATCATCGATAAGCCTGCCGGTGTGACTTCACATGACGTCGTCGCACGTGTGCGGAAGATCATCGGCGAGCGAAGTGTCGGTCACACTGGCACACTCGATCCGTTCGCGACTGGGGTGTTAGTCCTGCTCATCGGACGCGCCACGCGCATCGCGCAGTTCTTAAGCGGCGCGAAAAAAGAATACGAAGGACTCATTCGGCTCGGTTATTCGACTGCCACTGGCGACGTCACTGGTGCGCGGGTCGAACCACCGTCTCAGGCAAAGCTGCAAAGTTCACAAAGCCTGTGCAGAGAAGGGATCGAATCAGCTATGGCTGGGCTCCGTGGCGAGCTCGAACAACTCCCGCCAATGTACTCGGCGAAAAAGATCGCTGGTCGCAAATTGTATGAACACGCGCGTCGTGGCGAGGACATCGCGCGACGACCAGCGCGCGTAACGATTCATAAGTTCGATTTGCTAACACCTCAGGAAAGCTTTTCGGCAAACGATGACGGATCGTTCGATATTCCAGTGCGCGTTGTCTGCTCAGCCGGCACTTACATTCGAACGCTGGCAGAAGATCTGGGGAAAAAGCTCGGCCCGGGCGCGCACTTGATTGAATTGCGTCGCACGCGCGCCGGTCAATTCCCTATCCAGTCCGCGCTTACGCTTGAACAACTCTTAGAAGCTTGCGAACAGAAAACGATTGGCGATGCGTTGATTTCATCGCATCAGGCGCTTTCACATCTGCCGGCCATGGCGCTGGACAAAGACAATTTGCAACGAACGCTACACGGTCTTGATTTGCAGGCGGATCACCTTGGTCACCTAAGTGACGCGGCCCATGTTCGCTTATCGATGAACGAAGAGCTGATCGCGGTGGGAAGATTCGACGCAACTCGCGGTTTGATTCATCCCATGGTTGTACTGCGAACGGACTAACGAAGACATTCTCACCTCGCTGCAGCGCGATGGAACACGCGGCTCAAGGCAATCGAGCCGTTTCAACGGCTTAATAGTAAAAACGGTTTAGATCCTTTCGTGCAAGGCGTGAAGTCGCTTGACCACCGCGCTAAAGCGCAGCGTGAATGAGATGCAGTGACGTGTGCTAACATCACTTCCCTTCATGAAGAAGCGCTATTTACTTGCCGGACTTTCAGGTGTCATCGCCGGTGCGGTCGCGACGAAACTTCTCACCCGACCAACGGATGTTAGTTGGCCGGACAGTCTGGATTTCATCTACAACCCCGAATACTCATGGTTCACGCGCGTCAACGGCGTGCGCATTCATTACCAGGAAGCGGGCAATGAATCGGCGCCGCCGATCATCCTGATTCACGGTTTCATCTCTTCAAATTTGATTTGGAGTCACGTGTTGCAGCCGTTGGCGCAGGCGGGTTTTCGCGCGATAGCACCCGATCTGCCCGGCTATGGCTATTCAGACAAACCGGCGGACGCGCAATACACCATCGATGAACAAGCGCGCGCAGTGATTGGTTTGATGGACAAACTGGGAATCGATAAAGCAGTGATCGCGGGCGCTTCGTATGGAGGCGCGGTCGCGTCAATCATTGCGCTTGATTATCCCGAGCGAGTGGAAAAGTTGATTTTGGTCGGCGCCGTAACGAATGATGACGCCAAGCGGAAACTGCTCTTGCGGATTTCCTGTCTGCCGCTGGTTGGCGATGTCGCCACGCCGCTGTTTCTCGGGTCGCGGTGGATTCTGCGTAAGCGGATGGAAGATATGTATCGGCGGATGGGGCGTCCGATCAACGAAAAGATGGTCGCGTCGCGTCATCACCTGCTGGCAACGTCCAACACGCATCGCGCGATGATTCGCACTGCGCGACGTTGGAGCGCCAACCGTATCGAACGAGAAGCTTCACTGATCCGCCAGCCAACCGTGCTGGTCTGGGGCGACGGCGACGACCACATTCCCATCGACAACGCGCTCAGAATGCGGGACACGCTTCCCAACGCGAGGCTGATCGTCTTTCGTAATTGTGGCCACTTGCCGCCGGCAGAGCAGCCGGGAAAATTCGTTGAAGCAGTCGCTGACTTCTGCAATATCTTATGAATCCTGTCAAACCTATTTGACAGGATTTACCTGATGTACAAGATGGTTGAAAGCCAAACAGCTTTAAGCTTCGGCAAGGTAATCAAGTTACCCTTCATGCATAATCCTTCAGCCGTTCTCTTGATCTTGTAAATCTTGTGAATCCTGTCAACCCTATTTGACAGGATTTACCTGATGTACAAGATGGGGAAAAAAGCCAAACAGCTTTAAGCTTCGGCAAGGTAATCAAGTTACCCTTCATGCATAATCCTTCAGCCGTTCTCTTTATCTTGTAAATCTTGATCTTGTAAATCTTGTGAATCCTGTCAACCCTATTTGACAGGATTTACCTGAGGTACAAGATGGGAAAAAAAGCCAAGCCTTAAGACTTCGTGCCTTTGTGTCTTAGCGGTTAATCGCTCCGTCAACTCAACTTCAGTGCTGCGCCGACGGAAGGATCTCTCCGCACGCGCCAAATTTTGGAATCCAGGTAGTAGTGAATGAAGGCGTAACCCCACAAGAAGGCAATGCCGAGTTGGATCGGAGTGGAGAGCGCCGCGGGCGAATCACCCGTGTGCAGATTCAAGTAGCCGAGGTATTGCCGCGGGCCTTGATAGATGATGCCGAAGACAATTCCGAATCCGATGTAGTAAATCAGCCGCCGACTGATCAACGCCGCAGGTCCGTAACGCAGCGCAGGCATCCCTGCCTGCGGGTCGCGCGCATCCTGCGCGCTGTACTTCTTATTATGAAACCAGATCAGCCGGTGATATTGCAGGTTGTGATAGATAGTAAGAATCGCGACGAGCGCAATCGGCTTCGCCGGCATCGGCGTGAAAAGCGCTACCCAATGCATTGGAATCGCGGCCGCAAGTAGCAGGTACTTCGGCACATTCAGGGGCGCTCGCAAAACCACGCGTTGGACCTGTCGCGCCAGCCAGGCGATTCCCAAACCTATTGTGCCGATGAGCATTAGCATCGCCACCGCGTTCACGCCGCCGCGCAAGATCGACGGCACGCGCGCCATCGCCGTTGGGTCGCTCGCGATGAATTGCACAAACGGATAATTGAACGCGAACATCAGAAGCCAACGATCGAGCGCATTATCAACGGGCGCAAGGTCGTTGTTCTTTTTCTTGTAGAGCACCATGAAACCGTAGTGCTGCTTCACCAGGTGGTAATACGCCCACAGCGCCGCCACAAAGAAAAAAGTGAAACCCGCGCCCAGCAGAACCATCGCCGGACCAATCACAAAGAACAGAAGCGAGCCGAGCATCAGACGCCTGCGCGTCGTCCATTCCGATTTGTCGAAATAAGTTCGTGAGAAAGTTCCGAAGACATGCGGCGCATCAATCAGAATCGCCCAACCGGCTACCAACGGGATCAGCGGCAGCAGTCCCGTGACATACAAAACCAGCAGGAGATAACTGGATGCCACCGAGCCGATGAACCAGATCAGGTCTTCGCGCGCGCTGATGATCCAGCGAAGTGAGATTACGCGAGCACGGGGTGCTTCGATTGTTTCAGCGACAGCGGACATCACGAGGCGACCGCGAAGCGGTCGAATTTAATAGCCGTGGGCATCGCCCACGGATTACGCAAATTAAAAGATATCCGACCCTGAAAGGGTCGAACAAATCGAATCGTTATTTGATCTTCGACCCTTACAGGGTCGTGCCTAATGGGACAGGACTCCGGTGGCGCTGCCACCGGCTATTGAATTCGTCCGCCGCGCGGACGCGTTATCCCTCTCGCAAATCTCTTCCGGTCATCTCCACAGGTTGCTCAACTCCCAACAGTCCCAGCATTGTGGGCGCGACGTCTGCAAGCGCGCCTTCGCCGCGCAGCTTCACGCCGATTGAACCTTCATCAATCAAAACAAACGGCACCGGATTGGTCGTGTGGGCGGTGTGCGGTTGGCCGGTCTTCGGATCAATCATCAATTCAGCGTTGCCGTGATCGGCGGTGATCAGCGTTGTGCCTTTCGCTGAGAGCATCGCCTTGGTGATCCAACCAAGACAGGTGTCGACGTACTGGCAGGCTTCGATTGTCTTGTCCAGTTTGCCAGTGTGCCCAACCATATCCGGGTTGGCGAAGTTCATGATGAAGACGTCCGTTTCGCGTTCCTCGAGCGTGCGCAGAAACTTGTCCGTGATCTTAAAGGCAGACATCTCTGGGGCGAGATCGTATGTCGCGACTCTGGGTGAAGGCACCAACAAACGCCTCTCATGCGGAAACTCACGTTCAGTGCCGCCGTTGAAGAAATAGGTGACGTGCGCGTACTTCTCGGTCTCGGCGAGACGAAAGTTATCGACTTCGTGCGCCGCAAAGACCTCGGCGAGAATGTTGCGCGGCAACTCAGGCGGAAAGGCCACCGGCAAAGGATACGTTTTGTCATAAACCGCGAAACAAACAAATTGCGTGTGCGGACGGTTTGACACCGGAAAATCATCGAAACCGGGCACGGCAAGTGCGCTGGTAATCTGGCGCGCACGGTCCGCACGAAAATTGAAGAAGATGATTGAGTCGCCATCCTGAATCGTCGCGATCGGCGCGCCATCGTTTCGCGTCATGATGATCGGTTCAACGAATTCATCCGTGACACCGCGTTCGTAACTTCCCTTAACTGCCGCCACCGGATCGGCCGCGCGCTCGCCTTCACCATTAACGAGCATCTTATAGGCGCGCTCAGTTCTGTCCCAGCGCTTGTCGCGATCCATCGCATAATAGCGACCACACACCGTAGCGATTTCGCCGATGCCAATCTCAGCGCATTTCTCCTGCATCATCGCAACGTATTTGTGAGCCGATTCGGGTGGCGTATCGCGACCGTCGAGAAAGCAGTGCACATAAACGCGACGCACTTCGCAATCCTTCGCCATCCTTAAGAGTGCGTACGCATGCTCCTGGGATGAATGCACCAGACCGTCTGAAACCAAACCCATGATGTGGAGTGCGCGATCGTGCTTAGCCGCATGGTCCACCGCTGCGTTCAGCGCCAGGTTGTGAAAGAAGGCGCCGGTCTGAATCTCGTGATTGATGTGCTCGATGTCCGTGCGCACGACGCGGCCCGCGCCCATGACCAGATGCCCGACATTCGAATTGCCCATTACGCCCTTCGGCAAACCGACGCATTCGCCCGACGCTTGAATCAGCGTGTGCGGATACTTTTCGAGCAACTCGTTGTAGAAAGGCATCTCCGCCTGTGCGATCGCGTTGCCTTCACGCTCGGCGCGATACCCAAAGCCGTCGAGAATGATGAGTGCTAGTGGAGATTTGATCATCGGTTCATTGATTCATTGATTCAACCAAGTTCATTGAATTCATTCGTTTTCTGGAACTCAAATGTAGCAATGAATCAATGAACTAAATGAATCAATCCTTCCAATAATCCGGACTCTCCTGCATTTTCGGATCGAAGCGCTCCATCCAGCGTTCAGGCCGTTTGAGCGGCATGAATCCAAAACGCTCGTAAAGTCCCTGCGCGTCTCTTGTCGATAGCACCCAGCGGCGAAACCCCTGCAATTGCGGATGCGCGAGAATGACCTCCATCAACCATTTGGATAATCCACAACCACGATGTTCGGAGAGGACGAAAACGTCGGCGACCCACGCATACGTCGCATAATCCGTGACAATGCGCGCAAATCCGACCTGCTCGTCGCCCTTGTAGATTCCGAACGGCAGAGAGTTTTCGATGGATCGCGCGACTACATCTTTCGCCCGTCCCTTACCCCAGTAAGAATGATTGCAGATGTAATCGTGAATCAGATCGAGGTTCAGACGCGAGCGCACCGTGCTGATCGTGTATTCACCGCGTTGCCATGTGTCGTGTAGCATAGACTTCAGTCTGTGATTCTCATTCACGTTACTCAACTCTCAGTACAAATCACAGACTATGAAAGTCTATGTTATGTCAACGACTGAATCTCGCTCCAGCCGCGCCTTTTTCTCTCCGCAGCCGATGACCATTGCCATTCTTCAGGGCGCTTCACCAGACCGGCTTTGATTGGATTGTTTTCTATATATGCGACAATGCGAAAGAATTCGGTTTCATCTCGTACCCAATGATCAAATGATTCCTGCTGCCAGAATGGTTCACCGGTCCTCCCCAATATAAGATTAGCTTCGCGTGCCGTGTAGCCCTTTATCCGTTTTGTTATGCTGCTTATGGGCAGTAATGGATCTGACGCACCTTGTCCTGGAGAATCTATTGGTTTAGCCCGAAGAAGCAGATGAACGTGATTCACCATAACGACATACGCCCAAAGCTTGTACAACTCAGCATAACGTCGAAGTAACGCGTGCTCCACTAGCTGTGCGATCTCACTTTGACGAAGCCATCGCGGACCAAATTCAGCTTTGTCCAATACAGTGTCAATTTTGGCGAACAGTTTCTTGTGATGCTTAAGTTTAAGTTCCGCAATCTGTTTGTCTGCTCTTTCGGCGAGATCGATCTCGCGCGCAAGCAAACTCTGTGTGTGTCTCAACTGTTGAAGTACCACATTAGGCAAAGAGCCGTGTAGCCGATACGTAAGAAAGATGGCCGCGCCTGGGGGATGCCAGTGAGGAAGGTTTCTGCGATAGTAAGATTTGGTTTCAGTCGGTAACATAGAGCTCGATCAGTCGCGAAAGTCACAGACTAAAGTCTATGTTACCAAATTCATTTCGGAGATATGTCGCTACGCAAGTAGAACAAAAGATCCGTGGATGGCGGTTCGATTCCCAACTGCCGAATCATCCCAACAATCTGTCCACGATGGAGCGTCGCGTGATTCACTACATGCTGCATCTGATCGACCAGCCGCATTGAGCTCGGATCGCCATTCAATAATCGAAACGGCAAATCGGCACTCAGCTTGTCTTCATCAAGCTGAGCGATGAATTCCGCGCGCCGATCAATCACGTCGCCCCAGCGATCGTTAAGCGTCATCAAGTCGCCACACGACTCTGGCATCCACAGCGACCAGGCTTCAGCTTTGGCCGGCCAGCGGCCATGCCAACGCTCCAGCCAAATCCATTCGGCGCCCGCCATGTGCGTTAGGGTCCCGAAGATCGATTTGTGACTAATGCCAACGTCACGGCGCAGATGATCGTCCGGCAACTCGTCGGCCGCTTCCATCGCGAGATCGTTGGCCCACTCGGTGTAATCAAAAAGATGTCTGATGTCCTTGAGGTTCATGATCTGTCACCGGTTTGGAGTGCGCCGGCAGAGCGAAGTGACGACGGCGCTTTTGGATTAACAGGGTGCGAAACCAATGCAAAGCGGCATCGCGCTACTGCCGCCGCACTCCAAATGCCGCCCGTCCTGGATAATGCGCGGCTGCACCCAACTCTTCTTCAATCCGCAACAACTGATTGTATTTTGCGATGCGATCACTGCGCGAAAGCGATCCGGTCTTGATTTGTCCCGCGTTTGTCGCGACCGCAAGGTCAGCGATGAATGAATCCTCCGTTTCGCCGGAGCGATGCGAGATTACCGACGTTCGTCCATTCGATTTTGCGAGTTCGATGCAATCGAGCGTCTCAGTCAAAGTCCCGATCTGATTTACTTTAATCAAAATCGAATTCGCTACGCCAAGATCAATTCCCTTCTTCAGGAATTTAGTGTTCGTCACGAACAGGTCATCGCCCACCAACTGCGTTTGATCGCCGATCGCGCCGGTCAAAGACTTCCAACCATCCCAATCGTTTTCAGCCATGCCATCTTCGATCGAGATGATCGGATATTTCGCGACCCAGTCGCTCCAAAAAGAAATCATCTCGGCGCTCGAGAGTTTTCGCCTGTCGGATTTCTTAAACACATAAGCTGACCCGTCATAAAACTCGCTGGACGCCGGATCGAGCGCAAGCAAAATGTCACTGCCGGCTTTGTAGCCAGCCTGATCGATGGCCTGCAGAATTGTCTCGATCGCTTCTTCGTTTGATTTCAGGTTTGGCGCGAAGCCGCCTTCATCGCCGACGCTCGTCGCATAGCCTTTCTTTTTCAAAACCGATTTCAACGTGTGAAAGATTTCCGCGCCAGCCCGCAATGCTTCGCTAAAACGATCGGCGCCGACGGGCACAATCATGAACTCCTGAAAGTCGACGTTGTTATCCGCGTGCGCGCCACCGTTGACGATGTTCATCATCGGCACGGGCAGAGTGTTCGCCCCTGAACCGCCGAGATAACGATAAAGCGGCAGCTTGCGGCTGCCGGCCGCAGCGCGCGCATTCGCCAGCGAAACTGCGAGCAATGCATTCGCGCCCAGATTTGATTTGTTTGGCGTTCCGTCCAGCTTGAGCAGCAGGTCATCGACTGCGCGCTGTTCCAACGCGTCCAGTCCTTTCAATTCCTTCGCAATTACGCCGTTGACGTTTGCGACAGCTTTCAAAACGCCTTTGCCGCCATAACGCGACGCGTCGCCGTCACGCAACTCGACTGCTTCATGCTCACCGGTTGAGGCACCGGAAGGAACCGCCGCGCGACCGTGGTCGCCGCTGGTCAAAATCACATCTGCTTCGACAGTGGGATTTCCGCGCGAGTCTAAAATTTCACGCGCGTGAATTCGATCGATCTGACTCATTGTTTGTTTCCGGGGCAGAAACTTTATCACCGCTGTCGCGTTTTTGATAGACTCGCGCCGCTTTGTCCGACACGCCTCTCGTCGAATTCCGCAACGTCAAGTTCGCCGTAAAAGGCGGCGCGCCAATCATCGACGCACTAAGTCTGACGGTCGCGGCCGGCGAAACGCTTGTGCTGTTGGGCGAATCCGGCTGTGGAAAGACCACGACCCTGCGGCTGGTAAATCGCCTGCTGACGCCAACTGCCGGCGCAGTTCTGGTTGAGGAAAAGGCCACGACGGACTGGGATGCTATTCGGCTGCGCCGTCGCACCGGTTATGTGATTCAGGAAGCGGGATTGTTCCCGCACTTCACCGTTGCCGAGAACGTCGCGCTTGTTCCGTCTCTCGAAAATTGGGAGGAAGAACGAACACGCGAACGAGTCGAAGAGTTGCTGACGCTGGTTGGACTCGAGCCAGCCCGATTCGCTGAACGTTATCCGCGCGAGTTGTCGGGGGGCCAGCGCCAACGAGTCGGAGTCGCACGCGCGCTCGCGGCGGATCCGCCGCTGCTGCTGATGGATGAACCGTTCGGCGCGCTCGATCCTTTGACGCGCGCGTCTTTGCAAAAGGAGTTCGCGGAACTCAAATCTACGCTCGGAAAGACAGTAATCTTCGTGACTCACGATGTGCGCGAGGCTTTGCTGCTGGGATCGCGAATCGCGTTGATGGCGGCGGGAAAAATCCTGGTAACGGAGACACCGGAAGGATTTCGCAAATCGACGAATGAATATGCGCGGGCGTATTTGGAGACGATCGAAAACAAGAGTTAATCCGCAGATTACCCAGATTGGAAAATCTGAACTGCCTTAATTCTTAATCTGTGAAGTCTGCGTAATCTGCGGATGTTCTTATGGAGTTTCTTCGCGCCAACTGGTCGGACATTTTGTCGCACATCGCGCAACACGTGTGGCTGGTGTTCATCTCGATCGCGATCGCAATTTTGATCGCGCTACCACTTGGAATTCTCATCACGCGACGGAAGCGTTGGCGCGGGCCGGTGCTCGGCATTGCCAATGTAATGCAGACAATTCCAAGTCTTGCTCTTTTTGGGTTCCTCATTCCCTTGCCGTTTGTCGGCGGCATTGGGCCACGCACAGCGATCGTCGCGCTAGTTTTCTACGCGTTGCTACCAATTATCCGAAACACCGTCACGGGAATTCTGGGAGTTGACGCGAATGTGCGCGAAGCCGCCGTGGCGATGGGCATGACGGATCGGCAAGTGCTTTTCAAAGTCGAACTGCCGCTCGCGATGAGCGTCATTCTCACCGGTGTGCGTGTGGCCGTGGTAATCACGATTGGTGTTGCGATTATTGCCGCGGAAGTTGGCGCGGGCGGACTCGGCGAATACATCTTTCGCGGCCTGCGGCTGAACGACAATCGTTTACTGCTGGCGGGCGCTGTGCCATCGGCGCTGATGGCGTTGGCCGCTGATTTTGGATTCAACCAAATCGAGAAGCGTTTCGATGTCAGCAGCACACGACGCCGCGTTTCGACACCGCTTCGGATAGCGGCGCTCTCGGTCCTCGCCATTGGAATTCTGACGATGGGCTACGCGGTCGTGAAAAGTTTTCGCCAGCAATCAACGCCCGGTCATGCACACGTCACCGTCGGGTCGAAAGATTTCACTGAATCGATGCTGCTCGCGGAAATTGTCGCGCAGATGCTCGAAGCGAATAACGTCGAAGTGGATCGCAAATTTGATCTCGGTGGAAACCTTGCGCACAGCGCTTTGCTGGCCGGACAAATCGATCTCTATCCCGAATATACCGGCACGGCTTTCACTGCGATTCTTCATCATCAACCGATCTCTGATCCGAAAGTTGTCTTCGAACAGGTCCAACACGAATATTTCAGTGAATTCAATCTGGTGGTCAGTGATCCGCTTGGCTTTGACAACACATTCGCGATTTTAGTGCGCGGCGAGGACGCGCGGCGCCTGAACTTGAAAACAATCTCAGACGCGGCGAAATATTCGTCGCAATGGCAAGCAGGTTTCGGTCACGACTTCATTAATCGGCAGGATGGTTACCCGGGCTTCTCTCGCACTTACGGTTTGCAGTTTCGCAAAGTCAGCGACATGGCGCTCGATCTGACTTACACAGCGCTATCTTCACATCAGGTCGATATGATCGCCGGGAACTCGACTGATGGCCGGATCGCGGCCCTCGATCTGGTTCAGCTTGAAGATGACAAGCACTACTTTCCGCCTTATGAGGCTGTTTTCATAATGAAGCGAGAAAGGCTGGGTTTGACGCCGTCGCAACTCCGGGGTGATGCAGTTAGTCCAGTAGCGGGAGTGATGTCCCTCCTCGCCCACGCGATCTCGACCGACGAAATGCGCAAACTCAATTATGAAGTCGACGGCGCGCGCCGCGACCCGAAAGTCGTGGTGCGCGAGTGGCTTATCAAGAAAGAGTTCGTCAAATAATTTAGAGTGCGCCGGCCGTGAGCAAGTTCGGTTCCGCCGTGCGACGTGCGGAAGCGCTATGCGCTTCCGTCAATCCCGCCCATGAGTAAGGGCTACGCCCGACATCGGGCAAAGCCCGACTCAAGATTAGTCGCTGATCGGAAGGCCCACAGGCCTTCCGCACATCAGACGGCCTAGCCGGACTTCCGATCATTTTTCGCGTTAATAACACATCACAATTCAACGTCTTTCAGATGGAACTTAGGGTCGCGGTCCCTTGTCTAAACTTTTCGCGCGCCCTCGTCGTACAGCCATCTGACCGCTTTCTGAGCCATGTTTTACCTGTATTCCGTCTACGTTGATGCAGCCAAAATCGCTCTCCAATCGATTCTGGCGCACAAACTCCGCGCATTCCTGACGCTGATCGGCATCATCATCGGCGTGGCGGCGGTGGTTGTGGTGGGCGCGTCTGTCAGCGGACTTAACAGTTACGTTACGACGAAAGTCACGCAAATTCTCGGCGCAAATCATTTCATGATTGCGCGAATGGCTCACCAGGGTCAGAGCACCGAAGAAGATTACGAGCGAATGAATCGGCGCAACAAACGTTTGAACTGGGACGATTACGAATGGGTGCGCGACCACTGTAAGTCATGTTCTGAAGTCGGCATCGAAATCGGCACCGGCACCGACCTCAAACAGGATGGGATCGAGTTTCCCGGAGCAATTGTGTTCGGCGTGACCTCGAACATGATGGAGATTGAGAACAAGACGATCAACGACGGACGCTTCATCTTACCTGACGAAGTGGAACGCTCAGCTCTGGTCGTAGTACTTGGCAGCGAAGTTAAAGACAAGTTTTTTCCGAACACAGAGGCGATTGGCCGGACGTTGAAAGTTCGTGGCCTACCGATGCGCGTAGTCGGTGTCGAGCAAAGCCGCGGTTCATTTTTCGGCGACTCGCTTGATCGTCACATCTACATCCCGGCCACAACTCATCTTCAGATCTTCGGGCGCAGCGGTTTGCAAATCCATGGTCTGGCCGCGAATCGAGAAACCTTTGAGCCCGCGATCGAAGACGCGCGCGTTTCGATGCGGAACAAACATCGACTCAAAGGCAGTGAAGAAGATGATTTTGGACTGGTAGACACTGCTAGTCTTACCAATCAAATCGATCAATTCACCGCCAGCATTGCCACCGTTGTCGTCCCCATCACTTTGATTACACTGGTCGTTGGCGGGATCGTGGTGATGAACATCATGCTCGTCAGCGTAACGGAGCGGACTTTCGAAATTGGACTGCGCAAGGCTGTCGGAGCCACCAAGCGGCAGATCTTGACGCAGTTCTTGATTGAATCCGGAATGCTATGCGCATTTGGTGGCGTGTTGGGACTGTTGGCAGCGTGGGGGGTGACGACGCTGATCACGTCGCTGGCCGGCATCACGATGACGATTACGATTACATACATTTTGCTCGCGCTGATCGTCTCGAGCGTGATTGGAATGATTGCCGGCGCGTATCCCGCATTCAAAGCGGCGCGGCTTGATCCGATCATTGCGTTGACGAAGACAACATAAAGAATGGCCTTAGGTCTTTGAACGTTGGTCTTTGGTGTCTGTTCAAAGATCAAAGACCCAAGGCCAAAGACCTGAAAGCGGTTGATTAAGAAACGTGAAACTTCGATTACCAAAAATTTTTCCTCGCGAAACGCTGGCGATGGCGCTGGACAGTGTTCGTTCGCATAAGTTTCGCAGCTTTCTCACGGTGCTCGGCATCGTTATCGGTGTGATGACTGCGATCAGCATTGCGTCGATACTCACGGGCTTGCGGCAAAGCATCGTGTCGATGATCGAAGAGTACGGCACCAATAATATTTACGCTTTTCATCTCACCACCGGCCCGCGCACTTCAGAAGATCGCGCGGAACGTCTCCGCAAACCTTTGACTATCGCTGACGCTGAGGCGATCAAGATGTACGCGTCATCAGTCGAAGATATTGCCATCACTGCGCCTAACGTTGGCTACAGCGGCGGACCGTTCGACGACAACATTACTTATCAGGGCCACAACTATCGCTGGGGAAACACGGAAGGCGTTACTTCAAACTATGCCGACATCACTAACGTGGTCGTGCGCGAGGGACGGTTCATAACCGACGGCGACAATGATCAACGCAGCAACGTCATCGTGATCGGCGTCAACGCCGCCGAAGCTCTGTTTCCCGGGAAGCAGGACGGAATTGCCGGGACGGAAGTGCGCATGGGCGGCTACAACTTTGAAATCATCGGCGTGCTTGAAAAACGCAAGGCGGGCTTCTTTGGTGAGAACGAAGAAGACAACGCGGTGTTCATCCCACTGCGCACCGCGCAAAAAGTTGCGCCGGCACGCGGTTGGCTGCTGTTCGTTATCAAGGCGCGTTCAGGTCAAATAACCGAAGCGCTGACACAGTCGGAAGACATCCTGCGCCGGCGCCGCAACGTGAGCTTCGGCGATCCAAACAACTTTGACATCAAGACCGCCGACAATTTTGTGAAGCAGTTCGACAGCATTACCGCGATGGTGGGCCTGATCGCGATTGCCATTTCCAGTCTGGGGTTGCTGGTCGGCGGCATCGGCGTGATGAACATCATGCTCGTCAGCGTCACTGAGCGCACACAGGAGATTGGCATTCGCAAGGCGCTCGGCGCGCGCCGCCGCGACATCGTCAATCAATTTCTGTTCGAAGCGATGACGCTGACTTTTCTCGGCGGGATGATCGGTGTGCTGCTGGCAGTCGGCATCAGCAAACTGATTATGCTCATCATTCCCAGCCTGCCCGCCTCAATTCCGACGTGGGCGGTGATGACTGGTTTGATTGTCAGCGTCTCAGTCGGATTGATCTTCGGCGTGTGGCCCGCACGCAAAGCTTCCCGGCTCGATCCCATCGAGTGTCTGCGTTACGAATAAGCCGCCGCTTTCCTCTGCATCTCTCTGAGAGTTTCCGGAATCATCATCGTGATGTGATGCGTCGCGGTGTGGCCGTCGGCGAAGCTTTGATAGAGAGTGAAGTCAGGCAGCGACAAGCAAGACAGCGGCGAGTAAATGTTGTAGCCGGTGTCGATACCGATCGCGCTGTTATAAAGATAGATTCCGTGTCGCCCCAAACGGCCGCGCAAAGGAAGAAATGGCGTGGGTGTGTGGCCGAAGACGCACGGCTTGCCGTGATAGTTTTTGTAGAACTCTGAGTCGCGCGTCCAAAGCAATGCGTGCGGCGAACTCTCGCGCGGATGTTTTCCTTCCTCCAGGCCGGCGTGCACGTAGAGCGCGTATTCGTCTTCGTGATATAGCGGCAGCGCGCGCATGAACTCGAGTTGGTTCGCCGGAACTGATTCCGCGATCGCCTGGCGCGCCGCAGCAAAGTCAGCGTCTACTTGCAGCATTAACGGCTTGCCTGCGTATTGCGCGAAGCTGTGATCGCTTCCCGTCGATGGTTCCATCCAGATGCAATTCTCGCCATCGATGAAATCCAGCAACATCTGCTCGTGATTGCCGCGCAAACAAATCACGCGCTCGGGATTTTCGAGGCAGAGTTCTCGAACATACGCAACACAACCCGGCACGTCTGGTCCACGATCGACAAGGTCGCCGAGAAAGATCAGCGTGTCGGTCGCGGGATCGCGCGGCAGCATCTCGAGCAGGCCGTGCAGCTGCGCACAACGACCGTGAATGTCACCAATCACGAAAGTTTTCATCGAAGTTTAGGAGTTTCGCTTTGCGTTCCTTTGCGTCTTGGCGCCTTTGCGTGAACTCTTTTCTCACGCCAAGACCCAAAGTCGCGCAAAGGAATCCAAAAAACTATTGTTTGGACTCGTCCGTCGGTACGTGAATCGAGTCGAGAATTGCGCGGTATTCGAGATCGTTTCGTAACGACTCCCAATTCTTATCACGCACAAACCATGGTCGATTTTCGTTGCCAAGTTGAATTGCACGGCGCAACCACTTCAACGCTTCGTCGCGCTCGCCTTCCATCGCGTACGCGGACGCCAACCAGTACGCCACATCGTGATCTGTGTTCGCTGTGTTGCGAACTTCTTCGGTCAACTGCGCGCGCGCCTCTTCGTTGAATCCCAGCGCGCTCAAGAAGGTGGCGTAAATCGGGCGGATGCCGTCGAGCTGCGGATGCTGCTCCAGCACCTCTTCAAGTATCTCAGCAGCTTTGGTCGGTTCGCCGTGATAGTACAACGAGCGCGCGCGAAATGTGCGAATCAGCGGATGATCCGGTTCGAGCTTCGCGCCTTCGTCGAGTTCCGCCTGCGCCTGCTCGTATTCACCCTGATACGTAAAGATGCGGGCCCGATTGTAGCTGGCAACCACGCGCTCCGCCGGGTTCAAACGAATCATGCGCTCAAAGTAGCGCAGCGAGCGTTCGTATTCTCCATCGAGTCGCGCCAGCACGCCGCTGACAAAATGCACGCCCACGTCGTTCGGCGCTTCGCGACGCAATGCCTTCACCGCCTCGCGCGCCTTCGCTTTCTCGCCACCGCCCAAATAGATGAAGACCATGTGCATGCGCGCTTCAAGCAGATGCGGGTCGATGGCCAACGCTTTGTTGAAGGCGTCCTCGGCCTGTTCGTGGTCGCCGGCTTCGCCGAAACCTTTCATCACGCGGTTTGCGAAAGCGCTGCCAAGGCCGCAATGGGCCAGCGCAAAGGATTGATCGAGTGAGACCGCACGTTCGAAATGTTCGATCGCTTCGTCGATGTCCTTGCGCGCAATCGTGTGATAAATATAACGACCGAGACTGTCGCGACCACGTAAATACTCTTCGTAGGCCGCGGCGTTTGCGGTCTTCTGCTGCTCGAGCCGATCCTTCTCATCTGACGTCAGCTCCAGACGCAGGCCTTCACAAATCTCATGCGTGATTGTGTCCTGTACGTTGATGATGTCCGTCGCGTCGGCATCGATGCGATCGCTCCAAAGCAAATCGCCCGAATTAACGTCTACCAATTGCGCGGTCACGCGGATGCGATCGCCCGCGCGCAGGAAACCGGCGGCCAAGACTGCCGAGACGCTCATTTCGCGTCCGGCCTGACGCGGATCGACCTGCTTGCCCTGGTACCTCACGATTTCGGACGAAGGCCGCACCACGAGCGAACGCACCCGTGCAAGTTCGGTGATGACCGCATCCGCCAGCGAGAATTCATAAAAGCTCGACTGCGGATCGTTACTCACGTTTTTGAAAGGCAGGATGGCCAGACTCTTTCGCTCGCCCTCTCCCATGCTCGTCACTGGCGTTTCGTGCGTTCGGTGATCCGATGTCGAAATGCGCTGTTGCGATGACGTGCGCTCGACGGTGATGCCGCGTAACCAACGCATGGCACGGCCGACACGGCCGGTCCCCGAAAGATGGCGTGGAGCGATTGGAGTCAGCGGCTCGGCGAACGCTCCTCCCGAATCGACTTCGCGAAGCACTTCACGCAAGTCTTCGCGCAGCGCTTCAGCCTTTTGGTATCGATCCTTCGGATTCTTTGCAAGCGCGCGGTCGAGGATCGCTTGCAAATGCGGCGGCGTCGCACCAGGACGCGCCTGATCGAGCGGAAGCGGATCCTCGTGCAGGACCGCATGACGGACATCGACACTCGTCTTGCCCTGAAACGGCCACGTGCCCGTCAATAGTTCGTACAACAGCACGCCGGTGGAGAAGATGTCAGCGCGCTCATCGACGCGTTCGCCACGCGCTTGTTCCGGAGCCGCGTAGGTCGCCGTACCGTACGGAATTCCCACCTCAGTCAAATCCGTGTGATGAATGCCGCCTAAATCGTCGCTGTCCAGAAGTTTCGCCAGGCCGAAGTCGAGAATCTTCACCTGTCCGGTCGGCGTCACCATCACGTTGCCGGCTTTGACATCACGATGCACGATGCCGCGCGCATGTGCGGCGGCCAACGCATCGGCGACTTGAATCGTGATCGAAAGCGCACTACGCAAATCCAACGGCCGACCGTTCACCAATTCGCGCACGTTCTTGCCTTCGACGAACTGCATGGCGATGAAATGCACGTCGCCAATGTCGTTGAGGTCGAAAATTGTGCAGATGTTCGGGTGATCGAGCGCCGAGGCGAGACGCGCTTCGCGCTCAAAGCGTTTCAGGTTGGCTTCTTTAACGGTGAGTTCCGGGGGGAGAACCTTTATGACAACCGCGCGACCGAGTTTTGTGTCGGTCGCTTTGTAAACTGTTCCCTGCCCACCGGCGCCAATCTTCTCGAGGATCCTATAGTTCCCAAGCTTTGCGCCGATCATTCTTTCGCATATTAAACGCCCAAGCGGCGATGACTGCAACCGAGGAGGGTGCGAAGGCCGGAGTGCGGAGTCTGGAGTCGAGATTTATTGCTGAACGCTATCGACTTGCTTTTCGCTTTACCAACCTTCTCGGCGCGAAAACTCGAGATTCTGCACTCCGGACTCAGACTTATCTCCTGCCGTGCGCAATCTTTCCAGCTTCCGGCAGACCGCGCAGCCTCAGCATAGAGATCACACCGAATAACGGTCCCGGCGCCAGAATCATGAATGCGTACTTCCAGCCCACTAGCTTTTCGACGATCGAAATCAGTTCGATCGAAACAATGGTTAGCAGGAATCCAATGCAGGTTTGAATCGTCAGCGCCGTGCCGATGTATTGCGGATCGCCGAGTTCCGTAACACACGCGGAAAACTGCGCCGAGTCCGCCACAACGCTTGCGCCCCATATCGCCGCGATGGTGAGTAGCAGCGTCGGATGCGCGCCAAACGCAAGTCCAATCACCAGACAGCAGGCGCCGCTGATCGCCATCGCCGCTGAAGTCACTACCGTGCGGCCAATCCGATCGGCAACCAAGCCTGCGAGCACACAACCGAGCGCGCCACAGCCAATCACGAGGAACGACGAGACTTCGGCAAGCGCCGGGTCACTTTTTCGCGACGCGAGACTCGCGCGAATCATGAACGGAATCCACGTCCACATCGCGTACAACTCCCACATGTGGCCGAAGTAACCGAAGTTCGCCAGCCGCACACCGCGATTGCGAAAAATTCTTCCAAGCTGCTTCCAATCAAAACGCGCAGCCGGCAAGGCCAGTGGACCATCGCTGACACACAAGAGCACGATGATTGCGCCAATTACAGCCAGCAAGGAAACAAAGAGCACGTTGTATCGCCAATTTGGGCTGCCGACCCCGTTGACCAGATAAGGCATGGCTTTGCCAAGCGTGAGCGCGCCGACTAATACACCCAATGCCAGACCGCGGCCATGACGAAACCACGTCGCGAGAATCTTCATCGCGGGCGGATAAACTCCAGCCAAAAACATTCCGGTGAGAAAACGCAGGACGATCGCGAACTCGACATTCTTCGCAAACAAACCAAACGCGCTATTGACGATGGCGCCGGCGATCGCGGTCAGCGTAAAGAGATGACGAGGACTGATGATGTCGGGAAGGTTGAGAAGCGCGCTCAACAAAGTGCCAGCAACGAATCCAAGTTGTACTGACAGCGTTAGCCAGTTCGCGGCACTCTCGCTGAGGTGCCACTCGCGAGTGAGCGCCGGCACAACGGCAGAGCCACTGAACCACAGCGACATTCCGAGCAGCTCAGCAATCGCGAGCAGCACCAGCGTGCGCCGACGATCTGATGCCTTACCGGAAGTTAGATCCTCGTCTAAGTCTCGCAAGTGGCGCGGATTGTAGCTTACATCGCTCCGTCATGAGCCGAATATTTATGGAGCCTGGCGCGCGAAAGCATTAAGCGCAGTCAGAAACCAGGGTTCGTTTCTGACTGCGCCATAAATAATTACGCGGCCCGGTTCTATGAACATTTCGCGCCTGGCGGCGCAAACACGAGCGAGGCTAAACCACCGCTTCGACTGGTACTCTCAAGATTTCGAGCGGGCCGGTTTGTTTGCGGCGTTTGTCCTCGTACATGTTGCGGTCGGCGCGTGCGGTGACTTCCTCGATCGAATCTTCGTCAACATCGAAATGCACCACGCCCACGCTAATCGACAGCTTGTATGGCGCGGTCGATTGCTCGTTGTATAGATCAAACCGAAGCTGCAAACGTTCGGTGAGCGATTCCGCGCTTTCATCTTTGTCAATCGCGGCGAGCACGACAAACTCGTCGCCACCGAGACGCGCCACGATGTCTGACGTACGGAAGGTGTCCTTCAGAATCTCGGCGGTCTGAATGATCGCCGCGTCACCGGCCTGGTGTCCAAGCGAATCGTTGATCTTCTTCAATCCGTCGAGGTCAGCGTACAGAATTACCGGCACTTTTTTGTTGCGCCGGATTGCCGCCAGATGCTGCGCCGTGACGGCCATGAAGCCGCGCCGATTGTAAAGACCAGTGAGCTCGTCAATTAACGAAAGATTTTGCAACGCGGATTCGAACCGTTTGCGCTCAGTGATGTCCTGAATCTGGAAAATGAAGTGCACCGGCGCGCCATCCTCTTGACGCACCAGCGAAACGTTGTTCAGCGCCCACACAGTATTGCCCGAACGGTGAACGTAACGCTTTTCGACTTGGCAAGTAGGCGTCTCGCCCTGAATCAAGCGATACAGATTAGCGAGATCGTTGTCGAGATCATCATGATGGGTAACCGCCTGGAAGTTCGAAGCCAGCAGTTCCTGTTCGTCGTATCCCATCAAATCGCACAGCGAACGATTCACACGCAGCCAATTACCATGGGGCGACACCAGCGCCATTCCAATCGCTGCATAGTCAAATGCGTTGCGGAAGTGTTCTTCAGTTTCACGCAGCGCCTTGCTGATCCGTTCTTGTTCAGCAATGTGGCGATTGAGTTCCTCGACGTGCTGCCGCGCTTGTTCCGCTTGAGCCGCAACACCGGACACGTTCTTCATGTATGTCCAGTAGGTGAAGTAAATGATCGCGATGATGGGGATCGTCGAAACGAAAGCAAAGAAGCCGACGGTACCGATAAACCTCGCGATAAGCGACGCTGCGGATGCACCGGCAAAATACGTGATCGACGTCCAGAGGAAATTCTTGCGCCAGGTTGTCCACACCGAGCTTTCGGATTTTAATGCCGCGCTCGTGGCGACCAGAACAGAATTCGTGCCGTATTGAATAATGGCCATTGCCGAAATTGCCGCGAGGTGATTTGTCGAATACGCATCGTGCCAGCTCACGGTCTCGCCGAACAGAAGCCGCAATGCCCAGACGGTGATGAATGTCGAACAAGCAGTCGCGCCGGCGTTGAAAGCGTAAATTCGAACTTTCTTGCTGATGCGAATTGACGAGCAGATGGCTTCGGCAGTGGCGAGTACGATGGCAGCTTCACCACCAAACAAAAGCAGCGTAAGAAATATGAAAGTGTCTGAGACTGAGATGTGCGCCCGGACGTGCGGAATTGGAATGCTCAGCCTCGGTCCGACCAGGACTGTTGCGAGGCCAAGCATCACGAACGGCAGAGTGATGTGCGTGAGTGGAAACGCGCGCAACGAGAAGATCAATACCGCCGCGCCAACGGCACTGACGGAGTACATGTAGATTTGGTTCAACCGGGAGTGAGACATTTGCAAAATGGGCAGGCGGGGCGGGACTGTCCCAACTCACATATGGCAACCAGTGTTCCGCAGCGTACAGAGTGTTTTTCTTTAGAAAAATCAAAACTGGGTGGATCGGTCAGTCAGTTCAATCGGTCACGCTGGCAAATGTCACTTTCAAATTGACGTGTCCGCGCGCTCGATTTGGGAAGCAATTATCTCATGCTAGAATTCAAGGCCCGCGCGCGCCTTGGCCGCGAATATCGCGGCTCTTCTGAACGCCAAAATGTTAGCAATAATCGCAAACGAAGTTATTCCATCTAAGTGTCTTGAATTCGGGACGAACTGTCCGGCGCCGTTGACGGGTGACCCGTGTGTCGATTGGTCGGGGTTCTGCGACGTCGTTAACAAAACGGCCGGGAACATCAGCCCACTCTACAAGCTCGACGCGTTTGATTGGACTGTGCTGATTGTCTATTTCGGCATCCTCTTTGTGCTGGCGATCTACGGCGTCTACCGCGTGAAGCAGGTTAGCGAATTCTGGCGCTACGCAAAGTTTCCGCCGAAGCCAAAGGGTCATTTCGCTGAGGTTGATCTTCCATTTGTAACGATACAGCTTCCGCTCTTCAACGAAATGTATGTGGTTGAGCGACTCGTGAAAGCGGTCACCGAAATCGATTACCCACGCGAGCGTCTGGAAATTCAAGTGCTCGATGACTCAACTGATGAGACGGTGAAGATCGCGAGCGCGACGGTTGCGAAGTACGCGGCGCGTGGTTTCGATATTCACTACATTCATCGCGAAGACCGCACCGGTTTCAAAGCCGGGGCACTCGAAAATGGAATGAAGACCGCCAAGGGTGATCTGATGGCCATCTTCGATGCCGACTTTGTCCCCAGGCCGGACTTTCTGCGCAAGCTGGTGCACTTCTTCACTGACCCAACGGTCGGCTGCGCGCAAATGCGCTGGGCGCACATCAACGGCTCTTACAATCTGCTAACGCGTCTGCAAACAATCATGCTTGACGGGCACTTCGTGTTGGAACAGACGACGCGAAATCGCAGCGGCAACTTCTTCAACTTCAACGGCACCGCTGGGATTTTGCGCCGCGAAGCGATCGAGTTAAGCGGCGGCTGGCAACACGACACCCTCACGGAAGATACCGACCTGAGTTTTCGCGCGCAGTTGATGGGCTGGCGCTTTGTTTATTTGCTGGATGAAGAAGCCCCCGCGGAAGTTCCCGTCGAAATCAACGCGTTCAAAGCGCAACAGCGACGCTGGGCCAAGGGTGTACTGCAAGTTTGGTTCAAGCTGTATCGTCGCATCTGGTACGCCCCGCTGCCTCTCCGCGTGAAGCTCGAAATGTTTTTCCGTCTGACTGGCAACATCAGTTATCCGTTGATGATCGTGGCAAGCTTCATGCAGTTCCCGCTGCTGCTCGTCCGTTACAACCAGGGGCTTTATCAATTGATGGTGCTGGACGTGCCGTTGCTTTTCTTTTCGACAGTTTCCGTCGTCCTGTTTTACGGCAGCGCCGTCTGGTATCTCGATCGCTCGCGCAAACGCTTGCTGCATCTGCCGCTTGTGATGGGATTGGGAATCGGTCTCGCGTTTTCGAACGCGCGGGCGGTGCTCGAAGCGTTCGCCGGCGTGAAATCAGAATTCGTACGCACGCCGAAGTATCGCGTCGAAACGACGAGCGACGAATCGTGGAAGCGCAAGAAGTACAAACGTAAGCACGGCTGGCTGCCGCTTTTGGAACTTAGTTTCGCACTCTACTTCGTGCTGGCGATTGCTTACGCGGTGAAGATGCACATGTGGGGACCGATAGTGTTTCTGCTGCTTTTCTGCTTTGGTTACGGCTACATGGGCACGATGAGCTTGCTACAAACGGCGGGACTGAATCGGCGACGCACAACTCAACCGGCAACTGCACCGAGCAACTAGCAAACTCAGGCAGTTTTTCTCGGCCGCCCGGCAATCGCCGCCACGAAAATCGAAATCACGTAGAGGACCAGCATCGGCAGTGCGAACAGAAGCATGTTCGGAATGTCGTTTGTCGGCGAAATTACCGCGGCGAGCACCAGAATCACAATCACCGAAATGCGCCAGGTCTTGATCATCCATCGCGCTGTGATTACTCCCATGCGGGCGAGAACGTAAGTAATCGCCGGCATCTGTGCGACCAATCCCATGCCCAGCATCAGCAGAATAATGAAGTCAAAGTAGTCGTCCGCTTTCAGCAAGAGCCGAAAGTCTTCGCCTAATCCCAGCAAGTATTTCGCCGCCGGGGGAAAGATTACGTAATAAGCGGTCGCCGCTCCCAGCACGAAAAAAACGCTGGAAAGAGTGATGAATGGCGTCACGTACTTGCGTTCGTGTGGATATAAGCCCGGCGCGATGAACGCCCAAATTTGGAAAAGAATGAACGGCACAGAAACGGCAATAGCCGCGTAGAGTGAGACCTTGACATAGATCGCAAAGGGCTCGAGCGCTGTTGTCACGATCAGTTTGTCATTTGGATCGGTGCGCTTTTCGTATCCCTTGTTCAAGTCAACGGGCAGCTTCACATCTTTCGGCACAACTTCATTTCCAGCGGTCAAAGGCTCATCGGTAAACAGACCCAGGTTGCCGGTGCTGTCTTTGTCGACACGCGCAACGACTGACGATCCAGCAGGGATTGAGGCGGGACCTAGTCGCGTGTTTTCCGGAAAGACGAAACGCACTTTGTCGTTCTGCTTCAACGAATTCAACGCGAGCATCGAGACTTTGCCGTTGAGCCCGTCTATCGCTACCTGTCTTTGTTGCTGCGCTTCGGAGAGCGCGCGCTGTACCGGTCGCGCGAGAAAGTTGTAGATGCGATCCGAAACCAACCACGAAAGCGACGCGGCAATGAACACAAACACGATCACCCGAATCAAGCGCGTGCGCAGCTCGTCCAGGTGTTCCAGGAAAGACATCTGCCCGCCGAGGTCTTCCTCGCGCGACTCTTTCCTTTCAGATTTTTTGATTAGGCGCAGGCTGGGCATTCTGTTTCAGAAACGCGAGCGGAGCGAGCGGATCAGATTCAAGTTGAGTTTAGGATCCGCTCGCTACCGCTCGCGGTTCCGTATTTACAGCCACTCATGTTTCGGTTGTTCAGTCGCTACGGGTTCGGCCGGCGCCGAATCGCGCGACGCAATCAGTTCCGGATCAATGGGCGTAATCGCGGGCGCAACAGGCTTGGGTTCAGTTTCAAACACGCTATTCAGCTCGCGTGCTGCGGCTTCGCGCGCGGCACGAATCTTTTCGGAAGCGCCGCTGAGAAAATTCGACTCAGGCTCGACACCTTTTTCAAAGCTGTCGAGATTAACCTCACGCTCCCACGTCCGCTTGAAATCTTCCGAAGCGCGGCGAAACTCCGCCAGGCTCTTTCCGAGTTGCCGGCCTAATTGAGGCAAGCGTCGCGGCCCAAAGAAAATCAGAGCCGCCGCCAGAATCAACAGCAATTCGGTATTGCCGAGGGAATCGAGAATAAATAGGTACATCGGTTAATGACTGGATGTTAGACGCTCAAAAAGTGCGAAAGGATTGTAGCGCGTCCCGAGTCGTTTGACACCACCGGAGGCCTCGCGCACTCTCGAACCATGCCGGATTTGGCCGTGAATGCGCTCGAACGGTTCGCGCGCGTCGCCGAAAGAGTTGCAGCTACGACGAAGAAACTCGAGAAGGCAGCGCTGCTGGGCGAATATTTTCAGCGGCTCTCCGACGAAGACCTCGCGCGCGCCGCCCGGTATTTTGCCGGCCACGTGTTCGCGCTGCACGACGCGCGGACGACAAACGTCGGCGGCCGCATCATCAGTGAAGCACTAATCGGGGCGACCGAAATACACGCCGACCTGGGCGCGCGCTATGCGCGTTGGGGTGATGTGGGTGACGTCGCTTTCGAATTGTTCACCGAAGCAAAGCCTTCGAACATGCCTGGTCTAAGTCTCGCCGACACTGAGGCGCTGCTGGTGAAATTGAGTGCAACGCGCGGGAAAAATGCCAAGACTGATTTGCTGACGAAGGTCCTGATGAAAGCGACGCCGCTGGAAGCCAAGTACCTGGTTAAACTTTTATCGGGAGATTTGCGCCTCGGTTTGCGCGAAGGACTCGTCGAAGACGCGCTTGCGCGCGCATTCAAACAACCACTCGCGGACGTCTCGCTCGCAAACATATTGCGTGGTGACATCGGCGAAGCGGCGGTGCGCGCGCGCGCGGGCGTGCTGCACCAAGTTGAAATGCGCCTGTTTCATCCGCTGAAATTCATGCTCGCGACACCGGCGTCTGACCTGGAGGACATCGCCCGCACCATGCCGGCAGAATTCTACGTCGAAGACAAATTCGATGGGATGCGCGGCCAGGCACACGTCAAAGACGGGCGCGTGGCAATTTATTCGCGAACACTCGACGAAATTTCTTCACGTTTTCCGGAATTGATTGAGCCGCTGGCGGCGCTGCCGACTGATGCGATCATTGATGGCGAGATTCTGACAGCGCGCGGCGAAGAAATCCTGCCGTTTGCGGATCTGCAAAAGCGGCTCGGCCGAAAAGTGATCAGCGCCGAGATGTTGGCAAGTACGCCCGTCATTTTTGTCGGCTGGGATCTTTTGTACGCGAGTGGCAAGGTTTTGATCGACGAACCTTTGCGAAGCCGTCGCACGCAATTGCAGGAAATCCTCAACCGCAAAGTCGGCACGGTGAGACTGTCCCAGACGAAATTATTTGACGACGTGGCTGCACTCGACGATGAATTCGATGCGGCGCGCGCGCGTGGCAACGAAGGCCTGATGATTAAAGACCCCGCGTCAACCTATAAACCCGGGCGTCGTGGGCGTGAATGGCTAAAGCTGAAAAAGGCGCTGGCGACTTTGGATGTCGTGATAACGGCCGTCGAGCTCGGCCATGGCAAGCGGCGCAGTGTCTTGTCGGACTACACGTTTGCAGTCCGGCGTTCGGAAGACGATCCGGAATTGCTGAATATCGGCAAGGCTTATTCCGGATTGACCGACGTGGAAATTGCTGAGATGACTGAATGGTTTCGCGCACACACGCTTCAGGAGTTCGCGCACGGACGTGTGCGCATCGTCGAGCCGACGGTGGTCATCGAAGTGACTTTCGACCGGGTGCAACCATCGAATCGACACAAGAGCGGCTACGCTTTGCGGTTTCCGCGCATCGTAAGACTTCGCCATGACAAGACGGCAGACGAAATCGACACGCTGGCGACTGTGAAGCAGCTCGCCGGCGAATGAGAAGTTGACAACTCCCAAGGCAATCAGAAAGATGCATTTCATGAATCGCACATCCCCTTTTACTTTATTGCTGGTGCTGTTTTTCGTGCCGGCGGCGCTCGCGCAGAAACCCAAGCCCAAACCGGTCGTACGCAGACCCAACGCGGCGCAACCGTCAGGTCAGAACACACCTGCGAAACCAAACGAAGCAGCGGCTGCGGCCGCGCCGACACCATCATCCGCCGCAACACCTGATTCTCCGGCCGTCGCGATTGTCAACGACACGACTTTTACCGTCGCAGATATTGAGCCGACAGTTAGCCAGATGATTTCAAACGATCCGGATTTGTACCTTCGCGATTTTTATCAAGACCGCGCGAAAGCGATTCGTGAAGCGCGTCAGCGTGCGGTTGATGCGCGCGTGAGTTCGATGCTCATCGCGTCCGAGGCAGCCAAGCGCAAGATGACGACGGACGCGTTTCTTGACGCCGAGGTGAATGGCAAAATTGCGAATCCTACTGATGCGGAAATTCGTGCGGTCTTCGATCAGAATCATGCACAACTCGGCGATGACTTCGACGCTGTGCGTTCGCAGATCATTTCCTACCTGCGCGAACAGCGTGCGGAGAAAGAACGCGGCGAATTGGTAAATCGCCTGAAGATGACAAACACGATTCAGCGAGGCGCTGATGTTAATGCTGCCAATCTCGCGCCCGGAACGGTGCTCGCTTCGGTGAACGGTCAGCCGTTGCGCATCGAAACGATTAACGAACGCATGAAAGCGTACGTCTACAAAATGGACCGGCGAATTTACGACACGCAGATTTCTGTGCTCGATCGCCGTATCAATGACACGCTCATCAACGACGAAGCGAAGAAGAAGAACATCGGCGCTGAAGTGATCATGCGGACGGAAATCACTGACAAACTCAAGCAACCGACAGATGCAGAGGTCGCGAAGTTCTATGAAGAAAACAAGTCGCGCATCACCGGCGACCTCGCTTCCACCCGCAACATGATTTCTGAATACCTGCAACAGCAGCAGCAAGAGAAATTGGAGGCGGATTTGGCAGCGCGGCTGCGCGCCGGCGCGAAAGTCCAGATATTTTTGCAAGAGCCAACGGCGCCTGTTTTCAATGTGCCGGTCGGCAAAGGCTATGGGCGCGGTGATATTAATTCCACCGTCAGGATTGTCGAGTTCACGGACTTCCAATGTTCAGCGTGCGGCGCAATGTATCCGGTAATTGAAGACGTGCTTAAGTCTTATGGCGCGCGCGTGTATTTCGAGATTCGAAATTTCCCTCTGACCTCGTTGCATGCGAACGCTTTCGTTGCAGCTGAGGCCGCCGCTGCTGCGAATGCCCAGGGCAAGGTGTGGCCTTACATCGACTTTCTCTTCAAGAATCAGTCTTCGCTAGACCCGGATTCTTTAAAGAAGTACGCGACGCAGGCAGGACTCGATCGCAAGCGCTTCGACGTAGATTTTGAGACTGATAAGTTCGAAACTGATATTCGCCGCGACATGGAAGAGGGTGAGACGTACGGGATCGAAGGGACACCGACGATTTATATCAACGGCGTGATGCTGACGACCTTGAGCGCGGATGGATTGCGCGCGGCGATTGAGAAAGCGTTCGCGCGAAAATAATTACTGCGCAGTTTTCGCGGCAGCTTTTGGAGTTGGACCAATCGTCGCCTGCAAAGCCTCAGTCCCGCGTCTTGCACAAGCACGCTGATCATCTGCTTCGCTTGCTGCGACGTACAATAGCGGATGATAGACAATCTCGACGCGGCCGAGACGCGGAAATTTTCGGCCCGCTGGCCAAACCTCATTTCCACCATGAATGGTCACCGGCAAAATTGGAACGCCAGCCTCCATCGCCATACGCACCGCCCCCGGTTTGAATCTGCGCATTGAGCCGTCTGCAGTGCCCCGGCCGCCTTCTGGGAAAATCACCACGGCCCCGCCTTCACTGATAAATTGCAGCGAACGACGAATCGGCGCGGGATCGCTGCCCTCCAATTGCAAAGGCCACGCCCCAAGGAGACGCAAGCAGTAACCAACGATCGGCCAGCTGAAGGCCTCGTCCCAGGCGAGATAACGAACCGGTCGTTTCAGAGGACATGAAATCCAAAACGGATCCAGGTAAGTCTGATGATTCGAGGCAATGATGACACCGCCGCTCTGCGGAATGTATTCGGTATTAGTCCAACGCACCCGCCACAGAAGCCGGGAGAAAATGCGGACAATCGGGCGGAAAATCTCCAGGGCCCATTGCGGCAGCATCGGGGGATACGGCCGCGACCCGTTTGGGCCCTTGGGACGATCGAGAGTTGTAGTGCTTTCGTTCAAACCAGGTTTTCAGAAAATCAGTTTGATGCGAGAGTATCGTCGCTCAGTAACAATTCATCCCGCCATGATTCCGGCAGCTCAGCCGGGTCGGCCGTGTCATCATTCCAACGTTCACACTTCGCGCAATCGAAGCCACGGTACTCAATCGCCTCAGACTTCGTCAAACCTACGAGATTGCGCCACCGGCAATCTGGAAAAGAGCAATAGCGCTCAATCTCGACAAGCAAGATCTCACGAGGAAATTCAAAACGCGGTCTTTGTTTCATTCGAGGTTGCGAAGTCATTCGCTCTCAGCTTTGACACGCTTCGCCATTCTTACACACTCAGATTGGCCATTCGCCGCCCACAAATTCCAGGTGCAGCCGGGTCATTCCATCTTTGCCGAGCCTCCGCGCGCGCACGACCGCCAGCGCCGTCGTTTTGTCCTGGTTGCTTGTTACTTTTACAAACGCGCCGGGGCCAATGTCCAGCGCGGTAAACACGGCTGCCCCGCTGCGGCTGATGTTCTCAGTTACTGTTTGCTCATGTTTGACCAGCTTATCCGCTTCGTACACACCGATCACCACATCGACCGGGATCATCTGACGACTTTCTTTGCGTTTGTCGCTTGTGTTCACCTCGGCAAGCTGATCGACTGAATCTTCGCGGGCCGCCCACATTGCGCTTTCCAACTTCGTCTGCGCAATCTCGTACCGACGTGCAGGATTGTCCTGGTAACTGTGCGGTGGACGCTTCCCGATAAATGCCACTCCGATCTCAACCAGCGGATCCTTCGGCGTTGTCTGCTCAAGCAGCTTGATGTTTCTGACAATCGCCCAAATGCGATATTGGTCCGCAACGTGATCGAAGACACGCAGTTGTCGCGGCAACGCCGCCGTCAGTTGCAGCAAACGGCCGATGTCGATCGGGCGCGGCAATGGGAACCGCGCACCGAACGGCGTCACATCAACCAGGCGCGTCATCACCGTCCATTCGTTGTCGAGACTCTCGCGCACATTAACGCGCGCCGGCAGCGCCAGACGGATTCGCTCGCGCAGCCTGCGGGACTTCTGATCAAATTTAGAGATTTCCTTCGCCAAAACTGCCACTCATTTGTGACGCAACTCGCCGTCTCCGCAACGCCCATTCGCGCGGCGGCGGAAAAGACAAATTTATCAACAATTATCGAGGTTTCGACGCTTTGAGAATACCGCTTCGTACGGTAAAATAACCGTGAATTTTAACCGCATGATTGGCAGCTGCCGCGAACCCCTGAAGTCCGCAACAAACTCAAAAGTTCGTGCCAGAAAAATCGCCGGCTTTCGCGTCGAGGGCCAGCCGAGCAACGTCCGCGGATTGTAACGGAAAGGTTTGATGAATGGAAACACTGGAACGCCAGCACATAACAATTGAAGAAGAGATGCGGCGATCGTATCTCGACTATGCGATGTCGGTGATCATCGGTCGCGCGCTGCCGGACGTGCGCGATGGCTTAAAGCCGGTGCATCGCCGCGTGCTGTGGGCGATGAACGAGCTGGGGAACGCCTATAACAAGTCTTACAAAAAAAGCGCGCGCGTGGTTGGCGACGTCATCGGTAAATATCACCCGCACGGAGACATTCCGGTCTACGACACGATCGTCCGTCTAACGCAGGACTTTTCCATGCGTTACCCGCTGATTGACGGCCAGGGAAACTTTGGATCAGTTGACGGCGATGCGCCAGCCGCAATGCGTTACACGGAAGTGCGCATGGCGAAACTCGCCAATGAAGTGCTCGCCGACATTGAAAAAGAGACGGTTAACTTTCAACCAAACTATGACGAAAGTTTGAGCGAGCCCACCGTTCTGCCAACTCGCATTCCGAATCTGCTGCTGAACGGCTCAGAAGGAATTGCCGTCGGCATGGCGACCAAGATTCCCCCGCACAACTTGACGGAGATTGTTGATGCGACAGTCGCACTGGTACGCGATCCTGAAATCAAAATCGAAAAACTCCTGAAAATTGTGAAGGGCCCGGATTTCCCGACCGGCGGATTCATCTGCGGCCGCGAAGAGATTCGCAAATCATATCTCGAAGGTCGCGGCATTTTTCAGATGCGCGCGAAAGCATCGATCGATCGCATTGGCCGCGGCTCGCAGGAACGCGACGCGATCATCGTCACCGAAATTCCTTTCCAGGTTAACAAGGGAAAACTGATCGAGCGCATCGCTGAACTCGCGAACGAAAAGAAGCTGGAGGGTATCTCGGATGTCCGCGACGAATCCGATCGTCACGGCATGCGCATCGTCGTTGAGCTGAAACGCGATGCCGTTCCGCAGGTCGTCCTCAACAAGCTGTTCAAGCTGACCCCGATGCAATCCAGCTTTGGAGTTATCAACCTTGCAATCGTTAATGGCCAGCCGCGCGTCTTGAACCTCAAGCAGATGCTTGAGGCTTTCGTTGACTTCCGCCGTGAAGTCGTGCGCCGCCGGACGGAATACGAGCTGAAGAAAGCTCGCGCGCGCGCCCATATCCTGGAAGGTTTGACGAAAGCGATTGATGCGCTCGATTACATCGTGACGCTGATTCGCAACTCGGGTTCTGTTGACGAAGCGAAGCAATGGCTCACCGGCAACATGAAGACGACGAGCGAGGTGAAATCGTGGAAAGGCATTCCCTCGAACGAACCAGTCGCGAAGTATTTGCCGAAGCTGAAGAAGGCGATGGAACGCTTATCGTTTTCAGAAATTCAAGCTCAGGCGATCCTCGATCTTCAGTTGCGGCGTTTGTCCGCGCTCGAACGGCAGAAAATTCTCGATGAATACGAATCGATTATTAAGCTGATTGCTGAACTCGAAAATATTCTCGCTAATGAATCGGCTTTACGCAGCGTGATCGTGGATGAACTGGAAGCCGTCAAGAAAGAATTCGGCGATGCGCGGCGCACCGAAATTACTGACGAGGGCACCGAGTACACCATCGAAGACCTAATCGCCGATGAAGAAGTCGCGATCACTGTCACCAAGAGCGGCTACATCAAGCGGACACCGATTACCACCTATTCCCGCCAGGGACGTGGCGGCAAGGGCCGCTTCGGCGCCATGGCAAAGAACGAGGACTATGTCGAGCACCTCTTTATAGCTTCGACACATGCGTACTTAATGGTCTTCACCGACGATGGCCTGGTGTACAAGATGAAGGTGCACGAAGTGCCCGACGCCGCCGCGGCCTCGCGCGGAAAGGCAATCGTGAATCTGATTCAGATTCCATCAGATCGAAAGCTCGCCGGCGTTGTGCCAGTGCGCGAGTTCTCGGAGGGCCGCTACGTGGTGATGGTCACGCGGAAGGGCGTGATCAAAAAGACTGCGCTCTCGGATTTTCAGAACATCCGCTCAAACGGCATCATCGCAATCAACATTGACGAAGGAGACGAGTTGCTCGACGTGGTGCTGACTGACGGAACGAAGCGAATCTTTATTGCGACGCACAACGGCTTCGCCATCCGCTTTGATGAAAAGAACGCGCGTCCGATGGGACGCGCCACCCGCGGGACCCGCGGCATGGATCTGCGCAAGGACGATTTCGTGGTTTCGCTGTGCGCGGTGTCGGCGGACGATTCTGAAAAGATGCTTTCGGTCTCGGAGCAGGGTTACGGCAAGCAGACGCCGATTTCCACTTACCGGCTGCAATCACGTGGCGGCAAAGGCGTTATTAACATGAAGACCACGGAAAAGACGGGCAAAGTCGTCGCCGTTTTTCCAGTCGATGCCGACTCGGAAATCATGATCATTACGCAGCAGGCAAAACTGATTCGGCTTGAGGCCGGTTACATTCGCAAGACCGGCCGCAGCGCGCAAGGTGTGCGTCTGATCAAGACTGAAGAAGGCGACAAAGTGACGAGCGCGTCTTTGGTTGAGCCGAGCGGCGAGGAAGAGACGGAAAAGGTTTCGTCGTAATGAAGTCAAGCGGCCTGCACGAGCGGGCCGTTGTACTTTCTTCAGAGACTATTCCTGCTTGGCAAGGTCAACCACCCGCTGCGCGGGTGGTTCTGACTGAATCCACACTTCACCGTCTTCAAAAACTTCCTTCTTCCAAATCGGAACAGTGCGTTTGAGTTCGCGGATCGCCCATTCACATGCCTCAAACGCGGCGCGGCGATGCGCGGCGCTGACGCTGATGACAACCGAGGTCTCGCCGATTTCCAGACGGCCTGTGCGATGGACGATACCGATGTGCGCAATGTCGAACTTCTCGTGGGACTGCGCGCCTAGTCTCCTCATCTCAGTCAAGGCCATCGGTTCATAGGCTTCATAGACGAGGTAAAGTGTGTGCCGGCCTTTCGTCCATTCGCGCGCGTAACCATCGAGGGTAACGGTCGCTCCACATTGGGGCAGCACTACGCGACGAGCGATGGCTGCTACATCGATCGGCTCGGTCGTTAACTCAAAGAAATCCAATTCGGACGAAGATGCGGGCCGGATGCCGGCGCTCCCGCCACTTACCGGCGGGAAGATCGCCAGCTCATCGCCATCGTGCAGTTCGCGATTCCGATCGGCGTATTGCTGATTCACTGCCAGTAATAAGGATTCTCCGAAGCGCTGCAACGCGGCGTGTTCTGATAAGACCTTCTGAAATGCTTCTCCGGCAGTACAGTCGGTATCGCAACTCAACTCAATGCGTTCATGGCCGACGGCGTCTCGGGCGGCGCCGAAAAACAGAACGCGCACTGACAATTGATTGGTCATCATTCAATAGGGCCGATGAGGCGGACTCTTCCGACGCTGGCAGGTGGCTTGCAACTACTCTTCAAGATCGACGTGTTTGCCGCCGTGACCATTGCCCTTGGCAATCGAATGCAAACGCGCCCGCTCTTCATAGTTCTTCACCACCCGTGCAAGAAAGCCCTCAAGTCGATGCAGGCGCTCAGAGGTCGAACGCAACTCCAACAATTGCTGCTTTGTTTCTGGCTCGAGCTCCATCGCGGCCGCCACCAAAAATGAAAGCTTCTGCGGCTCAGTGTCCGTAATATCTGGCAGGTTGCCGCGCTCATCGTTTGTGATCCGGATTGCGTTGGCGACGCGCATGAATATCGCCGCTACTTCTTGCGCGTCAGAACGAAGTTTAGGCGTGTGCTCTTCTTCGTCTTCAAAAAAATTTACGCGCACAACCAGGTACGGGTCACCGCGCTCAAGATAATCCTCAACTTGATAACGCACTACCCCGACCGCCAGCACATTTGATCTGCCATCAGGCAGTCCCTGCGTCTCGGTAACTTCCGCAACACAGCCTATGTGACCCGTCGGCGGCAAATCCTTTTCTGATGCGCTCGAGTCAAAGTACGAGAGTCCAAACAGATTGTTGCTTGCGCGGATATCGTTGAGCATCTGCCGGTAACGCTCTTCGAAGATATGCAACGGCATCGGCATGCCGGGAAACAAAACGACCGGCAAAGGAAACAACGGTAGTTCCCGCACGCCATGCACTTTATCGAGAGCTTCGCTCATTCCATTTCAACGCTTCGCCAATTGCGACTCCAGAAATTGTGACGAGTCATTATCGCAGACGACTTTGCGGAAGTCAGCACGGTCACGGGTAGTGGCCTGTTTTCAGTTTCCCCTCTGCGTTTCTCTGCGAGGCCCTCGGTCTTGTCCTCTGCGGTTTCATCCCAAACGTTGGGATTATCCGCAGAGGCGGCGAAGGATTTCGTAGAGCCCGCAGAGGAAATCGAAATTAGGCCACTACTCAGTCACGCATATCGGAGTTGGGAACGAACTTGTGATAGTTTGTCTACTTACAGTTAGCCACTGGTTAGTTTTGATTGCGGAGGAGATATGAGCGACTTAGCTGCGCGACAGTGCGTGCCATGCCGCGGGGGCGTGCCGCCGATGAAGGGCAACGAAATCCGGAATATGCTCGACCAATTGACCGGCTGGGACGTGGTTGGCGAGCACCATCTGCGCAAGGCTTTCAAGTTCGAAAATTTCCGCGAGGCGCTCGACTTCGTAAATCGCGTTGGCGAACTTGCGGAAAACCAGGGCCATCACCCAGACATCTGCTTTGGCTGGGGGAACGCAGAGATTACTATCTGGACACACAAGATTGATGGTCTGACGGAAAGCGATTTCATCCTGGCGGCAAAAATCGATAAGTTATGAAAACGCTGCGACACAAGTGGGGCGAAAGGCCGCCGGAGGGCAACTGCCGTCGCGCGCAATCGCATCGAAGGGCCGTCTCCGAAATGACTTCTGGCCGGAAGCAATTAATGAACAGATTGTTTGCATTCATCTTATCCGCCGCAGCGGTGTTGCTGTTAGCGCTTGCCGCCACGGCCCAGAATCCGCGGCCCCAGAATCCGCCTGTGCCGGCTCCGACTCCGGATCCCAACCAAGCCGAAGTCGTCAACATTCGCCGCGTGCGGTTGCCGATCACGGTCACCGACAAGAAAGGCGCGTTTGTGTCGGGCCTGACGCAAAACGACTTCGTCGTGCTCGAAGATAAAGTGCCGCAGAAGATTGATTCCTTCACGAACGACGAGAACAACAATCTGCCGCTTTACGTCGCGGTTTTGATGGACACGTCGCCCTCAACGGCGGCAAAGCTGAAGTTCGAACAGGAATCGGCGATGAACTTTATCCAGACCGTCGTGCGTCCGCGCCGCGATCGCGTGCTATTCGCGACTTTCGATCACGAGATTACTTTGCGACAGGACTTTACTGATCGATTGGAGCTGCTGGATCGCGCAGTTTACGCGGTAAAGAAAACCGGCGAACAGACCGCACTGTGGGACGCTATTTGGCAGTTCTGCGATCAAAAGATGCGCTCGGTGCCCGGCCGTCGTGTGCTGGTCGTAATTACCGATGGGGTCGACACGTACAGCCGCGCCGATATCAATGACGCGATCGATATCGCGCAACGGACCGAGACAACGATCTTCGCTATTTCGACCAAAGCTGGTTTGTTAAGCACCGTGGTCGGTGTGGAAACCGGAACGGTCAAAAACAAAGCCGATAAGGATCTCGACAAGATTAGCGATGAAACCGGCGGCGCTGCATTCTTCACGGGCGACATGCTCTCGCTCGAGCGATCGCTAAATCGAATTCAGAAGGAAATCAGATCTCAGTACTTGATCACCTATAAGCCGGCGAATGACAAGTACGATGGCAGTTATCGTCGTGTGGAAGTAAAGCTCACCAACGGACAAAGCCTGAAGCTCCGCACCAAGAAGGGTTATAAAGCAGTCGCCGATGCAGTCAGGACCGGTGAGTGAAATGAAAGCGCGTTTGTTAACGGCGGCCGCATTTTCTGCCGTCATGATTATCATCAGCGTCGCCGCACTTAACGTCGGCTCCCGCGCACAGAGTGGAAACACCAACGGTTCTCGCCAGCGTGTTGCTAGTCCCTCGCCTAGCCCGACACCACGATCTCAAGATGAAGAAACGTTGCGTTCGGACGAAGTGCTGCGTGTCGAAACCAATCTGACGAATGTCTTCTTTACTGCCGCCGACAAACACAAGCGTTTCGTGTCGAACCTTAAACGCGACGATCTTCGAATACTCGAAGACGGCGTGCCGCAGCAGATCTTCACTTTTCAACAAAATATTGATCTGCCCTTGTCGTTAGCGATCCTAATCGACACGAGCCGTTCAGAAGAGCGTACCCTGCCGGAAGAAAAAGTTGCAGCCCAGGCATTTCTGGAAGCCGTCATGCGGCCACAGAGGGACGAAGCTGCGGTAGTTTCTTTCACCGGCGACTCGACCCTGGAACAAGGACTCACGGGAAACGTTTCGCGGTTGCGACGAGCGATTGAGCGGGTCGAGTACGTCCCACCTTCAGGTTTAATCGGCGGGGGGGTCGTCGTGGGGGGCACGCCGCCAATCTCTGACAGCCAACAGATGCTGGCAGGTTCAACGGCAATTTGGGATGCGGTATTCACGACTTCGAATGAGGTGCTACGCGATTCGGCAGAGCATACGCGGCGCGCGATCATTCTATTGACCGATGGCCAGGACACCAGCAGCCAAGTCCACATGAGCGACGCGATCAACAGCGCAGTGAAAGTCGACGCGCTGGTCTATGCGATTGGAATCGGTGATCGTTACTCATACGGAGTCGACGAAGGTTCCCTGCGAAAGATTACCGAGGCGACTGGCGGCCGCGCCTACTTCCCCCGCAACGAATCGGAATTGCAGGACGCATTCGCGCAGATTCAGCGCGACTTGCGCGAGCAATATCTAATCGCGTATGCGCCTTCCAACAAATCACGCGACGGATCGTACCGCCATGTAACAATCGAAATCGTCAACCCCGAGGTCCAGAAACAGTCGCTGAAGTTAACCTACCGGCCCGGCTACTTCGCCAAATAGTCGATTCTCTGTCACAAACAGCCAATTCTTGCCCATTTTCGTCTATTGCTCGATGACAAACAAGTTTTGGCTCTGATATACTCGATTGGTCCCTGAGGGCTAGTTCTCGCCTCAGTCGTCTTTTCCGGGCGCGATACCTGCGCCAGATTCTCTTCGAATCCTGTTTCGTTGATGTCCATATCGTCAGACAATCATCCCGTCATTCTGATCGTTAAGGACGATCAGCAAGTCCTCGAGCTATTGATCGATCTACTTGAGCCGGAAGGCTACAAAGTGTTCGCTGCCAATAGTGCTCGGCGTGCACTTGAACTAACTTCGGTGTTTCGCGCTGACCTGATCATCAGTGACGTGGTGATGCCGGAGATGAACGGGCTTGAGTTGTGTCACCAGCTGAAGACCAATCCCATCACCGCATCAATTCCCGTAATGATGGTGAGCGCCGTCCGCAAAGAGGACGCGGCGCTAATCGAAGGTTACAGCGCAGGGGCTGACGACTACCTCGAAATTCCTTTCCGTAACGAAGAGCTTCTGATCAAGGTCGCGCGCTTGATCGAACGGCATCGCGCGCAAAGAACACTGGAGAAATCCGCGCAAGAATATCGATTGCTATTCAAAGCGCATCCCTGCCCGATGTGGTTGTGTGACCAGAACACGTTGCAGTTCCTCGCGGTCAACGATGCCGCCGTCAAACACTACGGATACAGTCGCGAAGAATTCCTCACGATGACGGTTAAAGACATACGACCGGAGGAAGATCTCGAAGACTTAATGCAACACGTGGTCAGCACACAGACCGCACAGTCCAATTCTGGAGTTTGGCGACATCGTAAGAAGGACGGCGCCGTCATTCATGTTGATGTCGCGTGGCATAAAGTTCAATTCCGTGAGCGCGAGGCGTACTTCGTTCTGGCAAACGATGTTACTGAAAAGAGAAAGTCCCAAACCGCGCTCATTGAAAGCGAGCACCGCTATCGCGAAATTTTCGACAACGCCAACGATTTAATCTACACGCACGACCTGGAAGGCAACTTCACTTCACTCAACGTCACCGCTGAAAAGCTGACTGGCTATTCCAAAGCGGAAGCGATGCAGATGAATTTCTCGCAGGTCGTCGTGCCCGAGCAGGTTGACCTTGCGCGTCGCATGCTCGAGCGCAAGCTGGGGAATCAGGATGTCGCAACCGTTTACGAGCTTGATGTCCTCTCAAAGAATCGCCGGCGCATTACCCTGGAACTAGGCACGCGTTTGATCTATCGCGATGGCAAGCCCGTTGCAGTCCAGGGCATCGGACGCGACGTCACCGAGCGCAAGCGGGCTGAGGCCGAGTTACTGCGGCGCAATCAGGAGTTGGCGGCGCTTAATAAAATTTCGCACGAGCTCAGTAAGTTAGGCGAACCTGGTGAAATCGCAAACTTGATTCACTCGATGATCGGCACCGTCATCGATAACCGGAATCTTTACGTTGCGTTGTATGACGAGCAAAAGGACGAAGTCTCTTTTCCCGCGTACACAATTAACGGTCAGCCGTACCACTCCCCAACACGTAAGTTTGGCTTTGGCTTAACTGAGCACGTCATTCGCCTTAAACGGCACTTTTACGTTGAACGTGATCTCGACAGTGAGCTGCTAAAGCTTGGGCTGCAATTAAGTGGACGCAGCGCGGCGTGCTGGCTCGGCGTGCCGATGATGGTGGGCGAGAAGGTTGTCGGCGTCATTACCACTCAGGATTATGAAACGCCAGCGGCCTATGATGACGGGCACGTCGAACTGCTGCGCACCATCGCATCCCACGCCGCAATCGTCATGGAAAACGCCCGGCTGTATGGAGAGATGAAGCAGCACGCCGATCGCGTGGCGCTGAGTAATCGCATCTCGGAGGCGATCCGGTGCACGCTCGACGTTTCAGAGGTGTTGGAAACGGCAGTGAGAGAGCTGGGCACTCACCTTAATGTCGATCGCTGTTCGCTCTTTATGAAAGACGAGCGTGCTGGTCGCGTCACGAACGTCGCGGAATATCATCGCCCCGAGGTAGGACCGGCCGCACACGACCTCGATGTTTCCCAGGTCAACCTTTTGAACGCCGCCGTGAAGCAACACGGTGTCCTGGTGTTTCACAATGCAGCTGAAGATGAAAGCATCCGCGATCTGTATCTCGGAATGCTGAAGCACTTCAATGTGAAGTCAATTATGTACATCGGCGTCACGGTCGGTGACGAGCTGCTGGGGGCCTTTGCCTTATCCACGACCACCTCGTTGCGAAGCTGGAGTGAAGCCGACATTGAAGTAGCGAAATCGGTCGCCGACCACACTGGCATCGCCATCAGGCAAGCGCGGCTGTATCAAAAGGCGGAAGCAACCTCAGCGCGCGAGGCGCTGGTAAACAAACTGGGCGGGGCGATCCGTTCGTCTTTGAGTTTGCCGGAGATACTCGACACGACGGTGCGAGAGTTGGGTGTGGCATTGACCGCGTCGCGTGTTCAGGTCCGTTTGTGCGATGGATCGAATGAGGACGTATTCCTCAAGACCCAGTACACGGCCCATGGCCCAAAAGACAACGGCGAATTCGACAATTATTACGATCAATTGCTGCGCGACCACTTCCGTACTTCATCGCAGCCGCTGGTAATCCCGGACGTCACCGAGTTTGCGAAAGGAACCTCGCAACTTGCCGCGGGTATAGCGTTTTATGGGAAAGAATGGGATTTGAGATCGACTCTCGTTTCGGGGCTGACCGTTAATGATCGGTTCCGCGGAGTCATTTGCATCGAACAGACAAATACGACTCGTTGCTGGACCGACGATGAAGTGTTGCTTGTCGAATCGGTGGGCGCGCAATTGGCAACTGGCATCGCGCAGGCAGAATTGTTTCAGATTGTCGCGCGCGCTAAAAACGAGTGGGAAACAACGTTCGATGCTATGTCTGACGGCATCTTTATTTTCGATCCCAAGGGGTCGCTTATTCGCGTGAACAGAGCTGGCGCGTCCATGGACAGCGCCGCGCCACGGACAATTTTGGGACGCAAGTGTTGCGAGATCCTGCGAGCTGATTCAGACGAAGTCGAATGCGTCGTCGAACGGAGTTTGCGCCAGGCGGAGTGCGTTAACCTCGAAATTGTGCCACACAAGCTGAAGCGTCCCGTGCTGGTTACTGTCGAACCAGTCTTCGATTCTGACCATCAAGTTGTGGGTGCGGTCTGTACGGCGCGCGATCTCTCTGAATTGCGAAAAGTAGAAGCCGTGGCGCGCGAACATCAGTCCCTCATTAAGAACATCCTCGAAAGCGCGCGCGAGGCGATTTATGCGGTAGATAGCGAGGGTATGTATCAATGGTGCAACCAGGCGATGCTCGATCTAACCGGGTACGAAATGCGCGAATTGATCGGCCGCTATTTCCTGGAAAATGTTCACGATGCCGATCGTGATATGCGACGGGCCCGCTTCGTGGCCAGTCTCAACGGCGAGCCACAACGATTCGAATCGCGATACGTTACTCAAGACGGCGCAATCCGCTACGCGTTGGTGAACACTGCGCCGATCATCGTCGATGGCGAGACCACAGGTGTCCTCGGCATCGCTCACGACATTACCGAGCAGAAACAGGAGCGCGAACGCGCTGCGCGAGCCGACAAATTGCGCGCCCTCGGTCAACTTGCTTCGGGCGTGGCACACGACTTTAACAATTCACTCGCCGCGATTCTGGGCCGCGCTCAACTAATTTTGCGCCGCGTGCATGACGAAGAGTTGATTCGTAGTCTCGGCGTCATCGTTACCGCCGCGGAAGATGCGGCGGCCACGGTGCGCCGCATTCAAACCTTCGCGCGCAAGTCTTCTGTCGCAGAGATGGAACAACTCGACATTGGCAGTCTGCTGCGCGATGCGGTGGAAATCACTCGGACGCGCTGGCAGAACGAAGCTCGCGCGCAGGGCCGTATCATCGATGTTGTTTTGAATGGCGGCGAAGGGTTCATCACACGCGGAAACGCTTCAGAGATGCGCGAGGTGTTCGTGAATCTTATCGTAAACGCCGTTGATGCCATGCCGCTCGGGGGCGCTTTGACGATCTGCTGCAAACGAAAAGCCGATCGCATTCAGATGAGATTCGCCGACACGGGCACGGGCATGGAAGAAGAGGTGCGCGAGCAAATTTTCGAACCCTTCTACACCACAAAAGGTGTGAACGGAACCGGGCTTGGCCTGTCGGTAAGTTACGGCATCATTGAACGTCACGATGGCGCGATTAGCGTCAGTTCAAAGATTGGCGAAGGAACTACTTTCCATATCGATCTGCCGTTTGATAACTCAACCGAGCAAGCAACTGTCGTGGATGAGGCTCCCGTCAATGCTACTGCCTCATTATCTGTATTGGTGGTGGATGATGAACAGGTTGTGCGCGAAACCCTCGCTGAGATGCTTGAGGATCTTGACCACAAAGTGGTGACCGCAGAATCGGGCCGTGACGCCGTCGAGAAAATCAGCATTGATGATTTCGATATCGTTTTCACTGATTTGGCGATGCCTGAGATGGATGGATGGGAAACTGCTCGCGAAATTCACAAACACAAGCCGCAACTGCCCGTGGTGCTTGTGACCGGTTACGGCGCGACTGCGCAACCACCGTCAGGTGAAGTCGATCTGGTGGCCGGCATCATTGGCAAGCCCTTCGATTTCGATCAGGTTACCGGAACGATCGCCCGCGTCGTCGCGCCGTGATTTCATTCAGTTCAGTTAGATAAATCGTCGAGTTGCAAAATGATCGGTCGTGCGCCGGTGCCTTTGAGCGCATTGATGACCTTCGCGACGTCGCCGTATTTAATCTTCCGGTCGGCTTTGATCGTTAGCGTTTTTTCGATGCGCTCGTCCTCCGTAACGTCGGTCCTCGTTTCGAACCCGGGTCTGTAGGCGTGTTGGTCGCGGCGCTCCCGAAAGATATTAACCAGTTTTTCGCTCAGCGGCTCGATGTCGTTCACTGAGCCATAACTATCCTGGTTTAATTTCACTCTCAGGTCAGGCGAAAGAGTCACAACGAGCATCAGCGGATTGGGTTTGAGCTGACTAAAATCGCTCGGATCCGGTTGCTTCGGCAGCTCAACCAATATTCGTGACGGCCAGTCGTTTCGCGGACTGAAAGCCAGCACGCCCACATGCGACAGGTCCGCAGTTCTAATTGCGTCGCAAGCTTCAACGACGCTTCCATAATCCGCGGTCACGTCAGCCGAGAGGTAAACTATTTGGTCTTCTTCGGGTTTATTCGCCGCCAGTTCGCTTAATTTATATCGGAGTTCGTCCGTTTTAATTGGAGAGTGATCGGTGCCGAGATATGTCTTGCCGTCCGAATTGACGGTGACAATCATGGCACTCGATTTCTCCACATTGCGATCTATGTCAGCGTTACCGGCATCGCGCGGCAAGTTAACCGCGACTCGACCCTTGTTGTAATCGACGCTTCGCTCGGGCATGACATAACGGCAAGAGAAGCCGCCAACTGTCAGTAGCCCAACCACGCACAAGATTAGAACCAGCTTAAGACCCATTACTTTTTCCATCCCTCTTGTCTGAAAAACTTAACGGCTTATTCTTTTTCCGTTAGCGTTGTCAACGCTTACTCGGCGCGTAGAATTTCCCATTCCAGCGATAGATAATTCGCCGCAAGCGATTATCAATCTGGCCGTGCTCATCCTGCTCGTAAGCGCTAAATGATGGCGCGAGGCGGCCATTACGAATGATATTTAGCTCGACTGCGTCTTTCGCCAAGCCGAAGTCTTTCGGCTCGCCCATCAACATGTCCGAATAGATTTCGTTGGTGAGCTTGTTGTCTTCTTTGAAGATCTTCTTGGACACGGCATGATTCGTCTTCGGGTCGATTGCGAAGTAATAGGACACAAGCGAAGGCGGAAAACTGTTCGCCGTTGAAATTTCGATCAACTGCTCCCCATTCAACGTGGCGAAGTCGATGCCGACTGAATTTGCGACGCGTGACGCGTAACCATTCAGCACCTGCGACACAAAGACCTTCCCGGCGCGGCGATAGAGCAGAAAACCGTTGGCGCCCGAATACCCGGTCGCATAACAGGGGTCACGCAACATGATCAGCCGCATCTCGTGATTGCCAAAAACTTTAAGGTCATAGTCGCCATCCGTCAGTTTTTGTTTTTCTTCATTCGTCAATCGCCCGGCTCGGCCGTGAATCTCGCAGTAATTGAGTTGCTCGGCGTCCGCGTTCCACCACGCTGCGTTGTCGAAAGTTTGCAGCACCTTTTCGATCAGGCGAATGGCAGCCAAACGTGCCGGCAGTTTCATCAGCGCCTCGTCGGAATCGGATCCTGCGGGACATTCATATTCGAGTCCGGGTAAAGGTTTGTACGCAGCAAACGCTGCCTGACTGCAGACAGTCGGCCGATTGCGTTGCGCTAAGCCGAGGTTTGCGCACGTCACAAGCAAGCAAATGCCAAGCAGGGGTCGGATTATTTTCATGATTCGTCGCTGTCTTATTCGAATTGCTTCTTAAACTCTTCGAACTGTGCGGTAAGGCTTTCGATCTGTTTTGTTAGTGTCTGCACTTGCTCTTCAAGCGTGCTCGCGTGATCGCCTTCGTGTTCGCGGCGCGCAGATCGCGACGGCGTAACAGATTCTGCGACGGCTTCAGCCGCCGGCTCGCCCGCGAGCAGGTGCGTGAAGCGTGCATCTTTCTGCCCGGCCTGACGCGGCAACTTCACAACCAATGGATCGGATTCTCGCGTGCTCAATGCGTGCACAGTTTCATCCACCTCTTCCATGCTTTTGAAGTCGTACAAGCGCGAGCCACGCGTGCGAATTTCACCGACAGTTTGCGGACCGCTCAGCATCAACACGGTTATGACCGCAAGCTCCGCAGGGTTGAGCTGCAAAATCTCCGGCGCGACATGTTTGTATTTCGGAACGCGGCTGGTGCTTCCGTGAAAAACGTAAGCCAGATTCTTCTCGCGCAAGCTGTCGAGCGCGCGTTCAACTTCGCCCTCAGTCAAAGACATCACTGGATTGCGATTGTTCTTCTGATTACAGGCCGCCGTGAGTGAATTGAGCGTGAGCGGGTAATACTCGGGCGTTGTGATCTGCTTTTCGACCAGCGCGCCGAGGACACGCACCTCGTTTTCGGTTAGGGTTGTTGACATGACATTCGCCGCCGGTTCAGTTTGTGGCACGCGCATCTTGCGCGTGATTCACGGGCGGGACGCCCGTGCCACCTAAGACATTCTCAGCGCTTGACGAAGATCGCTTTCGGAATCATCGCGTGCACACCTTTGTTGCCGTCGACAAGCTGTGTGATGTTCAGATCGGCAGCGACACTGGACAATTGATAAGCATCGTCACGCGTCAAGTGTTTTTCATTCACGAGAAAATCGATCATCTCGCGCAGCGCCATCCTGGTTGCTTCATTCAGATCCTCATGAATGCCCATTGAGATGTAATGCGTCGGTGTCTCGGCGCGCGGCCATCGCAGCTTCATGTCCTTGCGCACGATCAATTGGAATGTTCCGATCAAAGAAGTTTCCATCGCCGTGATATCGACTTCACCGTTGCCTTGTCCGGCGTGGCCATCGCCGGCGAGAAACAGCGCACCTTTTGCGTGAATGGGAATGAAAAGCGTTGTACCTGCCACCAGTTCTTTGTTATCGAGATTCCCGGCATGCACCCACGGGGGCCCGCTGCTGACGCGCCCCGACACTTCCGGCGGCGCCACGCCAATGCTGCCGAAGAAAGGCCGGAGCGGTATCTCAATGCCGTCAGCGAAGTGTGCCACCATTCGTTTCTCATCGAGCGGAATGATCCGCATCCTCGCGTAAGGAAAATCCTCCGGCAAAAAACCGCGCCCCGGACTGAACGCGTTGTACGCATACGGAATCGCCAGTCTGATTTGCTTAATCCGTACCTCGAGGACATCACCGGGTTCCGCACCTTCAATGAAGATCGGACCCGTCAGAATATGCCCACCTGGACCTTTGTTCGTTACTTCCTTGTAGATGTCTCTCAGAGATTGCTCGACATCCTCGGGCTTCACGCCCGCGCCTTCCAAGCGCGCCGGACTCGAAGTAATCAGTGTCTGAATCTCAACCGTGTCACCGGACTTGATGCGCATCACCGGCGGCGTGCTCGCATCGTAGTAGCCCCAGGCGACAGTCTTCGGCGTGGGTTTGAGTTGAAGTGTCGATTGACCGTGACCCTCGATCGCGAAAAGCGACAGGATGATTACGAGTAGTCCAGTTTTCATTTGCTGCTCCATCGCTCCGTCGGGAACGGGATGTTTATAGCACAGAGAATCAAGAATGAATCACGCTTCGACACGCTGGTGCTTCGAGCGAAATGATTCACGAGATCTGCTTCTTGGACTAAGATGTCGCACCATGCAGCAATTCTTTGATTTTTCGCAGTGGCGGCCGCCTGCGCATTGGAACCGAATTACCACCATCGACATGCACACGGGCGGTGAACCGCTCCGGGTGTTCACTGCGGGTCTGCCGCCCATCGAAGGCCGAACGGTCCTCGAAAAGCGTCGTTACTTTCGCGAACATTATGACCATATCCGCACCGGCACGATGTGGGAACCGCGCGGTCACGCGGACATGTATGGCGCGGTGGTCACTCGCTCCGTGGATGCTGACCTCGACGTTTTCTTTCTGCACAACGAGGGTTACAGCACGATGTGCGGCCATGCGATTATTGCCTTGACGAAATTAGTCTTTGAAACAGGCATCCTCCGTAAAAAGAGCAACAATCCACAGTTAACCATCAATGTTCCAGCGGGCAAGGTTTACGCACAAGCCGTAATGGAAGACGACGAAGTGCGTGAAGTTTCTTTCCGCAACGTTCCCTCTTTTCTGTACTTGCGTGACGAGCAAGTTGAAGTGCCCGGCCTCGGTCGGGTGCGATTCGATGTTGCGTATGGTGGCGCATTCTACGCGTTTGTTGAGGCGCAGCCGCTTGGCCTCACTCTGACCTCTGATCATTACCAAGAGCTCATCGATTATGGCCGGCGCATCAAGCATGCAGTGATGGCCAGTTTTTCGATCAAGCATCCGTTCGAACCGGAGCTGAGTTTTCTCTACGGGACAATATTTACCGGAGCCGCTATCGAGTCCCATCACCACAGTCGCAACGTCTGCATCTTTGCCGACGGCGAAGTCGATCGTTCATCTACCGGCACGGGCGTCAGTGCGCGCGCCGCGTTGCATTACGCCAAAGGCGAGCTAAATCTCAACGACAAAATCACGATTGAAAGTATCGTTGGCAGTACGATGATGGTTCGCGCGGTCGAAGAAACGAAATTTGGGCCACACAACGCGGTGATTCCCGAGGTGGCCGGCACCGCCTCGATCATCGGCAAGAATGAATTCTATTTCGATCCGAATGACACGTTCAGCCGAGGCTTCCTTTTGCGATAATGAGCGGATCGCCTCTGTTCAGAAAGCGCCCCGCTTAACTCAGGATGTGGCTCGTGTTTTCAGAGACGGACCCCGATTTTCTTCTTTCGCATCTGAAAGAGGTCTGGAAGATTGTGGAATCGCCTAATAACTCTAGTGGTGATCTGCTTTTCGAATCAGCGAGCCGAGGACACGGATTTCGAGCTCACCGAGGAGCACGTTAGTTATTCTTTTTTGCTCACGCTGCCGATCCCGCTGACGCTCTTATTCACCACGGGCGGGTTGCCTGAATAAGTAACGCTGCCAATGCCGGAAACAGTGACATCCAATTGCTGGCTTGCATAAACATCGACGTTGGCGGCGCCCGCGACAGAAACCCTGGCCCGCTCGGCATGCAGCTCACTCGTTTCAATGTTACCTGCGCCGCTTGATTTGATGTCGACAAATTTTGTCTGGCCCGACGCCGCGATGTTAGCGGCGCCCGTGTTACTCAGGACGAGCTGATCGTTCTTAACACTCGAGACGTGAATGTCGCCGGCGCCCTCAGATGAGAATTTTTCCAGATCCGGAACGCTGATGCGTATGGTGATCGGCTTTGAAGGATTGTAGGATTCTTCGCTATGGATACGCAGAACGCCGCCGGTTACTTCAGTTTTGATTATCGGCAAGATGTTATCGTCGCCTTCAATTTCGAAACTCTGCGGCTGCTGACACACGATGTTCACTTCAAAAGCGCCCGCGGCGTCGACTGACTTGAAAGACGCTAAGTCGCGTTTCTCGGTCTTCCGATTGCCCGAACCATGAACGCCTTTGCCGATATACCGGCATCCGAGCGCACCGAACACTACGGTGAGAACTGCGAGCGCAATAACGGGGTGTCTTTTCACTTGCATCCTCCTTTGGAAACTGAGCGTCACTTCAACGCCAGATCAAGCGACGATCGATCATCCAGCATTATCCATTCAACAATTGACAGCGGCAGGCTGCCGTTCTTGATTAGCTCGTCATGGAATTGGCCGAGGCGGAAGTCTTTGCCTTTCGCGTCCCGATACTTGCCAAGCAGCCGCATGATCTGCCACTTGCCCGTGATGTACGTGATCTTTTGTGACGGACTCGCGGCGGCGCCCGCGGCTTCACCTTCCGCGGCTTCACGATCCAGTCCGCCGGCTTCCATGAAGTATTTCACCGCCTGTTCGAATGTCCAGCGGCCGGTGTGCAGGTTCACGTCTACGCCGATCCGCGCGGCGCGATAGCGCGTCAGCCGCAGCACCTGTCCCTGTGAAGGCGAATTGAACGGATACAACCCTTCGCGCGTCATCATCTCTTCGCCGTACAGCGCCCAGCCTTCGATGATCACGCCGTCGCCGTGCTGCCGGCGAATTTCGTCTTTCAAATGATTTGCGATCGAAAGCTGCAGAAAGTGTCCGGGGATTCCTTCGTGACCGAGAATTGGCCGCGGGTCTTCGATTGCCGCGCGAATGTAGAAGTTGCCGCTCTTCGGATTGTAAGTCGGAATGAAATAGAAACCCGTCGGGTCTTTGTCGTAGACGCCAGGCGCATTCATGAAGCCACCGGGACTCGTAGGCTTGAACGCTTCAGGCAGTTGACGAATTTCGAACCGACCGAGGTAAGACGGCAACGTCACTAGTTTGTTGTCGTTCAGAAAGGTGACGATCTCTGTCTCGCGACGTTCGTACGCCTTCAGAAAATCATCCTGATCTCTGGGAATCACCGCCGCCCGACTCGGATCGGGATCAGCCAACGACGGATCCAGCAGCATCGACTCCATCGCGCGTGCACGTGCGAGTTCGGTTTGGCCGAGCATCTCTACTTGCTTGCCATCAAGCGGCAATAAGTACACATGCTTCAGCAGATAGTCGTAGTTTGTTTCACCCATCGGGGCGAACGGCGGCATCGTCTTTAGACGCTTCTCCAGCCAATCGGCGTAGGCGTGAATCGCCTTGATCGCGACATCGCGCGCGGTCACCAGATCGTCCATCTCGGATTTCGAGAGGTCCTTCGCGAGCGCGGTCATCATGCTGTCTTTGAAGAGTGGATCGACCGAGCGCGCAGAATCGATCGCGAGCTGCGCGTAGAGCTTTACCGGCTTAGTGAGATTACGCTCGCCCTGTTGAAGCAGCGCCGGCATGGCTTTCAGACGCGCGGTCGCCGAGAGCGCGCGCTTACGCGGGGAGTCGTATTCCTTCTTGAGCATCGAGAAAATAGAGTTCGAACATTCATTGACATAGGTCTGCGGATCGGTGTGCTCGAAATCCATTACGCGATCAAAAAAGACAGGTCCTTCGAGTTGCGCGCGAAACAGCAACCAATCGATCTGATCGTCTTTGTTCCACTTATCGGTGCGCATGCGGTTCACCTGCGCGAGCAACTGGACCACGCGCGCGCGCCGCTCCGCAATCGCTGCCGGCGAATAATCAGTCAGTTTGTTGTCCCAGGTGTGCAGACCGGCATCGCTCGAAAGCACCGGATAATTTTGATTGCGCCAGTTGTAGTAATCGTCGGCGAGTTTTCTTAAAGCGGCTGGCGTGGCACTGGATTGTGCGTTCGCGATGTTCATCGACACCATTACGCAAGCACAAATTACAATGATCGATTTCATTCGCAGCGGTCGTCCCTCGGGAACAAATTCGAATTGCGGCGTAGACGATAGAACAGCAGGTCGTCAGGGACAAGGGCGGATGCCCGATGTGCACCCTCCCTTACGGTCGGGTTTCTGTCGCACCTGAGTCTGCTAACAACGCGCGCGCATTGCGCTGCAAGCCCGAAAGTTTGGCGCGTTTCATGGCGCTGCCACGAAAACGATTCGCATATGTTTCAGGATCTAACTGAAGAATCTCGTCAAGTGACGCGTTGACGTTGCCATCGCGCGGCTCAAATCGACTTTCGTTAGTCGTCCTGGCCGCGTGGTTCCAGGGACAGACGTCCTGACAGATGTCGCAGCCGTAGATCCATCCTTCCAGATGCGCGGCGACATCCCCACGAATTTCCGGCGCGCGCGATTCGATTGTTGCGTGAGAAATGCAGAGGTTGGCGTCGAGCTGGTAAGGCTCGATGATCGCGCTGGTCGGGCATGCATCGATACACAAAGCGCAACTGCCGCACTGATCGGCAATTTGCTCGTCGTCATTATCGAGTTCCAGATTCAGCAGGAGTTCGCCAATGAAAACCCATGACCCGAGTTCGGGGGTAATGACGTTCGTGTGCTTTCCCATCCAGCCGAGGCCGGCGCGCACCGCCCAGGCTTTGTCCATTATCGGTTGAATATCGACGCACACCTTTCCTTCAGCGTCGCGACTCAGTTGTTTGATCCAGAGCAGAAGTTCGCGCAGCTTTTCGCCGACAACGTCGTGATAATCGTCGCCCCAGGCGTAGCGGGAAACCTTGCCGGTGCTTTGATCGGCCTGCCCGCCAGTGCAGGCGGTTCTGACCTCATGCTGATGCGACGTGTAGTAATTCAGCGCCACGACAATCACAGATTTAGCGCCAGGAAAGATTCTTCGGGGATCGCTGCGCTGCTCCGGATCGCGTCTCATATACGGCATCTCGCCGTGGCAGCCGCGGCGCAGCCATTCTTCCAGACGCGCGCGCTCCTCAGTCAACGGTTCAGCCCTGACAATGCCGACTTTGTCGAAGCCGAGTTCCCGCGCGCGAAGCTTGATGGCCTTAGTTGATGTGCTGCGGTCCGCCGTCATGTTGAGCTAAGTATAGAAGCCAGAGAACAGCTCAGGGTAGTAACGGTAACGTCCTCTCTCACGATCGGGCTGCGGCGCGTACAAAACAAAGAGGGCGCGCCTCTTGCGAACCGCGCCCGACTTAAGTCGATTCACAGTTCTTTAGAACTGGAAGCGCACGGCCCACTGGATCTGGCGTTCCCGGAAGAGAGTGCCGCCGGCAGCGGTCACGCCTTGGAATGAAGAATTGAAAACCAAGGTTGACGATGCTGCCACCGTGGACGAGCCGGCGGTTGTTACGCCTCCTGTGGAGGTATAAATGCCGGCATTCGCACTGGTAACCTGAGTGCGATTGAACAGGTTAAAGCCCTCAATCAGGAACTCAAGAGCCCGCGATTCGTCGAAGCGAATACGACGCGAAATGCGCATGTCAGTGTTCCAGATGCTCGGCAGCCTATAGCTGTTCTTTTTCGCTAAAGCAAAACGAGTTGAACCGTTCGAACCGTTTTGGCCGCCCGATTGAAGCGCACAGAGTTGCGTGCTGCCTGAGAAGCAACCTGGCGCCTGCACCGCGCCGGGGAGCGGAATGGTCGCCGAGACACTTGGGTTACCGCCGGTATTAAAAATCGGCACGCCGGAGTAGTACTGGAAGATTGGCGCGAAGGTCCAGTCTTTCAGGAATGGATTCTTCGACTGCGGTTGCCAGACGGCGTTGGCCACGAACTTGTTCGGCACGTCGAGGAACGACGTACCTGCTTCTGCCCCAATGTCAAAAGCATTGAACGTGTTGTTGGTGGTCGTAAAGGTCGTTGAACTCTGTCCCGAATCAGTTGCTTTCGAGCGAGTATAGTTGACTCCGAATTGCAATCCATTGGTCAGGCGTCGGTTAAACTGAAACACGCCGCCTACATACTTGCTCCAAACAACGCTTCGAATTTCCGTCATGGCGCCCAAGCACTTGTTAGGCCGCGCATTCGTGGTCGAAAAGGTGACACCGTTGACCGTGCATGACACCGCGGCTCCCGTCGGCGCGTAAAACCAGGGCACGGTGTACTGCTGACCATCAAAAGGCCCGCCCGACAATGTGTAGGTGAAAAGGCGAGGCGCTGGTGACAGGTTAGTATCGACGAACAGCGGCATCCGCTGGCCGTAGCTCAGAAGCAGCGATGCAGAAACTATGGTGTTCTTAGCAATCTCACGTTCGACGATCAAGTCCGCCTGGTGAATGCGCGGAAGCTTGAAGCCCGTCTGGAAGTATTGGATTGCAGGTGGTGAAGCGGAACTTGGGAGCGATGAAAACGTGTTCGGGAAAACTGGGCCCGAGGCCTGAGCAACGGATATCGAAAATTGGCCGCCGGGCATTCCCGTGTTCACTAGGGTGTTGTAGATGGTCGAAGTGCCCATCAAACCATAGTAAACGCCGTAGCCGCCTCGCAGCGAGGTTTTGCCATCGCCACTCGCGTCCCAAGCGAAACCGACGCGCGGACCAAAATTGGTCTTATCGCTGACTTTGACGTTGGTTTGCGTCACAGCCGGATTACCGAGGAACGGATCGGGAAACTGCTGATATTCCCAACGCATGCCGAGGTTCAAAGTCAACCGCGGGTGAACGCGCCAGTCATCCTGTAAAAAGAAATTCCACAGGTTTTCGCTGAACGTATACGCGGTGCCGCCAAACGCCTGCGCATAATTCGATGTGTAGCAACGACCCGCGGCTCGTGTCGAAGTGGAACAGGGGGTCGTAATCCCACCGGCGGTCGTAAAATTCAAATAATCAATGATGAAATCATTGATGTTGTTGTACGAATATGAGCCGGCATAGGTACGAAGGTTGTCAGCAGTATCTTTAACGTGGCTGACGTCGGCGCCCACCTTCAAAGTGTGCTTGCCTTTGGACCATGTAAGCATATCGAACCATTGGTTCTTGTGCTCATTCGGATATTGCGGCCGTTCAAGGAACGTTTGGGTGCCGAACTCCAGACCGTTCGTCAAAAATACGTCGGGTACGCGAGTACCGGCAGCGAAGACTCCGGGATATGCCGGCGCTGTCTTTGGCTCGCCCGGCAACGGGTCGGTGCTGAACTCGTATTCGAAGTCACGCGACCATAGGTAACGCGCTTCGTTAATCAGCGTCGGGCTGATGTTCGACGACAGTCGGACGTTGAGTGAGTCGTCATCAACGAAATCGTCGCCGAATGTGGCGCGACCATTGGTGTTCGTTGGTTGGGTTTGAATCCCGTTCGGCGAATCCCAGCGAAAGTAGTTGTAGGTCACCGTGAGCGTGTTGTTGGTATTTAAATTCACGTCAACCTTAGGCATGAAAATGCGCTGGTTGCCTTTGCGGACATTTGGTCCGGTTTCGCTGTTCAGGAAACTCAACACGGAATTGATCTGGGTGTCGGTGAGGTTTCGCGTCCCACTCTTCAACGACTGTCCGAGCAGCGTGGCTGAGCAGGGAACCCGAACGCCGGTATTTGCGTTAGCTGGTCCATTGATCTCTGTGCCGAGTGCGGTCGCGCAAAGGTTTGTCGTCAGCAGGTACGCCGGGCCGCTGAAAATCGCGAGACCCGGAAAATCACGTCGCACCTCGTCGTAGTTAAAGAAGAAGAAGGCCTTGTCTTTCTTGATTGGCCCACCAATGTCGCCACCAAATGTGTAGCGTCGATCTTTTGGCTTAATTCCATCACGACTGAGCACGCCGTTGTTAATCGAACTAACGAACGCCAAAGGATTGCGGGCGCCGAGACGGTTGTCCCGATCGTAAAAGAACGCATCACCGTGGAACTGGTTCGAGCCGCTCTTGGTCACAGCATTAGTTACGCCACCTGCCGCGCGGCCATATTCAGCCGAGTAGTTCGAAGTGTTGACCTGGAACTCGCGGATGGCGCGCTGGCTCACCACGTAATTGATACGGGTGCGACCGCGCTCTTCCGAGAAGAACGCCTGGTTGTTGTCGCCGCCGTCGATCGTATTGTTGTTCAGCAGTCCCGAGATGCCGCGGAAACTAATCAAGCCGAAGTTTCCATCAGGCACCGTGCCGGGGCTGAGCAACGCGAAGTTCGACCAGCGCGCGCCGTTAATCGGCAATTCGCTGATCTGTGTTTGATTGACGTTGCTGGAAAAATCCTGCTGGCTCGTGTTGAGCACGGGGGCTTCCGCGGTGATGTTGACTTGCGCTTCCTGAGCGGTTAATGCCAACTTTGCTTCAACAGGATTGACTGTGCCGACCTCAACCACGACCTGCTGCAAAGTCAAATCGCCGAAGCCAGTCGCTTTCACCACAACCGTATAGGTGCCGGGCTGCAGGTTAACAATGCGAGCCTGTCCTTCATCATTACTTGTGGCGGTGTCTTCCTTGTTAGTCGCCGCATTGCGCACCGTGATGGCGGCATTCGGCACGACAGCGCCATTCGGGTCAGTTACCGAAATGGAAATCGCGCCAGTTGTCGTTGACTGCGCCATCGCTGTAAACGTGCAAAACGCAAGCACGAGCAGCGAGGCAAAACTAAAGCTGAGAAATTTACGCATATCAGGAGAACTCCTTAAGAAAGTAGATTCGTGGTGACCACGCCGCGCGCGAATCGGGGCGCACGGCAACTGAGACTTTCCTTGAATTTTAAAGCTGCTTGTTGCGAAGGAACCTCTTAGAACAAAACAGAAGGCGGTTTCTATCACGACGTTTATTAATTGCGCAAGACTAAAACCGTGTTTCCGCTGTGAAAAACTCATGAACAGGCCGGACTTGCGGGAGAGAAATCGGCAACTGTCGTGCCCTGTTCCGGTCTGACCAATGACAGCGGTAAACCTGCTGTTTTCAATGGTCTTTTTGGTAATCACCCTCGCCGAGCGAAGAAGTTAACCGAGAATTTGGATTTTTTCTAAAATTCTAAAGACTCGACGATCATCGCGATGCCCTGACCGCCGCCGATGCACGCCGTCGCCAGTCCATATCGTGCATTTCGCCGCTGCAACTCTCGCAACAGCGTCAGCACTAAACGCGTCCCCGTAGCCCCGAGCGGATGACCGAGCGCAATCGCACCACCATTCACATTTGTCTTCTCACGATCGAGACCAAGTTCCTGTTCGACCGCGAGATACTGTGCGGCGAAAGCTTCGTTGACCTCGACCAGATCCATCTGTTCGAGTTTCAATCCCGCCTTCTCGAGAGCCTGAAGCGACGCCGGCACCGGACCGATGCCCATAATCTCCGGCTCGACTCCCGCATATGCCCAGCTCACGATCCGCCCCAGAGGTTTCATATCATGCGCTTTCACATAATTCTCACTCGCGATGACAACCGCCGCCGCACCATCGACGATCCCCGATGCATTGCCGGCCGTGACGAAACCGTCTTTGCTGAACGCGGGCTTTAACTTTGCGAGACCTTCCATCGTAGTCTCGGGCCGCATGTGATCGTCATGATCGAAAACCGTCGAACCTTTCTTGTTTCTAATCTCGACGGGAACAATTTCATCGGCAAAAAACCCTTCGTCTTGCGCGCGCTTCGCGGCTTGTTGTGAGCGCAGCGCGTACTTGTCCTGCTCCTCGCGCGAGATTTCAAACTTGCGCGCTAGATTTTCGGCGGTGCCCGCCATCGGCGTGTTGCAGTAGGTGTCAAGTAGCGCCACCATCAAGCTGTCTTCAAGCTTGCCCTGGCCCAAACCGAAACCCGAGCGCGCGCCGCGAATGACATGGGGTGCTTGCGACATCGATTCCATGCCGCCGACAAGACACGTTTGTGCCTCGCCGAGCTGAATCATCTGCGCGCCTGAAACGATTGATTGAATTCCGCTGCCGCACAAACGGTTAACGGTGAGCGCTGGTCGGTCGTAAGGAACGCCGGCTTTCAGCGCAACGCGGCGCGCGCCGTAAATCGCATCGCCTGAGGTTTGCAGCGCGTTGCCGAAAATTGTGTGATCGATTTGTTCAGGCGCAACCAGGGTTGTCTCGAGCGCCGCCTTTGCAGCCGTCGCGCCGAGGTCAATTGCCGAAATATCCTTCAGGGCGCCGACGTATTCGCCCATCGGCGTGCGTTTACCCCCAAGAATAAAAACATCTTTGCCCATTGATCTATGATTGCCTTTCTAGGTTGAGAATTTCGCTTGGATAGCAAACGAAGGAGGCTAACAAAGGCAGATGAGCAAGGTCAATTTGCCGATGACCCATTGTCTCAGTTTTTCCAGTCTGATAGATTGCGACGCCAGCACTTTCAAGCTTTTGTTAGATTGCCTTAAGGGTGCGCCATGAAAAACTCTCGAAGCTCGCTTCAAGTTAGATTCGTCGTCATTGCGGCGATGGTGCTCTTGCCAGGCGTAAGAGCAGCGGCCCAATCTCTAGGTCCAGAGGATCGCGATATGTCCCGCGCCATGCTCAGCATGGTAAAGGACGACATCAAGAATAACTACTACGATCAGACTTTCCACGGACTGAATCTAGACGAACGGTTTGCGGAAGCTGAGAGAAAGATCAAGCAGGCGACAACGCGAGATCAGTTGATGGCAATCGTCGCGCAGGCGTTGCTTGATTTCAACGATTCACACACGTTCTTGTTGCCGCCGTCACGCGCCGCTCGCGTTGAATACGGTTGGCGAATGCAAATGGTGGGTGACGAGTGTTATGTCATAGCCGTGAAGGAAAAGAGCGACGCCGAAGCTAAAGGCCTGAAACCTGGGGATCGGGTTCTTTCAGTTGACGGGTTCAAACCTACGCGAGGTAATTTCTGGAAAATGTTGTACCGATATTACGCGCTCATTCCTTCCCGAACTGTGCGAGTGATAGTGCAGAGCCCCGGCGATTCTGAGTCCCACCAGTTAGACGTTTCATCAAGAGTTCAGCAAACGGCGCAGGTCACTGATTGGCAAGACCTATTTGTCAGATACCTTTCCGAAGAATGGGATCTAACGCACGATCGCCTATTCGAGGCTGGAAGCGACTTGCTCGTCTGGAAAATGCCGACGTTTGCGGTTTCCAAGGATCATGTGGACGAGATTATGGCGAAAGCGCGCAAGTTCAAGACCCTCGTCCTCGATCTTCGTGGCAATGCCGGAGGTTCTGTGGACACCTTATCCCGACTGGTAAGCCACTTTTTCGACAAGGAGATAAAAATCGCCGATTTGAGGAGCCGCAAAGAAACGAAGCCGCAGCTAGCGAAAAAAAGAGGTGGCGGCGACGCCCCTTTCACCGGACAACTGATCGTTCTGGTCGATAGTACGTCGGCATCCGCATCGGAATTATTTGCGCGCGTCATGCAAATCGAAAAACGTGGTTCGGTCGTCGGTGATAATACGGCGGGGGCGGTGATGGCGGCTAAACTCTACGACCATCAGGCTGGAGTGGGACGAGTGCTTTATTTTAGCGCGAGCGTCACCATCGCCGATGTCATCATGACAGATGGTAAAAGTCTTGAACACGCTGGCGTGATTCCCGATGAACTCTTGCGGCCGACCGCAGCTGACCTCGCAGCCTCAGGAGATCCGGTTCTGTCCCGCGCCGCCGAAATTGCCGGCGTGAAGCTGAGTCCAGAAAGGGCTGGAACACTCTTCCCGATAGAGTGGAAGAGACAGTAGATTTTGTCCGCTCAATCCGCGAATCGATGCTTCTCGCGATAACGATGTAGCAGCTCTTCCAAGAATCCCTCGTAAGTAAACGTGGCCACGTCGTATTGCGGGCGCAGCTTGAAAAGGATCGGCAGCGCTACACGCCACGCCATCCACTGGCGCGGATAGTCCTTCAAGTCCCAACGCCGCCGCAAGAAACTCTCGACAACCTGGATTTCGGTTTCGGTCAGGAGATTTACATCCGCGGCGAAAGGCACAGGCTTCCACGAACGTCGCAACGCCGGATCAGAAACGGGTGAAGCGAAGACTTCGGCGAACTCGGGCGCTTCCGCTTCGCGCTCACGTACGACCACCGTACCCGCGACCAAATCACCGACGCGCTGATCGCGGTAGGTCGCAAAAACCGAAATCAATCCGATCGAATAGAACGGCGACGGCATGATGTCGAAGTTGCGCAGAAGGTTGCGGACCATTGCTTCAAAAAAACCAATGGGCCGGCCGTCTTCGCGAATGACGCGCAGCTTGAGCCAACGCTTGCCCGGCGTCTGCCCATTCCAAATCCATTCGAACAACGCGAAGTAGCCCGACATCAGCACAAAAACAAAAATAACCAGCAGCGCTATCACCCACTTTGGCGCGCTCGTAAGGCGATTTCCGAAATCAGAGAACCCTTCAATAATCAAGAAGATGATCACGAGACTAAACAGCAAGACGATCTGAATCGTGTGATCGATTGCGCAGGCGATAAAGCGGTTGCCAATCGATGCAAGCGCGAAATGAAGCGGCACGCGTTCAGGCGTTTCGATGATGAGCGTTTCGTCGGTGGTGATGACTGCGGACATCGCTTACGAATTGGCAGCTTGGGTCGCCTGCGCATGCGCGAGCACAGTTCCAACCGCCTCCGGATACAGTTCGTGTTCCTGCTCGAGGATGCGTGCCGATAGAGTTTCCACGGTGTCGTCTTCGCGGATCGGAACGACGCGCTGCGCTATGATCGGGCCGCCGTCGAGAGTTTCATCGACAATATGGACAGTACAGCCGGCGAATTTGACGCCATGCTCCAGCGCCTGTCTCTGCGCATCGAGCCCGGTAAACGAAGGCAGCAGGCTGGGATGAATGTTTAGAATTCGGCCTCGATATGCGGCGATGAAATCACGAGAGAGAATTCTCATGTATCCGGCCAGGCAGACGAGATCGATGTGCCGCTCGCGCAAAACGCCAACGATTTCTTTATCGTGCTCTTCGCGCGAACGCCCCCGCCGTTCGATTAAGAGCGTTTCGATTCCGCATTCGTTCGCCTGTTGTAATCCCGCCGCTGCTGGTTGGTCGCTGATAACCAACGCAACTTCCGCTTGCGGAATCTTGCCTGATTGTGCGGCGCCGATTAAGGCGGCCATATTGGATCCGCGGCCTGAGATCAGAATCGCGAGACGAAACGTTTTGGCGCGCAAGGACATCTGTTCACTCTTTAACGTCGCCGAGTATCTGGGCGAGGTGGTGTTTCATGTGATCGACATAATCCCTCATCAGATACTCGAGCGTGACGGGCTCAGCTTTAGGAACGCTTTTGAACGCGATCTCCTGCAGAGTGTGCTGCGTGCACGGCGTGTTCAGTTTGGCCCGATCAGCGTGGGTCATCAGATGATGTAAATGAAGATTGTACGAGCGCCACAACTCAATTAGGTCCCGCCACGCGCGCTCCTGATAATGGTTCGTGCGCACCCAGCCTTCCTGATCATAACCGGGAAACACGAGATCGTCCTTCAATTGTCCAAGCACAAAGCGCGCGTGGTTGTTTGCGGCGGAATCGATCAAGTGCCCGATGATTTGTTTCGATGACCAATGGTCTTCCGCGCGTGGTTGTTCACTCTTTACATCGTCGATTTCCAACAATTTGTTGGCAGCCGAATCGATCGTTTGCCGGAAATTATTAAGCCAATCGCTCATCTCTGCCTCCTACTTCAAAACCACGCGCCGGTCACCGCGGATTATGTGTCCGATCTCGTAGCAACTCTCGCCCGTCGCGTCGATGTGCGACTTGATCTTCGCGGCATCGGACGGCGCACAAATTATGACCATGCCGATTCCCATGTTAAAGGTCCGGTACATCTCATGCTCTTCAACATGTCCGAGACGCTGAAGCAATTCAAACACTGGCAGTACCGGCCATGACCCGCGGGTAACTTCCGCGTTCGTTCCTTCAGGCAAAATCCGCGGAATGTTTTCAAGCAGACCACCGCCAGTGATGTGCGCCAGTCCCTTAATTTTTTGTGTGTCGAGCAATCCGTCCAGCGTCCGCAGATAACTAATGTGTGGTCGCAAGAGCACGGCGCCCGCGGTTCCTTCGGCTTCATCAATGTAAGTGTCGACGTTGAATCGGGCGACGTCAAAAAACAATTTGCGCGCGAGCGAATAACCATTCGTGTGCAGACCTGCCGACGGCAAACCAAGAATCAGATCGCCGGCTTCAATTGTGCGGCCGTCTATGATGCGCTCGCGATCCACCACGCCCACGATGAATCCGGCAATGTCGTACTCACCTTCGGGGTAAAAATCGGGCATCTCGGCGGTCTCGCCGCCGAGTAACACACAACCGTTTTCGCGACTACCAGTAGCGATACCTTCGACGACACTGGCAGTCACGTTGGGCTCTAGCTTTCCCGTGGCGAAGTAATCGAGAAAGAAAAGCGGCCGCGCTCCCTGCACGAGAATGTCGTTGACACAATGATTGACGAGATCGCGACCGACCGTGTTGTGCACGCCGGTTTCAAACGCCACCTTCAGTTTTGTGCCGACGCCATCGGCGGACGCGACCAGCACCGGTTGGCGCATCTCGGGAAATGCGCCATCAAACATCCCACCAAAGCTGCCGATGTCCGAAAGGGTGCGCGAGTTGAACGTTCGGCGCGCCAGTTCTTTGATTTTTTCAGTCGCGCGATTCGCCGCGTCGATATCGACTCCGGCGTCAGCGTATGTTGCGGGCTTCATAAGACAAGTAAATCGTAAATGGTAAATCGTGAATAGATGGTTGCTTCTCTCGTACTGCTTCAGAAAACCCGGGCAACACCAATAGAAAGTCTATTTACGATTCACGATTTACTATTTACTCTTTTTCGGTTTCGGCGGCGGGCCAAAATCACCGTAAGCAATAAATCCTGACCGCGACGAATCATCTTTGAAGCCTTCGCGACCGACCCATAGATCTTCAGTTGTTTCTTTCGCGGGCTTGATCTCGTAGAACTTGCCCAAGTCCGCTCTGCCCTTTGTCGTGATGGTGATCTCGCCCTGCAAATCTGTGCGAAATAGTTTTACGTTGGCAGACTTCAGTCGATCCAAAACTGCCTGATCAGGATGACCGTAACGATTCCAGGCGCCGGTCGAAATGATTGCTGCTTCCGGCTTCGCCCGTTCGAGGAACGCGTGCGTCGTCGCATACTTGGACCCATGATGCGCGACCTTGATGATAGTGGCTTTCAGCTCCAAATCAGGTTTGCCGAGCAGCCGCTGCTCAGTTTGCGCTTCAGCGTCTCCCATGAACAACATCGAGAAGTCACCGTAATCCAAACGCAGCACGATTGAATTCGCGTTGGGTTCATTGCCGCCCGCCTTCAATTGATCGGCTGTGAAGAACGGCTCGCTCGGCGCCAGCACAGTTAAGATCGCGCCGCCTCCGAGGTCGATCTTCTGTCCGACTTGCGCCTTCTGATACTGCGCACCGGATTTCTGCAGAGCGTCTTTGTACTCGTCGAAAAACCCAGTGATGGTTCTGGCGCGAGTCCTTCGCGGAGCAGGGGTCGGCGACGGCTTGGCGCCTTTTTTCATCGGTGCGGGCGATGGTGCAGGCGTCGACATGTCCACGCCATTGTCGATTACTGTTCCGACTTTGATTCCGTTCAAGAGTTCGTCAGCACCGCCAATATGATCGGGATGTGGATGCGTGGCAATGAAATAATCCAGTTTCTCAATTTTGTTTCGCTTCAGCGCGGCGAGCACAACTTTTCCTTTGCCCGCATCCCCGGCGTCGATTAGTACGGACTTGCCGCCGGGCGCGACGATCAAAATCGAGTCGCCTTCGATTGGCCCAACGTCGAGCACCGAAATCTCAAGTTCACCGGCGGGCTTCGGCGGTCGCGAATGCCACCACGGCAATCCCCACTTGATGACGACGAAGCTGGCGGCCGCGATCACAATGACCAGCACCGCCAGAACACATCCGCATCCGCGAGTTGAGCGTTTCATCTTCGGAGAAGATCGGAGAGTTACTTTACTACGTGGAGATAGTCTACGAGAACTTGAGTCGTTCCAACACCAACAATCCAATCGATACGATCGCCAGCGCGTACATCACTGGATGAATGTCCCGGCGGCGGCCAACCATCAGATACAAGCCAACGTGCGAGATGAAGCCCCACAAGAGTCCCTGCGTGATCGAGAATGTCAGCGGAATCAAGATCAGAGTGAGGAAGGCCGGCACGCCTTCTTCTATTTTCGAAAAATCGATCTTGCCAATGCTTGTGAACATGGCGGCGCCAACCAGAATCAGCACCGCCGCGGTCGCAAACGGCGGCACCATGCCGGCGATTGGCGCGATGAAAAAGCACGGCAGGAAACAGAGCGCCGTAAAGACTGATGTCAATCCAGTCCGTCCGCCCATGCGAATACCTGTGACGCTTTCAATGTATGCCGTTCCTGAAGATGTACCCGCCAAACCCGCTCCAAGCGTCGCCAGCGAATCAACGATCAAACCCTCTCGCAGATTCTTGGGATGACCTTCCGCGTCCAGTAAGTCCCCGGCATGCGCTACGCCGATGAATGTCGAAATCGAATCGAATAGATCCGTGAACATAACCGCGATGATCGCCGGCACCAGGCTGAGTTTCAGTGCGCCGAGAATGTCGAGTTTGAAGAAGACACTCTTGAAATCCGGCAGGTTAAACAGTTGCGGCGGCCGTGTCACCATGCCAAGCGCCCACGCTGCCAGCGTTACGGATGCGATCGAGATTAGAAACGCAAACGCACTTTTGCGCGCCATGAAGAACGCGGCAATGACTACGCCAACGATTGCCAGCAAAGCGGGTTTACCCAAGGTACCCAGCTTCACGAACGTCACCGGGTCAGCCACGATGAATCCTGCATTCTTCAAACCGATGAACGTGAGAAACACGCCGATGCCTGCCGCCGCCGCGATGCGCAACTCGGCGGGAATAGCTTTCGCGATCGATTCACGCACCGGCGTCACGGAAATCACGAGAAACAACATGCCCGCCCAGAAAATTATTCCGAGCGCCGCCGGCCATGGCACACCTTTGCCAAGGATGATCGTATAGGTGAAGAACGCGTTGATGCCCATGCCGGGGGCGACGGCGAACGGAAGCCTCGCGTACAAGCCCATCAGCAGCGTCATCGTAAAGCAGATGAGCACTGTTGCAGTGAGCACGCCGCTGAATGCCATTCCGGTTTTGCCGCCCGCGGAAATAATCTGTGGATTTACGACGACGATGTACGCCATCGTGAAGAAGGTGGTGATGCCGGCGACGGCTTCGGTTTTGAGGTTGGGGTTCTTCGTATCTAATGCAGTCATCACCAGAGAGGACAGGGAAAGCTATTTAAAGATCGGCAGGCTATTAACATAAACTGCACCAACTTTCTTCTCTGTGGCCTCTGTGGTTCGTTTCTGCGACGCATATCACGCTGCTTCGCGCGCGCTGGTCGCTTTTGAAGTAAACGCGCAACGACCCTGGAAGGTGGCGCCCGGTTGGATAACAAGCTGCGCGGTTTCAATGTCACCAATGACACGTCCGGAGCTTCCGAGTTCGACTCGCCCAGTTCCGTGGATGTCGCCACGGACCGTGCCATCGATGAGCGCTTCGCGGACAAAGAGGTCTCCATCAATTGTCCCGCCCGCACTTAAGATTAGTTTGCCGTCATCGGAATGAATCTGTCCCGCTATGTAAGCGTCAACACGCAGTGTGCCCTCGAACGAAATCTCTTTTGCCGGCTCGAAAGCTTGAGTTAACCACTCTCGAAAAGAAGTATTTGTTTCGCGCAACAGGTCAACTTCACCCAAGGGTGAAATAGAAAACGCCTCATCAGCGACGATCGTTTCAACTTCCAGCGATGGCATCGGAGATTTCCAGACTTGCGACTTCAGCTATTGGATTTCAGCATGCGGCAATCACCCTGAAAGGTCGCGCCGGGTTTCATTGAGAGGTTCGGCGTGGAAATGTTGCCGTGAATGATTGCCTGTTGGCCCAACTCAACTCGTTCTCTGCCCACTATGTCACCGTTTACGACGCCGGCGATCACTGCAACAGCCACGTCGATACAGGCATCGACTCGCGCTGAGGCGTCGACGATCAACGTGCCTTTCTCTGACGAAATCGACCCGGCAACATGACCGTTAACGCGCAGCATATCTTTGAAAGTGATCTCGCCATCAAGCTCCGGAACTGATTCGACGCGGCCATTTCGCGGTCGCTGTTTGATCGCCAGCGCGCTTCCGGTCGCATTCAACTGTCCCGTGATGACCCCCTCGACCGCCAGGTGACCCCGATACGCAGCTTCACCGGTAATCACCGGCATGCGCGGTTGAAAAATATATGGGTTAGGTTTCCGCTGCGCTTGTGACTGAACGGCTCGCAAAGCCGCCACGTTATGATCGGAGCCAGCGATGACATTGGGAAGCCGGGGGGGCAGACTGCTATCTGTTGGTTGGGCAAGCGGCTGACTCAAACCGGTATCGGGGTCCAATTGTAGAGCAGCTTTTGCGGGGGGCATTCGTTATCTCCAACCCAAACGCGGGCGACAATACAACAACTGCTAACGCAAATCCTGGTAATTCTGGGAAAGGTTCTTGAACGTCGCGAACCCTGCGACCGGGAACTAAACACTCGAGTGCGGCGCACACTATCACACGGCCTGTATTGATTCAAGCCAAATTTTCTCTGCAAATCTGGGGATTTCGATGAAGTGGGTTCGGTCAGTGGCTCAGCTTTCGTGGCGCCGGCTGAGCGTATTTCAAGATTGTTCCGTCGGGGTTTGAGGAGTGCTCCGCATTCTCGTGAACCAGCGGTGGCGCCCTCTAGGCAGACAGTTCAGTGAGCATTGGGCTGAAGTAACGTACCGCCAAACAAAACCGCCTTCTGCCCCGGCATCGCGCTTCCTAAAACCCGCCCGTAAACAGGCGCGCAAAACTCAACACTGGCAGGAAGCTCGTCAATGTCTGCCACTTCTTTAATGCGTTGCCGGGCACGACGACTTGATCGCCCGGAACGAGATAAACAGAATCGGGCGCCTGACCTTTATAGATCGACGAAACGTTGACGGGAATCGGTTGCAAGTTTCCGTTCGCCTGTTTGCGCAACACGTAAACTTTACTCTTGCTGCCGGTTTGCAAAATGCCGCCGGCTTCCGCGATCGCTTCAGCTACCGACAGTCGCCGCGTCATTAGACGAATTCCAGGTTGGCCCACGTCGCCGATCACGCTGTAGCGATAGGAACCGGCACGATCGAGTGAAACTGAGACCTGCGGGTCGATGATGTATTCGTTGTACTTTTTCTTGATCAGTTCGGCGACCTGCTCGCACGTCTTGCCGTTCACGAAGATTCCTTCAGGAATCAACGCGAGGTAAATGCGGCCACTGGGCGGAATGATGATGCCTTGCTTCGAATAACGTTCCTGGGCAAACACGTTCACCGAGACAACGTCTTCCGGTCCAAGGCGATATGTCGTGAAAAAGTTGTTGTAGTACGGTGCGATCGCCGCTTCTTCCGCAGCCGCGTCGGCGCGATTTGTCTCCGCATCGTCAGTGACTGCGGCTGGCTTCGCAAGTTGCTCGGACGCGCTTGACGCCGTCTGATCAACCGCGGAAATGCGTCGCTGCCGCGTCGCACTTGGCGATTGGGCCGACGCGCTAACCGCCATGGTTAACGCTAAAGCCGTGACTGAGATTTGTGTGAACAACTTCTTCATCATTCGACCTCCGAACTGGACGGCACTACCCCGCCGCTTACCTTCCGAAGCGCCTACGTTCCTCTGCCAAATAAAATCGTCTTCATGGTTTCAAACATGATGGTAGCGTCGAGCGCCAGACACTGGTTCTTCATGTAGTACAAGTCGTATTGCAGCTTTTGCTTCGCATCTTCGATCGACGCGCCGTAGGGATAGTTGATTTGGGCCCAACCGGTCAGACCCGGCGCGATCAAGTGCCTTCGCTCGTAATAGGGAATCTCTTGCGCGAGTTGCGCTACAAAGTGCGGGCGCTCCGGACGTGGGCCCACAAAGTTCATGTCACCGCGGAGGATATTCCAGAACTGCGGTATCTCGTCGACGCGAATCTTGCGAATGATCCGCCCTACCCGCGTCATGCGCTCGTCATCGGTCTTTGCCCAGCCTGGGCCATCTTTCTCAGCGTCGGTGCGCATCGAGCGAAACTTCATGAGCTTGAAGGGGCGGCCGTTCTTGCCGACGCGGTCCTGCCTGTAGAGAACTGGTCCGCGCGAATCAAGCTTGATCAAAATCGCGGCGACGATCGCAATCGGCACCGAAAGAATTGCGCCCACCAAAGCGATCACGCGATGCATCGTTGAGCGAATCATTTCATTGATTCGTGCACGACGACCGCGACTCGAAAAAATCAACCATGACGGACGAATCAAATCGAGGAGTACGCGGCCCGTCAGCCGTTCGTAGAAAGAAGCGCTCTCTTCGATCGTCACATCACCGGAGAGACTCAGCTTCAGAAGCTCCTGCGTCGGGAACTGGCCGCGCCGATCGCTGATCGCGACGACCAAACGATCGATGTTTTCGCTTCTGACGAGCTTGATTAGATCGGAAGTGAGGCCGATGACTTTCGGATTGATGAGACTCTTTCCGACCAGATTCGGATCGTTGTCAACGAATCCGATCACGCGATAGCCAGCATCTTTTCGCTGCAAAGTCTCTTTCGCAATCTCGACCGCGAAAGGCCCGGAGCCCAAGATCAAAATGCGCTCACCAAGTTCAGGATGTCCGAGAATCCAATGAATCGATACACGCCACGCCACCATCAAAGACGATGCCAGCGGCAACGAAATCAGCGTGACTCCGCGGCCGATCGTCGTCTGTGGCAGGGCATAAAACGTCAGCGCCAGCGCCACCCAGGCAAGCCCAAGCGCCTGGAAGAGCCGCAGCACCAGCTCGCGCCGATCGCGCATGACGACAAAATCGTAGAGATCGAAAAAGTAGAATGCGGTCAGGCAGAACAATGTCGCCAGCCCAGCTTTGTAAAACCCATTCCGGGCAATCAGCGCGTTCTCGGCGTCAATAGCGCCGAGCCTCGCGTACACAGCAATCACCTCGCCGCCGAACAGCAACATGGCTTCGACCATCAGAAGAAGCAGCGTGCGGGTTTTAAGACGCGATGACTTCATAGCAATCGTCCCTCTCCCAAGCGAGGGAGGAATTCACGATACGACGTCCCCCTCGATATAAATCATCTCGAGATCATGATCGGCCTCTGCGGATTCAGCTTCTTCGTCCGCGTTAGCCATCGCGTGGTAACGCCTTTGCGCGTAGTAATAAGAGGTTTCGTCGGGTTGTGTCTCAGCGCCATTCACAACTACGCCGAGCATTCGTTCGCGCGGCACCTGCTCGAGCAGACGATCGACCACCGCATAACGAGTCTTTCCTGATCGAACAACTAGCAACGCGCCGTCAGCGCGGTTAATCAAGAGGTTTGCATCGGTGAAGATGCCGAGTGGCGGCGCATCGATGATGATGAAATCGAAATGTTTGCGCGCTTCTGCAAGCAAGCGACTAAAGCGCGGGCCTGACAAGAGTTCAGCTACGTCTTCGCGTCGCGCACCGCCCGGCAGAAGGTGCAGTCCGGCGGGTTGCAGCTTCACGATTGCGTGCATCAATTTCTTGTCGCCGGTGAGGACTTCCGACAAACCAAACTCGTTTTCAATTCCGAAATAAGCCGCTGTCGCCGGACTTCGCAAGTCGGCATCAATCAGTAGGGCCTTCACGCCATCAGTCTGTGCCAGAAGCCACGCGAGATTCACGCTCATTAATGTCTTTCCTTCACCGACACCGGCGCTTGTCACGACGAAGGCACGCATGTTCTGTCGCTCGCCCGCTTCCAGGAGCTTGGTGCGCAGCGAACGAAAGTGGTCGCATTCTGGTGCACTTGGTTGGGTTATCGCGAATAGAAGTGGTTCGACGCGCGCGGCCGAGATTACTCTTGTAGAGAACTCGGCGGCGCGCGCCGTTCCGACAGCGCCCAAGGTTGCCCCAACATCACGGTAAGCTGGTTCGCCAGGGAGTGCCTGCCCGGCAAACGCCTCATCCATGTGTGCAGTGGACGCTGAATTGAAACCGACAGGGCTGGCGGTGAACGGCGAAACATCCCACGGATGTTCCGGACGCGGCACAAAACCCGCGACCTTCTCGCCGCCGCTGTTGCGGTTGATTGAAGTTTCTGAAGCTGATGTGCGCGGCTGAGCTTCCGCCCGGCGCAGCGCGTCATAGACTCTGCCCATTGTTTCCTCTCCCGAAAGAATCAGTGGACCTCACGCTTGTGGGTGGGTCTGAACGGAGCCTGTCAAAGCTGTAGCTGCTCATGGATGAAGTTGCCGTTGACAGGTTTGCGAGTGGATCTGTACGTCTCGGGTAATCAGAAGCTAAGTCTCGTTCGGGGGCAGGTGAGACTAGCGAAAAGGTTTCATCGCTGGCGCGAGCCTCTTGCACGTGAGTGCCGGCGAAGTTGTACCCATTGCCGCCGTTGCCGTCGCCGTTGCCACCGTTTTTGTCGCCTGCCGCCCAAAGCTCGGCACGTGCTGAAGAGTTGAAAATGCGTGCGTTCGTTTCGGCCGGCGGTACGGACGAGCCCGGGCCGGATTCGTTGCGCGGTAACAGATCGAACGTCTTAGCGACTTGTTCAATGATGCCGCGGCTAATGACGGTCACACCTGAGGCGAACCCGTTCAGCAACGCGTTATCGCAGAGATTATTGATGTTTCGCGGAATGCCGGCCGAACAACGAAAGATGTAATCGACCGCGCCCGGTGAAAACAGTTCGGGATTCGTCGAACCTGCAACTTTCAAGCGCGAAGAAATGTAATGCGCAGTCTCTTCAACGTTCGGCAGCGCCATGATTTCGCATCGCAGAGCCACGCGCTGTTTCAGTTGACGTAGGTCTGGCTGATTCAGCACGTCCCGCAGTTCGGGCTGCCCCGTCAAAACGATTTGCAGATGCTTGGCCGTGTCCGATTCGAAGTTGCACAGCAGCCGAATCTCTTCCAGGACCTCAGTCGACAGGCCGTGGCCTTCGTCGACCACCAGCACCGTGCGCAGGCCGCGGTTGTGACGCGCGTCGAGCACTTTCCCCAATTCGATCAACAGATCGGATTTACTCTCCCACGCGCTGATGTTGAAGAGCGCCGCGAGATACTGATAGAACTCAGCCACTGCCAGTCGCGGATTGAAGATGTAGGCCACCATGACCGTGGGATCCAGGCGCCGCATCATCCAGCGCAGCAGCGTAGTCTTGCCGGTGCCGACCTCGCCGGTCACAAGTATCAGGCCGCGCCCGCTTTCGATCCCATAATGCAGATTCGCCATCACTTCGGTGTGCGAAGGCGTGAAGTACAGGTAACGCGGATCGGGCGTCAGCGCGAACGGGAGTTCCTTGAGTCCGTAGAAATCTGTGTACATCGTTTTCTCCGTGGCGATGATTGGAGCGCCGCGCGCAAGATGCGCGCGCTCCTACTGCGCAATCTTTTCGAACACGTGTGTCATAGTCAGCACAAAGGCCAGCATCGGAACGGCTACCACGGTTGCGCCGATGCCGGCAGCCAGAACGAGGTTCTTGCGTCGCGGAATTGCGAGCGCCTGCGCCGGTGTCATTAATTCCGGTATCGAGGCAAGTACCGGCAGCGTCGTGTAGTGCTTGGCGTCTTCGATGGTTTGAATCGTGAATAGACGACGCACTTCAACGATGAGAACCAGCAACATTCCAAGCGCGAGACCGATGCCAAACCCGCCGGCAGTCAGTACGAGTCGTTTGGGCGCAACTGGTTTCTCTGGCAAGTTGGCCGGATCGACGACCTGAATTCCGCCACCTTGCTGTTCTTTCGCAGCGTCGGCGCCGACGACAATCTTCTGTTGTTGCAACAAAAGGTTGTCGTAGTTCGATTTCTTCGTTTGATAATCGCGATCCAGCGCCTCGAGTCCCACCTCCGCGTTCGGAATGGCATTAATGCGCGCGTTGAGATCGGCAATCTGTTTATTGGTCTCGTCCAACAGACGCCCCTGGCGATCCATGTCGCCCTCGACCATCGAGATATTTGTGCGCAGAGTTAGCAGGCGTGGATCAGTGAGGTTCGTCAGTTTCTGTTTGCGGTCCTCAATTCGATCCTTCCAATCGTTCATCATCTGGTCCTGTTGGGCCTTGATGTCTTCAATCTGTTTTTTCGTCGCAACGACGTCAGGATGTTTTTCGGTGTACTGTGCCAAAAGCTTCTGCAACTCGCCCTCGTATTGCGACCTGCGACTCACCAGTTCGGCCCACGCCGCAGTGGTTTTCGGATCGGTGGTGTTTTCGGCGCTGAGAATGATTTCCTGCTGATAGCTTTTCGTGATGTCGCCCAGCTGACTGCGATAGGCTGCTGCGAGGTCCCGCAAACGACCCTGTTCCGTGATCAGAGCCTTCTGCTCTTCATGTAAAGCCGTTAGCCGGCCGACGAGCGCCTGCGACTGCGACGGCAGGTTGTTCATATTCTGCTGGAGATACGCGAGCCGTTGATTGTCGACTCCGTCGAGTTCTTCTTTCGACGAGCGCACTTGCTCTTCGATGAACTGCTTTGCAGACGCGCCGGCGTTGATGGTTCCCTTCGTCTGCTCGTCTACATACCTACTGGCGAGTTCACTGGCGACGGCTTGCGTAGTTTTCGGATCGCGACCGCGATATGTGATATTGAATGCGTTTGTAATGTCGTTACGACTGGTATTGACCTCGACCTTGATGCCCTTGCGCATCTCCTCGATGATCACTTCCATAGCTTCGCCGCGACGGCGCTCCTCTTTATACAGGTCGTATTTCTCGACCAGGGGTTGCAGCGAGCTGCGGCTGGTGACGACCTGCGAAATGCTGGCGAGTTCACGCGTTAAGGTTTCTTCCGTCATCATCGGCACTACCGAATCAGGCAGCGTGGACGGCTTGACCACGATCAGCGTTGATGATTCGTAAATATCCGGCAGGCGGAACACGACGAAACCGATGGCCAGGCCGACGGCGAGCGTCGGCAGGATGATCATCCACTTGCGCTTCAAAGCGATGCGCGCGTATTCACTCACTTTTCGCTGCCGGAATTCGGTGCTCATGAATTTTTCTCCGCTTAGCACGAGCGCGTGGGCTTTGCCGGCGGGTAAAGCCAGCCGCTAAACCTTCACGATGGCTTACAACGTCGCCAGTGCCTTGCGCGCTTCATCGGCCTCAGGGAACGGCGTCTTCTCGCTTAACTTCAAAGCGTTTTCGATTTCGCGGCGTGCCGCGGCCTTTTCGCCTTTCGCTGCCAGCGCGGCGCCGAGGTGATAGTGAAATGTGGGAGACGGGGTTCCGTTGTTTCGACGCGCGATGGTCTCATCAACGCTAACCGCCTTCTGCAATTGTTCAGCCGCGACGCCGTACAAACCTTTCTTGTAGTAAACCCAGCCGAGCGTATCGACGAAGCTCGACACTTCCGGGTTGGATTGCACCGCGCTTTGGGCCAGGCGCACCGCTTCATCGAGATTTCCCTTGCCGTGAATTGCGTAGAGCCAGGCCAGGTTATTGGCGGCAAATGTCGCGTTCTGATCGAGCGAGAGGGCCTTGCGATAGTTGTCGATCGCTGCGTCGATATTTTGCAAGCCCATTTCCAGCATTCCGATCAGCGTATAGATCGCCGGATTGTCCGGTTGACGCTCAACGATGCGACTGTATTCCTCGATCGCGCGCTGCTGCTGGTTCGTATTCACGAACAGCGCCGCGAGCGCCGAATAAGCGGCCAGATAGTTGGCGTCGATTTCGAGCGCGCGACGGAATTCTGTTTCCGCGGCTTGCGCGTTCATCTCAAATCCATAGATACGACCTTTCAAAAAGTGCAGCGAAGCATTGTTCGGTTGCGCCGCTATTGCCTGATCGATCCGCGCGTGGGCATCGGCCGTCTTTTTCTGCGCCGCGTAAATATTCGTCAGGCCGCGCAACGCGTTGAAATGCGCGCCGTCAATCGTCAGCGCATTGTTGTAGAATCCAATTGCTTCATCAGCCTTACCTTCCGCGAGTGACACCATGGCAAGGTCGACTTCGATGTCCGCGCTGCTGGGCGCAAGGTCGTGAGCGGCCAGAAAATCAGCGCGCGCCGTCTTCGTGTCGCGGAGCTGAAGCGCCGCTGATCCATGCGCAATCAAAGTCTTCGCTTTCAGCTCGACCAACATCTGTGGTGATGTGTCGCGATCCGGAGCAGCTTTCGAGAGCCGCTCCTGCAGGTTCGCCGCCAACTTCATCGCCTCTTTCGGGTCGCCACTCGCAAGATTGATCTGGATCTCCATCAACTTTGCCGGCAAATAATCTGGATAGTTCTGCGTCAAGTCGGTCGAAAAAGCTCGCGCCTGGTCAATCTGTCCAAGGCGGAAACTCGCCTCAGCCATGAAGAAGAGTCCAGCGCGCGAATTCGGTTCCTGCCGCAGCACTTCGCGCAAGTCTTCAATCGCAATCTTTAGATCGCTTGTCTGGCCCACTTGCATGCCAATGCGAGCGCGCAGAATCAGCGCCTGGCGATCTTTGGCGTCACCCTTCAAAACTGTTTCGACTTCTTTCTTTGCGCCCGCGAGATCGCCGCGGTTCAGCATGATTTCAGCTAGTCGATAATGTACTGGTGTGTAATCAGGCGAGTTAGTCAGAACTTCTTTGTAGATCGCAATCGCTTCGTCCAGACGGCCAACTGACGAATAGAAATCACCGAGGATAGATCTACCTTCAGGCTTGTCCTTGTCGAGTTCCGCCAGCGATTTGTAAGCCGCTTCAGCCTGGTCATATTGTTTGTTGACGAGATAGAAACTCGCGAGAATGAACCGCGCTTCACGATTTTGCGGTTCAGCCTGGACGGCTTGCTGGAATTCCGCTTCAGCCTGATTCAGGCGCTGCGCGCCAACCAGAAACTTTCCGTATTCGTAATGCGCCATCGCCGAGCCGCTGCTGACGGAAATCGCGCGCTGGTAAATCGTCTCGGCGCCGGCGATGTCATTGGTCTGGACGTAAAATCGCGCCAGACTCAGATACGATTCGACGCGCTGCGGATTCAACTCGACCGCGCGATTCAACTCCGCGAGCGCATCCTGTTTCTTTTCCAGCGCGAACAGGACCGAGCCCATCAGAATGTGCCCCTCGATGTGGTTCGGGTCTTTTTGGAGGACTTCTTTGGCAAGCCGTTCGGCTTCGCTAAGTGCTGCGGGTGACTGCTTCGCGCCGGCAAGATAGTAGTTGCCGAGCTTCACGCGCACGTCGAGATTGTTCGCATCGAGTTCCACCGTCTGGCGCATCTCGTCGAACGCCTCCTGATATCGCTGCAAACCCTCATAAGCGTTCGCCAGTCCCCAGTGCCCATCGGCGAGCTTCTCGTCGATTTGCAGCGCGCCCCGAAACTCGAGCACGGCTTCCTGAAACTTTTTATCTTTCAGCAGCGCTTGCCCACGGGCGATGTGTTGAGCTTTGGCTTTTTCGGGGGTCGTGCACGCGCCCAGGACGAACGCGGCAATCAGCACAACGAACAGGGGAAGAACGTAAAACTTGCGGCGGCACTCTCGATCTTTCATTACAGTCTCCGTGAGTTCCGACACGTCGGAACCCGGGTCAGTTCGCTCAACGGTTATCTTTCCGCAACGGGCAAGGTTGGTGGAGAGGCCGTCTGAGCGAGTTAGATAAGGTGTCAAAAACCGTCACTCGCCGAGACCGGCGAATCAGAGAAAAGAAAAGGTGAATGGGAAGATGCTTTCAGGAATTTGTTTGTCGGAACTCGCGCGTCTTTGCACCTCGCGCAAGCGCCGGCTTCGCGCGCTTTGCTGTGCTGTGCTGTTCGTTCGCTCAGAATTTTCTGGGAATGGCGACACTCATCAAGTGTGTGTTTGCCGCGGCCCAGGGCAATCTCGGTCCACGAACTTTTTTTGTGGTGCGGGCCGGGAAATAAAGACCGCGGGGCGAAGGAAACGAAGGCTCCTGCGGCCGTAATGTCCGGGCCCGCGAGACAAAGAAAGAACCAATCTCACGGACATTCCTGAGTGGCTGGGTGACAAAGCCCGTTGGCGGCCCCCACACTGCAAAGAGGCACCGAGAGTCTCGTTACGTGTTGAGATCTCCTCAACCCGTTTGTAAGCGCGCGGGATCGCCTGGGGGTTGATCATGCCGGCTCTCCCCTAAAATCAAAGAAGCGCAGTCGCCTGCGCTTCTTCTTACTGTCCCTTTGAAAAAACGATTGGTATCAGCCTAAGCGACTACCGCATCTTCTTCTCCCATTGTCACGATCACGCGCACGCGCTCACGCAGGGCCAGCTCGAACATGCGCGCTTCTTCAACCTCCGCAAACGACAGCGCCCGCAGCTCCTGCTCGATGCGTCGCCGATAGTCGGAGACCAAGGAATCAGACACGCCTAATGTGGCTGCCACTTCGAGTTGCGTCGCATGGTCCGGGCTCAAATAGCAATGCCACAGGACACCTAACATGCGGTTGTACTGCTTAATCTTGCCGCGAACGTTGGCCTGCAGGTTTGTCAGGAACTTATCGACGGATCCGGCAGCTTCGCGCTCGGACTCGTGGCGCAGCAGGCTCTCTTCCGGATTCTCGCGAAGGTCCGCCGGGTCGTAGTGCGGCCCATCGTCTCCTTCGTCACCGCCGAGCGGCACCAGGTAAATGTCCATTACTGGGAGGCGCGACATAACGAAACTGCGGAGGCTTCGCACATCGGCAGGCGCATCAATGGCTTCGAATACGGAGATGATCAGATCTTCCAGATCTGAATTGCTAATGACGATTTGCGCATCGCCGGTGCAACCTACCATTCGTGTGTCGCGCTGACGGACAGGAATCATATGGACGCGCTGCTCCATCTCGTGCGAATTTCGTCCGGGTTTGTTCGCCGACCATTCGCTCAATCCGTACACGCGGTCTGCGAGGCGGCGATGTTGCTCTTCCGTACCATCGAAGCGCCGGAAATTTGAACTGGACTGAATCAATGTCGAGATGCGACGGGCCAGGCGATAGCTTTCGGGGTGACGCTTCCGAAGCTCAGCTGTCAGCAAGTTCGTCAATTCGATTTGGCCGATTTCACATTCGATCTCGGCATCCGTCATGTTCGTGTCGAGATAATGCTGGAAGCGCGCTTTCGTAAGAAGTTGAACAAACAACTCCTGCGTCAAGTCGGTGTAGGCACTGGAGGCGCCCTCTTCAATTAACAAGCCTGCGGTCCGCGAAGCTCTCACCAGCGGATGATTGCTGACGATCCGATGCAGTTCTGCCCAGAGGCGATTGACATCTGAGTTGCGCAGACTTTCAACCCAATGCCCGGCGCGGGCGGCGCGTTCCGCGAGTCGCTTCGCGCGGATGTTGGCAGCGACATTGACGGCGGGTTCTGATGTGGTCTTTTGAGTAATTGATTTCACGGTTGTGGTGATGATCCCGATGGGTATTGAGAACTACCGTTCGGCAACTGCTTATTGCCGGAACCGTTCTACGTGTGCTTCGGATGGTGGGCAGGGCAAATCCGTCTTCGACGAAAACAAACGCCTCACTCGGCGTGAGGCCCACTGCTTATATTTTTGATTCCCGGTAAGACGGTTGTTTTCCGACTCTCTGCTGTCGGCCAGCGGGGAAGCTGGTCTTGGATCAGCGCCTTTAAAAGCTCCGCGCTGACTGAGTCCAAGCGGCAAATCGCGGCTCGGTGACTCCAAAGGCATCTTAACAAACGGCCAGCAAAATGAGCAACATGTTTTTACATTTTACTGACTTTTGCACTTTTTCTAGGAAATTGACGTTAGAGATGTGGAAAACAACGTTTATTGCCAGTTTCGTGGTCTTTGGTGGCGGATAACCAGAATGATTAACCCACTCTTACTTCCAGTGAATGTCTTTGCGAAGTCCGCTACGTGTCCGTCCGCTGACAAATTGCTCGCTTACTCGAAGTCCTTGCTTCCCGCCGCGCAGAATCGATTCATCGCCGCACATTTAGACGAGTGCGATTTCTGTCAGGCGGAACTTCAGCTCCTCGAGCGATTTCCCACCCGGTCTGAAGCAGTGGTCGTAGCAGAAATGCCGGCGAGTTTACGAGCGTTGGCCGTATCGATTCTGTGTAAACCTCCGGCAAGTCAGCCGCATCCGTCACTCGAATCGCGACGCACGCTAAATCATTAGCAAACTAATTGTCAGGAAGGAGAATGCGGCAGGCGAATCATGAATTCGGACCCTTCGCCTATTCGCGAAGTAACGGTTGCGTCGCCACCATGTGCTCGCGCCAGATGCTTTACGATTGCGAGGCCCAAACCGGTGCCGCCAAGATTTCGCGAACGGGCGCGATCGACTCGATAGAAGCGTTCGAACAATCGATCCAAATGTTGGGCAGGAATTCCTTCGCCCGTGTCGGTGACCCGGACGATGTCAACATCGTCCCGCTTGTGATCGATGATGACTGTCCCACCTTCACGATTGAATTTGATCGCATTGTCAACAAGGTTAGTAATCATCTGCATGAGGCGATGTGGGTCGGCAAGAACTTCGGCATCCTTTGCGACCAAGTTCTGCAGTGTGACTTTTCTCTCAGCCGCAGCGACGGCAAGACTGTTTACGATGTCCTCGACTAGCGGAAACAACCTGACCGGCTCAACGTCCACTTTCACATTCTCAATCGCACCAAGTTCCAACAGGTCGTTGATTAGCCGCTGCATACGTGCGGCGTTCTTGTGAATGATCGAGAGAAATTTCTTGTCGCTTTGCGAGCTGCCATTTGTCGACGATTCCAGAGTCTCGGCTGAGGCCAAAATTGAAGTCAACGGCGTGCGCAACTCATGAGAAACATTCGCGAGAAACTCCTGCCGCACAATCTCGAGTCGCTCTAATCTGCTTATGTCGAAAAACACTCCGACCGCGCCGGCAGTCGCTGCGGTGCCCGGCGAGCGCAAGGGTACGACACGAAGATCGAAAATCTTGTGGCCGCTGGCATACGTTTCGACCCTCACACCGTCGCGTTCGATACCTCGCACTGCATCGAGAAACGCATCGTAAATCGCCGGATTGCGAGTAAGTTCGGTTAGGCGCGATTGTTTCGGGTCACCACTTGTGAAGAGCGACAGGGCAGCACGATTAGACGCGACCACGCGCATGTCGGTGTCGATTACCACAACACCCTCGCGCATTTCGTTCAGTGCGACGTCGAGCAACTCAGGGTGAAGCACCTGCGTGCCGGAACTTTCTGATTCGGAACGCCGCTCACTCGTTTTCCTTCGCATGAACATGCCGACGCCGAGTCCCAACATGAGCGCCAAACCCGATGCGAGCAATAGCTGAGACGGGAGCAGCAGACCGGCGCCTACCATCACCACCGCAGCGGCGACAAACAAGGCGAGAATTACACGAGTCATGACGTTGCTTCGTGCGCCGCCTGAGAGCCGGACGCGCACCCCACAAATCTATAGCCCACGCCGACCACAGTTTCGATGCAATCGCCACACGAGCCTAGCTTTTGCCGCAGCCGGCGAATGTGAACATCGAGCGTCCGCGCATCACCGTAATAACTGTATCCCCAAACTTGATCAAGCAATTGCTGACGGGTGATAACGCGGCCGCGCTTCTTTGCCAACGCCGACAAGAGCGAAAACTCTTTGTTAGTCAGTTTCACAGCCGCGCCGTCACACAAAGCCCGGACGTCATCGAAATCGATGGTCAACCGTCCGTCTTCATAAAGTTCGGGTACGGCTTCGTCGGCACGTCTCAGCACGGCTCGCACACGCGCCAATAATTCGCGAACAGAAAACGGCTTGGCGATGTAATCGTCGGCCCCCACATCTAATCCCGACACGCGGTCCGATTCTGATGCTTTCGCGGTCAGCATGATGACCGGTATCCGCCGCGTGTGTTCCTCGCTCCGCAGACGGCGACACAGATCCATGCCGTTCATCCCCGGGAGCATCAGATCGAGAACGATTAAGGAAGGAGTGTTTTTTCGATCGAGTGCGAGCGACAACCCTTCTTCACCCGTGAGCGCGACTCGCGTCGCGAAGCCTTCGGACGATAGGTTATATCGAACGGTTTCGGCGATGTCCGGATCGTCTTCAATAATTAGCGCGCGTTTCATGAACCCGCCCGTTACACGTTCCCGCGTTGATGTTTAATGATAGCTGCCTCGGCCATGTACACGGTCAATTCGCTGATGTCGGTGACGTAATCGCCGATCCGCTCGAGGTGCTTTGCGACCAACAGCAAACGCGCGTCGCGTGTCGCCGTCGCCGGCGCAGTCACCATCATTCCGATCAGTTCGCTAAAAATATCATTGTAGAGATCGTTAATCTCGGCGTCGCGTTTGATTATTTCGCGAGCCGCCGCTGCGTCTGATTTGGTGAAAGCGTCCAGCGCCGCTGCCAACATCGACGAGGCGATCTCGCCCATCTCGCCGATTCCGATGTGATTCTTCAGTTCAGGCTCTTGCGCCAGGTCGATGGCGGAACGGGCGATATTGCAAGCGTGATCCGCGATACGTTCAAGGAGCGGCGCTGTCTTGGCCACGGACATCACAAAACGCAAGTCACGCGCTGCCGGTTGTCGCAGGACGAAGATATCGATGCATTGCCGGTCGACTTCAACTTCCAGCGCATCGACGGCGTCATCGTGCTCCAACACTTCACGCGCGGCCGTGACGTCCCGATTAACCAGCGCGTGCATCGCCCGGCGCAATGCCGCTTCAGCTTCGCCGCCGAGACGAAGCACAGTATCGCGCAACGTGTCGAGTTCCTCGTCGAGATGTCTATGAACTTGCATCTTCAGCCAAATCTTCCGGTGATGTAGTCCTCAGTAAGCTTCTGTTCTGGGGCGGTGAACATTGTCTCGGTGGTGTTCACCTCGATCAGTTTTCCCAGCAGAAAGAACGCGGTGAAATCCGAAACGCGCGCCGCCTGTTGCATGTTATGCGTGACGATCGCGATTGTGTACTGTTTCTTTAGATCGAAGATCAACTCTTCGATCTTCGAAGTCGCAATCGGATCGAGCGCTGAAGCCGGCTCATCCATCAGGATTACTTCAGGGCGAATGGCCAAAGCGCGCGCGATGCAGAGTCTCTGCTGCTGCCCCCCTGAGAGTCCCAGCGCCGATGAATTTAGTCGATCCTTCACTTCTGACCAAAGCGCCGCATTGGTCAGCGCCTCTTCCACGCGCTCGGCAAGTTCCGCGCGGCCCGTCGTCAGCCGGTTGATTCGCAGGCCATAGGCGACGTTGTCGAAAATCGATTTTGGAAACGGATTGGACTTCTGAAAGACCATACCAACTTTACGTCGCAGGTCAACGACATCGGCTCCGGCCGCGTAGATATTGTTGCCATCGATCAAGACCTCGCCTTCAACTCGCGTCCCGGCAATCACGTCGTTCATGCGGTTGAGCGTGCGCAGAAAAGTTGTCTTGCCACAGCCTGACGGTCCGATGAACGCGGTGACCATGCGCTCACACAGTTCCAGCGAAATATCGTGCAACGCCTGGTTGCGGCCATAGAAGAAATTCAACTGACGCACCGAAATTTTCGCCGCGTGTGACTGCGAAACAGAATTGCTTCTGATGTCGAACTTCGGCCTGAGCTGGGTAGTAGGCGTAGACATGTCTCGCTAGAATTTTTTCCGCGTGAAAAACCTGACCGTGACATTGATGCCCAGAATCAAGGTCATTAGCACCAGCGTCGCCGCCCACGCCTGCGCATGCCACTCGTCGTACGGCGAAATCGCATAGTTGTAAATCTGCACTGTCAGCGACGCGATCGGTTCGTCCAAGCGGCTCGGAAAGAAACGACTGCCGAATGCGGTAAACAGGAGCGGAGCGGTCTCGCCCGACACGCGTGCGACCGCCAGCATCGCCCCGGTGGCAATTCCGGCGGCCGCCGCGGGAAGCACAACGCCGAGGGTCACGCGCCATTGCGGAGCGCCGAGCGCCAGCGCGCCTTCGCGCAAACTGTGCGGTACGAGTTTGATCATCTCTTCGGTTGTACGCGCGACGATCGGAATCATGATTAGCGCAAGCGCCGCTCCACCTGCGTAAGCCGAGAAGTGTTTCATGCGCAGCACGATCACCGCATAGACAAAGACTCCGGTCACAATCGACGGAATTCCCGTCAGGGTGTCGACAAAAAACCGAACGGTCGATGCGAACCAGCCGCGGCCGACCTCGGATAAGTACACGCCAGTTGAAATGCCGGCCGGGATACCGATTACGCACGAGAGCGCCAGCAACAAGGCCGAACCAACGATTGCGTTACCGATGCCGCCACCTTCACCGACAGGTTTCGGTGTCTCAATCAGAAAATGAAAACTCAGAGAACTGATTCCTCGTTGGGCGATGTAAATGAGAATGATCGCCAGCACGCTAACGGCCGCAACCGTGCATAATGCGGTCAAAGACGTCATCACCGCACTAGTCATCCGACGGGTTCGATCTGAACGAGAGAGTTTCATGCTCTTTGCTCCCTTCTCCCATTGGGAGAAGGGTTGGGGATGAGGTTTTCGCTAACCCCAATCTGGCCTCTCCCCAGAGGGAGAGGAAAAGGATCACGCGGCCGCGCCCGCAGTTGTCCGCGTCACGCGCCAAACGAGCAATCGCGCGATGGCGTTAACGACGAACGTGACTAAAAACAGAATCAATCCCAATTCGATCAGCGAACTTAGATAAATGTCCTGCGTCGCCTCGGTAAATTCATTCGCGATCACCGATGCCAGCGTGTACGAAGGTTGAAACAGCGACAGACTAATTTCCGGACGATTGCCGATCACCATTGTCACCGCCATCGTTTCACCGAGCGCGCGTCCTAAACCAAGAATGATGGCGCCCGCGATGCCCGGCGCGCCGTTCACCAGGACAACTCTGGTTGTTTCCCACTTGGTCGCGCCCAGTGCCAAAGCCGCTTCGCGCTGCGTGTCAGACACCGCGGCTAAAACGTCGCGTACTACGGCGGAAATGATGGGCGTGATCATGATGGCGAGAATCACGCCGCCGGTCAGTAACCCAATGCCGGTGATCGGCCCTTGAAACAGCGGCAGCCATCCAAACCAATGACCAAGCGGCGGTTCAATGTGTTCGCGCAGAAAAGGCGCGAGCACAAAAATTCCCCACAGACCGTAGACGACCGAAGGAATCGCCGCCAACAGCTCAACCAGGAAAGTCACCGGCCGTGCCACTATCGGCGGAGCTTGCTCGACGAGAAAGATCGCGATGCCCAGCGACAAGGGAACGCTGATCAGCAACGCGATCAAAGACGATGCTAGCGTTCCGTAAATGAATGGGAGCGAACCGAAGCGAGCATTAGGCGGGTCCCATTCGCGACCAGTCAGAAAGCCGAATCCGAATTGACGTAGTGAATCAATTGAATGCGAGCCTAGCGCCAGGATCATACCAACGACGATCAGCAGCATGAGCAGCGCCACCCCAAACATCAGGAAGCGAAACACAGCGTCGCCGGCATTACCTGTCGGCGACAAACGTTTCCAGAGAGACTTGGTTAGCGGCGGACGCTGCGCGATGGCTTGGCTCATTTCAAACTAGGCAGGTACGCGTTCTTAAGACAAGCAGATGGAACTAACGCAGCGGCTTTCCGCTCGACGCAAGTGAATTGATCTTCGCTTCCGTGCGTTTGACTATCTCGTCGGGGAGCGGCGCGTACTGCAAGTCCTTTGCGAATTTTTGCCCGTCGTGAATTCCCCACCAGAGGAAATCGACGATAGCTTTCCCCTTCGTCGCATCTTTTTGATCCTGATACGCGAGGATGTAGGTGTAACTCGAGATTGGATAGGCCGTCGCGCCGTCGGGGTTGGTGATTGAAACGCGCAGGTCATCTGGCGTCTTTGCAAGGGCGCCGGCCGCCGCAGCGGTGACGGCGTCGATCGTCGGTTCGATGAAGTTGCCGGCCTTGTTCTTAATCATCGCCACCGGCAATTTGTTTTGCCCAGCATAGGCGAGTTCGACATAGCCGATTGTATTCGGCGTTTGCTTCACCTGTCCGGTGACGCCTTCGTTGCCTTTGCCGCCGATGCCGCCAATCCATTTCGGCGACTTGTTCACACCGACCTTATCTTTCCATTCGGCGCTGACTTTCGAGAGATAATCGGTGAAGACGAAAGTTGTGCCGCTGCTTTCAGCGCGATGCACAGTCGAGATGTCGTTAGCCGGCAAGTTCGCATCAGGGTTGTCGGCCTTGATGCGCGCGTCGTTCCACTTGGTGATTTTTCCGAGGAAGATGTCCGCCACAACGTCCGGCGAGAATCGTAGTGCGTTCGAAAGGCCCGGTAGGTTGTAAGTCACCACCACCGCTCCCAGCACAGTCGGAATGTGCACGACTGCGCCTGGGCTTCCTTTCAGTTCTTCGTCAGTCATCGGCGCGTCAGAAGCGCCGAAGTCAACCGTCTGGGCCTGAAGCTGCTTGATGCCACCGCCGGAACCAATCGATTGGTAATCGATCTGCACGCTCGCATTCGCGCGGCTGAATTCGTGAATCCATTTTTGATAGAGCGGATTTGGAAAGGTCGCGCCGGCTCCCTGCAACTTCACCGCGCCGCCGCCACTCTTGCCGCCGTTACAGGCAATCGCAACCAGCGTCAGGGCGCAGACAAAGACGAACGCCGACAGGCGTAGTGATTTACTTGAGAGGGGCATGGTATGACCTCCGAAGGTGACGGTTGATTGAAGGAAGAAATCTAAGCGGCGGGTGTTACATCCATCTTAATAACCGGTGAACTCGATGTGAACGAAAGGGCTGTCGCGAATGCGCGGTCGCGAGAGTGCCCTCTGGCTGATCACCGGGTTTCGCTCCGATAAATCATGCATTTCTTCTTTCAAAACAAGCCGTTAGCGCGGTAAGCTACCTCGGCAATATCACCCTGCAGCCTGTCGTTATCCGGACCCATGGTGCAGTCGGCTTCGGAACAGGGTCACATCTGCTCGTGGTGAAAATAGGTATGGCCAAGCGAAAAAAGAGCGCGACGAAGATCATGTTGATGCGGCACGCGGAGAAGCCGGCGAAGGATGGCGCACCGTACGGCGTGACTCTGGAAGGCAAGCCGAACAAAGAGTCGCTGCAACCGCGCGGCTGGCAGCGGGCGGGCGCGCTCGTTCATCTGTTCGCGCCCACAAACGGACATGTGCAAAACGCGGCGCTCGCCAAGCCGCAGTTCCTCTACGCCTCGAAACCTCTGCGGCGCAAAGGCAGCCGGCGACCAATAGAAACGATCACACCCCTGGCGGAGAAGCTCGCAATTCGCATCAACTCGTACTATGAAAGGTCTGATGTCGAAGGCGTGGTGGATGAGGTCTTCTCGTGTCGCGGCGTCGTTCTGATGTGCTGGCAACGCGAGTACATTCCGGAGATCGCGGCACATATTCTGGGCACTGAGAGAGGTCTGCCGCAATCATGGCCTGAAGATCGGTTCGATATGATTTGGGTATTCGATCTCGATCGGAGATCCAACAGTTACAGGTTCAGACAGATTCCGCAAAGGCTCCTGATGGGTGATTGGGCAACTGCGATCAAATAGGCTGAGGTGTTCAATGCCGTTTCGCCGCCGCAACCTTACGGCACCGCCCGTTGAGAAGCGCTCCGTCCTCAACAATCAAACTTTCCGTTGATACATCGCCGGTTACGTTGGCAGTACGACCGAGCACAACTTCGTTCGCATTGACCTGGCCTTCAACGGCCCCATTTATTTTTGCCACGGCCACGTTGATGACTGCCTCGCTGATGCTTGCGCCGGTGCTCACGACCAGAGTGCCGTTCGGCGAATTTACCTGTCCGGAAAAGTTTCCATCTATGCGCAACGAAGTTTTAAAGGTGACTTCACCGGAAAACTTGACCACATCACCGACGAAACCGAGCCAATTGTCCTTTGGAATGTTGACGCGCTGGTCTCGCTCTTTTGTCGTTGCAACTGCTTGAGCGCTCACGGTTTCTTCCCTCTGTTCGTCTGCTTAAACTGTTTTCGGTGACGTTGAGGCGAGATCCTCCGGCGCTGCAAGCCAAAGAGATGACGACACCTTGATTAATTGGACTATACCATTTGGCGCTGAGCGCGAAAGTTATAATTAGATTGCGTTCGACGAAAACGATTTGCGCAGCTTGGGGGAAGATAGGACTAACTGCCTGACATGCTTTCGAACGGAAGTTTCGTATCAGCAACGACTTGCCACCGCGCAATGCGGGCGTCGCGCACAACGGCTCGCCATGCTGCGGGGAGCCGCCATTTGCGATCTGAGTTTCCTTTGAACGAGCCGGCCGCGAATCCAAACATCCCAAACTCGCTCTCTCGTTCAAAGATTTCCCTGATTTCGATTTGGTAGTCGGGAAACCATTCAAAGTATCCGCGCCAGCCAGCGAGCATCTGCGCACAGCCCGCGACCTCACTTCCATAAGGGTCAACAAACGTGTGGTCCTCAGTCATTAACTCGCCGAGGCAATCTACATCATGAGCATTGATGGCATGAACGAAGGCGAGGACCGTTTCTTTTGGAGTCATCCTAGCGTTGTCTCCCGCGAAGGAATCAAAGTTAGTACGAACTTGATCAAAAACTCCAAGCGAGACCTAAACCATACTTATGTGCGTGGCTATCAAAGAGAGGAGCCACTGCCGGCCAGCGGCGATCGTACTCACTTAACTCCTCCTCTTCTTCGCCCCCGACGCTCGACACGGCGCGGTGATGCACGCGATAAACGTAACGGCCGATTCCAAAACCCATCGCGCTGCCAACCAGAACGTCTGAGATGTAATGCTTCTCTCCGGTGAATCGCGAAATGCTGACGGCACTCGCAATTCCATACGCGGCGATCTGCACCGCGCGACGGTCGTGATATTCGCTCGCGACAACACTGGCCAATGACCAGGCTGAAATGCTGTGACCCGATGGAAACGAAGAGCCTCCATCAAAAAAGTCACTGCGGGCCTGACCGCCGTCCGGACGCGTACGTTGCGTGATTTCTTTGACTGCAGTCACGATGATCGCACTATCAACCAGCGCTTCGGCGCCGAGGATTCCGGTTTCGCGGGCGCGATCGTCATGCTTCGCACGGCCGAACAGATAGAAGCCGGCGGTCACGGCGCCTACGCCGTAAACAGATCCGGCATAGCTAACGACTCGACTCGCCTTCAATTGTCCGTTCGCTTCGGCCATTTCGTCGCCCGTTTGCTGATCGGTGACAATCAAGGCGGCGGTCCCAAACGCGAGTGGCGCAGCCCAGCGCGCGTCCTCGCTATGCAAGTGAAACGGCGCCGTCCAAATGGCTTTCTGATCGAGAAGAACGTTTTTGAAGAATTGCCGTTCGAGCGTGGGTGAGGCTGACGGCGTGGGCGAGGGCTGAGGCGTTTGCGCTTTGCCGGCAGTGATTGGGAAGACGACGACAAGGATAGTTAGGACGAAGCGATAGATCCAGATTTCGTTACTTCGCATGGTATTGCTCCTGTTTTAGGTTTTGCGCCGGGAACTATTTGCTGACTACCAACACCACGAACGAGCCCGGCTTGATTGTGCGCTGGGGCCGGCCACCGGGAGTGCTCGGTGGTGTTTCTGAATACTCAGCTGCGCTGAGAAAAATTTTCTTGGTCTTTGGGTCAAAAGCCATCGTGCGCGCGCTCGGCATGGTCTTAACCGGGCCGGCGTCTTCGTAATCGTCGGCAGTTTTCTCGTGAAAGATGCTCAGGACGCCTTCGCTGCACGAGAAGAAGGCCAGCTTTGCTTGCGGATCGAATGCCGCATAATCGACGCCGCGGCCAATCGGAAAACTGCCGATGACTTTGCCCGAAGCTGAGTCCATCACGACCATCTTCGGCTCGTTGCGACAGCCGATAAATAAGCGTTTCGTCTTTTCGTCATACGCGAGACCAGTCGGAGTTTTCGCGACGCCGATCGGAAAACGCTTCTTAACTTCGAGTGATTTCGGATCGAAAGTGATCACTTCGTTCGTGTCTTCAAGATTCAGATAAACCACGCCGTCGGCGACGACTGCGGATTCACCGTCGCCTTCTGCTTTGACCGTGCCGACGACTTCGCCGCTTTTCGCATCGATCGCAGTGATGTCGTGGGAGCCATGGTTGTTCGTAAAGACACGTTTGGTTGCAGGGTCGTAGTAAATACCGTCCGGTCCTTTGCCCACGTCGATTTTTTTGATTGTTTGCAGCGTGGTGAGATCAAACATTGACACTTTGTTCTCGCGACCGTTGCTGGTAAATCCGTGCTTGAATTCGGAAGCGATCGCGGTGCCGTGAACTCCGGGCGTGTCGCCCACGGTGCCAATCAATTTGCCATTGTCAGGATCGAGGACGTTCACCTCAGTTCCGTGCGACACATAAAGCCTGCGCGCCACGCTGTCGATGAATACGTAGTCAAACCCAGCGTTGCCGGGCACCGGGTAACTAGTCTCGACGTGATAGCCAGTACCGTTCTGAAACGTTGCCAGTGTCAGCGCTGCAGCTATTAGTGCGATATTGAGATTCATATGATTATCCTTTCGGGATTATTATTCCGGCCGCTTGAGCTTCTCGCCGTTTGGCCCAACTTGAATTTCTGAACGCCTTATTCCGTGCTTGACGTGAGCTTCGTAGGCCACCAGTCGTCCTTGCTTCGTCAATGATTCGACCACGGCAATTGTTCCACCGCCGGCGCGCTTCTTCAACGCATCCTGCACGTTCGCCGGAAGCGAATCTAACGAGACCTCTTCTTCGATTTCCACGACTTTGCCTTTGCGATCGATGAGAATGTCTTTGTTGTGGCCATTTACGTTCAGCGAGACTTCATAAAACTGCTCCCCGTGCTCTTTTTCACTGGCAAAGCCTTTGATCGTCGCGCCTTCGCTTTCGGCGACGACAGTCTTTTCGACGGCCGGCGGCAGTTGTGCACGCTTGATTTTCTTCTCCTGGGCAGAAGTGACGACAAACGATACTCCTAAGATCATCAGCGCTCCAAAACTTTTTGCGCAGAATTTCATGACACTATCCCTTCACGCGGGGTAACAGTCTCGCGCCGTAGCATCGCATAGACAGTTGGGGTCACGACGAGCGACAGCAACAGCGCCATCGTCAGTCCACCAATGACGCCAATCGCCAAAGGCTGCAGCAACTCAGAACCTGCGCCGAACGCCAACGCCAACGGCAACATTCCCAACATTGCAGCGAGCGAAGTCATTAGCACCGGGCGAAAGCGCCTGCGTCCGGATCTCAGCAACGCCTCACGCAACGTATCGCCCGCCGCGAGATGATCTTCAACCGCGTCGAGCATCAGAATTCCGTTCTTCGCGACAATGCCGACAATCATGATCATTCCCATCAGCGAAACTACATTCAACGTCATACCGGTAATGAAAAGAGCGAGCAAAACGCCGGAGATTGCCAGCACTGCACCGGTGACGATCGCGACCGGATGCGCGAAGCGTCGAAATTCGATCAGCAGAGTGATGAAGACGAGCAGGACTGCCAGCACTAGCGAAATCATCAGCTCGCGAAAACTCGCCTGTTGCTCCTGGTAAAGTCCGCCGTACTCGATTGTCATTCCAGGCGGCAATTTGATCTCTTTCGACAGCTGGTTCTTGATTTCGTCAATTGCCGTGCCGAGATCTTTTCCTTCGAGACGCCCGGTGACCGAAACCATCTGTCGCAGATTTTCGCGGCCGATTTCCGTCTGGCCTTTGTCGTATTCGACGTCGGCTACTTGATCGATATGAAACAGTTGGCCCGACGCCGAACGAATTTGTAAGCGGCGGACCTTATCAAGTGAAGTCCGAACGTCGGCGGGAAACAGAACGCGCACTCTGATCAGTCGGTCCTGCTGAAGGATGAACGATCCGGCATCGCCGGTCATCGCAATCGACGCAGTCTTAGCCACGTCGCCGGCAGTTACTCCGAACCGTGACGCCTTTTGCGGATCGATTTTGAAAGTGATCGCGGGGCCGCTGACGACGACGCCACTGTTCGTATCGACGACGCCTTTGATTTTTTCGATCGATGCTTCAACTTCCTCAGCCTTGGCTTTCAACTCCGCGGCATCTTCACTGAAGAGCTTGATTTCGATAGGTTCCGGGTTGCCCTGAAGATCGCCAATCACGTCGGGTATGATGCCAACGAATTCAATTTCCAAAGCAGGTTCAGACTCGCCAATTTGTTCACGCAGATCGGCAATCACGTCTTCTGTTGGACGTTTGTGACCCGGCTTAAGTTTGACGGCATAATCGCCGCGGTTTGGCTCGGTCACGAACAAGCCCATTTCAAGTCCGGTTCGCCGTGAATAGCTCTCGACCTCCGGGACCTTCATCAGTTTCTCTTCCACGTCGCGCAAAATGCGATCAGTTTCGTCGAGTGACGCGCCGGGCGGCGCCCAATAGTCGAGTACGAACGCGCTCTCGTCGAACTCAGGCAGAAATTCCGAACCCAGTGATCGATAAAGTAAGTACGATCCGAGAAGCACGACCGCAACAATCACCACAACGATCCAGCGATGATCGAGCGCGTGTGACAAAACCCATTCATAACGAGTGATAACCGCGTGAAGGAAACGGCCGGATTCGGCTTCGTGCTCTAACTCAGTTGAGCTAAGTTCGCGGTCAGCAACGTCTTCGTCTTCTGTGTTCGTGATTGTCTTCGGACGCTTCGCTCGGACGAACCGTTCCGCCAACACCGGTGTAAAACTCAACGCCAAAACGAGCGACGTCAGCAGCGCGACAGACATCGTCAGCGCGAGCGAACGAAAGAACACCCCCGTAACGCCGGTCAGGATTGTGAGCGGCAAAAACACCACCACCGGAGTGATCGTCGAACCGATGATGGGCACCGTGATTTCAGAGACCGCGGTCTGCACCGCTTGCCGGCGCGATTGACCGCTGCTCACGTGCGTGTAAATGTTTTCGACGACCACGATCGCATCGTCGATTACTAATCCAATCGCCGCGGCCACTCCACCCAGCGTCATAAGATCGAAACTCAGCCGCGCCAATCCCATCGCCAGGAACGTGACGAGCACTGTTACCGGAATGACGAGCGCCGCGACGAACGTCGTTCCCCAATTGCGCAGAAACGCGTAGAGGATCACGACCGACAGCAGGAGGCCGATGAAAATCGAATCTCGAACTGAATTGATCGCATCGTGCACCAGCAGTGACTGGTCGTAATAAGCCGCGACGTGAACATCCTTCGGGATTTGGCCGCGCATTGCGCCGAGGGTCTTGCGCACTTCGTCGACCACAGCCACGGTATTCGCATCGGGTTGCCGATTGATGTTCACGAGCGCGGCGGGATGGCCATCGGCAGTGACCATGGTGTATTGCGGTTCGACGCCGCCAGTAACTGTGGCCACGTCGCCGACCGTAACCGGCGCGTTATTGACCGTAGCGACCACAATGCTGTTTAGCTCTTCAGGCTTCTTTGCCTGGCCGCTGACGAGCGCCAATTCAAGCTGATGGTTCTCTTCGATGAGACCGGGTGAGATGATGATGTTCGAAGCGTGAATCGCCTCGGCGACCTGTTCGGCTGATACGTTATGCGCCGCCAGCCGATCCGGATCGATCATGACGTGAAACTCGCGCGTCTTCCCGCCGGCTACACCAACCACCGCGACCCCCGGCAGCCGCGCAAGCTGCGGCCGAATGACATAAGTGGCGAGGTCAAAGAGACTCGCTTGATCGCGCTTGTCTGATGTGAGGCTGTAACCGACCACGGGGAAAACCGCGAAGGTCAGCCGCTCGACGTTGCGAATTTCTGCGGTGGGCGGAAGCGTGCTCGAGAGTTGCGACAGGCGCGCCTGGACCAACTGCAACACTTGAATGATGTCGACACCCCAGTCGAAGTAGAGACTGATCTCCGAAGAGCCACGCGCGGTCTTTGACTTGATGCGCGCGATGCCGGGAATGCCGTTCATCGCCTCTTCGATGGGACGCGTGACAGAAACCAGAGTTTGTTCGGCGGGTGCTTCGCCGTTATCGACGATGATGACGATGCGAGGAAAATCAGTCTTCGGGAAGATCGCGACGGGGAGCTGCCACGCGGCGTAGAGACCCGCGGCGCACAGCAAGCCAACGATTACCAGAATGGCGCGCGACTGGTTTGAGACGATTTGAGCAATTCGCATGAGGCGAACAGCATTGCAAACTGAAAAATGAAAAGTAAAAAATGAAAATTGAAATGCTCAGAAGTCATTTGTCCCCGGCTTTGATCCGGTTACTTCAAAGCCGAAAAATCGAATTTGCAATTTTCAACTTAGACTTTTCAATTTTCACTTTTCTATTTCTCGTCGCCTTCCTTCTCTTCATCCTTCGCGAACTCTACTTTGGTTCCGTCCGGCAGCGCATAGTTCCCTTCAATCACGATCGTTTCTCCGCCTTTCAGGCCTTCCACAATTTCGATTTTGTCGGCGGTGCGGATGCCGATCGTGACTTTCGTCTCGTGCGCGACGTTTTGCTTATCGACCACCATCACCGTTCCTTCGTCGGTGTTGCTGGCTTCGAGTGTCACCGCAGAGGCCGGCACAACGATCGCGTCATCTTTCGAATTGGCGAAGACGGTTACCTGCGCCGCGCCGTTGGCGCGTAAGTGGCCACCATCGTTGGCGAGGGTCACCCAAACTTCGACCGCGCGGCTGGTGGGATCGGTCGCGTGACTCAACAAAGTAACCTGACCGTGCATTTCTTCGGCTGAGCTATCAGTCGGCAGTACGCTGACCGTGTCGCCGACTTTCAGTTGCGAGGCGACTGTGTCGGAAAAAGGGGCTTTGACGATCACGGTGCTGATGTCGGCAATCGTGACCAGCTTGCCGCCCGCGGAAGCAAACTCACCCTCGTACTGAAATTGATCCGTGACAATACCCGTTATCGGCGCGCGAATCGTCGCATAGCTCAACTGCGCATCAAGAGTTGCCACGTGCTGCTGCGCTTCCGCCGTCTTCGCTGCCGCCAGCGCGCGATCGTTTGGATTCAACGAACCGCCGCGCAGCGCCACCGTCTGCTGTGCCAGACGCAATTCGTCTTCAGCCGTCGTCAAATCAAGTTGAGATTGGTCGAGATCCTTTTTCGAGATGCCCCCGCGTTCGTAAAGCCCGCGGCGTCGATCGTAGAGCGCTCGCGCGTTGTTAACTTTCGCGCGCGCGTCATTCAAAGACTTCTGATCCTCGGCGTTGGTTTTTGGAATCGTGCCGGTGACAAGGCTGCGCTCTTCCGCGCGCGCCTGATTCAAAGCCGCAACCGCTTCCGCTCGCTGCGCCTGCAAATCGCGCGATTCGAGTACCGCAATCACGTCGCCGGCATGGACAAACCTGTCCTTCAGCAAGCCCATCTTCTTAATCTGTGCGCTAACCTTTGCGGCAACATCAGCCTTGTCGCGCGGCCAGATTGTGCCCACTGCGACGACTTGCGCGGCGATGCGTCCTTTTTCAGCTTTGGCGACCTTGACGCTGACGACGACGTTGGCAATTTCAGCTTCAGTCTCGTGTGATTTTCTCCAACGCCAGATGACGAGCACGACCAGCATGAAAAAGATCGCCGCCACCACCGCGATGATGATGATCGTGTTGCGCTGTCGTGCTCGGCGGGCTTCGGCAACGCGCACCTCATCAAGCGAAACACGTTCGAATTCAGGGCTCGTGCGGTTTTGATCTGAGCTGTTGTCCATTCTCTATGCGCGGTTATTGCCCGCTGGCTCGCTTCAACTTTGCCAGGCCGATTTGGTAATCGAACAGGGCTTGATAAAGTGCGCTACGCTGCGTCACCAAGGTTGTTTGCGCGTCGGTTACTTCAATTATTTGCGCTTCGCCGGCGCGATAACGCGCAATTGAAGCATTCAGATTGTCCTGCGCCTTCAGTACTCCTTCGCGCGCCAAGGCGACGCGCGTTAAGGCGTTCGCGACTTGCAGTCGCGCTGCATAAAACTCTTGTGTAAATTGACGTGTGGCGATTCGGCGTTCGTTTTCCGCAACCTGGACCTGCAAACGGGCCTGTCGCTCACGGCTGCGGCTGGCGCCCCAGTCAAAGATCGGAATGTTGACGCTGAACCCCGCCGAGACACCGCTGTGCTCGTCCAATCGCGACGGTTTCATCGAGTCAGTCTGAAAGCCGCCATTGATCGAATACGAAAACGAAGGCAGGCGATCCGCACGCGCGATCCTTATTTCCTGTCGCGCCGCACGAAGCTGCTGATCGAGTTGAGTGAACTCAGCCCGCCGTGAGACATCATCAACTTTGAACTGCTGATAGTCCGTGTCGATCGGCAGCGTGAGCGCGAGATCGATCGTGTTGATTGGTCGCGTGAAGTCATAACCGACCAGCACCCGCAACGAACTAGCGGCAAGCTCTTCATTGACGCGCGCCTTTTCGAATTCATTGCGCCGCTCCAACGTCTGCAACTCTGCCCGCGTCAGGTCGACTGCCGCAACTTCGCCGCCACTCAAGAGCAAGCCGGTAATCTGCTCGAATTGCTGCGCGGCCGCCAGATTTCCTTCCGCCGCGGAACGATCGGCGGCTGCGAGCGCCACGCCGTAGTAAGCCTCGATTACGGCTTGTGCCAACGCGTGTTTCGCGACGTCGGTACCGGCATGGGCCGCCGCGAGCAGCGCGCGGTTCTTCGCGAGTGTCGCACGGAGCTTTCCCGCAATGTCGAAGTCGCCCGAGACATTCAGAAACGCTTCGTACTCACCAATGGCATCCGCCGAAATAAAACTCGGCGCTCGTGGTTCGCCGGGCGGCAAGCCAAACGCCGGTGAGGTGTAGATGTAACCAAGGGGCGCACTGATCTTTGGCATGAACGCGGCCTGCGCCTGTTTCACGTCTTCCGCCGCGATCTTCTCGTTCAGCACAGCCGTCTGGTAGGCAGACGCTTGCGCGTCTGCGAGACGCAATGCTTCGTCCAATGTCAGAGGATTCAACAATGCCGTTGATTGGGGAACCGGCTGGGCCGGCGCGGGCGATGATGTGGGTTGCAGCGGCGGAGTTGCGTTAGGTGCGGGACTCGCGGTCGGATTCTGAGCCTGCGAAGTAATAAAGACACACCCCGCCAACACAAAGAGTAAACACCATTGCTGATAAGGCCGTTGTTTTGCGCTGTGTCTCATTCCCTCGGAGTGTTGATGATGAAACTGCCCCATTGTGCCTTAACCTGCGCGCTCGTGGCCGTAGGCAGACACCGGAGCTTCGATTCAAAAACAGGGAATTCAAAAGGACTATACCCAAAGCTCATGGCAAAAGAAAATCGAGTCGCGCCATACCGCTGGCGAAAAATGCATTACGATTAAAGGACCACGCCAGCCTGACAGTTAACATCGAGTTAACTTCAACCTAAGACGTTTGTAACGCGCGCTCAATAACCTCTAACATCTGGATTTCCTCAAGGTCTTCTTATCTCCTTTCGGAACGGAGAACATCATGCCAGGAACGCGGTGGATTTTCTGTGCAGCGTCAACGAGTGCGCTGTTGGTTTTCTTGCTGCTGCCGATATCTCTGCGTGCGCAGAGTGAAGTTGCACGCACGACGCGAGACGCGACCTTGCCGGTCGCCGACAAGCCGAACGAGAAACCAAACGATATCGACCACAGAGTGGAAGCGCTCGAAGAACAGTTGCGTGAGCAGTCCGAAAGACTCGACAAGTTGATGGGATTGGTTGCTGAGCAGCAGCGCGTAATCGCGAAGCTCACCGGGAATGACGGCCCGGCTGTCGCCACGACGCGGACAACTGAAGTCGCTTCCGCGACCGCGGACACACCGGCAACGTCAGCCAGCAGCCAACCTTCCGTTGACGATCGCATCAAGAAACTCGACGAACAGGTGCGCCGCATGGGACCCTTCCGTTTCAGTGGCGATTTTCGTTTGCGATTCGACGGCATCTTTCGAGGCGCCGAGCCGAATCCGCCTGCCGGTTTCACGCCGCTCACTCACCAGCAAAACGCGCGCATGCGCTATCGTTTACGATTTAACTTCGACACGGATATCAATCCAAAAGTCAGTTTCCACGGACAACTGGCAACTGGCCCAATTAACAATGCACTAACGACGGATCAGGATTTCGCATCGGTCACAGCCCGTCATCCATTCTTTATCAGTGAAGCTTGGATCGACTATCACCCGAACAAGTCGACTCAGTTTCAGGGTGGGCGCGTGCTGGAGATTTTTGCGGACAATTCTCGCTTCTTGTTCGATGACGACATTCGCTTCAACGGTTTTAATGAAAAATACGTATGGTCTTTCAAGAATAACGGACTGAAAGCGTCGAGCCTGGAATTTCGCGCGGGCCAATACATCTTGAGTAATCCAAACGTCGCGATCGTAACGGCGGGCAGCCCGCTGGCTCTGGACGGCGACAAAGTAGGTTCGACCGGGCGCGCGGCAAATCTCTTTCATCAGGGTCTGCTGCTGAACCAGAAGTTCAATGATCAGTGGGGCAGCCAACTGGGTGGTGACGTTCAGATCTATCGCAATCCCAACCAAATTCAGTTGGCATCGACGACGGTAGGTGTGCCGCTCATTGTGCAGAACGGTTTGGGCATCACGCTCTCGGGGCCACTGACGGGAACGGGTAATGCGACGACGACCAACGGCGGCGCAGTGTACACGGCGCGAAATTTTCAGATTGCGCGCGTGACGTACCGCTTGAATTGGGCCGGCTGGAAGAGCGGCACTCGAACCTATCCGGTCGTCTTCAACATACAGGCGGCACGCAACATTGGCATCGGTTTACCTGAACGTGATGCGCTGTTGGCATCGTTCCAGGTGGGCCGCGTCGTCAATCGCGGTGACATAAGCTTTCTCTACGTCTTCTCGAGCAAAGGCGCGAACTCGATGATCTCGCAGGTAACCGATGACGACTTGGGCACAAACACGGGCGTCAACCTTCGCACACACCACCTGCGTTTCGACTATGGGATTGCGAAGAAGATCACCTGGCAAAGCTTGTTCTACATACAAAATGAACGGCGCAACACCGGTGACTTTCCGAATTTCTTTGTGCCGCTGAATGCATTTACGCCAAGGCAATACCGATTGCAGGAGCAGATTGTGTTCAGCTTCTGAGGTTATTGCGAGGCGTGATCATAACTTGATTCTCCACACCGTGCCGATGATGTGAAGATCCCCCGGCCGTGTGCGGCCGTCATTCTGCCGCATGTAATAAACGTCCAAAGTGAACTGCTTATTAAAGGTGTGGGCCACGCCGACAGCGGCGCGGTTTCGCACCCAATCGTGCAAACTCCAATCGTAGAAAACTTCGTCTGAAACAAACCAAGTGAATTTGGCTCGATTGATTTGAAACGGATGTTCCAATCGTAAGCGGTTGCGATATCGCCATGCATCAATCTGCGGATCGCGCCAGCGCCTTTCAAACCAATTCCGATCACTTAAGCCGAATTTGCCAATGGGTGTTTGCATCGTGGCGCCAAACGTCAGACGCGTTTCGTGTTCGCTGCGACCCCGCGGCGCACGTGCGACTCGGCCAAAAATCGATTCCTGGAGGGTGATGTGCGGATTGAGCTTGTAATTGAAGCCGGCGCCAAACCGCTCATCGATCGCCTTCGTCAGATCGTCTCCCAATCGCAAAGTGCCCTGCATCAGAAGATCGATCTTTTTGTTTACCGGAACAGTCAGTTGAACATCATTCCAATTCTGCACATCAGTTTCCGGTATACGGTTCGTCGTCTGAGCGACTACGCTCGTTGCGAACAGGAGTACCGGCAACGTCAAGAGCGCAGTCTGTAGGTTCGAGCGGTTAGCCAATGCGTTCCTTTCAGAACTCGGAGAACACGATTTTCGTCGCAGGGGGTTGGGTGTGGTGAATTCGGATTCGGTGGATTATAGCGTGCTTCTGCCCTGTTCGCAGCCATTAAAAGGAAATCGCAGTGTGCGCGACTGGAATTTACTGAGGAGACCAAATCAGCGGTGGGCTATGTTTCATACATGGCGTTTCCCATTGCCGCCGTTCTTCTCGATCTTGAGGTGATAAGGCACGCTGATCACAATCACGTTTGGTTTGAAGAGCAGTGCGCCCTTCAACATCAGCGAGGTTTGGTTGTGCAGAAGATGGTGCCACCACTTGGCTGGGACAAATTCCGGCAGCACGACCGTGACCAACTGGTGCGGGTGAAGCTGCAACCGCCGGTCGATATAACGAATCATCGGCGCGACCAGCGAACGATAAGGCGAGGCGATCACCACCAGTTCGACGCCCTCGACGAAACCGGTCCACTTTGCGCGCAGCTTCTGCGTCGCTTCTTCATCCACATTGATGTAGAGCGCGGTGATATGACCGTTCGAGATCGTTTTCGCATACTCGAATGCTTGCAGCACGCCACGATGTATTCCCGAAATCGGCACGATGACTTCGTGCTGAACGGGTCGTAGTTTTTGCAGCCCTTCGGTCGTCAATTGCGCGGCAATGTCGAGGTAGTGCCGATGGATCTTGCGAAACAACGCGACTAGCAAAGGAATGAGGACGACGACAATCCACGCGCCGTGCAAAAATTTCGTAACGACCAGAACCACAAGTACGATCGAAGTTGCAATCGCCCCCAAGCCATTGATGACGATCGATTTCTTCCAGTGACGTGCCTCTTTCAGTTGTGCGGGCGCGACTAACTGTCCCGTCACCATCATGTTGGCGCTCGATCCGTTGTCTTTCGCGGTTGCTTCGGCTTGTCGTTTGATGCGTCCCGCGCGCAGCCAATGTCGCACCATGCCTGTCTGTGACAGCGTGAACGACAGAAATACTCCGACGGCGTAGAGCGGAATCAAGCGACTGGTATCGCCACCAAACCCGATCACCAGCACCGCCGCAAAGACCGCGAGAATGATGATGCCGTTCGAGAAGACCAACTTGTCGCCGCGCGTCGCGAACTGTCTGGGCAGGAATCGATCGCGCGCGAGCAAACTCGCGAGTCGCGGAAAATCCGCAAACGAAGTGTTCGCCGCGAGCACTAGGATCAGCGCCGTCGTGGCCTGAACGATGTAATAGAACCAGGCCATCGGGCCGGTAAAAATGATGCGAGCGAATTGCGAGATCACGGTTTCGCTTTCCCGTGGATGCACCTGATAGAGATAGGCCATCACGCTGGTGCCGATGAACATCGTCGCCAAAAGCGCGGCCATCCACGCGAGCGTCGTCGCCGCATTTTTCGATTCCGGTTGTTTAAAAGCCGGAATGCCGTTTGAGATTGCTTCGGTTCCGGTCAGCGCGACACAACCGTTCGAGAACGCGCCCAACAGCAGAAACCACGTCAGCGGTTGCAGGTGATAGCCTTCCGCGAGTTTCAGATCTTCCGGCGCGGGCACTGCGGTGGGATGCACCAGATAATGGACAATGCCGTACCCGACCATGAAGAGAAAACTGATGACGAATGAGTAGGTCGGACCGGCAAACAGCGCGCCCGACTCGCGCACGCCGCGCAAGTTCGCGACAGCGATGAACGCGATCAGGATCAGACAAAGAAGGACCTTATGATCATTGACCCACGCCAGACGCGTACCTTGCGCGGCTGAAGTAATCGCTGCGACGCCCGCGGAAATCGACACTGACACCGTCAGTACATAATCAACCAGCAGTGCTGCCGCCGCGATCAAACCCGGTGTCGTGCCAAGGTTGTCCTTCGCGACGATGTAAGCACCGCCACCCGATGGATAAGCAAAAATCGTTTGCCGGTAACTGATCGCCACGATGACAAGGACGATGACAATCGCAAACGTGATCGGGACAACATAGTGAAAAGCATTCGCAGCACCTGCAGCGAACGCGACCGCCAGCACGAGGAGAATTTCTTCCGTCGCGTACGCGGTGGAAGACAGCGCGTCGGAAGCGAAGACTGCGAGGCCGGTCTTCTTCGTCAGCCGCTCGTGCAGCGCCTGCGCAGTTCGCTTCGCTTTACCGACTAATAAACGTTTGAGCGAATAAGACATAAACAGACGTCAGCGGTCAGACATCGAAGGTCAGGACTGACCTTTCACGGCCCCCTGACTCCCGACTTCTGACCTCGTTTTTACCCAGACTTGTCCCAGCGAAGCGCCAACAGAATGTCTTCGGGCTTCAGTTCCTCAACAATCAGTTCATCGTTGTCGGGAAAATCGGCGCGCTCTGAGACGTAATTCGCCAGATGACGTTCCGCACAGCAGATCCAGAACGAATCCGACATCTCAATCCTTCCGCGCGTTCGCAATGAAATTTCCGTCAGCACGCGGTGCGAGATCTCGACAGTCACTTCGCGCTCGATGAATCCATCGCTTACGGCAAAGTGACATCTTCCGCCGGTCGGTCTCGGGGACTTACCCGATTCCCAAGGCCGAAATATCGAAAAGCCGCTCTCAGTGATGAACTCGATTGCCTGAGACTCGTCATCCTCGTCGCGCACCACCGCCTGCGTTCCTTGATTGATCGCGCCATCGCCCCACACGCCTTCGGCGAGTTCGACATGTTGCGTGAGTTCCGGAACGCCGGTCAGCTCATCGAGACGTTCGGCTATTTCGTCAAGGATTTGTCCATTTGCGCGGCGCATGGCATCGGCGACTTATGAATCGCCAGTGTCAGGTTAGTCCGCCATGCGTAAGGATGGAGTAAGCGGTTTATAAAAAGTTCGTAAAGACTGCGTGAGAGCCGTTCGTCAGCGCCGCAACCGCCACAATCTTTGTGTCGAATCTTCCGGCCGCTGCGATATCATGCGAAGTGCGAGATCAAAAAGTTGCGGCTGACTGGAGGTCATCGAGATTATGTTCATCACCACCACGTTCACCATCGAGGGTTACGAGATCATCGAATACAAGGGCCTCGTTCGAGGCATCATCGTGCGAGCACCGACCATTGCGCAGGGCCTCGTCGGCGGCTTAAAGAACATCGTCGGTGGCCGGATCGGCGCGTACACGGAGATGTGTGAGCAGGCACGGCAGCAGGCATACGATTCCATGCTCCAACATGCTCAGCAGGTGGGCGCCAACGCGATAGTTGGCGTCAGATACGACGCCGCGGAGGTGGTCAGTCAAGGATCAGCGACCGAGGTCTTGTGCTACGGAACCGCTGTCGTCATTCGCAAGATATGATCGGCGTGCCCAACAGTTCGTTGGAGGCGGCAGCCGAAAGCAAGGATCAAGGCGGAAGGATGAAGGATGAATTGAAATCGCGGAGATACGTCGATTCTACAGAGCAACTCGTAACGGAGATTGTCGTAAAGGACATCAAGCGCTCCGTCAACTTTTACCGGCGTCTGGGATTCGAACTCCTGCGAGACGGCGGTGATTTCGTCGAGTTGACCTGGGAAGATCATCGCCTGTTTCTCGCCGAGCTCTCAGCATTCCGAGATGCTCATGGTGCTACACCAGCCACAACGCCAACCTTACCCCTCGCTAATGTCAGAGTGATGGTCCCCAACGTCGATGAATACTGGAAGCTGGTGAACGAAATTGGCGCGCAGATTATCATCCCACTTGCCAATCGTTATTACGGCCTGCGTGATTTCACCATCGCTGATCCGGACGGGTTTGGCGTCCGGTTTGCGAGCGTGTTGCCGGACGCTGCCTCGAGAAGCGTGGATTGGATCAGTTTCGTCTAGACTCGTCGTTGGAAGACCCCTTCGAGTCTTCCTTCTCCAGCGGTACAACGTGAACACTGGCATCGCGCACGTCGCCCAGAAACCGGTTGATGACCGAGCCATGAATCAAGACGTCCCACCGCGAGCGTGCAGATTGTCCAAATACAACGTGAGTGATGCCTTCCTTGCGCGCGTAGTCGATCAAGGCATCAGCGACGCGGCGACCTTTCAGCTTCACGACTTTAGCGCCGAGGTCTTTGGCAAAACGAATGTTCTCTTGCAGCACAACGTACGCGTGCGGATCGATCCGGCCCGGTTGTTCGATCGGCGTTTCGACATAAACCGCGACCCAATCCGTCGCCAGACGGCCGGCAATTCTGGCGCCCGCACGCAGAATTCTTTTCGCACCCACGCGAGAGGCCATTGCCACCATCACCTTTTCCGGGATGGCAGCCTGCTCCAAACCCTCTCGCTGACGATAGTCATGCGCCTTGGTCGCCTGATCCAGAGCCACGCGCCGCAACGTCAATTCGCGCAGCGCAGATAGATTTCCTTTGCGAAAGAAGTTATTGAGTGCCTGTTGAATTTTTTCGATTGGGTAAATCTTTCCCTGGCGCAGGCGCGTGCGCAACATATCAACCGAAACGTCGATGTCGACAAGTTCGTTGGCTCGCCTAAAGAACGAATCCGGAACTGTCTCGCGCACCTGGACGCCGGTAATTCGCGTCACGGCGTCGTTCAACGACTCGATGTGCTGGATGTTCACCGCGGTGATTACTGAAATGCCGGCCTCGAGAATTTCGAGGACATCCTGGTAGCGCTTTTCATTTTTCGACCCGGGCACATTGGTGTGCGCCAATTCATCTACGATTACGATTGAGGGATGCCGCGCAATTACTGCGTCCACGTCCAGCTCCTCAAAGGTCGCACCGCGATATTCCATTCGCTTGCGAGGAATCTGTTCCAATCCTTCCACCAGGGTTTCGGTTTCGATGCGACCGTGCGGCTCGATGAAACCGAGTACAACGTCAACACCCTGGCGCTTGAGTTCGTGGCATTCCTCAAGCATCTGGTAAGACTTGCCGACGCCCGCAGCCGCGCCGATATAAATACGTAAGCGCGCCTGTTCAGTCTCCTTAATCCTCGCCAGCATCGATTCGGCCGACACTTTGTGGCCGTCCCGGGGGAACGCCATTGGATCGGAAAACGTCGTGTGCATTGACTGCGCTTCGTCGCCAAGTTGCGTTTCCAGCGTGTCTTCAACCCATTCGCGAATCATATCGAGTGCGCGAATCACCCCAACGATTTGGTTCTTCTCGTTCAGCACCGGCAACTGATCCAGCCGCGAAGCAGAAAGAATCGTCATTGCTTCCGCGAGATTCTTTTCGTCGGTGATAGTGACGGGAACGGCAACCATCAAAGACTGCGCCGTGATGGCCGCGGCTCGCTTTATCAGAGCATGCCGGTAGAAAGGATCTCCCGCGATGGTTTCCGACTGCGAGCCATCGATTAGGTCGAAAACGCTTGCAGCCAATCGATCAGCTGTAATCATTCCCTCAAGCTCGCCGGCATCATTCACGACATAGATAGTGCGAGGAATCGGAAAGGTGACTGCAATTCGGGCTACCTCCAGAACATTGTCACGCAACCTGACAATCTGTGGCATGGGGACGGATGTCCGTTCGACCAGATAATGGGCCAGGGTCCATACGCCCCGCGATAGCCGTTCAGATTGGATTGCTTCTAGCATCTGCTCTTTTAAGGTTGTCGACTTTACCCTCACGGTTTGGCGGCCGGCACCGGTTTCGTGCTGTCGAGATCTATGTTCAATTCAAGCACGTTGATGCGGGGCTCGCCGAGAAAACCGACCGTCCGTCCTTCAGTATGCGCGGCCACGATCTGCCGCAACTCGCTTTCCATCAATCTGCGTTCGCGGGCGACGCGCGGAATCTGAAACTCAGCGGCGGCCGGCGAGATGTGTGGGTCGAGCCCCGACGCCGACGTTGTGACCAGATCGACCGGCACAGGTTGATTCGGGTTTTCGGCTTGAATTCTCGCGGCATCAGCCTTAATGCGATCGATTAGTTTCTGGCTGGCCGGTCCCAGATTTGATCCCGAAGATGCGCCTGCATCGTAACCTGCCACGCCCGCCGCGCTTGGTCGCGAATGAAAATAGCCGGGACCGGTGAACGGTTGACCGATGATGCGCGAGCCAACGATTTTTCCGTCCGATCGCCTGATTAACTGTCCGTTCGCCTTGTCCGGAAAGATGATTTGCGCGATGCCAGTCACCGCCAGCGGATAGATCAAGCCAAAAAGAATCGTCGTGACGATGGTGAATAGAATTGCGGTTAACAAGTTTCTCATTATCTTTTGGTCCGTTGTCAGTGTCTGTAGCGAGTAGTCATTTGGATAAAATCTTGCGACTGACACCTGACTGAAGTCTGACAAATCATGCCAATCCGATCGCATGAACAATCACGTCGATGATCTTGATCCCAATGAATGGCGCGACGATGCCCCCGAATCCATAAATCAAGATGTTTCGTCGCAGCAGTGCAGCCGCACTCATCGCTCGATACTTCACCCCCTTCAGTGCGAGCGGGATCAAAGCGATGATGATGAGCGCATTGAAAATTACGGCTGAAAGAATCGCCGATTGCGGCGTACGCAGACCCATGATGTTCAGCGCGTTCAGCACCGGGAAAGCTGCCGCAAACATCGCGGGAATGATCGCGAAATACTTGGCCACGTCGTTGGCAATTGAAAAAGTAGTGAGCGCGCCGCGCGTCATCAACAGCTGCTTGCCGATCTCAACGACCTCGATCAGCTTCGTCGGATTCGAATCGAGATCGACCATGTTGCCCGCTTCTTTCGCAGCCTGTGTACCCGTGTTCATCGCCACGCCGACATCGGCTTGCGCGAGCGCAGGCGCATCGTTCGTGCCATCGCCAGTCATTGCCACCAGCTTGCCGTCCCCTTGCTCTTTCTTGATCAAAGCCATCTTGTCTTCCGGGGTCGCTTGCGCCAGAAAATCATCGACGCCGGCTTCCTGCGCGATCGTCTGCGCCGTCAGCGGATTGTCGCCGGTAATCATCACGGTCTTGATACCCATTGCGCGTAGTTGCGCAAAGCGTTCGCGCATGCCGCCCTTCACGATGTCCTTCAGATAGATCACGCCCAGTGGCTTCTTGTCATAGGCGACGACCAGCGGCGTGCCGCCTTCGCGTGAGATGCGCTCGACGATCTGTCGCATGTCGTTCGGGCATTGCGCGCCGTTACCGTTTACATATTTCTCGATCGCATCGACGGCGCCTTTGCGGATTTCGCGGCCGTTGATATTGACCCCGGACATCCGGGTTTGCGCAGTGAAAGGAATGAACGATGCTTCGTGTGGGCCGAACTCGCGTCCACGCAATCCATACTTCTCTTTCGCCAACACCACGATCGAGCGGCCTTCCGGGGTCTCGTCGGCGAGCGAAGATAGTTGCGCCGCATCCGCCAGCAGTTGCTCGTCGATGCCGGCCAGCGCAACGAACTCAGTTGCCTGCCGGTTCCCCAGCGTGATCGTTCCTGTCTTGTCGAGCAGCAGCGTGTTCACATCGCCGGCAGCTTCCACCGCGCGACCGGACATGGCCAAGACGTTGTGCTGCACCATTCGATCCATCCCGGCGATGCCGATGGCCGACAGCAAACCACCAATCGTCGTCGGAATCAGGCAAACCAAGAGTGAGACGAGCACGAAGATCGTTTGCGGCGCGCTCGAATAGATCGCAAAGGGCTGGAGCGTCACCACTGCCAGCAGAAAGATGATGGTCAATCCGGCGAGCAGAATATTCAGCGCGATCTCATTTGGCGTCTTCTGCCGTTCAGCGCCCTCGACCAGCGCGATCATGCGATCGAGAAATGTCTCGCCGGGATTCGCCGTAATCCGAATCTTGATTGAGTCGGAAAGCACGCGCGTTCCGCCGGTCACTGCCGAGCGGTCGCCCCCGGCTTCGCGAATCACCGGTGCGGATTCACCGGTGATCGCTGACTCATCGACTGACGCGATGCCTTCAATGATCTCGCCGTCGCCGGGAATGAATTCGCCGGCCGATACAACCACCACGTCGCCCATCCGCAGATCGGGCGCGGCCACATCTTCAGTGTGATTGTTGACGAAGCGATGTGCGACGGTCTCAGTTCGCGAGCGTCGCAAATTATCTGCTTGCGCTTTGCCGCGGCCTTCGGCCATCGCTTCGGCGAAGTTCGCAAACAGCACCGTGAACCACAGCCATAGTGTGATTTGAAGTTCAAACTTCGGATTTGTTACTCCTGCGATCGGTCGACTCAAACCATAGATGAAATAAATCGTGGTCAGCAGGCTCCCGACTTCGACGACGAACATCACGGGGTTCTTCATCATCGTGCGCGGATTGAGCTTTAGAAGTGAGTCAAGAATCGCGCGCTTGACGATCTGCCAATTCCAAATTGCTTCTTTTTCAGTTTGCTTTGACATGTTTCAACGATCGTTTAGAGTCCCGCCGCTAAACGACTAAAAAGTTCTTCCTGCATTCATCAACAAATGCTCGACTATTGGCCCGAGACTCAGCACCGGAAAGAAAGTCAGAGCCCCTACGATCAAGATCACGCTCACTAATAATCCGGTGAACAACGGCGTCGTCACCGGAAACGTGCCCAATGACGGCGGCACCAACTTCTTGCGCACGAGACTGCCGGCGATGGCCAGCGTCGGAATGATCATGAAGAAACGGCCGAACAGCATGTTGATGCCTATAGTTGCGTTGTACCAGAGCGTGTTCGCATTCAAACCGGCGAAAGCCGAGCCGTTGTTTCCCGCGCCGGAGGTGAACGCGTAAAGAATTTCGGATAGGCCGTGCGGCCCGGTGTTATTTAGCGAAGTCAGACCGAAATTCGGCGCGAGCACCGAGATGGCCGTCATCACCAGAATCAACAGCGGAAAGATGAGCACGTAAAGCATCGCCATTTTCACGTCGTAGCTTTCGATCTTCTTGCCGAGATATTCCGGCGTGCGGCCGACCATCAATCCGGCCATAAACACTGACAGAATGATCATCACCAGGACTCCATACATGCCTGCGCCGACGCCGCCGAAGATGACTTCGCCCAGCATGATGTTGACCAGCGGCACGAGACCGCCGATCGGCGTGTACGAGTCATGCATGCTGTTGACGCTGCCATTCGAAGCATCGGTGGTCGCCACGGCCCAGAGTGTTGAATTCGCAATGCCGTAGCGGAGCTCTTTGCCTTCCATGTTGCCGCCGGCCTGTGTGACGGACGCGGCTTGATCGACGTTACGCGGATAGAGCGGATTTCCCTTCGATTCGGCCCAGTAACAAACGACGAGGCCAGTCACAAACAACACCACCATCGCCGCGAAGACCGCCCAGCCGTGCTTCTGCGACTTCACCATGCGACCGAGCGTATAAGTCAGTCCGGCAGAGATCGCGAGAATCGAAAACATCTCGAGGAAGTTGGACAACGGTGTCGGGTTCTCAAAGGGATGCGCTGAATTAACGTTGAAGAAACCGCCACCGTTCGTACCGAGTTGCTTGATGGCGATCTGCGAAGCCGCCGGCCCTTGCGCGATCGTCTGCGTTTCGATTGTCTGCGTTTCTTTTTCCGGGGTTCCGTCCTGTTTCGTGATGACGTTGCCGTCTGCGTCTTTCTTGTCGACTTCGATGGTTTGTTTCTCGACCAACTGAGCGGTGGTGTAAGGCTTCAGGTTCTGCACGACGCCTTGAGAAACCAGCGCGAGCGCCAACACGATGCTCAATGGCAACAGGATCCACAGACAGCCGCGCACCGTATCGACCCAAAAATTCCCGATAGTCTCCTGTTCGCGCCGCGCAATGCCACGCATGAAGGCAATGGCCAGGGCCATCCCAACAGCCGCCGAAGTGAAGTTGTGATAAGCGAGCCCCGCCATCTGCGTCAGGTAGCTCATCGTTACTTCACCGCTGTAGCCCTGCCAGTTTGTGTTGGTCGTGAATGAAGTTGCGGTGTTGAACGCTGAGCCAACATATCCGCCAGCGGCGTAACTCGCCGAATCGACGCCCGGAATGTGTTGCGGATTGAAGGGTAGATGCCCTTGTAATCTCTGTAAGAGAAACAGCACGATCATCGAAACCGCGCTGTACAAAAGCATCGCTCCCGCATACTCAGTCCAGCGCATTTCGCGGTTTTCGTCGATGCGGCAGACTTTGTAAATCAAACGCTCAATCGGCCGCAGGACGGGATCGAGAAACGTGCGCTCGCGGTTGTAGACCCGCGCCATAAAGACGCCGAGCGGCTTCGTCACCAGCAGCAGCAAGCCGAAGTAAAAAGCAATTTGTAACCAGCCGTTGAATGTCATGACTAAGCGCCAGAAGGCAATAGGCGTAAGCAAAAGGCAGTTCCTGCTTGCTGCCTTCTGCGTTTTGCTTTCTGCCTTCTAGAATTTCTCCGGTTTCAGCAACGCCACCGTTAAATAAACCAACAGCAACGAGCAGATGATCAAAACGATAATCGTTGCAATACTCATCTCACTTCACTCACTGAAGTTTCTCGCAGGCGCGCACGTACAGGAGCGCGGCGGCAAAAAACAGAATCGTTGCTGAAACAAAAACTAAATCGAGCATTCGTTGCCTCTCAGTTGAAGTTGTAGCCAAACTCCATCAGGAAAAAATGATTTCCGCGCGACGCGTTCTGATTGCCGATCGTGTAGCTCGCGTAGCCGGTGATGCGCGGGCCGACTTTAAAGATGATCCCCGGCGTGAAATATCCGGCGCTGTGTTCGCCCGTGAACCAGTCGGCCGCGACCGTGACTTTTTTGTTGACCGGTTGTTCGAAAGTAAATTGGCCGCCCGCGCGATTAGCATCGGCCGCGACCACGTTCTTGCTGAAGAAATATCCACCGAATCCCACGCGCGTACTCTTGTTGAATGTTTTCTGTGACATCACATACGTGTAAGTGCCGGCGTCATATCCTCGATTGCGAACCGGAATAAACACGTTATCGCCAAGCACAATTGCCCAGCCGTTGTCTTTACAGTCGTAGACTCTCCATTTGAGGGTCGGCGAAACAATCGTCGAGTCAGGGCCGGGCTGAATATTCCCAAGGATGTTCACGCCGGTCTCTACGCGATGCCCGGCGCCGACTACTAGCCGCGGAACGAACGAGGAGAACTTGTTGACTGCGGCGGAGTCATTCGGTTTGGCGCTGACGTCCAGTTCAAAGTAAACCTTGCCTTTGTCGAGCACATCAGTCGTCGGTACGTTGAATACGGTTTGTTGCGCCTGGCCATTCAGACACATCGCCGCGATAATTACTGCGAACGCCGCGCTGGCAAATACGATTTCAAAAATCTGCCTGGTTCTCTTCTTCAATTCATCATTTCCAATATCAGTCATAACGCTCCATCGCCATTCCATCGCCTCGCTAAATCCATATCGTCGAGTGAAAGTTGATCAATCGTCAGGCTCGCGCCGGGCGGGTAATCGTTGTGCTCCCACAAATATTCCGAAAGATGCCGCTCGGCCGCGTTCACCCAAAACGAACTTTCAAAATTGATGCGCCGATTGCTCCGCTCAACGACTTCGGCGGCCGCGCGCGTATCGAATCGCACCGTGATATCCAGCTCGTATCCGTCCGTGTCGCGCACGATGAAGCAGTGCTCGATTCCGTCTTTGGGAAACGAATCATCGACATCGCAGCGGCGAATGATGGAGAAACCGTTGTCGGTCAAGTATTGAATTGGTTCGCGCTTGACCGGCGCGGGCGTGATGAATTTTCGATTTAGGGCCATCGAGTTCCTCGACTTTGCGAGCAACTCAACGGTAAAGCGGCCGGAGTAAAAAGTGGCTTAAAGGTTCATTAAAAGATCGTAAAAGTCGGAAACCCGACCATTAGGGAGGGTGTGAGACGCGCTTTTCTGCACCCTCCCTAATGGTCGGGTTTTTGCATTTCCGGCACGAACCGATACCCAACCCACGGCTCAGTCAGGATGTAGCGCGGCTTGGCAGGATCAGGCTCGATCTTTTTTCGCAGGTGCCGAACGAAGACGCGCAGATATTCGGTCTGATCGGTGTAATCGCCACCCCAGATCTTCGCGAGCAGCGTGCGATGCGTCAGGACCTTTGAGGCATTGCGAACAAAAAACAGCAGTAGGTCGAATTCCTTCGGCGAGAGATGGACAACTTTTCCTTTCACCTGCACTTCACGTGATTCCAGGTCGATGCGAAAGTCACCTTCTTCGATCGCAGTAGCTCCCACAGTTGTGGGCGAACGGCGCAAAGTTGCGCGCACGCGCGCAAGCAACTCGCCCATGCCAAATGGCTTTGTCAAATAGTCATCAGCGCCGGCGTCAAGTGCTTCGATCTTGGTCGCTTCTTCGCCTTTCACCGAAAGAATGATAATTGGCACCTCGGAAGATTCTCGCAGTCGCCGGCAAAGTTGCAGCCCGTTCATGTTTGGCATGGCCAAGTCCGTGATGACGAGATCCGGCGTCCACGCATGAAAGAGATCCAAAGCTGCCTCGCCATCACCGGCGACCCGGACATCGTAGCCGTGCTTAGTCAGGCCGCTGCGCAGGACGAACGTGATTTCCTGCTCGTCGTCGACCACGAGAATGCGTTTGCGGGATTCCATCGTGTCAGAAGCCCGACCATAAGGGAGGGCTATTGGCCAATCCAACTTCGTTATCGAAACGCGTCTCTCGCAAGTTTCACATGTGGTGTTCCGAAGTTGCCCTCCCTGACGGTCGGGCTTCTGACGCGCTTTTCGATTGCGCATCTTCTTCATCGCCCACGGGCACGGTGAACACAACGCGCGCACCGCGACCTGACGTACCGTCTTCAATCCAAATGTGGCCACCGTGCGCTTCCACAATGCCTCTGGCGATCGCCAAACCCATTCCGATTCCTATGCGGCCCGATTCGATCTCGTTGCTATCACCGCGATAGAATTTCTCGAAGGCAATCTCTCGAGCGTGTTGCGGGATGCCTGGCCCTTCATCGGCCACCGAAATCGCAACGACGTCATCCGAGGCCCGGCACGCTCCGATCGTGATGGTTGTACCGCTGGGCGCGTATTTGCTCGCATTGTCCACGAGCGTGTAGATGACTTCAGTCACCGTGCGGGCATCGACGCGAATCACCGGCAGCTCTTCAGCAACGCTTACTCTCACGTTGTGATGCCGAGTTAGCGGTTCAGCCTGGGCCAACGCGGCATCGATTATGTCTTCGACCGCGCCCCAGTTGCGATGCAGGCTGATGTCTCCTGCTTCGATGCGCGCCAAATCGACGATGCCTTCGACGAATCGATCAAGCCGATTCGCGCTATGCTCGATCACTTCCAAGATTGCGTGCTGCTCTTCTTCGCTTAACTTTGCCGAATTCTCAGTTTCGTCGCGATCCTCTAACAGCAGTGTCGCGGACGCTTTGATTGAAGTCAGCGGGGTGCGGATGTCGTGAGTGACCGCATCAAGCAAGGCGGATTTCAGACGCTCGCTCCGCTTGATCGCTTCAGCTTCGCTCGCGCGATCAAATGCTTCGCGCAGTTCATCGTAGAGTCGCCGGTTTTCGACACGGCCGGCTTCAGCTTCTTCCGCGCGCCGTTTTGCTCGCGCCGAAAGCTGGCCAACGGCGAGCGCCGTGACGAAAAAAGCAGTGAGCGCTACCCAATTCTGCGGATCGGCGATCGTTAACGTGTGATATGGAGGCAGAAAAAAGAAATTGAAGCCGAGCATAGCCAGCACTGAAGCGGCCAGCGCCGGCTTACTTCCGAAAACTATTGCCGCAAACAACACTGCGAGTAAGAGCGCCAGCGCGACCGTCGTCACGTTTACGTGCGCGCGAAATGGCAGCGACAAACCGGTCGCGAACGCGATTGCCACCAGCGCGCCTCCATAGCGCGTCAGCTTCGAGCTGGCCAGAGTTCTCACCGATTGCCAGCATATTGAGGTGCTCGTAAAAAGCGGGTAAGGAGTTTATTAAAAGTTCGTAAAGGTCCGTGGCGGGCCTTCAGTTACTCAGGATTAAATCGATATCCAATCCAGGGCTCAGTCAAAATAAATCGTGGATGCGAAGGATCAGTTTCGATCTTCTTTCGTAGTTGCCCAATAAAAACACGCAGATACTCGTGCTGCTGAGTGTAATCACCGCCCCAGACAGCGCCGAGCAGCGCGTGATGCGTCAGCACCTTGCCGGCGTTTCGCACGAGGTACGCGAGTAGATCGAATTCCTTCGGCGTGAGGTGAATTTCTTCCCCTGCAAGCGTGACCACATGCGCGTCGAGATCGACATGAAACTCACCTGCTTCCAGAATTCGCGCTTTTGGATCCGCAACCGGCTGGCGTCGCAGCGTCGCGCGAATGCGCGCGAGTAACTCGTCCATGCCGAAGGGTTTCGTGATGTAATCGTCAGCGCCAGCGTCAAGCGCCTCCACTTTCGTTTTCTCTTCCCCGCGCACCGACAGAACGATGATCGGAATATCCGATGTCTTTCGCAGTCGACGGCACAACTCCAGTCCGCCCATATTCGGCATTGCGAGATCAGTGATTACAAGCGACGGCGGCCAATCATGAAACGTCTGCAACGCGAATTCACCGTCGCCGGCCACGCGCACGTCGTAGCCTTTTGAGGTCAGACTACGCAGCAGTACGCGCGTTAGTTGCGGCTCGTCATCGACTACCAGAATGCGGGGTTTATCGGCCATGAGTGTCGTTCTATTCCCTCTTCCTCGGGGAGAGGTTTGGCGTGAGGGAAATAGCGTGATCAAAACCAAAAAGGATTCTGCGCGCGGCGTAGCCTCTTGAAAAGCAAAACAATTGACTGGAATGCCCGATGCTTCGCCCCCTCACCCCTGCCCTCCCCCAGCGGGAGAGGGAGAATTAATCGGCAGTTCGATCACAAACTTCGCGCCGTTTCCATCCTCGGCGTCTTCAACCCAAATATCGCCCGCGTGCGCTTCGACGATACCCCGTGCGATAGCCAGTCCCATGCCGCTACCGGCAATTCGCCGATCGGTGACATCACCGTCACGCATGGCGCGAAAAAACTTTTCAAAGACGCGCTCGCGCAAATCGGTGCGAATCCCGGGACCGCGATCCTCGACGGTGATCACGACGGAACTTTCTTTTTGTGTCGCGCGCACCGTGATCGCCGATTCCGGCGGCGAGTACTTTGCAGCATTATCAATCAACGTGTAAATCGATTCGGAAACCGCATGCTCATCAACCATGATCAGCGGCAAATCATCGATCCAGACTTCCATGCGATGTGTGCGCGTGCGTGGTTCGGCAAGCTTCAGAGCGGTTGTAACAATCTCCTCGACCGAAGCAGGCTCGAGTTTCAGTCGCATGTCACCCGCATCGATGCGCGCCAGTTTAGTCAGCCCTTCAACAAATCGATCAAGGCGATCGGCTTCTTCATCGATAACCTGCAGCATCTCTTTGCGATCTTCGTTCCCGAGTTGTAACGGCGCGTTATTGCGCTCACTCGTCTGCAAGTCCGCGAGCATCGCGGTAGCCGATGCTTTGATCGATGTGAGCGGCGTGCGGAAGTCATGCGTTACCGCATCGAGCAGCGCCGACTTCAAACGCTCGCTTTGCTTCAGCGCTTTTGCCTGACTCGAGCGCTCGAACGAATCCTGCAGTTCGTAATACAAACGCTCGACTTCACGCTTCGCGTCTTCTGCTTCTTCAGCGCGCCGTTTGGCTCGCGCCGACAGTTGGCCCACTGCGAGTGACGTCACGAAAAATACGGTGAGCGCGACCCAATTCTGCGGATCGGCCACCGTGAACGTGTGATACGGGGGCAAGAAGAAAAAATTGAAGCACAACACGGCGAGCACCGACGCCAAAAGAGCGGGGGCGCTACCCCAAAGAATCGCGGTGAAAACGATCAGCGACAGATAAGCGACACCAATTGTGGTCGCATTGACTTCGTTGCGAATCAGCAACAACAACAGTGTCAGGGCTGCGATCCCGGCGACCGCAAAAAGATAATCGCGGACCCGGCGCGATGTTGACGGGGCAGGCATACTTTCCGTTGGCGGATATTCTAGAGGCAAAGCGTTGAAATGTACCGTCCGGGTTTGGCGCACTACGCGAAAACGCCGCGGACCTTGTTGTAAAAATCCGCGGCGAATTCAAATTGACGATTCAGAACCTTAGCGGATTCTGACTCGACTAATCAGCATTGTTTGCGTCATCCCATTGGGCAAGTAACGTACCTGGTACGTCTCACGATAGATGCGCCAACCTCTCTGCACATCGCGCGTGAACGTGCGACCATACCCGATACGTTGACCCGTGGCGTAACCGCGGTTGCGCCAGCGACGCCGACGCTGTCCGACCTCAATCCTAAGCTGCGGATTGCCAACCGCGGGCGTTGTCGCACTCGCGACAGTTGACCCAAAGAAAGTAAACGAGGAGAGCAATACGATCGATAAAAGTAGCTTCTTCATACATTCCCCCTTGTTTCGAAATCACCCTATCTGGAAGCAAGGAAGAAGCCATTATTTCGTTCTCCGCAGATACTTCACGAATGTCAGCGAAATGATTGCGAAAAGCAAGAACCGAATTTGCAAAAGAAGTAACCACCAACACGCGTCTATTTTCATCGCTGGAAATGTCGAAAGTGATGTGCGGAAACCGTGAAACGATTTACCGATATGGTGGATGGGAAAACGAAAGATAATGTGCGCTGCAACAACCACAGTGAACAATACGAACGGTTTGTACACTAATAAGTCACGCGAATTTACCCGAAGCACCCGACAGAGGCGGGACAATGCGCAAAACAAAAGAGGCCGTCGCGATAAGGCGTCGGCCTCTTATGCTAAACCCTGCGTTACCTTAGCTCGCGGCCTTCGCGTAAGCGCCGGCGCCTTGAAAGTCGACGCCAACGTAACTTTCGTTGCCAACGATCCAGGCATCATGGCCAGGTGGGATTGAAGTTACGTCGCCGGTTTTGACCTCAATTTCGGAACCGTCGTCCATGCGAACGATCATCTTGCCCGAAACTGTGTAAATCAAATGGGCGACCTGGCAGCTATCTGTTCCCGCGATCGGCTTCACACATTCAGACCATTTCCAACCGGGTTCGAAGGTGGCCCGCATCACCTGCGTGCCGGCCAGATTCAAAACTTCTACCTTGCCCTTGTTCATGTTCCGAGTTTCCTCGGGTGAATCAAAACTTTTGTTTATGCTTCCCATGTATGCACCTCTCATTAAGAATTTCAGGGGCAACTCTTCTATAACAAAAGAGGAGTGCAAGGCAACCGGAATTCGATTGCAGTTAGTCCGCGGCCGGCAAATTGTCATGCCGGGCGGTCAAGTGGTGACGGTCTTCGCCTGGCGCGAAAAAAGCGATGCATTTCGCGGAACGCCACTGCGAAGCTTAGAACGACCGGCTTGAGAAGTACCAATCGTCTCGCTATGCTCAAAAGCTCATGAAGCGATTCGGCAAGAGTCTTCTCAGCTTAGGACTAATCGTCGCGGGAATTTTTTCCGCAGCGTTTGGGCTGAAAGGTTTTCTGCTTTCCAGCCGTTTCATCGATGGCGGCGTGACCGGGATTTCGATGCTGCTGTCTGATGTGCTTCACGCACCGCTGTCAATTCTGCTTCTGGTTATCAATCTTCCCTTCATCGCTATCGGCTATCGCCACATTGGGCGCGCGTTCGCGATCAAGAGCGTGCTGTCGATTGCGGGACTGTCGCTGTGTCTGGCCTTCGTCAAGTTTCCTGATGTGACGCCGGATAAATTGCTGACCGCGGTCTTCGGAGGATTTTTCATCGGCGCCGGCATCGGTCTGGCCATTCGCGGGGGCGCGGTGCTGGATGGCACAGAGATCGCCGCACTGCTCGTCAGCCGCACCAGCAGTTTGTTGAATGTCGGCGATGTCATCCTCATCTTGAACATCTTCATCTTTCTGACTGCAGCTTTTTTTCTCGGCGTTGATTCTGCGTTGTACTCGATCCTGACTTACGCGGCGGCATCGCGCACGATCGATTTTCTGCTTCACGGAATCGAGGAGTACACGGCGATCACAGTTATTTCGACGAAGAGCGAGGAAATAAAAAGCGCAATCATGAATCGGCTAAATCGCGGCGTGACCGTTTTCAAGAGCACCGCGGGAGTGGGCAGCCGCGGCTTAACAGAGACTGAGCGCGAGATTCTCTACTGCGTAGTGACGCGATTGGAAATTGGGAGCCTCAAGAATGCGGTCACTGAAATTGATCCGGCCGCATTTATCACTACTCATGCGATTTCGGACGTGCACGGCGGCTTGGTAAAGAAGCCCATCTTTCACTGAGATTAAGAAACGAGGTTATGAATGAACCTCACAAGCCAAAACGAGAGCGCCGCGATCAATCCCGCCATCGGAATAGTGAGAATCCAGGCCCAGACAATGCGTCCCGCCACGCCCCACTTCACCGCCGACAGACGGCGCGTCGATCCCACGCCGACAATCGCGCCGGTGATCGTGTGCGTGGTTGAGACTGGCGTGCCAGTTAACGTCACGTAGGCGAGGGTGAGCGCCGCACCGCTCTCTGCACAGAATCCGCCAATCGGCTTTAGCTTGGTGATCTTCGTGCCCATCGTGTGGACGATACGCCACCCGCCCGACAATGTGCCAAGGGCAATCGCGGCGTGCGCCGACATAACCACCCAAAAAGGAATTTTCGGGAGGGTGCCGCTTGGCCCGTAAGTAAGTCCCGCGACTCCGCCCGCGGTGAGCACCGCAGTGATGATGCCCATCGTTTTTTGCGCGTCATTGCCGCCATGTCCGAGGGAAAACGCGGCCGCGGAAAATAACTGGCCCTTGCGAAAAAAGCTGTCCACCTTTGACGGCGTCACTTTGCGAAAGATCCAATGCACCAGCACCATTAGCGTGAAGCCGAGGAGCATTCCGATCAGCGGTGAGAGCACAATGAACTTGAGAGTTCTAAGCCATACGTCAGTTTTCAAGAGCCCTGAGAAGCCGCCGTAAGCTGCTATGCCCGCTCCCGCATAACCACCCAGCAGCGCGTGTGAACTAGAAGTGGGCAGGCCGAGATACCACGTGATCAAATTCCAAATGATCGCGCCAATTAAGGCGCCAAGCAGAACGTAAAGCCGCCACTCAGGCGCGATCAAATCCATGCGCACGCCATCGCCAATAGCTTTTGCGACGCGCGTGCCGAAAACCGCGAATGCTACGAAGTTAAAGAACGCCGCCCAGACAACTGCCAGGCCCGGCGACAGCACACGCGTGGACACCACGGTCGCGATCGAATTCGCCGCATCATGAAAGCCGTTGATGTAGTCGAAGATCAGCGCAAAGGTAACCAGGACGAGGACGAAGGCGAAAGTGGCGGTCATAAAGGAAGTGATGAAATCAAGTTATGAGTGATGAGTCATGAGTGATGAGTGATGGCTGATGAGTATTGAGATTAGCGAAGGCCAACCTTCTTCGCGTCGAACGTTTCTACTCATTACTCATCACTCATCACTCATTACTCAACACGGTTGCCGGCTACGTGTGTTTGATAATGACGCTCTCAATGATGTTGGCGACGTTTTCGCAACGATCGACGGCTGCCTCAAGTTTCTCATAGATTTCTTTCCACTTGATGACGGTCAGCGGATCGCGTTCTTCGTGGAATAACTCGGCAATAGCGGCGTGGTAAATGTCGTCGCCGTCGTTTTCCAACCGGTGAATTTCGACCAAACGCTGCGTAATGTTCTTCGGTTTCTGCAAGGTCGCCACGATTTCTCGCAATTGGTCAGCCATGCGTTCGATCACGCCCGCGAAGTCGTGCGCATAGTCCCGAATTTCGCCGATGTCGAAAATGATAATGGCACGCGCGGCATCGTCGATTAGATCGACGATGTCGTCCAGCGCGCTCGACATCAAGTAGATGTCTTCGCGATCGAAAGGCGTGATGAACGATTTGTTGAGCTTGGTGGAAATCGTGTGCGTCAGTTCGTCGCACGCGTGCTCGAGGCGCTTGATGCGCTGCGAATACTCGCTGTAGTTCTGCCGCTCGTCGGCGAGCATCTGCTTCAATTCGCGCGCGGCATCGCCAATGTACAGCGTCATCTGCACGAACAGATCGAAGTATTGCTCTTCCTTTGGAAGGAGGTTCAGAATGCCCATCCAATTAATCCTTCGCGTGCTGGTAAATTTCGAGATGCGCACTATAGCCGACAGCTTCCGAATCCTACAACTCTGCAAGTGCGCCCATCGAGCCGGTCAGCGTGCGGCGGCGGCAAAGAGTTAACCGACAAATAAGATTTACTTAACCGCGCAGTAACATTCGCCAACTATTATCGCGGCCTAGGGAAAACCTCTCGAACAAGGCGGTAAGGGGCTATGTTGGCGGCCATTCACCAACGTAGCCCTCCTTTTCTTCGGTATTAACCGCCCTTTCCTTCTTAGCCTCGATCAATCATGTCGAACCGAGCTTAAGATCGGGTCGTACGATCCTGTTTCAGTTAGACTAATCGATCCGAGGCACAAAATGACTTGTCACAAATGCGGATTGCAGACACTCCCGGAACAAAAATTCTGCCGCTCGTGCGGAACAAGCTTGGAAATGAGCACACAACCGCTTGCTGACCCAACCGCCACGATATCCCAAACGGAACGGACCGCTCGCACACAATCCAACGAGAGAACAAATAAATTGATGCTCTGGGGATTCATACTTATGTTTGTAGGTGCAGCAATCGGCGTAGTTGGGAAAAAATTGTTGCACGAAGACATTGTTACTGTCGTCGGTATTTTGATGTCTTTAGCGGGAATGTTTCTTACGGTTTTTCCGTATCTCGTACCGCCTCGCGCAAAGCAGGACCTTAGTGCGCGTTCACAACCGGAAGAGCTACCTGCATTCCAACCATCAAAAAGTCTGCCCCAAGAACGCGATATCGACTACGTCCCGAGCATTACCGAAAGGACTACTAATTTATTGGAGACCCCCCGCCCGCGAGACATACCAAAAGGAAGCGGAGAATTGAAAGGCTAGCTTCAACGAACCGTCCCCCCGACTATTCGCCGTGATCAGCAATTGGATTCGGGCACAAACTGGATAGTAGCGATCACGGCCTTGCCTCAAAAGTCCGCCTGTGGCAACGCCCTCAGCCGCGTAGCGGCGACATATTTGTAGAACAATACTGCTCGTGAATCCCAGCTCCGGAGGAGCGGCATATCATGTCGCCCATAAATGGACTAGAAACAATAAAGAATTCTTTGGTTCTACAAATATCCCGTGCCTAACGGCACTCAAGAAAATCCACACTCGCTTCAATTTCTCTCAAGGCGCCCGGTCTCTGCCCGAGTCTTGAGGCAAAGCTAGCGAGCACTATGACGAGAGCGAGCTGAAACTTGATTCTTCGGCGGATGCCTGATTGAATGCCGCGCGCATCAAAATCAGAAAGGAACATTCATAATCATGTCTAGTCCAGCACCAAATCCCAACAAGGCGCTTTGGGAGAAGGGCGATTTCACCCGCATCGCCGCAACGATGCGTCAAAGTGGAGAGGAATTAGTCAAGCGAATCGGAATATCGAAAGGACTCAAGGTTCTCGATCTGGGTTGCGGCGACGGCACGACCGCGCTGCCGTCAGCACAACTCGGCGCTGACGTGCTTGGAGTTGATATCGCACGCAATCTCGTCGCCGCGGGAAACAAACGCGCGGCCGAATGCGGGCTGACGAACCTGAGGTTTCAGGAAGGTGACGCGACGAACCTGCAGGGAATTCCGGACGCAGAATTCGATATCGCCATGAGCATCTTCGGGGCGATGTTCGCGCCCAAGCCGTTCGACGTCGCGAAAGAGATGGCGCGTGTAACGAAACCCGGCGGGCGCGTGGTGATGGGAAACTGGATTCCGAACGATCCGACGCTGGTCGCACAGATTCTCAAGATCAGCTCTGCGTATACGCCCCCACCGCCGGAAGGCTTTATCAGTCCCATGACTTGGGGCATCGAGAGCCATGTCATCGAACGGTTCACGGCCGCGGGAATTCCCGCAGAAAACATTTCCTGCGATCCCGACACGTTCATTTTCCGCTTCAACGGATCACCTGCCGAGTACGTTAATGAGTTCCGTGACTATTATGGCCCGACGATGAATGCCTTTGACGCAGCGGAAAAGAACGGCCGCGCCGGCGATCTGCAACGCGAGCTGGAAGAGCTTTTCAGCGCGCAGAACACAACGGCGGAAGGCACTGCCATTCCGGCAACGTTCCTACGAGTGACAGTCCGTCGTTGAGCGGTTTCGGGATGCTCCAAAACTCCTACGATCGGATCGCCGACGAATGGCACGGGAACTTCATTCACGATGCGCGCGTTGACAGAACTCTGGGTTACGTTGACCGCGTGCTTGAGGGCTTGCCGCCGGGTGCGAAAATTCTGGATCTCGGCTGCGGCACCGGCAATCCAATCGCGCGGCACGTCATTGACCGCGGTTTTCGCGTCTTCGGCGTCGATCAATCTCAGAAAATGTTGGCCATCGCGAAACGGATTATTCCTGAAGCCGAATTGATTCATGCGGACATAATCGACGTGCAGCTCACCAAAAAGTTCACCGCGGCAATTATGTGGGACTCGGTCTTTCACGTTCGGCGCGAACATCACGAGCCGATTTATCGCAAAGTCGCCGAAGCACTCGAGCCCCGCGGCCGAATGTTGTTGTCGGTGGGCGGTGAGGGCGCCGAGTCACTCGATTCGCCGTTCCCTGGTCTGACTTCGCAGATGTATGGGGCGACGTTCTTCTACGATGCGTTCGAGCCGCGACTCGCACGCGAACTTGTGGAGAGGGCCGGCTTTGAAATCGAATTGTGGGAAGTTGATGACCCGTCTTCCCACGGGCACATCGCAGTGATCGCGAGAAAGACTTAGATGACGCGAAGATTTCGGAGAAACAATTATGAACAAGACACTATCTTCGGCGATGGCTGCGTACCGCCATTACCGAGCGGCAATCTCAAAACGTCCTGTCTATCGAACTGGGCGTTATGCCTTGTTCTCGCTTGTTTTGGCTTACATCCTGTTGCTGTGCTTTCCGCAGGTGCTGTTCGGCCATCAGGTTTCGTCCGGCAACATGACGGTTTATTCGCGGGAGCCGCTCCATCAAAATATCAACACGGTTCTTGATCGGGTGCAGAAAGGCTCGCTGCTTCACCAATCAACAGTACCGATGTGAAGCCGAAGATTTTCCTCACGAATAGTTTTAGGTTCTATTCGACTTTAAGCCTTTACATCGGCGGTAACTCATTTGGCAAGGGTTTCGCCCCGCTCAACACCAACAACGTCTTCATCAATAAGTCCGACGCAGCAAACGATCTGGTCTTTCGGAACGCCTCAGACCGTAACCATCGCAGTCTCAGTGGCGTGATTGCACATGAAATCACTCATCTGTTAATCAGGAATAGGTATGGATACTTGCGCAACCTCACGATGCCGACGTGGAAGAAAGAAGGCTACGCGGAATACATTGCGGGCGGTTCGACGCTCGACGATGAAACCGGAGTCAGAAGGTGGAAAGGGAATCCGCAGGACGCCACCGGCTACCAATATTTCAAGTATTACATGCTGGTGAAGTTCCTGCTCGAACACGACAAGCTCAGCGTCGATGATCTTTTTAATCGCGACTTTGACGTGCAGGCCTTGGAAGAGCGAGTGCTAAAGAGTTTGTAAAATGAATCAGAAGGGCCGTCGCTTTTGACTGGACGGGATGTGGCTGTTATAAGTACGCACTTTCCGACCTGGAGTTAAAAGGAGCTGCTTAAAAAATGCGGAAAAGTGTCTCGACTCTAATGATGGCGTGCGTAATATTCGTGGGGGGAATAGGGAGCGCTGCTCATGCGCCCGACAATGCCGGGCCCTCAGCTAATGGGACATTTCAATTCACGGTTGGTGATGGATCCGTTCGTTACGTTAGTTTCAACGCCAGGATTCACAACGACAATACAATCACGGGCGAGATGACGTATACGGAGCCGAATGCGACGCCGGGTGTGGATACGGACAACTCCGATGCCGCCCCAACGGCGGCCGGCATTTCCGTCAAGGCAACTTTTGATTGCCTGGTCATCAACGGCAACCGCGCCGTAATGAGCGGGGTAATCGTGGAATCTAACATTGGTGCAGCTCTTGGAAGGCGAGTGCTTCTGGTCGTCGAGGATAACGAGCAAGGGAGTAATGCCTCAGGCCTCGACAAACTCAGCTGGGGAATCTATACACCGCGTAACATTAACTGGACGCCGGCGGATGCCGAACTTGAAAATGACACCGGCGCGTCACTGCGGTGGATTGCCACCGATTCCGAACGTCCCGATGACGTGGGCATTCCTTCGCACCCTGATGCGACAATTGGCTGTCAAAGCTTTCCGATTTCGTCCTACGCCTTTGTCGATGTTCAGCACGGAGCGGGCAACATTCAGGTGAAACCGTAATTGGCGAACCGTTGGTGTCGACCGGGACCCTTACCCTAAAGTTGACTGCCTCGCCGTAATTCTTCCCTCGGCTTTTCATTCCTTGGTTCTTGCCGTTCCACGCTTGGGTTCGCGATTCAAATGGCGTCACTAAGACTGCTCGCGCCTTCGCTGCACGAATCTCTCCAACTTGGTGGCTACGGCCAGAATGATCAGCGTGAGCATCGTTGCGATAACGGCAATGCCGAGCGCGCCAAGTCCTAAAGTCACACCAATCGCCGCAGTCATCCAGATGCCTGCAGCCGTTGTCAGTCCTTTGATTTCGTGTTCCTGACTCAGTTTTAGAATCGAGCCCGCGCCGATGAAGCCGAGGCCGGTGACGATGCCCTGAATCACGCGTGACTGCGCATCGAAAGCCATTCCCACCGCGCCACAGCTCGTCACAAAAACCGCAGTCCCGAGGCAAACCAGCATGTGTGTGCGCAAACCCGCAGGCTTGTGAGTGCGTTCGCGCTGAATTCCGACAAATCCGCCGAGAATCAGCGCCGCCAGCAGCCGGATAACAACGCGCGCGATTTGTTGGCGATCGTGAAGACCTAAAGTCAGTTCGTGGTAGAGAGTTTCCATCTTTAAACGAGTGATGAGTAATGAGTGATGAGTGATGAGGAAAGGCGTTTAGGCTGAACCCTTTCGCCTTTCGACAGCGATTCGTAAGCCTCCAATAATCTGGCCAACTTCAATAGCGTTAGACATCAACGTTTGAAACTGAGACTGAGAGAGGTAATTGGCATCGAAAGCAACATACAGTTGCGAGCGCAACTCGGCGACTCATGACTCATTACTCATCACTTATTGTTCATCACTCTTTTCCTACGCGCCGCGATAAAGTTCATCGATCAAATCAGCATAGCGTTCGTCGATGACGTTGCGCTTTACTTTGAGCGTCGGTGTCATTTCGCCGCCGTCGATTGAGAAGTCTTGCGGCAAGAGCGCGACGCGTCGCACCCGTTCGTAATCCGCGAGGTGCGCCGTAATCTTGGTCACATCGCGTTGAACGATCTTAGCCGCCGCCGGATGTTTGGCGATCTCTTCATGTGTTTCAGCGACTGATTCACCAGCAGCGCGTAGAGCGCCCTTCACCGCTTCCCAGTCAGGCACAATCAAAGCGGCCGGATACTTCCGGCTCGCGCCGATGACGACGACTTGATTGACGAACTCGCTCTGCTTCAAAAGGCTTTCGATCTGCTGGGGGGCTATGTACTTGCCGTTGGAAAGCTTGAACAGATCTTTTTTGCGATCGGTGATGAAGATGTGACCGTCTTTGTCGATGTGGCCGACGTCGCCAGTCGCGAACCATTCGTCACGCATTACGGCGAGCGTCGCTTCGGGATGGCCGTAGTAGCCGCGCATCACATTCGGACCGCGGATGAGGAGCTCACCATCGGCAGCGGTCTTCACTTCAATGCCCTTGAACGGTTTGCCGATCGATCCGACGCAATTGTCTTCGGGACGGTTGGCGCAGACGATGCACGTCTCGGTCATGCCGTAGCCTTGCAAAATTTTGATCCCCGCCCCGAGAAATGAATACGACAACGTGGGCGACAAAGGCGCGCCGCCGGAAACAAAGTAGCGCAAGCGTCCGCCGATGCCTTCGCGCCATTTGGCGAAGACGAGACGATCAGCGACGCTCTGTTTCGCGCGCAAGGAAAGTGGGACGCGCTGCTTTTTGTCCGCCAATTCCGCGACCCGTTGGCCGACGGCAAGTGACCACTCGAAAATCTTTGCTTTCACGCCCCCAGCCGACATCCCTTTCTTGATAATGCGGTGATAGACCTTTTCAAAAAGGCGCGGCACGGCGGTCATGATCGTGGGTTTTACCTCGCGCAGGAACTCTCCAACCTGATCGAACGACGCGGCATAGTGCACAGCCACGCCGACATAAGCGAAGACATAGAAAACTGTGCGCTCGAAAATGTGCGAAAGGGGCAACACCGAAAGCGAAACGTCAGCCGGCGAAATCGGCAGGCCGGTCGTGATCGAGCGAACGTTCGCAATGAAGTTGTCATGCGTCAACATCACGCCTTTCGGCTCGCCAGTGGTTCCCGACGTATAGATGATCGTCGCGAGATCTTCCGAACGACCGCGTCCCAGTATGCGTTCGAATGCTTTCGCGTCTTTGCGATCGATCGCCGCGCCACGAGCTTCGACGGTTTCTAGTGTGACGGCGCGATTAAGACCTTCCGCAGAACTGGAATCAAACACAATGATGTCGGTGAGACGATCGAGCCCTTCGAAACCTTCGCGTGCATGTTTCAGCACGCGACCACCGGAAATCATCAAAGCGCGCGCGCCGGAATCCTCCAGGATGAACCGAATTTGATCAGGCGCCTGAGTCGTATAGAGCGGCACGACGACTGCGCCGGCGCTGAGGATGGCAAGATCCACAATCGACCACTCGGGCCGGTTTTCCGAAATCAAGCCGATGCGATCACCGGGCTGAATTCCGACTTCGCCCAAACCCAACGCGATGTGACGCACACGCCGCGCGAACTCGTCGCTTGAAACTCGCACCCATTCACCGCCGCGTTTTTCGCTGACGGTGTTTGGCTTGTTGTGGCGCTCGATTGCCGCCAGACAAAACGCCGGTAGCGTGTCTGTTTTCACCGCTGACAGTTGATCGTTGGCTTCTGTCCTCTGGAGCGTGGCGGCTGACATTGATCCTGGCCTCTGACGCCGGACTTGGCGGGAAAGCGGCACCAGACTACAACGGGAGTCGGAAAAGTTACAACGCGGCCGCGGTATCGATTACGGGAGCCGGGGCCGCCGCCGTCAGTTCATCTTCCGGAGTTTTCCGAGGGCGACGACGGCCGCGGACATGCAGTTCATATGTAGTGTTGATGCGCGTGTCCTGCGTCGCGACGGCGCAGATAATCACAAACAGCAGCGCATTCGCCGTTGTGTGCAAAGTGAAGTCAAAGAAACTGTGGATAAGAGCAGCGAAGCACCCGGCAAGCGCGCCGGTGGTAACACTGCGTCGAAATTTGTCATGTGTGTCGCGTCGCGCAAAGCCACGACGAAATAGAATCACAATGAATGCCAGGCCCAGTACGCCGCCGAGAATCCCCGCGTCCGACAGTGTCTGCAAGTAATCGTTGTGTGCCTGCTCTAGTCGAAAAATCCCATTGCGCGTGTCGTAGCGAGTATAGATGACGCTAAACGATCCGAGGCCGGAGCCAAGCAACGGATGCGCCTTGATCACGTCGAGCGTCACATTCCAAAAGTGCGCCCGGCCCTGGGTCGGATCTTCAGCGACCGGGGTTCCCAGGAAGCGCGTAAAGACTTCAGGGCCGCTGATCACAAGCGCGCCGCCGAGCAGCACCAGCACAATTGCCATCGCCGCGGCGCCTCGCATTAGCGCCGAGCGGACGCGTCGCGCACGCGGTTGACCTTTCTTGCGACGCCAATTGAAACCACCTACGACCAGCACGAAGAAGATTTCTGCACCGAGGCTGATGATGCCGCCGCGCGAATTCGTCGCGACCAGAGACATCGCCATGACGACTACTGCGAAGGCGTAGAGCGGCCGCTTGTAACTTTCGAGCGCGCCACCGACCAAGAGCCCAAGTGGCATTGCCAAGGCGAGCTCCATGTAGCCGGCGAAGTGATGACGATTGATGAATGGACCGAAGGCCTGGCTCTGGGTCAGTTGACGGAACCAGTAAACGCGCGTGCCATCCGTCGTGAATGATTGCGTCAACCCAAATGCGGCGAGGATGAAGCCGAAAATTATGATCGTGCGCACTAACGCTTTCAAACGTCGCGGCGTGTCGAGAAACATCGTCGTCACCACGAAATAAATCAGCAGGGCGGTGACCTGGAGGATTACGAGACGCGTCGAATACGGATCGAGCGAAAGCGAACGTACAGGCGATATTGAAAGTCCGCCATCGTCATAAGTGCGCAGCGGAAGCAACTGAAATAGTCCAAGAACAATGAGGCCAAGGATTGGCCACTGCAAACTGTTGACTGGTACGAGCGCGGAACGCAACACGGCGGCATCAACTGCCCAAAAAGCAATCAGGCCCGCGGCGCTGGCCGCGAACACGGCAAGTGCCCAGTAATGAACCGTGCCGTAAGCAAGCGTGGTCAGCACAATCGCCACGCAGACCGTGAGAAATGCGAGTCGACTCGCCAGCGTGTGCCGGCGACGCGAAACTGATTGCGCGATCTGCCTAACGGGCTTCTGGTCCGTTGGATCGCGCAACGCCACTGCGCTGGAGAACGAAGTCGTCATACCAGGTCGTACCAAACAGCGGACAGATATCACCTACTGAACATGGCATCCGCCCAATAACGATCGTGATACCGTCGCTATTCTTGGTTGTGAAATCGAGAGAGATCTTTTTCCAATCGTTGGTGCCGGGCGACACTGCTTCGGACACCCCTAAAGAATTGCCGTCGCCAGCGTCGAGTACGATCACCACGGGAGGGCTCGCACTGTTCAATTTTTCAGTGCGGGCAAAGTACTCGAGGTGATATTGCGTGTTTGGTTGCACTACGAGCGTCTGCGAAGCATTGACGCGCTCCAGTTTGTTTGGCGCGTTGAAGACGATCTGAAGACTGTGTCCGCTATTGTGGCCACTGTCATCAATCGACATCGCAGCCTGTCCGGTCGAACCGATCGTCCACCCAAAGAATTGGCTGGTGGGAAGCGCAAGCGCACTTTCGAATCCACCGTTCAGAAGTTTTTCCGGTTCCGAAATACGCGAGTTATCTGGCTCAACATCGCGAGATACATCTAATGCCGCGCGAAATTGTTTAGCGGCGACTAGTGCTTGCCGCAATTCCAGGCCTCGACCCACTAACTGGCTGCGATCCCACGCCGAGAGCGTTTTCCACAGACGCACGGCATCGTCAAATTTTTTTACGCCCACGAGGTAAATACTGAACATGGCGCGCACCGACGACTGTTTGCACGCATCGTTGGCAATGCGATCGACGTCCTGATCGTATGCCTGCCAGGCAAGGTTGAAGACCTGTGGCCAAAGCTCCTCGTTCGCAGTTGCGGCGCGAAACAGATGCGAGAATGCTTCCGCAAACTTGCCTTCACGCAAGAGCAAGTTTCCCAGATGCCAACGCGGATAGTAATAACTCGGCGCTAAATCAACGGAGCGCCGCAAAGCCTTTTCGCCAGCCTCGGGATCACCAGACATTTCCTGCGCGCGGCCGAGTTCATCCCAATAACGAAAGTCATTGGGAGACAAGCGCACCGCGAATTCGAATTCGCGGACGGTGACCTGAGCGTTAGCAACCGTAAACTCGGACCGTGTTACCACCCCAAGCGACCAGTGAGTAAATGGATCCGCCGGCGCCCACCGCGTCGCCATGCGCGCCAGATCGACATTAGGCTCATCGGCGGTAGTAACAACTTCGGCAATCACGTTCGCCAGATACCAGCGTACCGCAAACCAGCCCCAGGTAGCGGCGCACATTAACGGCACAATTAAAAGAAGTCGCGCGACACTGGAGTCCAGTGAAATTGTTTTGACTGTTGGCGGACCTGATCGAGACATGCTGCTGAAAGTTTCAGGCGCCTTTTTCGGTGTGTGGGGAGACGGATAATTCGTGCTCGCCAATATTTTCTATCGTAATCGCCATGCGCTTCAGTTCGATGTTCTGTGATTCGCACTCGCGCAGGATTTCAGTGATGCGCTCGCGGGATATTCTGGGCGTTGAAATGAGCACCTGCTCGATATTGTGCTGCGTCACGATCCGGTGAAACATACCATTACCGCCGAAAACTGGATAGCCATGAATTACCTTTCCGCGCTTATTCGGATCGTCATCCATGAAACCCACGGGTGCGCATTGCAGATCGCGATTGTTGAGCAGCTCGCGCAAAAGCAATTCGCCAGCGTCACCTGCCCCATAAATCAGCACGCGCCGGCCCGGGCTCGATCCCGCCGACGGCAGTAATTGCCGAAACAAACGAAAAGCCATGCGGCTGCCGGCAAGAAACATCATCATCATTACGGCGTCAATGAGAAACACCGCGCGTGAGAAACCCTGAAAGCGGAATTTGAAGAGAATGATCAGCATGCTTACGACGGTACCCGCCGCAACAGCTTTGGCGAAGACAACAAAATCATCGATGCTGGTGTAGCGCCAGATGCCCCGATAGACACCAAAGAACAGAAACGCTGCCAACCGGACCACCACCACGATCGGTATGGTGCGGAGAAAGAGTTGCAAGGCGGCAGTGTCTGAGAAACCGCTCAGAACATAGCCGGTCCAATAAGCAAGAATGATCAAGCCAACATCGAGCAGGACTTCAAAGATGCGGCGCTTATACGAAAAGTCGATCAGGAAGGCGAACGGCGGCTTGTCGCCGGCGGCGGCCGCTTGCGATTCTTCGTCGTAGGCTTTGACGCCTGCCAGATAAACGCCGAGCAGCGTGAGCGCGATCGTGAGGCCAAACAGCAGCGCAATACCGACGTCGGCGCGCATGGCGCGCACGCCAACTGCCAAAAATCCAGAGACAGCGGCGAGCGCGTACAACATCAATACCGCGCGCCGCTCTGACATTCCCAACGCAACGAGTCGATGCGAAGTGTGGTCACGGCCACCGTGTGACGCCGCGCGCCCTGAAAGCTTGCGGAGGATCGTCACGAAGGTCGTGTCAAATATAGGGATGAATAGAACCAGGATCGGAACAGCCAACACCGGCAGGAAACTGCGCGACCGGCCGCCGGCAAGATTCACCAGCGATGCACTGGCGAGAAAGAACCCGATAAACATCGATCCGCAATCGCCCATGAAGATCGATGCGGGATGCGAGTTGTAGACCAGAAAGCCGATAAGTGCGCCGGTGAAAACTCCCATCATCACGGCGGCCATCGGTTGGCCAGTAGCGATGAAATTCACCGCCAGAAATCCTGAGGCGATCGCTGCAATGCCCGTCGCCAACCCGTCCATGTTGTCGAGCAGATTGATCGCGTTCGTGATTCCGATCAGCCAGAAGATGGTGATGATTACGTTAATTGATGCCGATCGCGTCCACGGCAGCGTCAAACCGTAATTCACAACTGCGGCAGCGCCGATAATCTGTCCGATCAGTTTTTGGTACGGCTTGATGTGAAGGATGTCGTCAACGAGGCCGACAAAAAACAGAAACGTGCTGCAGGCGACAATCACCCAGGTCTGCGAATTGTGCGGCAGGAATAAAAGGTACGTAATTACGACTGAAAGCCAAATTCCAATTCCACCCAGCATTGCCGTCGGCTTTTTGTGCCACCGATCCGTTTTGGGTTTGGCAACAATGCCGATTCGTCGCGCCAGCGCGCGGATGAGAGGCGTCAGCGCCACAGCCAGCGCAAACGCCACCGCAGGCGGAACAAATCCAGAGACTTTCAGCGGAAACATCGAAAAATAGGCCAAGTGAACTGGTTAGAAGCTATTCGATAGCTGGGCCAAAGGCAAGTCACATTTCTTTGGCGTGCCAAAGGTTCGTTGATTCACTTTTCAATGATTGGCGGCTATCCTCTCCACTCGATGACAGCAATCACAATTGGCGTGATTGGGTGCGGTTATTGGGGCCCGAACCTTTTGCGCAACTTCGCTGAGAACGAGCAGGCGCAACTGCGCTGGGTTTGCGATACCGACGAAACGCGGCTCACGGCCATGGCACGTCGCTACCCAGTCGCGCGCACGACCACCAATTGTCGAGAATTGATCGACGATCCGGAACTTGACGCTATCGCTGTCGTCACGCCGGTTGGCACACACTTCCAAATCGCCAGGGATGCTCTGCTCGCGGGCAAGCACGTGCTCGTTGAGAAGCCTCTAACTTCAACAGTTCGCGCAGCGGAAGAACTGATTGATTTGGCCGAGAAAAATGAGCGCACGCTAATGGTGGATCACACGTTCGTTTACACCGGCGCGGTGCGGAAGATGAAAGAAATTGTGAAGAGCGGCGAGTTGGGCGATCTGCTTTACTTCGATTCTGTACGCATCAATCTCGGGCTCTTTCAGCGCGACATCAATGTGATTTGGGATTTGGCGCCGCACGATCTATCGATCATGGACTACCTGATCGAGCGGCAGCCGCTCGGCCTTAGCGCGCTCGGAAGTTGTCACATCGAGCCGGAAATTGAAAACATTGCCTACATGGTGATGAAGTTTCCGGACGATTTCATCGCGCACTTTCACTTCAATTGGCTCGCACCGGTGAAAATTCGCCGCACGTTGATTGCCGGCGCGCGCAAGATGGTTCTTTACGACGACATCGAGCCGACGGAAAAAGTGCGCGTGTACGACAAAGGGGTAACTACCAATCGCAATGCCGATCGGGAGGCGGATTATCAGACTTTGATTAGCTATCGCACCGGCGACGTGTGGGCGCCAAAGCTCGACGCGACGGAAGCGCTGCGCTATGTCGTGGCGGAATTTATCGATGCAATTCGCAACGGCCGCAAACCCCTGACCGACGGCGAGGCGGGTTTGCGTGTCGTGCGTTTGTTGGAAGCGGCGCAAACTTCGATTAAGCGCGGCGGGCAGTTTGTTGAAGTATAGATTTGTGTTTGGTCTTTCTTTGCGTTTCTTTGCGACTTGGCGCCTTTGCGTGAACCGTTTCTCACGCCCAGACGCCAAGGCGCAAAGTCCCACAAAGTAAAATCGGAATAACTTCTCTTGTCACTCCACGGAAAACGCGTTCTCTTTATTTCTTACAATGGAATGCTGGATCCGCTCGGCCAGACGCAGGTGATTCCATACCTGAGGCAACTGGCCGAAGTTGGCGTCGAGTTCACGTTGCTCAGTTTCGAGCGCGAGGTCGCTTACACGCCCGGGGGACGCGTACGATGTCGCCAACTTCACGAAGAATTGAAGCAACATCGGATCGATTGGCACAGATTGCCGTACCACAAAACGCCGTCGCTGCCCGCAACGGCGTACGACGTGTTTGCGGGAACGAGCCTCGCGCGCAAGCTTGTCCGAACTAAGCAAATTGAACTGGTGCACGCGCGCAGTCATATCCCGGCGACGATCGCACTTCGCTTGAAGCGGCGACTTGGAACAAAGATGATTTTCGACGTGCGTGGCTTGCTCGCGGATGAGTACGTCGATGCGAACCATTGGCCCAAGGATTCGCTGCGGTACAGGCTTACGAAAAATGCAGAAACGCAGGGGCTGAAGGCGGCGGACGGAGTGGTAACGCTCACGCAGAAAATCTGGGATGTAATTAAGGACTGGGACAGTTTGCGCGGTCGCAACGTGCCGCACGCGGTAGTTCCCTGCTGTGCCGATCTTGAAGTCTTTCGGTTCGACGATGCCGAGCGCGCAGAGCGCCGCGAGGAACTGGGCGTAGAAGGTCGATTTGTTCTCGTTTACAGCGGTTCGATCGACGGTTGGTATCTGACGGAAGAGATGTGCGATTTCTTCGTCACCCTGCGCGCGCAGAAACCGAATGCGTTCTTTCTCTGGCTGACGCCTGGTAGTCGCGAACGGATAACGAAACTAATGAACGACCGTGGGATCTCAAAAAAAGATTTCCAGATCGTCTCAGTCCCGGCCTCAGATGTGCCGTCTTATCTTTCTGCCGCTGACGCAGGCTTAGCGTTTATCAAGCCTTGTTTTTCCAAACAGGCGTCGTCGCCGACAAAATATGCTGAGTATCTCGGTTGCGGCTTGCCGCTTATCATCAATGCGGGCATTGGTGATTCTGACGCACTGATTAACGCTGAAAAGGTTGGCGCGCTGGTTACGCGATTCGATCAGGAAGAGTACGCGCGCGCTGTGTCGTTGATCGAAGCGATGACGAAAGATGTCGAGCAAACACGCCGGCACACGCGCGACGTTGCGGAGAGGCTGCTCGATGTGCGGCGCGTCGGACGTGAACGATACGTCGAGTTATACGAACAGGTGCTCGCAAACTGAAGCATGAAAGTTCTGGCGCTGGCGTCATATCCGAAGGAAGCTGCCTGCACGCGTTATCGTGTCGAGCAGTTCGTCCGGCCGCTGGCTGATCGCGGCATCAGCATGACGGTGCGGCCTTTCATTGATTCGGATTTGTTTGACTCGCTTTATCGACAACGGTCGTGGTTACGGACGGGAGCGGGGCTTTCAAAATCGGCATTTTTTCGCCTTGGGGATCTGATCGCCGCAACGAGCGCAGATGTCATTTTCATCCAACGTGAAGCGATGTTACTGGGGCCGCCGGCCATTGAGTGGTTGGTGAATCGTGTGTTGCGGCGTCCGATGGTCTTGGATTTGGACGACGCAACTTACGTCCCTTATACTAGCCCGACCTACGGTCGCTTTACGAAAGCGCTAAAGTTTTTTGGAAAGACCGATTACTTAATTCGGTGGTCGCGGACTGTCGTTTGCGGGAACCAAACGATCGCTGAATATGTTTCG